>JAESFL010000009.1_pt1 | contig 421058 bp, 470 predicted proteins | sample 9269401 | NCBI WGS metagenome assembly JAESFL01 (sample SAMN14506025, study PRJNA617098) | algae metagenome | isolation source: Gloeocapsa sp. UFS-A4-WI-NPMV-4B04 and co-occurring heterotrophs from desert... | place: USA: Utah | collected 2006-10-01 | reverse complement strand
ATACGTGAAGGACATACAGACAGACTTGGCTTTGACCGAATACCTTGCACCTAGAAGCTGCAAAGACCCGGAGCCGCCGCCCACATGTCCCTTCATCATACATCAACAATGTCAAAGAGCCGAAAACAGGGACGCCTTGAGGCCTCCTCCTTTTACCGAGGTTGCCGGGCGTCCTAGCTTTCCTGCGACCGCATCAGTGGGGGCCCGAAAGCCCGCGTCGCTGCGGTGAGGGGGCGATATATGAGGGGCTTTCCGCCCCGTCAACAGCCATTTTGCAATTTTTCGAACCGCTTGGCGGAAACACCGTTCAGCGGCCGCGAGGAACCGCCATATGGATGTCGCAAAACATCCTGCAAGACCCTCGCACTATGCGGTCTGGATATAATCGCGCATCGCCGCCGCCTCGGCCTCGATCTTGTCGATCCGATACTTCACCAGATCGCCGATCGAGACGAAGCCGACCAGCTGCCTGTTCTCGACTACGGGCAAATGGCGGAAACGCCGCTCCGTCATCAAGGACAGCGCGCCGAGCACGCTTTGCCCCGGCTCGACCGACAAGGCCGGCGAGGTCATCACCTCGGATACGCGCTTGGGCAAGGCGTCCGCCCCCGCCTTGGCGAGGCAGTAGATCACGTCGCGCTCGGAGAAGATGCCCACGACCTCGTCGCCTTCGACAACCGGCAGGGCGCCGATTCGCTTTTCGGCGAGCAATGCGATCGCTTCGGTGACGCTGCGGTCGCCCGAGATGCTGATCACCTGCCCCTCCCGCCCTTTCAGAACCGCCGCGATGGTCATGGCCGGGGACTCCCTCAAAGCTGTCGCGCCAAGCATTGAAGTTAGCGCGCCGCCGCCGCAAGGGGAAAGCATGTCCCGCCCCGACTTATCCGACCCGGACTATGCCCGTTTCGCCTGGGCCCGCTACAAAAGGCTGATGTGGTGGATGGCGCTGGTCTCCTTCGCCGCGACCGCCATCGCGCTGGGGATCCTCTGGGAGACGCGGGGGCCGCTGCCGCTCCTCTTCCTCGTATTCACAGCCGGCGGCATCTTCTTTTCGGTGCTGCTCGCCGCCGCCTTGATGGGGCTGGTGTTCCTGAGCTCCGGCACCGGCCATGACGAACATATCCAGGATTTCTCCAGGCATGACGACGACGACCTCTGAACCGATCCTGCGGCTGGTGCCGCGGCCCGGCGACATCAACTCGAACGGTCATATCTTCGGCGGCTGGGTGCTCAGCCAGATGGACATCGCCGCAGGCATCGTCGCGGGCCGCGCGGCCCAGGGGCCGACCGCTACCGTCGCCATCGAGGCGATGAAGTTCATCGCCCCGATCCTGCTGCAGGACCTGATCTCGGTCTATGCCCATGTCGAGCGGCGCGGCCGCACCTCGATGGGTATCCGCATCGAAGTGATCGCCGACCGCGGACGCGGCGCGGCTCAAGTCAAGGTGACCGAAGGCCTGTTCACCTTCGTCGCCCTCGACGACCAGCAGCGGCCGCGCCCGATCGCCTGGGACGCCTAGACGTCGACCACCGTCGCGAAGCCGCCGAAGATCATCCTTTTTCCGTCGAACGGCATCGGGTTGTTGGCTGGGTCCATGCGCGGATCGGTGTTGTTGGGGTCCATCATCTTGGCGAAAGCGGCATCGCGCGTCGCCTTGTCGGGCCATTCGATCCAGGAGAAGCAGACGCTCTCGTCTTCCTTTGCCTGCACCGAGCGGCGGAAGTCCGTCACCTTGCCGTCGGGCACATCGTCCTGCCAGTTTTCGACAATGCGGATCGCGCCCATTTCCTTGAACACCACATTTGCGGTGTTCGCGTGATCGATGAACTTCTGCTTGTTGGCGGTGGGCACCGCGATCACGAACCCGTCGACATAGCTCATCTCAGCTCTCCTTCTTGAAATCGGCCAGTTGCGCTGCAAGCGCGCGCTGGAAGGCGGGGCGGTTCTGGCCGCGCTGCACATAGGCGGACAGGGCGGGATAGGGCTCGAGCGTCGGCTGGCCGTCGAAGATGCGCAGCACCGCGACCATCATCAGGTCGCCAGCCGTGAAATCGCCCTCCAGCCAGTCGCGATCTCCGAGGTGATCCGTGAGCTGCCCCAGCCGCTTGCCCACTTGCTCCGCGACTTGAGGCCGGCGCTCCTTGGTCCAGGCCTCCCCGGGGTGGAAGAAGTCGATCTCGGCGAGCTGCTGGGTGACGGGCTCGATGCTATTCAGAGCAGCCACGAGCCAGCTCTTCGCCTTGGCGCGGCCATTGGGGTCGACGGGCAGCAAGCCGGGCCAGCGCTCGGCGACGTGCAGCACGATCGCACCCGATTCGAACATCTCGGCCTGATCGTCGCGATAGGTCGGCACCTGGCCGAAGGGCTGCGCCTGCAGATGGTCGGCGGGCCGCTCTGCCTGCACGTCGAGCAGGCGGGTGCGATACGGCACGCCCACTTCCTCCAGCGCCCAGCGCACCCGCACATCGCGGACATGGCTTCGGGCAAAGTCCGGCACCCAGTCATAGGCGCTGACGACGACGGCTGCAGCCGGATCAACGGGCATGGGCGTCCGCCTCCGCCAGTTCGGCTAGCTGTTCGGCTACCTTGCCCCAGCCCTCGTGGAATCCCATCGCTTCGTGCTGCTGCTTCGTTTCCTCCGTCCAATGACGCGCGGTGGCAGTGTAGCGCGTCTTTCCACCCTCCGGCTCGAACTCCGTGACGGACACCATGAATGGACCCTGCGGTTCCCATCCGGCCTTGAACGCATCGGTCGCGACGACACGGTGTTCCGGCACGATTTCGAGGATCACGCCTTCAAGTGCGTTTTGCTCACCATTGGGGCCGTGCATGATCATCGCGGACCTGCCGCCGGCACGCAGTTCTTCCGCAAGAATTTCGACCCGCCATGGTTTGGGGCAGAACCATTCCTCCTTGCGTTCAGCCCAGACGCGCCACACCACTTCCGGCGGGGCGTCGATCAGGCGGGTGACCGTAAGGTCGTGCATCGTTTCTCTCCTAGTCTCGGTCGGGCGCGCCGAGCGGGAAGAATGACCTATACGGCCGCGCCTCCTCCACCGCGCGGGCATAGCTAGGCCGGGCAAGCAGCCGGGCACGATACGCTTTCACGTTCGAGCATTTTTCAGGGATGCGACGCACCCAATCGGCATAGAAGAGCGTCGGCGCCGCGGCGCAATCGGCAAGGGAGAATTCGTCGCCCGCCGCCCATTCGCGGTCGGCCATCCTCGTTTCAAGCCACACATAGCTTGTGTCCAGCATGGCCTCCGCTTCGGCAACGCCGGTCGGATCGCGGTCGTCCGGCGAACGGATCGCGTTGAAGACGATGCGCATCATCGGCGCCATCAGGTAGTTGTCGAACACGCGGTCCATGAAGCGCACTTCCAAGGCGTCCTTTTCGGGCACGAAGCGCGGAGACCGTGTGATCTCATCGAGATACTCGATAATGATGCTGGACTCAGCAACGGTGTGGCCGTTGTCGACCAGCACCGGCATCTTGTTGAACGGCCAGAGTTGCTTGAGCCTCTCGCCATTGTCGGGATGCTCCGGGTCGAGCATCCGATAGTCGAATGCGATCTCCTTCTCCCACAGTGCGATCAGCACTTTCTGGCAGTAAGAAGAAAAGGGGTGGGCGAAGAGCTCCATGCTCAGCGCCGCGGCCCGACGAGCCCGAAGGCGGCGCCTTGCGGATCCATCGCGTTCAGCGAGAACTCGCCGCCCGGTATTTCGGTCGGCTCCATCAATAGGGTCGCACCCTTGTCGCGGATGTAAGTCGCGGCGGCGTCGATGTCGGCGACGCGGAAATAATAGGTCCACGCCGAAACGGGCATTTGCGGCATCTTGGGCATGATCGCGCCGAGCATATGGCTGCCGTGGTGGATGAACTCGTATTTGCCGAGTTCGCCCATGTCCATCTCGCCATCCTTGGACCAGCCGAACTGAGCGCCGTAGAATGACCAGGCCCCCGCCGGATCGGTCGTCGACAACTCGTTCCAGGCGCAATGGCCTTCCATCGGCCGCTCGGCGGCGAAGGCGTTGCTAGGCTCGTCCGGGCGGTCCGCCGGGGGCGTCGGGCGCATCACATAGAAGGGCGCGCCCTGCGGATCGGCGACCATCGCCATGCGGCCGACATTCTCCATGTCGCGCGCCGGCATCAGCGTTCGTCCGCCTTGCGCCTCGATCGCCGCGACGGTGCGATCAACATCCTCGACATAGATATACGAAACCCAAGCCGGGCGCGCGCCGCCGCTCGTCATCTCCGGCGTCAGCTGGAGCATGCCGCCGACCATGCCTTCGCTGGCAGTGATGTGCAGGTAATGGGGGTCGCCGCCGATCTTCCAGCCGACCAGGCCGGGGTAGAAATCGGTCGCAGCCGAAGCATCGGTCGTCATCAGCTCGTACCAGATGAAGCTGCCTGCAGGGTTGGTCATGTCACTCTCCAGCGGTTACTTGGGTTTCCGGAACTGCTCCGGCACTTCGTCGATCAATCCTGCCCGCAAGTCGGCGAGCGCACGCCCGAAGGCGGGCCGCGCCTCGCCCCGGGCGACATAGTCGACAAGATTCGCATAGGGCTTCAAAAGCGGCGATCTGCTGAGGTTCCGGAGCACGGCGATCATCAGCAAGTCGCCCGCGGTGAAGGCGCCTTCCAGATAGTCTTTCCCGCCGAGCCAGGCGGACAGCTCTTTCAGCCGCTCGTGCAGGCGCGCCTCCACGCTCGGCAGGCGCGCTTGCGACCAGTCCTTGTCCCGCTCGACGAAGCTGGCCATCACCCAGTCCCAGACGACCGGCTCGACCGTGTTGAGCGCGGCGAACATCCAGCCGATTGCACGCGCTCGACCCTCGGATTCGTGTGGCAGGATGCCTGGTTTGCCCTGCGCGATGTGGAGCACGATCGCGCCTGATTCGAACAGGACCAGCCCGCCTTCCTCGTACGCCGGCACCTGCCCGAACGGGTTCCGCGCCCGGTGCTCCGGCTCCTTCTGCTCGCCCCAGTTGAGGAGGCGAGCTTGGTAAGGCTGCCCCACTTCCTCCAGGGCCCAGCGGACGCGCATGTCGCGCACCAGGCCGCGGCCTTCGTCGGGAGCCCAGTTGTAGGCGGTGATCGTCGGGGTCATGACTCAGCCAGCCGCAGCAGCTTCGATCGTCGCGATGTCGATTTTCCGCATCTCCATCATCGCCGACATGGCGCGCTGCGCCTTCGCGGAGTCGGAATCGGTAGTCAGCTCGAGCAGGCGCCTGGGCGTCACCTGCCACGACACGCCCCATTTGTCCTTGCACCAGCCGCACTGGCTTTCCTGGCCGCCATTGCCGACGATCGCGTTCCACAGCCGGTCGGTCTCTGCCTGGTCCTCGGTCTCGATCATGAAGGACACGGCTTCCGTCTGCGGGAAGATCGGGCCGCCGTTGAGCAGGCAGAAACGCTGCCCGGCGAGCCAGACGATCGCGGTCAGCTCCTGCCCGGCAGGACCGGAGGGCGTGTCAATCGGTGAGCGGTTGATCGACTCGATGCGGCTATCCGGCAGCAGTGACACGTAGAACTCGGCCGCTTCCTGCACGCCGCCGTTGAACCAGATGGTGGGGGTGATTTTCGACATGATCGTCTCCTTCAGGCGAGTGGCAGCAGAGCACGGATGCGGGCGTCGCGCAGCCACAGGCCGCCCCAGGCGAGCAGGCCCAGATAGACCGCGAACAAGGTGTGGGTGGCCGGCGGACTGCCGACGCGCAGATGCGTGGCGACGGCGCCGCCGAAATAAGCGGTCAGCAGGATCGCGCCGAGAAAGCTGGTCCGCTTCCAGGTATAGAGTGCGGTCGCGATAGCCAGGATGGCGCCAAGCAGCCGCATGAAGCCGGCCTCTGCGGGAAGGCCCAGCGGTGGGCTGTTGGCGATCATCAGTTCCGGCACAATCAGCTTGCCGCCCGCATCCATCGTGCAGAACAGGATCACCACCCCGCTCATCACCCATCCTGTCCAGCGGCGGGTGTTCGACGGCGGGGCGGCCTGTTCGACTGCCAAGTCCATTATTCCTCTCCTCAGGCGAAGGGAGCCGTGCCCAGGGCGATGCTCCAGCCGATCAGGGCGGCGGCGGTCACCAGATAGGCGGCCAGCCCGAACAGGATGGTGCGCGTATGAGTCATCGCCGCCTCCCTTGGTTCAAGCCGCGACCGGCTGCTCTTGCGCGCCGCACGTTGCTGCGTCGGCATCCATCCACATCGGCTCGAATACATGGCCGTCGGGATCCTCGAACGAGCGGCTGTACATGAAGCTCATGTCCTGGCCCTCGCGATGCTCGCGGCCGCCAGCGCCGAGTGCCGCTTGCGTGATCGCGTCGACCTCCGCGCGGCTGTCGCGCGACAGGCAGAGCAGCACCTGGCTGGTCTCCTTAGCGTCGGCGATCTTCCGGCTGGTGAAGCCCTGATAAAAGCCATGGGTCAGCAGCATGAAGCTGATCGTGTCCGACCAGGTCAGCATCGCCGCCTGCTCGTTCGAGAACGCCTCGTTCTTTTCGCAGCCGATCGCCTGGTAAAAAGCGATCGACCGGTCGAGGTCCGTCACCGGCAGGTTCACGAAGATCATCTTGGGCATCTCGGCTCTCCATTGCGAATCACTATTTGCCTTTGATGCGTTATCCGGTTACAAAAGACAACCATGAAGTTAGATAAAGTAACTAATACGGGACGAAGTGAGGCGCGGCGGCGATATGATGATGCCTGCGCGGCGACGCACGGCATGGACATCATTGGCGAACGGTGGGCGTTACCGGTGATGCGCGAGCTGATGCTCGGCCCCCGCCGCTTCTCCGAATTGCGGCGCAGCCTGCCCGCCCTTTCGGCCAACGTGCTGACGCAGCGCCTCGAGGGTCTCGAGGAAGCCGGGATCGTCGAGCGTCAGAAACTGCCGCCGCCCGCCTCTGTCCAGGTCTATGCCCTGACGCCTTGGGGGCGCGAAGCCGGTCCCGTCTTTCAGGCGCTCGGCCGCTGGGCGGCACGGTCGCCCGCTCATGATCCGACTCGTCCGTTCAGTGCCGTGTCGCTGATGCTCTCGCTGCGGACCATGTTCTCGGCCGAGCGGGCAGGTGCGGAGACGGTAAGGGCCGGCTTCAGGTTCGGCGAGGATACGTTTCACTTCGTTGCCGACGCAGAAGGAGTCACTATCGGCCGCGGCTTCCCGGATGATCCGGAATTCATCCTTAGCGGCGGAACTCAAGGGGTGGCGGCGCTGGTCTATGGCGGCGCGCCGGTCGCAGACATCGAATCACAGGCGCTGCTCACGATTGAAGGAGATCGGGGCGCGCTGGCGCGTTTCGCTACCCTGTTCCCGACGCCGCCAAAGGTGAGTGCGGGTTGACGTTCAACAATTCCGTTCGCAGTGCTGTCCCGCGAATGGCAAAGGCGCCTTGATGACTGATCTTCCGAATACCCAGCCCGACAGCCGCGAGACGACGCTCCTCGACGCGCCCGACAAGCAGGTCAGCGTGCGCGAGCTGTTCGGCATCGATTCGAATATGATGTGCCCGGCCTTCAGCGAGCCGGACGAGCGGGTGCCGGACCTGGACCCCGCCTATGTGTTCGATCCGGACACCACGCTCGCGATCCTGGCAGGCTTCGCGCACAATCGTCGCGTGATGGTGCAGGGCTATCATGGCACCGGCAAATCGACGCATATCGAGCAGGTCGCCGCGCGGCTGAACTGGCCGTGCATCCGCATCAACCTCGACGCCCATATCAGCCGCATCGACCTGGTCGGCCGCGACGCGATCGTGCTGCGCGATGGCCGCCAGGTGACCGAGTTCCGCGAGGGCCTGCTGCCCTGGGCACTGCAGCATCCGGTCGCTTTGGTGTTCGACGAATATGATGCCGGCCGCCCCGACGTGATGTTCGTGATCCAGCGCGTGCTCGAGACCGAGGGCAAGCTGACCCTGCTCGACCAGAACCGCGTGATCCGCCCCAACCATCATTTTCGCCTGTTCGCGACGGCGAACACGGTCGGCCTCGGCGACACCACCGGCCTTTATCACGGCACCCAGCAGATCAATCAGGGCCAGATGGACCGCTGGAACATCGTCGTCACGCTCAATTACCTGCCCGCGCAGGTCGAGGCGCAGATCGTGATGGCCAAGTCCGGCGAATATGACCTGCCCGAAGGCAAGAAGCAGGTCGACAACATGGTGAAGGTCGCCGAGCTGACGCGTCAGGGCTTCATCAATGGCGATATCTCGACCGTGATGAGCCCGCGCACCGTGATCACCTGGGCGCAGAACACGCTGATCTTCGGCGATGTCGGCTTCGCCTTCCGCCTGTCGTTCCTCAACAAATGCGACGAGGCGGAGCGGTCGTTGGTGGCCGAATATTACCAGCGCGTCTTCGGCAAGGACCTTCCCGAAAGCCTGGTCGGCAAGGCGTAAAGGAAAAGGGGCGGCGAGTTGCCTCGCCGCCCCTTCCCTGCGCTCGGCCTCACTTCGTCAGGCGAAGCGCACCCCCTTCACGCGACGAGCGCGGCGTAAAGCTACGCCCGCGGCGCCGAAGCCAAGGATGAGCATGGTCCAGGTGGTCAGTTCGGGAACGGCGGTGACCTGCCCGACGCTCACATCGTCGAATGTGGCGTTGCCGGCCGACTGGACGAACCGGACCTGATCGAAAGCGGTGTCGCTGAAGAAGTTCACATAGGTGTAGCCGGTCTCAGCGGACGCGCCTTCGAAGCCCGCCTGTTGCGGCGAGCCGACAAGGTTGAACGTGCCGAGGCTCTTGCCGCCGGATAGCAGCTCCACCGTGTTGTTGCCGTCGAGCTGGTCGGTGCGAAAGCCGAAATACTTGACCTTGCGATCGAGCGTCACGTCCGCCTGACCGGCGCCCAGGGCCGAGGCGCCGCCATTGAAGCTGAAGCCGCTGAACACGCCTTTGACTGCCGAGCCACCGAAGTTCGACGTGAAGCCCGGCGCGGCCGCATCGAAGCTTTCGACAAAGGCCTCCGGCGCGATCTGCGCCTGATTGGCGGCGGACCGTTCGACGTGGACGGTAACATAGGCGGCGTTGGCCGGCACTGCCGCACCGAATGCCAGTGCTGCGCCGAGAAGAAGTGCGTTACGCATGCGACCAAACCCTGAATCTGGACCCGAGCCGAATCTCGGAAGCGCTGGATGTGCGAAGCCGCGCCGGCTGGGAAGGTTGATTCAGGGTTAAGGAAAGGTGGCGGCAATCCGTCCCGGCCGCTTGCAACTGCGGCCCGTCCCGACAATTGAGCAGGCAGATGGTTGATTCACCACTCGATCGCTTCCGCTCCGTTCTGTCCGGCGCCGCCCGGGCGATCTCGCACGAGCAGGAAGTGGAGCTCGCCTTCACTGCAGACGCACCGAGCCAGTCGGGCAAGAATATGCGCGTGCCCATGCCGGCGCGCTCGCTGCCGCCGGAGCAGGTGGCCGAAGCGCGCGGCTTTGCCGACAGCTTCGCGCTGCGCCTGCGCCACCATGACGCCGCTCTGCACGCCCGCGGCGCGCCGGGCGAAGCGGTCGCCCGCGCGGTGTTCGATGCGGTCGAAACCGCGAGGGTGGAAGCGCTCGGCTCCAAGGGGATGGCCGGCGTGTCCGCCAACCTGGGCCATGCGCTGGACCTGCGCATGCGGTCCGACCCGATCACCCGTGCCCGTTCGGCCGACGAAGTGCCGCTCTCGACCGCGCTGCAACTGATCGTCCGCGAGCGGCTGACTGGCCAGGCGCCGCCGGACGCGGCCACTGCTGGGCTGGCGCTGGTGCGCGAATGGATCGAGACCAAGGGCGGCAGCGATCTCGACGCACTGGCGCTGGCGCTGGATGACCAGCACGCCTTTGCCCGGCTAGCGACGCGCCTGCTCGAGGATCTGGAACTGGTCGATGCGGAGGCCGAGCCGACCGAGGACCCGGAAGCCGGCGAGGAAGGCGAAGGCGAGGAGCCGGACGAGGGCGAGGAAGGCGAGGACGAGGATCAGGGATCGTCAGGCGCCGACGGCGAGATCCAGGCCCGCGCCGAACAGCAGGAGGGCGACGAGAGCGACAGCGAAAACGGCGAGTCGGACGATGATTATGAGTCGGATGGCGACAGTCAGGCCGGCGACGATGGCGAGGAGGGCATGCTTCCCGTCCGCCCGAACCGGCCGCTCTCGGACCTCTCACCGCAGTTCGACTACAAGGTGTGGAACACGCGCTTCGACGAAGTGATCGAAGCCGGCGGGCTGTGCGACGAAGACGAGCTGATCCGGCTGCGCGCCTATCTCGACCAGCAGCTCGTTCATCTGCAGGGCGCTGTGACCAAGCTCGCCAACCGGCTGCAGCGGCGGCTGATGGCGCAGCAGTCGCGCAGCTGGGATTTCGACCAGGAGGAAGGGCTGCTTGACGCCGCCCGGCTCGCCCGGGTGATCGTCAACCCGGCGCAGTCGCTGAGCTACAAGATCGAGAAAGACACCGAGTTCAAGGACACCGTGGTGACCTTGCTGCTCGACAATTCCGGATCGATGCGCGGCCGGCCGATCTCGATCGCCGCCATTTCCGCCGACATCATGGCGCGTACGCTTGAGCGGGTCGGCGTGAAGACCGAGATTCTCGGCTTCACCACCCGGGCCTGGAAAGGCGGGCAGTCGCGCGAGGACTGGCTGGCGCAGGGCCGTCCGCCCGCGCCAGGCCGCCTCAACGACCTGCGCCATATCGTCTACAAGCGCGCCGACGAGCCCTGGCGCCGCGCCCGAAAGAACCTCGGGCTGATGATGCGCGAGGGGCTGCTCAAGGAGAACATCGACGGCGAAGCCCTGCTCTGGGCGCACAGCCGGCTGATCGCGCGGTCCGAAGAGCGCAAGATCCTGATGGTCATTTCCGACGGCGCGCCCGTCGACGACTCGACGCTGTCGGTGAACAGCGGCTCGTACCTCGAAAAGCATCTCCGCCAGGTCATCGCCTGGATCGAGAACCGCTCGCCTGTCGAGCTGGTCGCGATCGGCATCGGCCATGACGTCACCCGCTATTATGCGCGCGCGGTCACGATCATGGACGCGGAGCAACTGGGCGGTACGATGGTCGAGCAGCTCGCGGGATTGTTTGACCAAGCCTAGACGCGAAGCCGCTCCAGCAAGCCAGCTTCGACTGCCGGCCATTCGTCGCGCAGGATCGAGAATATGACAGCATCGCGGACCCGCCCGGTCCAGGTCACTCCGCTTTGCCGCAATATGCCTTCCTGCACGGCGCCAAGCTTCAGCACGGCCGCGCGCGAGCGGGCGTTGATCGCATCGACTCGGAAGGCCACGCGCCGGGCGCCGCAGGCAAAGGCGTGCCCGATCAGCAGATATTTGGCGGCCGGGTTTACGACGCCGCCGCGGACATCGGGCCGGTAATAGGTGCCGCCGATCTCCACAGCGGCCGCATGGGGCTCGATCGTATAGTAAGTGCTGATGCCCACGCATTCGCCGTCGAGGCAGACGGCGAAAGGCAGGCGGTCGCCGGCCGCTTTCCGCTCCATCAGCCCGCCCCACAAGCCGTCGAAATGCTCGCCGGCCATCGAATAGGGGTAAATTGACCAGATCTCCGCATCGGCATTGGCGGCTGCTCGCAGCGCCTCGCGGTGGCGCTCTTCCATCGGCTCCAGCGCCACGGCACCCCAGCTCAGCCGTTCCGCTGTCAGTTCCAAATCACAACTCCTGAACGCCGCTGCATCTCATGCGTTTGGCGGAGAAATCCAGCAGGAGTGAGGCAATGGCGACCGATGTCGAACCGATGATCCATGAAGACCCGCTACCGGGTCATGAATCGGAGCTGGAGCCGAAGCCGGATTGGGCACCGCGCTATCCCGGCTCCGGCCGGCTGCAGGGCAAGGTCGCGCTGATCACCGGCGCGGACTCCGGCATCGGCCGCGCCGTCGCCGCCCTGTTCGCCCGCGAAGGCGCGAACATCGCCGTCGCTTACCTCTGCGAGCATGACGATGCGCAGAAGACCTGCGAGATCGTGGAGAAGGAAGGCCGCCGCGCCATTCGGCTCGCCGGCGATGTCGGCGACAAGGATTTCTGCAGGCAAGCGATCGACCGCACCGTCGCTGAGTTCGGCGGGCTCGACATCCTCGTCAACAATGCCGGCGAGCAGCACCCTGACAAGAACATCGAAGACATCACCGAAGAGCAGCTGAAGCGCACCTTCCAGACCAACATTTTCTCTATGTTCTATCTGGTGCAGGCGGCCCGCAAGCATCTTCCCGAAGGTTCGGCGATCATCAACTGCACCAGCGTGACCATGTATCAGGGCGCCTCCGAACTGCTCGACTATTCAGCGACGAAGGGGGCTATCACTGCCTTTACGCGGTCCTTGTCCGAGAACCTGATCGAGCACGGCATTCGCGTGAACGGCGTCGCCCCGGGCCCGATCTGGACGCCGCTCAACCCGATGGGCGGCGCGTCACCGGAAAAGCTGAAAACGTTCGGGGAATCGACTCCCATGGGGCGCCCGGGCCAGCCGAACGAAGTGGCGCCGGCGTTTCTGTTCCTCGCATGTGAAGACTCGAGCTACATGTCAGGGCAGGTGCTGCATCCCAATGGCGGCACGATCGTGAACGGGTGAAGCCCAAATCCCTCTCCCTCTCGCGGGAGAGGGATTAACTTACCCCGGCAGCTTGCTGGTCAGTTCCGGCACGATCTTGAACAGATCGCCGACCAGACCGATGTCCGCGACCTGGAAGATCGGGGCGTCCTCGTCCTTGTTGATGGCAATGATGGTCTTCGAATCCTTCATGCCGGCGAGGTGCTGGATCGCGCCCGAAATGCCGACCGCGATATAGACTTCGGGCGCAACGATCTTGCCAGTCTGGCCGACCTGATAGTCGTTGGGTACGAAACCGGCGTCCACAGCGGCCCGGCTGGCGCCGACCGCCGCTTTCAATTTGTCGGCGAGCGGCTCGATAATCGCGTGGAAATTCTCGCCATTCTGCAGCGCGCGGCCGCCCGAGACGATGATCTTGGCGCTGGTCAGCTCCGGCCGTTCGGACTTCGAGAGTTCGGCACCGACGAAGCTCGACAGGCCGGCGTCGCCAGTGGTGCCGATCTTCTCGACCTGGGCCGAACCCCCGGTGCGTTCCGCCTTGGCGAAAGCCGTGCCGCGCACGGTGATGACCTTCTTGGCGTCGAACGATTGCACGGTGGCGATCGCATTGCCGGCATAGATGGGCCGCGTAAACGTGTCCGGCCCCTCGACCGAGAGGATATCCGACACCTGCATGACGTCCAGCAGCGCGGCGACCCGCGGCGCAACATTCTTTCCGGTCGAGGTAGCCGGCGCGAGGAAAGCGTCACGGTCGCCCATCAGATTGACGACCAGCGGCGCGACATTCTCGGCCAATTCATGCTCATAGGCGGCATCCTCGGCGAGCAGCACGAGGCCGACGCCGGCAATCTGCGCGGCCTGATTGGCGACGGCCTCGCAATTGTGCCCGGCGACGAGCAGATGCACTTCGCCAAGCTGCGACGCTGCCGTGACGACCGCGAGCGTGCCGTCCTTCAGCGTCTTGTTGTCGTGATCGGCGAATACGAGCGTCTTCATGCGATGACTCCCAGGCTGGTCAGCTTGGAGATGAGTTCGTCCACGTCGGCAACCTTGGAGCCAGCCTGGCGCTTCGGCGGCTCGGCAACCTTGAGCGTCTTCACGCGCAGCGCAGTGTCGACGCCGTAATCGGCCGGCGTCTTCTGCGCCATCGGCTTGGACTTCGCCTTCATGATGTTGGGCAGCGAGGCATAGCGCGGCTCGTTGAGGCGCAGGTCGGTGGTGATGATCGCCGGCGTCTTGAGCGTGATCGTCTCGAGCCCGCCATCGACTTCGCGGGTGACGGTGACGCTGTCGCCCACTACTTCGACCTTGGAGGCGAAGGTGCCCTGCGGCTTGTTCATCAGCGCGGCGAGCATCTGGCCGGTCTGGTTCGAATCGTCGTCGATCGCCTGCTTGCCGAGGATGACCAGGCCGGGCTGTTCCTCCTCCGCGATCTTGGCGAGGATCTTGGCGACGGCGAGCGGCTCCACCTCGTCATCGGTCTGCACCAGGATCGCGCGGTCGGCGCCCATGGCGAGCGCGGTGCGCAGCGTCTCCTGCGCCTTCACCGGCCCGATCGAAACGGCGACAATCTCGGTCGCGGCGCCCTTTTCCTTCAGCCGGATCGCTTCCTCGACCGCGATCTCGTCGAACGGATTCATCGACATCTTCACGTTCGCCAGGTCGATGCCGCTGCCATCGGGCTTCACCCGCGGCTTCACATTATAGTCGATCACCCGTTTGACGGGCACGAGAATTTTCATGGGGCTCTCCGGGGGGGAAGGGCTTTACGCTTACGTCAATCCCGGCTGCGATGCACAAAGTGGCTGGCGTTTGCAAGCCCGGCGGTGGAGCGGAAAGCACTTGAACATACCATACTATATAGTATGCTGAGGTCTGGTCTTGGTCGGAGGTCAAGTGACATCATTCTACGCTGCGGCGCTATTCGCTGCATTCACCTACGCGGTGCATGTCGTTGCCGGCGGCAGGCACATCGCCCGTCCCCTGCTGCGCGCCACGGACATGAGCGAGGTCGCCAGATACACCAATTATTATTGCTGGCATTTGGTGACGCTGACACTCCTGGCGATGGTGATCGCGTTCGCGCTGGCGGCATCATCGGGATCGCGTGAGTTGGGCGGCTTCGCGACAGCGCTTGCGGCGGCCTTCATGGCCTGGAATGTGGTTCTGATCGGCTGGAAGCGGCTCAAGATCGCCCAATATCCGCAATGGGTACTGTTTCTGCCCGTTGTGCTGTGCGGCGCGATAGGCCTGACGTGACGGCAGTAGCGCGGGCCCGATTCTGCCGGAGCGACTGGCTGGCGCTTGGGCTGGAACATCTCGCGGCCGGCGGCCCCGAAGCACTGACGATTGACCGGCTGGCCGCAGCGGCGGGCCGGTCGAAGGGGTCGTTCTACCATCATTTTGCTGACCAGCCCGGTTTCATCGCTGCCTTGCTCGACTACTGGACCGAGACTCACACGGCGCGTGTCATCGACGGTGCAAATGCCGGTCTCGGCGACGGAAGCCGACGTAGCGCACTTGACGATCTGGTCGGGCGGCTCGATCCGCGGGTCGAGATCGGCATTCGTCGCCTGGCGGCGGTGGACACGCAGGCGCGCACCGCGGCCAAGGCCGTCGATCAGGCACGGATGGCCTATCTTGCCCAGCTCAATGCCGAAGACCTTTGCATCGATGCCGGCCGCGCTCAGCAGATCGCAGAGTTCGATTATGCCGCCTATGTCGGGGCGCAATTCCTGTTCGGCGACGACCCCATATCATGGCAACAAAAGGGCGCGGCGATGCTGGCGCAAAGCGAAGCCGTCCGCGCGGCATATGCTACCGCCAGAGAAAAGGAGCCGGGGCCTTGCATAAAGTCGATATCGGGGACCGGATCGCTCAGGCGTTGATCGCCGTCGCGGCGGTGTTCGCGTTGCTCAACGGCGGTTTCATGCTGGCCGACCCGATCGGCTGGTATTTAGCAGTGCCCACTGTCCGCTTGACTGGACCCGCCAACGCCCATTTCATTCGCGATATCGGCATCGCCTATCTCAGCTGCGCCGTCCTGCTCGGATGGGCAGCCTTCTATCCGGCAGGGCGCTGGTTGGGGGCGTTGGCGGGTGGGCTCTGGCTCAGCGCTCATGGCGCGTTGCACGTTTGGGAAGTGGCAACCGGCGTCTGCGCGCCAAATGTCTTCTGGACCGATGCCCCCGGCGTACTCGGACCGCCGTTGCTCGTCTGGATCGCACTCGGCATGCTGTTCGGGCGGCAGCGGATTGTCCCTGCGGGTGTGCCCAAGCGCGCCTTCCTCGGGATCGGCGAGGCGATGGCGCCGGGCGAGGCAGCTTATATGCGTGAAATCGCAGCCGCCCCCGGACATGCGTTCGATAAATTTGCGCATTTCATGCCCGCTTCGATGCATCGCCATAGCGCACCAGCGGACCTGTTTCACATGGCGCGGATCGGCGCGACCTTGGTCGAGGATTGCGGACCCTGCGCGCTAACCGCAGCGCGCTGGGCGGTTGAAGATGGCGTCGATCGCGGTGTCGTCAATGCGGCGCTTTCGGCCGAACCGCCGCCAGGCGATCTGCGAACCGCATATGATTTCGGTCGCGCCATCGCCACTCAGTCGAGCGAGGCCGCCCAGCTTGGTGACGCCATCGAGGCAAGGTTTGGGCGGCCGACGCGCCTGGAAATGGCGATGACCGCGGCCATCGTGCGCTCCTATCCCGCGATGAAGCGCGGACTTGGGTTGACCACGGCTTGCTCCACGATGCAGCTGGCGATCTAGGCTAAGCCGCCTTCTGCACCTCGGCGACGATCTTGCGCGCGGCATCGCCCAGGTCGTTGGCAGCCACGATCGCCAGGCCACTCTCGGCCAGGATGCGCTTGCCCTCATCGACATTGGTGCCTTCGAGGCGCACGACCAGAGGCACCTTCAGGTCCACTTCCTTCGCCGCCGCGACGATGCCGTCGGCGATGATGTCGCACTTCATGATGCCGCCGAAGATGTTGACGAGGATGCCCTTCACTGCGGGGTCGGCGAGGATGATCTTGAACGCCGCCGTCACCTTTTCCTTGGACGCACCGCCGCCGACGTCGAGGAAGTTGGCCGGGAAAGCGCCGTTCAGCTTGATGATGTCCATCGTCGCCATGGCGAGGCCGGCGCCGTTGACCATGCAGCCGATATCGCCGTCGAGCTTGATATAGGCGAGGTCGTATTTAGACGCCTCGACTTCCATTTCGTCCTCTTCGGTCAAGTCGCGCAGTTCGACCAGATCCTTGTGCCGGTACATCGCGTTCGAATCGAAGCCGACCTTGGCGTCCAGCACCAGCAGCTGGCCATCGTCCGTGACCGCCAGCGGATTGATCTCGATCTGGGCCGCGTCGGTGCCGAGGAACGTGTCGTACAGCTTGGATGCCACGCTCGCCGCCTGCTTGGCGAGATCGCCGGTCAGCCCGAGCGCCGCCGCCACGGTACGGCCGTGATGCGGCATGAAGCCGGTCGCCGGATCGATGTCGAAGGTCTGGATCTTCTCGGGCGTGTCGTGGGCGACCGTCTCGATGTCCATGCCGCCTTCGGTCGATGCGACCATCGCCACCCGCCCCGAGCCGCGATCGACCAGCAAAGCGAGGTAGAATTCCTTGGCGATGTCGACGCCGTCGGTGACGTAGAGGCGGTTGACTTGCTTGCCCGCGTCGCCCGTCTGAATCGTGACCAGCGTGTTGCCGAGCATTTCCGTCGCCGCCGCGCGCACTTCATCGAGCGTCCTGGCGAGCCGCACGCCGCCCTTGGCGTCTGGGCCGAGTTCCTTGAACTTGCCCTTGCCCCGGCCGCCGGCATGGATCTGCGACTTTACGACATAGAGCGGTCCGGGCAGCTTCTCGGCGGCCGCGACCGCTTCCTCGACGCTCATCGCGGCATGACCGGCGGGCACCGGCACGCCGAACTTTGCGAGCAATTCCTTGGCCTGGTATTCGTGAATGTTCATGAGCAGCCTTCGCAGTTGCGGCAAAGGCCTAAAGCATGGGCGGGCGCGCTTGCCAAGGTCGCTAAAGGCCGAGCCCGCAAACCGCCAGTGATGAGGTGGCGACGCTGAGGATCTCAGGGTCGCGCATCGCCCGCACCTTCTTCACGAATTCCGCTGCGGAATGCGGCCGGTCCTCGCTGATCGAACCGAGCGAACGGAGCTTCAGCAGCTGGTTCAGGGACAGCCGCTCGACCATCCGCTCCGCCATACACGCGGATGTGCCGTTACCGAGGCCCGCTCGCTGCAGACCGCTTGCCAGCTGCGACTCAGGCGTCGCGCAGGAGGCCAAGCTTGTCAGGAACAATGTCAGGGACGCCCAACGCATCCACCCACTCCGTTTGGCTAAGCTTGTCGAAGGCTCCCTTTTCTTCTCCCGCTGCGGATAGGACAAGGGACGGCTGCGACAGGCTCAGCGCAGACGGTATTTGTTGTGCGCACTCCCGTCACTATAACAGAGGCCATGCTCGGCCCCATTCTTTTCCTGCTCACCCTGATCGGCATGGAGGCCTTTGCCTATGCCGCGCATCGCTGGCTGATGCACGGACCCGGCTGGTTCCTGCACAAGAGCCATCACCGCCCCCGCACCGGACGGTTCGAGCTCAACGACCTTTACGGCGTGATCTTCGCCGGCCCGTCGATCGCCTTGATCTTCGGCGGCCTGCATTGGGGCTGGGGGAGCTGGGCGGTGTGGGTGGGTGCGGGCATCGCCGCCTATGGCGCCATCTATTTCGGCTTTCACGACCTGATCGTGCACAAGCGCCTGAACCACCGCTACGTGCCGCGGTCCACCTACATGAAGCGTATCGTCCAGGCGCACCGGCTGCACCATGCCGTCGAGACCAAGGACGGGACGGTCAGCTTCGGATTTCTGGTCGCGCCCAGGCCCGAGGCGCTGAAGGCCGAACTCGCCCGCCGCGAGCGCAAGGGCGTCAGAGCGCCTGCCGCAACGCCCTGAACACCCAGCCGAGCTTCGCCGACCGGCTGGTGACCACGCGCTCGTCAAGCGCCCCTTCCCCGCGGCGCGCCACTTCCCGCGCTATATCCCCATAGATGCCGGCAGCGGCGAGCACCGCCCAGCGCGACCGAAAGGGCAGCCGCCGCGCGCTGATGCGGGCGCTGGCTTCATACTCGGCGGCGAGATCGGCCAGGCGGCGAGTGAGGGTGGCGACACCCTCTCGGTGCTCATTGAGCGATCGAAGTTTTATTTTCCCCAACCACTCCTCGGGAAGATAGCACCGGCCGCCCTCCGTATCCTCGCGCACATCGCGGGCGATGTTGGCCAGCTGGAAGGCGATGCCGAGATCGTCCGCGCGCTTCATCGTGTCGGAGTCGCCGGGCGACACGCCCATGACCAATGCCATCATCTCCCCGACGGCGCCCGCGACATGATGGCAATAGCGGATCAGGTCGGCTTGCGTCCGCGGTCGCCAGCCTTCTGCATCAAGCGCGAAGCCGGCAATGTGATCGTCGATCAGCGCGCGGGGGATCGGCACCTCTTCGCATAGCAGGCGGAGGCCATCGAACGAGGCCTCGCCGACCCATTCGCCAGCAAGCGCGCGGCCAGTCAGGTTCCGGATCGCGGCAACATCGCCGCCCGCCCCAAGTGGGCCGCCCAACACCTGACCGTCGGCCAGATCATCGCAGGCGCGACACCAGGCATAGAGCAGCCAGGCCCGCTCCCGCGTGCGCCGATCGAACAGTTTGCTGGCCAGATTGAAGCTCTTCGAGCCCCGCGCGATCGTCTCCCGCGCGGTGGCGACGATCGCATCGCGGGACGGGTGATTAAAGCTCATCCCGCGTCATGCGGAAGATCGTCTGGTGAGGCTCATACGCCGCCATCCTGTCGAGCAACGCCCCAAGCTCGTCACCGACGATCATGATGCCGCGATGCTGCGGCCTGACGAAGCCGACCGCCGCCATCTGCGCATTGAAGGCGATCAGGTGATCGTAAAAGCCGCCCGCATTGAGCAGACCGACCGGCTTTTCATGATAGCCGAGCTGCGCCCAGCTAATCGCCTCCCACAGCTCGTCCATCGTGCCGACCCCGCCTGGCAGGGTGAGGAAGCCGTCCGACAGGTCGGTAAACAGCGCCTTGCGCTGGTGCATGGTCTGGACGGTGTGGAGCTCCGTCAGGCCGCGATGCGCGACTTCGGCATTGACCAGGGCTTCGGGAATGACGCCGATTACTTCGCCACCGACAGCAAGCGCGGAGTCGGCGATAGCGCCCATCAGCCCCAGCTTGCCGCCGCCATAGACGATGCCGATGCCACGCTCGGCGAGGGTGCGGCCGACCGTGCGGGCAAGGTCCATGTAGAAGGGGTCGGCCGGCGTGGCGGAGCCGCAATACACTGCGAGGCGTTTCATACGGCTCCAGTACCTCTGCGAAGGCAGGGGTCCAGTCCCAAAACATCGGCGCCCCTGCTTCCGCAGGGGAACATCAGCTCAACCCCTCCAGCATCAAGCCGGCGGTCGCCTTGGCACTGCCGACTACGCCCGGGATGCCAGCCCCGGGGTGCGTCCCGGCGCCGACAAAATAGAGGTTCGAAATAGCGTCATCCCGATTGTGCGTCCGGAACCAAGCCGATTGGGTGAGGATCGGCTCCAGGCTGAAGGCGGAGCCCAGATGCGCATTGAGATCGGCCGAAAAATCCGTCGGCGCATAGTGGAAGCGGGTGACGATCCGCTCTTTCAGATCGGGAATATTCAGGCGTTCGGCCATGGTATCGATAATCCGGTCCGCGAACCCTTCGCCTTCCACATCCCAATCGATCCTGCCCTTGCCCATGTGCGGCACCGGCGCGAGCGCATAGAAGGTCGCGTGTCCCGCAGGCGCCATCGCCGGATCGGTCACCGTCGGGTGGTGGAGGTAGAGCGAGAAGTCGTCTCCCAGCACGCCATTCTTGTAGATGTCGTCGAGCAGCCCCTTGTAGCGCGGGCCAAACAGGATGGAGTGGTGCGGCACGTCTGGAAAAGTGCCGCGCAGGCCGAAATGCACCACGAACAGGGAGGGCGAAAAGCGCTTGCCGGTCAGGCTCCGGGCCGCCTTTCGCCCGCGCGCCGAGCCGATCAGCAGGTCGCGATAGCTGTGCATGATGTCGGCATTGGAGGCGACCGCATCGGTCTCGCCACGCCACCCGCTGCGCGTGCGCACCGCCACGACCCGATCGCCGCTCGTCTCGATCTCCTCGACGGGATCGCCGAGTCGCACCGTCCCGCCGATCCGCTCGAAATGCCGGACCATACCCGCGATCAGCCGGTTGGTGCCGCCTTTGGCAAACCACACGCCGCCATCTTTTTCCAGCTTGTGGATCAGCGCGTAGATCGAACTGGTCGCCATCGGATTGCCGCCGACCAGCAGGGTGTGGAAGCTCAATGCTTCACGCAGTTTCTCGTTCTGCACATAGCTGGATACGATCGAGTAGACCGAGCGCCACGCCTGGTAGCGGGCGAGCGCCGGCGCCGCCTTCAGCATCGACTTGAAGTCGAGGAACGGCACCGCGCCGAGCTTCAGATAGCCTTCGCGATACACCCCGGCCGAATAGTCGAGGAAGCGCCGATAACCTTCGACGTCGGCCGGGTTCAGCTTCGCGATCTCGGCATATAGCTGCGGCTCGTCATTGGAATAATCGAACTGCGTGCCGTCCGGCCAGCTCAGCCGGTAGAAGGGCGTCACCGGCACCAGCTCGACATCCTCGGCGATGTCGTGGCCGGACAGCTTCCACAGGTCCTTCAGGCAGTCCGGATCGGTGATGACGGTTGGCCCGGCATCGAAAGTGAAGCCGTCCCGCTCCCAAAAATAGGCCCGCCCGCCGGGCTTGTCGCGCCCTTCGACGATCGTGGTCGCCACGCCCGCCGACCGCAGCCGGATGGCGAGCGCCAGGCCGCCAAAGCCGGCACCGATCACGACTGCTGATTTCACTGCTTTCCCTTCAGGATCGCCCGCACCGCGCGGCCGATGGGCACCGGCGGCTTGCCGGTCAAGATACGGAGTTTGTCGAACGCGCTGCTCTCCGCCGCGTAGAAGCGCCCGATCAGCGGCTGGGGCAAGCGGTAGAAGCGCTCGAGCACGCGGTAGCGCTGCGCGGGCTCGGCCGCGCGGAACAGCATGGCGTCGAGCATGCGGTAGAAGCCGCGCCGCTGCCACGCCCGCTCCGCATGCTCGCGGGTCAGCCGAGCAAGGGCTTGCAGCGACAGATCGGGGGCGCGGACGATCGCCGCGGCGAGCCGCACCGCGTCCGGCAGCGAATAGCCGGTGGTCGGATGGCACAGCCCCGCGCGCATGCCTGCCTTGGCCCTGCCCTCGCCCGTGGACCGCCAATACGCGTCGAAGTCACCGCCGATGATCACCGGCAAAACACCGGTTTCCACCCGATTGGCGGGTACGCCGTCCCAGCCCTGCCGCGCCACATAGGCCAGGATGCGCTCGTTCAGCACCGCCACGTCCAGGTCCGGCGTGTCGCTGTAGTAAGTGTCCTCGATGAACAACCGCGTGGGGCCGAAGGGCAGCACATAGACGAACCGATAGCCGTCCAGCTGATCGACAGTCGCATCCATCACGATCGGACGGGTAATGCCATGCGGCCGATCCGTCTCGATCGTCATCCCCATGAATTTCTGCCAGCCAATCTCGAGCGTCGAGAGATCGCCCGTACCCCGCGCGTCGATGTCCCCCTTCTCCTCGACCACCCCGAGCCTGACGGCCGGCAGCCGCTCGCGCAGCACCTGATCGAACCGTTCGGACTCGATCGAGTTGTACCCGGCTTGGATCATGCGATGGTGCGCGGGGAAGCGGACTTCGTAGCCGTCCCAGCGGTGCGAGATGAAAGGCTCGACGATCCAGCGATCCTCGTCGGCGATGTCGCTGTCGAAGAACGACCAGACATGATTGCCGCCCAGCCGATCACCGGCCTCGATCAGCTCGGCCGCAATTTCCGGCCGGCGTTGCGACAGAGCAAAGGCAATGAGCCCGCCCGCCAGCCCGCCGCCCAATATCCTCACCGACTGAACCCGCTCCGCCACCTCACGCGCCTAGCCGGGAACCCACGCCGATCAAACCGAAAGTCCGCTTAGGGTGGATTGCGGACATTCGACACCTCTCTCTCGTTCAGTGCGGAACAGCGCCGATCTCGAACCCTGTTTTGTCGTGTAGTGCGAACCGATCGACGATGTCTGCGCTGGCACGGTTATAGCCGACCATCTCCACCGTCCGACCCTCTCGGCGCAGTCGTGCCACGATCTTGTCCAAAGCACCTACCGCAGAGATGTCCCAGAAGTGGGCGCCGGTCATGTCGATCATGACATTGCTTGCGGTCTCATTGGCCTGGAAGGCGCGGACGAACCGCTCAACCGACGCGAAGAATATCTGCCCCGACACGCGATATGTCGCAGTGGCACCGTCTGGTGAGAGCGTGCGCTCAACTGCGAACATCCGCTGGACCTTTCCGGCGAAGAAAATGCCGGAAAGAAGCACGCCCGCAAGCACGCCCATCGACAGGTCGTGCGTAGCAACAACGACCACGACGGTTGTCAACATGACTACCGACGACGGCCACGGGTGATGGCGAAGGTTCGGGATGGAGTTCCAACTAAAGGTGCCGATCGAGACCATGATCATCACCGCCACCAGCGCCGGCATAGGTATTTGGCCTACGAAGGGTCCTAGGGCAGCAAGCAGGAACAGCAGGAACGCGCCAGCGGTGAAGGTCGACAAACGCCCGCGCCCCCCTGAGGCCACATTAATCACCGACTGGCCAATCATCGCGCAGCCACCCATGCCGCCCACCAGCGCCGCAGCGATGTTTGACGTGCCTTGCCCTGCACACTCGCGACGCTTGTCGCTGTCCGTATGGGTCATGTCATCGACGATCTGGGCCGTCAGCAGGGATTCCAGCAGGCCAACTGCTGCCATCGCCAGCGAATAAGGCAGGATGATCCGGAGCGTTTCCTAGGTCAGCGGCACGTCCGGCAGGACGAGGCTTGGCAGGCCCTGCGGTAACTGCCCCATGTCGCCGACGCTGTTCACCGGTGCTTGGGTCCATATCGAAATAGCCGAAAGGACAAGAATCGCGACCAGCGGTGAGGGTACCGCCTTCGTGACGCGCGGAAGGAGATAGATGATCGCCAGCCCCGCAGCGACCATGGCGTAAGCTTGCCAGCTTACATTGGTCAGCTGCGGCAACTGGGCCATGAAAATCAGGATCGCCAAAGCATTGACGAAGCCGGTGATGACCGACCGGGACACGAACTGCATCAACAGGTCCAGGCGGGCTAAGCCAGCAACGACCTGGATCAGGCCCATGAGAATGGTCGCGGCGAAGAGGTATTCTACGCCATGATCGCGCACGAGCGGTATAACCAGCACAGCCACGGCAGCGGTTGCAGCGGAGATCATGCCCGGACGACCGCCGGTAAATGCAACCACCATCGCGATGGCGACGGAGGCGTAGAGACCGACGCGCGGGTCGACCCCGGCGATAATCGAAAAGCCAATAGCTTCGGGAATGAGCGCAAGCGCAACGACGATCCCGGCAAGCAGCTCATGCCGAGGAGAAGCATTGTCGCCGAGCCACTGGTGGCGAAGGCGAGCGGTGTAGTTGGTCATTATAGGTCCACATCAGAACGCATGGCGCGAGTGCGGCGCAGCGGTGCTTCATGCGCGATGTTGTCCGGCGGATCGGCGGCCGGAATAGCCACCCGGGATTGCACCGGGTCCAAGCGAGTGATTTTGGCTTAGTCGAACTGCAGCTAGTGCGCCAGTGTCGCGCCGCTCTGCCGCGAATGTCCGTTTTGGGTCGAAAGCCGACATCAAGCATCGGGTGACGGTCCACTGCGGCGCTCACCGGCCGACACCTGGTCCCGGCGTTTCGTTCGAGCAGGCTTTGATCTAAGCAAGTCTGGTGACCGCCATCCTCATCTCCGCCCTCGCCATGACGCTGATCGTCGGCGTGCGCTATCTGCTGACCAGCGGTGGCTTCGCCTGGCTGACGCGGCGGGTGCGGCCGGGGCTCTATGCCGGGCTCGATCCTCAAATCAGGAAGGAGATCGGCTGGTCGCTCGCTTCCGCTGCCATTTACGGCATTCCCGCCGGCGTCGTCGCCTGGGGCTGGCAGGATCGGGGCTGGACGCGCGTTTACACCGACGCGGCAGCCTATCCGCTCTGGTGGCTGCCCGTCTCCGTGCTGCTCTACCTCTTGGCACACGATGCCTGGTTCTATTGGACGCACCGCTGGATGCATGCGCCGCGGCCGTTCCGCATCGCCCATGCCGTCCACCATGCCAGCCGGCCGCCGACCGCCTGGGCAGCGATGAGCTTCCATCCGTGGGAAGCGGTCACGGGCGCTGTGGTAATTCCGACACTTGTGTTCCTGATTCCGATCCATGCGGGCGCGCTCGGCTTGGTGCTGGCGATCATGACCTTTATGGGCGTCACCAATCACATGGGGTGGGAAGTATTTCCCCGCGCCCTTGTTCAGGGTCCGGCAGGCAAGTGGCTGATAACGGCAAGCCACCATCAGCGTCATCACGCCGAATACAGGTGTAATTATGGGCTCTATTTCCGCTTCTGGGATCGGCTGTGCGGCACGGATCGCGGCCTTGGGGCTTTCGGCCGCCCTGCTGATGTCGGCGGCAACACCGGGAGCGGTTGAGCTCGAAGTCGCCGGCCTGCGTTCGGCCAAGGGCGTGGTGCAGGTCTGCCTGACGCGCGATCCGGTCAACTTCCCCGGCTGCACCGACGATGCGTTCGCGATCCGTCGCAAGGTGCCGGCGCGGACCACCCGCTTGATGTTCGAAGGCTTGCCCACCGGCACCTATGCTGCCGCGCTGATCCATGACGAGAACTCTAACGACCGGCTCGACACGATGCTCGGCATCCCGCGCGAGGGCTTTGGCTTCTCCCGCAATCCGGCGATCGCCTTCGGCCCGCCCAAGTTCAAGGCGGCCCGCTTCGCCGTCGGGTCGGGGGAAACGAGCGAGCGCATCCAGGTCAAATACCTGCTTTGACCTGATCGGCCGCGCGGCTTACACACGCTCATTCCCCGGGGGGACGCTGTTCCGCGTCTGAGAGGTGGGCTGCAGCCCACGACCCGTCGAACCTGATCCGGCTGACACCGGCGTAGGGAGGGCGTTCGGCACATCCGTTCCCCTCCGCATTGGAGAGCGACGACATGGCCGATATCCCCGCCCGCACCGAGCTAAAAGTCACCACCGGCCCGATCCGCGGTTCGCGAAAAGTGCATGTCGGCCCGCTTGGCGTGAAGATGCGCGAGATCGATCTCGAGCCGTCCTGCGGCGAGCCGTCGTTGCGGGTGTATGACACCTCCGGTCCTTATACCGATCCCAATGCCCGCATCGACATCATGGCCGGCCTGCCCGAGCTCCGCCGCGACTGGATCACCGGCCGCGGCGATGTCGAGGAAGTGCTGCAGCGCGAAGTCCGCCCCGAGGATAATGGCCAGCTCGGCCCCGACCGCTCGGGCGGCGTCCAGCCCTTCCCGAACGTCCGCCGCAAGGTGCTGCGCGCCAAGGCCGGCGCCAACGTCAGCCAGATGCATTACGCCCGGCGCGGCATCATCACGCCCGAGATGGAATATGTCGCGACTCGCGAAAATCTCGGCCGCGAGCGCCTCGCCGAGTATCAGCGTGACGGCGAGAGCTTCGGCGCCGCCATCCCCGATTACGTCACCCCGGAGTTCGTCCGCGACGAGGTCGCCCGGGGCCGCGCCATCATCCCCAACAACATCAACCACCCCGAATCCGAGCCGATGGCGATCGGCCGCAAATTCCTGGTCAAGATCAACGCCAATATCGGCAACTCGGCCGTGGCCAGCGATGTCGCCGCCGAGGTCGACAAGATGGTCTGGTCGATCCGCTGGGGCGCCGACACGGTCATGGACCTGTCGACCGGTCGCAACATCCACGACACCCGCGAATGGATCATCCGCAACTCGCCCGTCCCGATCGGCACCGTCCCCATCTACCAGGCGCTCGAAAAGGTCGGCGGCATCGCCGAGGAACTGACCTGGGAGATCTTCCGCGACACGCTGATCGAGCAGGCGGAGCAGGGCGTCGACTATTTCACCATCCACGCCGGCGTGCGGCTCCCCTACATCCCGATGACCGCCAAGCGCGTCACCGGCATCGTCAGCCGCGGCGGCTCGATCATGGCGAAATGGTGCCTTTCCCACCACAAGGAGAGCTTCCTCTACGAGCGCTTCGACGAGATCACCGAGATCATGAAGGCGTACGACATCGCCTATTCGCTGGGCGACGGCCTGCGCCCCGGATCGATCGCCGACGCCAATGACGAAGCCCAGTTCGCCGAACTCTACACGCTGGGCGAGCTCACTCACCGCGCCTGGGCGCAGGACGTGCAGGTGATGATCGAGGGCCCCGGCCATGTGCCGATGCACAAGATCAAGGAGAATATGGACAAGCAGCTGCAGGTCTGCGGAGAGGCGCCCTTCTACACCTTGGGGCCGCTCACCACCGACATCGCGCCCGGCTATGACCACATCACCAGCGGCATCGGTGCGGCGATGATCGGCTGGTACGGCACGGCGATGCTTTGCTACGTCACGCCCAAGGAGCATCTCGGCCTGCCCGACCGCGACGACGTCAAGGTCGGCGTCGTCACCTACAAGCTCGCCGCCCACGCCGCCGATCTGGCGAAAGGCCATCCGGCCGCCAAGATGCGCGACGACGCCCTCTCCCGCGCCCGTTTCGAGTTCCGCTGGCGCGACCAGTTCAACCTCTCGCTCGATCCCGACACGGCCGAGCAATATCACGACCAGACGCTCCCGGCCGAAGGCGCCAAGACGGCGCATTTCTGCTCGATGTGTGGCCCGAAATTCTGCTCGATGAAGATCACCCAGGAAGTGCGCGACTTTGCGGCGAAGCAGAATGCCAGTGCCGACACTTTCCTTGCGGCCGAGGAGGCCGACAAGGGCATGGCCGAAATGAGCGCGAAATACCGCGCCGGCGGCGACCTCTACATCCCCGCCAAGTGATCGCCGCGGCCGCTCTCCTCCTCGCGGCCGCCGCACCCGCGCCCGCCGCCACTGCGTTCGACCAGCTCAAGCAGCTGGTCGGCCGCTGGCGCCCGGCCGACCGTGCCGACGGCTCGTTCACCATCCATTTCTACCTGACCGCCGGCGGCACCGTGCTGGTCGAAAGCTGGGAGCGCGCCGGCGAGCCCCACAGCCTGACCCTCTACCACCGCGACGGCGAGACCCTCATCGCCACTCACTATTGCCCGCAAGGCAATCAGCCCCGCCTGGCGCTCGCGGGCCGCGACGCCCAGGGCCTCCACTTCACCTTCCGCGACGCCACCGATCTAGATCCCGCCGAGTCCCACCAGCACGATCTCTGGTTCAACCTCACCGATCCCAACCACCCGGTGCGCACGGAGGCCTATAGCAGCGGCAAAGGCCTCGGAGCGCAGGAGCGCCTGTACCTGGTGCGCCCGTAATTAGGCCGGGCCGACCTTCTTCCTTCCGCGCGAACATGCTACAACCCGACCTGCACATTGCGCGAACTAGGGAGACAAGGACATGCGCCAAGCCAAGCTGCTTCTCGCCCTCGGCCTGATCGCCGCCGCGACCCCGGCCCTGGCCGCCCGCGAAGACCGGCCCACGATGGCCCCCGCCGGCAGCCCCGACACCCGCTATTGCATGCGCATCTATGCCGGCACCGGCTCGCTGGTTGAGCAGGTCCGCTGCTGGACGCGCGAGCAATGGGCGCAGCGCGGCGTCGATGTCGACCGGGACTGGCCGCGCGAAGGCGTCCGCGTCAAAGGCTGATCGGATCGCCGGCCCGCTCGCCTTCGCCCTGGCCGCCATGGCGCTCGCCCAGCCCGTAGCGGCGCAGACGCCCGCCGAGGCCGAACGCGACATCCGCGCCCAACGCGCCGCCTTCAACCGCGCCATCGCCTCTGCCGACGTGCCCGCGATCGCTGAAGTGCTCGCCGACAATGTCCAGATGATCACCGGCAGCGACAGCATCCATGTCGCTGGCAAACAGGCCCATCTCGACCGCTGGGCCGACGGCTTCAAGGACCCGAACCGCCTCGTCTACGTCCGCACCACGGACCAGGTCACCGTCTCCCCCCTGCTCCCCATCGCCCTGGAAACCGGCCACTGGCGCGGCGCGGCGGCCGGCGCGACCAAGGACTGGATCGGCGGAGACTACACCGCCAAGTGGCGCCGCATCGACGGCGCGTGGCAGGTCGAGGTGGAGACCTATGTGACGATGCGATGTGGGGGGAGTGGATGTCCGGGTCGGGTGTCCTAAAAAAGTTCGAATCCTAGCCTTTTGAGTTAGCTATATCACGGCGGCCTTTGTGACCTCTTGCTCCACAAACTCTGACGTCATGAGATACAGAATCTGAGCAGGCTGATTAGTAAAGAATTCTTGTACAAACGGTCCAATATCCGACTCAAGTATGTCGATGAAGCTTGCGGGTTTGTAACGTGTTATCGATCCAAAATAGTAACATGCTAGATACAAAGATTGAAGTTGAGACAAGATAGTTTGGGTTGGAGTTTTGATGTATAAGTAATATTTTCGGTAAGGAGGGAAGGATGTAACGCTTCTCCAAAGGCTTTTTCGGACTCGTTTCGATAGCGCCTGCAATACCTCCGATGGGCGATTCGGATAAATTTCAGGAACAGCTAGTTCATACTCCACGAGCTCTCGACCATCTTCATTAGGCCGGCCGCAGATCACGTTTCGAAAGGCTCCGCCTCCCCCTAGGTTCAAGGCAGTAGAAGCAGCGGTCTGAGAGTAGCTGAAGCGTTGCAAATCGTCTTTATACACCCAAGCAGTGACCCACATTTCGCGTGTGACCGGGTCGTGCCGGTATCTGATATCCTGAAGGCTGATAAAGCGCTCATTGATAGCTTCACCGCTGCACCATACTCGATGACCAATCAATATTTGCGCTAGGAAATCTTGGGAGCGTATGGGAACGTGAGTTGCTGGAGCAATCGCCTGCGGCAAATCATCACCAAGTGCGTCCGATAGCTTCTTAAATGCACTCACCGTGTCTTGGTTTCTCAGAATGTTTGCGTCGCCGTAAATGGCGCCTGATGTGGTCGGCAATTTTTCTGAGATACCATGCTTCACATTGGGACCAATTGCAGTTCCGCTGCGATAAACGGCGAGGCACTTCGCCAGGTTAAGAAACGAATAATATAAAAGCAGCGGCTTCGCCGCTGCGATTTCTGAGTTTGTTGCTGCTCTGTAGAAGTCTCGAGCTTGATTCAAAAATGCATAGGCTTCCGCATACGCTGCGGTGTCTGCCAAACCCGAAACATATGACTCGATCAAGAACCATGCGTCACTGGCAAACAGGGTCCAGAGAAGACCCTCGCGACGACTACCCTGGAAAGTGGGCCAGAAAGAAAATGGTATGCGCTTGTGACGAACGATAACGTCTTCGCCGTCTCTTGCCGCTGGCAGCCTCACCCCTGTCTCCCATGGTAGATTTCGAAGCAGCTTATCGCCCCCTTCGAACATCTGCTACCAGTGGCCAATGAGCCAATGGACGGGACGAGACCTTCTTGGCCGCAAGGAGCGGGGACGTAGGCCTGCTTTCGAAGCTGCACTGGAGCGAGTCGACGCATCAACCTTATCAGCCCGAGCGGCGCGCGTAAGGTGGTTGAAACGAGCAATTCCCAAGGGTGGATACATCATGCCGTCCGACTCGCACTTCGTGTTTAGTGAAGCACGATCAGCGTATGTATCGGGGCATTTTATAGCTGCGACCGTACTTGCCTCGGCCTTTGCAGAGCATTGGCTCGCGGGTTTCCTATCGTCCAAAGGCTTTAACAAGGAGGCGTCGAAGGGTTTGGCAGCCTGCATTGAGTGCGGCCGGACACATTTCATTTGGCCCGATCTGATACTCGATCGTCTTGATCAACTACGGAAAATCAGAAACCCGTTTGTCCACCTGAAGGACTACGATCACTCCTATAACTTAACACAACGGTCTTGGCTGTCACGGCGTAGTCCAGACGAGGTAGTTGAAGCGGACGCTCGATATGCACTCGAGACCATTTTCGCGTTGGTTCAAAGGTAGTCAAGTTTGATGCCCCACCTAGCCCACATCGCCCTGATCGTCCGCGACTATGACGAGGCGATTGCCTGGTTCACGGGCGTGCTCGGCTTCGCGCTGGTGCAGGACGAATATCAGCCCGAGCAGGACAAGCGCTGGGTGGTCGTGGCGCCGCCGGGTGCGGGCGAAGGGGCCGCCAATATTCTCCTCGCTCGCGCCGCCACGCCGGAGCAGGAAGCGTTCATCGGCAACCAGGCCGGCGGGCGCGTCTTCCTGTTCCTGCGCACCGACGATTTCTGGCGCGATTACCACGCCTTCACGGCCAAGGGCGTCCGCTTCGTCCGCCCGCCGGCCGAGCAGCCCTATGGCAATGTCGCCGTGTTCGAAGACCTGTACGGCAATCGCTGGGACCTGATCGGGCCATGACTCCGCCCATCCCGGCCCTACTTCCACCCCCACGGCGTAGGCGGCGCGGGCACCGGGCGGGTCAGGTCGAACTCCACCCGGAAATGGCGCGCGTCCGGGCCTGGCGGGCGGCGCAGCTCATAGGCGAAGCGTTCGCCCGTCGCTTCGACCGTCCAGACGTTCGTAACCGATCGAGCGAGCCCTTCGCGGCGGAAGGTGGCGATGCTTTCCGCGTCGACTGGAAAGCTCTGCCGCGTGGCGCTGCCCGCGTCGGCCGTGTCGCCGCCGTACATCGTCACTTTGTCGCTGCTGCCGTCTTCGTGGCGATGATCGTGCTTCAGGCGCAATCCCGTCGCGGTGCGCGTGATGATCCAGGTGCGCGAACGGTTCTCCCCGACATGGAAGGGAATCTCCACGCGCTCGGGCGAACAGCGGCGGACGTGCATGGTCAGCGTCTGCCCGGCCATGGCGGCATCGGCGGCGTCGGTCGTCACCAGCCTTCCCGCAAAGGCGCGTCCGCACAGGCTGTTCAGCCGCGCCATGAACGCGTCATGCCCCCGGTCGGATGAAGCGCTCGCCGGTCCGCCGCCGCCCGCGCAGCCCGTCAGCAGCAGCGCGACGGCAATGACGAAGTCTCTACCTTTGGCAGCTTTACGGATCGGCATGGGCAGAGCTTGGGCCGGCCGACGCGCCGTGTCGAGCCTCAGCCCTTGATGTTCACCATCTTGACCGGCTCGCCCTTGGTCGAGGGGTTGGAGGCGTTCTGCTTGGGCGGCTTTTCCGCCTTGGGTTTGCGCGCTTCCTTGTTAGATTTCTTCTGGCCCTTGGCCATGGCTTGTCCTTCCGGTCACGCGGCGCGCCGGGTCGGGCCGCCGCATCCCTCTTCTACCGCGTGGCGCCCAAAGGTGCGAGCGGCATCGGCGGTACGGCGGCGAAAGCGCGCTTGAAAGGCGCGGCACCTGACGCTAAGGGCCCACGTCTTGCCTCCGCGGACGCCTCGGCGCCCGGTCCCGGTCGGGGAGTAGCTCAGCCTGGTAGAGCACTGTCTTCGGGAGGCAGGGGCCGGAGGTTCGAATCCTCTCTCCCCGACCAATTTCCTTTTGAGCGCAAGCCGTTCAGGCGACCTGTCATGAGCTACGCCGTCAAGGAAATCTTCTACACGCTGCAGGGCGAAGGCCGGAATGCGGGCCGCGCGGCGGTGTTCTGCCGCTTTTCGGGCTGCAATCTCTGGTCGGGGCGCGAAGAGGATCGCGCCGACGCGGCCTGCACTTTCTGCGACACCGATTTCGTCGGGATGGATGGGGTGCAGGGCGGCCGCTATCCGGATGCCACGGCACTAGCCGACACGATCGCCGCGACCTGGGGCGGCAAGGCGGGCGCCCGCTTCGTCGTGCTCACCGGCGGCGAGCCCTTGCTGCAGGTCGATGCCGATCTGATCGAGGGGCTCCATACCCGCGGCTTCGAGATCGCGGTCGAGACCAACGGGACGATCGCGCCGCCGCCGGGCATCGACTGGCTGGCGGTCAGCCCGAAGACGCTGCCGCTCGCGGTAACCGGGGGCAACGAGCTGAAACTCGTCTATCCCAACCCGCGGATCGCGCCGGCGCAAGTCGAGCATCTCGCCTTCGACCATTTCCTGCTCCAGCCGCTCGACAGCGACGCGCGCGCCGCCAATACCGAAGCGACGATCGCCTATTGCATGGCGCATCCGCGTTGGCGGCTTGCCGTGCAGGGGCACAAGGAATGGGGAATCCCCTAGCCGAGCCTCACCGCGTTCGGACGTAGCTGCCGGGCGCGTCTTCGATCGCCGGAAGGCTGCCGGCGCCCGGCACGCGGGCACCCTCCGCCTTGACCTTGGCGGGCGCGCGTTCGCCGATCCAGCGGATCCAGTCGGGCCACCAGCTGCCCTTGGTCTCGGTTGCGCCGGCGACGAACTCCTCCAGTGACTTCGCGCCGGAGTCGTTGGTCCAATATTGGTATTTGCCGGCAGACGGCGGGTTGACCACGCCGGCGATATGGCCGGAGCCGGCGAGGACGAAGCGCACCGGGCCGGTAAAATGGTCGGTGATCTTCCACACGCTTTCGGCGGGTGCGATGTGATCCTCGCGGCCGGCCTGGACATAGGTCGGCGTCTTGACCTCGCGCAGGTCGAGCGGCTCGCCGAGCACCGTCATTGCCTTGGGCACGACCAGCTTATTGTCGCGATACAGGTCGGTCAGGTACGAACGATGCCACTTGGCCGGCAGATTGGTGGTGTCGCCATTCCAGTGCAGCAGATCGAACTGCGGATAGTCGTTGCCGAGCAGGTAGTTGTTGACGACATAGTTCCAGATCAGGTCGCGGCCGCGCAACAGGTTGAAGGTGGCGGCCATGTAGCGGCCGTCGAAATAGCCGTCGGGCGCCATGCCTTCGAGCATCTTCAGCTGATCGTCATCGACGAAGGTCTTGAGCTCGCCGGCCTGGCCGAAATCGACTTGGGCCGTGAAGAAAGTGGCGGAGCCGACCTTCTCGTCCTCGCCCCGGTTCGCCAACACCGACAGCGTCGCGGCCAGCGTGGTCCCGGCCACGCAATAGCCGATCGTGTGCACCGCGGGCACGCCGAGCAGCTCCCGGATCGTATCGATCGCCTCGATCTGCGCGGCGACATAATCGTCCCAGATCACGTCCTTCATCGTCGCGTCGGCCGATTTCCAGCTGACCATGAACACCGTCAGCCCCTGCTCGACCGCCCAACGGATGAAGCTTTTCTCCGGCGTCAGGTCGAGGATGTAGAAGCGGTTGATCCAGGGCGGGAAGATGACGATCGGGGTTTCGAACACCTCTTCCGTGGCCGGGCTGTACTGGATCAGTTCGTAGAGCGGCGTGCGCTTGACGACCTTGCCGGGCGTGGTGGCGAGGTTCTTGCCGATCTCGAACGCGCCTTCCTTCACATGGGTGAGCTGGCCCTGGCGCATGTCGCGCAGCATATGGTCGAGTCCGCGCAGCAGGTTCTCGCCGCCGGTTTCCAGCGTCTTCTTCATCACCTCAGGGTTGGTGAAGGCGAAGTTGGACGGGCTCATCGCATCGGCAACGGCGCGGGCGGCAAACCGCATCTTCTCGCGCTGCACATCGTCGACGCCTTCGACCAGATCGACCGACTTCATCAGATGCTCGGCGACCAGCTGATAGCTTTGCCGGATCATGTCGAACATCGGGTGCTGCTGCCATTCGGGCGCGGCGAAGCGCTTGTCCTTGGGCCTGTCGGCGGGCGCCGCGGTGTCGGTGCCGGGCGTCAGAAATCGCTGCCAGAGCTTCAGCCCGTCAGACCAGAAATCGGTGGCCGCCTTGGTCAGCGCGGTCGCTTCGCCGAAGTTCGGAAAGGCACTCGGCGCCGGCGTTTCGCTCGCCTTCATCGCCATTTCGACGCCATGCTCCATCATCATCTGCTGAGCGCGGCCGATCACCCAGGTCCAGCGCTGCATCTCGTCGAGCGTGGGGACGTGCGTGCCGGGGGTTTCGGTTTGGCTGGCCATGAGTCGTCTCCTTGAACGGCGACCTCTAGCCGGGGGTTGCCCTGGCTCAAAGTCCAACCCATCTCCGCCGCATGGCGCCCGAAACCTGTCCGCTGTGCAAAAAGCCGTCCGCGCCTCAACACCGGCCCTTCTGCAGCCGCGGGTGCAAGGATCGCGACCTGCTCAACTGGCTGGGTGACGCCTATCGGGTGCCCGGGCCGCCCGCCGAAGACAAGCCTCTGGACAGCGAGCTTTAGCCGCCGCTATAGGCCGCGCCTTCGCTTGTCCAAGCGGCATGCCCAGGTAGCTCAGTTGGTAGAGCATGCGACTGAAAATCGCAGTGTCGGCGGTTCGATCCCGTCCCTGGGCACCATCTCCCCCCTCACCCGTTCGGAGCATGTGACGGAGGACTCAAACCACTTCGCCTGGACCGAGGAAGGCAAGTGGCACTGGATCGGCCGCGTCGGCTGGAAGGGCCGCTGCCCGCGCTGCGGCCAAGGGCCGCTGTTCAGGGGTTGGCTGATGGTGCGCGAGTCATGCCCCGTCTGCGGCCTGGATCTGCGCTTTGCCACGCCGGACGACGGGCCCGCCTTTTTTGCGCTCTGCCTGACCGCCTTTCCGCTGATCTTCTTTGTGGTGTGGCTGGAGGTCGCTTACGCACCGCCCTGGTGGGTGCATCTGCTTACATCCATCCCGCTGATGGTGATCGGCACGCTCGCCAGCCTGCGCCCGTTCAAGGGCTGGCTGGTCGCCTCGCAGTATGTGAATCGCGCCGAAGAGGCAGGCACGCGCAACCTCACGCGAAAGGACTGAACCCGGAACGACCTTCGCGTGTTTGGTCGTTGAGGAGATCGGGCATGGACATTTCGAACACGCCGCTCGTCGAGCGGATCGCACGGGTGCTGGCCGGCCAGCGACTGAGTTCCAACGCGGAAGGGTCGAACCCATCGGCCGGGGAAGCAGTCGATCTCGCATGGCGCGAGCATCTCGACGATGCGCGGGCGGTGCTGCGCACCCTGCGCGAACCGGACCGGCAAATGGCGGCGGCCGGCGACGCTTCGATATGGGAGCGGATGGTGCGGGCTGCGATCGACGCCGATGGCGCCGAGAAGCCGAATGCGGACCGGGTCGAGGAAGAAGCGGCCGCCGTCGGTCCCTAGAACTCGCGGCTGAGGGCGAACTCTACCCGAGTGCGCTTGAAGTCGAAGATCGGGATGGTCGAGTCGCTGCGGCTGTGGATGACCCGCACCAGCGGCGCGAGGCCTCGCCAGGTGAAGCGCCGCAGGATGAGGCCGCCGGTTACGTCCAGGCGGGTGTCCCGGCGGACGACGCCGAACAGCGGGTCGCGTTCGTCCGCGCCCAGGCGAAAGCCGCTCAACTGCAGATAGGCGAGCTGCTTGCCGAAGGCGCGCGAGGCGAGCAGGTCGATGCCGCCGCTTCGCGTCGACAGATAGTCTGCGCGCGCATCCTGCCGCGTCAACCGCACCGCGACGCGGGTGCTGAAGCGGGGCGAGAAGGCGCGGTCATAAGCGATGCTCAGGTCGGTGAGGGTGCCGTCCTGCACCGGCGCGGTGCGGTAGTTGGAGCCGAGCATAGTCAGTTCACCCTCAACCTGGCTGACGCGGTTGAGCGGCTTCAGCAGGTTCAGCGAACCGCCATAGCTTTCCGAATAGAGATCGCCGCCGAACCAGCGCCGCTGCGCGATGGCAGCGGGCCGGAGACGCGCGCCGCCGAGGCGGAACTCCGGTCCGCTTGCTAGCGTCACCACCAGATCGTTGAAGCGAGACTTGCCATAGAGGTCAGCGCGCGCCGATGCGCGGCTGAGCAGGACGACATCATCGCTCAGGTCGGCGCGGGCAAAGCCCTGCAGCGAGATGGAGGCGCCGATCCCGGAGGTCGCCCGCGCATCCTTGCTGAGCGTGAGCGGCGCCACGACCGTATCCACCCGCTCCTGCGTCGTGGCACGGTTGATGTTGCTGTCGGGGGCAATGGCGACTTCGATTGCGCCGCCGATCGGGCGAACGGATCGCAGCGCTGTGGCGAAGCGGTCCACGACCCGCGCCACTTCGTCGGGCAGGCCGGCCGCGCCGGCACGCCGCAGCTCTCGCCGCGCGCCTGCCTCGTCCCCTTCCGCGGCTAGTAGCCGGGCGAGTTCGAGCCGCGGCCGGCCGGCGTTCGGCTGCTCGTCGAGTAGCGCCTTCAGCCATTCGATTGCCCCCGGCCTGTCGCCCTGAGATTCGCGAAGGATGGACATGCGGAAGCGGGCTTCGGCCCGATACTCGGGACGGGGGTCGCGGGTCAGGCCGCGCAGCAATGTCTCGGCGTCCGCTGCGCGGCCAGCGGCTGCATAGCGTTCCGCCAATGCGAACACGTCGGGTGCCGTCAGTCCCGCAGCACATCCCTGCGCCGGGTCGCACGCCGGCGCCTGCGCCAGAACCGGGGCCGACCAGGCGGCCAGAAAGGCTCCGGAGACCATCCGGAAACCCTTGGTCCGGCGCATGACGAGCGGGCTAGTTCGACTTGCCGACGACGGCCCCGACGGCGGCGCCACCGGTCCCCGTCAGGCTGAACGTGTAGCCCATCTCCTGCCCCTGCGGACCGAAAAAGGCGCCGGTGAAGCCGCCGCTATACACATTGCCGTTGGCGTCCGTGCCCTGGTGGCTGAACGTGCCGGCAAAGCCGCCGCCAAGCGCAGCGATGGTGCCGCTGCCGCTGAACAGGCCCAGGCTCTTGTCCACCCCGGTGCTGACGTGCGTGCCGGTCAGATCGAGCGTGGTCGCCACGGTTTTGGCCGCGAAATCGGCAGTGAAGCTGCTGGTCCCGCCCAGCGAATAGACGCCGTCCGGATTGGCCCAGAGCCCGTCCACCAGGGTCGTGTAGAATGCGGAGCCCGTGCTCGGCGCGTCGGCCGCCTGGCGGATGCCGTAGAGCAGATATTGCTGCGCGACGCCCAGGGTGGCGCCATTGTCAGTCACCTGCTGCCAGATGCCGTAGCTCACATAGCTGAGCGCCATCTTCGGATTGGACGCGCCGGGGTTGAACAGCACCAGCTGATCAGTCCGGTTGCCGGTGGCCTTGTTGTAGACCGACACGGTCGCATCGCTGGCGGTCGGGTTCTTGGTCGACGGCAGGAAAGTGGCCGAGCCGCCGGCATCCTGCATGGTATAGCCGCCGGTTGCCGCGTCGAAGGCTAGGCTCACGCCGCCGCCAAAGGGCGTGGTGGAGCCGGAGACGGCCGCAGCGGTGCCGTCCGCACGCGTCACCGTCGATTCCACCCGCGCGCCAAGTGCCTGCAGCGTCTCGCTCTGCACCAGTGGAAGCATCGCGTTGGTCGGCGTAGGCGTAGGCGTTGGTGTCGGCGTAGGCGTAGGCGTAGGTGTCGGCGTTGGTGTCGGCGTCGGTGTCGGTGTCGGTGTCGGAGTCGGCGTCGGCGTCGGCGTCGGCGTCGGTGTCGGTGTCGGTGTCGGTGTCGGCGTCGGCGTCGGCGTCGGCGTCGGTGTTGGCGTCGGTGTTGGTGTTGGCGTCGGTGTGGGAGTCGGCGTCGGAGTCGGCGTCGGAGTCGGCGTCGGTGTCGGTGTGGGCGTCGGCGTCGGTGTGGGAGTCGGCGTCGGCGTCGGTGTCGGCGTCGGTGTCGGCGTCGGCGTCGGTGTGGGAGTCGGAGCCGGGGTTGGCGTCGGCGAGGGAACGGGCGCGGGGGTGCCGCCGGCCGAACCGACGCCGCTGCCTCCGCCGCCACAGGCCGCAAGCACCAGCCCAAGGCTGAAAGCACAGTAATTCCGTGGCTTACGCATCAATCCATCCCACCCGACAGGTTCGATGCGTTAACGATAGTTGGTAGGGAGTTACTGGCCGGTAAAGACTGGCTCAGGCGGCCCGCAGCGCTTTTTGCCGGCGGCGCTGCACGGACGAACCGATCCCCATTGCCTCGCGATACTTGGCGACAGTGCGGCGGGCTATGTCGAAGCCTTTGGCGTTGAGCAGATCAACCAGAGTATCGTCCGACAGGATCGCATCCGGCTGCTCGGCCATGATCAATCCTTTGATCGCGCTCTTCACCGCCTCGGCCGACACCGCGTCGCCGCCGTCCGAAGACTGAATGCCCGAGGTGAAGAAATATTTAAGCTCGAACACGCCGCGGGCGCAGCTCAGATATTTGTTGGAGGTAACGCGGCTCACTGTCGATTCATGCATGCCGATCACCTCGGCGACCTGGCGCAGCGTCAGCGGCTTTAGATGCTCGACGCCCTTCAGGAAGAAGGCTTCCTGCTGCTTCACGATTTCGGTCGCGACCTTGATAATCGTGCGCTGGCGCTGGTCGAGCGCCTTGATCAGCCAGTTCGCGCTTTGCAGGCAATCGGCGAGCCAGGCCTTGGAGCTCTTGTCCTGCGGCCCGGAGGCAAGCTCGGTATAATAGCGGCGGTTGACGAGCAGCTTTGGCAAGGTCGCGCTGTTGATCTCGATCGCCCAGCCGATCGGCCGCTTGGCGACGAAGATGTCCGGCACCACCGTTTCAGTGCGGGACGCCCCGAACTTCAGGCCGGGCTTCGGATCATAGCTGCGCAGCTCGCGCACCATGTCCGCCATGTCCTCGTCATCGACCTGGCAGATGCGCTTCAGCTGCTGGAGCTTGCCGGCGGCGACCAGATCGAGATTGGCGATCAGCCGCGCCATGCAGGGATCGTAGCGGTCCGCTTCCTTGGCCTGGAGCGCCAGGCATTCGGCGAGACTCCGCGCGCCTACACCGGTCGGGTCGAAGCCCTGCACCACTGCCAGCACCTGCTCGACCTGATCCAGCGGCGCACCCGCCTGTTGCGCGACTTCGGCGAGATCGGCGGTGAGGTAGCCGGCTTCGTCGATCTGGCCGATCAGCCAGACCGCGATCGCATGGTCTTTGCCCGAAAGCCGCTCCCCCGCCTGGGCGAGCAGATGCTCCTGAAGCGTCTCCGCTTCCGCACCAAAGCTGTCGAAGTCGATGCCTTCTTCGCCTGGGCTGCCGCTAGCGCCCGACATTCCCATCGAGCCGTCGAGATAGCTGTCTGTCGGTCCATCATGGTGGAAGGTCTCGGCCACAAAATCCACATCGAGCGGCGAGTCGGCGACGCCATCGCCATGCTCGACCAGCCGATCGGCGGTGACGGGCTCAGGCGGGCTCTCGCCGTCCCAATCATCGGCGCTTTCGAACTCGGCGGGCTCGGCAACAGGGCGCTCCTCGCCGCCGGTCTCCAGCAGCGGGTTCTTCTCGATCTCCTCGGCGATGAAGCTCTCGATCTCAAGGTTCGACAGCGCCAGCAGCTTAATCGCCTGCTGCAGCTGCGGCGTCATCACCAGCGATTGCGACTGGCGCAGGTCGAGGCGAGGCGCGAGTGACGCCATGGCTAAAGCTCGAAATGCTCGCCGAGGTAGAGACGGCGGACATTCTCGTCGGCGACCAGCGCTGCCGGACTACCGGCGAACAGCACGCGGCCGTCATAGATGATGCAGGCGCGGTCGACGATATCGAGCGTCTCGCGGACATTGTGGTCAGTGATCAAAACACCGATACCGCGTTCTTTCAACTGGCAGACGAGCTCGCGGATATCCGAGATGGAGATCGGGTCGATGCCGGCGAACGGTTCGTCCATCAGGACGATGGAAGGGTTCGCGGCCAATGCGCGGGCGATCTCGCAGCGTCGGCGCTCGCCGCCCGACAGGCCCATCGCCGGAGCGTCGCGCAAACGGGTAAGGCCGAATTCGCCAAGCAGTTGTTCCAGCCGCGCGGCGCGTTCCCCGCGATCCGGCTCAGCCAGCTCGAGAACGGCCAGGATGTTCTTTTCGACGGAGAGCCCGCGGAAGATCGAGGTTTCCTGCGGCAGATAGCCCAAGCCCAGAATCGCGCGGCGGTACATTGGCAGGCTGGTAATATCGAGGCCGTCGAGCATGATCCGCCCGCTGTCCGGCTTCACCAGACCCATGATCGAATAGAAGCAGGTGGTCTTGCCGGCGCCGTTGGGCCCGAGCAAGCCGACCACTTCGCCGCGGCCGACGGCCAGCGACACGTCCGACAGCACGACGCGCTTGTCATAGGCCTTGGCGATCGAGACGACGGCGAGGCCGCCGAGCTCCGGCTCCGGACTGGGCGCAAGAGGCGCGGCAAGGGTGGCGACGTCGTTCATGCCGGCTCCGGCTGGTGTCAGATCGGAGTTACTGATCGGTAAAGACGCGCCGTTTGGCAAGCTTCGTGCATGGCTGATGCGGCCAGCCGATCAATTCGCCCGTCACAAGGGTTTAGGGGTTCTTGCGCTGCGGCACCGAGAAGCGCCCAATCACACGCCCGCCTCGACCGCTGCTAGCGGTGCCGGGCGCGCTGCCGACCGCCGAACCATCGACAATCGCGCGGCCGCTGTTCAGGTCGATGACCAGGCGGCCGCCGCGGATCACGTTCGCGCCCTGCTCCAGCACCACGCCGCCGATCATGGTGATCTGGCGCCTGTTGAGATCGTAGATGGCGAATTGGCCCCGCGCCGTCTCGCTAGGACTGCGCACCGTCACGCCACCAGCCGCGTCGAGCCGCTGGATATCCACGCCGCTGCCCCGCTGGTTGGCATAAGCGACGGTCAGCCGCGCCGCGTTTATCGTCAGATCGGACTGTTTGACCCGAACACTGCCGGAGAAGATCGCGCGGTCGGCGCGGTCCTGCACTTCGATCCGGTCCGCTTCGACGTCGACCGGCGCATTGGTGTTGTGGTTGGCCAGTGCCTGCGCGATCGACGGCGCAGAAAGGGCGAGCGCCGCGCCGGAAGCGCTCCCGATAATCAGCCGCCGCAGCATCGCGTTCATCTGGCGGCTCCCTGCACGATGTGCAAGCGCGCCCTGCCTTCCAGCCGCACCACACGAGCGGGCAGGTCGGCGGAGATACGCGCGCCGCTGAAGGTGCCCAGCGGCATGCGTCCTTCGACCGCGCCCTTGCTGGCGAGGCGGCGGCTTTTCAGATCGATATCGACGTCGCGTGTGACCAGCCGGTAGCCGTCGGCTGATTGGTAAGTGACGGGGCCCACCACGGCCACTTCTTCCTTGTCCATATCGTAGCGCGCCCGGTCAGCACGGAGCAGAGCCGGACCTTCCTGCATCGACAAGCTGGCGGACAGATCCTGCAGCCGCACGATCGGCTCGCGCGAGGTCGCTTGCACCGCTGAGCCGGCGCGCAGCGCGAAGGATTGGCCCTTAGCATCCTCACCGCGATAAAGCGCTTCCGTCACCCGCATGCGTTCCTTGGCGACTTCGACCTTGTTCTTGTCGAGCATAAAGCTCATCTCGCCCGCGATCGTCAGCGGCGCGATCGACAAGAAAGCGAAGAGCGCGCCGATTCCCATCGGCAGCACCACGCGCAACAGCCTAATCGTGCGGTCATGGCTGCTGCCCGGCAGCGCCCAGCGCTGGCGCGAGCTGCGCGATAGTTCGGCGGCTTCAGACATGTGCGAAAATATCGACGTCCGGCCAGCCGGCCAGATCGAGCCTGGCGCGGTGCGGCAGGAAATCGAAACAGGCCTGGGCAAGACCCATGCGCCCTTCCCGCTCCAGCCTTTTGTCCAGCTCCACTTTCATCGCGTGAAGGAAACGGACATCGGACGCGGCATAATCCTTCTGGGCATCGCTGAGCACGGGGCCGCCCCAGTCGGAGCTTTGCTGCTGCTTTGAGATCTCCTGACCGACCAGCTCGCGCACCAGATCCTTCAGGCCATGTCGGTCGGTATAGGTGCGGACGAGTCGCGAGGCCGTCTTGGTGCAGTAGACCGGAGCCGCCGTGACGGCGAGATAGAACTCGATCGCCGCCAGATCGAATCGGGCGAAGTGATAGAGCTTCAGTCGCCCCGGATCGGCGAGCACGGCCTTCAGGTTGGGTGCGTCATAGCGGCTGCCAGGGCCGAAGCGGACCAGATGCTCGTCGCCGCGCCCGTCCGAAATCTGCACCAGACAGAGCCGATCTCGGTGCGAATGCAGGCCCATCGTCTCGGTGTCGACGGCAACGGCGCCCTCGGCGAGCACGCCTGCGGGCAGATCTTCTTCGTGGAAATATACGGCCATGTCGGGAGACGCATAGGCCGGGCGCACCGAACGCTCAATGGATTAGCAGGGGAAACGTGTCGCCAGGCCGCGCCCTGTGGATTATTTCATTCGCGACGACCGCGAATCTTCGCTATGCAGGCTAGCGGGCGTGACTATGGGGTACCGCTATTGGGATCGGCGCGCGCGCCCAGCGCGAGGATCCTTGCAGGGTTCAGGTGGGCGACCGGAAGGCAGTAATGGGTTTCGACAGAGGACGTAGGGGTCAGCGCGGCGGCAAGGACAAGCGCGACGGTTTCGGTGACGAGAATTACGGCGGCTACACCGAAAGCGGTGGCGGCAGTCGGTATGGCGGCGGCGGAGGCGGCGGTTATGGCGGCGGTGGTGGTGGCGGCTTCGGCGCCCCGCGCAGTGGCGGCTTCGGCGGCGGCGGTGGCGGTTTCGGCGGCGGTGGCGGCGGCGGTGGTGGCGGCTTCGGTGGCCCGCGCGGCGGCGGCATGCCTCAGCAGGTCATCGGCGAAGGCACCGGTGTGGTTAAGTTCTTCAACGCGCAAAAGGGCTTCGGCTTCGTGGTTCGCGACGATGGCGGCGAGGATGTGTTCGTGCACATCTCAGCTGTCGAGCGCGCCGGCCTGACCGCTTTGGCCGAGGGTCAGCCGCTCGGCTTCACTCTCGTCGACCGCGGCGGCCGTGTTTCGGCCACGGACCTGAAGATCGAGGGCGAACCGCTTCCGGTCACCGGCGGTGGTGGTGGCGGCGGCGGCCGTGAAGAACGTGGCGGGCCCGGCGGCGGCGGCGGTCCGCAGCGTCAGCTCACGGGCGAGAAGGCGACCGGCACGGTCAAGTTCTTCAACGCGATGAAAGGCTTCGGCTTCATCCAGCGCGATGATGGCCAGCCGGATGCGTTCGTCCACATCTCCGCTGTCGAGCGGGCCGGCATGCCGACCCTCAACGAAGGCGACAAGCTCGAGTTCGAGCTGGAAGTGGACCGCCGCGGCAAATATGCCGCGGTGAACCTCTCGCCGATCCAGTAAGCGTCAAGCCCCGCCCTCACCGGCGGGGCTTTTCGCATGCAGCCGGTCCGCCGCCGCCTGGTAGCGGGCGGCGCGATCGGACGCGAACCGCGCGACCAGCTTGCCGTACGTCTCGAGGGTGGCGGTGCTCGCCTTGCCGGGCGAGCCGGAGTCGAACGGCGGCGCCGGATCATACTCGAGACTGAGCTGAATGAAGCGGGCATGGTCCTCGCCCGCGATCTTCCCCGCCAGCGCCAGGCTGAAATCAATACCGGCGGTAACGCCGCCGCCCGTCACCCGATTGCGGTCGAACACCACCCGCTCCTTGACCGGCATGGCGCCGAACGCCGCGAGCCACTCATGGCTCGCCCAATGGGTGGTGGCGCGATAGCCGCGCAGCAGCCCCGCGGCGCCCAGCACCAGCGCGCCAGTACACACGCTCGTCACCCACTGTGCCTGCCCCGCCGCCGCCCGCAGCCAGTCGAGTGTCGCGTCATCCTCCAACGCTCCGGTAACACCAAAGCCGCCTGGAACGCACAGGATCTCGGGCTTTGCCGCAGTCTCGAAGGTCGCGCCCGGCAGCAGCGGGAAGCCTGCATCGGTCGGCACCGGCTCGAGCGTTTTCGCCACCAACTCGACATGAGCGTTCGGCAAACGAGAGAGCACTTGCGCCGGCCCGGTCAGGTCGAGCTGGGTGACGTGCGGGAAGAGGAGGAAGGAGATCTGCATCCCCCGCACTATCTCGCTCGTCCAGAGCGAAGTCGAGGGGCGTTGGCACGGTTCGTAGTTGCGCCTTCGATGACGGTCGGGACCAGCGAGGTTGGTCAGCTACTCCGCCGCCAACAACTCCTCCGCGCCACCGAGATCGACCGAGACGAGCCGACTGACGCCGCGCTCCACCATGGTCACGCCAAACAGGCGATGCATGCGGCTCATCGTCACGGCGTTGTGGGTGACGATCAGGTAGCGGGTGTCGGTGTCGGCCACCATCGTGTCGAGCAGGTCGCAGAAGCGTTCGACATTGGCGTCGTCGAGGGGGGCATCGACTTCGTCGAGCACGCAGATCGGCGAGGGCTTGGTCAGGAATAGGGCAAAGATCAGCGCAACCGCGGTCAGCGCCTGCTCGCCACCCGAGAGGAGAGTCAGCGAGCCGAGCCGCTTGCCGGGCGGCTGCGCCATGATCTCCAGGCCCGCTTCCAGCGGATCGTCCGAATCGATGAGCTGCAGATAGGCCTCGCCGCCGCCGAACAGCCGCTCGAACAGGCGGCGGAAATGGCGATCGACGTCCTCGAAGGCGGCGAGCAGGCGCGCGCGGCCTTCGCGGTTCAGGCTGCCTATCGACCCGCGTAGCCGGTTGACGGCTTCGGTCAGTTCATCGCGCTCCGCCAATGAGCGTTCCAGATCGCCCTCCAGCTCGCGCAGCTCCTGCTCGGCGATCAGGTTGACGGGGCCGAGTCGCTCGCGGTCAATGTTGAGCCGGTCGTGACGCGCTGACTCTTCGGCTGGTTCCCGAACTTCCTCGGCGGCAAAGCCGATACGCTCCGGCAGCACCGGCGGCGGGCATTCGAAGCGCTCGCCCGAAACGCGGTTCATCTCCACGCGCCGCAGATCGGCGGCTTCGGCGCGGGCCAGTGCGCCGGCGCGCAGTTCTCGCGCCTGAGCCAGCGCTTCACCGGCCTGCACCAAAGTGGCCTCGCCCTCGCGCACGCGAGCTTCGGCGGCTCGTTCGTCCTGAGCGAGTGACTCGGCGTTGGACTTGGCTTCATCCTGAGTGACTTGAAGGGCATTGATTTCGCGCGCCATAGCCTCTGGCGCATCGACCAGCGCCGCGAGTTCCGCCTCCACCGACCGTTCCCGCCGTGCCATTTCCTCGATGCGCTTGGCGGCCTCGCCGGCGCGTGCCCGCCAGCCCTTCACTTCCGCCTGTACTGCCGCCTGACGCTCGCGGTCGGCAGCGATCGCCCGTTTGAGGGTTACCGCGAGCGCGCGCTTTTCAGTTACGGCGCTGCGCGCCGCCTCGCTTGCGGCGGATAGCGTCGCGACCAGCTGGGCAGTGGCATCCCCATTGGGCAGTTGTGCAAGGTTCCCGTTGGCCGTTTCGGCCTCTCTAGCCGCTTCATCGCATTCCGCCACGGCACGGTCATGGCGGCCGGACAGTTCGGTCCGACGGGAGGCGAAGCGTTCGATGGCTGCTTCGGCGGCGTCCTCTTCGCGGCGCGCAGTGCGGGCCGACTGCTCCGCCGAAGCCAGCGCCCGGCGTGCTTCCTCCACTTCGGCCTTGCTCTGAGCGAGTCGGGATGCCGACGCCTCCATGCCGCTCCGGGCGCGTTCCACTGCGGCGCGCGCGGCAGGCAAGGCGGACAGCAGTGCGTCATGGCGATTCGCGCGGATCAGGCGTTCGGCCGCGGCGGCACCCGCCTCACGCGCCGAATAGCCGTCCCAGCGCCGCATCTCGCCGGACAAGGTGACGAACTGCTGACCCGCTGCGAGGGAGCGACCGTCATCTGCCTCCAAGACCGCAATCTGCTCCAGCCGGCGGGACAACACCGCCGGCGCAGTCACATGGCCGGCGAGGCTGTCGGCGATGGAAGCCTCGTCACTCTCCAGCGCGATCCAGCTGGCGACCGGAGACTCGAGTTCGTCGCCGAACGCGGCGGCAAGTGCCCGCTCATAGCCCGTCGCGGCGCGAACGTGATCGATCAGCCGGTCGCCCGAGGCGCGGGCAAGCGCCTTTTCGAGCGCCGCGGCCTCGCTCTCCAGCGCAGACAAGGCCGCGCGCGCGGACGCGAACTCGGCTTCCGACACTTCCCGCTCCGCCGCTGCTGCATTGCGCGCGACCTCGCCCCGCTCGATCGCCAGTGCGGCTTCGGTGCTGGCCTTCTCTGCCGCATTTCGAGCTTGGGCAGCGGACTCGCGGGCGGACGCGAAAGCGTCACCGTCACCGAGCTGCGCCAGCTCTGCCTCCACGCGCGCGACCTCCGCCTGAACTCGCGCCAGCCGCGTCTGTGCCGAAGCGGCAGCGGAGCGGGCAATCTGGGCCTCGGCCTGTTCGCGCGCCTGGGCGGACAGCGCCTGGGCGAGCGCCACTTCGGCATCGCGTGCGGCGCTTTCTGCCCGCGCCAGCTCGGCCGCCAGTTCGGGGCGTCCGGCCTCGGCAACGGCGGCGCGCTGCTCCAGCCCTTTGGCCTCAGCGGTTAGCCGCGCGATTGCTTCGGCAGCGTCGTTGGCGAGAGCGCCTTCGCGGTCGCGGTCCGATGCGAGCCGCTCGCGGGACTGCTGAAGCTCGGTCAGCCGCCGCTCGACGCTTGCGAGTTCGGCTCTGGCAGTCGCCAGCCTGTGGCCCAGCTCGGCAAGTTGATCGCGCGCCTTCTGCGCCGTTGCACGAGCGTCGCCGAGCTGTCGCGTCGCCTCAGTGTTCCAGGCCGCAGCCGCACGCTGCGCCTCGGCAAGCTGTCCCACCCGCTCTTCGGCAGCCCCCGCTTCCTGCTTGGCCTGCTCCGCCGCTTGCGCCGCCTCGCGCCAGCGGGAGAAGATCAGCCGCGCTTCGGCCAGCTTGATTTCGGCCGAGATGGCCCGGTAGCGCTCCGCGGCGCGCGCCTGGCGCTTCAACTGGCTGGAGCGGGTCTCCATATCGCCGAGCAACTCGCCGAGCCGGGTCAGATTCGCTCCGGTCGCGCGCAGTTTCTGCTCGGCATCCTTGCGGCGGACATGGAGGCCGGCGATGCCCGCCGCTTCCTCCAGCATTGCGCGGCGGTCGACCGGCTTTGCCGCGATCACCGTGCTAATTTTGCCCTGGCTGACGAGCGCCGGTGAGTGCGCGCCGGTCGCGGCATCGGCGAAGAGCAGCGACACGTCCTTGGCGCGCACGTCGCGGCCGTTCATTCGATAGGCAGAGCCGGCGCCGCGTTCGATGCGCCGCACCACCTCGAGTTCGCCGCCGTCATTGTCGGCTGCCTCGGCGAACAATTGGACCTCGGCAAAGTCGCGGGGCGGGCGGCTGGCGGTGCCGGCGAAGATCACGTCCTCCATGCCGCCGCCGCGCAGGGACTTGGCGCTGCCTTCCCCCATCACCCAGCGGAGCGCTTCCAGCAGGTTGGACTTGCCGCAGCCATTGGGGCCAACGACGCCGGTCAGTCCCGGCTCGATGCGCAGCTCGGCCGGATCGACGAAGCTCTTAAAGCCGGTCAGCTTCAGCCGCTTGAAGCGCAAATCCTCAGGCCTCCCTTAGACCCGAACCTATCGCGCGCGCGTGCAGGGAAAAGGGCGGCGGCCGCCCTTATCCCCAGCAATGAGTCCGACCGGGCCTGAAACGAGTCCAGTTGTTGTGGATTAAGCGCCCGCCGCCTTCAGCTGCGGCTCCAGCAGTTCCCACGTGCCAGCATTCTGAAGCATCGTGCCGTTCAGCAGGAACGTCGGCGTGCCGGGGAAGTTCGGGATCTCGTTGGCCGTCTTCTGCATCGCAACCAGCTGATCGAGCGCAGGCTTGTCGGCGAAGCACTGATCGAGCTTGGTCTGCGGCACGCCACGCTGCTTGGCGAACTGGTCGATGCCGAGCATCGCGGCGAGCGCCTTGAACTGATCGGCGGGCTGGGCGTTCTGGAGCCGCTGGAGCTCCGCAGGCGGAAGCGCCTGGGCCTTAGTCATGATCTGCTGCTGCTGGGCCAGAGCCTGCTCGGTCATTGCAAAATATGTCTGCGGGCCGTTGCAGCGCGTGACCAGGGTCGCCGTCATGTCGATCGGATCGCGCACATAATTCCGCATTTCGAGGCTCAGCGTGCCTTTGCGAACATAGTCCTGCAACTTCGCATAGCCCGTCTCCGCGAACTCGGCGCAATGCGGGCAGGTGAGCGACAGATATTCGACCAGCTTTACCGGCGCGTTCGGGTTGCCCATCACCATGCCGCCTTCCGGCGTGGCGCTGACCACCTGGGTCCAGTCCTGGCCGGCGGGCGCCGCGACGGGGCCGGCGGTGGCGCCATTGGCCGCAGCGGTCGCGTTGTCCGCGCCGTTATTGCAGCCGGCGAGCGCCAGCGCGGCGGCGCCCAGCGCCAGCAAATGAGCTTTGGTCATCATGGGGTCTCCGTTACTTGGACTTGAGCTGGGGCTCCAGCGCCGCCCAGCTGGTTGCATTCGGCACGTTCTGGCCGTTGATCAGAAAGTGTGGGGTGCCGGGAATGGCGCGCGTCTGCCACGCCTCCTGCGTCATCGCCATGACCGGACGCTGCTGCGCCGCGTCGGCGAGGCACGCATTCACCTGCGCATCGTTGAGGCCGACGACGGCGCCGAGGCGCGCCGCCTTTGCCAGCATGCTGACCCGTTGCGGCCCCGACGCCTTTTCCAGCGCGTCCTTGTTCGCCTGGGCATAGCGCACACCGGCGCCGAACCATTGCTCCTGCGTCGCGAACAACTTCTCGTGCGCCGCGAAGAAGCGGCTGGGTCCCGTGCAGCGTGCGAGCAACGTTGCTGCGAGGTCGATGGGGTCGCGCACCGCGTGCCTCACTTCGACCGCGGTAGAGCCATTCGCGACATAGCGGGATTTCAGCGGCGCGCTCGATTCGTTGGAGAAGTGCGCGCAATGATCGCAGGTATAGCTGACATATTCGACCAGTCGCGTCTTGGCCGCCGGATTGCCGAGCACGAACGCGCCCTGCGCCGTCTGCGTGACGCGCTTCGTCCACTCGGCGACAGGCGCGGCGGCAACAAGCGCCAGCGCGGCAAGGCCCGCCCCGGCAATAACAGATACTCTCACGCTTTTACTCTCCCGAGCACAGGCAGGGACTCACTGGTCGCAATGCCGCGGGCCAGCGATTCGAGCACGGCGCGCAGCTCAGGATCCCCGACCGCGCGCAGCGAATCGCCGAGTTCCACCGGCACCGGCTTCAGCTCCGGCGCGGCAGCCTTTGGCGCGGCCTTGGCAACGGCGCCTTGCCGGATCATGACCCGCGCCACTGCCGAATAGCCGAAGAAGCGGTTCACCCGCTCGACGATCTCCGGCAGCACATGCTGCATCATCGGCGCATGTGCACCGGCAACTGTCAGGCTGAGCGTGCCGTCCGAGCGCTTGCCCTGCGGAAAACGGATCGATTCGGGCGCGGACACGCCGGCATAACGTTGGCCCACAATCTCGCCCCAGCGGCTGACGATCGCATGCTGGACGAACCCGAACTTGCGGAAGGAGGCGCGGCCGGCATCCGGCAGCAGCTCGGCCAAGCTCCGTGCGCGCCCGCCCCGCGGGGTCTCGTCCTGCTTCTGCTTGCGGCCGGTCATCGACAGCGCATTTGCCACGCTTCCAATGAACCGTCCATGCCGAGTAGGAGCTTGGCGGTGATCTCAATCAACCTCCTGGCCTGGTACGACCGGCACGCGCGGGTGCTGCCTTGGCGGAGCCCACCCGGAACGCAACCGCCCGACGCCTATGCAGTGTGGTTGTCCGAAGTGATGCTGCAGCAGACGACGGTCGCGGCGGTGAAACCATATTTCGAGGCCTTCTTGGCGCGCTGGCCCACGGTGGCGGCGCTTGCCGCCGCCGATGACGCCGAGGTGATGACCGCTTGGGCGGGGCTCGGCTATTACAGCCGCGCCCGCAACCTACTCGCCTGCGCGCGAGCAGTGGTGCGGGATCATGGCAGCCGCTTTCCTGCGTCTGCGGCAGAGCTCCGCAAGCTGCCCGGCATCGGCGACTATACCGCCGCCGCCATCGCATCCATTGCATTCGGCGAAGCCGCTGCGGTGGTCGACGGCAATGTCGAACGCGTCGTCGCCCGGCTGTTCGCGATCGACACGCCGATGCCCGCCGCCAAGCACCTGATCCGCAGCCGCGCCGCCGAGATGACCCCCGCCGAGCGGCCGGGCGATCACGCCCAGGCCATGATGGATCTGGGCGCTACCATCTGCACGCCGCGCCGACCGGGTTGCGCGATCTGCCCGCTCCGCGCTCGCTGCGCTGCCTTCATGCAGGGCCGGCAGGAGGAGCTGCCGTTGAAGCCCGCTAGGAAGGTGAAGCCGAATCGCCGGGGCTTCGTCTTCTGGATCGAGTCGGAGGATCGCGTGCTGCTAGTGACCCGGCCACCGCAGGGCCTACTCGGCGGCATGCGGGCGCTGCCGACCACCGGCTGGAACACCGAACCCAGCCTTTCGGAGGCGCCGATCGCTGCCGACTGGGCTGTAACGGAGCTGCCAGTGCGTCACGTCTTCACCCACTTCTCGCTCGATCTATACGTGGCATTCGCCCGCGCACCCTTTGCCACTCCCGAGGCGGGCGAATGGTGGCCGATTGCGCGGCTTGCCGCAGCCGGCCTGCCCACCGTGTTTGACAAGGCGGCGCGGAGCGCCATGGAGCACCGGATGACCTTGAACGCCGCTGCATGCTGAGGCCGGGACTGACCGGCTCGCCGCTCGACCGGGCCGACACGATCCGCAACGATCCCGAGGCGCTGGGGCTGGCGATGAGCGACTGGCACTCCCGGCTGCTGCGCCTGGACGGCATCGACCCGGTGCTTTCCGAAGAAGGCACACTCAGCTGGGGCAGCCTGGCCGAAGCGGACGAAGCGGCGGACCTGCTGCTGCTGGGCTTGATTGACGGGCGCGCCCATTTTGCCGCACTCGATTACGCCATGCCGGACGCGGCCACGCGCTCCATGGCTATCTTCCGCGCGCTGGACCTGCTGCCGCCGGAGGAAGCCTCCACCTATGCCGCAGCTCGCAGCCTGATCGACTGGCACCTCCGCCACCGCTTCTGCGCGCGCTGCGGCAGCGGCGACACGGCCATCCATCGCGCCGGCTGGGGTCGTAAGTGCGCGCAGTGCTCGACTGAGCACTTCCCACGTGTCGACCCGGTCGTGATCATGCTGGCCGAGCATGACGGGCGCGTGCTGGTCGGGCGGCAGCCGAGATACCCCAAGGGCCGCTACTCGGCGCTGGCTGGCTTTCTCGAGCCCGGCGAGTCGATCGAGGAAGCGGTCGCGCGCGAGCTGTGGGAGGAAGCGGGCATCAAGGTACGCGATGTACGCTACATCGTCAGCCAACCCTGGCCCTTCCCATCATCGCTGATGATGGCGTGCATGGCCACTACAGACGATCCCGCGCTCATGATCGACACGACCGAGCTGGAAGACGCCTTCTGGGTCGATCGCCCCGGCGTCGCGGCGTCGATGGCGGGTGAAGCCGGAGCGCCGTTCCTGCCGCCGCCCCATTATGCCATCGCCCATACCCTGTTCAGCTGGTGGCTGGAGAACTCGGCGGCCTAACCGCGCTTGCGAGCCTGCTCGTACGTGCCGAGAATGCGAAGCGAGCGGGCGTGGAAACGTAGTTCTTCTAGCGCGCGATCCACCGCCGGGTCGCCGGGTGCGCCCTCGATGTCTGTATAGAATTCGGTAGCCGCGAAGCTCGCTCCCCGCTGGTAGCTCTCCAGCTTGGTCATGTTGATGCCGTTGGTCGCGAAACACCCGAGCGCCTTGTAGAGCGCGGCTGGCACGTTGTTCACCTGGAAGACGAAGGTCGTCATCAGCGGGCCTTCAGCAGGTCGTTGCTCCTTCCGCGCCAGGATCAGGAAGCGCGTGGTGTTGTCTGCTTCGTCGGCGATCTCGTTCTCGATCACGTCGAGTCCGTAGATTTCGGCGGCAAAGGCCGGAGCGATCGCCGCGATACTCCAGTCCTTCATGTCCGCCACAGCAGCGACGGCGGCCGCCGTGTCGGCGTAATCTATCGGCCGGATGCCGCGCGCGCGCAGCCATTTGCGGCTCTGCCCGAGCGCCTGCGGGTGACTCATCACCTCCCGGATGTGGTGCCCCGCCTTACCGATCAGCGCGGGCACGATCGGCAGGAAATGTTCGCCGACGATCGCGAGGCCCGACTCCGGCAGGAGGAAGTGAATGTCGGCGACGCGGCCATGCACCGAGTTTTCGATCGGGATGATCGCGTGACCGGCCTTGCCTTCCTTTACCGCTTCCAGCGCATCCTCGAAGCTGAAGCAGGGAAGCGGCAAACCGTCAGGGAAATGCTTGCTGAGCGCGCGATGTGAGTTGGCACCGGGCGCGCCCTGGAACGCTACGGCGCGGAAGGGTTCGGCTTCCGCCGCCTGCCACATCTGTGCGACTAGCCGCCGCGCGGGTTCGGGATAATTCTCCATGTCGGAGTGCGCGAGTAGGGGCTTTCAGCTCCCGTGCAAAGCCGGAGCGCTTGCGAGGGGCGCGCCCTCTTTCTAAAGGAGGCCGCAAATCGCAGACCGTGGGCCGCGCGCCTTGATGAGGACTTGGAATGAACGACCGCAACAACACGATTGCCGGCTGGGTCTTGGGCGCCGGCATCGTGGCGCTGGGTGCAGGTATCCTGACCAGCGAGATGTTTCATACCGAACGGCCCGAGAAGATGGGCTATCCGATCGAGGGCGTCGCGGAAGAAGGCGGTGGCGGCGAAGCGGAACAGCCGATCGAAGCGCTGTTAGCCACTGCCGACCCTGCCAAGGGCGCGACCTCCTTTGCCAAATGCGCGGCCTGCCACACGATCAACAAGGGCGGTGCCAATGGCGTCGGGCCGAATCTGTGGGCCACGATGGGCAAGCCGCACGGCCATGTGCCGGGCTTCGCTTATTCGAGCGCGCTCAAATCTAAGGGCGGTAACTGGGACTGGACCAATATGAGCGAGTGGCTGAAGAGCCCGCGCAAATATGCCGATGGCACCAAGATGACCTTTGCCGGAATTTCGAACGCAAAGGATCGCGCCGATCTGATCGCGTATCTCAATCAGCAGAGCGACAGTCCGCTGCCGATGCCGGCCGCGCCTGCCGCCGGTCAGGTGGCAGGGGACGCGCCTGGCGGGCCTGCCGCCAAGTCCGCCGATGTCGGCGCGTCACCGGTCGATACGCCCGCTCAGGGTGCGGTCACTGCCGACCCGGCTGCCAAGGAACAGTTCGAGAAGAAGAGCGACATGCCGGCGGTCGAGAAGAAGTAAGCTTTCCCCTCTTCGCCGGGAACGGATCAGTCGGCGAAGGGGTCGCGAACGAGGATTGTGTCCTCCCGCTCGGGGCTGGTCGAGACCAGAGCCACCGGGCAGCGGATCAGCTCTTCTACGCGGCGAATATATTTGATCGCCTGCGCCGGCAGCTGCGCCCAGCTCCGCGCGCCGGCAGTCGATTCGCTCCAGCCTTGGATTTCCTCATAGATTGGTTCGACTCCCACCTGATCGGCGGCGTGGGCGGGGAAATGATCGAGCGTTTTTCCACCCAGCCGATAGCCCGTGCAGATGCGGATCGTGTCAAGCCCGTCCAGTACGTCCAGCTTGGTCAGCGCGACGCCCGTCACGCCCGATACTGCCGCCGACTGTCGCACCAGCACCGCGTCGAACCAGCCGCAGCGGCGTTTGCGGCCAGTAACCGTGCCGAACTCCCGCCCGCGCTCGCCGAGCCGCTGGCCGATCTCATCATCCAGCTCGGTCGGAAACGGCCCTGAGCCGACGCGGGTCGTATAGGCTTTGACGATACCAAGCACGAAACCCACCGCGCTGGGGCCCAGCCCCGAGCCGCCGGCCGCGGTTCCGGCGATGGTGTTGGACGAGGTGACGAACGGGTAGGTGCCGTGATCAACGTCAAGCAGCACGCCCTGCGCGCCCTCGAACAGGATGCGGCGTCCCCGCGCCCGCGCTTCGTTGAGATCGAGCCAGACGGGCTTGGCGAACTGCAGCACGAAGTCGGCGACCTCGCGCAGTTCCGACAGCAACCGCTCGCGGTCGATGGGCGGCTCACCAAAGCCTGCGCGCAGCGCGTCGTGATGAGCGGTCAGTCGGTCCAGCTGCGGCCCGAGATCACCCAGATGCGCCAGATCGCAAACCCGGATGGCGCGGCGGCCGACCTTGTCCTCATAGGCCGGGCCGATGCCGCGACGCGTCGTGCCGATCTTGCCGGCACCCGACGCATCCTCCCGCAGCGCGTCGAGATCGCGATGGAAGGGCAGGATCAGCGCGCAATTGTCGGCAATCGACAGGGTGCGCGGCGTCACTTCCACGCCTTGTGCGCTGAGCTTTTCAGCCTCAGCCTTGAGCGCCCAGGGATCGAGCACCACGCCATTGCCGATCACGGACGGCGTCCCACGCACAATGCCGGACGGCAGCAACGACAGCTTGTAGACCTGGTCGCCGATAACGAGCGTGTGGCCGGCATTGTGGCCGCCCTGGAAGCGCACCACCAAATCGGCCCGTTCGGCGAGCCAGTCGACGATCTTGCCCTTGCCCTCATCCCCCCATTGCGCGCCGATCACCGTGACGTTGGCCAAACTGCCCTCCTTTGTGCGAGGATCGCCTAGTGGAGCTTGGACCGGGGGTCCACAGCTGGAGCGATGGATGCGAGCGAATGCGATGACCGGCCTGACGTTGAGTGCTGCATTGCTGACTGCCGCCACTCCGGCGATCGTTCAGCAACGTGGCGCGCGGTTGTTCGTGGCGGGGCCGACCACCAGTCGCATTCTGGCGTACGGCCCCGAGGCCCGGCAAGGGCTGGAGCTGTTTACGCGAGTGAATTCGGGGCGCTCGCCCCTGATCGTTTATGTACATGGCGGCGGTTGGAGCACCGGATCGCCGAAGGATGGCGCACGCGGCAGCCAGCCCGATCACTTTACGAGCCGCGGCTATGCCTATGCTACGGTCGCCTACCGGTTCGTACCCGCCGTGACGGTGGAACAGCAGCTCTCTGATATCGCTGAGGCGATTGCATATCTGCGGCGCCTTCCTGAGGTACAGCCGGACAGTATCGTTCTGATCGGCCACAGCTCGGGCGCGCACTTGGCGGCACTGCTCGCCACCGATCCCGCTTACTTGGGCGCTGCCAATGTGCCGTTCGAGGCCGTTCGCGGCGTGGTGCTGCTCGACCCGGCCGCACTTGATGTCTCGCCCTTCATGGCAGGAGGAGGTGGAGCGATCGACCGCTATTATCGCCCTGCGTTCGGCAGCAGTCCGGAACGCTGGTCGGCGTTGTCGCCCATCAAGCATTTGGCGGAGCCCAATGCACCGGCTTGGGCCGTGTTTTACGATGCGAACAACATGGCGGCAGCAATGCAAGGTGCCGACCTCGCAGCCGGCCTGATTGGCGCCGGCGCCGACGCGCGGTTAGAGAATGTCAACGGCACCAGCCATCTACGACTGAATAACGAGATCGGACAGCCCGGCGATCGGACGACGATAAGCATCGATACATTCCTGACCCGCCTCTTCCCTGAACGGCAGCGGTCGCGACGACGGTGATGTCTCAGAGCGGGTCACTTCAACCAAGCATCGAATTCATCCTAGTGGCTCGCCGCACGGAGATGTAGGCTGCTTGCTTCAAGGGGGATCGTTCATGAACAAGTTGCTTATTGCCGGCGTGCTGCTCAGCGCCGCGATCACGACGCCTGCGGCGGCGGAATCTGTCACGCTCCGCTTCCAGGGTAGCATACCGGAGTTCAACTCGTTTTTCGGTGCGGGCTCCGACTTCGATTTTACCACCGGGCAGAACCAGTTCATCGCGTCCATGTTTCGCGCGTCCGGCAGTAAACCAGGTGCAGGCTATGATTTCACGCTGAGCTACGACACCGCCACCGCAGCGGGCCCGAACGGACACTATGCGCTGAACCTGCTGTCGGGGAACGCGGGAGGGCTCACCAACTTCGCAGCTTGGACGCCCAGCCTCTATTTCCAGCAGGCGGGCGCCTATAACTACATGATCCTTGCGCTTGAAAAGATCGAGTTCGCCGGATTGCGGCAATATTCGTACGGCATTTATCTGGCGCTCGGCGACAATGACGGCACGATCCAGCACGGGGTTCGCCCAACCAAGATTGTCGAGGACGACATCGACTTCGTGACCGCTTCGTTCGAAGTGCACGGCCGTAACCAGGCCTATCGGTCTATCGTCGATCAGGCGAGCAGGGGAGTCAGCCATATCCTGCCGGGCGGTGCGCCCGTCCCCGAGCCGGCCAGCTGGGCCTTGATGATCACAGGCTTTGCGCTCGCAGGCTCGGTCGTGCGGCGGCGACGCCTGCAGCCGATCGCCTTCGGTTAAGTCGGTCGCGGCACTTGGCCGTCCAGAACATGGCTGCAGCTCTCGGCTGAACAATGTTCGTCAAGGGCTGCGACCGTAATCCAGCCCTCTTCGCGGAGGCGGTTAGCAGCGTCTCGGTCGTGGCGAAATGGTAGAAAGACGCGTCGGCTGGGCGCTTCGGGGCCAACCAGGTCGAGCAGGGGATCCGGGTAGATGGAAAACCCTACGGCCGGCTCTTCGCGTCCATCCTCGTGCAGGATCGTATAGCTGCCGCCGCGCCCGACTTCGCCTGCCAACCCTTCGGCAAAGAGTGAGAAGCCGAGCCAGCTTTGATACTCGAACCCGTGCCGTTCGGTGGGGTCCAGCGTCACGCTCGCCACTGCAGAGACTCGGTCTGCGATCCGTTCTAGCGCATCGAGCCGCGCCGCAAGCGAAGGCTCGAACTGCCGCAATCGCTGCACGGCCTCTGCGAACGGGCCGGCCGCAGCGATTAGAAGCAGGTACGCGTCGGCACCGGCAGTTGTGAGACCGCCCGCATCCTTGGCGTCCAGCAACGCTCGCACGGCCGCTGCCCGAGCTGCGTCCAGCGGCAGCGGACCGGCGGCAAGCGTATCGACCAAGTCCGGCATGGTCAGATCGACGGTAATACCCCGTCCGCCCGCGGCGTGGAGCGCTTCGACCGCCAGCGCCACGATCTCGGCCGCCGCTTCGGCACTGTCGCGGCCGATCAGCTCGGCGCCGATCTGGGTCATCTCCCGCTCGGGACGCAGTTGAGAAGCGCGCAGCTTCACCACCGGGCCGCCATAGGACAGGCGCAAGGGTCGCGCCCGGCCTGCCAGGCGGGTAGCGGCAATCCGGCCCACTTGCGTCGTGATGTCGGGCCGGAGCGCGAGCGTGCGTTGTGACAGCGGATCGACCACGCGGAGCAAATCGCGCGCGGACCCGGCCTTCAATCGCCCGGCCAGCGACTCCTCATATTCCGCGAGCGGCGGTGCGACGCGTTCGTAACCGTATGTCCGGATGGCATCGAGAGCCGCCCGCAGCATCGCCGCTGCCGCATCGGCCTGCGGCGGCAGACGATCCCGCAAACCTTCGGGGAGAAGCGCGGTCACGGGAACAGCAGCGGCTTAACGCGCCTGACGCCAGGCAGGCGGCAGAGTGTGTCGAGCACCGGCTCCGGCACCGGGGTGTCGACGGAGAGCAGCAGCACCGCCTCGCCCCCGGCGGCGCGGCGGCCCAGGTGGAAGGTGCCGATGTTGACGCCGGCATCGCCCAGCGTCGTACCCATGCGGCCGATGAAACCGGGCGAGTCCTCGTTGACCACATAGAGCATCGGGCCGGTGAGATCGGCCTCGACCTTGATGCCGAACAGCTCCACCAGGCGCGGGTTCTGGTCACCGAACAAGGTGCCGGCAACCGAGCGTTCGCCTTCCGATGTGGCGACGGAGACGCGCAGCAGCGTGTGGTAATCGCCTTCGCGATCATGGCGCACCTCACGTACGTCGAGGCCGCGTTCCTTCGCCATAAAGGGGGCGTTCACCATGTTCACCGTCTCGGAATAGACGCGCATCAGGCCCGCCAGCACGGCGCCGGTGATCGGCTTCTGGTTGAGCTCGGCGGCGGCGCCTTCGACCTCGATATTGATCGCGCTGAGGCCGCCATGGGCGAGCTGGCCAACCAGGGAACCTAGCTTTTCGGCAAGCGCCATATAGGGGCGCAAGCGCGGCGCGTCCTCGGCCGACACGCTCGGCGTGTTTAGCGCGTTGGTGACGGCGCCGGTGAGCAGATAGTCGGCCATCTGCTCGGCGACTTGAATGGCGACGTTGACCTGCGCTTCGCTGGTCGAGGCGCCGAGATGTGGAGTCGAGATAAAGCCAGGGGTTCCGAACAACGGCGACTCCTTGGCCGGCTCCTCGACGAACACGTCGAGCGCGGCGCCGGCGACTTGGCCGCTGTCGAGCGCGTCCTTCAGCGCCGCTTCGTCGATCAGCCCGCCGCGCGCGCAGTTGACGATGCGCACGCCCTTCTTGGTTTTCTCGAGATTCTCACGGGAGAGGATGTTCCGCGTCTGGTCGGTCAATGGCGTGTGGAGGGTGATAAAGTCGGCGCGGGCGAGCAGCTCATCCAGCGTCACCTTCTCGACGCCGAGATCGCGAGCGCGTTCCGCCGACAGAAACGGATCGAAGGCGACCACCTTCATCTTCAGGCCGATCGCCCGGTCGGCGACGATCGAACCGATATTGCCGGCGCCGATCAGGCCTAGCGTCTTGCCGCTGACTTCCACGCCCATGAAGCGGTTCTTCTCCCACTTGCCGGCCTGGGTGGAGCGGTCGGCTTCGGGCAGGTCGCGGGCGAGCGCGAACATCAGGGCGATCGCATGCTCGGCAGTGGTGATCGAGTTGCCGAACGGAGTGTTCATCACCACCACGCCCTTGGCCGAGGCGGCCGGGATATCGACATTGTCGACACCGATCCCGGCGCGGCCGACGACTTTGAGATTGGTCGCGGCATTGAGGATGTCGCGGCCGACCTTGGTGGCGGAGCGGATGGCGAGGCCGTCATAGTCGCCGATGATGGCCATCAGCTCGTCCTTGGTCAGGCCGGGCTTCTCGTCGACCTCCAGGCCGCGCTCGCGGAAGATCGCGGCGGCGCGGGGGTCCATTTTGTCGGAGATGAGGACTTTGGGCATTTGGAAATCCTTACATTCGTCACTCCCGCGAAAGCGGGAGCCCAGCTGCGCTGGCGTTATTTGAAAGAGGCTGGGTTCCCGCTTTCGCGGGAATGACGATCAGGAGCGGATCGAATGCCAGGCCCAGTCTAGCCAGGGGCCGAGCTTCTCGACATCGTCGGCATCGACAGTCGCGCCGCACCAGATGCGGAGGCCCGCCGGCGCATCGCGATGGCCGGCGATGTCATACGCGACATCCTCCGCCTCCAGCGCTGCGGACAACTTCTTGACCAGCGCAAGCCGGCCGGCCTCCTCCATGCCTTCGACCACGCTATCGGCGAACTTCAGGCAGACGCTGGTGTTGGACCGGATCGCCGGATCGGCGACGAGATGATCGAGCCAAGGCAATCGCGAGACGATGGCGTCGAGCGCCGCGGCATTTGCTTGGGAGCGGGCGATCAGCCCGGCCAGGCCGCCGACATCCTTCGCCCATTCGAGTGCGAAGATATAATCCTCGATCACCAGCATCGAGGGCGTGTTGATCGTTTCGCCCTGGAAGATGCCTTCGATCAGCTTCCCGCCTTTGGTCATACGGAAGATCTTGGGCAGCGGCCAGGCGGGGGTGTAGCTTTCGAGCCGCTCAACCGCGCGGGGGCCGAGGATCAGCACGCCGTGCGCGGCCTCGCCGCCGAGCACCTTCTGGAAGCTGAAAGTGGTCACGTCCAGCTTGTCGAACGGCAGGGGCATGGCGAAGGCGGCGCTCGTCGCGTCGGCGAAGGTCAGGCCTTTTCGATCGGCCGGGATCCAGTCCCCGTCCGGCACGCGCACGCCGGAGGTGGTGCCGTTCCATGTGAAGACGACGTCATGGCCGAAATCGACCGAGTCCAGATCGGGCAGCGCGCCATAGGGTGCCTTTAGCACAAGTGGATCGAGCTTCAGCTGCTTGACCGCATCGGTGACCCAACCCTCACCAAAGCTTTCCCAAGCCAGCAAAGTCGCAGGGCGTGCACCGAGCATCGACCACATCGCCATTTCGACGGCACCGGTGTCCGACGCGGGGACGATACCAATGCGGTGAGTATCCGGCACCTGCAGCACTTCGCGGGTCAGGTCGATAGCGAATTGGAGCCGGCTCTTGCCGAGCTTGGACCGATGCGAGCGGCCGAGCGAGCCGTGCGGCAGCCGCTCGAGTGCCCAGCCAGGCGGCTTGGCGCAGGGTCCGGATGAAAAATAGGGGCGCGCCGGTTTGTCGGCGGGACGGTCCAGGCGCAGTTCGGCCGTGGGGTTGGCAATCAGTCCAGTCATTACTCTCTCCTCGCAGAGAGCGCGCGCCGCGTTGGGACGGCGTGGCCCGCCGACGGCCTTAGGGGCCGCGACGGGTTTGTCAATTCAGCGAGGAAGGGTCAGGCGACCGCGCGGGTGGGCGCGTAGGCGACGGGCTTGACGCCGGTCAGTGTCTCGAGGCGCTGCTTCACGTTCGCGCTCATCAGATTTACGTAGACGCGCGCGGTCTCGTTGAGGCGGGCGGCCTGTTCGGCCAGCGCGCGCTCCTCCGCGGAGAGCGGATTGTCGTTGCGGGCGGCCAGCGCGCCGATGCGGCCTTCCTTCTCGGACGTGGCGACGGCCAGCGCGTCGATGTCGAAGCTTTTCAGCGCGGTGAGTTCGGCTTCCAGGGAAGCGATCACCGCCTTCAGCGCATCCATCCGCGTCATTTCTTTTCGACCCATTTCATCTGCGCCGCGATCATGCGGTCCGCGATCTTGGCGGGGACGATCGGATAGCGACCTTCCTGCAGCGCCCGCTTGATCATCTGCACGCGCTCTGCGTCAACCGGAGGGCGGGCGGCCATCGCCTTGGCGGTTTCCCGCACGCTGGTTTCAGCCACCACCGCCGGCTGAGGAGCGCGAACGGCTTGAAGAGCCACGATTTTGGTCGTGTCCCGGGGTTCTGCACGGCTACCCTGGACCTGGCCGGGCGTTACGCCGATTGGATCGATCATGTCCCCGTCCTTTCCTGGCTGGAGTGGGTTTCAGGACATTGAACGGCCGCGCGCACAGAACCTTTAGAAAAAGTTTCTTACCACCCGGGCAGCGTCGCTTTTCCGGTCTCCAGCGCGATCGCCTGAACCGGCGACTTGGCGCCTTCGACCTTGATCTGCAGCCGCGCTCCGGGCGCAGCATCGCTCATGGCGGTGCCGTCGGCCGAAACCGAAAAGCCGCTCTGACCGGCGACGAGCGTCACCGGGTCGCCCCGCCGGATGACCGGCTCCGCTTTCGTTGCCGCTGTGGCTGGCTTTGGCGCGCCCTTCACGCCAACGAAGATGCGCCAGCCATTGTGATCGGGGCAGCGGATCACGATCGCATCGCGGCTCTCGTTGCGCCAGCTATATTCCGGGCTCGTGCTACAGCCGGCCAGACGCAGCCGGCGGTCGATCGGCGCCACCGGGCCACCGGGCTCGCCCAGCCGCGCACCCGCGAAAATCTCCGCGGCCCGGTCGAGCAGGGCGAGGTCGAAAGCGGCCGGTGCGGCCGCCATCAGCAGAAGCGAGATCATGATCGGCTCCTTCTCAAGGATCGTAGGAAATGGTGAGGGTGACGCGCCGCGCCCCGGGCGTGACGCTTGCGTCCACGCGCAACCGCTCGGGCGAAAGCGAGAAGAGTCCGGCGACGGCATCGGCACGCAAGGCGGCCAGCGCCAATGCGCTGCCCTGGTGGCGGTCTGCCGCCGAACCATCGGCATAGCCGGTGACCAGCAGCCGTGTGCGCGGGTCCGCAAGCGCGTCGCGGCTCCACGCGACGACCTGCGCCGCGCCGCGCGGCAGCTCCGCGCTTCCGGCCGCGAAGCCGCCGACCAGATTTGCGTCTACGGCCAGCCGCGGCTCAGGCTCGCCGCCAAAAGCCTTGCGGATGCCGGCCTGAATGGCGTCCTGCTGCTTCTCTTCCTTGTGTGCCGTCGCCTGGAGAAAGACGAAGAAGCCGACCAGCAGCAAGGACAAGTCGGTGAGCGTGATCAGCCAAAGTGGCCGATTGGAACGAGACTCGGCAAGCCGCATCAGGCGGCGAGTCCGCGCTTCATCGGGGTCTCGCGTGCGGCAAAGGCGCGGAACGGGCGGACCAGCGCGCGGCGCTCATTCTCCTCCGCGCGCGAGAGGCGGCGCAGCCGGGCGCTGATCGGCGCCGCGACCAAGTTGGCGAAGAGCGCGCCATAAAGCGTCGCCAGCAGGGCGATGGCCATGGCGCTGCCGATCGTCGACGGATCGTCCATCGACCGGAACATCGCGACCAGCCCGACCAGGGTACCGACCATGCCCATCGCCGGCGCCGCTTCGGCTGCCGCCGCCCAATAATCCTGCACCACCGCGTGGCGCTCGAGCCGCTCGTCGCGGAGCCGGTCGAGCAGGGCTTCGACCTTTTCCGCAGTAGCGCCGTCGGTCACCGCTTGCACGCCTGCCGCGACATCGGGGTCTCTGAGCATCATCGCGTCGAGCGCGAGCACGTTCCTGGCCGAAGCGACGCGCTCGGCGCGGGCGAGCTCGGCACGGGCGGGGCCGAAGTCGAATGGCCGCCGTACCAGCACCGGCAAGGCGCGGAACGCATTGAGCGTGTCGCGCCAGGGTCCGCGCGCCGCCGTCGCCAGCAATGTGCCGCCGCCGACGATCGCCAGCGCCACGGGATCGTAGAAGAAGGTGAGGGTGTCCATCATCAACCGACGATTGAGCAAGAGCCGGGCCAGTTGCGCGCTGGCGGCTAAGGGCGGTGGGGGCGGCAAGCCGCGTTGCCGGTCGGCGGCAAGCCATTGCCGGTCGGGTGCCGCCAGCGCGCTCTGGCTGATGCCCGAAGGACATTGGCACACCCCTTGCAGAGCCGCCCGCAGGAATATCGCGAGGAGCCAGATGGCAGACGATCTGTTCGGAGTGCATGGTAAGGCATTGGCGTTGCGTTCGCAGCGGCTTGGCCTGCTTGCGTCCAACATCGCGAACGCGTCGACACCTGGGTTCAAGGCCAAGGACATCGACTTCGCGGCGGCGCTGAGCGCAGCCGAGGCGCCGGGCTCATCGACGGCGTCCGCAATCCAGAGCGCCACCAAGTTCCGCGTGCCGCTTCAGGCGTCGCTCGACGGCAACACGGTCGAGCTCAACACCGAACAGACCAAGTTCGCCGAGAATGCGATCGCCTATCAGACGACGCTCTCTTTCCTCAACGGCCGCATCGAGACGCTCAAGCGAGCGCTGAAAGGCGAATGATGGACAAGCCGCTCACCATTTTCGACGTCGCCGGGCGCGCCATGTCGGCGCAGCTCGTGCGGATGAACACCACCGCATCCAATCTCGCCAATGCCGGGGGCGTCGCCGGCAGCGAGGCCGAGGCGTATCGCTCGATGAAGCCGGTCTTCAAGACCAGCTACGACAAGGCGAGCGGCCTGGCGACCGTGGACGTGAAGCAAGTCGTGACCGCGGGGCCCGCCCCCACCAAGCGCCACGATCCCAACCACCCGATGGCGAACAAGGACGGCTATGTCTTTGAATCCGCGGTCGATGAAACCCGGGAGATGGTCGACATGATGGAGACCGCACGCAACTATAAGAACAATGTCGAGGTGCTGCAGACGGCGAAGAGCCTGATCCTCGACACGCTGAGGCTCGGCCGATGACCGCGATCTCGTCCTTCGACGATACGCTGTCGAATCTCGGCATCGGCCGGCAAGGCGTTGCCGGCACCCCCCGGCTACAGACCGCCGCCGAGGCTAACATGCTCGGCCAGGAAGCCTTCCTGAAGCTGATGACCGAGCAGCTGAAGAACCAGGACCCGTTCGAGCCCGTCAAGAACGAGCAGATGGTCGCGCAGATGGCGCAGTTCTCGCAGGTCACCGGCATTTCCGAAATGAACAAGACGCTGAAAAGCGTCGCGGGGCAGCTGGGCGGCTCCAACGCCATGCAGGCCGTGTCCTATGTGGGCCGCGCCGTGCTGGTCGATGGCGACACCGCCTATGCCGCCGCCGACGGCTCCCTTGCCGCCGTGTTGCCGCTCACCGAGCCCGCGGACGAGGTCCTGGTCCAGATTTCGGACCAAGCCGGCAATCTGCTGCGCACTCAGAATCTGGGCGCGCAGGGCAAGGGCGATGTGGACGTCGCTTGGGACGGCAAGACCGACAGCGGCGCTGCCGCGCCGGCCGGCCCGTACAAGATCACAGCCACCGCACTTCGAAATGGCACGCGAGTTGCTTCTCCCGTTGCCGTGTGGGCGCCGGTCACGTCGGTCAGCCTGGGGACGGACGGCGCTTCGCCGATGCTGAACCTGGCTGGTCTTGGCCCGAAACCCCTGACTGCCGTCCGCCAGGTCGGCTGAGCTTTTTGTAGGAGTTACCTAGATGTCGTTCTACACTTCCCTGTCCGGCCTGCAGGGCGCCCAGACCGAGCTCTCGACGATCTCGCATAATCTGGCGAACGCCGGCACCAACGGCTTCAAGCGCTCCAAGGTCGAGTTCGGCGACGTCATCGCCTCGACCGCGACCAAGAGCCCCAATCAGCTGATCGGCTCCGGCTCCTATGTGAAGAGCATCCGCCAGCAATATTCCCAGGGCGGGCTGCAGCAGTCCCAGTCCTCGCTCGATCTCGCGATCAGCGGCGAAGGCTTCTTCGTCGTCAAGCCGAACGCCAACACCAGCGAAGTCGCGTTCACCCGCAACGGCTCCTTCTCGGTTTCGGCCGATCGCTTCGTCGTCGATAGCCAGGGTTCGGCCGTGCAGGTCTATCCGGTGGACGGCAGCGGCACCGTCGTCGCGACCGGCGTCGACGAGACCGTCAGCCTTCGTCTGCCGCAGACCAGCGGCACGCCGGCGGCGACCACCGAAGCGAAGGTATCAGTGAACCTGTCGGCCAACTCGCCGATCCCAGCCAACGACCCGCAATGGACGGCTGCCAGCCCCTATGCGTTCAGCCGCTTCGATCCGGACACGTACAATTATGCGTCGTCGACGGTCATCTACGACTCGGTCGGCAACCCGAACACGCTGACCAATTATTATGTGCGTCAGACGCAGCCGGGCGGGAGCAACACCACGAGCCAGTGGCTCGTCTACAGCTTTGTCGGCGGCCAGCAGCTGTCCGCCAATCAGTCGCAGCCGACGCCGCCGGTGCCGCTGACGATGACGTTCGACGCGAACGGCGTTCTGCAGACCCCGGCCGGTCCGTCGACCTTCGCGACCTTCACGCCGCCCAACGCCGCGCCGCAGGACATGACGGTCGATTTCTCGATCGCTACCACGCAGCGCCCGTCGGCCTTCACGATCATCGCGCAGAGCCAGAACGGCGAGCCGATCGGCCAGCTGCAGGGCGTCACGGTGGATGCCAACGGCCTGGTCAAAGCGAGCTTCTCGAACGGCCAGACCCAGGCGCTCGGCAAGATGGTGCTGGCGCAGTTCGCCAATAACGAAGGCCTCCGCCAGATGGGCAACAGCTATTGGTCGGCCTCGGGCCTGTCCGGCAGCGCCACCCTCGGCCAGGCCGGCGAAGGCGGCTTCGGAAACATCATGGCCGGCGCGATCGAACGGTCGAACGTCGACATGACCGAGGAGCTCGTCGGGCTGATCGCAGCCCAGCGCAACTTCCAGGCCAATGCCAAGGCGATCGATACCGCCAACCAGCTTGGCCAGACCATCATCAACATCCGCAGCTAAGCGAGACGGAGGCCTAGGGGCGATCGATGGATAGACTGGTCTACACCGCCTATTCGGGCCTGCGCAGCCGCATGGCCGCGCAGGCCGCGATCGCCAACAACATGGCGAATGCTTCGACGGTGGGCTTCCGCGCCGACAAGATCGGCTTCGAGCAGCTGGCTCTTAAGGGCGGTGCGCACGAAGCGCGGGCGCTGACCGCCGGCGAAGTCATCGATGCCGATCGCAAGAACGGCGCGGTGCTCTCGACCGGCCGCGATCTCGACATCGCCATGGAAGGCGATGCCTGGATGGCGGTGCAGGCGGCGGACGGCGAGGAAGCCTATACCCGCCGCGGCGATCTTTCGATCTCGCCTTCGGGCGTGCTTCAAACCGGCGACGGCTTCCCCGTCATCGGCGGCAGCGGCCCGGTCACCATTCCGCCGGCTGCCAAGGTGACGATCGGGCCTGACGGATCGATCCTCGTGGTTCCTCCAGGCGGCGAGCTCGACAAGCCGCAGGTCGTCGACAAGCTGAAGCTGGTGGACACCAAGGGCAGCGAGACGGTCAAGGGCACCGACAACCTGCTGCGCGTGAAGGGCGGCGGAACACTCCCTGAGAATCTCGACGCCAAGGTGATGGGCGGCAAGCTTGAACAGTCGAACGTCAACATCACCGACACGCTGGTCCAGATGATCGAGAACCAGCGCTCTTACGAAGTCCAGGCCAAGCTCCTCGCGAGTGCCAAGGACATGGACGATGGCGGCGCATCCCTGATGCGCATGCCGTGAAAGGACAGATGAAATGACCACCGCCGCGATGCACATCGCCCGCACGGGCCTGGACGCTCAGAACGAGCGGATGCGCGTGATCTCGAACAACCTGGCCAACGTCAACACGACCGGGTTCAAGCGCGACCGCGCCGCGTTCGAAACGCTCGCTTATCAGACGGTCAAGGCCAACGGCGCGCCGAGCACGTCGGAAACCAAATACGCGACCGGCACCAATCTCGGCACCGGCGTGCGCATCCAGGGTACTGCCCGGATCGAGACGCAGGGTTCGTTGCAGACCACGGGCAACTCGCTCGACCTGGCGCTGGACGGCAATGGCTATTTCCAGATCCAGCTGCCGGGCGGCCAGGTGGGCTATACGCGCGCGGGCAACTTCGCCCGCTCGCCGGAAGGCCTGCTGGTCACCAGCGAAGGCTATCAGCTGCAGCCGGGAATCACGATCCCCGAAGGCACTACCCAGATCACCATCGGCAACGACGGCACCGTCTCCGCACAGGTGCAGGGCCAGACCGCGCCGACCGAAGTCGGCCAGATCCAGGTTGCGACGTTCCAGAACGCCGCGGGCCTGCAGCCGCTCGGCCAGAACTTCCTGATCGAGACCGCCGCCAGCGGTGCCGCCAACCTCGGCGTCGCCGGCCTCGATGGCCGCGGCAACATCCGCCAAGGCATGCTCGAAGGATCGAACGTCAATGTCGTCGAGGAGCTGGTCGACATGATCGAGACCCAGCGCGCGTACGAGGTGAACTCCAAGATGATTTCGGCCACCGACCAGATGCTGCAATATGCCAACCAGAATTTGTAAGCTCGCGCTGGTCGCGCTCGCGCTCCTCGCCGCCCCTGCCTGGGCGAAGAAGGAGCCGAAGATCGACTATGCCCCGGCCGCGCCCATTCTGGCACCGCCGCCGCCCGCAAACGGCTCGATCTTTCAGGCCAGTCAGGGCTATGCCGCCTTGGTCGAAGGGCCGCGCGCGCGCCGCGTCGGCGATCCGCTCACGATCGTGCTGACCGAGCGCACCGTCGCGCAGAAGGATGTTTCCTCCAAGTCCGGCCGCGACGGCAATATCGGGCTGACGCCGCCGAGCGTCGGCCCCTTGTCGCTTTTCAATCCAGCCGAGGCCGCCGCCAGCGGCACGCAGAAATTCAACGGCAACGGCACCGCGACTCAGTCGAACAGCCTGTCCGGCGAAGTCAGCGTCATCGTCGCCGAGGTATTCCCTAACGGCACCATGTTCGTGCGCGGTCAGAAGCGACTGACGTTGAACCGTGGCGACGAGTGGGTGCAGATTTCGGGTATCGTCCGCGTTGCCGACATCGACTTCAACAACCGCGTGCCCTCCACCCGCGTGGCCGATGCCCGCATCACCTATACCGGCCGCGGCGACATCCAGCGGCAGAGCCGGCCCGGCTGGCTGCAGCGGTTCTTCTCTCTTGTGAGTCCATTCTGATGATCCGTATCCTGATCGCGCTTCTCGCTCTGATCGCTGCCCCGGTTTCGGCCGAGCGGATCAAGGATCTCGGCTCTTTCGCCGGCGTCCGGCCGAACCAGCTGGTTGGCTACGGCATTGTGGTCGGCCTGGCCGGCACGGGCGACGACAATCTGGAATATACCGTCCAGTCGATGAAGGGCGTGACGTCGCGCTTCGGCATCAACCTGCCGGCGGGGATCAACCCAGGGCTGAAGAATGCCGCGGCGGTGATGGTCACTGCGGAACTGCCCGCATTCGCCAAGCCAGGCCAGCGTATCGACGTTACCGTCGCCGCGATCGGCAAGGCCAAGTCGCTGCGCGGCGGCAGCCTGCTGATGGTCCCGATGCAGGGTGCGGACGGCAACATCTACGCGATGGCACAGGGCTCGCTGGCGGTGGGCGGTCTCGGCGTCGAAGGCGCCGACGGCTCCAAGCTGACCGTCAATGTCCCCTCCTCCGGCCGCATCCCGGATGGAGCGACGGTCGAACGCACCGTTGAAACCGGCTTTGCGACTACCGAAGATTTGCGATTCAATCTCGCCAAGGCCGACTTCACCACCGCCGAACGCGTGGCGGAAGCAATCAACAAGCGGCTCGGAACCGGCACTGCCCGCTCAGTCGACGCCGTGTCGATCGCCATCAAGGCGCCGCAGGGCGCCGAAGTCCGCAGTGCGCTGATGAGCGAAGTGCAGAACCTCAACGTCGTGGCTGCGGAAGCGGCGGCGCGCGTGATCGTCAACGCGCGCACCGGGACGGTCGTCATCAACTCCGCCGTACGGGTCAGCCCCGTCGCCGTCACCCACGGCCGGCTGACCGTCCGTGTCGATGAAGCGCCACGCGTTTCTCAGCCCGCTCCATTCTCCAACGGCCAGACGGCCGTCGAGCAGCAGAGCAACGTGCAGGTGGAGGAGCAGGCCAACCCCATGTTCATGCTGGATCCCGGTCCCAAGCTCGCCGACATCGTCAAGGCTGTGAACGGCATTGGCGCCAGCCCGGCCGACCTGGTCGCGATCCTGGAAGCGCTGAAGGAAGCCGGTGCCCTCAAAGCCGAGCTGATCGTCCTGTGAGTGCCCTTCCCGCCCCGCAGCTTGCCGTCACCGGCAGCCCCAGCGTCGCCACCGACACCAGTCGGCTGGCGACGAAGGACAATCTCGACAAGGCGGCCGCGCAGTTCGAAGCCTTGTTCATCAACCAGATGCTGAAGGCGGCGCGGGCGGCCAAGCTGGGCGACGGGTTGTTCGACAGCGAGGCCCTTAACCAATTTCGCGACATGCAGGACGCTAAGCTTTCGGAAACCATGGCCGTCCATACCCCCATGGGCATCGGGAAGGCGCTGACCGCCTTCCTGGCGCAGAACCGGCCCGACCTGAAGAGGGAGCCAAGTAAATGAGCGACCTGCTTTCGATCGGCTCAACGGGCGTCCGCGCGTATCAGCTCGCGATGAACGTTGTCGGCGAGAACATCGCCAATGCGACGGTCAAGGGCTATGTTCGCCGCGATCCGGCGCTCACCGAGTCATCGGCCGGCGCTGGCTCCTACATCCTGCTCAACAACCTCAACATCGGCCAGGGCGTGATCGCCGGCGGCGTCGATCGCCAATGGGATAACTTCCGCGCCGCCGACGTCCGCACCGGCACGTCCGAAGCCGGGCGCACCGGTGCGACCATGGTCTGGCTCGAGCGGATGGAAAAGCTGCTCAGCGGCACCGACATCGGCGGTTCGCTGACACGATTCTTCAATGCGGCCGAAGGAATCGCCGCCGACCCGACCGGTATCGCACCGCGCACGGCGATGATCGATGCAGCGGGCGGCATTGCCTCGGCCTTTTCGGCGACCGCCACCGGCCTGGCGACCATCGAGGGCGACTTGCGCGCGTCGGCGCTGCAAGCGGTCGATCAGCTCAGTGGCTTTGCCGCCGGCCTCGCCGAAGCCAATGTGGGGCTCGCGCGCGTGCGGCCCGGCAGCAACGAGCAGGCGCAATTGCTCGACCAGCGCGATCGCATGATCGATGAGATCAGTGCGCTCGGTTCCATTCACGTCACGCTGGACGAGAAGGGCGTGGCGACGGTTCGCGTCAACGACACCACTGGACCGGTGCTCGTCGCAGGCCCGAACACCCGCAAGATCGGCGCCGAGTATAATGCGTCCGGCACGTTGGGGCTCGTCTTCGATCCCGTCTATGCGCCCGAGGCCTTTGCGTTCCGCGGCGGCGCGATCGGCGGCTTTGTCGAGGCAAGCGCTCGCGTGACTGACATGCGGACCCAAATCGCGGCGCTTGGCACAGCCGTCGCTACCGGCGTCAACCAAGTGCAGGCGGCGGGCGTGGACCTGAACGGCGGCGCCGGCGCGGCCCTGTTCGACGACAGCGCGGGCGGTGGCATGCTTGCCCTCAACGCGATCGGCGCGCGGCAGATCGCCGCCGCCCGTCCGTGGACCATAACCGGCGGCACCGGCAATACCAGCGCGGGCACCCTTCAGGCGACGACGGCGCCGAGCGGCTCCACACTATCTTCCACGCGGTTCTCGGTCAGCGGGGGCATGCTGACCGCCATCGATCCTGTCACCAAGAGCGTGATTGGAACCAGCGCCTATACGCCCGGCACTGCGGTGACGCTGGCGGGGCTTTCGGTGACCGTCTCCGGCGCGCCTGCCGATGGCGACAGCTTCACCGTGGCCGGCACCCGCCCGAACAGCCGCGACAATGGCAATCTCGCCGGCTTGGCCGCGTTGCGGACCGGCGCGCGCTATGAGGGGCAGGCCAACGATCTCGTCAATGCAAACGCGAGCGCGCTTGCGGCCAAGAAGCAGGTGGCAGAGGCACAGGGTGTGATTCTCGAGGGTGCGCTGGCTGCCCGCGACGCAATTTCCGGAGTCAATCTCGACAACGAAGCGGTCGAGCTGATGCGCTTTCAGCAGGCCTATTCGGCATCGAGCCGGATCATAGCGGTCGCGCGCGACACGTTCGACTCGCTCCTCCAGGCGGTGGGATAAGCAATGCAGATCGGCACCGGATATTTCTTCGACTCACGCAATCGGCAGATGAGCGCGTTGAACGGCAATGCCGCGCGGCTGCAGGAGCAGATCGCGACCGGCAAGCGCCTGTCAACGCCGTCGGAAGACCCGGTCACCGCCGGTCGGCTTGCGCGGCTCTCCATCGTCCAGGCCGATCAGGGGCAATATGCGCAGAATGTGAAGCTCGCCCAGTCGCTGCTCGCCCAGTCCGATAACACGCTGGAGAGCATCGCGAACAATCTGCAACGCGCGCAGGAACTTGCCCTGCGCGCGAATAGCGACACCCTGAACGACAGCAACCGCGCCGCGATTGGCAAGGAACTCGAGGCGATCCTCGAGGATCTGCTGAGCCTCGCCAACGCGACCGACCTGCGGGGCGAGTCGCTGTTCGGCGGCAGCTCGACCGGACAATCCTATGTGAAGGCGCCCGACGGCAGCATAGGGTTTGCAGGTCAAGGCGAAGCGCCGCCCGTGCCGATCGGCTCGGGCGTTTCGATCCAGGCGACGGATAGCGGCCCTCGCCTCTTCGAAGGCCTGCAGGTCGGCGGTGCGGCTAGCGACATGTTCAAGATCGTCGGCGATCTCGCCAAGGCGTTGGCGCCCGGCGGCAGCCCGGACAAGGCGGCGCTGAAGCAAGCGCTTGCAACCGGAACCGAAGGGCTGAGCAAGGCCGCCGAACGCATTTATGCGGGCCGGGCCTCGATCGGCGCTCGAGCTGCCCGGCTCGACATAGAAGCAGAGCGGCTCGCCCAGGCGAAAACCGATAATGAGCTGGAACGCGCCGGTCTTGATGGTACCGACGTGCAAACGGCCGTGATCGAGCTGCAGAAGACGATGCTGGCGCTGCAGGCGACCCAGGCGAGCTTCTCCAAGCTTAGCCAGCTCAGCCTGTTCGACTATATTCGATAACGTCTGCCCGCTCCCACCAGGGAGCGGTGATTTCAGCACCTTACCGTCCCTTTAACCAACAATCTTCCTCAAGATTGCACGGCTAATGCCGTCTTAGGGATCACGCGCGGGACGGTCCGCGAGTGCGTGCAAGTGGAGGCGGCGAAAGCCCGATGTTTCCTGTAATCGGCCTGGTCGTCCTGCTCGTCATGGTGTTCGGCGGATTCGCCCTCACCGGCGGCGCCTTGGGCCCCGTCATGCACGCCCTGCCTCACGAGATGCTGATCATCGGCGGTGCGGCCGTCGGCGCGCTGATCATCGGCAACAGCGGCAAGCAGCTGAAGGCGCTGGGTGGTGGCCTCGGCAAGGCATTCAAGGGGGCGACCTACACCAAGCAGGACTTCCTGGACGTGATCTTCCTGGTCTCGCGGCTGATGAAGATGTTGCGCGTCGAAGGACCGATCGCGCTCGAGCCGCATGTCGAGGATCCCAAGTCGAGCGCCGTCTTCGCCGAATATCCCAAGCTGCTGAAGGATACGGCACTGGTCCACCTCATCGCCGACACGCTGCGGCTGGTGGTGGTCTCATCCGGCACACTCGACGTGCACGCGGTCGAAGAGGTCGTCGACAACTCGATCAAGACCCACCACCACGAAACCATGGGCCCGGCCCACCAGCTGCAGACGCTGGCGGACGCGTTGCCGGCGCTCGGCATCGTCGCGGCGGTGCTGGGCGTGGTGAAGACCATGGGCTCGATCGACCAGCCGCCGGCGATCCTGGGCGGCATGATCGGCTCGGCGCTGGTCGGCACCTTTCTGGGCGTGCTGCTCGCTTACGGCATCGTCGCGCCGCTGGCGGGCCGGTTGAAGCACGTGATGGAAGAAGACGCCGCCATCTACCAGACAGTCAAGCAGATCATCATCGCATCGCTGCACGGCCATCCGCAGCCGCTGGTGATCGAGGCTGCGCGGTCGGGCATCACCCATGCCAAGCAGCCCAGCTTCGCCGAAGTGTTCGACGGGATGCGCGGCAAGTAAGATGGCGAAGCGCGCGACCATTCCGGCGCGGCCTGGCTCCAACCTGCCGCCCAAGATCATCGTCAAGAAGATCTACGAAGCAGAGCACGGCCATCACGGCGGTGCCTGGAAGGTCGCCTATGCCGACTTCGTGACCGCGATGATGGCGTTCTTCCTGCTGATGTGGCTGCTGGGCGCAACCACGGAAAAGCAGCGCAAGTCGATCGCCGATTATTTCTCGCCGACCCTGGTGGAGACGAAGCGCGAGAGCGCGGGCAGCAACGGCTTGCTCGGCGGCTCGTCTTTGACCGACCGCGACTCCTATCCGCACAAGGCTTCGCAGACGGGAACGAGATCGCTGACGGTGCCGCTCGACGCCCAGGGTGGGCCCGACGCGGGCGGCGGGAGCCAGCTGCGCAAGGAAGACATGAAGCAATTCGCCAAGGTCAAGGAGCGGCTGAACGCTCAGCTGCAGACGGCGAAACTGAGGAAGCTGCGCAACCATGTCCGCTTCGTGCCGACGCGAGAGGGACTGCGCATCGATCTGATCGACAATGCGGATTATTCGATGTTTGCCTTGGGTACGACGGCGTTCAACGCGGAAGCGGCGGAGTTGGTCGGTACCGTCGCGCAAGCCGTGGCGGCGATGCCGAACCAGGTCTCGATCCGCGGCCACACCGACAGCTTGCCGTTCGGCGATCCACGCGCGATGAACAACTGGATGCTATCGAGCGGCCGGGCCGAAGCGACCAGGCGCAAACTGGCGATAGGCGGAGTGACGGAACGCCGCTTCGAGCGAATCGAAGGCGTCGCCGACCGCGATCCCTTCATCGCCAAGGACCCGTCGGACCCACGCAACCGCCGTGTCTCGGTCACCCTGCTCTATCGCGGCTTTCGCGGCTGACGCGCAAAAGGCCGGAGCGTCTTCGCTCCGGCCTCCGTCTCCCCGTTAAGCCACCGGGGGAGAAATCTTCAGCAGCGACTGCCGCCGCGTTCGATCGCGCGCCCGGCAAGGGCGCCGGCACCCGCGCCGACGATCGTGCCGGCGGTTTCGTCACCCCTACGGCCGACCGCCGCGTCGCCAAGCAGGCCACCCACGATCGCACCCAGGATGGTGCCCGCGGTGCCATTGCTGCGGCAGCGAGAGTTGCTCCGGCCATAGCCGCGCCCGTCGCGGTAATAAGCGCCGTCCCGATAGGCACGGCGATCGCTCCGGCGGTCATAGCGGTCGCCATGACCGCGCTCGGCATAGGCCCGGTCATATCGGTCGCCATAATATTGCGCTTGGGCGGGCACGGCCGCTGCCGCTGTTGCCAGCGCGGCGCCGATGATCCCAATGGTCTTCAACATCTTAGTGCCTCCTCTTGCCCCGGAAGAGCTTGGAGACTCCTATGGCTTAACAGCCGTGATCGGACGCTGAACGCTCATGTTAGCTGAGGTTCAGCTTCGGCCATAATCGAAGGAGCTACCCAACGACGAAGCCGGCCGGAACATGGTCCCGGCCGGCTTCCACACCCAGTAAAGAAATAAGCTGGCGCTTAAGCGGCCTGCTGCTGCTTGGCGAGCTCGCGCTTCAGCTTGCGGGCGGTCGGCCCGAGCTTGTCTTCGCTGGTCTTGGTCAGCCAGTTGTCCAGGCCGCCGACATGCTCGACCGAACGCAGGCCGTGCGTCGAGACGCGCAGCTTGACGCTCTTGCCAAGCGTGTCGCTGATCAGCGTGACGTTCTGCAGGTTGGGCAGGAACGTGCGCTTGGTCTTGTTGTTGGCGTGGGATACATTGTGGCCCACCTGCCGGCCCTTGCCGGTCAGCTCGCATATGCGCGACATCGTCGATTCTCTCTAATGCTCGGGGTTGCCCGGAAAGCAGGCGCGCATAGCGACAGCGGGCGCATCCGTCAACTTCATGCAACCGTTTCGCCCTCGACACGTTATCGGCATTGACATGGGTCAAGGGAGAAGAAGCATGCGTCCATTGCTGACTATCGTTGCCGTTATCGTGCTGCTGCTGATCGTGGGTGTGGCCACCGGCTTTATCAACCTCAGCGGACGCGGCGGCGACATGCCGGAAGTGAAGGTCGAAGGCGGCGCCCTGCCCAAGGTCGATGCCGATGTGGGCGATGTCGATGTCGGCACGAAGAACGAGACCATTCAGGTCCCGACCCTCGACATCGATACTGCCAAGACGGACGCGAAGGAAGACAACGACAAGTGAGACAGGGGGTGAGCCCAGGGGCGGTGGCAGGAGCAGTCCTGCTGCCGCCCTTGGGGGTTTACCTCGACCGGGGCATGGGCCGCGATTTCTGGATCGCGGCCGGTCTCACCTGCCTCGCCTGGGTGCCGGGGGCGGCATACGCCTTATGGACCGTGCTCGCCCGCTGACTTAAGCGCGGCGGATGACCTTTCCCCTGCCGGAGCCCATGAAGCGCGCGCTTGGCGCTGCCAGGGAAGCAGCGGCGGCGGGCGAAGTGCCTGTCGGCGCAGTCATCATGCGTAACGGCGAAGTCTTGGCGGAAGCGGCCAATGCGCCCCGCCGCCTGCACGATCCCACCGCGCACGCCGAACTGCTCGCCATCCGCGCCGCCGCTGCGGCGATCGGCCAAGACCGGCTGCAGGACTGCGAGATGTGGGTCACCCTAGAACCGTGCGCCATGTGTGCCGGCGCGATCGCTTTGGCCCGTATCCCCCGCCTTTATTACGGCGCGTCCGATCCGAAGGGCGGCGCGGTCGAGCATGGCGCGCGGGTGTTCGCCCAGCCCACCTGCCACCACCGGCCGGAAGTCTTTAGCGGCATCGGCGAGGCCGAGTCAGGGGCGCTGTTGCGCGGATTCTTTGCCGACCGGCGATAATGTCATGAGGCGCAAGCCTCGACTTCGCGCGGCTCGAAAGGTTAGAGGGTCGAGCGAGGAGTTCGACACATGACCGCGCAACCGCTCGCCACCCTTCGCTGGGACGATCCCCTGCTGCTGGAAGACCAGCTGACCGACGAGGAGCGCGCGATCCGCGACGTCGCGCACGCCTATGCGCAGGAGCGGCTGCTGCCCCGCGTCATCGAGGCGTTTCGTGAGGAGAAGACCGACCGCGCCATCTTCAACGAGATGGGCGAGCTCGGCTTGCTCGGCGTCACCCTGCCCGAGGAATATGGCTGCGCGGCCGCATCCTATGTCGCTTATGGCCTGGTCGCGCGCGAGGTGGAGCGGGTCGATAGCGGCTATCGCTCGATGATGAGTGTGCAGAGCTCGCTCGTCATGTACCCCATCTATGCCTATGGCTCGGAGGAGCAGCGGCGGAAATATCTGCCCAAGCTGGCGAGCGGCGAATGGGTCGGGTGTTTCGGGCTGACCGAGCCCGATGCCGGTTCCGACCCCGGTGGTATGCGGACACGCGCGGAAAAGGTCGACGGCGGCTATCGCATCTCCGGCTCCAAGACCTGGATCTCGAACTCGCCCTTTGCCGATGTGTTCGTGATCTGGGCCAAGTCGGACGAACATGGCGGGGCCATCCGTGGCTTCGTGCTGGAGAGGGGGATGAAGGGACTCGAAACACCCAAGATCGAGGGCAAGCTCTCGCTCCGCGCGTCCACCACCGGCATGGTGATGATGGACGGCGTCGAAGTCGGCGAAGACGCGCTGCTGCCCAATGTGCAGGGCCTGAAAGGCCCGTTCGGCTGCCTCAACCGCGCACGCTACGGCATAAGCTGGGGCGCGATGGGCGCGGCCGAGGATTGCTGGCACCGTGCGCGCAGCTACACGCTGGAGCGCAAGCAGTTCGGGCGCCCGCTAGCCCAGACTCAGCTCGTGCAGAAGAAGCTGGCCGACATGCAGACGGAAATCACACTGGGCCTGCACGCGTCGCTGCGCGTCGGCCGGCTTATGGACGAGGGCCGCTTTGCGCCCGAGATGGTCAGCCTGGTCAAGCGCAACAATTGCGGCAAGGCGTTGGACATCGCCCGCGTCGCCCGCGACATGCATGGCGGCAACGGCATCTCCGAGGAATATCACGTCATGCGGCACGTGATGAACCTGGAGACAGTTAACACCTATGAAGGCGCGCACGATGTGCACGCGCTAATCCTCGGCCGCGCGCAGACGGGGCTGAATGCCTTCTTCTAAGCCGCTCGCCGGCCTCAAGGTCCTCGAGCTCGCGCGAATTCTGGCAGGACCCTGGGCGGGGCAGCTGCTCGCCGATCTGGGCGCCGACGTGATCAAGATCGAGCGGCGCGGTGCGGGCGACGACACGCGCGGCTGGGGCCCGCCCTTCGTTCAAGGCGCGGATGGCGAGCCCCTCTCCGCTGCCTATTATCATAGCTGTAACCGCGGCAAGCGGTCGGTCACCGCCGATTTCGAGAATGATGACGATATGGCGCGGGTGCGCGAGCTCGCCGCCGAGGCCGATATCGTCATCGAGAATTTCAAGACGGGTGGACTGCAGCGTTACGGCCTCGACTATGCCAACATCAAGGCATTGAACCCGCGCCTCATCTACTGCTCCATCACTGGCTTCGGCCAGACCGGGCCTTATGCCGCACGCGCCGGTTATGATTATCTGATCCAAGCGATGGGCGGGATGATGAGCATCACCGGCATCGACGAGCCGACCCGCGCAGGCGTCGCCATCGCCGACCTGTTCACCGGCGTTTACGCCACCACCGCAATCCTGGCCGCTGTGAACCGCCGGCACGAGACCGGCGAAGGCGCATGGATCGACATGGCCCTGCTCGACGTGCAGGCGTCCGTGCTCGCCAACCAGGCAATGAACTACCTGGTGTCGGGTACCGCTCCGGGGCTCACCGGCAACACCCACCCCAATGTCGTGCCCTATCAGCCGTTCGAAACCAGCGACGGCCGCGTAATCGTGGCGGTTGGGAATGACGGTCAGTTTGCGCGCTTCGCGGCCCTGCTGGGCGTGCCGGAGCTGGCCGCCGACCCGCACTACGGGACCAACGCCGCGCGCATCGCGAATCGTGAGCGGCTGATTCCGCTTCTTCTCGAGCGGACGCGCCGCCTCTCTCGCAACGACCTTCTCGTCGCGCTTGAGCGCGAGGGCGTGCCGGGTGGGCCAATCAACGACATCGCGCAGACGCTTGCGGACCCCCATGTACAAGCGCGCGGGCTGCAGGTCGATTTGGATGCGCCGCATGTAGGCGGTGGCACGCTGACGCAAATTCGGTCGCCGGTGGTGATCGATGGGGAGCCGATGGTGGCGGAGCGCGCGCCGCCCACACTAGGCGCCGATGACTCGGACTGGCACTGGCGCTAGCTTGTTCCCTCTCTGTTCGAGAGGCGCTACAGTCAGGCAGTGAGCCCCACCCGCAAGATCATCCATGTCGATATGGACGCCTTCTTCGCGTCGGTAGCGCAGCATGACGATCCGACGCTGAAGGGGAAGCCCGTGGCGGTGGGCTCGCCGAGCCCGCGCGGCGTCGTGGCGGCCGCCAGCTATGAAGCGCGTGCGTTTGGAGTGCGGTCCGCAATGCCCTCAGTGACGGCACTGCGGAAATGCCCGGACCTGATCTTCGTACGCGGCAACTTTGATCGCTACCGGGAAGTGTCGCGGCAGATTCATGCGATCTTTGCCGAATACACCGAACTCATCCAGCCGCTGTCGCTCGACGAGGCATATCTGGACGTGACCGCCAACAAGCGCGGGCTGCCGACCGCCTGGGCCACCGCCAAGGAAATCCGCGCGCGCATATTTGAAGAGACCGGCCTCACTGCCTCGGCCGGAATTTCCTACAACAAGTTCCTGGCCAAGCTTGCCTCCGATCACCGCAAGCCCAACGGGCAATTTGCAGTAACGCCGGACATGGGGGCGGCCTGGGTAGAAACGCTCCCGGTCAGCCGGTTTCACGGCGTCGGGCCCGTCACCGCGCGAAAGATGCAGCGGCTGGGGATCGAGACCGGTGCCGACCTGCGCGCCTGCACGCTCGCCTTTCTGCAGCAGCATTTCGGCGGTTCTGCCGGCTGGTATCACGCGATCGCACGCGGCGAGGATCACCGCGATGTGAATCCCTATCGCGAGCGCAAATCCTCAGGCTCGGAAACAACGTTCAACGAGGACCTGACCGATCCAGCGGCCGTCGAGGCGGGCGTGCTCGACCAGGCCGACGATATGTGGGCCTGGTGCGAAAAAGCGCAGTCGTTCGGCCGAACCGTGACGGTAAAGGTCAAGTATGGCGACTTCCAGATCATCACCCGCAGCCGCACTCAGCCGACGCCCGTTCGCAGCCGCGAGGCGTTGCACGAGGCGAGTCTGGCGCTGATCCGCTCCGTGCTGCCGCCGGAGAAAGGCATCAGGCTGGTCGGCGTTACGCTGTCCAACTTCGTCACAGAGGAGGAGCTCGAGCCGGAGTTGCTCCCCCTGTTCGGCAGCTAGAACAGCCCCGACACCTCGCGCTGGGCGGTGGTCGGCGTGTCAGGCGCAAGCAGCTGACGGTTGGCCGCGAGGCTCTGGCCGCTCTGGCCAACCGCGATGGGCGTACAGGTGCGGCCGGCGAGGAAATCGAGCGCGCGAGCCACTGAGGCTTCGCGCGGATCGCCCAGCGGGAAGGTGACGTCGTCCGTTGCCGCGCAGCTGTTCGGCACAGTTGCCGCGAGCCCGTTGAAATAGGCGTCCGAGTTCGCCGCATTCTTCGTGGAGAAAGCCACCACCCGCAGCCGATCGTCGCAGGCGGAGCGGTCGATCGCGATCTGACCGACCGGCTTGCCATAGGTGTTGCTGCCGACCAGCGCCATGTTCTGCGCCAGATAGGGAATCTGCGCGTTGATCACGAGTTCGCTTGCCGAGGCCGTGGCGCCGGTGCCGATGAACGCGACCTTCATCGGCGCGACCGACTGGGGCTGCGGCTGGAATAAGCGGGTTTCATTGCGCGAGGCCTTTTCAGGCCGGTAAGTGACTCGGCTCTGCACCTCGGACGAGAAGCGGGCGCGGCCGAGCAGGTCGTTCAGCAGAAAGGCGGTCGAAACCAGGCCTCCGCCATTGTAGCGGAAATCGACGATCAGTTCGGTGACGCCGGCAGCGCGGAACTGGTCGAAGGCGGTGCGCAGCTGCGAGTCGGCGGTGGTGATGAATGTGCGCAGATTGAGATAACCGATCTTGCGCCCGCCATCCTCAATGATCTTGGCGCCATAGCGGCTGGAGACCGGCTGCAGCGCATAGTCCGCCTTGCTCATCGTGACCTCGCGCGTGCCGGCGGGGCCGTTCAGGCGGACGGTGCGGGTGACCCCTGCAGTACTGGGCCCAAGCGCCGCCGACACACCGCCGGTCCCTTCCGCCGCGATGATGTCGGAGACGAGTCGCAGATTTCCCGGCACCTCACCGATCGCGAGGATCTCGTCACCGCGGTCCAGCCCCGCCGCAAAAGCGGGCGCCCCTTCGAAGCTCTCGGCAACGAACGCGCGCCGCTGAGCGGCCTCGGTTGACAGGCGAATGCCGAAGCCGGCGGTGCTGCCGGTGTTGTAATAGGCCTCTTCCTCCTTGATGGAGGTCAGATAGGTGAAGAACCGATCACGGCCCTGCGAGCGGGCGGTCGCGGTCAGCGCGTCTATGAAGGCCTGGACGGTCGACTGACCGCTCGGGGACAGGCTGGCGGGAAGCGTCTCGGGGAAGAGATACCACTCCTGCAACACACCCGCGGCCCAATTCTGGCGGGCGTCCAAAGTGCAGGCGGAGCTGGAGCCGCTGGAAGTCGGCGCCGGCGAGGGCGCAGCCGTGCTGCCACCGGAGGGGCCGCCACCGCCGCCGCAAGCCGTGAGAATCGCTGCCAAGCTCAGCAGCGCGCCGAAGTTACGCCAGCGCTTCAAGTGCAAAACTCCCCGCAAAGTCAGGGGGTTATATCCTACTTCCTCACTGAACGTAAGCTGTCCCTAATCATTGCACCAGCGGGTCCAGATAGCGGTGGGAAGGAGAAGTCCGCGCGCTTCCTCGCGGACGGCGAGTTCGCCCATTTCGATGCGGCCAGGCAGATCTGCGAAGAGCTCCGTAACAACTTGCCCGATGGCCAACGCCGACATGCGCACCGCGTACACGGTCAGGAACAGGAAACGGGAGTCGGCGTCGAGCAGCCCCCGGCAATCGGCCAGCAGGGGTGCGAGCTTCTCCTCCAGCTTCCACACCTCGCCTTCGGGGCCTCGGCCATACTTGGGCGGATCGAGGATGATCCCGTCATAGCGCCGCCCGCGCCGCACCTCGCGGGCGGTGAATTTGGCGGCGTCGTCGACGATCCAGCGGGTCGGGCGGTCCGCCATGCCCGCCAGCACCGCATTGGCGCGGCCCCCCTCCACCGACTTCTTGGACGCGTCGACATGCACGACTTCGGCGCCACCGGCAGCCAAGGCTAGGGTGCCGACGCCGGTATAGCCGAACAGGTTCATCGCGCTTTTCGGCTCCATGCTCCGCATCCAGGCCCAGACCGGCGCCATGTCGGGGAAGAAGCCCAGGTGGCGGAACGGCGTACATTGGGCGGTGAAGCGCACATCCTCCCAGGTCATCTGCCACCCATCGCGGGGCACCGGCCGGTCGAAGCGCCAGCGGCCGCCGCCGTCTTCGTCAGAGCCCGGCACGAACTCGGCGTCGGCGCTCCAATCGTCGCTGCCCGGTGCCCACATGGCCTGCGGTTCCGGCCGGATGAAACGGAAGCGGCCATAGCGCTCCAGCTTACGGCCATGCCCAGAGTCGATCAGCCCGTAATCGGCCCAGGGCTCGGCGATCAGCGTCTGCAGATCAGGCACGAGGCGTGGCGCGCTCGGCGACATACTTGGTGATTGCACCGAGCTCTGCCGGCAGCACATCGTAGCGCTCGTCGCGCTCGAAGAGTGAGCCGACACGAGAGGGGAGCGACGGTCGTACGCCGGTAGCGCGTTCGACCGCGTCGCGGAACTTTCCGGGGTGAGCGGTGGCGAGGGTAACCACCGGCACTTCGGGCGGCAGCCCGGCCTCACGTGCCGCGGCAAGGCCGATCGCGGTATGCGGATCGAGCACCTGGCCAGAGCCCTCGCAGGCCCAGCGCATCGCCAGCGCCATCGCGTCCGGATCGATGCGCGCGCTGCTGAAGATTGCGCCGGCACCGTTCAGCTGCGGCTCCGTCAGACGCATCGCCCGCTCGTGTCCGAACGCGGTCATCTGGTCAGCCACGGCATCACGATCGAGATCGAACAGCAGCCGTTCAAAATTGGAGCTGACCTGGATGTCCATCGACGGCGCTGCCGTCGGAGTCACCTCACCCGCCGAATAGTCGCCAGCAGAGAGCGCCCGGTGGAGGATGTCGTTGACGTTGGTGGCGACAATCAATCGCGCGATCGGCAGCCCCATTTTCGCCGCCGCATAGCCGGCGAAAACGTCGCCGAAATTGCCGGTTGGGACAGAGAACGCGACCGGCCGCTCCGGCGCGCCGAGTCTGACCGCCGCGTAGAAATAATAGACGATCTGGGCCATCAGCCTCGCCCAGTTGATCGAGTTGACTGCCGACAAGGTGAAGCGGCCGGAGAACTCCCGATCGGCGAACATCGCCTTTACCAGCGCCTGGGCGTCGTCGAAATTGCCTTCGATCGCGATGTTGTGGACGTTCGGTGCTTTGACCGTCGTCATCTGCCGCCGCTGCACATCGGATACCCGGCCGTGCGGATGGAGCATGAAGATGTCGACCTTGGCACGGCCGGCCAAGGCATCGATCGCAGCAGAGCCGGTGTCGCCGGAGGTGGCGCCGATCACCGTCAGATGCGCGTCGCTGCCGGTCAGGAAGCGCTCGAACAACAGCCCGAGCAGCTGCAGCGCCACATCCTTGAAGGCGAGCGTGGGGCCGTGGAACAGCTCCAGCAGCCAATGCTGCTCGTCGAGCTGCACCAGCGGTGTCACCGCGCGATGGGCGAAGCGGCCATAAGCGAGTTTGCAGAGCGAGTGCAGCTCCTCCTCACTCAGGGCGTCGCCGATAAATGGCCGCATCACCTGCACTGCGGTCTCGACATAGGAGAGGCCTGCCATGCCGGCGATCTCGTCGGCCGAGAAGCGCGGCCATTCGGCTGGCATGTAGAGGCCACCATCGCTCGCCAGCCCCGCCAGCGTGACGCCGCGGAAGTCGAGCCGCGGCGCTGCCCCCCTGGTGCTCACATAATCCATCGCCGCAGCGCTTACCGGCTGCGCTTGCGCAGGGCGAGAAAGTAAATCAGCGCTGCCACCAAGGCGAAGAAGAACCACTGAACGGCATATGCCAGATGGTTGTTCGGCACGTCCTCGAGCGAAGGCGGACGCGCGGGCTGCAGGCCCTGAGCAGGCTGGTCCGCGATCAGGCGGATCGTCCGTTCGCTGTCTGGCCCGATCACGCCCGATACGACGCCGCCGCTCCAGATCGGACGTTGGGGCCGCGTCGACCAGCCGGTCACGACATTCGTTTCACCTTGAGGAGTTCGACAGGTGGCAATGTGCACCCAGCCCGCGTCACCCCGTGCATTGCGCCCGCTGGCCTGGCGCCAGCCGATGACGCTTCTGCAATCCACACGGCTGCGGCGAAACAGCGGCGGATTGTCTGTGTCTGATCCGGCGGGCCAGGCAATCGGCTGCAGCCCTTGCGCCGCGGCATAGCGCTCCATCGCGGCATTTTTCTGTGCCCGCCGGTCGAGCTGCCAGAACCCGAGGCAGATCATCACCGCCACGGCGGCCGCGACGATCAACGTCGGCAACAGGGGGAGCCGCGCCGGAGATCGAGTCGGCGCGGCCTTCACTTAGTGAGCGGCGCCCCAGCTGCCCCAGACATAGACGACGATGAACAGGAACAACCAGACGACATCGACGAAGTGCCAATACCAGGCAGCCGCCTCGAAGCCGAAATGCTGGCGGGGCGTGAAGTGGCCCTTATAAGCGCGCGCCAGGCAGACCATCAGGAAGATCGTGCCGACCAGCACGTGGAAGCCGTGAAAGCCCGTCGCCATGTAGAATGCGGCGCCATAGTTCAGGCCTTTGAACGGGATCTCGGCGTGCATATACTCGTACGCCTGGATGCTGGTGAAGATCAGGCCGAGGATGATCGTTGCCCAAAGCCCCTTCTTCAGCCCGTCGCGATCGCCATGGATCAGCGCGTGATGCGCCCAAGTGACGGTGGTGCCCGAGCAGAGCAGGATCAACGTGTTCAAGAGCGGGAAGGCGAAAGGATCGATGATCTCCAGCCCCTTGGGCGGGAAGGTCGCGGGCGCCGTTTCGCTCAGCGCGGCGGCACCCTCCGACACTTCCATCGGCACGGGGAAGAGCGAGAAATCGAACCAGGCCCAGAACCAGCCGACGAAGAACATCACTTCGGATGCGATGAACAGGATCATGCCGTACCGCAGGTGCAACGACACGACCGGCGTGTGATCGCCCGCATGCGCTTCCTTGATCACCTGTGCCCACCAGCCGTACATGGTGAACAGCACGCCGGCCAAGCCGAGGTAGAACACCCAGCCGCCGAAACGCGCTTCATGCATCCACATGATGCCGCCTGCGGCCATGATCAGTGCCGTGAAGGCGCCGATCAGCGGCCAGGGGCTGGGCGGAAGGATGTGATATTCGTGGTTCTTGGCGCCGGCCATGAAGCTTTCCCTGATGCGGTCTTTGAACCGCCTCTAGCGAGCCTTTGCGGACGCCTCAACCGGGTAGAAGGTATAGCTGAGCGTGATCTGCTGCACGTCCTTCGCGTCCACGTCCTTCAACATCGCCGGATCGACGAAATAGATGATCGGCATGCGCACGCGTTCGCGGGGCTTCAGCGTCTGCTCGGTGAAGCAGAAGCAATCGATCTTCTTGAAATGGCCGCCCGCCTGGTCGGGTGAGACATTGTAGGTAGCGCGGCCGGTGACCGGGCGGTCGGTCAGGTTTTCGGCGATGTAAAAGGCCATCAGGCGTTCGCCGACGCGGACCTGCTCGACATTCTTTTCGGGACGAAAACGCCAGGGAAGGCCGGGATTTACGTTTGCGTCGAAGCGGACCAGCACGGTGCCCGCGGCTGGCTTCCAGGGCAAGTCGGCGTCCGTGGCGCGCCCGGTGGTGCCGGCAAAGCCCGTCACCTGACAGAAAAGCTGGTAGAGCGGCACCGCCGCGAAACCCAAGCCCACCATGAACAACGCGACGAGCCCGGCGAACATGGCGGAGCGGCGGTTGCGGATGGCGAGATCGGTCACGGCAGGCTCTGGATCTTGGCGATGGTGATGAAGAAGAACAGCACGGCAAAGGCGCCGAGGATCAGCGCCGTCACCAGCGCACGGGACTTCTGCCGCGCGCGGATCTCGTCCTGACGATCCGGATCGGTCATACGAACACCAGCCGATCTGCGACCAGCGCGCCGAACAGGATGAAGAGGTAGAGGATGGAGAAGCCGAACAGCTTCTTCTCGGGCTGCATCGAGGCGGGGTCCGTCGTCTGGTTGCGCCAGACCCGTACCGCCAGCAGGAGGAAGATCGCGTTCAACAGCATGGCCGCACTACCGTAGATGGCGCCAGTCAACCCGAGTGCCCAGGGCGCCACGGCTGACACTGCCAGCGCAACACTATACAGGATGATCTGCGCACGCGTCGCCTTGGCGCCAGCGGTCACCGGCAGCATCGGGATGCCGGCGGCGGCGTAATCGGTCTTCACGAACAGAGCGAGCGCCCAGAAATGCGGCGGCGTCCACAAGAAGATGATCATGAACAGCAATGCCGGCAGCAACGCCACGTCGCCCGTCGCCGCGGCCCAGCCGAGCAAGGGCGGGAAAGCGCCGGCCGCGCCGCCGATAACGATGTTCTGCGGCGTGTTTGGCTTCAGCCAGACGGTGTAGACCACGGCGTAGAAAAAGATTGAAAAGGCCAGGATACCGGCGGCGAGCCAGTTGGTGGCGACGCCAAGCAACACGACCGAGAATCCGGCGAGCCCCACTCCAAAATGGAGGGCAGTGGTGCGGTCCAGGCGCCCATCTGGGAGCGGCCGGCTGGCCGTGCGCTTCATCTTGGCGTCGAGATCGGCCTCATACCATTGATTGAGCGCGCCCGAGGCGCCGGCACCCAGCGCAATCGCCAATATGGCGGTAAAGCCGAGCACGGGCTCGATGGCCGCGCGGGAGGCGAGCAAGCCACATAGCGCGGTGAAGACCACGAGCGACATCACGCGCGGCTTGGTCAGCGCGAAAAGGTCGCGCCAGTCGGCCGGCAATGGCGTCGAGGATTCCGCAGCGATCATGAGATGGCCGCCATATAGGAGCGCATGCCCGGAAGGGGAAGCGCCCGATGCGCGGTCAGGCGGCCGCTTTGGCGCGCTCCAGTCGCAATTTCAGCTGCCGCTGGATCAGCGATCCGGCAAGATGCGCGTCGACCGAGTCCTGCTGCTCTCTCTTCAGCTGGATGCGGATATCGCCGACTGTGCGGCAGGAGCCGGACTCGGCAAGCACGAAGGCCCGTTCGAGGGTGCTTTGGCGCTGCATGGATGTTCCTTCCCTTCAGAAGCATACCGGGCCAAACCGGCTCCAAAATGCTCCGGAAGTGTAACGAACATGCGGCCGAATAGTTGCGCCGGTTAGGCTTTAACTTCGATCGACGACATGCGCTCGGCGCGGAGTCGATCGGTCAGTTCGATCCGCTCCGCCATCTCGTGCCATGCGGCGGCAGAACGCAGACAGCGCTCCCGGACATTGTCGAGCGTCGCCGCTTCGGCAGCGGCTTCCGCGGCTTCGGCTTGCGCCCGATAAACAAGTGCCTGGCTCAAAACGCGCTCCGTATGGAAGAAAAGGAAAGCGGCGAGCCAACGGCCCGCCGCCCGAACGATTTACGCGCTCTGCAGGTTGACCGCACTGGTCTTGCCGCGGCGGTCGGTTTCCAGCTCGTAGGAGACGCGATGGTCGCGATCGAGCGTGCGCATGCCGGCGCGCTCGATGGCCGAGATGTGCACGAACGCGTCGCCGGTGCCGTCTTCTGGCTGGATGAAGCCATAGCCCTTGTCGGCATTGAAGAACTTGACGGTGCCGGTGATCATAGCGCCTTCCTTCGGTAGAACAGGCTGCCGACTGTCGGCGCACCCGAGCAGCAGCTGCAGGGAGAGAAGGAAGAAGGTGCCGCAAAGCGCCAAAGACCGTCGGTTTGCGACTGTAGCGTCAAACAACATGGGGCTTGAGAGCGATTCAGGCAAGGGCGGAGGGACAACCGAGCTAAACCCGTGATTGCGAACGGCGGCAAAGCGCGGCACACTCGCCCATAAACCCGAGGGCCACCATGATTTCGTATTTTCTCGAGGCGGCGCCGCACTTCCTCGCCTATTTCGCAGCCGCGGCGGGACTCGCGGCTGCGTTTCTGCTGATATACGTGATGATCACGCCGCACCGGGAGTTCGCGCTGATCCGCGAAGGCAATAGCGCGGCCGCGACCCAGCTGATCGGCACCTTCCTGGGCTTTGCCGTGCCGGTGGCGGTGGTGATCGGCCATTCGGTCAGCATCCCCGACATGCTGCTGTGGGGCGCGGTCGCGACTTTGGTGCAGCTGGCGGTCTTCTTCATTGTTTCGCGCCTGCTGTTCCGCGACATCGAGCAGCGGATCACCGATCGTTGCATGGCGTCCGGCATCTTCGTCGGCGGCCTCGGGCTGGGAATGGGGATCCTCCAGGCCGCGTGCATGGTTCCCTGACATGAAGAAGCAACTCAGCATGACCACGGCAATGGCAGCAGCGCTGATTGCCCTTCCCGCCTGCTCGTCGACCAATGGCTGGGAGGAAGACGTTGTCACCGATGCCGACACCGCAATCTGCACCAATCCGCAAGGCGAGCGCGTCGACGACGATCTGTGCGACGACGACAGCTATCGGCGCTCCGGCTTTGCCCATTATTATATCGGGCGAGGCTCTGCGGTTCCTTATTATGGGGATTCGATCCGCGACCGCCGCTACGCGGGCCGCGGCTCTTTTCAGATGAACCCGGCGACCAATTATTCCCGCGCGCCCGCATCCACACGCATGACGCGATCGGCCGCAGTGTCGCGAGGCGGGCTGGGGTCGAGTGGCCGAAGCTTCGGGAGCGGGCGGTCCTGAGCCGATGGAACGGCACCGGATCGCCCCGCGCGAGGGCTGGCGCGGGATCGTCGAAGCACAAGGGCTGATCTGGCATTCGGAAGGCGCCGATCCCTATTGGGACGAAAGCGCCTATTACAGCTTCACCGCCGCCGAGATCGAGACGATCGAGGATGCGGTCGAGGAGCTGCACCGGCTGTTTATCGACGCGGGCAACTTCATCATGTCCGATGTCGTCATGCTGGAGCTGTTCGGGATCCCCGATTGGTGTCGCGAGGCGGTGTGCGACGCCTGGGAAACGGACCCGCCGAGCCTTAATTATGGCCGCTTCGATCTCGGATTCATCGGCGAGGGGCCACCTAAGCTGTTCGAATATAATTGCGACACTCCGACTGCGATGCTGGAGGCCGCCGTCGTGCAATGGGAGTGGAAGGAGCAGGTCTTTCCACAGGATGATCAGTTCACCAGCCTGCACGACAAGCTGATCGCGCGCTGGGCGGAACTCCGTCCCGAACTGCCGGGGCAGCGGCTCTGGTTCACGCACATGGCCGATCCAAGCCATGAGGACGCGATCACCACCACCTACATGCGCGATCTCGCCGCGGAAGCGGGGCTAGAGACCCATGCCGTTGTAATCGACGATATCGGCGTCGATGGCGTCGGCCGCATCGTCGATCAGGACGACCAGCTGATCTCCGCCATCTTCAAACTCTATCCGTGGGAATGGATCGTCGCGGAAAACTATGGTCGGGACATCATCCGACATCTGCCGAAGACGATCTGGATTGAGCCGATCTGGAAGATGATCTGGAGCAACAAGGCGATCCTGAAAGTGCTGTGGTCGCTGTTTCCCGATCACCCGAACTTGCTTGCCGCAGCCTTGCGGCCCGAGGAGATCGGCTTTGACCATGTCGCCAAGCCCTTCCTGGCGCGCGAGGGCGCGAACATCCGCATCATGCGGGGCGGCAGCGTCGTGGCGCAGAGCGAGGGCGGCTATCGTGATGGGCTGACGCTGTATCAGCAGCTCTATCGGTTGCGCGACTTCGGTAATGGCTATCCGGTGCTCGGCTGCTGGGCGGTCAACGGCGCGGCGGCGGGCATGGGCATCCGGGAAGACGGATTGATCACTGGCAACCGCGCCCGCTTCGTCCCGCACATCATCAGGGGGTGACATGAAGAAGCTGAAGGCGGCCACCGACACTCTTCGGGAGTTGGCGGTGATCTACATCGTGCTGCTTTCGGGCGCGGCGTTGCTGTTCATGCTGCTGGAGCGGCAGCCGTTTATGGACAGCCTCTATTGGGCGGGCACGACCGCCACGTCGACCGGCTATGGCGACATCAGTCCGAAGACCACCGGCGGCAAGATGCTCGCCTTCGTGCTGATGCATCTATCGATCTTCGGCATCGCGCCGCTGATCGTGGTGCGGCTGATCGACCGGCTGAACGAGAACCGCGACGCTTTCACCCATGACGAGCAGGTGCAAATCCTCAACGGCATCGAGCGGATCGAAGCGCGGCTGGCGCAGCTTGAGCAACGCGGCGACTCGAAGGCTTGAAAGTAGAAGAGGCGGGAGCAAGTCCCGCCTCTCTGAAATCTTAGTGGTCCTTGCCGCTGTCGATCACCGGCAAAGTCTCGAACTGGTGGAACGGCGGCGGTGAGGAGAGCGTCCACTCCAGCGTGGTCGCACCTTCGCCCCAGGGATTGTCCTCCGCCTTGCGCCCGGCCAGCAGTGACCAGAAAAGGTTGACAAAGAAGATCACCATGCCGGCCGCCATGATCGCGTAACCGGTCGAGGCCATCTCGTTGTAAGCGGTATAGGCGTCTGGATAATCCGGGTAGCGGCGCGGCATTCCCTGCATGCCGAGGAAGTGCATCGGGAAGAACAGCAGGTTCACGCCGATGAAGAACACCCAGAAATGCAGCTGGCCGAGCAGCTCGTTATAGTGACGGCCGCTCATCTTCGCGAACCAGTAATAGAAGCCGGCAAAGAGCCCGAACACCGCGCCCAGCGACAGCACATAGTGGAAGTGCGCGACCACGTAATAGGTGTCGTGCAGCACGTCGTCGACACCCCCATTGGCGAGCACGACGCCCGTCACGCCGCCGACCGTGAACAGGAAGATGAAGCCCAGGGCCCACAGCATCGGCGTCTTGAAGCTCAGCGAGCCGCCCCACATGGTCGCGATCCAGCTGAAGATCTTGATGCCGGTGGGCACCGCGATGACCATCGTCGCGGCGGTGAAATACATCTTCACGTTCACGCTCATGCCGGTCGTGAACATGTGGTGCGCCCACACGACGAAGCCGATTACGCCGATCGCGACCATCGCATATGCCATGCCGAGATAGCCGAAAACCGGCTTGCGGCTGAACGTCGCGATCACCTGGCTGACGATGCCGAAACCGGGCAGGATCATGATGTACACTTCGGGGTGGCCGAAGAACCAGAACAGATGCTGGTACAGCACCGGGTCGCCGCCGCCGGACGGATCGTAAAAGGCGGTGCCGAAATTGCGGTCGGTCAGCAGCATGGTGATGGCGGCGGCCAGCACCGGCAGCGCGAGCAGCAGCAGGAACGCGGTCACCAGCACCGACCACACGAACAGCGGCATCTTGTGCAGGGTCATGCCCGGCGCGCGCATGTTGAAGATGGTGGTGATGAAGTTGATTGCGCCCAGGATCGAGCTGGCGCCCGCCAGATGGAGTGACAGGATCGCCATGTCCACGGCGGGCCCTTGCGAGCCGGTGGTCGAGAGCGTCGGATAGACGGTCCAGCCCACGCCTGCGCCGTTGCCGGTGCCACCGGGCACGAAGGCCGAGCCCAGCAACAGGATGAAGGCGGGCACCAGCAGCCAGAACGAGATGTTGTTCATGCGCGGGAACGCCATGTCCGGCGCCCCGATCATGATCGGGACGAACCAATTGCCGAAGCCGCCGATCATCGCCGGCATCACCATGAAAAACACCATGATTAGGCCGTGCGCCGTGATCAGCACGTTCCACAGGTGGTAAGCCTGGTCCATCGTCGCGCCGGGGCCGTCCGTCATCATTGCCCAGGTCTGCAAATACTGCACGCCCGGCTGCGCGAGTTCCATGCGCATCAGGCCGGAAATGGCGCCACCGATGATCCCCGCGACGATCGCGAAGATCAGGTAGAGCGTGCCGATGTCCTTGTGATTGGTCGACATGAACCACCGGGCGAAAAAGCCCGGCTTATGGTCCGCGTCATGCGCATGATCGTGCGCGTGGTCCCCATGGAACTGCGAAGGGGTGGCTGCGATGTCGGTCATTCTTACTGGTTCCCGTTGGGCTGGCCGCCCTGGCTGGTTGCGGGAGGAGTGGCGGTGCCCGGCGTGGGAGTATCGGTCGCGCTGACCGGTTCAGGCCCGGCTTTCAGCTGATCGGCGGCCTTGGGCGCGACCAGCGCGGGAGACTTCGGCCCGCCCATCGTGCCGCCCTTGGACGCGACCCAGGCCGCGAACCGCGCTGGCGAGACGACCTCGACTGCGATTGGCATATAGGCGTGACGGGCGCCGCAAAGCTCGGAGCATTGGCCGAAATAGACGCCTTCCTTTTCCGCCTTGAAGGTCATCTCATTGATCCGGCCGGGGACCGAGTCGAGCTTGAACCAGAAGGCGGGGATCGACCAGGAGTGGATCACGTCATTGGAAGTGGTCTGCAGCCGGATCTCGCGGCCCACAGGGATCACCATCCGGTTGTCGACGGCAAGCAGGCGCGGACCGTCGGCATACTGGCGTACACGGCCGCCGGCCTTGGGCGTATCCTCCAGCATGTTGGAGACGATTTCGAAACCGCCATTGTCCGGATATTGGTAGCTCCAGTACCATTGGTTGCCGATCGCCTTGACGGTCAGCGCGTCCTTGCCGGCCGGCTTGAACTGGGCGGCGAGCAGGCTGATCGACGGAATCGCGATGGCGACCAGGATCAGCACCGGCACGAGCGTCCAGATCACCTCGATCACTGTGTTGTGAGAGGTGCGCGACGGCACCGGATTGGCGGAACGGCGGAAGCGGACGATCACATACAGCATCAGCAGCAGCACGAGCAGCGAGATGCCGATCATCATGGGCACAAGGATATAGTCGTGCATCCACAAGGCCTTGCGACCGTTCGGGCTGACCTGTTCCTGCAGCGTGATATGGCCGTCGACCGGCATGCCGACGCCCGTCACCGGCGCGATGGTCGGCGTCACCGGCCCCCCTGCGGTGGCCGCGACTTGCGGCTGCTCGGCGCTTTCCTGCGTGACCGGAGCGCGTTCGACCAATGTGCCCGGATCCTGTTTGGGCGCGTCCTGCGCCATCGCGGCGGGCGCGAGCGCCAGGCCGAGGGCAAGCAGGAGGGTCTTGGCGAGCTTCATTAGGCTTCCTGTTCTCTATTGCTTGTTGCGCGGGACGACGCTCGGAAACGGACGTGCGAAACGTGATTTGGCGCGGCTTATAGGCACGGTTTTCCGGTCTCTCAAGCGGTTCGGCGCGGCTTTGGGGCGGATTGCCTGTTCGCGCCTGCCGCCTTATGCCGCGCGACCATGACCGAGGACGAGGTTCTGGCCGAATTTCGCGCCGCCGAAGCGCTGCTGGAGGGGCATTTCATCCTCTCCTCGGGGCTCCGCAGCTCACGCTACCTGCAATGCGCGCGCGTGCTGATGAGCCCGGCGCGCGGCGCGCGGCTGGCCCAAGCCTTGGCCGCCAAGCTGCCGACAGAAATCCGCTCGTCCATCGAGGCGGTCGTATCGCCAGCCATGGGCGGAGTAATCGCTGGTCAGGAAGTCGCCCGTGCACTCGGTGTCGATGCGATGTTCCTCGAGCGCCCGACTGGCACGTTCGAGCTGCGCAGGGGCTTCCGACTCGCGCCAGGCCAGAAGGTGCTGATGATGGAGGATGTCGTCACCACCGGGCTGTCGTCGCGGGAAGCTATCGCCGCCATCCGCGCTGCCGGCGGGGAAGTTGTCGCGGCCGCGGCGTTGGTGGATCGGTCGAACGGCACCGCGGATTTGGGTGTGCCTTTTTTCCCGCTGATACGCCTAGACGTGCCCAGCTACGGAGCCGACCAGCTTCCGCCCGAACTCGCCGCAATCCCTGCTATCAAGCCGGGGAGCCGCGCGGCGTGACGCTCCGCCTAGGCGTAAATATCGATCACGTCGCCACCATCCGCAATGCGCGCGGCGGCGATCATCCGGATCCGATGCGAGCCGTGCGCGTGGTCGAGCAGGCCGGCGGCGACGGCATCACCGTCCATCTGCGCGAGGACCGGCGCCATATCCGCGATCTCGATCTCGACGCCCTGATGGCCGAGACCGAGCTGCCCGTGAATCTGGAAATGGCCGCGACCGACGAGATGCTCGCCATCGCGTTGCGCCACCGGCCGCATGCCGCCTGCATCGTGCCGGAAAAGCGCGAGGAGCGGACCACCGAAGGCGGGCTCGACGCGCGCGGGCAGCATAATCACCTGGCGCCGATCGTCTCGCGGCTCCTCGATGCCGGCATCCGCGTCAGCCTGTTCGTCGAACCGGAGCCGGCGCAGATCGAAGCCGCCTTGCGCCTCAAGGCGCCCGTCGTCGAACTCCACACCGGCCGCTATGCCCATCTCTCCGAAGCCGACCGCGCCATGGAACTGAAGCGCCTCGCCGATGCCGCTGGGCTCGCGGTCAAGAACGGTATCGAGCCGCATGCTGGACATGGGCTGACCTTCGACAATGTCGTGCCGATCGCCGCCATTCCGCAGCTGAAAGAGCTGAACATCGGCCACTTCCTCGTCGGCGAAGCGATCTTCATCGGGCTCGAGGAAAGCGTCAGCCGCATGAAGGCGCTGATGGAGAGCGCGCGGTGATCGTCGGTCTTGGCTCCGACCTGTGCAATATCGAGCGCATTCGGGCGTCGCTCGACCGCTTCGGCGAACGCTTCGAGCGGCGCGTCTTCACCGAAACCGAGCGGGCGAAGGCGGCGAGGCGGCCGTTCACCCGCGCAGGCACCTACGCCAAGCGCTTCGCGGCCAAGGAAGCCTTTTCCAAGGCGGTCGGCACCGGGTTCAAGCACGGGGTCTTCATGAAGGACATCGGCGTCGTTAATGCGCCGTCCGGGGCGCCGACGCTAAGGCTGGAAGGCGGGGCCAAGGCGGCGCTCGACGCGCTTGTCCCGCCCGGGCACAAGGCTCAGATACATTTGACGTTGACCGACGATCATCCCTGGGCGCAGGCGTTCGTCATTATCGAGGCGGTGCCGCTGTGAAGGGACTAGGCGTGAGCGAAGGCGAGAAGGTCGAGTCCGCGAAACCCGCGGTCGCGCCGAAGAAGGGCACCGACTGGGCCGGTGAGGCCAAGGGCATATTCTGGCTGATCCTGGCCGTGCTCGGCTTTCACAGCTTCATCGCCAAGCCTTTCTACATCCCGTCCGAATCGATGATGCCGGGGCTGCTGGTCGGCGATCGGCTGGTCGTCACCAAATATCCCTATGGCTGGTCGTTCGTCTCGCCGACCTTTCACCTGCTGCCGTTCATGGAAGGCCGGCTGTTCGGGCGCCTGCCTGAGCGTGGCGATGTCGTCATCGCCTCACCGCCCGGCGCGCGGCAGGATTACATCAAGCGGGTAATCGGTCTGCCCGGTGACCGGCTCGAGCTTCGAGGCGGCACCGTGATCATCAACGGCGTCCCAGTAAAGCGCAGCTTGCCTAAGCCTAGGCTGGTTCCGGTCGATGAGAACGCGCCCTGCAGCGACATGAAGTTTCCGGGCAGGCTCGTCACTGGCCCCGACAGTAAGCCCTATTGCGAGCTGCCGATCGTGCGGGAAACGCTGCCCAATGGCCGCAGCTACGATACGATCGAACTGGGGGCGAGCCGGACCGACGATTATGCGCCGATGACGATCCCCGCCAATCACGTCTTCCTGATGGGAGACAATCGGGATCAGTCTGCCGACAGCCGGGTCTCGTTGGCCGAGGGCGGCCTCGGCAACGCGATCCCTTGGGAAAATATCGGCGGCCGCGCCGAGTTCCTCACTTTCTCCCTCGACGGTACCGCCCAATGGTGGAACCCGATCAGCTGGCTGCAGGCGCTACGTTCCGGCCGCGCCGGATCCTCGCTCCACCCGCAGGAGGAGACGGGTAAGTGAGCGACGAGCTCGCTCCCGTCACCACTGCCGCTCCTGCAGAAATGCGCGATCCGCTCGTTCGGGCGGAGCTGAAGCGTGCGGGCGTCTGGTTCGGCATTGCGGTTGGCATTGCGTTGATCGTGGTGCTGATCCAGCCGCTGATGCTGATCTTCGCGGGGCTGGTGTTCGCCTCGATGCTGGACGGCGGCGCGCGGTTGCTCGGCCGGGTGCTGCCGATCGGGCGCAGCTGGCGCGTCGGCATCGTGACGATCGCGTCGCTCGCCTTCATCGCAGGTATTTTTTATTGGACCGGCGTCGAGATCGGCAATCAGGCCGCGCAGCTCTGGGTCACGCTGCAGGCGCAGGGAACGCGTTTTCTCGCCTGGCTGTCGGGCATGGGGCTTGTGCCGGCGCAGCGCGATCTGATGGAGTTTGTGCGCCAGGCGATGGGCTCGCTCGGCCGCATTACCGGCTATGTCAACACGGCCTTTGGCGCCATCACCAGTGCGTTTCTCGTTATCGTCATCGGCCTGTTCATCGCACTGGAGCCGCGCCTCTACGAGCGGGGCCTTTCCTGGCTGCTGCCGACACGACAGCGCAGCCAATTCGAGATCACCCTCGACCGCATGTCTCATACGATGCGGAGGCTGATGGCCGGACGGCTGCTGGGCATGGTTGTCGAGGGCGTCCTCACCTGGATCGTGCTGTTGATCGGAGGCGTCCCGATGGCGCTGCTGCTCGGCATTTTGACCGGCATTCTCGCCTTTATCCCCAATGTCGGCGCTTTCATCGCCGGGGTTATCATGGTCGCGGTTGGCTTCTCCGCAGGCGTGGACACCGGGCTTTGGGCGATCGGCACCTATGTCGTGGTGCAGACCTTCGACGGCTATGTGCTGCTGCCCTATGTGGCGCGCAAGACCGTCGATCTGCCGCCCGCGCTGACGCTGGGCGCGCAGATACTGCTCGGCACGTTGCTCGGTTTCATGGGGCTACTGCTCGCCGACCCGATCACCGCGATGATCAAGGTCTGGCTCGAGCGGGGGTCGGAACAGGAAGAGGAGAAGGCGGCCGGGCCCCCGACCTGACCTTTCATCCGTTCGCTTCGGGCGCAGGCGAGAAGCGCATCTCGACTTCTCTCGATACCAACCGCTTTGTAGCGACTTAACGCTGCCCCGGCATCGCACCTGGTGCGCCGCCACCGTTCATCATCTGCTGCATCTGCATCTGCTGCAGCACTGCTTGCGGGATGAATTCGATCAACTCTACGTCGAAGACGAGCAGCGAGTTAGCGGGAATGGGGCCCGTTTCACGCGCACCGTAACCCAGCTCCGGCTTGATCCAAAGGCGGTATTTGCCGCCCTTCTGCATCAGCTTCAGGCCCTCCGAGAAGCCGGGCACAACCTGGGCGACCGGCAGCGGTGCGCGCTCATTCTGGTCGAACACGGTTCCGTCGCGAAGTGTGCCCTTATAACTGATTAGCGCGACGTCAGCGTCGCTGGGACGGTTGCCTTCGCCAGCTTCGACGACTTTGTATTGCAGCCCGGACCCTGTGGTCTGCACGCCTGACTGTTTGGAATTCCACTCCAGGAACTGTTCGGTCGTACCGGTCTGCGCGATGGCGCGCGAGGTACCTGCGAAGGCGAGCCACACCGCCAGCGCCAGCGCCAGCGCAAGCCCGCCCCACAACATCGCCAGCACGCGGCGCGGAGTGGGGGCGATGGGAACGGCGGTGACGGACATGGTTGAGCTCCGGAATAAGTCGGGCAGCTAGTGCCACGGCAAAAGAAAACCGTCCATCCCGGGACAAGCCGGGATGAACGGTTCCATCACATCAGCGGTAGCCGAAAAGACGTGCTTATTTTACCCCGTCACGCTCGGCGCGCTTGCGCTCGAGCTTGCGCGCGCTGCGGATCGCGGCGGCACGCTCGCGGGCGCGCTTTTCCGACGGCTTTTCATAGTGACGGCGCAGCTTCATCTCGCGATAGACGCCCTCGCGCTGCAGCTTCTTCTTGAGCGCGCGCAGGGCCTGGTCGACATTGTTGTCGCGAACGAGAATTTGCATAACGCCGTCAATCTCCGTTTCCGTCTTCAAGCGGTCCGGTGGCCGCTCACTCGGCCCGCCAAACGCCAAACATAGCTAAGGTTCGTCGCACCCTGGGGCGCGCCGCGAAGGGCGCCCTCTACACATGCCCTGCCGAGTCGACAAGAGAAAAGCCCCGCCGTCCAGCGGGGCCCGTATGCGCTCCGAAGCGGCGCGTCAGTACTTCTGCTGGCGCTCGTACAGCGACTTGTAGTGCTGGATGCGGGTCACCCGCAGCCCCGGCATGCCTGATCGGTCGACCGCGCGCTGCCAAGCGGCGAATTCCTCAACCGTGAGACGGTAGCGCTCGCACACCTCGTCGATGCTCAGTAGTCCGCCGTTCACCGCGGCCACGACTTCCGCCTTGCGGCGCACCACCCAGCGGCTGGTCTCCGGCGAAGGAAGCGTATCCAGGGTCAGCGGCTCGCCGAGCGGACCGATCACCTGTGCGGGGCGGAACTTCTGGTTTTCTAACATTATGACCTCAAAGCAACAGACGGCTCTTTGGAGAGCCAACGCGAACGCGGGACCGGTATAACGACCTCAAGTTCAGGAACGTTGAAACGCGAGGGTAAACAGCAACGTCACGATCCTTTCCCGACCGTTAGCAATGTCGCCACGCCATTGTTGAAGCTGGCGCCATTGACGGCTCCGCGCCGCCGCCGTGCCGCGAACAGCTCGACCAGGGAAACGGCGCTGACCGGCCCGGCTTCGGAAGAAGCGATCACTTGCGCCGTCGGGCTCGCCGCCTGTCGAGCCACCGCCATCGCGACGATCGTCGCAAAGTCTGGCTTCACGGGCTGGGCGGTTAGCTTCCACTCCGAAAGGCACTTATCCTGCTCCATTCACCCCCCATTGGCCTGGAGCCCGTATAGCGGTCATGGTTGAAGCTGCGGTAAAGGCGATTGTGCGAATTACGTCACAGTGCGGCAAGCTCTTGCCGCCCCGGTGACGCGCCTCCCCCTTGCGCCTATATGCGCCTCCTGATGCAGGCCGATTTTCAACTAGGACCCGATCTCAAGGGCAAGCGCATCGTCGTCGCCATGTCGGGCGGAGTCGATTCGTCCGTCGTGGCGGCGCTCGCCGCCCGCTCTGGCGCGGAGACGATCGGCGTGACCCTCCAGCTCTACGACCATGGCGCGGCGGTAAAGCGGGCGGGCAGCTGCTGCGCGGGGCAGGACATCCGAGACGCGCGCGCAGTCTGCGATCGACTAGGCATTGCGCATTATGTCTTCGATCATGAGAGCGCATTCCGCGAGTCGGTGATCGACCAGTTCGCCGACGAGTATCTGGCCGGGCGCACGCCGATCCCGTGCGTCCGCTGCAACATGGGCGTGAAGTTCACCGATCTGTTTCGCCTCGCCCACGACCTTGGCGCCGATTGCCTCGCCACCGGGCATTATGTGCGTCGAGTCGAAGGGCGTGTGGGTCCGGAACTGCACCGCGCGGCGGACCCGGCGCGGGATCAGAGCTATTTCCTGTTCGCCACCACCGGAGAGCAGCTCGACTATTTGCGCTTTCCTTTGGGCGGGATGCCAAAGCCACAGGTGCGGGAGATTGCGTCGGAAGTTGGACTTGGCGTCGCGGCAAAGCCCGACAGCCAGGACATCTGCTTTGTACCCGACGGGGATTATGCGTCGCTGGTGAAGAAGCTCCGCCCCGAAGCAGAGGCAGCAGGCGAGATCGTCGATCTCGCAGGCCGAGTGCTGGGGCGGCACAAGGGCCTGATCCAATTCACGGTCGGTCAGCGCAAGGGGCTGGAGATCGGTGGGCAGCCGGAGCCGCTTTACGTCGTTCGCCTCGATGCACCCTCGCGCCGCGTCATCGTTGGGCCGAAACATGCGCTGGCGGTAGCAAGCGCGCGGCTGACCCAGATCAACTGGATCGGAGGGAAGGTTCCCGACACCCTTACCGCCAAGGTCCGCTCGCTCGCCAAGCCGGTCCCGGCACGGCTGGACGGCGATCGTCTCCACTTCTCCATGCCTGAATATGGCGTCAGCCCCGGGCAGGCGGCGGTGCTGTATAGCGGCGATCGGGTGCTCGGCGGTGGCTGGATCGAAGAAACCATGGCGGCAGAGTTGTCGGCCGCGGCTTAGCTCTACTGACGGAAATGCGAGATCAAAGCGCGGCTCGATAACCGTTGAGTTGACCGCGAAGCGCAAGTTCCTCTCGGATGGCATACGCTTCCCTGCTGCCGGGAGGCACGAGGGAGAGCAGTTCTTTCAGCTTTTGAGGCGGCAGGTCCCGCTCCATCCTGGAAGCCAGAGAAATATGCTCCGCCAAGGCATTGTTCAACTTGCCTCGGTGCTGCATCTTTTCCTCGGCGGAACCGAGGAATTCGTCCGATCCTCGATCCATCAACTGCGCCATTGACTGGTCCAGTCCGCACTCCCGGCGAATTGCCTGAAGCATCCGGACGGTCACGAGCAGGAACTGGTCGCTGGGGCGCATCGCCCGTCTCCCGAGAACCACTTAGAAGACAACCGGGCTGCCCGGTCCCTGTTCCAATCAGTGGCAGAATTCCGCGGGTTTTTGAGCGTAAAGGCGATGGAGACGTCGTTTATTCGATTTGAGCACAACGGATTGCGCCCTTGTGCGTTGTGCGCCTGATCGGCTTCGGAGAGCAATCTTGGACAGCGACATCAGCCGCATTCTCGCTGAGCATGCGAGCTTGGAACAGGCGGCTACCAAGCTCGAGCTGTTGATTCGGAGCGATAGGCCGGTCCCCGAGGTGTTTTCTCGCCTTTCCGCCTTTGCCAACGAGTTGGCGGAGCACCTGCTCAATGAGCATCATATCCTCGAGGAAGCGTCGCGCCGCTCCCATCCGAAAGCTTTCGATGCTCTCGAGGAGCAGCTGCAGTTCGATTTCGCCGCACTCAGGGCCGACTGGGACGAATATCTGACCGGTTGGAGCGAGCAGGAAGCGCGCAAGGACTGGGATCTGTTCGCGGAACACACCGCAGTCATGATCGGGCGAGTGCGCCGTCGAATCCAACGTGAAAACCTGGTGCTGCGCACCGCCACGAGCGCCTGATTCGTTCAGCTGGTCTTGGGCGGGCTCGTGCACTCTCCAGTGCGGGTGCCGACGGAGCGAACCGACATTTTCATCGACTGCACGCCGTCGGGCGCCTGCACGTTCATCAGCGCGTCCATGGTGTAGCGGGTGGGCGTATAGGTGCCGTCCATAGTCATGGTCATCGTGCCCGAACTGCCGCCCGGACAGGTCATCTTCGCCTTGATCTTGCCGCCCGCCATGTCGAAGCTGTCATAGGTGCAGCGGCTGTTCTGGCGCTGGGCGAAGATTTCGGACGGCGGACGCGATGCCTGCTCCGGCGTGAGGCACGAGGATTCGCTCATCGTCCGCTCCATCGACGCCTTCACCTGGGCCGCGGCCCCCGCGGGCAGCCCTTCGGCCTCTACCAACTTGGTCGCCATGGTGAGCTGCCATTCGCCAGGCGTCAGCCGCGTTTCCCTGGTGACGCCGCTGCGCTTCGCCGCGGCGGCGACCTGCTCGGCCGACGCGTTCTTGAGGCTGAGTTCCGGCTCCTTGTTGCAGCCCGCAATCGCCAGCGCTGCCACCAGAATTGTCATTCTCATCCGACTATCCCCCACAAGTTCGGCATTCAGCTTACGCGGGACCGACCCGAAACACGCATAATTTGTTGCCGTCCGGATCGCGGAAATAGGCGCCGTAGAACGCCTGCGGCCCCTCGTCGCCGCGCACGCCGGGCGCGCCTTCGTCGGTCGCCCCTAGGGACATCGCATTGGCGTAGAGCCCATCCACCTTGTTCCGGCTGTCCACGACCAAAGCCGCCATATTGCCGTTGCCGGCGGATGCCGCCTCGCGATTATAGGGCCGGGTGACGGCGATGCCCGGTTTGTCCCACGACTCGCCCCACATGGTGAAGCCCCCGGCATCCTCGCCGAACTCCATGATTCGCTTGGCGCCAAGCTGCGCCAGCAGCGCGTCGTAGAAGGCGCGGGATCGATCCAGATCATTGGTGCCTAACGTCACATAGCCGATCATGTCCGCGTCCTTCCGATTGCGCCTGTGGGTTGGCCCGACCATATCGGTTCGCGATGGCGATTCAAATCCGCACTTCCCTTTCCGAGCCGGAAACGGCCGAAGATTTTAAGCCGCACAAGCCGCACCGTCCCGACAAGTCGGAAGGCGGCAAGCGCTTCACGCTCGTTTCGGATTACGAACCCGCCGGCGACCAGCCGACGGCGATCAAGGAGCTGACCGAGCAGGCGCTGCAGGGAGAGCGCGACCAGGTGCTGCTGGGCGTTACCGGCTCCGGCAAGACATTCACCATGGCGAAGGTGATCGAGAGGCTGCAGCGGCCGGCGCTGGTGCTCGCGCCGAACAAGATCCTCGCGGCGCAGCTCTATGGCGAGTTCAAGGGCTTCTTCCCCGAAAACGCGGTCGAATACTTCGTCAGCTATTATGACTATTACCAGCCCGAGGCCTACGTGCCCCGGTCCGACACCTACATCGAGAAGGAAAGCTCGGTGAACGAGGCGATCGACCGGATGCGCCACTCGGCGACGCGGTCGCTGCTGGAGCGCGACGATGTGCTGATCGTCGCTTCGGTCTCCTGTCTTTATGGCATCGGCTCGGTCGAGACCTATTCGGCGATGACCTTCAGCCTGAAGAAGGGCCAGGGGGCCGACCAGCAGGAAATCGTGCGCAAGCTCGTCGCGCTCCAGTACAAGCGCAACGACGCAGCCTTTAACCGCGGCAATTTTCGCGTACGCGGGGACAATCTCGAAGTCTTCCCGTCCCACTATGAGGACACAGCCTGGCGCATCGTCTTTTTTGGCGACGAGATTGAAGAGATCGTCGAGTTCGATCCGCTGACCGGCAAGAAGGTCGCGAGCCTCGACTATGTGAAGATCTACGCCAACAGCCACTATGTGACGCCCGGCCCGACGCTCAAGCAGGCGACCGAGGCGATCAAGCACGAGCTCGCCGAGCGACTGAAGGAATTGGTGATCGAAGGTAAACTGCTCGAGGCCCAGCGTCTGGAGCAGCGCACCAACTTCGATCTTGAGATGATCGCCGCCACCGGCAGCTGCGCGGGGATCGAGAATTACTCGCGCTTCCTCACCGGCCGCCTGCCGGGTGAACCGCCGCCAACGCTGTTCGAATATCTGCCGGAAAACGCGCTGCTGTTCGTCGATGAAAGCCATGTCACCATCGGCCAGGTAAACGGGATGAGCCGGGGCGATCATCGCCGCAAGCTCACTTTGGCGGAATATGGTTTCCGCCTGCCGTCCGCGATCGACAACCGTCCGCTTCGTTTTAACGAGTGGAATGCGATGCGGCCGCAGACCGTCTATGTCTCGGCGACGCCGGGCGGCTGGGAAATGGAACAAACCGGCGGGGTCTTTGCCGAGCAGGTCATCCGCCCGACCGGTTTGATCGATCCGCCGGTCGAGATTCGCCCGATCGAGGACCAGGTCGACGATTTGGTCAACGAGTGTCGGATGGTCGCGAAGAACGGCTATCGAGCGCTCGTCACGACGCTGACGAAGCGGATGGCCGAGGACCTCACCGAGTATATGCATGAGGCCGGGCTGAGGGTTCGCTATATGCACTCGGACGTGGAGACGCTGGAGCGGATAGAGCTGATCCGCGACCTGCGGCTGGGCGTCTATGACGTGCTGGTCGGCATCAATCTCCTGCGCGAAGGCCTCGACATTCCCGAGTGCGGGCTGGTCGCGATCCTGGATGCCGACAAGGAAGGCTTCCTCCGCTCCGAAACCTCGCTGATCCAGACGATCGGCCGCGCCGCCCGCAACGTCGAGGGTCGCGTCATCCTCTACGCCGACCGGATCACCGGGTCGATGGAGCGGGCGATGAATGAAACCAGTCGCCGGCGCGTGAAGCAGGAAGCGTTCAACGCGGAACACGGAATCACGCCGACCACGATCAAGCGCAACATCGGCGACATCATCCAGCACGTTTCTAACAAGGACTCGGTGCTGGTCGAGATCGACGAGGACCGGCCGCACATGGTCGGCCACAATCTGCGCGCCTATATCGAAAGCCTCGAGAAGCAGATGCGCGAGGCCGCCGCCAATCTGGAGTTCGAGGAAGCCGGCCGCCTGCGCGACGAAATCCGCTCGCTGGAGCGCGAGGAACTCGGCCTGCCCGGCGAAGAGCATAAGGCACCGACGATGGGCCGCAGCAACGAAGGCAAGCCGGGTACGCGCAAGACCCGCTACGGCAACCAGCAGCAGATGAGGATGAATAAGCGCGGAAAGCGGTAGCCGATAATGCCGTTCTCGCCTGTGTTCAGGCCGCTTCGGCCAGGTGTCCCGCCCGCATCGCGTCCTCGATCGCTTTCATCGTATTCTCAAAGCGCTCTTCACCGGCGCCGCGGATCATGGCCCAAGGTAGGTGGCGCCGCTCCAATTCCGCTTTGGACAGTTCGAAGAAGCGCATTCTCAGTTCGTCCGTCCCGAACATGCGGGTGCCATCGGGCACCCAGGGCAGGTCGATGTCGAACATCAGGTAGAAATCGGCGGTGGCCTTGAAGCGGTCGAACCAGGGATCGCGCGTGCCGAACAGCATCTCGGCCCAGACTGCCGTCATCAGCGGATCGGTGTCGAGGATGACATAGGGCGGGCGCCGGTTCAGCGCGTCGCGGGTCGCGGCCATATGACCCTTCGCGATCGCAATCAGGTCGGTCATGGTGAAGCCCAGGCCCTTGGCCTCCGACCAGGTGCGGCCGAATTCCTCGACATAGATGCCGCCCAGCGCCTCGGCGAGGCGCGGGCCCAGCGTCGACTTGCCGGTACTTTCCGGACCGTGCAGGCAGATGGTCGCGGTCACAGCGCCGGAACAGGCTTGGGCTGCGCCGCGCGGCGCCAGCTTACCAGGCCAACCGCGGACAGGACCAGGAACAACAGGTAAAGCAAAGCAAGCAACATCAGACCCTTAGACGCATAAACACCGATCGCGACGACATCGACAACGATCCACAAAATCCAGTTTTCGAGATAGCGCCGCGCCATCAGCAGCTGCGCCGCGACGCTTGCCATGGCGATGAGTGCGTCCCACCAGGGCAGCGAAGCATCAGTGAAGCGATACATAAGGGCTCCCCAGCCCAAGGTCGCTACCGTAATCGCCGCAAGGCACGCCGCCCATGAAGCGGGCGCGAGCCGCTTCACCTGGATTTCTCCGACCGCGGCCTGGGCCTGCGACCAGCTCCACCAGCCGTAAAGCTGCACGACGAAGAAAAAAACCTGCAGCAGCGCGTCGCTGTACAGCCGCACCTCCGGCTGCACGAACAGCCAGGCCGAGATGCTCACCATCGCGATGCCAAAGGGGTAATTCCATACGCTCCGCCGCACGATCAAGACGATGTTGATGACGCCGAGCGACGCGGCCAGCACTTCCCACGGGTTCACTTGCGCGCCTTAGCAGTGCCTGCCCGCGTGTCGATACGGGCGCGACCAGGGTGGCTTTCCGGACGACGGGCGGCTGCTTGCCCGGCGGTCGCGAGGGGCTAAACTGACACGTGTTCAAAGGAGATGTCATGCGCCGCCCAATGCTTGCCCTGCTTCTGACCGCAATTGCGATGCCGGCGTCCGCCGCCGATCTGCTGCTGATCGGCAACAAGGGCGAGGACACGCTGAGCTTCGTCGATCTGGCCACGGGCAAGGAATTGTCGCGGCTGCCGACGGGCCGCATGCCGCATGAGATCGCCATCTCGCCGGACGGACGGCAGGCAGCGGTGGTCGCCTATGGCGGGCGGGGCATCGACCTAATCGACATTGCGCGGCGGGCGAAGCTGCGCACCATCGACCTGGCGCCGAGCGAGGGTCCGCACGGTCTGATTTGGCTGCGCGACGGCCGCCTGCTCGCCACCGCCGAGCGCAGCCGCACGCTCGTACTGGTCGAGCCGCGCGCCGCCGACGCCGTGCTCGCCATCCCGACCGACCAGGCGGGCACGCACATGGTGGCGGTCTCGCCGGACCTGCGCCGCGCCTATACGGCCAACATCCCCGCCGGCACCGTGACCGTCGTCGATCTGGAGAGCCGTCGGAAGCTGAAGGACCTGGCCGTCGGCGGCAGGCCCGAGGGCATCGCTGCGTCGCCCGATGGGAACACCTTGTGGGTCGCCGATCTGGAGGGCGCCCGCGTCCTCGCCTTCAGCACGCGCGCGATCGAACGCGGCGATGCGAAGCCGCTCGCGGTGTTGCCGACCGGCAAGCGGCCGATCCGCGTCGCCTTCAGCCCGGACGGGCGGTTCGTCGTCACCTCCAACTTCCTCGACGGCACGCTGACCGTCATTGATGCCGCGGCGCGCAAGCCGGTGCGGACGATCGTGGTCAGCGGGCAAGAGGCGGCGGCGCAGGTCACGATCCTTTTCTCCGCCGAAGGCAAGCGCATCTACGCGGCCGAAACCGGGCGCAACCAGGTGGCGGAGATCGACTTTGCCAGTGGCCGCGTGCTGCGCCGACTCCCGGCAGGCGCGCAGGGCGATGGGTTGGCGCTAGCGAGGACTGCGGAGTGACACAGGATCGCGTTTGCTTGAACCACTTGCCCTTCCCCCTTGTGGGGGAGGGTCGGGTGGGGGGCTGCGAGCCGTGAGGCTCGCCAACAAAGAGTCTCCTCGGCCCGCAGACGCGAGCCGGCCCCCTCCCTACCCTCCCCACAAGTGGGAGGAGGGCGACACATTCAGCAGCGATAATGCTCAATACTTGCGCTTACCCCCGGCCCCGCTAGCATCCCCTTGAACGGCGGGGAGAGCGGGATTGCGGCACGTGGCAGTGATCGGGTCCGGGCCGGCGGGGTTCTATACCGCCGAGGCCGCGCTGAGGGCGTTCGGCGATCAGGTGTGCGTCGATCTGATCGACCGGCTGCCGGTCCCCTATGGCCTGATCCGCTTTGGCGTCGCCCCGGACCACCAGTCGATCAAGGCCGTGTCGCGCCGCTACGAGCAGGTCGCGCTGTCGCCCAATGTTCGCTTTGTCGGCAATGTCTGCGTCGGCCGCGACGTGTCGATTCCGGAGCTGCAGTCGCTCTACGATGCCGTCGTGCTGGCGACGGGCGCGCCCGTCGACCGGCCGCTGGAGATACCCGGCAGCGACTTGCCTGGCGTGGTTGGCTCGGCGGCGTTCGTCGGCTGGTATAACGGCCATCCCGAGTTCACCGATCTCGATCCGCAGCTCGCCGGCCCCGGCGCGGTGGTGATCGGCAACGGCAATGTCGCGCTAGACGTAGCCCGCATCTTGTCGAAGACGCGCGAGGAGTTCGCCGGCGCTGACATCACGGCCCATGCGCTCGATGCGCTGCAGAGCTCCGGTATCGTCCGCGTAACGTTGCTGGGGCGGCGCGGCCCGCACCAAATCGCGATGACGCCGAAGGAGCTGGGCGAGCTCGGCCATCTCGAGCGTGCCCAGCCGCTGGTCGACGCTGCCGACCTGCCGGACCAGGGCGAGGATGCGCTGCTGGAGCCCGGCATGCGCAAGTCGGTCGGCCATTTGCGCAGCTTTGCCGCCACGCCGCTCGCCGCCAAGCCGGTCACGATCGAGTTCGACTTCTTTGCCATGCCGGTCGCGATCGAAGGCGAGGGCAAGGCAGAGCGGGTGATCGTCGAGCGAACCGCGCTCGATGCCGAATTGCGGTCGGTGCCGACCGCCGAGATCTATGTCGTGCCCGCGTCGCTCGTCGTCAGCTGCATCGGCTACAAGACGCCGCCCATCGAAGGCGTGCCGTACGAACATGGCCGCGGCCGCTTCGCCAACAGCGAGGGGCGCATCCTGCCCGGCCTTTACTGCGTCGGCTGGGCGCGGCGCGGGCCGACCGGAACGATCGGCACCAACCGGCCGGACGGCTATGCCGTGGTCGAGCTGATCGCCGCCGACATGGCGGAACCAGCCGGCAAAGCGGGGCCCTCAGGGCTCGACCGGCTGCTCGCGGAGCGCAATGCCGATGTCGTCACCTTCACCGACTGGCAGCGGATCGAAGCCGCCGAAACGGCCCGCGCCCGCTCCGGCGCGCCACGCGAGAAGTTCGTGTCGATCGACGAGATGATCGCGGCAGTGCGCGGCTGAAGGCCATGGCGCTGAACCTGGGCGCATCGAAGTCGCTGGGCCGAGTGCTCGGCTATGGCCTGTTCCTCGCGGCTGGCACGGCGCTGCTGCAGCTGCTGGATTATCAAAGCCTCGTCAGGGACAATGTTCGCGACCTCTACATCGCGCTGGTCGCCGCCGCCTTTCTCGCGGGCGGCGTGGCGCTCGGCATGCGGCTGATGGTCAGGCCGCAGCCCGTACCGCCCGGCAATCCACGGGCGCAGGCCGCGCTCGGCATCAGCGACCGCGAAGCGGAGGTGCTGCGGCTGCTCGCCGGCGGCCAGTCCAACAAGGAGATTGCCCGCGTGCTCGGCATCTCACCGAACACGGTCAAGACGCACGTGACGCGCCTCTACGAGAAGCTGGAGGCGCGGCGGCGCACCGACGCGGTCGCCAAGGCGCAGGCGCTTGGCCTGTTGTGATCCGATCGGGCGATTTCGTCCCCATCACCTTTTTGGGCGATTGCCGGTCCCGTCCGAACCCGATCAGCTGCCGCCACTCGCAACGGGGAGACTGAAGTCATGACCAGGAATCTGCTTCTGTACGGCGGCATCGGCGGCGCGATCATCGGCACGATGCTGTTCACCGTCACCGTGATGGGCGTGCTCGAGGACGGCGGCATGGCGCTTGGCTATGCGATGATGCTGATCGCGCTCAGCACCATCTTTCTCGCCATCAAGCGCCAGCGCGACGATCAGGGGGGCGTGATCCGCTTCTGGCCGGCGCTGATGCTCGGCATCGGCATCAGCGCGATCGCCGGCATTTTCTATGTGGTCGCCTGGGAAGCGGCGACCGCGGTGGCGGGCGGCGATTTCATCGGCGACTATGCCAGGAACATGATCGAGGCCAAGCGAGCAGCGGGCGCGAGCGCCGCCGAGCTCGCGCGGTACACGGCCGAGATGGAGACGCTGAAGCGCCAATATGCCGACCCGCTGTTCCGGATGCCGATGACCTTTGCGGAAATCTTTCCAGTCGGCGTGCTGGTGTCGCTGGTTTCGGCGGCCCTGCTGCGCAACCCGCGTTTCCTCGCCACGCGACGATCCGCGGAGGCGGGCGCGGTCTGAACCGAAAAAGGGCGGCGCAAGGGCGTGCGCCGCCCCAGATTTACATTCTAACCAAATGGCCCGAAGGACCGGGGCATGAGCGGCAAGGGCAAGCGGCCCGCCACCGGGCTGGTAACCGGCGGGCGGCGCGAGGAATGGACGCAAGGCATCGTCAATCCGCCGGTCTGGCGGGCGTCCACCATCCTCTATGACAGCGTCGCGGACTTGAAGGCGCGGCAGAAGGATACGCACCACCGCCTTTATTACGGGCGGCGCGGCACGCCGACCCATTGGTCGTTGGCCGACGCGCTGACGGAGCTGGAGCCCGGCGCCAAGGCGACGTTGCTCTATCCGTCGGGCGTGGCGGCCGTCGCCACCGCGCTGCTGAGCGTGCTCAACCCCGGCGACGAATTGCTGATGGTCGACAGCGCCTATGAGCCGACGCGGGCGATGTGCGACGGGCTGTTGAAGCGGCTGGGTGTCACGACGCGCTTCTACGATCCGATGATCGGCAGCGACATCGACGGCCTGTTCACCGAGCGGACGCGCGCCGTGTTCATGGAAAGTCCCGGCAGCCTGACCTTCGAGGTGCAGGACGTCCCCGCGATTTGCGCGGCAACCCGGGCGCGGGGCATCGTCACGATTCTCGACAACACATGGGCAACGCCGCTCTTCTTTCGCGCGATCGAAAAGGGCGTGGACCTCTCCATCCTCGCCTGCACCAAATATGTGGTCGGCCATTCCGACGCGATGCTGGGATCGGTTACCGCCGCGCCGAGCGCCTGGGCGAAGCTGCGGCAAACGACCTATCAACTCGGCCAGACTGCGTCGGCCGACGACGCCTGGCTCGGTTCGCGCGGCCTCAGGACAATGGGCGTACGGCTGGCCCAGCATCAGGCGAACGGGCTGGACGTCGCCCGCTGGCTCGCCGGGCAGCCGGAAGTCGCGCGCGTCATCCACCCGGCGCTGCCCGGCTGCCCCGGCCACGAGATTTGGCAGCGCGACTTTGGCGGGGCGTCCGGCCTGTTCGGCCTCGTGCTGAGCGGCGGCGACGACGCGGCGCGTGCGGCGATGATCGACGGGCTGGAGCTGTTCGGCATCGGCTTCAGCTGGGGTGGCTTCGAGAGCCTGGTGATCCCCGCCGACCCGCAGACTTTGCGCAGCGCCACCGGCTGGTCGGCCGAGGGTCCGCTCATCCGGCTGCATGTCGGGCTGGAGGATCCCGCCGACCTGATCGCCGATCTCCGCCTCGGATTGGATCGCTTCAAAGCGGCTATCGGCTGAACGACCCGTTCCACCCTCGTTCAGAACGAATCGAGCAAAAGAACATATGGAACCGGAGCGTTTCGTTCTGCGTCCTTTCCATGTGTTTTGAAGGAGATAGAGTGTGGCCACCATCAAGAAGATCACGACCGGCGTGATTGCTGGCGCGACTATGCTGGTCGCGGCGGCTCCGGCCGAGGCGCAGTATCGCTACTATCGCAATCGGGGCGGCAATGACGCTGCCCTCGCAATCGGTGCCGGGGCACTGGGCCTCGCCGTCGGCGCGGCGATCGCGTCCAGCTCACGCAACCGCGGCTATTATGATCGCGGCTATTACGGCAGCAACCGCGGCTATTATGGCGGTTCCTATGGCAGCAGCTATTATGGCCAGCCCTACGCCTACGGCCATGGCAGCAGCTACTACGGCAACGGTTACGGCAGCCCTTACGGCTATGCCTATGCCGACCGTGCGCCCCGCGCCCGCTGCTGGACCGACCGGCAGTGGAATGAGTATCGCGGGCGTTGGCAGCGTGTTCGGGTCTGCGACCGCTACTAAGGCTTAACGGAGGGCGGCGCGGGCAACTGCGCCGCCCTTTGCCGACGCGAACTGCGTCGTGGTGGGTTTGGCATAGACGAAGCCGAAGGTCGGATAGCTGGTCTGGCCGACATCACCCATCGCGGCGAACCAAACTTTGACTTGGCTCCAGTCGCCCCCCGGCGACACGTCCACCACCCGCACATCCCGCTCCACGCCGCCCCGGCGCGACCAGTTGGCGTGCGTGACCTTGATCTCGCGTTCGGAGACGATGCGGCTGACCATGGCGACATGGCCGACGCGCATCTTGCCGTGCGGCTTCATCACCATGACGCTGCCGACTTCCGGCGCTGCACCGCGCTCAAAGCGCCCCGCCGCCTGGCCCCACCAGGTGCCGGCATTGCCGTAAATGTCGATCCCCGACACCATCCGTGCGAACGGCGCGCACTGCCAGAACTGAGCGCTGGCAGGCGTGGCGACAAGGAATGAGGCAAGCATCATGAGCGCGCCAAGTATGGCGCTGCGACCGTTTTTCATGTTCGAAGAGTGTCCCCGCTCTCGCTGACACCCATGTGCGATAGCAGACCCGCCGAGTCACCGGCCGTGCGTTAAGTTGAGCAAAACACAGGATAAGCAGGAGGAACCTTTCGGCTCGTCGTGCATGCCGATCGGCTCACCGGTGCTGCTTGGAAGAGAAGCGGCGAATCTCTATAGCCCGACATCATGGAGCGGCTGGAGGGCGGCTCGGCGGTTCCAGCCCATTTGCGCGCAGGGATCGTCGCGCTCGGCAATTTCGATGGATTTCACCTCGGCCACCAGGCCGTGGTCGGCCGAGCCATCGCACGTGCGCGGGCAGAGGGGCGGTCGGCACTGGTCGCGAGCTTCGATCCGCACCCGGTCCGCTTCTTCCGCCCCGATGCGGCCCCTTTCCGGCTGACCACACTCGAACAGCGCCAGCGGCTGTTCGATGCAGCTGGCGCGGATGCAATGATCGTGTTCCACTTCGACGCGGTGCTAGCCGGGCTGAGCGCGGAGGAATTCGTCGCCGAGCGGCTGGTGGGGCTGATCGGCGCCGCCGGGGTAGTCACGGGGGAGGACTTCACCTTCGGCAAGGGCCGCGGCGGCAATGCGCAGGTACTGGCCGAGCTTGCGGACCGTCACGGCTTCTTCGCCGAAGCGGTCGCGCCAGTGACGCTCGGCAATGAGCCCGTTTCCTCCAGCCGCATCCGCGAAGCGCTCCAGCGGGGCGACTGCACCACCGCCGCGCGCCTGCTGACCCGCCCCTTTACGGTCGAAGGCGCGGTTCAGCATGGCGACAAGGTCGGCCGCACCATCGGCTACCCGACCGCCAATCTGACGCTCGATCGCTATCTCCGCCCCCTTTACGGCATCTATGCGGTGCGCGGGCGCCTGCCGGATGGGCGAACGCTCGATGGCGCCGCGAGCCTGGGCATCCGTCCCAGCTTCGATCCGCCCAAGGAATTGCTCGAAGTCTATTTCTTCGGTTTCGACGAGGATCTGTACGGCCAGACGATCCAAATCGAGTTTCACGCCTATATCCGGCCGGAGGCGAAGTTCGGCAGCCTGGAAGCGCTCAGGGCGCAGATGGACGCGGATTGTGCGGAGGCGCGGCGGCTGCTCGCGGACTAGGCCGCGAGCTCCAGCTCCTGTACCGGCACCAGCGCTTCGACGAACTGCCGCGCGCTAGCCTGCCAGCTGAAACCCGCGGCGAATTCGGCGCAGACGACGCGGTCGCGGGTTAGCGCTTCGCCTATGGCATCGCCCAAGTCCTCCCGCATCGCCCCGACCTTTTCCGACAGCACATCGACCGGGCCGCTGACCGGATAGGCGGCGACCGGCGTGCCGCAGGCAAGCGCTTCGATCATCACCAGGCCGAATGTGTCGGTGCGGCTTGGAAAGACGAACACGTCCGCCCCGGCATAGGCGCCCGCCAATGGGCGCCCAGAACGCGGGCCGAGGAAATGCGCGGCGGGAAACCGGGCATCCAGCTCGGCGCGCGCCGGGCCGTCGCCAACCACGACCTTGCTGCCGGGAACATCGCTGGACAGGAAGGCGTCCAGATTCTTCTCGATCGCGACACGGCCTACGTAGAGCTGAATCGGCCGCGGCAGCGCGGCGAACAAGGCCGGCGGCCTTGCGTCAGGCGTGAAAGTCTCAAGATCGACGCCGCGTCCCCAGGGCTTCACCCGTGATATGCCATTGACCTCCAGCGTCCGCCGGATGGACGGCGTGGAGACCAGCACCGCCTCTGCCGGAGTGTGGAACCAGCGGATGTAGCGCCAGAACAGCTCCTTGGGCAGGCCCGTGCGGGCGGCGACATAGTCGGGAAACTGGGTGTGGTAGGCGGTGGTGAAGGGCCGCATGCGGTTGAGGCACCAGCGCCGGGCGGCGAGGCAGAGCGGGCCTTCCGTCGCCAAATGCACGGCCTCGGCTCCGAACGCGGCAATCCGGTTGCCGACCGATCGGGTCGAGGCGAGCGCAAGCCGGATCTCCGGATAGGTCGGGCACGGCACCGATCCGTAAAGATCGGGCGAGACGATCAGCACCTGATGTCCCATCCCTTCCAGCTCCCGGGTCACGGCCTGAAGGGTGCGCACGACGCCGTTGACCTGTGGGCTCCAGGCGTCGGTGACGATCGCGATCCTCATGCTGCGAGCGCCAGGTCGCGGGCGGCAGCCTGCACCGCCTCGCGTGCGGCGATCTCGTCGGCCCAATGCAGCACTTCCATACGGCCGTCGAAATGCTCGACCAGGGCGGTGCAGCCTTCGACCCAGTCGCCGTCGTTGTAATAGTCAATGTGGCCGATGCGCCGCATTTCGGCGGTGTGGATATGGCCGCAGACCACGCCATCGACGCCGCGCATGCCGGCTTCGTGCGCCACCACGTCCTCGAACCGGCCGATGAACTCGACGGCGTTCTTGACCTTGTGCTTGGCGTGCTTGGACAGTGACCAATAAGGCAGGCCCAAGCGCTGGCGGATGAAGTTCACCCCCCAGTTCAGCTTCATCAGCGCGTGGTATGCGGCGTCCCCCACGAAGGCGAGCCACCGATGGGCGAGCATCACAGCATCGAACTCGTCGCCGTGCAGGACCAGCAATTTGCGCCCGTCGGCGGTTTCGTGGATCGCTTTTCGTCTGATCTCGACGCCGCCAAAGTTCAGGCCGGTGAACTGGCGGAACATCTCGTCGTGATTGCCGGGGATGTAGACGACGCGGGTCCCACGCTTCGCCCGCTTCATGATCCGCCACACCACGTCGTTATGGCTAGCCGGCCAGTAGAAGCGCTTCTTCATCCGCCAGCCGTCGATGATGTCGCCGACAAGGTAGATGGTGTCGCTGTCGCTATGGTCGAGAAAGTCGATCAGCATCGCCGCGTTGCAGCCGCGCGTGCCGAGATGGATGTCGGAAATCCAGATGGTGCGAAAGCGCCGCCGCTCCGTGCCATTCGGCTCCGGATGATGCGGCGCGGATTCGTGAAAAAGGTCTGCGTCGAGTGGAAACCGCGTGATAGCGTTCATGGGCGACCCCTGCTGCTCTCTCGCCCGAGCGCAGTAACTGCGGAATATGACAGCGCGGCTGGTTCGGCGTGACGTAGCGATGACAATTCAGGCCCGACTTTTGCCTCAATCCGCTGAGACAAAGTCGCGAAAGGGAGGGGCATCGATGAAGAAACTTGTCGCGGCGGCGCTCGTCGCCGCCCAGCTTGCAGCAGCACCCGCAGTGGCGGCATCGCTGACGCCCGTAGAGGCGATCGGCAGCCGTGGAGGCGCGTTCGCGGGCGCGCGCCTGCGGATCGGCATTGGTGGGCGGGATGCGGGTCAGCTCCGCGCCGGGATCGGCATCGCCCCTTTACGCAGCATCCAGGCGCTGGACGGCCGCGTTCAAACCAGCATCAGCGACGGAGTGGAGTTCGGCATCCGTGGCAAGAGCGCGCCACGCCTGTCCTTCGCCGGCCGCTCCGTTGGTGAGATCCGGCTTCAGGCCGACGGCAAAGGCGGGGTCCCGACTTGGGTACTCGTCGTGGGTGGTGTGGTGATCGCCGTCGGCGTGGCCGCAGCCGTGTTCATCGACAAGCTGGAAGACTCGTCCGACTAGGACGCTATTGGGACGTGGGCGGGCAGCTCCGCCACATCGCGGAGCCAGCGCTGAAGCGACGGAAGAGCGGCGAGATCGAAGCCGCCCTCTTCCGCCACGTGCGTGTAGGCGTAGAGGCAGATGTCGGCGAGGCTGAAATTGTCACCCGCCAGCCATTGGGTGCGGGATAACTGTTCGTCCATCAGCCGCAGTGCCGCGTCACCGGCCGCCAGTTTTGTTTCCAGCTGCGCGCGCTGACTGTCGCTCAGACCGTCTTCGCCAATAAAGGCGCGCCAGAAGCGGAGCGTCGCGACGTTCGGCTCATGACTATATTGTTCCCAGAACATCCAGCGCAGCATGTCGGCGCGGGCGAACCGGTCTTTTGGGATTAGATGCGAACCGTCAGCCAGCCAGCAGCAGGCGGCGTTGCTTTCCGGCAAGAAACGATCGCCGATCTGCAGCACCGGAATACGGCCATTCCCATTGACGTTGGCCAGAAACTCCGGCGTCCGCGTCTCGCCCGCCAAAATATCGTAGTTGCGACGGGTGAGCGGCACATCGAGATGCGCGGCCGTGAGGCGGATCTTGTAGCAATTGCCCGATCTTGCGTCCTCGTGAAGGATCAGCTGCCCATCCATTCCGGCCTTCCTTTTGGCCGGTCCATGTCGCGCCGGGGGTGAAGCGGCCAACAAGTTTAAACGAACAAGCGATAAGCTGCGCTTATCTAAAACCAGAAGCGAACACCGCTGCGCAACGACCAGCCGCCGACATCCTGGCCCGCGGTCCGCGCCAGCCGCGCCGAGCCGCCGAGGCGGCGTTCATAGACGGCGGCGACATAGGGCGCGAACTTGCGGGCGATCTCGTAACGCGCGAAGACCCCGGTCTCCAATGTCGCGAAGCCAACATCGATCAGCCGCTTGCGCGCGTCGGTGAGGTAGAAGTCGGTTTCGAACATCGGCTGCAGCACCAGCCGATTGGTCATGCGCAAATCGAAGGATTGGTGCAGGCGCAGGCTGACATCGCCTTCGAAGCCGATGAACGCGTGCAGCTCAGTCTCGAGGAATCCAGGCGCGAGACCTTGGACACCAGCGACGACATAGCCGCGCCTGTCTGGCTCGAGATCGAAGCGGACACCGACCTGCGCATCGAAGAAAGTCCAGACATTGCGACTGTAGAGCGCCTGGACTTCGGCCGCTGCGACGTCCGAGCCTTCCGTCTCGCCTTCGGTCTTCCACCAGAATTTGTGTTTGTCCCCGCCGACCCAGCCTTGGGCTTCCCAGTTGACGACATCCTCGCGTTCTACGCGGGCGTAATCCAGCTCCTCGACCATCGTGACGGTGAAGGTCCGATCGTGATGACCCATGTCTTCGTGGGCCGGCTCCTCCGCCGCCGCCAGCAGCGCGACCGCCAGCAACGGGCTCAATGCGCCGCCCCATGATGCGCGTGCGCGTCGGGCTCGGCCGGCGTGCCGTCGGGCTTGTCGACCGTCGCCACCACCAGCTTCTGCATCATGCCCGATTCCATATGGTAGAGCAGATGGCAGTGGAGCGGCCATTCGCCGGGCTCGTTCGCGGTCAGCAGCACGGACTGGGTACGGCCGGGCGCCACCGCGACCACTGTCTTGTCGGGCAGCCGGTCGATCGGCTGGCCGTTCTCCAGCTGGAAGAACATGCCGTGCAGGTGCATCGGATGCGCCATCATCGTTTCGTTGACGAAGATGATGCGAACGCGCTCGCCATATTTGACCCGCACCGGCGGCGCCTCGCCGAACTTCTTGCCGTTCAGCGTCCAGATATAGCGCTCCATATTGCCCTGGACCTTGATGACGATGTCCTGGCTCGGTGCGCGGGTGTCGGGCTGCGGGTCGCGCGCGACCAGATCGCGAAGCGATAGCACCCGGGCACCATAGGGCGCGCCCGACGACCAGCCGAACACCCGACCCGACCCGTCCGTCTCACCCGCTTTGGCGAGGTCGGGCATCGCTTTCATGTGCCCCATGGCGATGTGCGCGGCCATGGGATCGGTGCCGTAGCCATAATCCACGGCGGGCAGTGGCGTGGCGCCGGTCGCGGGCACGGCCGAGCCGATGCGGGGGGCTGCCGTGGCGGCGGCCACCTGCTTGGGCGTGCAGTGACCCATTGCCGCATGCTCGGGCGGGCAGTCGGGGTCCGAAGCGGCAGGTGGCGTCGCAGGACCGGATGGCGGCGGCCCGCCCATGTCGTGCCCCATCTCCGAGAGCAACAGGATCGGCTGCGGGCGCTTCTCCGGCGGCGCGACCGCGGCTTTCGGATCGGGCCCGATCACTGCCAGCACGGCGTTCTGGCGGTCGAGCGTCTCGGCATAGAGACGATAGGGCCGGTTCTCCTTCACCTCGACGATCACGTCATAGGTTTCGGCCACGCCCATGCGGAGTTCGTCGACGGTCACCGGCTCGACCGCACGGCCGTCGCTCGCCACCACCGTCATCGGCACGTCGGGGCTGCGAACATCGAGGAAGCTCATCGCCGAGGCATTGATCAGCCGCAGCCGCACGCGCTCGCCGGGTTTGGCCTCGATCCAGGGCTTGCGCTCACTGGGCTTTCCGTTGGCGAGCAGCCGATAATCGCGGACATCGGTAATGTCGGTCGCGTCCATCCGCATCTTCGCCCATTCGGAGCGTTCGGCCAGCGTCTTCTTCCAGCCGAATTTGCCGGCGTCGGCGAGCAGTTGCGGAAATGTACGCTTGTCGAGATTATAATAGCCGGCGTCGCCCTTGAGGTTGCGAAGCACCCGCTCCGGGTCCTCGCGCGTGTGCTCGGACAGCACGACCACCTGCTCGCGATCGACCTTGAACGGCTCCGGCGCGGCGGGCTCGATTACCAATGCGCCATAGAGCCCGTCCTGCTCGTGCGTCGCCGAATGGGCGTGATACCAATAGGTGCCCGACTGCCGCAGCTTGAAGCGATACGTGTAGGTTTCGCCCGGCTTGATGCCGTGAAAGGCGTTGAAGCCAGGCGAGCCGTCCTGCGGGCCCGGCAGCAAGATGCCGTGCCAGTGGATCGAGGTCGTTTCCGGCAGCCGGTTGGTGACGCGGATATCGACGTCCTCGCCTTCCTTCAGGCGGAGCACCGGGCCCGGCACGGTGCCGTTGATCGTGATCTCGCGCGTCTTGCGGCCCGGCTCCACCTCCACCGTTTCGCGCGCCACCGTCAGGTCGATGGTGCGCGCGAGCGTCGGCGTGGCGGCCAGCGTCAGCAGCGCGGCGGTGATCAGGCGAAGCATGGTCGCAAGATAAGGTGGGTGTCGCCCGATCTCAAACCGTCAGCACGATCTTGCCGACATGATCGCCGGCTTCCATCCGCTCATGCGCCTTGGCGGCCTCGGCAACCGGGAAAGTCGTATCGATCACCGGCTTCAACAGACCTTCACGCACATGCGGCCAGACCATGCGGTCGATCTCGTCCGCGACCAGCTGCTTAAATTCGTTGGAGCGCGGCCTGAGCGTCGAGCCGGTCAGCGTCAGCCGTCGCCGCATGATGTCGAAGATCGGGATTTCCGCGGTCGCGCCGCCCTGCACCGCGATCGAGACGTGCCGTCCCTCCTCCGCCAGACACTGCAGGTTGCGCGGGAGATACGGCCCGCCGACCATGTCGATCACGATCTGCACGCCCTTGCCGTCGGTCGCTGCCTTCACCTGCTCGACGAAATCCTGGGTGCGGTAGTTGATCGCAAACGCCGCGCCGAGGTCCCGGGCGCGGGCGCATTTCTCGTCCGATCCGCAAGTGACGATCATCTTCAGCCCGAACAGCTTGCCGAGCGCGATCGCCATCGTGCCGATGCCGCTGGTGCCGCCATGGACTAGCACCGCGTCGCCATCGGCGGCGAACGCGCGTTCGAACAGATTGACCCAGACGGTGAACAAAGTCTCGGGCATGGCGGCGGCCTCGATCATGGTCAGCGCGGCGGGCACGATCAGGCAGGAGCCGGCCGGCGCCACCGCATATTCGGCATAGCCGCCACCGGAGACCAAAGCGCAGACTGGCTGGCCGATCAGCGCTTCCTCCGCGAGACCGTTCGCGGCCACCACTTCGCCGGCGACCTCCAGCCCAAGGATCGAGGGCGCACCCGGCGGGGGTGGATAGCCGCCCTTGCGCTGCAGCACGTCGGGCCGGTTCACGCCTGCGGCCGCGACCTTAATCAGCACCTCGCCTTCCCGAGGGCTCGGCACCGGCCGCTCAATGGGGCGCAGCACCTCGGGCCCGCCGGGCGCTTCAGGATCGATCGCGATCATCGTCTTCGGCAAATCGATCACAGTCATCCCCAGATTGCGGCCGGCCCTAATTGACTTGGGAGGCGAACGGGTCAACTTTCGGCTGCGATGGATCTCGACGACATCCTTCCCAAACGCGCTGACGACCCGCTCGCCATGCTCGTCAAACAGGACCTCGATCCGATGTCGATTGAGGAACTGAAAGCGCGGATCGCGATCCTGGAAGCGGAGATCGGCCGCGCAAAAGGCAAAATCGAAAGGTTCATTAACCATCGCGCAAGCGCGGACGCGATATTCAAGCGATGACTCGGGGCGGGCGGCCTCGAATGATCCGGCGGCCGGCAGCCCGTATTTTTGCGCACTTGATGAACGTTCCCACGGTCCCGACATAGAAACCCAAGCGGTGCCCGGCACACGCCGGGTCCCAGGAGTGACCTGAATGCCTTCTTTTGCCCCCGCGCTCGAAACCACACTGCACAAGGCGCTGACGCACGCGTCCAGCCGCCGGCACGAATATGCGACGCTCGAGCATCTGCTGCTTGCGCTCACCGACGACGCCGATGCGTCGCAGGTGATGGTCGCATGCGGCGTCGACCTTGGCGAGATCAAGGACGCGGTGACGCATTATCTCGACACTGAACTCGAGGCGCTGCGCGTCGAAGGCGAAACCGATCCTTCGCCGACCAGCGGCTTCCAGCGCGTCGTGCAGCGCGCGATCCTGCACGTGCAAAGCTCCGGCCGCGACGAAGTGACCGGCGCCAATGTGCTGGTCGCGCTCTTTTCCGAACGCGAATCCTACGCCGTCTATTTCCTTCAGCAGCAGGACGTGAGCCGTCTCGATGCGGTCAGCTATATCAGCCACGGTGTCGGCAAGGGCAGCACCGCTCCGGAAGCGCGCGAAGTGAAGGGCGCCGAAGAGGAAAAGGCGCAGAAGCCTGACGGCAAGCAAAAGAATGAGAGCGCGCTGAAGCAGTTCTGCGTCGACCTCAACGTCAAGGCCAAGGAGGGCAAGGTCGACCCGCTGATCGGCCGCGGCCCGGAGGTCGACCGTACCGTCCAGATTCTCTGCCGGCGGTCCAAGAACAACCCGCTTTATGTGGGCGATCCTGGCGTCGGCAAAACGGCGATCGCCGAGGGCCTGGCGCGCAAGATCGTCGAGGGCGACGTGCCCGATGTGCTGAAACCCGCCGTCATTTATTCGCTCGACATGGGCGCGCTGCTGGCCGGCACCCGTTATCGCGGCGATTTCGAGGAGCGGCTGAAGCAGGTCGTGAACGAGCTGGAAAAGCTGCCGCACGCGATCCTTTTCATCGACGAGATTCACACGGTGATCGGCGCCGGCGCGACTTCGGGCGGCGCGATGGACGCGTCGAACCTGCTGAAGCCGGCACTGTCGGGCGGCAGCATCCGCTGCATCGGCTCGACGACCTACAAGGAGTTCCGGAATCACTTTGAGAAGGACCGCGCGCTTCTGCGGCGATTCCAGAAGATCGACGTGAACGAGCCGACCATCGAGGACACGATCAAGATCCTGGCCGGTCTGCGCACCGCGTTCGAAGGTCACCACTCGGTCAAATATACGCCGGACGCGATCAAGTCGGCAGTCGAGCTGTCGGCGCGCTACATCAACGACCGCAAGCTGCCGGACAAGGCGATCGACGTGATCGACGAAGTCGGCGCGATGCAGATGCTGGTGGCGCCGAACAAGCGCAAGAAAGTGATCACGCCCAAGGAGATCGAGCAGGTCATCGCGACCATGGCGCGCATTCCGCCGAAGACGGTGTCGTCAGACGACACCAAGAGCCTGGCGAGCCTCGAGACCGACCTGAAGCGGGTCGTGTTCGGCCAGGATTTGGCGATCGAGAAGCTGTCATCGGCGATCAAGCTCAGCCGCGCGGGCCTGCGCGATCCGGACAAGCCGATCGGCAATTATCTGTTCACCGGCCCCACCGGCGTCGGCAAGACCGAGGTCGCTCGCCAGCTTGCCGCGATCATGGGCATTCCGCTGCAGCGCTTCGACATGTCCGAATACATGGAGCGCCACTCGGTCAGTCGCCTGATCGGCGCGCCGCCGGGTTATGTCGGCTATGATCAGGGCGGGCTGCTGACCGACGCCGTCGACCAGCAACCGCATTCGGTGCTGCTCCTCGACGAGATCGAGAAGGCGCACCCGGACCTGTTCAACATCCTGTTGCAGGTGATGGATAACGGCAAGCTGACCGATCACCACGGCAAGACGGTCGATTTCAGGAACGTGATCCTGATCATGACGACCAATGCCGGGGCATCGGACATGGCGCGCGAAGCGGTCGGCTTCGGCAACGTCACCCGCGAGGGCGAGGACGAAGAAGCGGTCAAGAAGATGTTCACGCCGGAGTTCCGCAATCGCCTCGATGCGATCGTGCCGTTCGGCTACCTTCCGACCGAAGTGGTCGCCCGCGTGGTCGACAAGTTCATCCTGCAGCTCGAGCTGCAGCTCGCCGACCGCGACGTTCACATCCACCTGGACGATGACGCCAAGACCTGGCTGACCGCCAAGGGCTATGACAAGATGTACGGCGCCCGGCCGATGGGCCGCCTGATCCAGGAAAAGATCAAGCAGCCGCTCGCCGAGGAACTGCTGTTCGGCAAGCTGGTCCATGGCGGCGAAGTGAAGGTCCATCTGAAGGACGACGCCCTTGCCTTCGAAATGGTCAGCGCTCCGCCGAAAAAGCCCAAGAAGAAGGGCACCAAGACGGTAGACGCGAAGGCCTGAGCCAAACCACCGGGCGGCGCTTCACGTGGAGCGTCGCCCGAGTTGCGTCAGGGTACGTGAACGGCCTAGCTTTCGCTGATGAAGAAGATTTTGATCGCGGCCGTCGCCGGCGCCTTCCTGGCCACTGCCTCCCAGGCTGAACCCGTCTACGTCATGCGCCACCTCGAGCGCGATGCCGGCAAGGACCCGCCCCTGAACGCGATCGGCGTCAAGCAAGCTGATGACCTCGCAACCTGGTTTCGGCGCGATCGGCCGAAAGCGATCTTCGTGACACCCTTTCGCCGTGCGCAGGAGACCGCCGCGCCGCTCGCAAAGCGGTTGCGGATTACGCCTCTCACCTATGATCCAGCGAAGCCCGAGGCGATGCTGGCGCAGGTGAAGGCAAGCAAGTGGCCGGTGCTGATCGTTGGGCATTCGAACACGGTGCCGAAGATCGTCGAGGCGCTGGGCGGGCCGGCGTCGCCCGACTTGGCCGATAATGATTATGGCCGCATCTGGATCATTCGCGACGGCACGGTGACGGTCGCCGAACTGAGCAAGCCGCAGCCCCGCTAATCCTCCAGGATGCGGCTGTGGTCGCGGGTGTCACGCATGCGGAGATAGACGATCAGCGAGATGCCGATCATCGCCGTCACATAGGCGTAGAAGCCGCGTTCCCAGCCGATATTCTTCAGCCATAGCGCAACTGGTTCAGCCGTGCCGCCGAAGATCGCGTTGGCAATCGCATAGGGGAAGGCGACGCCTAGCGCCCGGATGTGTGCAGGGAACATCTCGGCCTTCACGACGCCGCTGATGGCGCTGTAGCCGGAGTTGATCAGTAGCAGCCCGCAGACCACGGCAAAGGCGAGCCAGGGGTCGCGCACGGTTTCGAGGAAGACGAAGGCGGGCCAGGTCGCCAGCAGCCCCAGCACGCCGAAGCCGACGAGCAGGGGCTTGCGGCCGATCCGGTCGGAAAGCGCGCCCATTATCGGCTGCAGCAGCATGAAGACCAGCAGCGCCCCGGTCATGATCCCACTCGCCACTTCGCGGCTAAAGCCGGAGGTGTTGGCGAGGAATTTCTGCATGTAGATCGAGTAGGCGTAGAAGGCGAGCGTGCCGCCGGCGGTTAGCGCCATCACCGTCAGCGCCTCGCGGGGGTGGTCGCGGAACAGGGTGAGCGCGCTGGAGCGCGGCAGTTCCTGGCCCTGCGCGTTGCGGAAGCTTTCGGTCTCGACCAGCCGCCGCCGCAGCCAGAACACGACGACGGCGAGTAAGCCGCCGATCGCAAATGGAATGCGCCAGCCCCAATCGTCCAGCTGAGCTTCGGTCAGCACGGACTGCAGCACGACCAGCAGCGCCAGCGCAGTGAGCTGGCCGCCGATCAGCGTGACATATTGGAAGCTCGCCCAGAAGCCGCGATGCTTCCGGCCACCCATCTCGGACATGTACGTCGCGCTGGCGCCATATTCTCCGCCGAGGCTCAGCCCCTGCGCCATCCGCGCCAGCGTCAGGATCAGCGGTGCGAGGAAGCCGATCTGCTCGTAGGTCGGGGTGAGGGCGATCGCGACCGAGCCGGCGCACATCAAGGTGACGGACAGCGTCAGCCCCGCCTTGCGGCCGTGCCGGTCCGAATAAATGCCCATAAGCCAGCCGCCGATCGGGCGCACCAGGAAGCCGACTGCGAACACGAGCGCGGTGTTCAGCAGCTCGATGGTGCGGTTGTCGCTCGGGAAAAAAGCGCTCGCGAAATAGAGCGCGAAGGCTGAATAGGCGTACCAGTCATACCACTCGACGAGGTTGCCGGCCGATCCGCCGATGATGGAGCGCAGGCGGTGGGGCTTGGCGGTCATGCCGCCTGTTTATCGACCGCGCGGAAAGGAGCAACTTGGCACTTGAGCCCTGCTCCGGCAAAGGGCGCGCGATGACCGAACTCCGCACCGCTGCTCTCGCCTCCAAGGCCTGGCCCTATGAAGAGGCGCGCAAGCTGCTGAAGCGCGGCACGCCGGACAAAGGCTATGTGCTGTTCGAAACGGGCTATGGCCCCTCGGGCCTGCCGCATATCGGCACATTCAACGAAGTGCTGCGCACGACGATGGTGCGCAATGCCTTTCATGCGCTGTCGGATGTGCCGACCAAGCTGATCGCGTTCAGCGACGACATGGACGGGCTGCGCAAGGTACCGGATAATGTGCCGAACCAGGCGATGCTGGCCGAACATCTCGGCAGGCCGCTGACCCGCATCCCCGATCCCTTCGGCTGCCACGAAAGCTTCGCGCATCATAACAACGCGACTCTTCGCGAATTTCTCGACAGCTTCGGCTTCGATTACGAGTTCGCCAGTTCGACCGACTATTACGCTTCAGGCAAGTTCGACCCGATCCTCCGCACGGTGCTGGAGCGGTGCCAAGCCATTCTTGACGTCATGTTGCCGACGCTCAGGGCGGAGCGGCGCGAGACCTATTCGCCGGTGCTGCCGGTCAGCCCGAAGTCGGGCGTGGTGCTGCAGGTGCCGGTGGAGGTGGTCGATTTTACCGCCGGGCTGATCCGTTTCGACGATGACGGCGAGAGGATCGAGCAGTCGGTGTTCGGCGGCCAGGCCAAGCTGCAATGGAAGGTCGACTGGGCGGCGCGCTGGGTCGCGCTGAATGTCGATTACGAGATGTCGGGCAAGGACCTGATCGATTCGACGATCCAGTCCGGCAAGATCGCGCGCGTGCTCGGCGGCAAGCCGCCCGAGGGCTTCAACTACGAAATGTTCCTCGACGAGAATGGCGAGAAGATCTCCAAGTCCAAGGGCAATGGCTTGAGCCTCGAACAATGGCTGACCTACGGGACGCAGGAGAGCCTCGCCTTTTTCGCTTATCGTGAGCCGAAAAAGGCCAAGCAGCTCCACATGGGCGTGATCCCCCGCGCGATCGACGAATATTGGCAGTTTCGCGGCAACTACCCAGCACAAGCGATCGAGCAACGGCTCGGCAACCCGGTCCACCATATCCATGACGGCAAGGTGCCGGAGGATAAGCTGCCGGTAACCTTCGGGCTGCTGCTGAACCTGGTCGGCGTGATTGGCGCGGATGCGACCGAGGATCAGGTCTGGGGCTATCTCGGCAACTATGTCGAGGACGCTTCACCCGAACGCTTTCCCGAACTGGCCAAGCTGATCGGCCACGCACTCGCCTATAATCGCGATTTCGTCGCGCCAACGTTGAACCGCCGCAAACCCGAGGGCGTCGAAGCGGCTGCACTGGAACGGCTCGACCGCGAACTCGCCGCGCTGCCAGCCGACGCGAAAGCCGAGGACATCCAGAACATTGTCTATGCGATCGGCAACGAGGGCGGCTTCGGGCAGCTGCGGGACTGGTTCAAGGCGTTGTACGAGACATTGCTCGGATCCAGCCAGGGTCCGCGCATGGGCAGCTTCATCGCCCTTTACGGCGTGGAGAATAGCCGACGGCTGATTGCCGAAGCGCTCGCCGGTTGACAGCTGGGATAGCCTGACTTTCTGATCAGCTGGGGAGGGGACAATGCGAGCTGCCACCTTGTTCGGATTCGGTGCGGCCGCGGCTTTGGCTGCGGTGCTGCTGGCGCTGGCGATGCATGGAGCGGGCGCGGAGGGCCTGCTCTACGCGACCCGCTGGACGGCGCGGCTGTCGGTGCTGTTCTTCGCGACCGTGTTCGCGGCCGGCGGCATCTACCGGCTTCTCGGTCCTGCCGCACGGCCGCTCTTGACGAGCCGGCGCGGGCTGGGGCTCGGCTTCGCGGCGGCGCATCTGGTGCATTTGGGCGCGCTGATCAGCTGGTTCGTCGTCTCGGGGGAGTTGCCGCTGACTATCGTGCTGCTCGGGGGCGGCTTCGCCTATGTGCTGATCGTCGCGATGGCGCTGACGTCGACCAACGCGGCCCAGCGTCGGCTCGGGCGCTGGTGGAAGCGGCTGCACCTGTTCGGCGTCTGGTATGTTTGGCTGATCTTCTTTCAGTCCTATCTTGGGCGCATTCTGGAAGGGTCGGAGCGGACGGCGCAGGGCGTCTATGGGGTCACTTTGCTGTTGCTCGCACTAGGCCTGCGGCTGGCGCCGCGTCTCGTCCGGAGGAAAGCGGCGGCTTGAGGCGTGGTTAACGGAACGGATACTTTCATGACCTAGGCAGGTGCGGCCCATTCCCGGAGAGAGTCCATGGCCGACCTGCTGATCCATTCCATGGCCGAATTCGCGCCGATCATCGGCGGTGCGCTGCAGATTTCAGAGACGGCCAACATCGTCGAAATCGGTGCCGAGTTCGGCGGCACCACCCCGCTGCTCGCCGGTCACGCAGCCGAGCAGGGCGGCACGCTGACGAGCATCGATCCGACCCCCAAGCCTGAGTTCCTCGCCTGGGTCGCGGCCAATCCGCACGTCCGCCATCTAGCGGCTCCCAGCCTCGATGTGATCGAGGAGTGCGGGCAGGTCGATGCCTGGTTCATCGACGGGGACCATAACTGGTACACGGTCTATCACGAACTTCAGTCCATCGACGCGGTCTGCCAGCGGGACGGCAAGCCGCTGCTCGCATTCTTGCACGACGTGGCCTGGCCCTGCGGCCGGCGCGATTCATATTATGCACCGGAGCGAATCCCGGCAGAGTTCTGCCAACCCTATGATTTTGACGGGGGCGCCGTTCTCGACCGCAACCATCTGCTGCCCGGTGGCGGCTTTCGCGGCATGGGCCAGTTCGCCTGGGCCTTAGCGGAGGGCGGCCCCCGCAACGGCGTCCTGACGGCGGTCGAGGACTTCATGGCCGAAGCCGGGCGCGAACTTGCCTTCGCTCAGGTTCCCGCGGTTTTCGGTCTCGGCATATTGTTCGACCGTGACGCGCCTTGGGCCGAATCGCTCGGCAGGTTCGTCCTGCCCTGGCATCGTAACCCACTCCTTGCCTCGCTTGAGCGGAATCGGCTCGCCAATTATCTGCGGGTGATCGAGCTGCAGGACGACGCCTCGTTGAAAGCGGCCGCTTAACGCAGCGCGACGGAGCCGTTCGATTCACCTTTGCTTGGAGCGCGCCCCCGCACAAGCTAAGGGAGAAACATGGCCCCGGGGTGCGCTCGACCAACTAACCGAAGCTCAGCGCGAATGCCTGCGCCTGGTTTACACGCACCATAGCTCCAAGGAAATCGCCGAAATCGTCGGCATCTCGCCCTCGGCGGTCGACAAGCGGCTTGAACGGGCGGTGCAAATATTAGGTGTGCCGTCCCGCTTCGCCGCGGCACGCATGCTGGCGGCCGAAGAAGGCAGCGCGGCATACGAACAGACCACATCCGAACCATTCGACCTTCCCTCGACCCCCTCGATCAGCCGAACTGCCGCCGGCGAGCCGCTGTGGCTCGTTCGCCGGTTGATGGGACTCGCGTCCATCGCCGGGAGCGGAGGGGAAGCGCGGAACCCGCTCACCAAGGGCCAGCGGCTCGGCGTGATCGTGGGGCTGATCTTCTTGATTTCGATGTCGTCGATGGCGTTGCTGAACTTGGGGCAAACCCTATCCAGCCTCGCCGGCTCGTCACGAACCGCTCCTAACCGGTGAGGGTGAAGGCGCTTCAAGCGCCGACGAGGGAGTGACGAGCATGCTGAAGCAACGACGCGAAGCGGTCCAGCGCGTGGCCGCCGATTTCCGGAAGCTGGAAGCCGCGGCAGATCAGGCAGCGTTTCTGGGCGCCGAATGCCTGCGGACCATGATCGATATGCGGGCAATGGCGAACCTGCCCATCAACACGGGCCTGACCGAAATCCAGATGGTGATGGACGCGACCGCAGACCTGGTCCGCGTGCGCCAGAAGCTGATCGAAGCGCATGCCTGCCTTGCCCAAATCCCCGACAGCATCGGCATTCGCGGGTTCGGCGATACTTCGGAATGCCCGCCCAAGGCTGAAGCCGCTCCTGCCCACTTGCGCGTGGTAGCCTGATCGCGAGAAGGTTCGGAATGGAACGGGTAGCGATCTTTTCCGTGTTGCTTTTGTTGGCCTCCGGCTTCGCCGTCCTTCGGGGCGGCGCGCCGGAGCGCATCGTCGGCATCTCCTTGCTGATTGCGTTCACAGTGTCACTGGCCCTGCAGCAGCCGCTCGCTGCCCGCTTTGTCGCAGTGGAGTGGGGAATAATGGCCGCCGACATGGTGCTGCTCGCGATCCTGATCGGCGTGGCGCTGTTCGCCGACCGGTTCTGGCCGCTGTGGCTGGCGGCGTTCCATGCGCTCGGCACGGGGGCGCATCTGGTGCGGGGCATGGATCACGGCATCGAGCCCGTCGCCTATGCCATCCTGCTCGCCGCCTGGAGCTACCCTATGATCCTGCTGCTTGTGATCGGCACCGCGCGCCACGTCCGGCGCAAGCGCGAGCGGCCCGAACGCGACTGGAGCGGGGCCGCCGATACCTCCTGAAGGGGAGATGACGCCATGAAACGGGAGACGCGCGACTGGACCGCATTGGTTCGGCCAGGATCGGTGCCCAAGCTGATCGTCAAGGGCGAAGTCTGCACCCACCCCTATGCCCAGGCCTTCCTGAAGGAAGGGCGCTCATGTGTCGGCGAATCGGATACGCTGTGCCTCACTCTGACGGTGCTCGCCGACACGCCACGCGCGGAGCTGAAGGAATGGACGCGGGTCGCGTTCGAGAAGCAGCTCCTCACCCGCGACTTTGCGCAGGTGAGGATTGCCGGCACCGGCTCAACGATCCTGATTGACGTCAAGCAGGTGGTTCAGGACTGACCGCTTACGCCACCTTCCGCGCCGCGATCCAGGTGTCGATCTTCTTCTCCAGCACAGCCATCGGCAGCGCTCCGGTCATCAGCACCTGGGCGTGGAAATCGCGCGGGTCGAACTTGGCGCCCAGCTCCTTCTGCGCCTTGGCTTTCAGCCGCGAGATGGTCAGCTGTCCGACCTTATAGGCAAGCGCCTGGCCGGGGATAGCGATGTAGCGCTCGACTTCGGCGGTTGCCTCGGTCCGGCTCATGCCGGAGTTGGCGAGCATATAGTCGATCGCCCGGTCGCGCCGCCAACCCTTGGCATGGATGCCGGTATCGACCACCAGCCGCATCGCGCGCAGCATCTCGTCGTCGAGCCCGCCGAAGCGCTGATAGGGATCGGTTTCCATGCCGAGCTCCTGCCACAGCTGTTCGGCATAGAGGCCCCAGCCTTCCGAATAGGCCGTGACGCCGCCGAAGCGCATGAACGCCGGCAGCTCGGTATTCTCGATGGCCAGCGCGATCTGGAAGTGATGGCCGGGCGCGCCCTCGTGCAAATAGAGCGTCTCCATGCCGTTCAGCGAACGTGACGGCAGGTCATAGGCGTTGAAATAGAACACGCCCGGCCGCTTGCCGTCGGGCGAACCCGGCTCGTAGCTGCCCCCGGCCGAAGTCTTTTCGCGATAAGGCTCGTAATAACGGATCTCGAGCGGGGTCTTCGGGATGGTCGAGAACTGCTCGCGGATGCGGGCGTCGACGCGCTTGCCGATGTCGTAATAGCCCTGGAGGTAGCTCTCCCGGTCCTTCGGCTTGAACTTCGCGTCGGTCCGCAGATGCTCGAAGAACTGAGGCAGCGTGCCGTTAAAGCCGACCTTGGTCTTGATCGCCTCCATGTCGCCCTTGATGCGCGTAACTTCGGACAGGCCGAGCTGGTGCACCTGCTCCGGCGTCATATCCAGCGTCGTGTTGTTGCGCACCAGATAGGCGTAGAGCTTGTCGCCGCCCTTCATGTGGACGAGGCCATGGCCTTCGCGCGCGACCGGCAGATATTCGTTCTTCAGGAAATCGCGCAGGCGGACATAGGCCGGCAGGATGCCCTCGCGCAGCGTGCTCGCGTAAGCGGCCGTCAAGCGGGTGCGGTCGGCCCCGGCGATCGTGTCGGGGAAGGCTTTGACCGGCAGGTAGAAGGTTGAACCCTCCACGCCCTGATTGATCTGCAGGTTCAGCTGATCGATGACGTTGTTCACGACCAGCTTGGGCTGCACCACGCCCGTGGCCATGCCTTGGCGGAAGCGCATGATGGCGACGTCCACCGCTTTCACGTAGTCGCGATGCCGCTTCAGATTGTTCTCGTAATCCTGAACCGTCTTGAACGGCGCCGCGCCCTTGCCGGACGCGAAGCCCGGATAGAAGACGTGGAAGCCGAAGAAATGATCGATCGGGCGGACCGCAGTCAGCGCCAGCATTTCGGGCTTCAGGCTCTCGATGCTGTCGAGCGTCTGAAACTCGAACACGTCATAGGCGATCTGGTTGGTCGACGTAAGTCTGGAGCGGTCGATGCTGCGCAGCCGCTGCAGGTCGCGCTCGGCGGCGGCGCGCGTCGCGTTGTAATAGGCGTCGGTGCCGAAATCGCCGAGCCGGTCGGCATAGCGCATGTCGCCGCGGAAGATCGCCGACAGCGGATTGAGCTTCAGCTGCTCCTCGTCGCTTTCGTGGAAAAGCTTCTTCAGCTCGGCATTGGCGTCGGCCTGAACGGCGGCTGCTGGCTGGGCGGGAAGCGTGGCGGGAAGAGCAAGGGCGACGGAAGCGAGCAGCAGGGCAAGACGCATCAGGGACTCCGCAGATAAGGCTGTGTTGCCCCTTTAGTACAGCTACTATCCGCGTGCAAAGGGAGATGCGGCCCGGGAGCGAACTCCCGGGCCGCGATGCTCTTAGTAGAAGAAGTTCGGGATCACCTGCAGCACACGGCCATTGCGGGTGTTCACCAGCAGCACGTCGTTGCCGTAGCGGACCCAGCGCTGCACGCCGACCGCGCGAGGCAGGCGATAGCGATAGGGATCGGCGATCAGGTAACGGTTGCCGTAGAAGCCGCGATTGATCACCACGCCGACCCGCGCCGGGCGATAGGTCAGCCCGCGCGGCGCATAATAGCGCGGCAGGGTGTAGACCTGACGGTTGGAGCGGCGATAGTCACGCCAATCCTGACGCGCCTCGCGACGGGCATCGCGATATTCCTGGCGCTCTTCGCGCACGTCGCGACGATCGCCGTAACGCCGGGCGTCCTGCAGCTCCCGCCGCTCCTCTTGCGCCCGCTCCTGGCTGCGGCGCGCTTCGCCATAGCTCTGGGCGCTCGCGCCAGCGGCAGGCATCACCGTTGCGGCGATCAGTGCCGAGATTAGAAATTTACGCATTACCTGTCCTCCTTGTGATCTGGACGAAGGCACCTCTGCCCGATTCGGCCTGAACGGGCGTCGAATCGGCTGGTCAGGCGCCAGCAAGGTTTGCAGACGCTTTGCTTGCGCCCCCCGTTCCCTTTTGCTTTGGGGGCGGCGATGACGGACATGGATCAACTCAAGGTCGAAGCGCTGGGCGCGATCGGTGCGGCGCAGACGCTCGAGGCGCTCGACAGCGAACGCGTGCGCCTGCTCGGCAAGCAGGGGCAGGTCACCGCGCTGCTCAAGACGCTGGGAGGCATGACGCCGGACCAGCGTCAGTCCGAAGGGCCGCGCATCAATGGCCTGCGCGAGGCGGTGACCGAGGCGATCGCGGCGCGCAAGGCGGCGCTGGAGAGCGCGGCGCTGGAAGCGCGGCTCGCCTCCGAACGGGTCGACCTGAGCCTGCCCGCGCCCGAGCGTCCGCGCGGCTCCGTCCACCCGGTCAGCCAGGTGATGGACGAGCTCGCCGAAATCTTCGCCGACATGGGCTTCGCCGTCGCGACCGGACGCGAAATTGAGGACGACTGGCACAATTTCACCGCGCTCAACATTCCGGAGACGCATCCGGCGCGGGCGATGCACGACACCTTCTATTTCCCGGACCAGATGGCGCGCGATGGTAAGCGGATGCTGCTGCGCACGCATACGTCGCCCGTGCAGATCCGGACGATGACGTCGCAGCTGCCGCCGATCCGCATCATCGCGCCGGGCCGCGTCTATCGGTCGGACAGCGACGCGACGCACACGCCGATGTTCCACCAGATCGAGGGGCTGGTGATCGATCGCGGCATCCATCTCGGCCATCTGAAATGGACGCTGGAGACGTTTCTCAAGGCATTCTTCGAGCGGGACGATGTCGTGCTGCGATTGCGGCCCAGCTATTTCCCCTTCACCGAGCCGTCGGCGGAAGTGGATGTCGGCTTCACCTTGAAGGACGGCAAGCGGGTGATCGGCGGGTCGGAAGGCTGGATGGAGGTGCTCGGCTCCGGCATGGTCCACCGCCGCGTGATCGCCGCCTGCGGCCTCGATCCGGACGTATATAGCGGCTTCGCTTTCGGCACCGGCGTCGATCGGCTGGCGATGCTCAAATACGGCATGGATGATCTGCGCGCCTTCTTCGACGGCGACCTGCGCTGGTTGAAGCATTACGGCTTCCAGTCGCTCGACGTTCCCACTTTGTCCGGGGGAGTGGGCGCATGAAGTTCACCCTCTCCTGGCTGAAGGATCATCTCGACACGAGCGCGAGTCTCGACGAGATCGTCACCACGCTGACCCGTATCGGGCTGGAAGTCGAAGGGGTGGAGAACCCTGCCGAAAAGCTCGCGGCGTTTCGCATCGCCAAGGTGCTGACGGCCGAGCGCCACCCACAGGCCGACAAGCTCCAAGTGTTGTCGGTCGATGCGGGCGACGGGCCGATGCAGGTCGTGTGCGGTGCGCCGAATGCCCGCGCGGGCCTGGTCGGCGTGTTCGGCGCGCCGGGCGCCTATGTGCCGGGCTCCGGCATCACCTTGAAGGTCGCGGCTATCCGCGGGATCGAAAGCCGCGGCATGATGTGTTCGGCGCGCGAGCTGGAGCTGGGCGAAGACCATGACGGCATCATCGAACTCGCCGCCGACGCGCCCGTAGGCCAAAGCTTCGCCGCCTGGTCGGGCCTCGACGATCCGGTGATCGACGTCGCCGTCACGCCCAACCGGCAGGACTGTATGGGCGTGCGCGGCATCGCCCGCGACCTGGCCGCAGCGGGGTTGGGCACGCTCAAGCCGACCGAGGTGCCGGAGATTGCCGGCAGCTTCGCTTCTCCGGTCGAAGTCCGCACCGACGATCCGGACGGCTGCCCCGCCTTTTACGGCCGTGTCATCAAGGGTGTGCAGAACGGCCCCTCGCCCGACTGGCTGCAGCGCCGGCTCAAGGCCGTTGGCCAGCGACCCATTTCCGCGATCGTCGACATTACCAATTACGTGATGCTCGATCATGGCCGGCCGAGCCACGCTTATGACCTCGCCAAGCTCTCCGGCGCGGTGTTCGCCCGGCGCGCCAAGGAGGGCGAGACCGCGCTCGCGCTCAATGGCAAGGAATATGCCCTCACGCCCGAAATGACGGTGATCGCCGACGATAGCGGCGTGCACGATATCGGCGGTATCATGGGCGGCGAACATTCGGGCGTCGCCGACGACACCACCGACATCCTGTTGGAGATTGCGTATTTCGCTCCGGAGCGGATCGCGCGCACCGGGCAGGCACTGGGGCTCATGTCCGACGCCCGCACCCGGTTCGAGCGCGGCGTCGATCCGGCGTTTTTGAATAATGCGGTCGGGATCCTGACCGGGCGAGTACTCGAGATTTGCGGCGGCGAAGCATCGGAGGTGATCCGCGCCGGCGCCCCGCCTGCCGAGCCCAGGCAACTGCGCTACGATCCGGCGCTCTGCGTCGCACTCGGCGGGCTGAACGTGCCGGCCGAGGAACAGCGGGACATTCTGGAGCGGCTGGGCTTCATCGTCTCGCCCGACTGGGACGTGGCCGTGCCCACCTGGCGGCGCGACGTGGACGGACCGGCCGATCTGGTCGAGGAAGTCGTGCGCATCGCCGGCATCGACAATGTGCCGTCCACGCCGCTGCCCCGCGCAGACGGCGTCGCCAAGCCGACCGCCACGCCCGAGCAGATGGTCGAGCGCCGCGTGCGCCGCACCGCCGCCGCGCGCGGATTCAACGAGGCGATCACCTGGAGCTTCGTGTCCGAACGCCAGGCGGCGGCTCTGGGCGGCGGCAGCTGGGTGCTCGATAATCCGATCAGCGAGGACATGAAGGTCATGCGCCCGTCGCTGCTGATCGGACTGCTCGGCGCCGCCCAGCGCAACCTGGATCGCGGCCTCAAATCCGTGCGCCTGTTTGAAGTCGGCCGCCGCTATCTTGCCGATGCCGAGCGGCCCACGGTCGGCTTCGTGCTGGTCGGGGAACGTGCGGCACGGGACTGGCGAATCGGTAAGGCACAGCCCTTCGATGCCTTTGATGGCAAGGCGGAAGTGCTGGCGCTGCTCGAGGCGGCTGGCGCCCCGGTAGACAATCTCCAGGTGATGGGCGAGGCCTCCCCCGCGTACCATCCCGGCCAGTCGGCGACCCTGCGGCTGGGGCCGAAGACCGTGCTTGCCGAGTTCGGCGCGCTGCACCCAACGCTTGCCCGAGCCTTTGACTTGGATGGCAATGTCGTCGCTGGCGAAATCTTTCTCGACGCCATTCCTGCCAAGCGTGGCACGGGGCGGATGCGCACGCCCTACACGCCGCCCGCTCTGCAACCCGTGACGCGAGACTTCGCCTTTCTAGTGCCGGACGCGCTTGCCGCCGGCGATCTGGTGCGGGCGGTGCGGACCGCGGACAAGAATGCGATCACGATGGCCCGCTTATTCGATGTCTTCGCCGGTGCCGGTGTGCCGGAAGGGCAGAAATCGCTCGCGATCGAAGTCACGCTGCAGCCGGGCGAGAAGAGCTTCACTGACGAGGAGCTGACGGCGATCTCCGGCCGCATCATGACGGCCGCCGCCAAGCTGGGCGCGACGCTCCGCGGCTAGGTGCGTGCGGCCCGAAGCGCGGCCCCGACCGCGAAGGGGGTGCCCGCGACCAGCAGCAGCGACACGGCGGCGAGCAGCTTCAGCGCGCTGCCGCTGCCGTCCGTGAGTGCCCCCGCGCCGAAGATCAGCACCGGCACCGCGAGCGGCAGCATCAGCAGCCCGCCGAGCGCACCGGCCCCGCGCAGGCCTGCCGTCAGCGCCGCGACGGTAAGCCCGAGCGCGGCCAGCGCGGGCGTGCCGATGGCGAGGCCGGCTTCCAGGCGTAGGAGCGTCGCTGCATCGACCCGCAACAGCGCCGCGGCGGGCAGCACGGAAAGCATCAGCGGCGGCCCAAAGCTCAGCCAGTGCGCCACGAGCTTGGCCGCCGCGACGCTCTCGTCGGAATGACCGCGCACCGCCAGCTGGTCGAGTACGCCGGTCAGCCGGTCAGGCTCGACCAAGCGGTCAACGGGCAGCAGCGCCGCGAGCAAGGCTGCCATCCACAGCACCCCGCCCCCGGTCTGCGCGAGCAGCTGCGCGTCCGGACCGACGGCGAACGCAAAGAGAGTCGCGACCAGCAGGAAAAAGACGACAGGCAGCACCACGCCTCCTGCGCGCCAGGATTGCGCGACATCGCGGCGGATCAGGCTCAACATGCGAAAAGTTCGCTGGAGACGAGCGGGAAGGCTCGAGCGTTTGTGAGGTTAAGCTCTTGGTGCGTCGCGGCTAATACGATCCCGCCGGCCGCCTGGTGTACAGCGCAAGCTCGTTCCAGCCGCCCGACCGCTTCCGCATCCAGCCCGTTGGCCGGCTCGTCCAGCAGCCAGATCGGCGCGCCGCTTGCAATCACCCGGGCAAGGGCAGCGCGTTTTCGCTGGCCCGTGGAGAGCATCCGCACCGGCACCGGCGCGAGATGGGCGAGGCCCATAGCGGCCACGGCTCCGGGGACCGCCTCCCCACGTCCGTCAAGGCCTGCCCAGAAGCTCAGGGCGCGCTCCAGCGGCAGCTCGCGGTCAAGCGCTGCGTTCTCGTCGGCAAGCGCCACCGCGCCTTCGCGCTCCACCTTTCCCGCCGCTGCTTCGAGCAGCGCGGCCGCGACCCGCAACAGGCTCGACTTGCCGGTGCCGTTCGGGCCGGTGACCAGCGCCGCTTCACCGGCGCCGAGCGAGAAGCTGACGCCTTCGAACAGCAGCCGCCCTCCTCGCACGCATGCGACATTGTCGAAGGCGAGCCCCGTCACCCGGCGGCTTCTTCCAGCGCGTGCATATCCGCGTCGGACAGGCCGAAATGATGACCCACCTCGTGCACCAGCACATGCATCACCAGCGCTTCCAAGGACACGCCGGTATCAACCCATTCGTCGAGAAGCGGCCGACGATAGAGATGGATCATATCGGGAAGCGCGCCGCTGTCGCTCGACGATTTGTCGCCGATGGGTCGGCCGGAATATAGGCCGGTCAGTTCGAACGGATCCTCGATGCCGAGTTCGTCCAGCACCGCATCGTCGGCGAGTTCGTCCACGCGCAGCACGACATCGCCCAGATGCGCGCGGAACGCATCGGGCAGGCGCGCGAGTGCTTGCCGGGCAAGCTGCTCGATCGTCGCTGCATCGGGCGCGTAATTTGCCTGTCCGGCCATGGCGGTGACATAGGGCAGGCAGGAGGATGCGGACAATGGTCGAGCAGTTGAACGAAGCCGAACGCGCCGCGGCGCTCGATCGGCTGGGCGAATGGGACTATGACGAAGCGCGCGACGCGCTGACCCGCAGCTTCCTGTTCCCCGATTTCTCCGAAGCCTTCGCCTTCATGACCCGCGTGGCGTTGCTGGCGGAGAAATCCGACCACCACCCTGAATGGTCGAACGTGTGGAACCGGGTAGACATGCTGCTGACGACACATGATGCAGGCGGCCTATCCGAACGCGACGTGCGCATGGCGGAGGCAGTGGAACTCCTCCTTCGTTCTTAAGGCTTTGCTGACTCTTCGGCGTCACTCCCAAGGATAATGAAAAAGGTCGCTGAAGTTCAAACCATGTGCGCGCAGCATGATTCGCTGCGTGAGGTCGCCAACTTCTACCGGCTGGAGCTTGCGAAACCTCGGCCCGACGCGCGATCGCTCGCCGACTGCCGCTGGAAGCTGATCCGGCTGGTCACCGGCCATCTCGCCTATGAAGGCCTGCATCTCTACCCCGCGCTCTTCAAGTCCGGCGGCAAGGAAGCCGACACTGCCCGGCAGATGGCGACCGAAATCGAACAATTGACCGGTGCTCTGCACGACCATGTCCGCGAATGGACAGTGACGCGGATCGAAAGCGACTGGACGGGCTATCGCCGCGCTGCCGAATTGCTGATTGCGACGCTCGTCAGTCGCATCGACCGGGAAGAGAAGGATCTCTACCCGCTTCTGCTGGTGGCGAAAGCCGCCTGAGATTGGCGTGAACATGCGCCGACTTGGCGATTGTTGCTAACCTGGCGGCCCCGGATCAGTCGTTTTCCCCCTTGAGCGCGAGTTGGCACGGCCTGTGCAATATCTCTGGCATAGCCGGACGGATGGTCCGCCCGGCGGATCAGGGAGTTCTCAAATGTCGCGCTTTTCCTCGATGTTCGACACCGTCGCTTCAGTCATCGCCGCGGTTGCGGTCGGCACGATGTTCGTCGTCGCCGCAGTCGGCCCCGCCGCCGTTCCGATGATTGCGTAACCCGCGATTCTTTTCAGGAGTAAGTCCAATGACTGCATTCCGTCTCGATCGCGGCAACGCCAAGCTGATGGGCGTCTGCGCGGGAGTGGGCAATGCAACCGGCATCGACCCGCTGCTCGTCCGCCTCGCGGTCTTCCTTAGCGTGCTGATCCTCGGCCCGGTTATGATCCTGGCCTATTTTCTCACCGGTTGGGCGGCGAGCTGAGGCTGGCGCGGCAAGCTCGGGGCGCTTAAGGTCGAAGCGCCCCGAAGCTTCCTTCACTGGAGCCGCACCCATGATCCGTCTCGCTCTCGGCCTCTCGCTTTTGCTCGTTTCCGGCTCCGCCCAAGCGGCCCTCGCCCCCGGCGCCGTGGCGCCCGACTTCACCACCCAGGGCGCACTGGCCGGCAAGCCCTTTCCCTTTTCACTGAAGCAGGCCCTCAAGAAGGGGCCCGTGGTCCTCTATTTCTTCCCGGCTGCGTTCACGCCCGGCTGTACCATCGAGGCGCATGAGTTCGCCGAGGCGACGCCGGAGTTCAACAAGCTCGGCGCGACCGTCGTGGGCGTCTCCGCCGACACGATCGACAAGCTGCAGCGCTTCTCCGTCGAGGAATGCCGCAACAAATTCGCCGTCGCGACCGCGACTCCGGCCATGATCAAGGCCTATGACGTGGCGCTCCAGGTCCGCCCCGGCATGACCAACCGCACCTCTTATGTGATCGCGCCCAACGGCAAGATCGTCCACGCATACACCGCGATGAGCCCGCAGGGACATGTCTCCGGCACGATGGCGGCGGTGAAGAAGTGGAAAGCCGCCCGCAAATAGCTCAGCGCTGACGCGGATAGGCGAGGTTCGGCCGTTGCCGGGCGATCATCGGATAGACGCGGCCGCCATGATAAGCGACCGTTCCGCACATCATGGCGCCGCCCTCGACCAGCTGCGCCGTGAACACCACGTCGCCTTCGCGCGACGCCACCACCATTTTCACCGCCGTTCCGTCGACGGTCAGCCGACGAATGGCGAGGCTGTTGGTCGCATAGGGAGTGAGCGACCCGGCCCAGGCGCCGTCAACCGGCCCCAGAGCCATCGTGCCGCGCGACAGCTGCGGGCCCGTGTCCATGACGAAGTCCCAAACGCCTTGGAGGTCAGGCGCGGCGGCGATCGTGCCGGCGGTGTAGCGCGCGCAGGGTGTGGCTGGTGGGTCCTCGGCCAAAGCCGGCGCGGAGATCAGGGCAGCAAGAAGGGCAAGACGTCGCATGGATACTCCTTGAGTTGGTTTCGCGCCCGGTTGGCGCCGGGCGCGCTGCCGCCACAAGGGTGGTTTCGTGAGTAGCGGCCCCGATTTCGCGAACCGCAAATGGCTGCAGTTGGCGAAGCGCGAACGCCCCGACTGGCTGCGGCAGCTCGGAATGGCGATGCTGGTCGGCGGGCTGCTGGGCGTGCTCGGGCCGTTCGGTTCCTATCCCGCTTTCTCGGCGGGCGTGCGCTACGGCTTCTGGGGCGTCATGGCGATTACGGGTCTGCTGAGCCTCTGGGGTGCCGAGGCATTGCTCGGGTCGCGGCTCAACCAGACGCCTTGGGCGCGCACGGCCGCGTTGGCGGCTGCATCAGCCGTGCCGATGACCTTCTTCGTCGCCTGGGTCTTCTCGCTGCTGCAGCCAGGCCGGGTCTTCCCGCCCGGCCGCCTGCTTGTACTCTACCTCTGCGTCGCGCTGGTGCAGCTCATCCTCGCCGCCGTCGTGATGCGGACGAGAGCAAAAGAGCAGACGGCCGAATCAGCATCACGTCTGCCACGTGAGCTTGGCGGCGACGTGATCGCACTGGAAGCGGAGGATCATTATCTGCGCGTGCACCGCTCGAGCGGATCCACGCTCGTGCTGATGCGGCTCGCGGATGCCGTCGCGGCCGATGATGGGCAACAGGGGCTGCAGGTGCACCGCAGTTGGTGGGTCAACCGTGAGGCGGTGCAGCGGCTGGAGGGCAGCCAGCTCCACCTGTCGAATGGCCTCAGCGTGCCGGTCGGCCGAACCTTCGCAGCGCAGGTCCGCGCTGCATTTCGTCCTAAGCCTTGACGGCCACCACTGCGTCGATCTCGACCGCTACACCCAGCGGCAGGCTCGGCACGCCGACCGCGCTGCGGGCGTGTTTGCCGAGGTCGCCGAACACTTCGGCCATCAGCAGCGAACAGCCGTCGACGACCTTGGGCTGGTCGGTGAAATCGCCGGTCGAGTTCACGAAGCCACCGAGCTTCACCACCCGCGCGACGCGGTCGAGGCTGCCGAGCGCCGACTTCATCTGGGCGAGCAGCATGATGCCGCAGCTCTGCGCGGCGTCGCGGCCGGCCTCCAGGTCCATGTCCTCGCCCAGCCGGCCGGTGATCCGCTGGCCGTCGCGCTGCGACACCTGGCCGGAGATGTAGAGAAAGCCGCCGATCTCTACCGCCGGCACATATGCGGCGACCGGGGCGGCGGGCTCGGGAAGGGTGATGCCGAGTTGGGCGAGGCGCTGATCGATGCTCATGCGGGTTCCCCAATCACCGGTGCCGCGCTGCCGTCAAGCCCGGAGGTCAGCCGCTCCCGGATCCAGTGCTTCGCCTCCGCCCAATCGTCGATGCGGGCATGGGCTTGCGGCGCCGGGGGCATGATGGCGGCGAGTTCGGGCTCTGCGATCATGTGGAGGCGGTGGACCTGCGGCGCGGCCTTGGCGACCGAGGCATGGTGGATCGCGAGATCGTCGACGAACACGGCGGCGCGGGGCCGATACTCCTCCAGCAGCGTCATCACGGGCGTGCCCTTGCCACCCTGGTTGCACAGCACGCGGTGATTGATGCCGAGCGCGTCCAGCTGAGCCATGCGCCGCTCTTGATGCTCGTCGAGCAGGTTGGTCAGCACCACCACATCGGCGATCTGCGCGAGCTCGGCCAAGGCCTCGGCGGCGTGCGGAACGAGGGTCTGGCGGTGCATCTCGTTTTCGAAGAACCCGTTCAGCAGCGGCCAGGTCTGCTCCCGCGCCAGTATTTCACCGGTCTTGCGGTGGCGCACGGCACGCGAAAAGTCACCCGCAGCAAGGTCGAAGTCGACGTCATGCGCCTCGTCGAGCCAGTCACGAAAATGGCTGACCATGTGCAGCAGCACTTCGTCGCAGTCGGTGATAAGGAGAGGCCGGGTCATCGTTCCAGTTCCGCCCGCGCTGCGATCATCGCCTCCGGCTTCACGTCCAGCGCTTCGGCACAGGCGATCAGGTCCGGCTCATGCGCTTCGAGGAAGCCCAGCACCGCCGCCTGCACAGCAGGCTCCTCGATCCGCTCGCGCAGATCCTTCGTGGTTAATCCGGTCAGGCCAAGCAACCGCTCGGCCCGGCGCGAGTCTTCCAGGCACCACGCAAGCGCCATCAGCGCGAGCGTCACCGGATCGTGATTAGGTGGTGCGGGTCGCATGGGTTATGTTGATAAGTGCGGGGGCAGGAGTGTGAGGCGCTTGTGAGTAAGAAAGTGCTGGTTGTCGAGGACAACGAACTGAACCTCAAACTCTTCTGCGATCTGCTGCGCGCTCACGATTATATTGCCGAGCCGGTGCGCGACGGCCGCGAGGCGGTGGAGCGGGCCCGCAGCTTTGCGCCGGATCTCGTCATCATGGATATCCAGCTGCCGAATGTCAGCGGGCTGGAGCTGATCGAGACACTAAAGGCCGACGACCAGCTGAAGCCGATCCCGATCATGGCCGTGACGGCCTATGCCGGCAAAGGCGACGAGGAACGCATCCGCGCAGCCGGTGCGGAGGCCTATGTGTCGAAGCCGATCTCAGTCGGACGTTTTGTCGAGAGCGTGGAAGCGCTGGTTTGAAGCTCCCTCCCAATGGCGGGAGGGAAGAAGATCACTTGATCTTGGCTTCTTTGAAATCGACGTGCTTGCGCACGACGGGATCATATTTGCGGAAGCTCAGCTTCTCGGTCTGGGTGCGCGGGTTCTTCTTGGTGACGTAGAAAAAGCCCGTGTCCGCGGAGCTGACGAGCTTGATCTTGACGGTGGTCGGCTTGGCCATGGCCCGAACTCTCTTGATGTCGCAAAATAAGAAAAGCGGCGTCGCCGCCGCTCTGTCAGCGGTGGCCAATGCGCAAAAGCGGCGCGTGAGTCAAGCATCAGGGGTTTAACGCGGCTTTCATCGAACGCTGCTTAGGCTGATTACCGACATTATCCGGAGTCAGCCGATGCAGGACGGGATGCGCCAAATACAAGCGGAGCTGTGCGAGCGGATCGACGGATTGCGGGTGGCCGTTCCTTATGCGCCGGTGTCCGGCCTGTGCGACAAGGCCTCCGATCTCCGCCATCTGGCGCAGCGCTTCGAGATGCGGCCGGTTGCCGATCTGGCCTGGAGGCTCGAGGGGCGGCTTGCGCGCGGCGAGCGGGGGCCTGCGGTGCTCAACATGCTGTCATTGATGCGCGAAGCGAGCGAATGCGGCCGCACGGATACGCAGGCGGCCACGGCCTGGGCTGCGGCCGCTTCGATCCGCCTCGCCTGAAATCCTTCGCTTGAGCCGGTGCTGCTCTTCTTCCATGGAAGAGCGATAGGCGCCGGGCAGGGGCCCGGCGCGCTCGCACAAGGTTGACCCATGCGCCGACTGACCTTTGCTCTCGCCCTCTGCCTTACCGCTCCCCTCCATGCCCAGCCTGCGGACGGTCCCGGCCGCACGCTGCAGGGCCGCGATCTGTTCAGCCTCGAAGTCGCGACCGACCCGCAGATCAGCGCCGACGGTTCCGTCATCGCCTATGTCCGCCGCTCCGGCGACATCATGACCGACCGCGCGCGGCCGACCATCTGGCTGGTCGACACGCGCAGCGGCGCCCATTCGCCGCTGGTCGCGGGTCTTGGATCGCACACCAGCCCGCGCTGGTCACCGGACGGCAAGCGCCTCGCTTATGTGTCGACCGCCGAAGGCGGCACAGCGCAGCTCTTCGTCCGCTGGATGGCGACCGGGCAGACGGCCCGCGTCACCGGCCTGCCGACTTCGCCCAGCCAGATCGTCTGGTCGCCCGACAGCACCCGCCTCGCTTATACCATGCTGGTTCCCGCCGAAGCGCCTGCGCTCGGCAAGCCGCTCAAGAAGCCGGAAGGCGCCGAATGGGCCAAGCCGCTCGAAGTCTATGACCGCGTCGTCTACCGCACCGACAGCCAGGGCTATCTGAAGCCCGGTCTAACCCAGATCTTCACCGTCTCGGCCGAAGGCGGCGCACCTCGCCAGGTCACTTTCGCCAAGGCGCCGATCAATGGCCAAATCGATTGGACACAAGACGGGCGAAAGCTGCTGTTCAGCGCCAATTTGACCGACAAATGGCAGCTCGAAGGCAATGACAGCGAGCTGCAGGAAGTGGATGTCGAGACCGGCGCCATTCGCGCCCTCACCGACCGGCGCGGTCCTGACCAGGACCCGGTGGTATCGCCCGACGGAAAGTGGATCGCCTTTACCGGCTATGACGATGCCGGCCGCGCCTATGAGGCGGACGAGCTTTACGTGATGCCGGCTAGCGGCGGCACGCCGCGCGCGCTGACCCCGCGGCTCGACCGCAACGTGTCGTCCCCGACCTGGTCGGGGGACGGCCGCGCCCTTTACGTCTCCTATGACGATAAGGGCGTCACCAAGGTCGCACGCGTCGGGCTCGACGGCTCGATTCGGACGGTCGCAGAAGGGCTGACCGGCTCCGCGCTTGACCGGCCCTATACCGGCGGCGAGTTCAGCGTCGCCCGCGACGGCACGGTCGCGGTCACAGCAGGCGGGCCGCAGCGCCCGTCCGAAATTGCGATGGCGCGCGGCGGCGCGCTGCGCACGCTGACTCGCCTCAATCAGGAGCTTTTCGCCGGCAAGACGCTGGGCCTGGTGCAGAAGGTCGCGGTCACTGCCTTTGACGGAAAGCCGATCGATGCCTGGCTGACCCTGCCGCCGACGTCGGCGGCTGGCGGCAAGCACCCGCTGATCCTGGAGATTCACGGCGGACCTCATTCCGCCTATGGCCCATCCTTCGCCACTGACAACCAGCTCTACGCGAGCGCCGGCTATGCGGTGCTGTCGGTCAATCCGCGCGGCTCCACTTCCTATGGCGAGGCCTTCGCCAACGAGATCGACAAGACCTATCCCGCCCGTGACTATGACGATCTGATCAGCGCGGTCGATGCGGCAGTCGCGACCGGGCAGATCGATCCGAACAACCTTTTCGTGACCGGCGGCTCGGGCGGCGGCGTGCTCACTGCCTGGATCATCGGCAAGACCGATAGGTTCAAGGCCGCGGCGACCCAGAAGCCGGTGATCGACTGGGCGAGCTTCGCCTTAACGGCCGACAACCCCGCGTTCTTCACGAAATACTGGTTCGGCAAGAAGCCGTGGGAGGCGCCGGAACTCTACTGGTCGCGCTCGCCGCTGTCGCTGGTCGGCAATGTGAAGACGCCAACGCTCGTGCTGGTCGGCTCGGAGGATTATCGGACCCCGGTCAGCGAGGCGGAGCAATACTACTCCGCCCTCCAGCTGCAAGGCGTGCCGACCATGCTCGTCAAGGTGCCGGGCGCCAGCCATGGCGGCCTCGCTGTGCGGCCATCCCAGTCGGCGGCCAAGGCGGCGGCTATCATCGCCTGGTTCGATCGGTATCGGAACAAGGCCGCCAGCACCGCCGACTAAGGAGAAGGTGAAATGGACCAGCGCATTCGCCAGCGAGCGATAGAGCTGTACGACGCCTACACGCATGCTGGTCGGGATCGCCGTTCTTTCCTGCGCCAGATGACGCTGTTGGCGGGCAGCGTGACGGCGGCGGAAGCGCTGATTGCCGGTATTGCCGCGTCGCCTGCTGCGGCAGCCATAATTCCGGCAGATGACAAGCGCCTGAAGACGCGCACCGAGCGATGGGAAAGCGCACCCAGCCGGGCAATGAGCGCTTATGTGGCGGAGCCCATGCGGGGCAAGGCCGGGCGGCTGGTTGTCGTCATCCACGAGAATCGCGGGCTGACCGAGCATATCCGCGATGTGACTCGGCGAGTGGCGCTCGCCGGCCACCGGGCGGTGGCCCCGGATCTGCTGACGCCGGCTGGCGGCACACCGACCGACGAAAACAAGGCGCGCGAGATGATCGGCGCGCTCGATCTTGCCGCCACGATCAGAGACGCGCAGTCGGTGTTTCCGCGCTTTGCGGGCGGTCGAAAGGCGGGCGTGACCGGCTTTTGCTGGGGCGGTGCGCTGGTGAACCGGCTGGCGGTGGCCGGCGCGTCGCGGCTGGCTGCGGGCGTGAGCTATTATGGCCCGGCGCCGGCACCGGAAGAGGCGGCGAAAGTGGCAATCCCGCTGATGATCCACTTGCCCGAAATCGACGCGCGCGTAGCGGGCACGGTGCGGCCATTCGTTGCGGCGTTGCGGGCCGCGAACAAGCCCGTGACGCTGCACGATTATGCTGGCGCCAATCACGCCTTCAACAACGATACTTCTCCAGAACGTTATAACGAGGCGGCGGCGAAGCTGGCATGGGAGCGGACACTGGCCTTCTTCGAAACCCATTTGGCCTGATTCTTTGTTCCTGCTATGTTCTAGTCGACTCGAACAGGGGAGTGCCGCGTGGCTGATCTGACATTCTACACCAACCCGATGTCCCGCGGTGCGATCGTGCGCTGGATGCTGGAGGAAGTGGAGGCGCCTTACGAGACGGTGCTGCTCGACTATGGCACGACGATGAAGGCGCCTGAGTATTTGGCGATCAATCCGATGGGCAAGGTGCCGGCCATCAAGCATGGTGACGTGGTGGTGACGGAAGGCGCGGCAATTTGCGCCTATCTCGCCGATGCGTTCCCGGAGGCGAGCTTGGCGCCCGTGCCGGGGTCGCCGGAACGCGGTGCCTACTATCGGTGGATGTTCTATGGTGCAGGTCCCGTCGAGGCCGCAATCATCGACAAGGCGTTGGGCCTGGACGTGCCCGACGACAAGAAGGCGATGGTCGGCTATGGCAGCTACGATACGGTCGTCGACGTGCTGGACCGGCATTTCTCCGAAAATGAGTGGGCCGCATGCGGTAAATTCACGGCGGCCGATGTCTATCTCGGCTCGCAGATCGTCTGGGGCACCCAGTTCGGCACGCTGCCGAAGCGCGACAGTTTCGATGCCTATGTCGGCCGCCTGACGTCGCGCCCGGCCGCGCAGCGTGCGCAGGAGATCGACGCCAAGCTTCGGCCGCAGGGCTAGATCGTGCCCGATCCCGCTCTATAGGTCAGGGCGGATCAGATAAGGGGCATGAGCATGAACAGTCTGGAACTGCGGTCGCTGGTCACTGACGACGGCACGCTGCGCATCAGCCTTGAACCGCAGGACCTGGGCGAAGCGGGGCCGGGAGAGCTGCTCGTCCGCGTCGAGGCGGCGCCGATCAATCCGTCCGACCTCGGACTGCTGCTCGGGCCGGCCGACTTATCGACACTGCAGACAGACGGCGACGCGCTGACCGCCCGTGTGCCGCAGGAGCGGCTGGGCATCGTCGCCGCGCGCCTCGGCGAGTCGCTGCCGGTGGGCAATGAAGGCGCCGGCACTGTGGTTGCGGCCGGCCCCGACCAGCAGCATCTGATCGGCCGGGTCGTCGGCATGATCGGTGGCGCCATGTATGCCCAGCACCGCCGCATCGCCGCGCGCGACTGCATGGTGCTGCCGGAAGGCGCGACGGCTGCCGAAGGCGCGTCGCTGTTCGTCAATCCGCTGACCGCGCTCGCCTTCGTCGAGACGATGCGGGCGGAAGGGCATAAGGCGATCGTTCACACCGCTGCCGCGTCGAATCTCGGCCAGATGCTGGTGCGCATCTGCCTGGCCGACGGCGTGAAGCTGGTGAACATCGTTCGCAGTGCCGAGCAAGTGCAGCTGCTGCGCGATCTCGGCGCCGAGCATGTCGTCGACAGCAGCCAGCCCGACTTCATCGGCAGGCTGGAGGCCGCGATCGACGCTACCGATGCGACCATCGCCTTCGATGCGATCGGCGGCGGCAAGCTCGGCAGCCAGATCTTGGGCGCGATGGAGCGCGTCGCCGGGCGCAAGATGGAGAGCTACAGCCGCTATGGCTCGAACGCCTTCAAGCAGCTCTATATTTACGGCGCCCTCGATCTGGGGCCGACCACCCTCAATCGCTCTTTTGGCTTCTCCTGGAGCGTCGGCGGCTGGCTGCTCACCCCGTTCCTGATGAAGGCGGGCGCCGAGACCAACGCCCGCATGCGCGAGCGCGTGGCGCGCGAGTTCCGCACGACCTTCGCCAGCCACTATTCCGACACGATCAGCCTGCGCGACACGCTGAAGCCGCAGGTGGTCCGCGCCTATGAGCAGAAGCGCACCGGCTCCAAATACCTGATCGACCCGTCGCGCTGAGGGCTCCCCTGCGGAAGCAGGGGGCCAGATTTCACCGCAGCTGGGCCCCGGCTTTCGCCGGGGAACAAGCCGACGCTATTCCTCGCCGCCGCCGCTTTCCTTGCCCGTGCCCGCTGGGGCAGCAGGAAGGGCGCGGCGCTCGATCGGCTTCAGCCCCTCGGCTTTCAGTCGCTGATTCAGCGCTGGCAGCCCGCCCAACGCAGTCTCCAGCTCCGCCAGCTGCGCATCCAGCTGGCCAGACAAGGTGGCGAAGGCCTGCTCCGTCTGGTCGGTCGGCGGCGCCTCGGCGCTCTCGACCGTGCCGATCAGTCCGGCGAGCTTGTCGTTGAGCATGATCGGATAATTGAGCGGGTCCTGCCGGCTGCGATTCTGAACCTGATAGAGCCTGCTCTCGACCGCACTCAGCCGCGCGTCGAAGGCGCCAAGCTCAGCTTTCAGCTCAGCGTCAGCCGTCTTCGCCGAAGCAACGGCAGTCTGCGGCTTGACGCCACGAATGAGCAGCACGGCTTCGTTTGCCTGCGAGACACGCGCCGAAATGCGGCTCGCGAGTTCGAAGCGCCGTTGCAGGTCGGCAGGCTGCGCAGTAATGACGCGCGGATCGGCGCGGACTTCGAACGGCTGCACCTGCGTGCGGCCATCTACGGTCAGCCGCGCCTGATAGGGGCCCGGCAGCGTGGTGATGCCGCGATTGCGGCTCGTCCACAGGATCATGTCCGGGAATTCGGTGAAGCGCGGATGGCGCATGTTCCATACGAAGCGGTTGAGCCCGGCCTTCATGCCCGCGGTCTGCACGGGCGGCGGCCCGTCATCATCCTCGTCGGGCTTCTTATACTCCTTCGGGCTGCCGGCGAAGCTCTGGATCAGTTTGCCGTCGGCACTAAGGATGTCGAGCGATAGCTTGCGCGGCGCTTTCGGCAGGAAATAGTCGATCGCCACGCCTTCATCGACGCCGCGCACCGCCGCCGAGGGCGCGAACAGCCGCAGCCGCCGGTCTTCGCCCGATGCGAGCTGCCGCAGAACGCCGACATCGTCCATCACCCAGAAGGAGCGGCCATGAGTCGCGATCACCAGGTCGCGATCGGTCACAGCCAGGTCGGAGACCTGCACGGCGGGCAGGTTGCGCTGAAGCTTGTGCCAGCGCCCGCCGGCGTTGAACGACACCCACACGCCCCGCTCCGTGCCCAAATAGAGCAGCCCCGGCCGCTTCGGGTCCTCACGGATGCTCCGCGCGATCTCGTCGGCCGGAATGCCGCTCGAGATCCCGGTCCAGCTGCGGCCATAGTCGGTCGTTTTGAACACGTACGGCTTGAAGTCCCCGAGCAGGAAGCGGTGGCCGGTCAGATAGGCGGTGCCCGCCTTGTGCGGCGAGTCCTCGACCGTTGTGATCTTCACACTGGCGGGCAGCGACTTGGGCGTGATGTCCGACCAGCTGCCGCCGCCGTCGCGCGTCACATGCACCATGCCGTCGTCGGACGCAGCCCAAATCAGGCCGCGCTCCAGCCGCGAAGGCGCCAGCGCGAACACGGTCGCATAGGTCTCCACGCCGGTCTGGTCGCGGGTGATCGGCCCGCCGGAAGGCCCGAGCGTCGCTGGATCATGCCGCGTCAGGTCGGGGCTGATCTTTTCCCAGCTCTGCCCTTCATTCCGCGTCCGCCAGACATGCTGCGACGTCACGTAGAGCGTGCCCGGCTCGTGCGGGTCGAACACGATCGGAAAGGTCCATTGGAAGCGCTCGGCGATGTCGCCGGCCGAATAGCCCATCGGGTTGTCGGGATTGACGTTGATCCGCCGCTCCTGCCCGGTCGCATGGTCATAGCGGTCGAGAGTGCCGCCATAGCTGCCCGAATAGAAGATGTTCGGATTGCGCGGATCGTTGGTGACATAGCCGCTCTCGCCGCCGCCGGCCGCGAAACCGTAGAGCCCACCCAGCACGTTGACGTGCTTCCAGTCGCGCGAGGGCACGCAGATCGTCGTATTGTCCTGCTGCCCGCCGCAGACGAAATAGGGAAAGTGGTTCGAGACCGACACGCGATACATCTGCGCGGTCGGGTAAGTCTGCTTGGTCCAGCTCGTGCCGCCATTCAGGCTGACATTGGCGCCGCCGTCGTTGGACTGGACCATGCGCTGATTGTCGTTGGAGGCGATCCACAGGTCGTGATTGTCGCCGTGCGGCACCTTGATCTTGGTCTTGAACGTCTTGCCGCCGTCGTCGGAGCGGAAGAAGTCGACGTTCAGCACATAGACGCGGTCCTTCGCCTTCGGGTCGGCGACGAGGCGGGAGTAGTAAAAGGCGCGCTGGCGCAGGTCGCGATGATCGTTGGTGCGCGTCCAGCTGGCGCCGGCATCGTCGGAGACGAAGACGCCGCCGTCCTGATGCTCGACGATCGCATAGACGCGCTTCGGGTCGGCCGGCGAGACGCTGACGCCGATCTTTCCGACCAAGCCGGTCTGCGGCATCCCCTTGGCGCGGGTCAGTTCGGTCCAGGTCGCGCCGCCGTCAGTGGACTTGAACAGGCCGCTGCCCGGCCCGCCCGAGCTCATCCCCCAGGGCTTGCGCCACGCCTCCCAAAGCGAGGCGTAGATCGTGTCCGGGTTGTTCGGGTCGATCGAGATATCGGCGGCCCCGGTTCGTGGGTCGCGGTACAGGATTTTCTTCCAAGTCTTGCCGCCGTCGAGCGTCTTGAAGACGCCGCGTTCGTCATTCGGTGCGCCATAATGGCCGAAGCCGCCGACATAGACGGTGTCGCAATTCTTCGGGTGGATGCGGACGCGCGAAAAATTCTGGACGTCGGCGAGCCCCACCTTCTTCCATGTTTTGCCGGCATCGATCGTCTTCCATACGCCATTGCCGGGCAGGATGTTGCCCCGCAGCTGGGTCTCGCCGGTGGTCGCATAGACAATGTCGGGATTGGCTTCGCAGACGCCGACGCCGCCCATCGCGGCGGTGTCGATCTGCCCGTCCGTGACCGCGGACCAGCTGGTGCCGCCGTCCGTCGTCTTCCAGATGCCGCCGCCGGTCGCGGCGAAATAATATTCGTTCGGCCGCGCGACGCTGCCCGAGGAAGAGATCGACCGGCCGCCCCGATTGGGGCCGATGTTGCGCCACTTCAACGCCGTGAAATAGGCTTCCTCGCCCTTGGGAAGCGGCTCGGGCTTGGTCGCCGGATCGGCCGGCTTGGCGCCGGCATCGACTGCCTTGGCGGGATCCTGCGCCGCGACGGGAGCCGAAAGCAGCGCCAGCGCCAGAACAAAGAAACTCCCGCGCATGCTCCTGCTCCCGCTTATTCTTTGCGTCGCCAATAGCATGGGCGCAGAGCTCGGCAATCCTCCGGCGATTGACTAAAAGGCTGCTGCGCCGCAGCATCGCCGCCATGGCCGAGCTTCCCCCGATTGCGCAAAACCCCGACATCCGCTTCCTCGGCAAACTGCTCGGCGACGTAATCCGGCATTATGGCGGCGAGAAGCTCTACCGGCGTACCGAATACATCCGCAGCGCCTCGGTCGACCGTCACCGAGGCACCTCAGGGGCGATCGACACCGGCCTCGAAGCGCTGACGCTCGACGACACTCTCGCCTTCGTGCGCGGCTTCATGCTCTTTTCGATGCTTGCCAATCTGGCCGAGGACCGGCAGGGCATCGCGTCGGAGCCAGGCGCAGACGTCGCGAGCGCGGTCGAACGGTTGCGCGAGCAGGGGGTGACCAACGAGGCCTTGCTCGGGTTACTGGAAAATGCGCTGGTGGCCCCCGTACTCACGGCGCACCCCACCGAAGTCCGCCGCAAGAGCATGATCGACCACCGCAATCGCATCGCGGAGCTGATGCGCCGCCGCGACACCGGCGCGGACGAGACGGTCGCCGGCGAGCCGCTGGAGCAGGCGATCGCCCGCCAGATCGCACTCCTGTGGCAGACCCGACCGCTGCGCCGCGAGCGGCTCTACGTCGCCGACGAGATCGAGACGACCCGCACCTATTTCCGCGACACCTTTCTGCCCGTGCTGCCGGCGCTCTACGCGCGCTGGGAACGCGCACTCGGCCAGCACCTGCCGAGCTTCGTCCGCCCCGGCAGCTGGATCGGCGGCGACCGCGACGGCAATCCGTTCGTCACTGCCGACTCGCTGCGCCTGGCGATGGCGAGTGGTGCCGAGACGGCAATCGGCCATTATCTCGAAGCCGTTCACACGCTCGGCGCGGAGCTGTCCGTTTCATCGTCACTGGCCTCCGTCGAAGCATCTGTAGCGTCGCTCGCGGAAGCGAGTCACGATACCTCGCCCGCCCGCGCGGACGAACCTTATCGACGCGCCCTGTCGGGCATCTATGCCCGGCTGAGTGGGACCTATCGCGACTTGGCCGGCAAGCCGCCGCCGCGCGCGACCAGCCTGTCGGCCCAGTCTTATGCGGCACCAGCCGACCTGCAGGCGGACCTTGCCGCCATCAATGAGTCGATTTCCAGCGATGGCGGCGTGCTGGCCGGACCCGGCGGGCTGAGCCGCCTGATGCGCGCCGTCGACAGTTTCGGTTTCCACATGGCGACTCTGGACCTGCGGCAGAACAGCGCCGTGCACGAGCGCGTGGTTGCCGAGTTGCTGCGCGTCGCCGGTGTCGCGCCGGACTATGCCGCACTAGACGAAGCCGCACGCGTCGCGCTGCTGCAGCAGGAACTCGCCTCGCCGCGGCTGCTGGCGACACCGTTCGCCGGCTACTCGGACGAAACCCAAAGCGAACTCGACATCGTCCGCGCCGCCGCCGAAGCGCACCGGCGCTACGGCCCCGCCTGCATTACCCAGTACATAGTGTCGATGTCCAAGTCGGTCTCCGACCTGCTCGAAGTCCACTTGCTGCTGAAGGAAGCGGGCCTCTATCGCCCCGGCGAGGCACCGGCGATCATGGCCGTTCCTTTGTTCGAGACGATCGGCGATCTAGAAGCTGCGCCGGAAATCATGCGCGACTGGTTCGCTTTGCCCGGCATCGCTGACTGGGCCCACGCCAGAGGCCGGCAGGAAGTGATGCTTGGCTATTCGGACTCGAACAAGGATGGTGGCTACCTCACCTCCGTCTGGTCCCTTTACCGGGGGAGCGAAGCCCTGCGAGAGATATTCGCTGACGCCGGGGTGGGTATGCAGCTCTTCCACGGTCGGGGCGGTGCAGTGGGGCGCGGCGGCGGTTCATCCTTCACGGCAATCCGAGGCCAGCCGTCTGGCACGGTGCAGGGCCGCATTCGCATCACCGAACAGGGCGAAGTGATCGCCGCCAAATATGGCACGCCCGAAAGTGCCGCCGCCAACCTGGAAGCGATCGCGGCCGCGACCCTGCTCGCGTCGCTCGAACCGCCGCTGTTGAGCCAAGCCGACGCGCAGCGTTTTCAAGGCGCGATGGAGCAGCTGTCCGGTGCGGCGTTCAACACCTATCGCGGCCTCGTCTATGAGACGGACGGCTTCCGCACGTTCTTCCGCCAGATGACGCCGATCGCCGAGATCGCGACGCTGAAGATCGGCTCGCGTCCGGCCAGCCGCACCAAGTCCGACGCGATCGAGGATCTGCGCGCCATCCCCTGGGTGTTCAGCTGGGCGCAGGCGCGCGTGATGCTGCCCGGCTGGTATGGAGTCGGCAGTGCCTTGGAGGCATTCAGGGACCGCGACCTGCTGCGCGCGATGGCCGCAGACTGGCCGTTCCTGTCCAGCACGCTCGGCAATCTGGAGATGGTGCTCGCGAAATCCGACATGGAGATCGCTGCTCATTACGCCGGGCTGGTCGAAGATCGGGCATTGGGCGACGCGCTGTTCGGCCGCATTCGCGACGAATGGCGCCGCACCCATGACCAGCTGCTCGAGATCACCGGCCAGTGCCGGCTGCTCGAGCGCAATCCTTCGCTCGACACGTCGATCCGCCTGCGCCTGCCCTATATCGAGCCGCTCAATCTGCTTCAGGTGGAATTATTGAAGCGGCACCGCGCCGGCGAGCAGGACGAGCGCATCGCCGAAGGAATTCAGTTGTCGATCAATGCGATCGCGACAGCCCTCCGGAACAGCGGTTAACCACCTACTCACCTTACACTTGGACGCGCCTCCGGGTTACCGATGCGAGGCCGGAACAAATGCGCGGGATGCGCGCTGTGGCGGCGGGGAGTAGCCTGATGCTGTGGATCGCCGTTCTCATTTCCGTTCTGCTGGCGCTCGGCCTCGCGTCATTCGTGCGGTTGCGGCTGCGGCGGCCGGTCACCTTGCAAGAGGTGCAGCCGATGCGCGCAACGCTGGAGCGCCGGCTGCGCGAGGGGCGTGAGTTCCACCTCTAGCCGATGATCGGCGATCTGTTCGGGCCCGACCTGCCCGGCCTCGCCGTCGCTCCGGACCTTGTCACACCGGACGAAGAACAGGCGCTGGTCGAAGCGATCAATATGGCGCCGCTGGAGCCGTTCCGCTTCCAGGGCTGGACCGGCAAGCGCCTCACCGCCTCCTATGGCTGGCGCTATGATTTTGAGGACAGCCGCTTCGCCGAAGCCGAGCCGTTCCCCGAATGGCTGCTGCCGGTGCACGACCGCGCCGCCGCCTTTGCCGGGCTGCTGCCCCAGGAACTGCCCCACGCACTGCTGATCCGCTACGATCCCGGCGCGGGCATAGGCTGGCACCGCGACCGGCCGGTGTTCGAGCAGGTGGTCGGCATATCCTTGGGCGCACCCGACACGATGCGCTTCCGCCGCCGTGTGGGGACGAAGTTCGAGCGCCACGCGCTGACGCTGGCGCCGCGCTCGGCCTATCATCTGAGCGGACCGGCGCGCTGGGAGTGGGAGCACAGCATCACCCCCGCCGACCGCACCCGCTGGTCCGTGACGTTTCGAAGCCTCAGGCGCTAGCCACCCAGTTGCCGTGAAATCCTGGCGGCACGCGGTGCGGAATGCGGATGCTCGCCTGGGGCTCACCCTCGAACTTCCGCGCGTCAAGAATGACTAGGTCGGTGGTCTGGCCGGGATAGTCGACAACCAGGCCGATCAGCCAGCCTTCGTCCTCGCCCGCGTCTTCAAGCGCCGGCACGAACACGAACTCGCCGGGATAACGGCCCTCGCCGAAATCGTGGACCTGCCGCGTGCTGGCCTCGAGATCATGCTTGTAGAGGCGAGTCGCGCCGAGGAACTGATCTGCCCGGCCCTCGGGCAGCGCCATCGAATAGGCGTAGCGATAGGGCTGGCCGACCCGCCGCTCATCCGGGCGCGGGAATTCCTGCGGGCTGGCGTCGATTACCTTGCGCGCGACGCGACGCTCCGCCGGGTCGATAGTCCAGCGTTCGAGCGAGCTGGCGACGCTGTCGGGACCGTGGGTGGAGCGGCCGAACATCGACTCGTGCGCGACCACATCCACCACCACGCGCCCGTCCGGCAGGTCATAGGCATTGCACGGGTGAAATACGTAGCATGGCTCGACATCGCACCAGATGACGTCCCCCGCCGTCCCGTGCCGCGGCATCAACCCCACCCGCGCGCGATGATCGGTGTTCCAGGCATAGGGAAAGCTGTGCCCGGCGATCAGCTTCTTCATCGAAAAGGTGACCGGCAGGTCGAACACCAGAACGTAACGGGCCGTGATCGCGCAATCATGGATCGACGGGCCATGCTGCACCGGGATCGGCTCCTCGCGCACCACCTTGCCTTCTGCCGACACAACGACATGGCGCACTACATTCTGATTTATGCCTTCGTAGCAGATGGCGTGGTTCTCGCCGGTCAGCGGGTCGAGATGCGGATGGGCGCTGAAGCTGCCCAGCAGCGTGTCGTCGAACGGGTTGTAGGTCTGCTCGTCTAGGTCGTGGGACAGTTCGACCGGATAGCTGCCCGCCTCCACCAGCGCCCAGGTGCGGCCAGCTATACCGGCAACGTTGGTGTTGACCGTGTCGAAACCGCCATGGCGCGGCCCGGGCGCTGCCTTTACGCCGCGCAGCTCAGCCACGCGCTTCGAGCGAATCCAGCGATTGCGATACCAGAGCGCGCGCCCATCCTGAACGCGCAGCGCGTGCACCATGCCGTCGCCGCTGAACCAGTGATGGCTGCCCGGATCGGGCGCGATCGGGTTTGGCCCTATGCGGAGGTAACGGCCGTTCAGCGCCGCCGGGATCGTGCCGGTCACCGCCAGTTCGGTGAGCGTCTTCTCTTCCGTCATCGGCTCATGGATGCCGGTCAGGAACGGGTGGTCGTCGACCGGCGGCAACCGCTTGCGATTGAAGCCGGCGAGCGCCGTCACGCCTTTGGTCACCGTCGAACGGATCAGTGTTTCTACCGAACTTGCCACAGCGACTCTCCTGCGCCAGATGTTGACGCCATAAACATACCGCTAATGGTAACAGTGTCAACATGGCGAAACGCAATTATCATCACGGCGATTTGAGGCGGGCGCTGCTCGATGCGGGACTGGAGTTGCTCGAGACACGCGACGCGCACGATCTCTCCCTGCGCGAAGTGGCGCGCGCGGTCGGCGTCAGCGCGACCGCCGTCTATCGCCACTTCCCGGACAAGGACGCGCTGCTCGATGCGCTGGCCAGCGAAGGGTTCGGCAAGCTCGCCGAAGTCCAGCACCGCGCAGCCGAGGCCGCGGGCGGCGGGGAGATGGGTTTTGTCGCGACCGGCATCGCTTATGTCCGCTTCGCTCGCGACCACCCCGCGCTGTTCCGCCTCACCTTCAGCGCGACGGCGGCACGTAACATTCTCGCCCAGCCCCCCGAGCATGTGCCCGACGCGCTTGCCTTCCTCCGTCAGAATGCGAACGCCGCCGCCGCGAGCACAGGCATGGACGCGCATGTGATCGCCGTGCGCGCCTGGTCGATTGCACACGGCCTTGCCCTGCTGATCCTCGAAAAGCAGATCGAGCCCGACGACGCGCTGATCGAAGCGGTGATCAGCGCGGAAGTGATGAAGCAGTCTCGTCCAGCAGCCAGCGCCTGAATGCCTCCATCTCGGGCGTGAGCGCGCGCGACTTGAGGTGGGTCAACCAATAGCTGCCGATATCGGCTTCGACCGCAAAGGGCTGCGCGAGCGTGCCCGCCTCTATTTCGCGCCTGAACATCGAACGCGGCGCCAGCGCCACGCCCAACCCCTCCAAAGCCGCATCGACCATCAGCCGGGAAGAGTCGAATACCGGCCCGCGCAGCACCGGCGCCTGCAGCCCTGCTGCTGCAAACCAGCGCGTCCAGTCGTCGGCGCGATAGGACCGCAACAGCGTCGCGCTGAGCAAATCAGCCGGTTGCTTCAACTCATCCGCTATGGCCGGCGCGCAGAGCGCTGTGACCGGTGCCGCCATCAAGGGCTCAGCGGTGGTCGCGTGCCACGCGCCGTCGCCGAAGCGGATGGCGAAATCCAGGCCCTCTTCGGCCAGGTCGACGCGATTGTTGTTGGTGGAAAGGCGCAGGTCGATGTCGGGATACGCGGCGCGGAAACGATCCAGCCGCGGCAGCAACCAGCTGACGGCGAACGTGCCCACCACCCCAATGCTGAGCACGGCACCGGAGCCACCGGTCAGCCGCTCGATCATCGCTGCGACGTCGTCCAGCGAGCGGCTCAACACGGGCAGCAATGCCTTGCCTTCATCCGTCAGCGCCAGCCCGCGCGGCAGCCGGTGGAACAGGGGCAGCCCCAGCCGCTCCTCCAGCGCCTTTACCTGGTGGCTCAGCGCAGCCGGCGTGACGCGCAGCTCGATAGCGGCATGAGTGAAACTGAGGTGCCGCGCCGCCGCCTCGAAGGCGCGGAGATTGTTCAGCGGCAGATGCGGGCGGATCATCGGGTCGTCGCCATCTCCCTGGCGTGCCGATCCCGGATCCCCCCCTCCGCCTTGTCGAGAAAGGCGCGGCAGCCTTGGGGGTCGACAAAGGGGTTCCGTTTGCCCGGCGCCATCCGCGTCCTTTTCTCCGACATGCCGTAATAGGAAGCGTGCGGGCCGAGGAAGACCTCACACCGCAGCGACCGCCACTTGGCAAAGGAGCGGCGAAAATCTTCCATGATCCAGGGATAAGTCGGGTTGTCGCGCAACCGATAGCCCGGCGCGCTGGCGCCGCAGATAAAGAGCGCGTTTCGCCTTCGCCCATCCACCCGCACCGGCAGCGTCCAGCTCGTGCAGCCGCGCGTATGCCCCGGCGTCAGATACGCCGTCATTCGGATGCGGCCGAGCGTCAGCAGCGCCCCATCCCTGATCACACCATCTACCTTCACGGGCGGATAGGTCATCGCGTCGCCGAAGGCGAAGTCGCCGCTGCCGCCCCGCTCCAGCAATTCGGCATCGGGAGCGGAGGCCAGCAGCCTAGCGCCGGTGGCGCGCTTCAGCTCGGTCAGCCCGCCGGCATGATCATAATGCGCCTGGCTGTTGATCAGATAGCGCACCTTCTTCGGATCGAAGCCGAGTTGGCGGATGCTGGCAAGAATCAGCGGCGCGCTCTGCGGCAGGCCACCGTCGAGCAGGATCATGCCGGAGCGGTCCACGATTAGGTAGGCGGCGAGGTCTGCCGTGCCGACATAATAGAGATTGTCCGCAATGCGGAACGGCGCGAACGGCGCGTTCCAGCGGGCTTCCTCCGCGCTCAAAGGGGCCGCGGCGAGCAGCAGTGCAGTCAGCATCAGACCTCCGAGGTATATAAGCCGGACGATTCGTCGAAGCCGATGATCGGCGCGCGGATCAGGCCTCCCGCCAGCCGCTCGCCGCGCACCGGATCGACCGCCTTGATGTCGTAATCCGGCGCGCCTTCATCCAGACCGGAGATCACGATGTCGAAAGTCGTGGCCGGCCCGCCTTGCGGCACGAACCAGTGGATATTGTCGCGCTCCGAACACATGGTCGACACCTCGCCGACATGGGCGACATAGTCGCGGGTCGGACGCAACAGCATCGCGCCGGGCTCGTCGCCCACCCGATCGAAGTTGCGGACGCGGAACGCACCTTTCACCACCATATGCGCGGAGACCATGTGCCGGTGGCCGTGCGGCGTAATCACATTGCCGGGCGCGAAGTCGAACAAGGCGACGCCGTAGTTCAGCTTCCGCGGTGCGCCCTGCGCGTCCAGAAAACGGACGTGGCGCTTCGACGGGTCGTTGGGCGAACCCTTGCTGGCCGGCGTCACTTGCGCTCGGGCGATCTCTGCCCAGAGCTCCTCCAGCTCCACCTGCGCTGCAAGCCCTTCGACACCGGCGCTCCACGCCGTCCCGTCGATGCGACCTGCCGCGAGATCGGAAGCAAGCGTCTGCTGCTCCTCAATCCATCTCGCGACGCTGCCCCGCCTTCTCGCCGCCCGTGCTTCGCTCATTAAGGCGTAGACGGCAAAGCTGGATAGGATCGTCGCCAGCCCTTCCCGCCGTGTCAGTGGATCCATCGCGCCCTCCTGTGCCGCTCGAACTTCGGCGAGCAGGTCCTCCCGCGCAAACGAGAAAAGCTAAGCGCTCTTGTTAGTGAGTGCCGCCCTTGCGCGGGATCAGGTGCAGCGCCCCGACGATGATGCCGCCGACGATCAGCCCGACAATGCCAGACCCGATGGCCGTCACCAGCCATTCGACGAGGCCTTGCGCCACAGGAACGGCGTGAGCGGCGCCGGCCGCCACTGCGTGCAGCGCATGGGGCAGCGCCTCCAGATGGAATTCCTCTAGCCCGTGCACCAGGATACCGCCGCCGACCCAGATCATCGCGGCGATACCGATTGCCGATAGGATACGCATCAGGATCGGCATGAAGTGCACCAGCCCGCGTCCGATCGCGCGCGTGGCGCTCGCCTGCCGCTCGGCAAGGTGCAATCCGATATCGTCCATTTTTACGATCAAGGCGACGGCGCCATAGACGGCAACGGTGATAGCGATGCCGACCACCGCCAGCGCCGCACCCTGCGTTGCGAGCGGTTGGTCGGCCACTTCGCTCAGTGCAATCGCCATGATCTCGGCGGACAGGATGAAATCAGTGCGGACTGCGCCGCTGACCATCTGCTTCTCAAGGTCGGGATGGTCGGCGGCAAGTTGATCGTCCGCCTTGCCATGACCATGGCCGCTCACCGCCTCGATCAGCTTCTCCACGCCCTCGAAGCACAGAAACGCGCCTCCGATCATCAGCAATGGCGTGATCGCCCAGGGCAGGAACGCGGTCAGCAGCATCGCCGCCGGGAGTAGGATGACGAGCTTGTTGAAGAGCGAGCCCTTGGCGATGCGCCAGATGATCGGCAGCTCGCGATCGGGCGTGAAGCCGTGGACGTAGCGCGGCGTCACCGCGGTATCGTCGACGACCACGCCCGCGGCCTTCACGCCGGCCCGCCCCGCCGCCGCCCCGATATCGTCGATCGACGCGGCCGCGAGTTTGGTAATCGTCGCAACGTCGTCGAGCAGGGCGAACAGACCGGATGCCATCAGCGTACCTCCGCCGCTGGCGTTAGCGGGTGCGTCTCAAAAGAAAAGAGTCAGCTCTCGTCGCTGCTCAGGTCGCGCGCCACATCCGGCCGGCGCAGGATGGAGTCGATATGGCTCGCCTCATCGAAGCTCTCATCGCCCAGGAACTTGAGCTGCGCGGAGAATTTCAGGTTCACGCGCTTGGCGACCTCGCCGCGCAGATACTTCACGTTCCGCTTCAATGCCGCCAGCACGTCGCTTTCGTTGGCGCCCAGTAGCGGCTTCACGAACACTGTCGCGTGCCGCAGGTCCGGCGACATCCGCACTTCCGTGACCGACACGCTGTGCGAAGCGAGCACCGGATCATGCACCTCGCCGCGCATCAGCACTTCGGACAGCGCATGCCGCACCTGCTCGCCTACGCGGAGCAGGCGGACTGACTTGGTTTCTGATGTCGTGTGAGCAGGCATAGCAGGTCCTGACCCTCTCCCGCGCGGCGGGAAAGGGAGGGGTTAAAGCGTCCGTTCGCGCATCTCGACTTCGAAGGTCTCGAGATAGTCGCCGGCCTTGATGTCGGTGAAGTTCTGCGTGAACGTCACACCACATTCCAGGCCCGCGCGAACTTCCGCGACATCGTCCTTGAACCGCCGCAGCGACGCGATCTCGCCCTGGTAGATGATGACATCGGCCCGCGTGATGCGCGCCTTGAGCGCTTTGCGGATGACGCCCTCGGTGACCAGCAGACCCGCAGCCCGGCCATGCTTGCCGGCCGAGAAGACCTCGCGGATTTCCGCACGACCCACGACATGCTCGATCGCTTCCGGCCCGAGCTGACCGGCCATGCCGGCGCGGATCTCGTCCGTGAGCGTGTAGATCACGTCGTAATATTTGAAGGCGACGCCATCGCGGGTGGCGATCTCGCGTGCCTTGGCGTTCGGGCGCACGTTGAAGCCGATGATCGGCGCGCGGCTGGCGGAGGCCAGGATCACGTCGCTCTCGGTAATGCCGCCGACCGCGGACGAAAGGATTCGCACGCGGATATCGTCCGTGCTGATCTTGTTCAGCGCGCCCACGATCGCTTCGACCGATCCTTGGGTGTCGGCCTTCACCACCACCGGATATTCGATCGCCCGCTTGTCGCGCAGGGCGGAGAACATCGACTCGAGCGACGCGGGAGCCGTGGTGGTGCGCTTTTCCTGAATGACGCCGGCCCGGTAGGCCGCGACCTCACGCGCACGCGCCTCGTTTTCGACGACGGACAGCATGTCGCCCGCGCTCGGCACGCCGGACAGGCCCAGCACTTCGACTGGGAGCGACGGGCCGGCTTCCTTCACCTGGCGGCCCTTATCGTCGATCAGCGCGCGAACCTTGCCGCTTTCGGCGCCGACGACGAAAATGTCGCCGACCCTCAGCGTACCGCGATTGACCAGAATCGTCGCGACGGGGCCGCGACCCTTGTCGAGCTTGGCTTCGACGACGGTGCCTTCGGCTTCACGGTCCGGATTGGCTCGCAGCTCGAGCAGTTCTGCCTGCAGCTGGATCTTCTCGATCAGCTCGTCGAGATTTTCGCGCTTTAGAGCCGACACCTCGACGTCCTGCACGTCGCCGCCCAGTTGCTCGACCACGATCTCGTGCTGCAGCAATTCCTCGCGGACGCGCTGCGGCTTGGCTTCCGGCTTGTCGATCTTGTTGATCGCCACGATCATCGGCACGCCGGCTGCCTTGGTGTGGTTGATCGCCTCGATCGTCTGCGGGCGCAGGCCATCATCGGCCGCCACTACCAGGATAACGATGTCGGTGATGTTGGCGCCTCGCGCGCGCATCTGGCTGAACGCCTCGTGACCCGGCGTGTCGAGGAAGGTGATCTTGGACTTGTCCTTCATCGCCACCTGATAGGCGCCGATATGCTGGGTGATACCGCCAGCCTCGCCCTTGACCACATCGGTGCCCCGCAATGCGTCGAGCAGCGAGGTCTTGCCGTGATCGACATGGCCCATGATCGTCACCACCGGCGGACGTGGCTTTTGGGTCTCCAGCGGATCGACGTCCTCGGACACCTGAATGTCGACATCGCTCTCGGACACGCGCGTGATGCGGTGACCGAACTCAGTAACGAGCAACTCGGCCGTGTCCTGATCGATGAAATCGCCCATCGCGACGGGCGAACCCATCTTGAACAATGCCTTGATCAGATCGGCGCCACGCTCGGCCATGCGGTTGGCGAGCTCGCCCACCGAGATCGCTTCCGGCACGACGACGTCGCGGACCTGCTTGACCTGCGGCTGGCCATAGCCGCTGGAATGGGCACGCTTTTCCTTTTCGCGCGCACGCTTCAGCGCGGCGAGCGAGCGGGCCCGCGCGCCGTCATCGTCGGTGAGCGCCTTGGTGACGGTCAGCTTGCCAGACTGGCGGCGATCGTCGCCGGTGCGCGGCCCGGGACGTGCGGGACGCGCCGGCGGCTCCGGCCGGCGCGGCGCCTGGACCGGTGTAAAGCGGCGCGGCGCCGGAACGGTGCTGGAGCGCTCTTCTTGCTTCTGTTCCTCGGCTGCAGGTGCAGCAGCGGGAGCCGCGGCGACGGGCGCCGCGGCGGCGGCCGGAGCTTCCTGCGGACGGCGTGCTTCCTCTTCGGCGGCCTTGCGAGCCTCTTCCTCCGCACGGCGATTTTCTTCGGAACGACGCTTCTGCTCTTCCGTCTGATGCTGCCGGTCCTGCTCCTCGCGGCGGCGCGCATCCTCCATCGCCTGCTGGCGCGCTTCCTCCGCCTCGCGGAGCAAGCGGTCCTGCTGCTCACGCCGTTCGAGTGCCGTCATTGGCCGGGTAGGTGCGACTGGGGGCGGTGCGACAGGGCGCGGCGCTTCGGCGACCGGCGCCGGAGCAGCAGGCTGCGCGACTTCGGGCTCGGGCGTCGGCGTGGCTTCAACTTCGCCCGGCCGGCCGAGGATGCGGCGGCGCTTCACTTCGACCACGACGGTGTTCGAGCGGCCGTGGCTGAAGCTCTGCTTCACCTTGCCGGTCTCAACCGTGCGCTTCAGGCCCAGAGGTGCCCGCGCGCCCAGCTTCGGCTTTTCCTTGTTGTCGATATCACTCATGAACCGTCGTCAGCCCTTCATTCGCAGCCTTTGCTGCTTCGCCCGCGGGCGTCGCAGCGGCGATTGAACCTTGCGAGTTGCTTTCGCAAGGCTGATCGCCTGAACCAAATCCGATAAAATCATGCCACCGCGTGAGCGCTTCGCCCACGCGCTTGGCAGCGCCCTGATCGATGATCGCGATATGTACCACATTCTCGCGTCCCAGGGCAGCCGACAATATGGTGCGCGGCGCGGCGATTACGAGACCGCGCATGCCGCTGCCTTCCGCGTCGCTGCCCATGCGCAGCGCCTGGTCGAGTTTGCGATTGCCATCCTCGCCCGCATCCGCGGCGTGAAGCAGCAGCTGAACCTGGCCCGAGCGTGCGGCATTGTCGATGCGCTCGGAACCGGTGACAAGCGTGCTGGCCCGCGCCTCGAGCCCCATCCGGTCGAGGGCGGCGCGTTCGAGCTGCTTCTCGATCTGCTCCGGCAAATCCGCGGGAACGGTCAGGTCGCGGCGGCGAAAGGCGCGGCCCAGTGCCGACTTCAGTTTACCGTTCGTAACCGCAGTCTCGAGCGCTGCACGATCCACGCCGATCCAGGCACCGCGGCCCGGCGCCTTGGCGCGCACGTCCGGCAGCACTTCGCCGTCGGGCGAGGCGACCAGCCGGACCAACCCGGCCCGGTCGGCCTTGCCGCCGGTCAGCACGCATTTGCGCTCGGGCCCGTCCTTATCGGCTTTGACCGGCTTGGGCGGCAGGACCGCCTTCAGCCGCTCTTCAGCGCCGGACGGATGCTTCAGCCCTAGCTTCGGCCGCTCATTGGGAGGTTTCCGCAACGGCGTCCTCCTCGAACCAATGGGCGCGCGCGGCCATGATGATCTCGTTGCCCTGCTCTTCGCTCAGATTATAGTCGGACAGGATGCCGCCCTTGTCTTCCTGACGCTTCGGCGCGTCCTCGTTGCGGCGGCGCGGCTCCTGCCGCTTCTTTGCGACCAACTCGTCGGTGGCGAGATCGGCCAGGTCGTCGAGCGTCTTGATGCCCGCCTTGCCGAGCGTCACCAGCATCGCTTCGTTCAGATGCGGCATCTCCGCCAAAGCATCTTCGACGCCGAGTTTGCGGCGCTCCTCGCGATTGGCTTCCTCGCGGCGATCGAGCGCTTCCTGCGCACGGCTCTGCAGCTCTGCGGCGAGCTCCTCGTCAAAGCCTTCGATCGAGGCAATCTCGTCCGTTTCGATGTACGCCACTTCCTCGAGGCTGGTGAAGCCTTCGGCGACCAGCAGCTGCGACAGCGTCTCATCTACGTCGAGCTCGGTCTGGAACAGCTCGGAACGCTCGGCGAACTCCCGCTGGCGCTTTTCGGACGCGTCGGTTTCGGTGAGGATGTCGATTGCCTTGCCGGTCAACTGAGACGCAAGCCGCACATTCTGGCCGCGGCGGCCGATTGCCAGCGACAGCTGATCGTCGGGCACCACCACCTCGATCCGGTCCTCTTCCTCGTCGATCACGACGCGGCTGACATTGGCCGGCTGCAGCGCGTTGACGACGAAGGTTGCGGTGTCCGGCGACCACGGAATGATGTCGATCTTCTCGCCCTGCATTTCCTGCACGACCGCCTGCACCCGGCTGCCCTTCATGCCGACGCAGGCGCCGACCGGGTCGATGCTAGAATCGCGGCTGATCACGCCGATCTTGGCGCGGCTGCCCGGATCGCGCGCGGCGGCCTGGATGGTGATGATGCCGTCGTAGATTTCCGGCACTTCCTGCGCGAACAGCTTCTTCATGAAGTCGGGATGGGCCCGGCTGAGGAAGATTTGCGGCCCGCGGTTCTCGCGGATCACGCGCAGAATCAGCGCGCGGATGCGGTCGCCGACGCGAACCACTTCACGCGGGATCTGCGCATCGCGGCGGATGACGCCTTCGGCGCGGCCAAGATCGACGACGACATGGCCGAACTCGACCCGCTTTACGACGCCGGTGATGATCTCGCCGACGCGGTCCTTGAACTCTTCGTGCTGACGCTCGCGCTCGGCCTCGCGGACCTTCTGGAAGATGATCTGCTTGGATGCCTGTGCCTGGATGCGGCCGAACTCGATCGGGGGCAGCGGATCGACAATGAAGTCACCCAGCTTCGCGCCCGGCTCCAGCCGTTGCGCGTCGGCGACCGAGACCTGCTTGTAGAGATCGTCGACCTGCTCGACGACTTCGACGACGCGCCACAAGCGCAGATCGCCATTGTTCGGATCCAGCTTGGCGCGGATTTCCATCTCGGCGCCGTAGCGGTTCTTGGCGGCCCGCTGGATCGCGTCTTCCATCGCCTCGATGACGATGGCGCGGTCGATCAGCTTTTCCTTCGCGACCGAATCCGCGATCGCGATCAGTTCGGCCTTGTTGGCGGAAACGGCTGCAGTTGCCATTGGTCTGTCTTACCCTTCTGCGTGAATCTGGTCGTCGCCGCTCGCTTCGTCCTCGAACTCTTCGGCTCCTGCCGAGGAAAGAGGCGCGGTCGCGGCGATCAGCTTGTTGGTGAGCGTCAGCTTGGCGGTCTTGATGCCGGCGAACGGCAGGCGCGCCTCGCGCCCGTCCTTGGTCGCCACCAGCACCTCGTCGGTGTCAATGCCCATCAGTTCGCCGGTGAACTGCTTGCGGTCATTCAGAGGCTCGGCGAGCGTGATCCGCGCCTCATGGCCGGCCCAGTCGCTGAAGTCCTTGAGTCGGGTCAGCGGCCGGTCGATGCCGGGCGAGCTGACTTCGAGACGATAGGCGCTTTCGATCGGATCGGCCGCGTCGAACACGTCGGACAAGCGGCGCGACAGCGCGGCGCAATCGTCGATCGTCAGCTGCCGCGTATCCGGCCGTTCGGCCATAACCTGCAGCGTCGGATCCGATTCCCCGCCGATCATCTGCACGCGCACGAGATCGAAGCCGAGCGCTTTCGCCTCGGGCTCGATCAAATGCGTCAGGGCAGCGATATCGGCCAACAGTCAGTCCTCAAATGCACAGGCGATCCGCGCCGGCGCCGCGTGGCGCCAGCCTCAACTCCGTTACCGATGTCGAGGGAACATCCGCGATATAGACCCAGGGGCAAAGACTCACAAGGGCCGATTGGCGGCGGCGCGCCGAGACGCTAGGCGATTGTGCAACTTGAAAAGAATCGGAGACGATGATGCGCCTGTTCCTCGCCGCGGCCCTGTCCTCCACCTTGCTCATCGCCTGCTCCGGCCACGCTCAGCCCGGCCCCAACCAGCCGAGCGCGAGCAAGCCCTTCCAGGTCCAGACGCTCGCCGATTTCGACAAGCCATGGGCGATGACCTTCCTGCCAGACGGCCGCATGCTCGTGACGCAGAAGGAAGGGCAGTTGCTGCTCGTGTCCGCCGACGCCAAGAGCCGCGCGCCCGTCGCCGGAGTGCCGAAGGTGGATAGCGCGGGGCAGGGCGGGCTGATGGACGTGGTGCTCCACCCTAACTTCGCCCGAAACCGCATGGTCTATCTCAGCTTCTCTGAAAGCGGCGAAGGCGGCAAGGGCGTGGCGCTCGCCCGCGGCACGCTCACGGACGGCGCCAGCACGCGCCTCGACAATGTCCAGGTCATCTTCCGGGCTACGCCCTATGTCGAAGGCAATGGCCATTATGCGGGCCGCATCGCCTTTGGGCCCGACGGCAAGCTCTATCTCACTCATGGCGACCGCCAGAAATTCACACCTGCCCAGGATCCGAAAGCAACGCTGGGCAAGGTGCTGCGCCTGAACGACGACGGCACGCCCGCCGCCGGCAATCCCCTCGCCGCCAAGGGCTTCCACCCGGCGGTCTGGTCCTATGGCCACCGCAACCTGCTCGGCATCGCCTTCGACGCCAAGGGCAATCTTTGGCAGCAGGAAATGGGTCCGCGCCATGGCGACGAGCTGAACCTGGTGCTGGCGGGCCGCAACTACGGCTATCCGCTCGCCTCCAACGGCGACCATTATCCCAACGAACCGGTCGCCGATAAGAACATCCCCGATCACCGCCCCGGCGACGGCTTCGAAGCGCCTAAGGTCTGGTGGAACCCGGCCATCTCGCCCGCCGGCCTGATGGTCTATTCGGGCAAGCTCTTCCCGCAGTGGAATGGCGATGTGTTCATCGGCGCGATGAACACGCCCGGCCTGGTCCGCGTCGACGTGACCGGAACCAGCGCCAAGAAGGGCGACTTCTGGGACATGGACGGCGCCCGCATCCGCGAAGTGGAGCAGGGGCCGGACGGCGCCATCTACGTGCTGGAAGACGAGCGCAACAGCTCGCAGGGCCGCCTCCTCAAGCTCACCCCGGCGCGCTGAGATGCGGAACTGGACGATAAGCCGCCGCGCGATGCTGGCAGGAGTCGGTGCGGTAGCGCTGGCGGGCAGGGCGGCAGCGCAGGCGCAGGCGCCGGCGCGCACCGGCAAGGATCAGAAGCTGCACGAGCTGCTGATGCGGCAGTTCGAAGAGGGATTGGTGCTCAATCCCACCGGGGCCACCAGCCTCGGCATGGACACCGGCCCCCGCGCTGCGCTCCGCTCCCGCTTTCCCGACTGGTCGCCCGCGGGTCGTGAGGCCGACCGCAAGGCAAGTTCGCGCGGCCTGGCCGAGCTCCGGGCGCTCGGCCGCGGCGGGCTCGGGACCGAAGCGCAGATCAGCTTTGATTCCGCGGAATTCACGCTGGAGCGCCAAGCCGAGCTGGACCGCTTCGCCTATCACACCTCCGGCTTCGGCCATCGGGGCGGTCCCTATGGCGTCACGCAGCTCGGCGGCTTCTACACCGGGCTCGGCAGCTTCATGGACACCCAACACCCGGTCAAGAACAAGGCCGATGCGGAGGCGTACATGGCGCGCCTGGAGGCGATCCCGGCACTGCTCGACGCCGACACCGAGATCGTGCGCAGCAATGCCACGATGGGCGTAGTCGCGCCGCGCTTCATTCTCGATCAAGCGATCGCGCAGCTGAAGCAGTTCCGCGACGGCGACGCCCGCCAGAAGACGTTAGTCAAGTCGATCGCCCGCCGCGCCGGTGCGCTGCAGCTGACCGGCTATGAAGATCGCGCCGCGGCCATTGTCGAAGGCCCGATCCACGCCGCCGCGACTCGTCAGATCGACACCCTCACCGGCCTACTCGGCCGCGCCGGCCCGACCGGCGTCACCAACCTGCCGAACGGCAAGGCCTATTACGAGGCCTGCCTGCGTCTCCACACCACCACACGCATGACCGCGGCCGAGATCCACCAGCTCGGGCTCAGGCGCGTCGCCGAACTGAACGGACAGATCGACACTCTACTCAAAGCGCAAGGCTATACCCAAGGCAGTGTTCGCGAGCGGCTGCAGGCACTCGATAAGCTGCCTGGCCAGGTGTTCCCAAACACCGATCCCGGCCGCCTGGAACTGATCGCCTATCTCAATGACCGGCTCGCCGTCATCCAGCCCAAGCTGCCCCAGGTTTTCGCGCGCATGCCGACCCTGCCCTACGAGATTCGACGCGTCCCGCCGGAGATCGAGGGCGGCGCGCCGGGCGGCTCGGCCCAGCGCGGCCTCCCCGACGGCTCGCGGCCCGGCATTTTCTACATCAACCTGCGCGATACGTCCGAATGGCCGCGCTACCAACTGCCGACGCTGGCCTTCCACGAAGGTGCGCCCGGCCATTTGTTCGAGGGCGCGCTGAGTCTCGAAAATGGCGACCTGCCTATCTACCGCCAGACCGGCTCCGCCACTGCCTATGGGGAAGGCTGGGGCCTCTATTCCGAACAGGTCGCCGACGAGCTCGGCATGTATGCGGACGATCCGCTGGGCAAGATCGGCTATCTCGGCTCCTATGCCTTCCGCGCGTCGCGTCTGGTCGTCGACACGGGGCTGCACGCGATGGGCTGGAGCCGCGAAAGGGCGATCGACTATATGGTCGAAAACTCGTCCCAGTCCCGCAGTTCGTCGCAGACGGAGATCGACCGCTACATCGTCTATCCCGGCCAGGCCTGCGCTTACATGGTCGGCCAGGTCGCGATCAGCCGCCTCCGCGCCGAAGCCGAACGCACGCCGAACTTCGACATCAAGCGCTTCCACACGCTGATCCTCGACGGCGGCCGCATGCCGCTCGAAGTGCTCGAACGGCGGGTGCGGACCAGTTTCGGCCTCGCTTAGGAACAAGCTAAGCACCGCAGGCGTAATGAAGAGGAGGAGGTGACGGAAAGGTGAGTGCTTCGAAAGCGACGTATACAATCGCAGAAATGCAGGAGTTCGCGTCCTTTCCGTCGTCCGCTCAGCGTTACATCCGGCGGTCGATCGGCATCGTTCGGGAGCCGGACGCGGTGGATCGGTTTTCTCGCGATCCCGTCGAGAGAGTGGCGATCTCGGTGCAAGCCCGCTGCTACCAGCGCCTGCCGGAGCTGCGCGAGCGGGTGCCCGGCAATAGTGGCCTCGATCAGGTCGAGCCGTTCATGGCGCCTCTGGTCGGCATCAGCGCATTCGATCTGGCGCAGGATCGGCTGCCGAGCTTTCAAGCCTATCGTTTCCTCTACGAACGATTGATCGGCGCATCGGCACGCCCCTGGCTGCTCGGCGCCTTTTGCGCGGCCGCCTCGCTGCCCCACATCCCCGGCCCACGCCGCCGCGATCTGTTCCTGACGATCACCGAAAGCGCGGCCACCGCGCCCGGCTGGTCGCGCCGCGAGCCCAGCTTCTATCCCGAATGGATCGACCTGGACGAAGAGGATGCTGACGAAGACTGACCGAAGATCGTCTTCAGCCAGCCTAGTACCGGCGTCAGCAGTGCCTCCCTGTTCATCTCGCCCCCCTGCTCGCGATAGGCGGCATAGGCGGACGGATGCCGCATCAGGCTGTGATCGGTCCGAGGCAGCTCCACGAACATCGCGGTGCCCGGCCGGAGCGCGTTAACCGCATCGACGATCATCTGATGCCCGTGGCGCGTTTCGAACTGTTCGTGCTCGCCCCAGAGAACCAGCACCGGCGCCTCGATCCGGGTCCAGGCGGCCAGGAAGTTCTTGTCGGCCGCTTGCCAATGCCAGACGTGCGGACGGCCATAATGCGGTGGTGCCTCGACCGTGCCGCGCATCGATGCCCACACGCCTTTCAGTTCCGGCTGCTCGCGCTCGATCTGCGCCGGCATCTTGCGGCCGAGCAGATAGGCCTGGTTGAATCGGATGCTGTTGAGCACGCGCCCGTGCACCTCGTCCGGCGCGAACTTGCCCGACCGTTCGAAATAGAAGCGGTCGAAGTTGATCATGCGCTCGAGATAGGTCAGCGCGCCGCCGCCCTGCACGACGATGCCGGCAATCGCCTTGCCCTCCGCGACCAGGGGCGCGGTCGTTGAACCCAGGCTCGAGCCGTAGATCACGAACCGCGCGGGATCGATCCACGGATGGCGGGTCAGCTGGTCGAAAGCCTCGCGATAGTGCCGCACCTCGGTGTCGTAATCGAGGGCGGAACAGTCCGGCCCTTCGCTGTCGCCGGTGCCGGCCCGCTCCACGCGGATGAAGACTAGCCCTGAACGGAGCGGCAGCTGACGCATCACCGACTGCGACTCCGGCGGCAATTCGAGACTGCCGCAGGACACGGCCTGGGTCATGAAGATCGCCGGCAGCTTGCCCGTGGCGCCGGCCGGCCGCGTCACGATCGTCCGCAGCCGGTACCCGTCCGACACGCGCACCGCGCCATATTCGGTCTCCAGCCCGGGCGTGCTTTCCAGTGGCGTGGCCTGCTTGCGCGGCAGATCGCCTGTCAGCCGGGTCTGCGCCTGCGCCACCCCGCTGAGCAGCATCAGCGCAATGAATATGGTCCGCATCGTCACCTCCGGCGCCACTGTTGGACCGGCAGCGGCGAGCACCGCCAGCACCGGGGGACGAAGGGACGAAAATCAGGTGAGCAATTGCGCGCGGAAACGGGGCCCGAGCTTCAGCGAACGGCCATTGTCCAGTATCAGGTCGGCGCTTCTGACCTTCACCACGCGCTGCCGGTTGACCAGCGTCGAGCGGTGAATGCGCACGAAGCCGTGCGGCTTGAGCGTGGCCTCGACAGCGACGAGCGGCGCGCGCACCAGCAGCAGCCGGTCCCCGCCATGCAGCTCGACATAATTACCGGCTGCCGCGACCCACGCGATCCGCTCCGGCGGCAGCGGCAGCGCGACGCTGCCGGCGTCGGTCCGCACCTCGTCCCGCCGCACCAGCATCAGCAGCCCGAGCGTGAGCGCCGCACCCGGCACGCGCCGCGCCATCCCGAACAGGTCCAGCGCGCCGCTGACGAGCACCGCGCCCAGCAGCAGCGACAACGCCGCGCCGCCCGCCGCTGAGGCCAACGGCCGCTGCCAGCGCTTGCCCGCCTCGAACGCGAGCAGCCAGGGCGCGAGATTGGCGATGCTCCAGCCCACTGCCTGCGCGATGCTCTCCGGGCGCCCCGCCAGGCTGGTGTAGACGAGGCAGTAAAGCGCATTGGCGGCAACCACGGCCAGGACGACCAGCACGATCATGCGCGGGGACCAGGGACGGGCGAGCGACTCCAGCATGATCGGAGCCTAGCAGAGTTCGCGCGCGTTACGACGCCAGATGGGAGACGAACCATGCCGCTGACCACCGACGCCGAAATCGCGGAGCTTCTCGGCTCCACCCGCACCATCGCTATGATTGGGGCGTCGGATCGCCCGGATCGTCCGAGCTGGGGCGTGATGAAATTCCTGGTCGATCACGGCTATCGCGTGCTGCCGGTCAACCCGCAGATCACCGGCGAGCATGTGCACGGCGAATATGTCTGGCGCGAACTGTCCCAGATCGGCGAGCCGATCGACATGGTCGATATCTTCCGCCGCCCGCAAGCCGCGGGCGAGGCAGTGGACGAGGCCATCGCCGCCGGTGCCAAGTCCGTTTGGATGCAACTCGGCGTGATCAACGAAGAAGCGGCCGCCCGCGCCGAAGCCGCCGGGCTGAAGGTAGTGATGGACCGTTGCCCCAAAATCGAAATCTCGCGCCTGCAAGTTCCGAAAGCTGCTCGCGACGATCTGCGGTGAATGCCGCGTTGACTGATTACAGTACGTTAACTCATTCGCGGCAGTGTGGCGCAATGTTTGAGATTACGACCGAACCGCATCGCAAGCTGGTGCGACTGAAGCTCAACGCGATGCTCACCCGCGCTCAGGTGCTGGAGCTCTACCGCCAGGAACACACCGCCATAGTCGCGATGGGCTGTGCCTTGGGCGACCACCTCTGCATCGTCGACCTGACGGCCTGCCCGCTGCAGCTTCAGGAGGTGGCGCAAGCTTTTCAGTCGGAGATTGGCTCCTCCGCCAAAGCCAAGCGCCTCGCCATGTTCACCGGCAACGCACTCGCGCGCATGCAAGCGCGCCGCATCGCGCGGGAGCGGGACGATGTCGCGATTTTCGAGCATCGCGAGGAAGCCGAAGCCTGGCTGTTCGGATGCTCGTCAGCGCGCGCAGCAGCCTGAGCGCTTAGTTTCTCACTTTCCCCGGCGCTGCCCTTCGAGCTGCCGACATTTGTTGCTCGGCCAACGCGGCTTTGTACGCTGCCTGCTGCCGGGCATAGGCTTCCTGCTCCTGGCGGCTCTTCTCGAGCGCGGCCCGGTACTCGGCGCGGGCCTGCTCATAGGCTTTCTGGTCGGCAGCGGCCTTTGCCTGCATCGCGGCGATCGCGTCGCGCTGCCTGGCGGCGCTTTCCACCTGCGCGGCGTTCACTTCTTTTAGTGCAGCAATTTCCGCGGACTCGCTGGGCCATAATTCCGCGGGAATGGCGTCGGGGCACGGATTGCGGCTTGGATCGACCGAGATCGACGCCAGCCGCTCGGCAGCTTCGCGGCCATAGGCGTCGGCAACCTCCTTTGTGGCCATGCTGCGCTTAAGCGCGGCGGCGCTGCAAAAGGCCCAGCTTTGCACATCCTTCTTGTCGCTGAGCGCGAGCGCCTGGTAGCGCTCGGCAACGGCCAGATAGGGGCTTGCCGGCGGAGCACCCGGGGGCGTCGGCGGCTGGGCCGGTGCGGCGGCAGCTACCGGAGCGGCTGTTTCTTCGGGTGCCGGGCCGCCGTTGCGCACGAGCAAGGTCGGCGAGCCGCCGCTGCCGAGCTTGAGTGCCGTGACCGAGCCGCGGTCGCGGAAGCGCAGCTCATAGGTCGAGCCGGTGATGTCGCTCCGGTAGCGGTACGACCCATCGCCCTGCCCATAATAGGTGCGATTGCTACCTGCTTCGTTGACGAGGAGGTCGTTGCCCTGCGGCTGCACGACGATGGAATAGCCTGAGTCGGGCATCGAGTAGGTACCCTGCGGTATCTTCTGCGCGGTCGCGGCAGTCGCGACGCAGGCCAGCAGTCCCGTCAGCAGCGCACGGCAAGCGGTGGTGATCATCATGCATTCCCCCCCTTTAGCAGGGAGGTAGCCGCAACAGCCCAGCCTCGCCAGTCTCTAGGCCCGCTCCAGCAGCCGCTCCCGCGCGATCTTCTCTCGCCAGACCAGAGGCGCGGTGTGGTGGATGCTCTCGCCCGTGGCGTCGACCGCGACCGTCACTGGCATGTCCTTCACGTCGAACTCGTAGATGGCTTCCATGCCGAGATCCTCGAACCCGACCACCTTCGATGCCTTGATCGCGCGCGAGACCAGATACGCCGCGCCGCCGACGGCCATCAGATATGCGGCCTGATGATCCCGGATCGCCTCGATCGCGACCGGGCCGCGCTCGGCCTTGCCGACCATCGCCAGCAGCCCCTGATCGAGTATCATGCGGGTGAACTTGTCCATGCGCGTCGCGGTGGTGGGGCCGGCGGGTCCGACCACTTCGTCGCCGACCGGATCGACCGGCCCGACATAATAGATGACGCGGCCCCTGAACTCCACGGGCAGTTCCTCACCCCGCGCGAGCATGTCCTGGATGCGTTTATGCGCGGCGTCGCGCCCGGTCAGCATCTTGCCGTTCAGCAGCAGCCGGTCGCCCGGTCTCCAGCTCGCCACCACCTCGGGCGTCAGCGTATCGAGATCGACCTTGATCGCCTCTATGCTCGGCGTCCACTGCACCTTCGGCCATTCATCGAGGTTCGGCGGGTCGAGATAGGCAGGGCCGGAGCCGTCGAGGTGGAAATGCGCGTGGCGCGTCGCCGCGCAGTTCGGGATCATCGCCACGGGCTTGGACGCCGCGTGCGTCGGCCAGTCGATGATCTTGACGTCCAGGATCGTCGCGAGGCCGCCGAGCCCCTGCGCACCGATGCCGAGCGCGTTGACCTTGTCGAAGATCTCGATGCGCAGTTCCTCGATCCGTTTCGAGGGCCCGCGAAGCTTCAGCTGCGCCATGTCGATATCGCCCATCAGCGATTCCTTGGCGAGCAGCATCGCCTTTTCGGCCGTACCGCCGATGCCGATGCCGAGCATGCCGGGCGGGCACCAGCCGGCGCCCATCTGCGGCACCATCTCCAGCACCCAATCGACGATCGAGTCGTTGGGCAGCATCATCTTGAACTTGGATTTGTTCTCGGAGCCGCCGCCCTTGGCCGCGACCGTCACATCGACATGCGCGCCCGGCACCATCTCGACGCTCAGCACGGAAGGCGTGTTGTCCTTGGTGTTCGTGCGGCCGAAGGCCGGGTCCGCGACGATGGACGCGCGCAGGCGGTTCTCCGGATGAAGATATGCGCGACGCACGCCCTCATCCACGACCTCCTGCAGCGACCGCGACGAGTCCAGCACGCATTGCTGGCCCCATTTGACGAACACGGTGACGATGCCCGTGTCCTGGCAGATCGGGCGATGCCCCTCGGCGCACATGCGGCTGTTGGTCAGGATCTGCGCGATGGCGTCCTTGGCCGCCGGCGACTGCTCCGCCTCATAGGCGACGCCCAGTGCCCGGATATAATCCATCGGGTGGTAGTAGGAGATATATTGGAGCGCGTCGGCGACGCTCTCGATCAGATCGGCTTCGCGGATAATCGTCGTCATGGCCCGCCCCCTCGCACAGCTTTGCGGGTCATTCTAGGCGGGCGGCGCCAAAAGCAAAGCGCCGCCAGTGCTGACACTGACGGCGCTTCACTCACCTGAAGATCAGGATAGGCTTAGGCGAAAGCGACTTTCGCCACACGGCGGCGCATGGCGCCACCGACCAGGCCGAAGCCGCCGATCATCATCGCCCAGGTCGCCGGTTCCGGAATGTTGGCGTTGATGAAGTTCCGGTGGAACTCGACCGACGTCGCACCCTTGAACTGGCCGAAGCGGTTGGCCGACTCGTCGCCGCGATACCAGAGCGCGAACGAGTGAACCGCCGCCAGCTTGCCGTCGACGAAATAGCCGGTGCCGGAGTCGCCGCCCGCGCCGATGCCCTCACGCGCGCCGCGGCCCAGGTCGCAATACTTGCTGCTGCTGAACACCGCTTTGCTGAAGATCGCCGGCGCGCTCGCCATTTCGAACCCGGCCAGGTTGCACGAATTGTCGCGGAACGTGGTGCCGTTGTCGAAATCGGAGACCCAGACATTGTCGGCGCTCTGCGGACCGAAGGCGCCCGTCCAATAGCCTTCGAAATCGGCATCGCCGAATCGGAAATCGAAGCGGTTGTCCGCGTCGCGCAGGCGGCCGGTGTTCGCATTGCTCACCGCTAGCGTGCCGGTGCCGCCGCCATTGGTCGAACGGGCGCCATAACCGGCGATCGTGTGATCGACACCGGTCAGGTCCGTCAGCGAAGACAGGCCGATGATCTTGGAGAAGTTCGGCGCGTCGTCGACGAGCTGCAGGATCGCGATGTCGTTTTCGTCGACCACTTCGCCGCTATACAGCTTGTGGACGATGGTCTTCTGGACGTTGATCGGGGTCGATCCCGAGGTGGCCGGATTGTAAACAGTAGGGCCGTCCGGGCCGTTGTGGAAATAGGCGGTGGTGGTCAGCGGGCGCGCCGAGGTGCCGTCGCTGACGCAGTGCGCCGCGGTGACGATCGTGCGGCTGCCGATCAGCGTGCCAGAGCAGACGAACGCGCCGGCCGCGCCATAGTCCATGCGGAGACCGACGGTACCGGCATATTTGCCCGGCGTCGGGATGTAGATCGGATCGCCGCCGCCGCCACCTGCGGGCGCGACGACGGAAGAGGTCGCGGTCTGACCGACGATCTCGCTAACGCCGGCCCAGCGGCCATCTTTGCTTAGCACTGTCTTTTGCGCCTGCGCGGTGCCGGTGAGCATCGTCGCCGCAGACACGAACGCGAGCACGCTCGCGGAACGCTTCCAACTCGTCATGGTAACCCCCTTCAAGGCAGCCGCGCACCCCAGCGCGACCTGAGTCGGGAGATTGTCACGAAGGTTACCAGCCCGCAACCCCGCGATAACATTATATTAGGCAATATGTGCTTCAAAACGGGATTGATTTTCTGTCGCCCGCTGACATTGAGCAACATTGTTGCGGCTTGGCTTGGTTCCTGGGAACAAAACAGTCGGGGGCAAAGCAAACCTCCCCGACCTGCTGTGTCAAAACGACACATCTGCCCGAAACCTTTTGACAATCTTGGTTAACGAGCGCCGATTGTCTGCAGACTCATTTCGAGTCGTTCTGCGGGGCAGGGGGTCCGTCCGAGAGAGGGCGCTTGTCCCCGCATGGGGTAAGGGGAAGAGTTACCATGATCGTCAGAAGCATTGCCTCCTTGGCAGTGGTCGCGTCCGTGCTCGCCAGCACCGCGGCCTTTGCGCAGGACACCAAGTCCGCTCGTCTCACGGCGCGTCTGCCGCGCGCCATCGTCGATCCGGGTGCACCGGGCGTCGATCCCACCATTGCCACACAGGGCCAGGGCTTCTTCGCGCCCAGCCCGACGGTTTTCGGCAACCAGCCGCATTCCGATGCGCGCGTGCTCAAGTCGTTCAATGCGCTCGGCGATTACGACACCCGCCTGCTCGGCCGCGCGCTCGTGCCGCCCGACACGATGGGCGCCGTCGGCACCACGCAGTTCGTGCAGATCATCAATGGCGCGTTCGGCGTGTTCGACAAGAACACCGGCAACCTGCTCGGCGGCGTCAGTGACGTCGGTTTCTGGCAGCAGGTCGGCCAGGCCGGTACCGGCGGCGATCCGCGCATCCTGTTCAACCACCAGAATCAGCGCTGGATCGCGATCGGCTTCGGCGCGAATAACAAGGACATCAACGTCGCCGTGTCCGACACGGCCGATGCGCTCGGTAACTGGAAGTCGACGAAGTTCGAGGGGCTGGCGCAGATCAGCAATTTCCAGACGATCGCCGACTATCCGACGCTCGCGATGGACAACAACGCCGTTTACATCGGCACCAACAATTTCCGTCAGGAAGTGGCGGGCGGCCCGACCGGCTACCGCGGCACCAGCCTGACCGTGCTGAACAAGAACGACATCTTCGGTGCGGCCGGCCCGGACGTATCGAACCGGCAGGTGTTCACCACGCCGTTCGTTGCAGGCGGCGTCAACGACACGATGCGCGGCTTCGCGATCCAGGCGGTGAACTCGAACGAAGCCGTCGACGGCAAGGGCCACATCGTCGCGGCCTCGGCTTTCGTCAACGGCGTGCTCGCCTATGACATCCTGGATGCCGGTACCGGCGCCGCGACCCAGTCGGCGTCGCAATTGCTCTACACCGACTATACCGGCAACGCTCCTGCCCGTCAGCCGGGCCGGACCGGGCTCGTACCGCTGCGTAACATCGACACGCTCGATGACCGCATCGGCAGCAATGCGTGGGAAGTGAACGGCAAGACCTACTTCACGCACACCATCACGATCCCCGGAACGGACCGGACCAGCGTGCGCGTCACGGTGATGGACTCGAACAGCAAGGAAGTGCTGCAGACGCTCGATCTGGGCCAAGAGGGGTTCGACTATTACCAGGCCGCCCTCGCCGTGTCCGCCGAGGGCACTGCGGTCGTCGCCTATAACCGGTCGGGCTTCGACGCCGCGGAAGGCAAGATCCGCATCTATGCTCAGACGATGGGCATGCTCGCCGATGGTCGTCTCTATCTCTACAAAGACGCGATCATGGTGAAGGAAAGCCACACCGCCGGCTATATCAACGGCGCTGCGGAAGCGACGGGCGTGCCGGTCGGCCGTCAGCGCTGGGGCGATTATGCTGCTGTGACGCTCGACCCCAATGACCCGAACACCTTCTGGGCGATCGGCGAATATGCGGCCGATCCTTATGAGGTCGCTCGCCCGGGTTATCCGACCCCGGCGTCGGGCTTCTCGCGCTGGGGCCAGTATGTCGTCGCCGTCAACGCGGCGGTTCCGGAACCCGCCACCTGGGCGATGATGATCGCCGGCTTCGGCATGGTTGGCTTTGCCGCCCGCCGGTCGAGCCGGACGACCGTCCGCGTCACGATGGCGTGATCTGGTGCGGCCGCGTCACACCCGGCGCGGCCACCCTATGTTTCACCTTGGAAGGGCGTGGCGCTTGGGCGCTGCGCCCTTTCTGCTCGGGCTGCTCGGCATGAGCACCCCGCCCAGGATGCTTCCCCCCGGCGTGTGGGGCGGTGAGCAGGTCATATTGGAAGTAGGTCCCGACAAGGCGATCCTGCGCCTCGGCTGCGCCCAGGGCGAGTTCACCGGGCCGATCGCGCTCGACGAACGCGGGCGCTTCGCTCGTACCGGAACATATATGGCCTTTGGCGGCGGCCCCTCTACGAGTTCCGATCGCCCCCTGCCCGCCGACTATGCCGGCGCCATCGAGGGCGATCGCCTCACTCTTACCATCGCCCATGGCGGCACGAGCGAGCGCTATCAACTCACCCGAGGGATGCAGTCGAAGGTCATTCGCTGCCTCTAGGCTGCTGCCGAAGCGTGGTCATGCCAGACGGTCCCTGCGCCCTAATCGCAAGCGGCGCGTTCTCACACCATGGACGATCCCGTTATCGCCGGCATTCTTGCCAGCCTGATCGCCGGCGCCGCGACCGGCATCGGTGGCTTGGCCTTGTGGTTCACGGGCCATCCCACGCCTGAACAGCAAAAGCTGATGCTCGGCTTTGCCGCGGGCGTGATGCTGGCGGCGTCGTTCTTCTCGCTGATCATTCCCGGCATCGAGCAGGCGGAAACGCTTGGTGCGTCGAAGGCGGAAGCGGCTGGAATCCTCGTTGCGGCGGTGCTGCTCGGCGCCTTCACTCTGTCGTCGATTCATCGGCACCTGCCGGTCGATCATATCGAACTGCTCGCCCGCCCGGGCACCGATCCGCTCGACGTCAAGCGTATCTGGCTGTTCGTGGTCGCGATCACCCTCCATAATTTCCCCGAAGGCATGGCCGTGGGCGTCAGCTTCGGCACTGGCGATTTCGGCGCCGGCACCGCCACTGCGACCGGCATCGGCCTGCAGAACATCCCCGAAGGCTTGGCCGTGGCGGTGTCGGTGCTGACGCTCGGCTATACCCGCCGCACCGCCTTCCTGATCGCGCTCGGCTCCGGCCTGGTCGAGCCGATCGGAGGCGCTCTCGGCGCGGGTCTCGCCTGGCTCTCGGCCACCTTGCTCCCCTGGGGCCTCGGCTTCGCCGCCGGCGCGATGATCTATGTGGTCGCAACCGAGATCATCCCCGATACCCAGCGCCCCAAGCCAAGCGCACGCGCCTCGCACGGCCTGATGATCGGGCTGGCCGCGATGATGTTCCTCGATGTGACGCTCGGCTGAATCGTCCACAGGAATCTTCTCGGCCTTGCAGTAGTCGATATCAATAGTCCCCGGCAGTTTCTGGCGTTGCCCCCGACCTCGGAACAGCGCCGAAATGAATCGTTTCAGCGACGAACGGTTGGGCGCATTCGGCATTTACCGTCTTGCGCGGAATCCCTGCTTGGAACACAATCTGTAGTGTCCACGACGGGGGCTCACACAAGGCGTGGTATTCACGTCCGCGCGGTACCATATGCGCGGGATGGCGAAGCCATGCCCTGTGGAACATGGGGACGGCCGCAAATCGACCGCCCCGACAGAGCCGCCAAAGTGTTACGGATTGATGGCTTGCCCGAATCGAACAGATCGGGAACAGAGGGGCGGATGATGGATTTTCGGGATACGCAGGAGTCGAGCATGAGCACGACCACGATCGAGGCGCCGACCACGAGCGGTAGCGGCAATGGCAGCCATGAGGTGCGCCCGCAGCTCTTCCCGGTCCAGGTTGATCACAGCCGCGACGCCCTCCTGACCGATTTCGGCAAGGAGACGCTGAAGGATCGCTATCTGCTGCCCGGCGAATCCTATCAGGATCTGTTCGTCCGCGTCGCCTCGGCTTATGCCGACGATGCCGGTCACGCGCAGCGGCTCTACGATTATATCTCCAAGCTGTGGTTCATGCCGGCGACGCCGGTGCTGTCGAACGGCGGCACCGGCCGCGGGCTGCCGATCAGCTGCTACCTCAACTCGGTCGACGACAGCCTGGAAGGTATCGTCAACACCTGGAACGAGAATGTCTGGCTCGCCTCGCGCGGCGGTGGCATTGGCACCTATTGGGGCAGCGTGCGCGGCATCGGCGAGCCGGTCGGGCTCAACGGCAAGACCAGCGGCATCATCCCCTTCGTCCGCGTGATGGATTCGCTGACGCTGGCGATCAGCCAGGGCTCGCTGCGCCGCGGCTCCGCCGCCTGCTATCTCGACATCAACCATCCCGAGATCGAGGAATTCCTCGAAATCCGCAAACCCTCGGGCGATTTCAACCGCAAGGCGCTGAACCTGCACCACGGCGTGCTGATTACCGACGCTTTCATGGAAGCCGTGCGCGCCGGCGACGAATGGGTGCTGCGTTCGCCCAAGGACGGATCGGCGCGCGCCACGGTCGATGCCCGCGCGCTGTTCCAGAAGCTGGTCGAGACCCGCCTCGCGACCGGTGAGCCCTACATCGTCTTTGCCGACCATGTGAACAAGGCGATGCCGCGCCACCACCAGGAGCTCGGCCTCAAGGTTTCGACTTCGAACCTGTGCTCGGAAATCACGCTGCCGACCGGCCGCGACCATCTCGGCAACGACCGCACTGCCGTGTGCTGCCTGTCCTCGCTGAACCTCGAGACCTGGGACGAGTGGAACGGCGACAAGCGCTTCATCGAAGACGTGATGCGCATGCTCGACAATGTGCTGCAGGATTATATCGACCGTGCGCCGGACGAGATGGCCCGCGCCAAGTACAGCGCCGAGCGCGAGCGGTCGGTCGGCCTCGGCGTGATGGGCTATCATTCCTTCCTGCAGGCGCGCGGCATTCCATTCGAATCGGCGATGGCCAAGAGCTGGAACCTGAAGATGTTCCGGCACATCCGCGCCGGCGCCGACGAAGCGTCGATGCTGCTCGCGACCGAGCGGGGCGCCTGCCCCGACGCGGCCGAGCGCGGCGTGATGGAGCGGTTCAGCTGCAAGATGGCGATCGCGCCGACGGCATCGATCTCGATCATCTGCGGCGGCACCTCGGCGTGCATCGAGCCGATCCCGGCCAACATCTACACTCACAAGACGCTGTCCGGCAGCTTCTCGATCAAGAATCCGTATCTGGAAAAGCTGCTGGTCGCGAAGTCCAAGAACTCCGACGCGGTTTGGAACTCGATCTTGGAGAAGGGCGGCTCGGTTCAGCACCTCGACTTCCTCACGCAGGACGAAAAGGACTGCTACAAGACCAGCTTCGAGATCGACCAGCGCTGGATCCTCGAACTCGCCGGCGACCGCACGCCCTATATCGATCAGGCGCAGTCGCTGAACCTGTTCATCCCCGCCGATGTCGAGAAATGGGACCTGCTGATGCTCCACTTCCGCGCCTGGGAGCTGGGCATCAAGTCGCTCTATTATCTCCGCTCCAAGTCCGTGCAGCGCGCGGGCTTCGCCGGCGGCGTCGAAGCCGACAACACGCCCGACTTGCGCGAAATCCAGGTCGAATCCCGCGACTATGACGAATGCCTGGCGTGCCAGTAGGCAGAGCCTGAGCAGGACAGAGACACGTGGCCCAGCCACCCAAACTCGGCGTCGTCGTGGTCGCGTTCAACTCGGCGGGCGTGATCATCGAGTGCCTCGAAAGCCTGTTCGGCGCTGACGGCGCCGAGCGGCTGGCGGTGGTGGTCGTCGACAATGCCTCCAGCGATGACACGCGGGGCAGCATCGAGGGTTGGGCGTCAGGTTCGCGGCCATTCGTGCCCTCACGCGCCTGCCCGGTCGCGATCGAACCGGCATCGAAGCCGATCGAACTGGCCATTCGCGATCTGGGCGACGCCACGCCGACCGCCGCACCGCTCACCCTGCTGCGCTCCCCCGTCAACGGCGGCTTCGCTTACGGCGTCAATCGCGGCCTCGAACACCTCCGCGCCCGTGCCGATGTCAGCGCCTTCTGGGTGCTGAACCCCGACGCCGTCGTCCCCCCGCACACCCCGGCGCGCTTCCTCGCGCGGATCGACGCCGGCGATTATGGCATGCTCGGCAGCCGCTGCATCTATTACGAAATGCCCGACAAGGTGCAGACCGATGGCGGCATGGTCGATCGCAAGACCGGCGTCTGCTCGTCGGCCAATATCGGCAAGCCCGTCGCCGGCACGCCGCTGCCCGACGCCTCAGGCCTCGACTATCACACCGGCGCCAACACCATCGTCTCGCGCGGCTTCCTCGACGAAATCGGGCTGATGCCGGAGGATTATTTCCTCTATTTCGAGGAGGTCGACTGGGCCTTTCGCCGCGGCCATTACCAGCTCGAACTGGTCGAAGGCGCCGAGATCTACCACCACGGCGGCACCTCGATCGGTTCGGGCGCGGTCCATCGCCGACCCTCGGCCTTTTCGCAGTACTTCAACCACCGCAATCGCTTGCGCTTCGTGAAGCGTCACCTGCCCAAGAGCCGCGCCACCGCCTTCGCTTGGACGCTGGCCAAGGCGGCGCAGATCGCGCTGGAAGGCGGCCGCAAGGAGGCTCGCGCCATCCTCGCCGGCGCGCTGAACCGCGCGCCCCCGCGCGAAGTCAGCGACCGGATCAAGGACCCCGCCGCCCGCGCCCTCGCTTTCGGGAAGGCGCGGTCATGACGTCAGAGCGCGGCGCCCGACTCTTCTTCCTCGAACGTCACCGCGACATCGGCGTTGGCGCTCAACCGCACCCGGTCGCCCTCGACGGCGGCGACCAGCCCGCCCGGGATGAAGTGATGATGCCCCTGGTGCCCGCCGCCTTCCGACCCCTCGATCATCGGCTCGGCGTCCTTCTTGGTCAGCTTGATGCGGCCGCCTTCGACCTTGTCGACGATGCCGATATGCGCCCCGTCGGCGCCCACGACTTCCATATGTTCGCGGATCTGGCTGAGGTCGGACATTCGCATTCTCCTTCGTTTCGCCCCCACAACGCACGACTCAAAAGATCGTGTCCGCAAACCCATATTCAGACCCAGCCGGAGTAAGCGCCATGTCCCTCTTGGAAGCCCGCAAGCAGTATAAGCCCTTCGAATATCCCTGGGCCTATGACTTCTGGAAGCGCCAGCAGCAGATCCACTGGATGCCGGAGGAAGTGCCGCTGGGCGAGGATTGCCGCGACTGGGCGCAAAAGCTGACGGATCACGAGCGCAACCTGCTCACCCAGATCTTCCGCTTCTTCACCCAGGCCGATGTCGAGGTGCAGGATTGCTACCACGACAAATATGGCCGCGTGTTCAAGCCGACCGAGATCAAGATGATGCTGACCGCCTTCTCCAACATGGAGACGGTGCACATCGCCGCCTATTCGCACCTGCTCGACACGATCGGCATGCCCGAAAGCGAATACGGCATGTTCCTTCAGTATAAGGAAATGAAGGACAAGCACGATTACCTCGCCACTTTCGGCGTGGATACGGACGAGGATATCGCCAAGACGCTGGCGATGTTCGGCGGCTTCACCGAGGGGCTGCAGCTGTTCGCCAGCTTCGCGATGCTGATGAACTTCCCGCGCTTCAACAAGATGAAGGGCATGGGCCAGATCGTCAGCTGGTCGGTGCGCGACGAGAGCCTCCACTGCGAAGGCATCACCAAGTTGTTCCACGCCTTCGTGAAGGAACGCGACTGCTTCACGCCGTCGGTGCGCAAGGCGATCCGCGAGACCTGCCACCACACGGTCGAGCTGGAAGACGCGTTCATCGACCTGGCGTTCGAACAGGGCCCGGTCTCCGGCATGGCCCCCAAGGAGATCAAGCAGTATATCCGCTACATCGCGGACTGGCGCCTGAACCAGCTCGGCCTGAAGCCGATGTTCATGATCGACGAACACCCCCTCCCCTGGCTCGCCCCGTTGCTGAACGGCGTCGAGCACGCCAACTTCTTCGAAACCCGCGCGACGGAATATTCCAAGGCCGCGACCCGCGGAAACTGGAACGAAGTCTGGGACTCGTTCGACCGCCGCAAGGTGGCGAAAGCCGGCGTGCCCGCAAACGAGGATGAGAGCGGCGAGGACATGTTTGCGCGGGCTGGTGTGGCGGCGGAGTGATTGGTGCTTCAACTATGCGCGCCGAAGATCGGGAGTAATCAGGGGGCATCCTCCGACCGCAGGCCTCCTGGCAGATTCCTGGCTATGGCGCCGAAAGTGTGGACCGCTTTGCGGCCAAGCGACAAACTGCGGCGGGGTAAGTTTATGGGGGGCAGCCGTGGTCGTAGTTGAACTAGTCATTCTAGGTGGGCTTTGTCTCGCCAGCGCCGTCGTGGGCTGGTGGCTCGACCCTCAGAGTGGAACCGCCCGCGCCCTCAACAATACTAAGACCCAAGTTCTACTGGGGTCAGTGGGTGCGATCCTGTTGAGCTGTGGTTTTGCTGGAGACCGCGCGGTTGCCATCCTTCTGCCCAAGCCCGAGGGCCCGGCTGACAAGTTCGATCGACGCGTCGCGGCGCCGGTGACCGCATACGAACTCCGAGATTTCTTATCTAAGCGAGAAGGGAAAGAGGTAGAACTCGACGTTACGATCGACGAAGCGATGCTCGCCGGCAATTGTATTGCCTCCCAGTGCTTCCGATTGAACGAGACACCCGACAGCGCCGTGGTAGCATTGGAGCTCAAGCCGGGCGCTCCCGCAATCATCGATCATCGAATCAAAGGAAGATTTCAGGTCGTTGATTGGGAAAAAGACGCATCCGGCAAGCGTCAGTTTTGCTCGCTTCGGTACGTCGGCGATTGAGGCTCCTCGAATTAAACGCTTTCACCTTCTCCTCCTCTGTATCGGCTTGGCCCAGCCGCTCGCGACGACCGCCGCTCATGCCTGTTCTCCGGTTCTGGGTTATCGCGTCCCCACCAACCTCGAACTCACCGAGCTTGCCGATGTGATTCTCGTCGGGGTGGCCGAGAAGCATACCCCTTCAACCGAAGAACACGACCTTGGCGAAATCGTCATCCGCTCGGTGGATGTGCTGAAGGGCGGGCTGCCGTCAGGCGAAGTGCGCATACGCGGTATGCTCACTGAGGAGCCCCGCTTCGTAATCGCAAGCAACCCCAAGGAACTGTACGAGCCCAACCCCGGCACGCTGATCGGCGGGTGCACGCGCTACGCCTTTAAGCGCGGCATGCTGCTCGTGTTGTTCCTAAAGCGCGGGACGGACGGCAAACTTCACCTTGCTTCCTATCCCTTTGCGCGATCGGCTGAAGACGTGCCTTCGCCGGATGCCCCATGGGTCAAGGCAGTGCGCCTCTATGCGGAGATCGCTGCCTTGCCCAGGGACCAGCGCAAGGCAGCGCTGAAGGCGCGCCGCGATGCATTACTCGTGCAGGCGGATGATCCCGACGCGGCCCTCCTCGCCAAGGACATCTCGCGCCAGCTCAGCCGAAAGCGTATCCCGCCCTTCGACTGAGCCGTGCCCTCACTCGCGCCAATAGTCCTTCCGCTCCGCGCCGTCGAAACCGGCCGGAGTTAAGGCAGCAGCGCTTGAAAGCTTTGGCCTGAACCGCAGGGGCAGGGATCGCGCCGGCCGAGTTTCTCGACCAGCTCCTTCTCGCCGCCGCGCACGAAGCGGAGACCCCGCTTCACTTGGCGTTCGGACGGGAAGCCCTTACGACGCTTTGAGCTGACGAAAGCAGGGGAGGTCGTCGAAATCGGTGCGCGGGATATCGGCCTCCTCTTGATCGCCGCGCTGGATTGCGGGAGCGGGCCCAAAGCGGCCGCCTGCCGTGACGTAACGATCGTCGCGATCCCACGTCGACCTCTAAGCCTTCACTCCGCTGCGGCTGCGGCCACCCGTCGCATCAACCACCAGCCAAGGCCGCCGATCGCCAGCAGGTTGGCCAGCCCGAAGCCGATCGCGTCGAACGTGCCCATCATGCCGGGCGGGAAGAGCTTACCCGTGTCCGGCATCATCATCAGATAGGCGATCATGGCGAACTCCACGGCGGCCACGATTGCGGCGGTGAAGAGCGTGATGCCAACCTCCCGCAGCCTTCGGCCTCGGCTCACCAGGGCGCCCACGCCCAGCGGCACCAGCGCCAAGCCGAGCATCAGCCCCACCATGCCCAGCTTCATGTCCCAAGCCCCCTCCGGCGCGATCCCGCTGCCGAGGAAGGCGATCAGCATCTCGCCGCACAGGAACATGCCGGCGACGACGTAGCAGATGATGCTAAGGGTGCGGCGCACCGCCGCTCCCCGCACCGAACCAGGTCTTGCCGAACCAGGCATTGGCGGCCGGCCGGAACAGGAAGAACGCCACGACGGCCAGGAACACCAAACCGATCAAGGTCGCCGAGGGATAAGGCGAGATCGCCAGCCCGATCACCAGCCCCAGCACGCTGTAACCGACATAGAGCAGCCGCGCCCAGTCAAACCCCTTCAGCACGCCATAGCCGCTGATCAGGGTGACGACGATGCCGACGACGCTCAGCGCCATATGGGCTGCCAACGGAATGCCCGTCTGCTGGATGATCGACTGCGCCAGCGGGTTGCTCGACAAGGTCAGCAGTCCGAACAGCGAAAATCCGGCCGACACGACGAGCAACCAGCCGATGATGGTCACCGAAAGAGGCCGCGTTCCCATTCAACATCCCCCGTTATTTCCGGTCAGCCTAAGCGACGGATACCGCAGGAACAAGCTCCACGCGCTTGACCCGCCCTATTCCCCTCCCGTAACAGCCGCCCCGCAAACCGGAGTGGATATGCTGGAGATTGTTGCCCGCTGATCGACGGGCCGGACGTTAGTCCGGCGGCCGTCGGGCATGCGTGATCGCGGCGGGGCGCTGAGGGCGCCGCGCCGAATGGTCGCGCGCGTGCGAAGCCTCAGCTACGGGCCAATCTCCTTTGAACATCTCGAAATACGAACAGCGGGTGCTGCATGCGCTCGCCTTGGGCGGACGCATCGTGCACCGCCGCCACCCGGACGCGGCAAAGATCGTCGCGGTCGATTGCTTCACCCGCGACGGCTTTCTCCTCGCCGACTGCACCGAAGCGATCTTCCGCCGGCTGAAGCGCCGCGGCCTGATCGCCAGCCAGGGCGGCCGCCCCTATCGCATCACCCGCATGGGGCTCGCCGCCGTCCGGTCGCAACTGGATCAAAGATAAGGTTTGATCTCACGCGAAGGCCCAAAGACGCCAAGAAGGCAGGACGCCGCCTCTTGGCGCCTTTGCGCCTTTGCGTGAGAATCCCCTGTCCTATTTGTAACCATAGGGGTTATCTTATCGCACATGAGCAATCCAGATTCCCCATACACCCCTTTCACCCCAGTCCTCGTCAGCCCGCGCGCAGACGGTTGGACCCCGGACAAGCAGGCCGCCTTCATCGAGGCACTGGCCGAGACGGCGTGCGTCGCCACCGCAGCGGGGCGCGTCGGCATGTCGCGGGAGAGCGCCTATCGCCTGCGATCCCGTCCAGGCGCGTCCAGCTTCCGCGCGGCGTGGGAGGCGGCGCTCGACTATGGCTATCACCGGCTCGGCGAGGCGGCGCTCGATCGTGCGCTGAACGGCGTTGCCATCCCCGTCTTCTACAAGGGCGAGCAGATCGGCGAGCGGCGCCACTATGACGAGCGGCTCACCCAATATCTGCTGCGCGTGCGCGATCCTGTCCGCCACGCGCCGCACCGGGAACGCCGCACCTATTTTCGCGAAACCCGGCTCGAAACCGCGGTCGCCGCCTTCCACAAATCGGTGAAGGCGCTGTTCGGCAAATCCTCTGCCAAACCCTGACGTCGCGTGACTTTCGTGACTTTCGTTGCCTCAGGCGGCACTCTGGCCCGGCAAGTGCGGGTTCGACATGGGAGAAGAGTGAAGATGACTGCAGCTTCCGAGGAGATCGACGCCAAGATCGCGTCGCTCGACGACTGGCGCGGTAAGCTGCTGGGCCGCGTCCGCGCGCTCATCCTCGCCGCCGATCCCGAAATCGCCGAAGCGGTCAAATGGAAGAAGCCGGCCAATCCCGAAGGCGTGCCGGTGTGGGAACGCAGCGGCACGATCTGCACCGGCGAGACCTACAAGGACAAGGTGAAGCTCACCTTCGCCAATGGCGCGGCGATCGACGATCCGGCGGGGCTGTTCAACGCCAGCCTGGACGGCGGCACCCGCCGCGCCATCGATCTGCGCGAGGGCGATGGCGTCGATGCCGAGGCGTTCAAGGCATTGATCCGCGCCGCGGTCGCCTTCAACTTGGCACGGCCGCAGCGGTGACCGGCGTCAGGCCGCCGCGCCGAGCTCCTTCGGGGTCGACGGGTCCGCGCCCCATTCGCTCCAGCTGCCGTCGTACAGCGCCGCGTCCTTGCCGAGCAGATGGAGCCCGAACAGCAGCACCGCCGCCGTCATTCCCGATCCGCAGGTGGTGACGATCGGCTTGTCCATGTCGATGCCGGCATCGGTGAACGCCTGGCGCAGCGTGTCGCCGGTCTTGAACGTGCCGTCCGCGTTGAAGAGCTGCTCATAGGGCAGATTGCGCGAGCCCGGGATGTGGCCGGGCTGCACGCCCTGGCGCTCGACGGCCTGGCCGGCGAACCGGGGCGCGCCGCGGGCGTCGAGCACCTGCTCGGTGCGGGCGCCGACATTGGCCTTCATCTGGTCAATGGAGCGCACGCCCTTGGCGTCGTTCCAGGCGGTGAAGTGGCGGTGACGGACTTGCGGCTTGCCGCTTTCGACCGCCCTCGTCTCGGACCGCCATTTGGCGAGGCCGCCGTCGAGGATCGCGACGTCGTGGGCGCCGAAAGTGCGCAGCATCCACCAGGCGCGCGCCGCACTCTTGTACGGCGACTGGTCATAGACGACGATGCGGCTGCCGTCGCCAAGCCCGAGCGATTGCATCCGGCTGGCGAATTTCTCGGCCGGTGGCAGCATGTTGGGCAGGCTGGAGCTGCTATCGGCCAGCTCGTTCAGGTCCATGAACACGGCGCCCGGAATATGCGCCTGCTCGAATGCGGCCGGCGCATCGCCTTCGCCCGGCATCAGCCAGGTGGCATCGACGACGCGCAGGTCCGGGCTTCCCAGTTCCGTTTCCAGCCAGTCGGTCGATACCAGAGCGTCCATCGATGCTTCTCCTTTGCGCGGGTGCTTAGTCAAAGCCGTAACGCTTGGGAACCGATTCGCGGTCCCCCTGGATGCATCTGTTCTGCGCAGCGGTGGGAGGCGTGAGGGAGCGCTCCCGCCGCGACGCTACGTCATCGGGCGGCAACTTCCAGACCCGCCGCCCGAGCGATCAAAATCCGTGCTTGCTCGGCCGCGCTGGTCTGCAGCTCGGCACGGCATTCTTTTACCTTGGCCCGGCCGTGCGGATCGGCCGACGACGGCGTGCCGCACAGCTCGCCTGAGGCATGGACGATCCGCAGCTCGAGCGCGCGCTGTCCGCGCTCGGTCGACAGATCAAGGCCGGCCGTGCTGACGGCAGCGGTGCGGCCTGTGGGGCCCTGGGCCGCGACAGGGTTTACCGCGACGAATGCCGTCGCGGCTGCGAGCGTGATCAACAGGGTCTTCATGGTGACGGTTCCTTCAAGCGAGTGACCGTCGGCGCCAACGTGGGACTGTAGATAGGCTCTTATGGACGTTCTGCGGTAGCAACGATGTTGCGCACCCGTTCTGCAAAAGTGCAGAATGGCGCCATGTTCGACTGGAACGACGCGCGCTTCTTCGTGGCGGTGGCCGATACCGGCAGCACGCTCGCCGCCGGCCGCACGCTGCGCGTCAGCCAGACGACCGTCGCGCGGCGGATCGCGGCGCTGGAGGAGTCGCTCGGCCTGACGCTCTTCGACAAGCGGCGCGCTGGATATGTACTCACTCCGGCCGGGCACACGCTGCTTTCAGAGGCCAGACTGCTGCATGCAGCCGCCGAGGCACTGGCCGACGCAGCTTCGTCGCAAAAGCGGGAGACGGGCGGAACCGTGCGGCTGACGACCGAGGAGTCCTATGCGAACGGGGTGCTGACACCAATGCTCCGCGAGCTGCACGAGCTGCGCCCCGACATCGTCATTGAACTCGACGCGGCCGAGGAGCTGCGCGACCTGGAGGGCGGCGCGGCCGACATCGCGGTGCGCATGAGTAAGGAGATGACCGGCAGCGGCCTGGTCGGGCGCAAGATCGGTACCGATCTGTGGACCGTCTATTGCAGCCGCTCCTACGCTGAGGCGCATGGGGTTCCGCGCAATCGCCGGGAACTCGCCACCCACCCGCTGATCGGCGGCGGCGGCGGCCGGATCGGCCGCTATTATGGCCTCTGGCTGAAGGAAAATGGGCTCGAGCACGCCGTGGCCATGACGCACGGCAGCGTCACTGGCATCATCGCGGCGGTTCGCTCCGGCGTCGGCTGCGCCGCCCTGCCATGCATGGTCGCCGAACTCGACCCCGAACTGGTGCGCTGTCTGCCGGCGACGACCAATGGCGGCATGGAGATCTGGCTGCTCACGCACGAGCGCCAGCGCCACAGTCCCCGCATCCGCGCCGTGCTGGACTTCCTGGGCGATCGGCTGAAGCGGCATGCCCTCGCAGTGGAGGGCCGGCTTCAGCAGCACGCGCCGATCCTCGCCGCCTGATTCCATCAATGCCGATTTTGTGGTAGCGTCGGCCTCCACCCGAGGAGAGTTGGCCATGCGCGCACTCTATCTGGCGTTCGGTGTGTTCGCTTACGCGTTCTTTTTCGCGACCTTCCTGTACCTGATCGCATTTGTCGGCGACCTGCCGGGTGCGCCGCGCACGGTCAGTGCCGGCGGAGAGGCTGCGCCGCTGATCGCAGCCCTGCTGGTCAATCTGGGCCTGATCGCACTTTTCGGGCTGCAGCACACCGTCATGGCGCGGCAGGCCTTCAAGCGGGCCTGGACCCGCTTCGTGCCGGAGCCCGTCGAGCGCAGCATGTATGTGCTGCTGGCCAGCGCCGTGCTGTGGGTGATGTTCCATTTTTGGCGGCCGATCCCCATGGAGGTGTGGCGGGTGGACAACGCGTTCGGCTCCGCTGTGCTCTGGGCGCTGTTTGGTGCCGGATGGGTGATCGTGCTGGTGAGCACTTTCCTGATCAGCCATTTCGAGCTGTTCGGGCTGAAGCAGGTCTGGATGAACCTACGTGGCCAGGCGACGGTCACGCCGGTGCTGCGCCAGCCCTTCTTCTATCGCTTTGTCCGCCATCCGCTTTATTCCGGATTCTTCCTCGCGTTCTGGGCTACGCCGGTGATGACAGCCGGCCACCTGCTTTTCGCTGGCGGCATGTCCCTCTATATGTTGATCGCCATCCGCTACGAGGAGCGTGACCTGATCGGCTTGTTCGGTGAGGATTATGAGCGCTACCGCCGCGAGGTCGGCATGCTAGCACCGCGTGTCCCGTCATTCGGAACTCGCTGATCGCACCGGAATGGTCTTTGATCCGCTTGGCAAGGTCCTAATCGGACAGGTCTTTGCTGGTCGAGACGGGTCGAGGAGCTTAGCCTTCCAACCTCTGACAGGAGATGAGCGATGCAACTCGGCCGCGGGCTATTGGCTGTCGTGCTATCCATCAGCTGCACCGGCTGTTCCAGCGCCATATCCTCATGGAAGAGCAGGCCCGTGGCGGCGCACAAGCTGTATCCTGGCCGCATGTTTTCCTTAACGGGAGAGCGCCGACTTGCCTTCTTCGTCCCGCGTTCGATAGCAGGGCAGGCCTATAACGCGGCTACCGACGATACCGATCGGACGGCCTGGTGCGCGGAGAGCCTGCCGGAGGCGTCACAGGCAATCACCGCAACTTCAAAGGGATCGCTGAAGCTGCCGGAGACCGCGGAAGGGGGACTGGAAGACAGCGTCGCTACGAGCCTTACGCAAACCTTCACGCGCACCGAGATTGCTGAAATGTTTCGGCAGCTGGGATGGCAGACGTGCCAGGCCTGGGCGCAGGGCGTTTTCACCGACGAACAATATCGCGTCGAACTTGCCAAGCTGGTCGACGCTGGTGTTTACGTCATCAAGAAGCGGTCCGACCAACCGATCAATCCGCCTCCGACACCAGCTGCGCCAGCGGCACAGGGTACAAAGCCACCGCCTGCAGTGACGGGGAAGTAGCTTCACCGCCTTCCTTGCGGCGGCGCAACGATCCGCTAGGGTGCTGCCCGATTCGAGGGTCGGTTGCAGTATGGAGATGGTGCGGGGATTGGCAGGGGCTGATGAGGCGCGAGAGCGCCTGTCCCATGCCCTAGCCGCCGTCGCGCGCGGCGACCGTACCGCCTTTCACGAAGTCTATCAGCGCACCTCGGCGAAACTTTATGGGGTTTGCTGCCGTATCTTGGGCGAGGGCCAGGATGCGGAGGATGCGTTGCAGGAAGCTTATGTGAATGTGTGGCGGCGGGCGGAGCGCTTCGACGCGTCGCGCGCGAGCCCCATCACATGGCTGGCGGCGATCGCCCGCAACACGGCCATCGACCGGCTGCGCTCCCGCGGCAACCGCAGCACAGCCCCGATCGACGAGGCATTCGAGGTGGAGGACTCCGCGCCTCGTGCCGACACGCTGATCGAGCAAGCGGGAGAGAGTGCCCGCCTCTATGGCTGCCTGGGCGAACTTGGCGACCGTGATGCCGCGCTAATCCGCACGGCGTTTCTGGAAGGCGCGAGCTATCCTGAGTTGGCCGATCGAGCGGGTGAGCCGCTCGGCACGATCAAGAGCCGCATCCGCCGTGGGCTGGTGAAACTTCGCGATTGTCTGTGCCGATGACCGAGGAAGACGATATCATCGCCGCCGAGCACGCGCTGGGTCTGGCCGACGAAAGCGCGCGCGCGGCGAGCGACCCCGCCTTTGCCGCCGCCGTGCAAGCGTGGCGCGCGCGGCTCGACCCGCTGCTGGGCTCCGAGCGGGCGCCGCCGCCCGAACTGTGGGACCGCATTCAACGTCGCCTGCCCGCCAATGACGCGGGTGATCCTGCCCGGCCGTGGCGTTTCGCGACCTTCGCGGCCAGCGCGGCTGCGGCCGTCCTGCTGGGTGTGCTCGTGGTTCGACCCGACAGGCCGGCACCGGGTCCCGCGCCGCAGGTCGCCGCCACGCCTGCCGCCCACATGATGGTCGCGGCGCTGATTCCGAAGCAGGGCAGCGGCACGCTCACAATCGCCTATGACGATCGCGAAGGCCGGATGACGGTCACTCCGGTCGGCATGGATGCGGACGGCCGCACGCCCGAACTCTGGGTGATCCCAGCCGACGGCAAGCCGCGTTCGTTGGGCGTCATCGCCGCCAGGGATGCGCGGACGATGATCGTCGCGGGCGGCCACCGCCCGCTACTGGCGAACGGAGTTACGCTGGCGGTGTCGCTCGAGCCGGAAGGCGGCTCACCTAGCGGCCAGCCGACCGGCCCCGTGGTGATGACGGGGACCATGACCGCGGTCTGATCGCAGGTTGCGAAAAAATGCGGCTTGGTCGCTCGGCCGATGCATCCGCTGCAACAATCGCCTCGTAGCTGCCGTGCGGTCGGTGTTTCGGCACCGGCGCTCATCAGAGGGATCAAAGATCATGAAGACTTCGCTCAAGGCCGCTGCTGCGGCGCTTTCGCTTGCGTTCGCTGCGTCGGGTGCGATTGCCGCCGAAAAGACCGTGATGGTTGGCGGGGCCGCCATGTATCCGTCGAAGACGATCGTCGACAATGCGGTGAACTCGAAGGATCACACCACGCTCGTCGCCGCCGTGCAGGCCGCCGGCCTGGTTGACACGCTCAAGGGCGCGGGTCCGTTCACCGTCTTCGCGCCAACCAATGCGGCCTTTGCCAAGCTGCCGGCCGGCACCGTCGATAATCTCGTCAAGCCCGAAAACAAGGAAACTCTGACGACGGTCCTCACCTATCACGTCGTTCCCGGCCGGATGACGGCCAAGGACGTCGCCAAGGCCATCAAGGCGGGCGGCGGCAAGGCGACCCTGACCACGGTCCAGGGCGGCACGCTGACCGCGTCGATGATGGGCAACAAGATCATGCTGACCGACGCGAAGGGCGGCATGAGCCATGTCACGCAGGGCGATGTGCTCCAGTCGAACGGCGTGATCCACGTCGTCGACACCGTGCTGATGCCGTAACACCGCTCCCCTGTCGGGACGGAGCTTGGGAAGGGGCGGTCTCCAGGGGGGCCGCCCCTTCTTCTATTTGATCGCCGGGACCGCATCCGCCGGATGGTCGGTGAAGATGCCGTCCACCCCCGCCTTGGCGAACATGCGTACTTCATCCTGTGCGCGGCCCTTAGCGCGGGGATCGGGCCCTTCGCGCAGTTCTGCGGGTAGAAAGAAATTTTCGGAGCGCAGCGTCCAGACGATGACCTTCAGGCCCACCGCATGCGCCTGTTCGACAAGGTTCGTGGGGGCAAGCGACCGCCCCTCGCCGTCGCGCGGGATCACCAGCGCCTTGGCCGCGCCCAGCCCTTCGGCATAGCGTGAGACCTGCTTCAACCCAGCGGGGGTGATCATCGCGGCATAACTCTCCGCCCCGCCGTCCACGGGCGCGCCTTTGTCGTCCACCAGCTGCACCAGCTTCAGCTTCGTCATGCCGCGCAGCGCTATTAAATTGGCGACTTCAAAACTCTCGATCCAGACCGGATCGTCGGCCCTGGTCCAGCCATGGCGGGCGAAGCTGTCGACCAGCCGCTGCTCGAGAGCCAGGCTGATCGAGGCGAAATAGCTCGAATGCTTGATCTCGGCGACGACTCCCTTGCCGCGGGCCTTGGCGAGGGCGATCAGCTCGTCCAGCGTCGCGATCTCCTCATCCGCATAGGCCTGGTTCGCCGGCCGCAGCTGCGGCAGCCGCTCGCGGGCGCGGAGCGTCTTCAGCTCGGCGAGGGTGAAGTCCTCAGTGAACCACCCGGCGACCTCCTTGCCTTCGATGGTCTTGGTCGTGCGGCGGGCGGCGAACTCCGGGCGGTCGGCGACATCAGTCGTGCCGCTGATCTCATTCTCGTGCCGGGCGACGAGTTGCCCGTCCTTGGTCGGCACCACGTCCGGCTCGATGAAGTCGGCGCCTTGATCCAGCGCCAGCGCATAGGCGGCCAGCGTATGCTCTGGCCTCTCGCCCGAAGCACCGCGATGGCCGATGATGAAGGGCGTGCTCATGGCGAGCAGACTTGCCAGAAGAAAACTCATAACACACCCCCGTCACCCCGGCCTTGAGCCGGGGTCCCGCTTACTTGCCGTCGATGACAAGAAAAAGCGGGAAGCCGGATCAAGTCCGGCATGACGAAGAGAGCTTAGTCGAACAGCTCTTCGAAGAAGCTCTTGTGACGCTTGTGCTTGGGATGGTGGCCATAGCCTTGCTGGCCATAACCCGGCTGCGCGTAGCCGGGCTGCGGGGCGGACGGAGGCGGTGCGGACGCAGCCGGCGCGCTGCGCTCGATGATCTTGTCGAGCTCGCCGCGGTCCAGCCACACGCCGCGGCAGGTGGGGCAATAATCGATCTCGATCCCCTGCCGGTCGCTCATCGCCAGCGGCGACCCGTCCACCGGGCAGCGCATCGCCTGGACCTGTTCGTTCGTCCGCATCCTCGATCTCCTTCAAGTCGTTCGGATCGACATTGGCCTTTTTCCGCGCGCGCCGCTACCAGCCTCGGATGCACGCCAGCGACCTTCGCATCGCGCTGTTCAGCGGCAACTATAATTATGTCCGCGACGGGGCCAATCAGGCGCTGAACCGGCTGGTCGGCTATCTGCTCCGCCAGGGCGCCAAGGTGCGGGTCTATGCGCCGGTGGTCGACGAACCCGCCTTCCCGCCGACAGGCGAACTTGTCGGCGTGCGGAGCTTTGCCATTCCGGGACGGGCCGAATACCGCCTCCCCACCGCTCTGGGGCAGGCCGCGAGGCGTGATCTGGCCGAGTTCAGGCCCAATCTGATCCACATCGCCTCGCCCGATTTTGCAGGACATGCGGCGGTGCGTTTCGCGCGGCGACACAATCTGCCGGCGGTCGCGTCGGTGCATACGCGGTTCGAGACCTATCCGCGCTATTACGGTCTCGCCTTTCTGGAGCCTGTGATCGAAGCGATCCTGCGCCGCTTTTACCGGCGCTGCGACGCGATCGTCGCCCCTTCGGATTCCATGGCCCAGCTGCTGCGCGAGCAGCGGATGAGCTATGACGTCGGCATCTGGACCCGCGGCGTGGACCGGGAGATCTTCGGGGCAGAGAAGCGCGACCTTGCGTGGCGGCGTTCGCTCGGCATCGCCGACGAGGAGGTGGTGATCGGCTTTCTCGGCCGCCTGGTGATGGAGAAAGGCCTCGACGTGTTTTCCGACACGATCGACTGCCTGGAGAGCCGGGGCGTGCCGCACCGCCTGCTTGTCATAGGGGAAGGACCGGCCCGGGACTGGTTCGAGCGACGGCTGCCCGGCGCGGTGTTCGTGGGCCAGCAGAGCGGCGCCGATCTCGGTCGCGCGCTCGCCAGCACCGACATGCTGTTCAACCCCTCGATCACCGAGACGTTCGGCAACGTGACGCTGGAGGCCATGGCCTGCGCGCTGCCGGTGGTCGCCGCCATCGCCACTGGCAGCCAAAGCCTGGTGAAAGACGGCGTCACCGGCCGCCTCGTCCGCCCCGGCTGGATCGACGGCTTTGCCGATGCGCTCGCCGGATATTGCACCGATCACGAGGTACGACGCGCCGCGGGGGCAGCCGGCGAACGCACCGCCCAGCGCTACGGCTGGGACCAGGTCAACCAAACGCTGGTCGACACCTATCTCCGCATCCTGCGCCAGCGCGCCGCCGGCGGCACCGTGCCGCGGCTGGGGCCTGTTCCCTAAACCGCGTTAACCCGCTAATCGGCGCACCCTTATGGCCGACGCTCCCACCCCGCCCGATTATCGCGATACCGTGTTCCTGCCCAAGACCGACTTTCCGATGAAGGCCGGGCTGCCGCAGAAGGAGCCGGCGATCCTCGCGCGGTGGCAGGAGATGGGCCTGTACCAGCGGCTGCGCGAGGCGCGGGCGGGCGCGGAGAAGTTCATCCTCCATGACGGCCCGCCCTATGCCAATGGCGACATGCATATCGGCCATGCGCTCAACCACATTCTGAAGGACATGGTGTGCCGCACCCAGTCGCTGCTGGGCAAGGACGCGCCCTATGTGCCCGGCTGGGACTGCCACGGCCTGCCGATCGAGTGGAAGGTCGAGGAGCAGTATCGCGCCAAGAAGCGCAACAAGGACGAGGTACCCGCCGCCGAGTTCCGCGCCGAATGCCGGGCGTACGCGCAGCATTGGGTCGATACCCAGCGCGAGCAGCTGAAGCGGCTCGGCATCCTCGGCGACTGGGACCGGCCCTATCTGACGATGGATTTCGAGGCCGAGGCGACCATCGTCCGCGAGCTGCTGAAGTTCGCGGAGTCGGGCCAGCTCTACCGCGGCGCCAAGCCGGTGATGTGGTCCCCGGTCGAGAAGACCGCGCTGGCCGAAGCCGAAGTCGAATATGAGGACATCACGTCCACGCAGATCGACGTGGCGTTCGAGATCGTCGAGAGCCCGATCCCGGAGCTGGTCGGCGCGCACGCGGTGATTTGGACGACGACACCGTGGACGATCCCGGTCAACCAGGCGATCGCCTACGGACCTGAGGTTGAGTATCGTCTCTGCCGTAAGCGGAGCGACGATGGACGCCAGTATCTGATCGCCTTGGAGCTTTATGGCGCCGCTGGCACAAGGCTTGGCGATGATCTTGTGCCGCTGCGGCAGATCAAGGGCTCCGACCTGGCCGGCACAATCGCCCGCCACCCGATGCACCGTCTCGGCAGGTTCTTCGCCAAGCCGCGGCCGTTCCTGCCGGGCGATTTCGTCACCACCGATCAGGGCACGGGCCTCGTCCATATGGCGCCGGATCATGGCGAGGATGATTTCGAGCTGTGCAAGGCGAACGGGCTGGAGCCGGTGTTCGCGGTGACGGGCGACGGCAAGTATCGCGAGGATTGGAGTTGGCTGGGCGGCCAGGGATCGGTGATCAATCCCAAGTTCAACGCGCCAGACGGACCGATCTGTGCCGATCTGCACGAGGCCGGCGCGCTGCTGGCGGCGAGCGCGGACTATCGCCACAGCTATCCGCATTCGTGGCGGTCCAAGGCCAAGGTGATCTTCCGCGCCACCCCGCAATGGTTCATTCCGATGGACCAGGAGCGCGAGGATGGGACGCTGCGCGGCAAGGCGCTGACCGCCATCGAAGCCACCCGCTTCGTCCCCGAAAAAGGCCGTAACCGCATCCGCTCGATGGTGGAGGGCCGCCCCGACTGGGTGATTTCGCGCCAGCGCGCCTGGGGCGTGCCGATCACGTTGTTCGTCGATCGCAAGACCGGCCAGTATCTGACCGACCCGGCGGTCAACGCCCGCATCGTCGCCGCCGTGCGCGAGCAAGGCGTCGATGCCTGGACCGACGAAGCGGCGCAGGATCTGCTCGGCCCCGATTACCGCCTCGACGACTATGAGCGCGTCACCGACATTCTCGACGTCTGGTTCGACAGCGGCTGCACCCAGGCATTCGTGCTGGAGAGCGGGCGCTGGCCGGAGCTGCGCTGGCCGGCCGACCTGTATTTAGAAGGCTCAGACCAGCATCGCGGCTGGTTCCAGTCCTCGCTGCTGGAGGCGTGCGGCACGCGCGGGCGGGCGCCTTATGATGCGGTGCTGACGCACGGCTTCACCATGGCGTCGGACGGGCGCAAAATGTCCAAGTCGATCGGCAACACGGTCGACCCGCTGAAGCTGATGACCGAGTATGGCGCCGACATATTGCGGCTCTGGGCGCTGTCGGTCGACTTCACCGAGGATCACCGGATCGGCAAGGAGATCCTCGCCGGCACCGCCGACGGCTATCGCAAGCTGCGCAACACTTTCCGCTATCTGCTGGGCGCGCTCGACGGGTTCGACGAGGCGGAGCGGGTACCCGCGTCGGAGATGCCGGAGCTGGAGCGATACATTCTCCACCTCCTCGCCGATCTCGACGCGCAGCTGCGCCAGGCGGTCGCCGACTATGATTTCAACAATTACGTGCGGCTGCTGAGCGACTTCGCCAACAATGACCTCTCCGCTTTCTTCTTCGATATCCGGAAGGACTCGCTCTATTGCGACGCGCCGACAGACCCGAAGCGGCGGGCCTACCGGACCGTGCTCGACACGCTGTTCAACGCGCTGGTGCGCTGGCTGGCGCCGGTACTGACGTTCACCGCCGAAGAGGTCTGGCAGACGCGTTCACCGGACGCAGAATCGGTGCATCTTCTGACCTGGCCCGAAGTGGATGCCGGCTGGCGGAATGACGCGCTCGCAGCGAAGTGGACGGAACTCCGCACCCTGCGCAGCCAGGTCACCGAAGCGATCGAACCCTATCGCCGCGACAAGGTCATCCGCTCCAGCCTCGAAGCCGAAGTGTGCGTGCCCGCCAACGACAATGGCGAGCTGGAAGAGCTGTTCATCGTGGCGAAGGTCTCGCCGGGCGATGAGATCGCCGTGACGCGCACGGAACAACTCAAATGCGGCCGCTGCTGGCGGCACCTGCCGGAAGTGCGCGAGGATGGGAGCTTGTGCGCACGCTGCACGGAGGTGGTGAGTGCATAACACCCGCCGTCTCGGCCTCCTCGTCGCGCTCGCCATCTTCCTGCTCGACCAGGCCATCAAATACATCGTCACCGGCCCCCTGCAGCTGCAGGAAGTCGGGCAGATCGTGCTGCTCCCGATCTTCAACCTGACCTGGGTGCAGAATTTCGGCGTCTCGATGGGGCTGCTGACGGCCGACAGCGACACCGCCCGCTGGGCGCTGGTCGCGCTCACCGCTGCCATCGGCATAGGCGTTGCCGTATGGCTGTGGCGGGAGACCAACCGTCATGACGTCATCGCGCTTGGCCTGGTGCTGGGCGGTGCTGCCGGCAATATTCTCGATCGGGTGCGGTTCGGCTATGTCGTCGATTTCCTCGACCTGCACTTCGGCGAGTTCCGGCCCTTTTTGGTCTTCAATGTCGCCGACGCTGCCATTACCATCGGCGTCGTGATCCTGCTCATTCGCGCCTTGTTCGTGCGCCCGAAGAGCGAACCCGCGGAGAATGTGAATGCGTAATGTTGTTGTGCTGGGCCTCGCTGCCCTGACGCTCGCGGGATGCGGCGGTGGCGGCCTGAACCGTGACCGGCCCGACGAGTTCGCCGTCGCCCGCCGCGCGCCCCTGGTGGTGCCGCCTGACTTTGCGCTGCAGCCGCCCAGCCCCGGCGCGCCGCGCCCGCAGGAGGCGGACAGCTCAACCCAGGCGCTACAGGCTATGTTCGGCGGCCCGGCGGCGCGCAGCGTGCCGGAAAGCTCCGCGCTCACCCGCGCCGGCGGCGACCGCAGCACCGCCGGCATCCGCTCGGAAGTCGGCTCGCCCGAGACCAGCGCCGTGGATAAGGGCGCCATCACCCGCGACATCATCGCTGCGCCGGAAGGCGATGGGCAGGACGCGCGGGCAGCGGCAGGGACTGCGCCAACGCCAGCGCCGAGCCCCACGCCTCAGAACTAAACCACCTCTCCCAAGGGGAGAGGTCGAGACGGCGTTAGCCGTCCGGATGAGGGGTTTGTACGCCTGAAGAGAGGGAAGGCCCCCCTCACCCCGCTCGCGCAGTGCGCTAGTCGACCTCTCCCCACGGGAGAGGGGATTAAGCCTGCAGCTCGACGTCCCAGTAGAGCCAATCGCGCCAGGTCGTGTGCAGGTAGTTGGGCGGAAAGGCCCTGCCGTGATCCTGCAGCTGCCAGCTGGTCGGCCGATAAGGCTGCTCGAACAGCGCCATATGCGCTTCGCCAGGCGTGCGGCCGCCCTTTTTGAGGTTGCAGGGCGCGCAGGCCGTTGAGACATTCTCCCATGTGGTGCGGCCGCCATAAGCGCGCGGGACGACATGGTCGAAAGTAAGGTCGCGCCCGGTGCCGCAATATTGGCAGCTGAAGCGGTCGCGCAGGAACAGGTTGAAGCGGGTAAAGGCAGGATAGGCGGACGGTTTCACATATTGCTTGAGCGCGATGACGCTGGGCAGCTTCATCGCGCTGGTGGGACTTCGCACTTCTTTCTCGTAGGATTCAACGATATCCACACGATCGAGAAACACGGCCTTGACGGCGGTCTGCCAGGGCCAGAGGCTCAGAGGATAGTAACTGAGCGGCGTGTAGTCGGCGTTGAGCACGAGGGCGGGGCAGCCATCGGGATGGCGGATAAGGTCGGGATGGTACATCGGCCTCTCCCATTCTCTTGGCGCCCGGAGCTTGCCCGTCCAAGATGACGTCGAAATGACATTTCATCGCCGCGCCCGTCAACCCGATCCACGATCTTGTCCATAGGTTTATCCACAACACGCTTTGCGCCCAGTCCGACTGGGCGGCTGCATCTCGGCCACGCCATGAGCGCGGTGCTGGCCCATGATTTCGCACGGGTGCGGGGCGGACGCTTTCTGTTGCGGATCGAGGATATCGATCCCGGCCGCACGCGCGAGGAGCATGTCGCCCGCATCGAAGAGGATTTGCGCTGGCTCGGGCTCGGCTGGGACGGGTCTGTAGTGCGGCAATCCGGGCGGCTGCCGCTCTATGCCGAAGCGCTGGAGCGGCTGAAAGCACGCGGCCTCGTCTATCCTTGCTTCTGCACTCGCGCCGATATCGCGCGCAGCACTTCTGCGCCGCACGGCCCCGAGGGGCCGCTATATCCGGGCACCTGCCGCGGCGTTGCCCATCCCGACCTGGACCGCCCGCATGCATGGCGTCTCGACGTCACGCGGGCCGTGATAGAGACAGGTAAGCTGCAGTGGCACGACGCGCATGCCGGCGAAGTGCCGGCGCAGCCGGAACTGCTCGGCGACGTCGTACTCGCCCGCAAGGATGCGCCGACCAGCTACCATCTGGCTGTCACCGTGGACGACGCGGATCAAGGCGTGACCGACGTGGTGCGCGGGCGCGACCTGTTCCTCTCCACGCATGTCCATCGGCTGCTGCAGGCGCTGCTTGGCGTGGCGACACCGGCCTACCATCATCACGCGCTGATGATCGGACCCGATGGCGAGCGACTCGCCAAACGCCATGGCGCCCTCAGCCTCGCCGAATTACGCGCTCAAGGCATTGATCCCAAAGCGATTGTCGAGCCCATCCGCGCTGGCGCCGCGCCGCTTGGATTCTGCCTCTCGAACACCTAGATTGTCGTCATGAGCATCTTCCTCACCATCCTCCTCATCGCGGCCATGATCGCGACGGTCACCATGCTGGTCCGGGGCATCATCGTGTTCCTGAAAACGACCGAGGCGGACCTGAAAGCCGGCGCCACCGGCCCAAGCGCATCGGCGCTCAAACAGAACAAGGCCATGATGGGCCGCATCTTCTTTCAGGCGATCGCCGTGCTGATCGCCGCCCTGCTGATGCTGGTCGCGCGCTAAGCGCTTGGTCAAGCTCAACAAGATCTACACCCGCACCGGCGACGACGGCACCACCGGCCTCGTCGACGGATCGCGCGTGGCCAAGTCCAGCGCGCGCATGGCCCTGATCGGCGATGTCGACGAAGCCAACTCGGCGATCGGCGTCGCCATTGCCGCGCTCGATGCGGACCCGATCGTGGCGGACCTCACCCGCATTCAGAACGACCTGTTCGATCTCGGCGCCGATTTCGCGACGCCGGGTGCCGAGTTCGAGCCGGACGAGATGACGCTTCGCATCGTGCCCGCCCAGGTCGAGCGGCTCGAGCACGAAATCGACGCCATGAACGAGGGGCTTGAGCCGCTTCGGTCTTTCATCCTGCCCGCCGGGACAGCCGCCGTGTCCGCGCTGCATCTTGCCCGCGCCGTGGTGCGCCGGGCCGAGCGCAGTGCGGTTGCGGCAGCGGTCGGCATGCCGCTCAACCCGCAGGCGCTCGCTTATCTGAACCGGCTGTCCGATCACCTTTTCGTCGCGGCGCGCCTCGTCGCGAGTCGTTCGGGCGGCGACGTGCTGTGGGTGCCTGGCGCGTCTCGTTGAACCCGTAACAACAGCGCCGCGTTACTCACATAGAGCAAGGAGCGGCATGGCGACCAACGCAGACTTGGAGTTCGGGAGCGGGACGCTTGCGCCGTTCGAGCAGGTGCGCGCACTGTCGCTGGCGCTGGCCGAGCCGCTGTCGGACGCGGACGCGACGGTTCAGTCGATGGACGATGCGTCGCCGGCAAAGTGGCACCTCGCTCACACTAGCTGGTTCTTCGAGACCTTCGTGCTGCGCGACGTGCCCGGCTACCGCGTGTTCGACGAGAGCTACGCCTATCTGTTCAACAGCTATTACGAAGCCGAGGGCCCCCGTCACGCCCGCCCGAACCGCGGGCTGCTGACGCGCCCGTCGCTGGACCAAATACGCGATTATCGCGCGCACGTGGATGCGGCGCTGGTCGACGCCTGGCCGCAGCTAAGCGGCGACAAGCGTGCGCTAGTCGAACTCGGCTGTCACCACGAACAGCAGCACCAGGAGCTGCTACTCACCGACATCCTGCACTTGTTCGCGCAGAGTCCCCTGAAACCTGCATACCGGGCTACCCTCCTCTCGCTCGTCCCGAGCGAAGTCGAGGGGCGTAGCACCGAAAAGAGCGGATGGGTGGAGCATGAGGGTGGCATCGCGGAGATCGGCCACACCGGCCCCGATTTCGCGTTCGACTGCGAAGGCCCGCGGCATCAGGTGCTGCTGCAGCCCTATGCCCTCGCCGAGCGGCTCGTCACTAATGGCGATTGGATCGGCTTCATCGAAGAGGGCGGCTATCGCGACCCGCGCTGGTGGCTGTCGGATGGCTGGGCCTGGGTGCAGCGCGAGGTCATCGAAGCCCCGCTATATTGGGAAGAACGCGCCAGCTTCGGCCTCGACGGACTGCAGCCACTCGACCCCGCCGCGCCCGTCACCCACATCAGCTTCTACGAGGCCGACGCCTATGCAAGCTGGGCCGGCGCGCGACTGCCGACCGAGGCGGAGTGGGAAGCGGCCTTTGCCGAGCGCGACGCGGTACAAGGCCAGTTCCTGGACAAAGCCGGGGCCGTCCGCCCGCGCGATCACGGCCCGTTCGGCTCCGTCTGGGAATGGACCGGCAGCGCCTATCGGCCCTATCCCGGCTTCCGCCCCGCCGAAGGCGCGGTCGGCGAATATAATGGCAAGTTCATGAGCGGGCAGTTCGTCCTGAAGGGCGGCAGCTGCGCCACGCCGCGCGGCCACGTCCGGGCGTCCTACCGCAACTTTTTCTACCCCCATCAGCGCTGGCAATTCACCGGGCTGAGGCTCGCGAGAGATCTATGAACATCGAAACGCCGGTTCAGGTGGACCCCGCCTTTCGCGCGGATGTGCTGGCCGGCTTCCGCTCCGCCAAACGCGCGATCCCGGCGCGCTGGTTCTACGATTTTCGTGGATCGGAGCTCTTCGAGAAGATCACCGACCTCCCGGAATATTATCCGACCCGCGTTGAGACGGCGCTGCTGGAGCGGATCGCACCTGATGTAGCGAAGCTGGTCGGTCCCGGGCGCGCCGTCGTCGAGTTGGGCTCTGGATCGTCGATCAAAACACCGCGTTTGTTGAGCGCGGTGGCACCGGCCGCCTATGTCCCAATCGACATTTCCGGCGATTTCCTGCGCGAATCCGCCGCCGCGCTGGCCTCCGACTTCCCGAAGCTGTCCATCCTGCCGGTCGAGGCGGACTTCATGCTCCCGATCGCGCCGCCGCCCGAAATCGCCGCCTTGCCGAAGCTCGGCTTCTTCCCCGGCTCGACCATCGGCAACATGGTCGCGCGGACGGCAGTCAACCTGCTGCGCTCGATGGTCGAAACTCTGGGCGAAGGCGCGATGCTGTTGATCGGGATCGACCGGATCAAGGACGAGCAGAAGCTGGTCGCCGCCTATGACGACGCGCAGGGCGTCACTGCCGCCTTCAACCTGAACCTGCTCCATCGCATCAATCGCGAGCTGAACGCCGACATTCCGGTCAGCGCGTTCCGCCACCGCGCCGTCTGGAACGATCTCTACGCCCGCATCGAGATGCATCTGGAGGCGCTCGACGACGTCAGCTTCACGATTGAGGGCGAGCCCTTCTTTATGGCGGCAGGCGAAACGATCCACACCGAGAACAGCCACAAATATGGCCCACGCGACGCCCGGCTGCTGCTCCGCGCTGGCGCCTGGACGCCGATCGCCGAGTGGACGGACGCCGACGATCAGTTCGCACTGATCCTCGCCGAAGCCCAGCCGCCGGGGACGGCGCCTTAGCGCCTTAGCCCATCGCTCGTCACCCCGGGCTTGACCCGGGGTCCCGCTTCTTCTTTGGCCGCACGACATAGCGGGTCCCGGATCAAGTCCGCGGTGACGGAGGAAACATGAATTCAGTTGGCGTGATCGGAGCGGGGCAAATGGGCGCGGGGATTGCGCAGGTCTCGGCTCAGGCGGGCTACACCGTGTTCCTCGCCGACATCTCGATCGACTTCGCAGAGAAGGGCAAGGCGGGCATCGCCAAGCTGCTCGACCGTGCCGTCGCAAAGGAAAAGATCAGCCAGGCCGATCGCGACGCTGCGCTCGAGCGCATCCAGCCGGTCGCCGACTATGCGCCGATGGCCGAGGCGGGGCTGATCATCGAGGCAGCGACCGAGAACGAAGCGATCAAGCGCAAGATCTTCGAGAATGCCGGGGCGGTGCTCGCGGCCGAGGCCGTGCTCGCCTCCAACACCTCGTCCATCCCGATCACCCGCCTCGCTCAGGCCTCTCCCGATCCAGCGCGGTTCATTGGCGTGCACTTCTTCAATCCAGTACCGGTGATGGGCTTGATCGAGGTGATCCGCGGCCTTGCCACCAGCGACGACACGGTCGCCAAGGTTCAGGCCTATGGCGAGAAGCTCGGCAAGCGCATCGTCCAAGCCAACGACGCGCCCGGCTTCATCGTCAATCGCGTGCTGATGCCGATGCTCAACGAGGCCTGCTTCGCGCTAGGCGAAGGCGTCGCGACAATTCCGGACATCGACGCTGCATGCCAGCTCGGCCTTAATCACCCGATGGGGCCGCTGACGCTGGCCGACTTTATCGGGCTCGATACCTGCCTGGCCATCACGCGGGTGCTGTTCGAAGGCACTGGCGATCCGAAATTTCGGCCAGCGCCGCTTCTGGTCAAACATGTGGAAGCCGGTTGGCTGGGAAAAAAGACCGGCCGCGGTTTCTACGACTGGACCGGTGCAGAGCCGGTGCCGACGCGATAAGGCGTCAACTGCTCTCCTGCGAAAGCAGGAGCCCAGGGTGGCCCCCTGCTTTCGCAGGGACAGTGCGTTGACTCTGCGCGACCCCTCCCCCACATGCAATCCGACCAATGCAGTCCGATTGTAAGTAGCAGATGCGCCTCTCCAACCTTGCCGATTATGCCGTTGTCATCATGTCCGCCGCCGCGCGCACGGGCGATGGTGCGCGCGTATCGGCGACGGCGCTGGCGGTGCAGACGGGCATTCCGTTGCCGACCACGCAGAAATTGCTGGGGCGGCTGGCGAGCGCTGGGCTGTTTCGTTCTGCGCGTGGCGGCGGCGGCGGGTTCGTACTGACCCGGCTGGCGACGGAGATTAGCCTGGCGGACGTGATCGAAGCTGTCGAAGGTCCGATCGCCATGACCACCTGTCTGGATGACGGCCGCCAATGCTGCGCGCTGGAAGGCGCGTGCCAGGTCCGCCCGCATTGGGGGCCGGTGAACAATGCCATTCGCGGGGCGCTTTCGGGCGTGTCCCTTGCCAGTTTGAGTGTAGCCGCCTGATGGCCACCCGCAATGCCGAAGCTCAGGAAGCGGTCGATCGCGCCTCGACCTATGAATGGGGCTTCACTTCCGACATCGAGCAGGACTTCGCGCCCAAGGGGCTGAGCGAAGACACGGTCCGCTTCATCAGCGCCAAGAAGAACGAGCCTGAATGGATGCTCGATTGGCGGCTTAAGGCGTTCCGGCTGTGGCAGACGATGGAGGCGCCCGACTGGGCCAAGCTGAACCTGACGCCGATCGATTATCAGGACGCCTATTATTACGCCGCGCCCAAGGCGAAGCCCAAGCTTGGCAGCCTCGACGAGGTCGATCCCGAGATCCTGCGCGTCTATGCCAAGCTCGGCATTCCGATCGAAGAGCAGAAGGTGCTCGCTGGCGTCGAAGGCGCGCGCAAGGTGGCGGTGGACGCGGTGTTCGACAGCGTCTCGGTCGCGACCACTTTCCGCAAGGAGCTGGAAGCGGCGGGCGTGATCTTCCGCTCCATCTCCGAAGCGATCCGCGAATATCCGGACATGGTCCGCAAATGGCTCGGCAAGGTCGTGCCGATGCACGACAATTATTTCGCGACGCTCAACTGCGCGGTCTTCAGCGACGGCACCTTCGTGTACATCCCCGAGGGCGTGCGCTGCCCGATGGAGCTCAGCACCTATTTCCGCATCAATGCCGAGAATACCGGCCAGTTCGAACGCACGCTGATCGTCGCCGACAAGGGCTCGTATGTCTCCTACCTGGAGGGCTGCACCGCGCCGATGCGCGACGAAAACCAGCTCCATGCCGCGGTGGTGGAACTGGTCGCGCTGGACGATGCCGAGATCAAATATTCAACCGTCCAGAACTGGTATCCGGGCGACGCCGAGGGCAAGGGCGGCATCTACAATTTCGTGACCAAGCGGGCGCTGTGCCAGGGCAAGAACAGCAAGGTCAGCTGGACGCAGGTCGAGACGGGATCGGCGATCACCTGGAAATATCCGAGCTGCGTGCTGGCGGGCGAGAACTCGGTCGGCGAATTCTATTCGGTCGCCGTTACCAACAACCGCCAGCAGGCCGATACCGGCACCAAGATGATCCACCTCGGCAAGGGCAGCCGCTCGACCATCGTCTCGAAGGGAATCAGCGCCGGCCGCTCGGACAACACCTATCGCGGCCTGGTCCGCGTCGGCCCGACGGCGGAGGGCGTGCGCAACTTCACCCAGTGCGACTCGCTGCTGCTGGGCGATCAATGCGGCGCCCACACCGTCCCCTATATCGAGGTCAAGAACCCGAGCGCCCAGATCGAGCACGAGGCGACCACCAGCAAGATCAGCGACGACCAGCTCTTCTACGCGATGAGCCGCGGCCTGGGGCAGGAGGACGCGGTGGCACTGATCGTCAACGGCTTTGCCAAGGAAGTGCTGCAGCAACTGCCGATGGAGTTTGCGGTGGAAGCGCAGAAGCTACTGGGCATCAGCCTTGAGGGGAGCGTGGGGTGAGCGGGGCGGTTTACGTGGTGGCGACACTGAAGTTCACCGACGTCGAACGATATCGGAAGTACCAGGCTCGGTTCCCCGACGCGTTCAAGGGCTCGGACGGATCGGTGCTCGCCGCGGATGAGCAGCCGCGCGCGCTATCGGGCGAGCCCGTCGACAAGGTCGTGATCATGCGATTCGCGAGTGAGGAGGAAGCGCACCGATTCCTGAGCTCCGCCGAATATCTGGAAATATCGAAGGATCGGGACGCAGGAGCGCAAACCGCGTCTTGGATGGTGAAAGCACTCTGATGCTCAAGATTGAAAACCTTCACGCCACTGTCGACGATAAGCCGATTCTGCGCGGACTCGATCTCGCGATCGGGGCGGGCGAGGTGCACGCGATCATGGGGCCGAACGGGGCGGGCAAATCGACGCTCGCCTATGTGCTCGGCGGGCGGCCGGGGTATGAGGTGACGGAGGGGTCGGTCACCTTCTCTCCCGCTTCCCCCCTCCCGCGTGCGGGAGGGGCCGGGGGTGGGCCTGGGTCGGACTCTGCGACGTCGGAAGGCTCGCTCCCACCCCTAACTCCTCCCGCAAGCGGGAGGGGGACTGATCTCCTAGCCCTCGCCCCCCATGAACGCGCCGCCGCCGGCCTATTCCTAGGTTTTCAATACCCCGTCGAAATCCCCGGCGTGTCGAACGTCCAGTTCCTGCGCACCGCATTGAACACCCAGCGCCGTGCGCGCGGCGAGGCGGACTTGTCGGCCGGCGATTTCCTCCGCCTCGCCCGCGCCCAGGCCGAGGCGATGGGCGTCGATTTCGAGATGATGAAGCGCAACGTCAATGTCGGCTTTTCGGGCGGCGAGAAGAAGCGCAACGAGATGGTGCAGATGGGGATCATCGATCCCGTCCTCGCCGTCCTGGACGAGACCGATAGCGGCCTCGACATCGACGCGCTGAAGGCGGTCGGCGAGGGCATCAACCGCATCATGCGCAAGCCCGACAAGGCGGTGCTGCTGATCACCCATTACCAGCGCCTGCTCGACTATGTGCGGCCCGATTTCGTCCACGTGCTGGCCGGCGGCCGCATCGTCCGCTCGGGCGGGCCGGAACTCGCGCACGAGCTCGAGCGCGAAGGCTATGGAGCGTTGGCCGCGTGATCGCGCTTGCTGCCCTTCTGCTCGTTGGCCAGATTGCGCCGGAGCCCGAACTCGACATTGTCGTCGTGGCGCAGCGGCTGGCCGGGCTCCAGGTCAACATCGGCAAGGATGCGAAGGGCCGCTTCACTTGCGGCCTCACCCAATCCAGCGGAAGCCTCCGCCTCGACGCGCGGCTGTGCAAGGCATCAGCCAAGTGCGCGAAGAAGCATGGCAGCGACGCCGAAGCGGTAAAGGCGTGCGTCACCGCCGATAAGCCCAAGCTGCTGGCGCAGCTGCGGGCCGAGATGTCGCGGAGCAAGAAACGGTGAGCCTTCCGCTTGCTCTCCCGAAAGGCGAGGCGTGGCGCTGGGCGGACCTATCCGCCTTGCCTGACTTTTTAACTGCCCAGCCGAGCGGTTCTTGGTGTGAACTTCCTGTCAACTTAGGCGATGGCCCGAGGCTGGTCTTTGTAGATGGTAGGCTTGATTCAGGCCGCAGCAGCCTGGGACCTATCTCGATGGGCGATCTCGATCTTCGAAGCGAGCATGCGCTCGGCCGTCTCGCGAAGGGCACGGGCTGGGCGCTGCGGCTCGACCGGGATGCGGCGGCGGGTCTGGTCGAGATCGTGCATGTCTCAACTGGCGGCGCCAACCATGTGCCTGCCCTGATCGAACTCGGCGAGGATTCGACGGGGACGGTCGTCGAGACCTTCATTGGCGACGGCTGGGCGAACCGGCTGACCACGATCCGGCTTGCGCCGTCGGCGCGGCTGATGCGGGCGGTGCTGCTACAGCAGGATAGCGGCTTCCAGTCGATCCGGGATGAAGCGGAGATCGGCCGCGGCGCGAGCCTGGTCACCACTGTGCTGGCCGAAGGCGGCGGCGGCAGCCGGATTGACGGGCAGCTCCGCCTTAGCGGCGAGGCGGCCTTCGCGGAGATGGGCGGCGCACTGCTCACCCGGGGCGAGCAGCGTCACGAAGCTTCCCTCGTGGTGCGGCACGAAGCGGAAAGCGGGACGTCGCGCCAGACCTGGCGCGCGGTGGCGGACGACACGGCCGTCGCGAGCCTCTCTGCGAGGGTCGAGGTGGCGCGCGGGGCCCAGAAGACGGATGGCGAGCAGTCGCTGCGTGGCCTGCTCTTGAAGCGCGCCGCGACCGTGAACCTCAAGCCCGAACTCGAAATCTTTGCCGACGATGTGAAGTGCGCGCACGGCGCGACCGTCGGTGAACTCGATCGCAACGCCTTATTCTATCTCCAGAGTCGGGGCGTCGCGCCAGCCGAGGCGCGGGCGCTCTTGACCCGCGCGTTCGTCGCCGACGCGCTGGCGCGGATCGGGCAGGAGCAGGTGCGGGAAGCGTTCTTGGCGGCGGCCGATGCTTGGCTGACGGAGGAGCGGCATGGCTAGCCTCGCGCTCGACACCCGCCCCCTAGACCGCGTGTCCGACTTCCCGGCCATACCTGGAGGCTGGGCTTACCTCGACACGGCGGCCACCGCGCAGAAGCCGCAAGTCGTCATCGACGCGATCACCCGCGCCTACGACACCACTTACGCCACGGTGCACCGCGGCGTGTACCAGCGCTCCGCCGACATGACGCTCGCCTATGAGGCGGCGCGGCGGCGGGTGGCTCGGTTCATCGGCGCGCAGACCGACGAGATCGTGTTCGTGCGGGGTGCGACCGAAGGCATCAACCTTGTGGCGCATCGTCACCCGGACAAGCGCCGGGTTCTGCTCAGCCAGCTCGAGCATCATTCCAACATCGTGCCCTGGCAGCTCGCGGGCTGGCAGGTCGATGTGTGCCCGCTGACTGCTGATGGGCGCATCGACCTGGACGCGGCCGAGGCCATGCTGACTCCCGACCATACCATGGTCGCCTTCGCCCACGTGTCGAACGTGCTCGGTTCCGTACTCGACGCGAACCGGGCAGCGGAACTGGCGCACCGGGTCGGCGCCAAATTGCTGCTCGACGGCTGCCAGGCGGTGCCGCGCCTGCCGGTCGATGTGCAGGCGCTCGACTGCGATTACTACGTGTTCTCCGCGCACAAGCTTTACGGGCCGACCGGCATCGGCGTGCTCTGGGGCCGGGCCGAGCTGCTCGACGCGATGCCGCCGTTCATGGGCGGCGGGGCGATGATCGACCGGGTGACGTTCGAGCGCACCACCTATGCGCCGCCGCCGGGCCGGTTCGAGCCGGGCACGCCGCACATCACCGGCGCGCTCGGCCTGCACGCCGCGATCGACTATGTCGATGCGATCGGGCTGGCGGCGATCCACGCGCACGAGACGGCGCTGGTGAAGCTCACCCGCGAGCGGCTGGGACAGATCAACTCGGTACGGCTGTTCGGGCCGGAAGACTCCGCCGGCATCGTCAGCTTCGCCATCGAGGGGGTGCATCCCCATGACATCGGCACCATATTGGATGAAGCGCAGGTCGCGATCCGCGCCGGCCATCACTGCGCGCAGCCGCTGATGGAGGCGCTGGGCGTGCAGGCCACCGCCCGCGCAAGCTTCGGCGTGTACAACAGCGCAGCGGACGTGGACGCACTGGTGCGCGGGATCGAGCGCGTGACGAGGATTTTCGGATGAACGAGCAGAGCCGGATCAGCGTGGAAGAAGTAGACGGCGTCGCGCCGCCGCCCAAGGCACGCGTCGAGGATGCCCGTGAGGGCTTCGAGCGGAAGAAAGACTATCTCGCCGGATTTCTGGCAGAGAAGCCGGCGCAGCTGTCGGGCGAAGAGCCGGGCGGCGAGCTGTACGAAGCCGTCATCACCGCGCTCAAGGAAATCTACGATCCCGAAATTCCGGTCAATATCTACGATCTGGGCCTGATCTACGGCGTCGAGATCAATGGCGGTCACGCGACCGTCTCGATGACGCTGACCACCCCGAATTGCCCGGTAGCGGAGTCGATGCCGGCGGAGGTCGAGCTGCGGGTCGGCGCGGTCCCCGGCATCGGCGACGCCGAGGTCAATCTCGTCTGGGACCCGCCCTGGGACCCACAGAAGATGTCGGATGAAGCCAAGCTAGAACTGGGAATGCTGTGATGGCGACCGTCCGCGAACGCCCCAAGGCGCTGAACCTCACCCCTGCCGCCGAGGCGCGCATTGCGGCGCTGATGTCGCGCGCGCCTGCGGACACGATCGGCGTCAAGCTCTCGACCCCGCGTCGTGGGTGTTCGGGACTCGCCTATTCGGTCGATTACGTCACCGAAGCCAAGGCGATGGACGAGCGGATCGACACGCCCGGCGGCACCCTGTTCGTCGACGGCGGCTCGATCCTGTATCTGATCGGTTCGACCATGAATTGGGTCGAGGACGATTTCACCGCCGGCTTCACCTTCCAAAATCCGAACGCCAAGGGAAGCTGCGGCTGCGGCGAGAGCTTCACCGTCTAGTCTCGAAACAAACTGGCGTGCGGCGGGGTTGAGGGCATAGGAGAAACCATGCCCAAGCCGAAGCGCGTCCAAGGCCTGCCGTCCCGCGAGCAGATCCTCGAGTTCATCACCACGTCCGACGAGCCCGCCGGCAAGCGTGAGATCGCGCGGGCCTTTGCGCTGCATGGCGCCGACAAGATCGCGTTGAAGGCTCTGCTCAAAGACATGGCCGATGAAGGGCTGATCGACAGCGCCCCCGGCCGCGCTTTCCACAAGATGGGCGGAATTCCGAAGGTCACCGTGCTGCGCATCGTCGATGTCGACGAGGACGGGCAGGCCTGGGCGGTGCCGGAGCAATGGCAGGCGGACACGCCTGCGCCCAAGCTCCGCATCCGCGATAGCAAGAAACAGTCGGCGCTGGGCGTCGGCGACCGCGTTCTTTCCCGCACCGTAGAGGCCGGCAAGGGCTGGGTAGCCCATCCGATGAAGAAGCTCGCGCGCGGCGAAGAGCTGATGCTGGGCGTGCTTCACCAGCAAGGTGACCGCTGGTTCCTGCAGGGCGTCGAGAAGCGGGAGCGGCGGGACTTTCCGGTGTCTGACAAGGGCGATGCCGAGGCGGGCGATCTTGTGCTGGCTGAGAAGACCGGGCGGCCGCCGCGCATCACCGCGCGTGTGGTCGAAAGATTGGGCGACCCGTTCGAGCCCCGCAGCTTTTCAATGATCGCGATCCACCGGCACGGCATCCCGCATGTGTTCCGCGAGGACGTGATCGAAGAAGCCGAGTGCATGGCGGAGGTACCGCTGGGCGAACGCGAGGACCTGCGCCACCTGCCCATCGTCGCCATCGATCCGGTCGACGCCCGCGACCATGACGACGCGGTCTGGGCCGAGGCGACGGAGCAAGGCTGGAACACGATAGTCGCCATCGCCGACGTCGCCTTCTACGTCCGCCCCGGCTCGCAACTGGACCGCGAGGCGCGCAAGCGCGGCAACAGCGTCTATTTTCCTGACCGCGTCGTGCCAATGCTGCCGGAGACGCTGTCGGCCGATGTCTGCTCGCTTAAAGAAAGCGTCGATCGCGCCGCGCTGGCCTGTCACATGACGATCGGGAAGGACGGGCAGCTGAAGCAATGGCGCTTCACCCGCGCCGTCGTCCGCATCGCGAAGAACATCGCCTATGAAGACGCGCAGGCGGCCATCGATGGCTCCGCCGATGCGGTCGACCCTGACCTGGTTGAGACCGCATTGAAGCCGCTGTGGGCGTGCTGGCAGGCGATGTACAAGGCGCGCGCCAAACGCGAGCCGCTGGAGCTCGACCTGCCCGAACGCCGCGTCGTGCTCGACGAAAAGGGGCGCATCATGTCTGTCGCGCCGCGCGAGCGGCTCGATGCGCACAAGCTGATCGAAGATTACATGATCGCCGCCAATGTCGCGGCCGCCAAGGCGCTGGAGGCGAAAAAAGCGCCGGTCATGTACCGGGATCATGAGCCGCCCAGTCGCGAGAAACTCGTCGCGCTTAAGGATTACCTCAAGACATTCGACCTGGAGTTTGCGCTCGGCCAGGTGATCAAGCCCGGCACCTTCAACCGCATCATCGAACGCGTCGGCGACGCCGAGTTCCGGCCGCAGGTGATGGAGCAGATCCTCCGCACCCAAACCCAAGCCTATTACGGGCCCGAGAATGCCGGCCATTTCGGCCTGTCGCTCGGCTCCTACGCCCACTTCACCAGCCCGATCCGTCGCTATGCCGACCTGATCGTCCACCGCTCGCTAGTTGGCGCTTATGGCCTCGATCCCGATGTGAAGGCGACCTCGCTCACGCCCGGCGAGAGCGAGGCGATGGACTTGATCGGCGAGGCGATCAGCCGGCTCGAGCGACGAGCGATGGAAGCGGAGCGGGATACTGTCGACCGCTATGTCGCGGCTTATCTGTCCGAACGCGTGGGCGAACTCGTCGAGACGCGGATCACCGGCGTGCAGCCCTTCGGCTTCTTCGCGACCGTCGAGGGACTGGGCGGCGATGGCCTCGTGCCGGTCTCGACGCTGGGCACGGAGTATTTCCGCTATGACGAAGCGAGCCAGACACTGCGGGGTGAAGACACCGAGATCGAATTCGCGCGGGGCCAAAAGCTGACGCTTCGACTCGCCGAGGCGAACCCGGTTACCGGCTCGCTGCGCTTCGAGTTGCCAGAGGGCGCATCGACTCGGCCGCAGCGTAATCGACAGGACCGAGCCCGGCCTTCCAAGCACCGCGGCCGGCCGGGCAATATTCGTCACCAATCAAGACGTTAGCGACTGTAACAAAAATTTGCTTTTCACATTCGTCACATCAGTGTCATCTTTCTGCAACCGGGCTGTAACCGGACATAGGAGAGGTGCCATGCTTAAGTTGCGCACATGTGGGATCGGACTTGCGGTGGCTCTGTGTGCCACGGCAGCGGGAGCGCAGACGCAAGAACAACGCTATGGCTTCAATGCCATCCAGCGGGATGATCTGGCCGGTGCCGAGGCGCGCTTGGTCGCACAGCGGGCGCAGGAGCCGAACGAGCCGTCGGTGCTGATCAACCTCGCCCATGTCTATGCGAAGAGCGGACGGCTGGAGCAGGCCGAGGCGCTGTATCGTCAGGTCATGGCGACCGACAATGTCGTGATGCTGACCGCCAGCCGGCAGCAAGTCGGGTCCCACCAACTCGCGCAGCGTGGCCTCGACCGCGCGCGGCAAATGGTTTCGCGCTGAATCCATTGACCTGAGCTAAGCTTCGGCTGCTCCTCTACATCCGCGCTTGCCAGTTGCGTTCAGAAACGCAATCTGGCGAAAACCGGAGTCGGGAGAGCGAAAGCCATGATGAGCTACCTGAAGCATTATATCGACGGCGCGTGGGTCGAGAGCGACGGCGGCAAGCGCCACCAGGTCATCAACCCGGCGAACGAAGAGCCCTGCACCGAGATCACGCTGGGCAGCCAGGCCGATGCCGACAAGGCCGTCGCCGCCGCCCGCCGCGCATTCGACAGCTTCAGCGAGACCAGTGTCGAAGAGCGGATCGCGTTGCTCGAGCGCATCATCGCCGCCTACAAGCCGCGCATTCCCGATCTCGCCCGCGCCATCTCGATCGAGATGGGCGCGCCGATGGGCCTGTCGACGGGCGCCCAGGCGCCGGCCGGCCTCGGCCATTTCATGTTCACGCTGCGCGCGCTGAAAGAGTTCAAGTTCGAGGAAATGATCGGCGCGGCCAAGGTGCTGCACGAGCCGATCGGCGTCGTCGCGATGATCACGCCCTGGAACTGGCCGATCAACCAGATCGCCGCCAAGGTGGCGCCCGCACTCGCTGTCGGCAACACCATGGTGCTGAAGCCGTCCGAGGAAACGCCGGCCAATGCCGCGATCCTGGCCGAAATCCTGCACGAAGCGGGCGTGCCGGCCGGTGTGTTCAACCTGGTGCAGGGCGATGGGCCCGGCGTCGGCGCGCGGCTTTCGTCGCATCCGGACGTCGACATGGTCAGCTTCACCGGCTCGACCCGCGCCGGCATCGCGATCGCCGCCGCCGCCGCGCCCACCGTCAAGCGCGTCCACCAGGAGCTGGGCGGCAAGGCTCCGAACCTGGTGCTCGAAGGCGCGGACCTGAACGCGGTGCTGCCGCCGACGGTCATGGGCGTGCTCGCCAACACCGGGCAGAGCTGCATCGCCCCGACGCGCGTGCTCGTTCACCAGAGCCAGGTCGAGGAAGCGACCGGCTTCATCAAGGCGATGATGGAAGCGACGCCGGTCGGCGATCCGCTCGCAGAAGGGCAGCATATCGGCCCGGTCGTGAACCGCACGCAATGGGAAAAGATCCAGGGCCTGATCCAAAGCGCGATCGACGAAGGCGCGACTTTGGTCACCGGCGGCACCGGCCTGCCCGAAGGCGTCAATCGCGGCTTCTACATCCGCCCGACCCTTTTCCGCGACGTCACGCCGGACATGAAGATTGCGCAGGAGGAAGTGTTCGGCCCCGTGGCCACAATCATGACTTATCAGGACGAGGAAGACGGTATCCGAATCGCCAATGACACCGCCTATGGCCTGTCGGCGACCATCTCCGGCGACCCTGCCAGGGCCGCCAAGGTGGCGCGGCGGCTTCGCGCGGGGCTGATCACGATCAACAGCTGGTCGCCCGATCCCGGCGCGCCGTTCGGCGGCTACAAACAGTCCGGCAACGGCCGCGAAAATGGCAAATATGGCCTGACCGACTTCATGGAAGTAAAGTCGGTGGTCGGCGAGCCGGCTTGATTCTGTACAGGTGACTTCGATCGATGTGCTGATCCCGCCTCCGCACGTGTCGTACGCTGCGGAGGCCGTGGAGCAGGCGCAGAGCTACCGAGAAGCATTCCGACCCGCCGGGCTCGACCTACGGCCCCGTCCCTGGACTGAGGCGGGCGACCGACCGGCGCTGGCGCTGCTCGCCTGGGGTTATCACCTGGATCTTCCCCGCTGGACCGCCCTGCTCGAGGCGTGGCCGGCCAACGTGCCGCTGTTCAACTCGCCCGCGCTCATACGCTGGAACACGCGCAAGACCTATCTGGCGGAGGTGGAAGCCGCGGGCGTGCCGACCGTGCCCACCTGGTTCGGCGATGCCGAAGCGGGGAGCGTTGCCGCCGCTTTCGAGCGCTTCGGCTGCGACGAGCTGGTGGTGAAGCCGCAAGTCTCCGCCGGCAGCTACCACACCCACCGCCTCACCCGAGGCGCCCCTGCACCGTCGCTGCCGGACGCGATGATCCAGCCCTTCCTTCCCGCAATCGAGTCCCAAGGCGAATTTTCGCTCTTCCACATCGGCGGCGCGTTCAGCCATGCGATCCGCAAGGTCGCCCAAGCCGGCGACTTCCGCATCCAGCCCCAGTTCGGCGGCGTGAACACGCGCTGGCAGCCGGACAGCGAAGCCGATGCGGTCGCTGAGGCTGCACTCCGGGCGATGCCGGGCGAAGCGCTCTACGTCCGCATCGACCTGCTGCGCCGGCTCGACGGCCGGCTGGCGCTGATCGAGCTCGAAGCGATCGAGCCCGATCTCTATACGCACTACGGCGAGCGCGTCGCCGACCGGCTCGCCGACGCGGTCAGGCAGGCACTGGCTGACCGCGCGTTCTGAACAGCGACCAACCAACGCCGGCTGCCAGGATGGCAAAGGTTACGCCCAGCGACACCGGCGGCGGGATCTTCGCCAGCCCCAGCGCATCGGCCACGAAGATCTTCGAGCCGATGAAGATCAGCAGCACCGCCAGCGCGTATTTGAGATAGTGGAAACGGTGCGTCATCGCGGCGAGCGCGAAGTAGAGCGCGCGCAGACCCAGGATCGCGAAGATGTTCGACGTGTAGACGATGAACGGGTCGGTCGTGATCGCCAGGATGGCCGGCACGCTGTCCACCGCGAACACCAGGTCGACAAACTCCACCATCACCAGCGCCAGGAACAGCGGCGTCAGGAACAACACCCCTTCCTTGCGGACGAAAAACCGTTCGCCGTGCAGCTCTTCGGTCACGCGAAAACGACGGCGCACGAAGCGGAGCACGGCACTGTTGCCGATATCGATGGGTTTGTCCGCCGCGAACCACATCTTGATGCCGGTGATGATCAGGAACGCCGCGAATAGGTAGAGCACCCAGCCGAACTGCTGCACCATTGCCGCGCCCAGCCCGATCATGATGGCCCGCAAGACGATCACGCCCAGGATGCCCCAAAACAAGACCCGATGCTGATATTGCCGCGGCACAGCGAGCGTCGTGAAGATCATCGCGATGACGAACACATTGTCCATCGCCAGGCTCTTCTCGATAACGAACCCGGTGACATAAGCGAGACCGGCCGCCTCGCCGAGTGACCACCAGATCCAGCCGCCGAACGCCAGGCCAAGCGCGATATAGACCCCCGACATGGCAAGGCTCTCGGCCACCCCGATCTCACGCTGCTTGCGGTGAAGCACGCCCAAATCGAGCGCCAGCAGCGCCACGACGATGAGCATGAAAGCAAACCACATCCAGGCCGGCGTTCCCAGCCAGTCCTGGCCTAAAATCTCGAACACTGATTTCCCCTATTTGAACGAAAAAGGAGGCCGGGCTCTCGCCCGGCCCCAAGTAACATCAGGCGCTGACCGGCCCCGCGCCTAGGCGCGCGAGCCGATCGCGCACGGCGAGACGGAACTTCTTCAATCGCGCGAGCCGGGTCTGATCCGGAAAGCGCCGGCGCGTCTCGTCATCGACGGCGCGGTCAAGGCGCCGGTGAAGGAGAGCGAGTGTATAGGCTTTGAAAGGTGACATAGAGCTCCTCCAGTTCAGTGACTGCGAGAGCGCCCGGTTCATCGATGGAGGAGTTTTGCTCCGCCGGACCCAATGCATCGAGCGCACTCGATGCGGTCCGACATCGCGATCATCTGGATCGCCAGAGGGGCCCGGCCCGCACCTCGCCCGAATATCCGAGGAAATCTGAAGCTCAGATGAACGGACTAGCCTTCGCCGGGTGCCTTGGTCACCATGGTCAGCGCATGGACGCGGTCGGCCAACAGTTCGGCGAGCGCTGCATTGACCATGCGTTGCCTGGCAACCCTGTTCTTGCCAGCAAAGGCTTGGCTGACGACCAGCACCGAAAAATGGCTCTCGCCGCGTGCATCATGGCCGGCATGGCCGCGATGCTTTTCGCTATCGTCAACGACTTCCAGCCGCATCGGCTGAAGCGCGTCCGTCAATCTTTTCTCGATTTCGGCCGCAACGGGGCCCTTCGTCTTTGCGTCCATGCCCCCATATAGCGCCCTTTGCCTGAGTGAGAATGCGTCCTCCCCCAAAAGACCGGCCCAATGCGCGCTTTCACGGACGTGTGGAGAATGCCGCTCCGCGCTGCCATCATCCCGGGTGCGAAGCGGCCGGCGAGTTCCGCGCGCCAACCCCGGGTGATGGACGTAGCGGCGACCGGCCGCCGGAGTGGCGGTGGCTGTGCCTGGACCATGTCCGCGAGTTCAACGCCGGCTACAACTTTTTCTCAGGAATGAGCACAGACGAGATCGAAGCAGCGCAGCGGCCCTTCGCCGGCTGGGAGCGGGAGATCCGGGCCTTCGCCCATACCGGCGCGGACCGGCCACCGCGCTGGGGCGAGTTCGCGGATCCGATGGACGCGATTGGCGCCCGCTTTCGGCAGACAGCGCCAGCCCAGCGAGACGATGGCAAGCCGCTGTCAGGCGAGAACCGCCGCGATCTCGCGACTCTCGCCCTTCAGCCGAACGCTGATAGGCGCGCCCTTCGCCAGCGCTACACGGAACTCGTTCGCCGCTATCATCCCGATCAGAATGGCGGCGATCGCACGCATGAAGCCAAGCTGCAGGCGGTGATCGCGGCTTATCAGCGGCTGAAGAGCGCCCCCGCGTTCGCCTAGCCAGCGCTAGGACGCGCTTCCCTGTCTGGCGCGTGGAGTTGGGGCAGAGCAACGGCGTAAAGACCTAGGCCCACCAAGGTCAGCATGGTTATGCCGATCCCGACGCCTCTCAGTGCACTGCGCGCTGGCGGCTGCACGTCCATCCCGATCGCGTGAGCGATGCGGGCGAGCAGGTAGACCGCGCCGACCGCCCACAGCCACAGTCTGGTGCCGTCGGCCAACTCGATCAGCGCGATCAGGATCAGGACGAACGGCGTATATTCGACGAAGTTGGCCTGGGCGCGCATGCGGGCGATCAGCGCGGTATTGCCGCCATCGCCGATCGACACTTTCTCTGAGATTCGCTTCTGCCCGACGCGCCAACCCAGCCACAGGCTGAGCAAGGCGGCGGCGCCTGCCATGGTGAGCGTTATCGGCAAAATCATGATCGGCCCCTTCCCCCGGTTGCGAGCACCAAGCTGCCATGCCCCCGGAGTGCTTGCAACCGCGCCGGAAATCGATATATGCGCCGCCTTCGCTCGCGATCAGTCCGTGGTCCGCGGCTCCTTGCCGCAATGGTGGACGGCCCGCCGCGTTTGTCAGACTAAGAAGATTGGAACAGGTGCCGTCATGGCAGTGCCGAAGAGAAAGACCTCGCCCTCGAAGCGCAACATGCGCCGCAGCCACGACGCGCTGAAGGTCACGGGTTATCAGGAATGCTCGAATTGTGGCGAGCTGAAGCAGCCGCACATCCTGTGCAATGCTTGCGGCCACTATAACGGCCGCGAGATCGTCTCGGTCGACGCCTGACCGCGCACGTCAGGCGCGGAGGACAGCCCCGATGAACGCGACACCGCGAATCGCCATCGACGCGATGGGCGGTGACGGCGGCGTGCCGGTGATCATAGCCGGAGCAGCCCGTGCTTTGGCGGATGATGCCGGCCTTAAGTTCCTGCTGGTCGGCGACGAGGCTATAATCTCCGCGGCGCTTGCTCCCGAGCCCGCACTCCGGTCGGCGTCCGAAACGCTGCATGCACCCGAAACCATCGCTGGCACGGACAAGCCTACTCAGGCGATCAGGCGCGCGAAAACCACGTCCATGGGCCTCGCTATCGATGCGGTGAAGAAGCGCCGCGCCGATGCGGCACTTTCCGCGGGCAACACCGGCGCGCTGATGGCGATGTCCAAGCTGGCACTCCGCACCCTGCCGGGAATCGACCGGCCAGCGCTGGCCGCGCTGCTGCCGACCCTCGGCGACAACGATCTGGTAATGCTCGATCTTGGCGCGAACACCGAGTGCGACGCCAACAACCTCGTCGAGTTCGCGGTGATGGGCGCCGTTTATGCCCGCATCGCCATGGGGCTGGAGCGCCCGCGCGTCCGCCTGCTCAACATCGGCGAGGAGGAGCTGAAAGGCACCGACGAGGTGAAGGAGGCTGCGGCCCTGCTGCGCGAGGCGGACTATCTGCCGCTTTCCTTCGACGGCAATATCGAAGCCGATCGGCTGGGTCGGGGCGAAGCCGACGTCATCGTCTCGGATGGCTTTACCGGCAACATTGCCTTGAAGTCGGTCGAGGGCACCGCCCGCTTCATCACCGACCTGCTGCGCCGCGCCTTCACCAGTTCGCTGCGGTCGAAAGCGGGCTTCCTCCTGTCACGCCCTGCCTTCCACATGCTCAAGACTCACCTCGATCCGAACAACCATAATGGCGCGGTCTTCCTGGGTCTGAACGGTATCGTCGTAAAGAGCCATGGCAGCGCGGACGCGGGCGGCATCGCCAATGCCATCGCTGTCGCGGCCAAGCTCGCGCGGGCCTCGATCACCGAACGGATCGCCGAGGATCTGCAAAGCTTTCACTCCCATCATCCCACCCCGGTGGCGGGCAAGTGACGCGTCGCGCCGCCATTCTCGGCACGGGCTCGGCTTTGCCCAAACGGCGGGTGCCCAACGCGGAACTGGCCGAGCAGGTCGACACCACGGACGAGTGGATCGTCGAGCGCACGGGGATCCGGTTTCGCTACATCGCTAGCGAGGGCGAAACGACGGCAACACTCGCCACGGCCGCAGCTCGCTCCGCCCTTGCTGCTGCCGGACTGGAGGCGCGCGACATCGACCTGATCGTGCTGGCTACTGCCACGCCGGACCAGACCTTCCCGTCCAGCGCTACCAAGGTGCAGGCGGCACTCGGCATACCCGATTGCGTCGCCTTCGACGTGGCGGCGGTCTGTTCGGGCTTTCTCTACGCGCTGTCCGTCGCCGAGAGCATGATTCGTGCGAGATCTGCCGAAAAGGCGCTGGTCATTGGATCGGAGACGTTCAGCCGCATTCTCGACTGGGAAGACCGCACGACCTGCGTCCTGTTCGGCGATGGCGCCGGCGCCATCGTGCTCGGCGCAGAAGAGAGCGACCGCGGCGTGCTCGCGACTCGGCTCCACGCCGATGGCCGGCACAATGATCTCCTTTATGTCGATGGCGGTCCTTCGACGACGGGCACGGTCGGCAAGCTGCGCATGAAAGGCCGCGAAGTCTTCCGCCACGCCGTCGTCAATCTGGCCGCGGTGATGAACGAGGCGCTGGAAGTCGCCGGCCTGACTGCCGAGGACGTGGACTGGGTGGTGCCGCATCAGGCCAATGCCCGCATCCTCGACGCGACCGCTCGAAAGCTCGGCCTGCCGCCCGAAAAGGTCGTGGTGACGGTCGATCAGCACGCCAATACGTCGGCGGCATCGGTGCCGCTGGCGCTCGATACCGCCGTCAAGGACGGTCGCATCAAGCCGGGCGACGTGATCGTTCTGGAAGCGATGGGCGGCGGATTCACATGGGGCGCATCGGTGCTTCGTTTCTGATCGCCGCATTGGCGTTGATTTACATGCCGAAATCGGCTCTTCTGCGCCTAAGGCATTGAGAGGGGGACTCACATGGCTGACGCCGACCCGAATATCCGCTTGGACGCGGGCACGCTGACCAGGGCCGATCTGGCCGAATCGCTGCACCGGCAAGTCGGCTTGTCGCGCGCCGAGTCGGCGAGCATCGTCGAACGCATTCTCGCGCATATGTGCGAGTCGTTGTCTAAGGGCGACAACGTCAAGATTTCCGGGTTTGGCAGCTTCGTGTTGCGCGACAAGGGCGAGCGCATCGGCCGCAACCCGAAAACGGGCGTCGAAGTGCCGATTGCGCCGCGTCGCGTGCTGACCTTCCGCGCCAGCCAGATGCTCCGTGACCGGATCGTCTCAGCGGGCTGATTTGGCGAGCAAGTCCGACACCGCGTTCCGCACGATCGGGGAGCTGGCCGAGGAACTCGGCCTGCCACAGCACATCCTGCGCTATTGGGAAACGCGCTTTCCCCAACTCCGCCCGCTGCAGCGCGCCGGCAATCGCCGTTACTACCGCGCAGAAGACGTGGCGCTGGCCCGGCGCATCGACCGGCTGCTCAATCGCGAAGGCTACACGATCAAGGGCGTGCAGAAGCTGCTGGCGGAAAAGGCGGCCGCGCCGGAGCCAGAACCGGCGCCCAATCCCGTCGCCTTGCCGCTAGTCGAGCTGAAGCGCATTCGCACCTTGCTGGCCGAAGCGCTGGAGCAGGACGCCGCCTAGCCACGCTTGCGGGAACCTGCACTGCCGCCGCGTGTTAACTATTCCGAGAAGGCCGGTTAACGGCCTCTCGGGTCGCGCCCGAAAACTCGAACAAGGGGTGTATTCATGCGCGCGTCCTACCTACTTGCCGGCCTCACCGGTGCAGCTTTCGTCTCAGCAGCCGCTCCAGCAGCGACCATCGACCTGAGCACCAGCTTCAATGCAGTGGGAGGGTCGCCGTCCTTTTATATCATCAATAGCGATTTCACGCTGCCGGTCGGCTTCTCGAACGCGGTGCTGACCATCACAAACCTGTCGATCGACGATCGCGGCGTGCTGCTGCTGAACGATGTGATTGTCGACAATGGCGGAATCTTCGGGCCCGGCAACGGCAATTTGGTGCTCACCTTGGGTGGTCCGAACAACGCTTTCACCTTCACCCGAGGCAATGGCGCCCGCAATGTGACCGTCAACTCCGGCTTCCAGACCGGGCTCAACAGCTTCCGTATCGTTGTTAACGACACGAATAACGGCATCTTCGGCAATGTGCTACCGGGGGGAGTGAACATCTCGGGCGGCTCACTCAATGCGAGCATCACGTTCAACGTTGGTCCCGCGGTCCCGGAACCGGCAAGCTGGGCGATGATGATCGCGGGGTTTGCTCTCGCGGGCGCAGTGGCCCGGCGTCGCGTCCGCACCAGCGTGCGTTTTGCCTGACTCAAATGGGGGCGCCGTCGGTTAGCTGCCGGCGCCCCGTCTAATATTGGTCAGGCCCTAAGGCGGGGTCGAGATCGCGGGGCCGGGTGAAGCGGGTGAGCTTTGCCTTCCGCGCGGCGAGTTCAGTCCACCGCCCATCGAAGCTCATGATGGCCAGGCTAGCGGTCGGGAATTTGTCTTCGAGCGAGTCGCGCAGTCCACCGCTCTCGTCCGGCACAAGCAGCAGCACCAGGTCCTCAAGGCCGGGATTATGCCCGACGAGCAGCAGGTTCTCTGCCTCCGCCGGCGCTTCGTTGATCAGGTCAAGCAGGGTGACGCAGGAGGCGAGATAGATGCGGCGGTCCCAGACGGGCTTCAGCGTCTTGCCATAGCCGTCCCAAAAACCGTCCAGCGTTTCGATGCAGCGGACGGCGGGCGAGGAGATGACATGATCCCAGCCAAGAGCCTCGCGCCGGCAATATTCGCCCATGGTGCGCGCGGCGCGCACGCCCTTCTGGTTGACCGGCCGGTCGAAGTCGCGCTGGACCGGATCGTCCCAGCTCGATTTCGCATGGCGCAGCAGCGTGAGTGTTCTCATGTCCGCCCCGTCAGCACATCCTCGACTGCCGCATGCCCCGTTTCGGTTGCGGAAGAAAGACGGGATCGTATCCGTTCGACTGCTTCGGCGAGCGTGACGCGACGAACGGGCGTACCAGGCGGAAAGGCGGTGAGCAGCCGCGACGGGCAGGCGCTCGACAGCAGCACGAACGTCCCTTGGTCGCCCGCCCGCCGGATCAGCCGTCCGAACGCCTGGGCCAGACGGGCGCGGACCTGCCGGTCCTCATAGGTCGAGCCGCCGCCGGCCAGTTTGCGCGCGGCGTGCAGCACCGTCGGCTTGGACCAGGGCACGCCTTCCATCACCACCAGCCGCAGCGAATGACCGGGCACGTCCACCCCGTCTCGCAATGCGTCGGTGCCGAGAAGGCTGGCATGGCTGTCGTCTCGGAAGATGTCGACGAGCGTACCGGTGTCGATCGGATCGACATGCTGGGCGTAGAGCGGCAGCCCGTCGCGGGCGAGCCGGTCCGCGATGCGGGCATGCACTGCCCGGAGGCGGCGGATCGCGGTGAACAGGCCCAGTGCGCCACCCCCCGAGGCGGCGATCAGGGCCGCGTAAGCGCCGGCGAGCGCGGGCACGTCGCCCTTTTTCACGTCGGTGACGATCAGCACTTCGGCCTGGGCCGGATAGTCGAACGGGCTCGGCGCTTCAAAGCGCAACGGCGACCGCGGCAGATGGTGCGCGCCGGCGCGCGATTCTGCCGAGGCCCAGTCGCCATTCGCCAGCGTCGCGGATGTGACGATCACGCCGTGCGCGGGCTTCAGCACCAGCTCAGCAAGCGGCCGGGTCGGGTCGAGCCAGTGGCGGTGCAGGCCGACATCATATTCCCGCCCCTCGGCACGCGCGACGGCGAGCCAATCGACGAAGTCCGGATCAGCCGGACCACCGATTCGTCCCAGGAGCGATATCCAGCCGGCGAGCGTGTCCTGCCGCCAGCCCAAGCTCATCACAGCGCCCTCGATCCGCGCGCGCGCCTGGGTATCGAGCCAGTCGGGCGCGTCGGTCAACACGGCTTCGAGGCGGCGGCCAACATGAATCAGCGGCCGGTGCAGCGCTTCCAGGGCAGCGGCGGCACTGGCGGCGGCCTCGACCAGCGGTCCGTCTGGATCGACGAGTTCGGTTTCGAGGCCATAGCCGGCGTCCTCGCCCTGTCCTCGCGCATAGACGGTGCCGCGCACTGCCGTGAGCAGGGCTTCGACCGCACCGAAAGGTTGGCCTTCGCCGATCCGCTGCAGCCAGCTATCTGACGGCAGCGCCTGAGCCGCAGCAGTGGCGGCGGCGATCGCCTGCGCGCCTTCCTCGTCATAGCCGGCGACGTCGGACAGGCGTGCCGCCAAGCCCCGGCGCCGCCCTCTCGCGCTCCCCTCCGGACCGGTGATCCAGCGGCGAAGCTCGATCGCTTCCTGGCCAGTCAGCGCGATCGAAAACATCGAATCCGCCGCTTCGAACAAATGATGGCCTTCGTCGAATACGATCCGCGTCGGCCGGTTCGCCGCTTCCCGCCCGCGCGCGGCGTTCACCATCACCAGCGCATGATTGGCGACCACCAGATCGGCGTCCGCACTCGCCCGGCTCGCGCGTTCGATGAAGCATTTGCGGTAATGCGGGCAGCCGGCGAACACGCATTCGCCGCGCCGGTCGGTCAGCGCCGTCGAACCGTTGCGGCGGAACAGCGTCGGCAGCCAGCCCGGCAGATCGCCCCCGACCATGTCGCCGTCCTTGGAGTAAGCCGCCCAGCGCGCGACCAGCTGGGCGAGGATGGCTGCCCGACCCTGAAAGCCACCTTGCAGTGCGTCCTCAAGGTTCAGCAGGCAGAGATAGTTTTCCCGCCCCTTGCGCACCACCATCTTCTCGCGCCGCTGTCGCGGATCGAGGAACAGCTTCTCGCCCTCGCGATCGAGCTGACGCTGCAGCGCCTTGGTGTAGGTCGAGACCCAAACGACGCCGTCCGCCTCCCGCGCCCAGAGCGACGCAGGCGCGAGATAGCCCAGCGTCTTGCCGATGCCCGTTCCCGCCTCCGCGAGCAGCATGGCCGGGCCGTCGTTCGATGCGCGCGGTCCGAAGGCAGCGGCTGCGGCTTCGGCATAGGCGCGCTGGCCCTGCCGCTCTTCGGCACCGGGGCCAGTCAGCTCGGCAAGACGATCGACGGCGGCACCGGGCGGCACATGGATGGTCCGCGGCGCAGCGCGGGGCGGCTTCTCCTCCCATTCAGGCAGCCGCGTGAACAGCCAGCGCTCCTGCCGCTCAGGCCGGGCGACCCGCTGCGCCACCGCCGACGACCAAGTCCAGCGCAAGCGGCCGAGCGCCTGGGCCGAGGTCCAGGCACCTTCCCGCTCATGCCAGTCCGGCGCTTCCATCCATGCCAACAGCGTCGCAGCAGCCCGCAGCAGGAAGGGCGCGGCGCGCGCATCGTCTTCCGGCGGCGCCATGCCGAGCGCGCGCGCCAGCCCGTTCGGGGTCGGTACTGCAAAGCGGGCCGGGTGCACGAACGCGAACAGCTCGATCAGGTCGAGCCCCGACAGTTCCGGATAGCCGAGCCGCGCTGCCACCAACGGCGCATTGAGCAGGATCAGCGGCGTCTCGGATGCGAGCGCAATTGCCTCGCCGCGCCCCGCAGCCCGTGCCTCGCCACTAGGCATCGCAATCCAGATGCCGGCATGGCTGGCGTGGATCGCGGGATGGGGCAGCGGCGTCACATGCCCGATCTGGGGCATGCGGAACAGATTGGCAACGCCCTAGCGCGCCAGCATCGGCCCGAGGGGGTGCCCTCCGAAGATGTGGACATGGAGGTGCGGCACCTCCTGATGACCGTTCACGCCGATATTGGCGAGCAGCCGATAGCCCGGCTCCACCAGCCCGGCGTCCCGCGCAACCTTCCCCACCGCGCGTACGAAGCCGGCTATCTCTGCCTCATCGGCGCGCTCTGAGAAATCGTCCCAGGACACGTAAGCGCCTTTCGGGATTACCAATATGTGCTGCGGCGCCTGCGGATTGATGTCGCGAAAGGCGAGCGCATGCTCGTCCTCGAACACCTTCCGGCACGGAATCTCGCCGCGCAGGATGCGGGCGAAGACGTTGCTTTGATCATAAGGCGCACACGCGTCGATCGGCATACCGGCTCCATCTTCTTGAAGGCGCTGATACGCCCGACGACGGGCCGCGTCACCGCCCCTGTGCGCGCCAGCGTTTGATGGTGCGAGCGAGGCTGTCTTCCTCGCCGCCGGTGCGCTTCCAGAGCTCTGAGAAGACCGGGTCGCTCGATGCGGGGCGCTTATGCTCCTCGAGCGTGTCGAGCGCAACGCGGATCGGGATCGACACGCCTTCGCCGCAGATGATCGCCTCGCGGTTACGCAGCGCCGGGATCGAGTCGAGGAAGCCACGCGCGCCTTCGGGCATGGCCGCCTTCACGAACGCTTGGTCGCGCTCGTTGTTGAGGCGCATCGCGATGATGGTACCGAGCTGCGACAGCACGCCCTCGGCCAAGTCCGAGGGGCGCTGCGTTATGAGGCCCAAGGACACGCCATATTTGCGGCCTTCCTTGGCAATGCGGCTGAGGATGCGGCCGACGGATGAGCCGTCGGCGTTGCGCTCGTTAGGCACATAGCGATGCGCCTCTTCGCAAACGAGTAGCACCGGCCGCTGCTGCTCCCCGCGCGACCAGATCGCGTGGTCGAACACCATGCGGCTCAACACCGACACCACTACCGAGGTGATTTCCGAGGGCACGCCCGACACGTCGATGATCGAGATCGGCTTGCCCTGGCCCGGCAGCCGGAACACGCGCGAGATGAAGTCCGCCATCGTGTCCGCGACCAGCATGCCGGAGAACATGAAGCTATAGCGCGGATCGGCCTTGATCTCGTCGATCTTGGTCTTGAGGCGAAGATAGGGGGCACTGTCGCCGGCCTTGTCGAGCTTGCCCATCTCCGCCTGGATCAGGCTGGTCAGGTCGCTCAAAAGATATGGGATAGGCGAATCGACGGTCAGCTTCGACACGCCTTCGGCGGCCCGGTTCTTCGCCTTGGCGGCGAGCACGCATTTGGCCAGAATGTCCGCGTCCATTTGCCGGTTCGAACCAGCGGAAGTGACGAACACTTCGCAATGTTCTTCGAAGTTCATCAGCCAATAGGGCATGGCAAGGTTGGACACGTCGTAAATCGCGCCGTTGGTCTCGAACGCAGCCGAATATTCGCCGTGCGGGTCGATCATCACGATATGGCCTTCAGGGGCCATTTCGCAGATGCGGTGGAGGATCAGGGCGGCACTGGTCGATTTGCCGGTGCCGGTCGAGCCCAGCAGCGCGAAATGCTTGCCGAGCAGCGCGTCGATGAACAGCGCGCCGCGAATGTCCTTGGTGGGGAAGACCGTTCCGATTTCGATATGGGGGCGCTCGGCGGCCGCGTAAATCTCTTTCATGTCGACGTTGGACACGGGGAAGATTTCAGCACCCGGCACGGGGTAGCGCGTGACACCGCGCCGGAACCGGTAAAGCCTGCCGGTCAGTCGCTCCTCGTCCCCTTCGCCCAGAAAATCGATCTGAGCGACGATCGCGCCGCTGGCGGCGTCCATCCTGAGCGCGCGGACGCTGGCAACGAGCCACACCGGACCGATCTTGATCTTGACCTGGGACCCGACCTGACCCGCCATGGCGACGCTCGGATCGGAATGGCCAGCCAGTTGCTGCAGCACGCCCTGGTCCAACCTGATCTCGGAGTTAGAGCCGGCGATTTCGAAGACCGACCCGATCGCCACACGACCGGAATTTGGATCCGCGAGGGCCCGGTGCTCTGCGTCGTCGAGGAACTGGTTCGAACCGGGAGCGAAATCCATGAGGCGGCGATCCTTGGCAAAAGCCTTTCGGGCCTAGCGCCGCACTCGTAAATAAAGTCAGAAGCGCCGGAAGATCGACCCCGCAGCCCAGCCGAAGCCGACGGACAGAGCGACGGCCAGCACGCCATAGACGAAGCTGTGCTCCTCGGCCGCAGCGGCGACGAACTGCTCGAAGCCGCCCTTGCGGACGGTGATGTCGCGCACTCCCGCGGCGATCACGCGGCCGTCCTGGATCAGGAAGGTTTCCGCCGTGTAGGTGCCGACCGGCACGCGTGCGGGAATACGGATGCGGGCGCGGTAAAGGACGTTGTCGGTAATCAGCACCGCGCCCGGCTGCTCGGCGTACAAAGCGGAGCGCTGGCGGAGATCCACCAGTCCTTCCTCGAAACGATTGGCCTCGTCCGGCGTATCGGCGTCGGCGGGGGACAGCTGCAGGTTGCGAATGCCGAGCTCGTAAATGGCCGAAGTGCGCTCATCGACGATCTGCCTGAGCGGGCGCGAGGTGGCGACGGCGTAGAAGGCGGGGGCCGAGCGGAAGCGGGCGCTGTCGGCATTGACCCAGATGCCGGCGACCTTTTGCTTCTCCCGGAGGACGATGGGCTCGACCGGGCCCTTGATGACGACAGCGATGTCGGCGGGCCTGTCAGGTGCACGTCCGCCGGGATAAATGATCGCACCGAACAGCAGCAGCTCGGCGCCGGTAAAGCTGTAGATGATCTCGATATCGCGCTGAGAGACGTCCGGCACCAGCACCGGCTTGGCCTGGCCGAGCAGCAAAGGCGCGAGCAGCAGCAGGGCAAGGGCGCGGGTCATCCGCTCTGCACCGTATAGATTTCGTCCGGCCGCCAGCCGAGACCGAACGCGAGGCGAATGGCCACGATCAGCACCATGGCGGCCAGTAGCAGCCGCAGATAATCGGGCTTGAGCCGCTGGGCGAGGCGGGCGCCGAGCTGCGCGCCGACGACGCTGCCGAGCAGCAGCAGCGAGGCGAGCACAATGTCCACCGCCTTGGTCGTCACCGCATGCACCAGCGTCGAGGCGGCAGTGACGAACAGGATCTGGAACAGCGAGGTGCCGACCACCACCCGCGTGCCCATCCCGAGCAGATAGATCATCGCCGGCACCATGATGAAGCCGCCGCCTACCCCCAACAGCACCGTCAGCACGCCGGTAATCACGCCCAGGATGAGGGGCGCGAGCGGCGAGATGTAGAGGCCCGAGGTGTAGAAGCGCCAGCGCAACGGCAAAGCCGCCACGAGCGGGTGGTGGCGCCGCTTCGGGGGCGGAGATCCGCCTTCGCTCCTGGATGCGCGGATCGTCCGGATCGCATCTCGCAACATCAGGCCGCCGATGCCGCCCAGGAGGATCACATAGAGCAGGTTGATCACGGTATCGATCTGCCCGGTCGCCTGGAGCAGCCTGAAAATGACCGCGCCGAGCACCGAACCGGCCATGCCGCCCACCACCAGCACGCCGCCCATGGCAAGATCGACGCCCCCGCGGCGGAAATGCGCGAACACGCCGGAGACGCTGGCCCCCGTCACCTGGCTGGCTGCGGACGCGGCGGCGACCGTGGGAGGTATCCCGTAGAAGATCAATAAGGGCGTGGTCAGGAAACCGCCACCGACCCCGAACAGCCCCGACAACACGCCGACCCCCAGCCCCAGTGCCACGATCACCAGCGCATTGACCGACAGATTGGCGATCGGGAGGTAGAGGTCCATCGCCGCCCTGCCTATCCGCCAGGGCGCGCGAGCGAAAGCGCGATCAGAAGTCGGCGCCCAGGCTCAGCACCGGCCCGGAGCCCGGCCGCGCGTTTCCAGCGATGCGCTGGCGCCATTCCGCGCCGATCCGAACCGACAAAGGACCGGCCGGTGCGTGCGCGACGAGCTGCGGCCCCGCATCGAGCCGTGACGCGCCGGGCTGCGCGCCGCCCCAGAGCCCCGCACCCGCGCCGATCCGAACCCGGCCGTAGCGCGCGAGCTCGCGCTCGGCACGAATGGCCCCGTCGACATAGGCGTCGCGGGATTGCAACCCGACCACGCCAGCCTGGCCATCGCCATCGATACGGTTGAGCGGTCCGATCTCGCGATCGAACCCGCCGAAGATGCCAATGCCGAAGGCGTCTCGCCCGCCGTTATCGAGCGCGAGCCGGCGTTCAATCGTGACGGTGAGCGGCAATGATCCGAAGGGGGTAAGGTCCAGCGCCAGCGCCGCTTCCTTGCCGTGGTTGCTGCCGGTCGGGGTGGAGACGCGGGCGGCCAAGTGGACGGCCCCAAGCACCCGGTAACGAGCGCGGATGCCGATTTGGCTGCCGCCCAACTGACCCGCGGTAGCGAGCCCGGGCGACACATCGCCGCGAGCGAGCGTCCAAGCGGAAAAGCTGAAGCGTCGAGCTTTTGGGGCAGGAACGAAGGGGGCCAGCGAGATTGCGGCAGGCCATTGTTCATCCGTTTGTCCAAGGGCAGGAGCAAATCTGCCCACCAACACCGCCGGTGCCTCGCCTCCCTCACTCGTTCGCTTCGAGCGAAGTCGAGAAGCGGGGCCCGACGTGCCCAAGCGTTTCTCGACTTCGCTCGAAACAAGCGGATTGGGAAGAGCGAGACGCGATACAGCCGGCAGCTGCTTAACCGGTGGCGCCCAAGTGATCTGGCGCTCGGGAGCGTCCGACCGCACTGGCCAAAGAGCGACCGCCCGGGCCAGCACCCAGCCGCCGATCACCAGGAACAGGAAGGCGACCGGCCCCACTCTCATTCGTCAGGCATGGCCTTAGGGAAATGATGCTCGGTCTTGTCCCAGTGGAGCGGTGCTCCGCGGGCGAGGCGGAGGTAGGAGATCAGCGCCCGCCGCGCGGAAGCCATGGCGATGAAGTTGGCGAGCAGGACCCTTGGCAGAGAGGCAAGCTCTTCGGCCCAGCCATAGGTCCGCCCAACGAACAGCGCTCGCATGACAAGGCGCCAGATCATCAGCCCCGTGCAAACGGCGAACAAGGTCAGCTCGATTTCGCTGAACCGCGGCACTCGGCCGATCGCCTCAAGCACGAGCAGCGATGCGGCAGACACGTAAGCGCAAAGCAGCACCAGCGCGGAAAGAATGGCGCGGCGGTCGCGGAAGCGCATCCAATGCTCGGCCAAGCCGCCGCGCCAGCTGAGCCGGGTCCAGCCGGACAAGGCAATGCCCGCCTGCCACCGCGCCTTTTGCCGAACGGCCGCTTCGATCGTGTCCGGGAAATGAGCACGCACCGCGACGAGCCCGCCCTCTGCACTCGCGGGTAAGCGCACGAAAACCCCGCGGCCACCCATTTCCTGCACCCGCAAGCCGAGCTCGTAATCCTCGGTGACGGTCCCCGCATCGAAGGGCGTGCCGTGTCGATCGGCAATCCGCTGCAGCAGTTCACGGGACAGGCCGCAACCGACCCCGGCGGATGGCACGCCTGCGCCGAGCGCCTCGCGCACCACCAAGCCTTTAGCATGGCTCTCCGCGAACTCGTCGGCGTAATGCGCGCTGACGAAGCGCCGCCACATGCCGCGGTCGCGCTCGATCAGAGCCACGACCGGCAGCTGCACCAGCTGGAAGCGCCGGCACAACGTCGCGTAGATGCCGATTTCCGCCGAGTGCACGACGTCCTCGGCGTCGTGCAGGGCGACGGCGACGAAACGGCGACCGGTACACGCTTCATCGGCCAGCATATCGCGCCACATGGCGTTCAGATTGTCGGCCTTTGTGGTCGGCCCCGGCCGCGGGTTGATGACGAACCGGAGGCGCTGATCCGTCCCCGCCACTTGTTGAACGGCAGCGATCGTATTCGGATCATTGGGATAGCAGCCGATGTAGAGCCTGACGTCTGCGTTGGCCCAGCGCCGCAGGGCGGTAGCGGTCATGGCACCGATCACACGATCCTCGCGCCAGGCGGGCACGAACACCGCGACAGTGCCGGATGCGCCGGCGGTCAGGCTCTCCGCATCGGACCGGGCGAAGCGGCGATAGACAGTCACACGCCGCCACAACGTCCGCGCGATCCAGATCAGGTCGATGAGGAGGTCGTCGAGCCCGCCGAACGCAAGGCCGACGGCAGCGAACAGAGCGAGTTCGTGCGTCGCTTGGCTCCACGCCGAAACCGCCCAGTCCATGCCGCCCCCCTTGCGCGCATGTGTTTCAGATTTACGCCCGATTGCAAACCGCTAGCGAGCGATCGCCTCTTCCACTTTGGTGAAGCCCGAACGCCCTCGCGGCGCGTCGTCCGGAACGGCAGTGACGAAATAGGCAACGCCGCGGCGCCGCTTGCGGTCAATCCAGAGGCCGGATTTCAGGCCATAAGCATCGCCCGAATGGCCGACGCGACGCACGCTATCGCCGAAAGGGTCATTGCGGCAGGCGGGCGACGCTGCGAGCGTCTGCACCGCAAGGCCATAGGCACACCAGAAGCCCTTTTCGGTGTCGCCATTCCGCCCGTCATACACCCATTCGGGCCCGATCAGCATCAGCACCGACTCCGGGCCGATCAGCCCCTCGCCATCGCGCAATAGCAGCTGGCCGATGCGGGAGAGACCGGCGGCGGAGATTCGCGCACCGCCTTGCGGGCTGAACAAGGCGCCGTTGCTGCCGGGGGGGTATCGGGACAGGTCACAGCCTTGCGGCGCCAGCACCGGACAGTCCGGTCGCGTGCCGCCGAGATCGTCGCGCCGCGCTCCCCCCTTCTCGTCACGCAGCACCACCGCGCGCGCGACCGCGGCCTCGCTGCACGTGGTCCAGTTGAAGCAGGCGTCGATCTGCATCGGCTTGAACACGAGCCGCGCCATCAGCAGGTCGAAGCGCTCGCCAGTGGCACGCTCCATCACCGAGGCAATCACCGGATAGTTGATATTGCCGTAGCGGTAGTAGGTGCCTGGCGGGTGCTCCGCGTCCCAGGCCTTGGGATCAGCGAGCGCCTGTTCGACCGTCCTGCCGAGGGGAATGGCATAGTCGACGTCATCTTTCAGACTGGAGCGGTGCGAGAGCAGCAGCCGTAAAGTGATCGGCACCTGGGGGAAGTGCGGATTGCGGAGCGTGAAGCCGAGCCGGTCCGAGACGTCCGCGTCCAGCTGCAGCGTCCCCGCTTCCGCCAGCCGCATCACCCCCAAGGCGACGATCAGCTTGGAGATGGAGGCGATCCGCACCGGGTCGTCGATCCCGACGCCGCGCCCCTCGACCGACGTGATCCGATGCGCGTCGAACGTCACGCGGATAGCCGTGCTGGGCGGGCTGGGTCGCGGCAGCGACGCGCAGCCGCTCAGGAAAGCGGTTGCGGCGAGGATCAGGAGCCTTATGCGCAGCATCGAACGGGAGGATGACGGCAGAACATGGCGCGCGCAATCGGTCGAGTTCTGCTGTTGCTGATCGTGGCGCTGCTGCTGGCGGTGGTGCTGGTGCCGCCCTTCCTCGACCGCATCTATTATCGCGGGCCCGAGAGCGCCCATTTCGACGGGAGCCGCTTCTTCAACCCCGATGGTGACGACACGTCGGCGCCGCCGACCGGCGGCAGCCGCGCCGGCTTTTTCGCTCGCTTCCTGACCGGCAGCGATGGCCGCCCGCCCTGGCCGGAGACCGTTCCCGTCACCCCGACCAAACCGCCGGCGCGAGTCGAGGGCGACCGCATGCTCGTCACTTGGATCGGCCATGCGACGGTGCTGGTGCAGACTGCCGGCCTCAACATCCTCACCGACCCGATCTGGAGTGATACCGCCGGCCCGTTCGGCTTCGGCCCCCGCCGCGTCGCCGCGCCGGGTGTGCGCTTCGAGGACCTGCCGAAGATCGACTTGGTCCTCGTCAGCCACAATCATTACGACCACATGGACCTGAACACGCTCAAGCGGCTGTGGAAGCGCGACCGGCCGAAAATAATAACCAGCCTTGGAAATGATGCTGTCATCAGAAGTTTCGGAGTTCCAGCGTTCAACGGCGATGGGGTGCTTGCCCTCGACTGGGATGAGAAGCTTTCTATACGACCTCGCTGCGAGCCGCCCGAAGGCGGCTTTCCAAGCGGTGTGCGTTGTCCGCCTGAGGCTTTCGTAACAGTCACTCGCAACCACCACTGGGGCAGCCGCTGGTTCGCCGATCGCAACCGCGCGCTTTGGTCAAGCTTCGTCTTCAGTTTGCCAGGCGGCAATCTGTTCTTCGCGGGCGACACGGGGCTGGGAGATGGTCAGTGGCCGGCCGAGGCGGCCTCGCGCGGGCCTATTCGGCTTGCGCTGATCCCCATCGGGGCTTTCCGCTTCAAGCCCGGGCAAATGGGCACGGGCAGCCATATCGGACCGATCGATGCCGTGAAGGTATTCGAGACCTCGCAGGCGTCACGGGCGCTGCCGATCCATTGGGGCACGTTCCGGCTGAGCTTCGAGGCCTATGACACGCCGCCCAGGCTGCTCGCGGAGGCAATGCGCTGCGCCGGGCACGATCCACGCCTGTTCGCCCCCGTTCGCATCGGCCAGACGGTCGAGGTGCCGCCGGTCTCGGCTCAACCGCGCCCCACGCCGCTCGGCCCCGGCTGTCTCGACGCTCCTGCGGTGCGGGGCCTCAAATGACCGGCGCGCCGAAGTCCATCGCCATTCCGTTTACCGTCGCCTGTATTGGGATTGCCAGCTTCACGCTGATGGACGCGTTCATGAAGGGGCTGTCGCTGTCGATCGGTGCCTATAACGCGACGCTCTGGCGCACGCTTGCCGGCGCGGTGCTGGGCGGCACGATCTTCCTCGTCGGACGCCAAGCCTGGCCGGCAATGAGCGCGCTTCGTCTCCACTTCCTGCGCGGCGCGATCGTGTCGGTGATGGCGGTGCTGTGGTTCTGGGCCATCGCGCGCGTCCCGCTGGCCGAGGCGATCGCCCTGTCCTTCATCGCCCCGCTGATCGCGACTTACCTCGCCAGCCTCCTGCTGCAAGAAAAGGTGCGGCCGCAGGCGGTGGCCGGCTCGGTGCTGGGCCTGTCCGGGGTCGCGCTGATGCTGATCACCCGCGCGACCGGACGCTATGATGCCGAGGTGCTGTGGGGCATGGCCGCGGTCCTCACGTCCGCCGTGCTCTACGCGTTCAACCTGGTGCTGATGCGTAAGCAGGCGCAGCTGGCTTCTCCGGTCGAGGTCGGCTTTTTCCAGAATCTGACCACGGCCCTGTTCCTGCTGCTCGCGGCGCCGTTCTTCGCCGTGATACCGTCGGTGGGGGACGCGCCTGAGATCATGGCCAGTGCCGCACTGGCACTCCTCTCGCTGATGCTGCTGTCCTGGGCCTATGCGCGCGCGGAAGCCCAGTCGCTGGTGGTGGTCGAATATACCGGCTTTGGCTGGGGTGCGCTGTTCGGCTGGCTGTTCTTTCAGGAATCGCTTGGCTGGTGGGTGCTTGCCGGCACCGCGCTGATCGTGATCGGCTGCTATATCGCCGTGCGGCCGCCGCGCCGCCCGCAGGAACTTAGCCTCGAGGCTTCGCTATGACGCTCGACATCCGCTCGGCGCGCGCCGGCGACGAAGCCATTGTGCTCCGCCTGATCAGGGATCTTGCCACCTACGAGCGTGAGCCGGACGCGGTGCAGGCCACCGAGGCCTCCGTCCGCGAGACGCTGTTCGCGCCGAACGCGCAGGTCTTCGCCTTCATCGCCGAGTGGGACGGGCGGCCGGTCGGCCTCGCCCTCTGGTTCCTGACCTACTCGACCTGGACCGGCCGACCGAGCCTCTATCTCGAAGACCTATTCGTGGATGAGTCGGTGCGTGGCCGGGGCGTCGCAAAGGCGCTGTTCCGCCGCCTCGCCCAGGAAGCCAAGGCGCGGAACTGCGCACGCGTCGACTGGGCCGTGCTCGACTGGAATGTGGACGCGATGGCCTTTTACGAACGGCTGGGCGGACGGCGCCAGAGCGGCTGGCAGCCCTGGCGGGTAGACGGGGAAGCGCTCGACCGGCTGGCGGAGGACTGATGGCCTGGGCCCTGCTGATCCTGGGCGGGCTGTTTGAAGTGGGCTTCACCACTTGCCTGCGCTTCGTCGATGGGTTTCGCAATCTGCCCTGGACGGCGGGGTTCCTGGTGTCGGTGACGCTATCGATGGGTCTGTTGGAAGTTGCGTCACGCTCGATCCCGATGGGCACGGCTTATGCGGTGTGGGGCGGGATCGGCGCGATCGGGACGGTGCTGGTCGGAATCGCATTCTTCGGCGAGGCGAGCACGCCGATCCGGATCGTTCTGATCTTCGGGATCGTCGCCTGCATCGCGGGGTTGAAGCTGACCGCTTAGCCGTCGTCCCGGCGAAGGCCGGGACCCAGCCCGACAGAGGCGCCGCGGCAAAGCCGCGTCGTCGGTCCTCATCGCATGAGGCCGGCCTAGCTTGCGCGGAGTCGGAAAGAGCGAGCTCTTTCGCTCGCGCTGCGCTGGAGCGGGCGAAGGGATTCGAACCCTCGACCCCGACCTTGGCAAGGTCGTGCTCTACCCCTGAGCTACGCCCGCTCTGGCGTCGTGCCCCAACAAGGTCGGGGCGGGTGAGGCGGGGCCAATAGCCGCACCCGCCAAGCCATGCAACCCCCTTGGCACGAGGGCGCTTTGCCCCACATAGGGGCGAAACCAACGGAGTAAGCATGGCCAGTCTGGGAATGAGCGCAGCCGAGCGCGAAGCGATCGACACGTTCAAGCGCGAGGTGGTCGAGCCGTCGATGACGAGCCTCGTCATCCTTGATTTCTGGGCGGAATGGTGCGGCCCCTGCAAGGCGCTGACGCCGGTGCTGGAAAAGGTCGCCGCCGACTATGCGGACAAAGGCGTCGTCCTCAAGAAGATCAACGTCGACGAAAACAAGCTGATCGCCGCGCAATTCCGCGTCCAGTCGATTCCGACCGTCTATGCGCTGTTCCAAGGGCAGCTCGTTGCCGATCTGACGCCCGCGCGCACCGAAAAGCAGTTGGCCCAATATCTCGACCAGATCCTGAAGCAGCTGCCGGTCCAAGGCGAGGCGCAGGCGAAAGAGGCGGAGCTGGAGCCGCTGATCGCGATGGGCGAGGACGTGCTGGCGAGCGGCGATTCGGAACGCGCTGCGGGCATCTTCGCCCAGCTGCACGAAATGGCGCCTGACGAGCCCGCCGTAGTGTCGGGGCTTGCCCGCGCTCTGGTCGGCACCGGCCAGATCGATGACGCCGCCGGCCTGATCGAGGCGCTGCCCGAGGAAGCCCGCAAGGACCCGGCGATCACGCGCGCGGAAAGCGCCATTGCGCTCGCCCGCGAGGCGCAGCCCGTCGACGATCTTACGGCCCTGCATCGGCAGGTAGAGGCCAATCCCGACAATCTTGAGGCTCGCTACGAACTTGCGGGGGGGCTGATGGCGGCCGGCGACCGCGATGGCGCGGCGGACCAGCTGCTCGAGATCATCCGCATTGACCGCGCCTGGAACGAGGGCGCGGCGCGTTCCCGTCTGCTCAAGCTGATGGAAGTGGTGGGCCTGGAAGACCCCTGGACCTCCGCCACGCGGCGCCGCCTGTCCGCCCTGCTGTTCACCTGATGGGCGAGATCGCGCGCCTGTCGATCTTTCCGCTGCCGGGCGCACTCCTGTTCCCGCGCATGCAGTTGCCGCTGCACATCTTCGAGCCGCGCTACCGGGCACTGGTCAGCGACGCGATGGCGCGCGACCGACGCATCGGCATGGTCCAGCCCCGCGCGGCCGGCGATCCCCCGCCGCTGTTCGAAATGGGCTGTGTCGGCAAGATCGCGCATGTCGAGGCGCTGGATGACGGGCGCTACAATATCGTGCTCGAAGGCACCCACCGCTTCCGCATCCGGGCCGAGATTTCGGTCTCGACGCCTTTCCGCCAGGTCGAAGCGGAACTGGAGCAGCATGTGGACGCCGAGCCGCTGGCGATGGCGCATCGAGCGTCTCTCGAGACCGAGTCGCGGCGCTTTGCGGAGGCGCAGGGCTATGCGGTCGACTGGAACGCCGTTTCCAGGCTCGACGACGAGTCGCTGGTCAACGGCATCGCCCAGATCGCGCCCTTCGATGTCGCCGCCAAGCAAGCGCTACTGGAGGCCGACAGTCTGGAAGAACGCACCGAAATGATCATCCAGCTGATGCAGTTCTTCAGCCGCCACGGCGGCGACCGCGACGATCCGGTGACGCTGCAATGATCGACCCGCGGCTGCTGCAAGTGCTGGTCTGCCCCGTCACACGCACGAAGCTGCGGCATGACGAGGAGCGGAAGGAACTGATCTCCGACGCGGCGGGGCTCGCTTATCCTATCCGGGACGGTGTGCCCGTCATGCTGCCCGAACAAGCCCGCTCTCTCGAGGAAAAGGCGTGATCGAGCCCGAAGCCTGCCGGACCATGGCCGAGGTGCGCGCCGGCGTGGACGCGCTGGACGAACAGATCGTCACTCTGCTCGGCACGCGAATGCGCTTCATGGACGCCGCGGCCCGCATCAAGCCTGATCGGACCTTGGTGCGCGATGAAGTGCGCAAAGCCGCAGTGATCGATCACGCGCGTTGCGTGGCGGCGCGCGTCGGCTTTCCGCCAGAGGTGATCGCTGATCTTTATAACCGGCTGGTGGAAGCGTCGATCGCTTACGAGTTCGACAGATTCGACTCGATACGGAGCTTAGACGGCTAGCCCGCTCAGTAGTTTCGGCTTGTCGCCGAACTCACCCCGAGCTTCGGCCATGAAGAAGTCTTTGAGCGGCCTGATGCGCTGAACGGCGGAGAGGCCGAAGCGGCGGACGGCGCTGGCCGCCTCGCCTTTGATGCCGAACAGGCGGGCGAGGCTGTCGGTGGACGAGGCGACTAGGAAGGTGTCGAGGCTGCGCCAACGCTCGTAGCGCTTCATCAACTGCGCCTCGCCCAGATCGAGGCCGAGGCGGGCGCCCTCCACCAGCACTTCGGTCAGCGCCGCCGCGTCGCGCAGGCCGAGGTTCAGCCCCTGGCCCGCGATCGGGTGAATGCCGTGCGCGGCGTCGCCGACCAGCGCGAGGCGATGATCGGTAATGCGGCCCGCATGGTGGAACCCGAGCGGATAGCCGGACAGCGGCGCCAGCAGCTTCAGCTTGCCCAGCAGGCCGCCCATTTTGCGCTCCAGCTCGGCCAGGAAGCCCCGCTCACCAAGCTTCAGATAGCCAGGCGCATCGGCACGAGCGACCGACCAGACCAGGCCTGAGCGATCGCCCGGCAGCAGGGGAAGGATCGCGAACGGCCCTTCCGGATAGAAGATCTCGTAGGCGACATTGTCGTGCGGCCGCTCATGCTCGATCGCGGCAATGATGCCCACATGATCATAGTGCCAGCGCGCGACATTGATGCCGGCCGCCTCCCGCGTCGGCGAGTTGCGCCCCTCCGCCGCAATCAGCAGCGGCGCCCGTAGTTCGCGCCCGTCTTCGAGCGTGACCATGACGTCGTGCGTGCCGCGCTCGGTGGCACGGGCGCGCGCCGGCATCAGGAGCTGCAGCTGCTGCGCCTCGGCCGCCGCCGCGTGCAGCGTCTGCCGCAGCACGCGGTTTCCGAACATGATGCCCAGCGGCGCGTCCTCGGCGCCCGGCGCGAAATCGAGCGCGCCCGGCTTGAGCCCATCGCTAACTCGGATCGAACGGATCGGACAGCCCTTGCCTGCCAACCTGTCCCCCAGCCCGATCGCCTGCAGCATCGACCAGCTGGCGCTAGCGATCGCCGAAGCACGCCCGTCAAAGCCGGGCGCCAGCACCGTTTCCGGATCGGCGGGATCGACGATGGTCGCGGAAACACCATGCGCATCCAGCGCCAGGCCGAGCGTCAGGCCCACCAGCCCGCCGCCGAGGATAATCACATCGCTTCGCATGGGTGTGCCATAGGCCGATGAGCCCTGTCGGCCTAGCCTTTGTGCACATTCGTATCGCCATCGGAAGCGAGCAGCCGCCTCAATCGGCCTGAGCCAAGCAGAAAGGCTGCGCCGATCCCGAAGACCGCATGAGCGACGAGGACCTGCATGATCAGTGCGGCACCCACATAAACTCAGGACGCCAGCAAGCCGAGCGGCGCGAGGGCAGCGACGGTTCCAGAGAAACCGGCGCGGCGTAGTTGGCCGCCGCTGCGCAGGAGCGAGGCAGCAAAGACCGCGAAGCCGAAGCTCTGGGCAATCAACCCAAGCTTTGTGAATGCCTGCACCGAGGCGAGGATCATGGCCAGGCCGGCCCGAGTGCCATCGCCGCAGCCGCCAACCGACGCTCTGCACCGGGAGATGAGCTCGTAGGTGACGAAGCCGTCCTGGGTGGTCGCGAGGAGCAGCAGGACTGCGGCAACGGCGCAGAGGACCGCGCCGGCAACCACGAGGGCGCGGCGAAGCCCCAACCGTCGCGCAAGCAGCAACAATCCGGTGAGCTGCCCCAGCATCAGCACGATCAAGACGCCGTGAACTGTCCGGTTGGCATCGATCACAGCGGCGAGCCCGCCGAGCGGATCGGCTGTGCCGGTTGGTCCGATTGCCCGGGCCGGAACGGGATGATGCAGGATGAGCGCCAGCTCCAGCAGCGCGGGTACGCCGAGCAGCGCAGCCGCCACCCGTTCCGCTGTCTTGTGCCGTTCCAACTTGTCCATAGGCTGCCCCCTCTGTGCTCGCCGGGTGTAGCGGGCGGACTGTCCGAAATCTCGGACATGTGCTTAGGATTGTCCGGAACGGGCAGTGCGCCCGTGCGAGGAGTATCAACTGACCGCAACAGCCCTGAAGCTGGACGCCCGGACCGAGCGAACGCGCTCGGCGCTGATGCAGGCGTTCAACGCGCTGATCCTCAGCCGAGGCTATGACGGCATCAAGCCCGCCGAGATTGCGGAGGCAGCCGGCGTCGCCCGATCGACCTTATACGAGCATTTCGCGGGGAAAGCAGACATGCTTCGCCACAGCCTGCTGCCCATCCTCGAACCGCTGGCCGGTTGCGTGGAGGGGCCCGAAGTGCTGCCGCGGCTGAAGTTCGTGCTCGAACATATCCGTAGCAGCCGAAAAATGGCGCGAGAGCTGCTGCGTGGACGAGCTCGGATCGTCGCGGGCAGAACCCTCTCCCAGCTCGTCGAGGCGCGTTTAAAGCAGGTGCCCTTAGGCCGCGCGGACATGCCGCGAATGCTGAAGGCAACCTATCTGTCGAGCGGCATTCTGGGCGTTGTCGAGGAATGGCTGTTAGGTCGGCAGGCCTGTCCGGTCCTGGTGCTTGCAAGAGACCTCCAGGCCAGCACGCACGCGGCCGCCGTCGCCATGACCGGCAAGGCGAGCCCCGTGTGAGGTCGCCCCGCTCGCAGCGCGCGCTCAGCTTGCCGGAGTGACCGCGACGAGTTCCACGTCGAAGATCAGGGCGGCGTCGGGCGGCACGTCGCGCTTCATGGTCAGGTCGCCTGGGGTGAACTGCTTCCCTTCGCGGCCGTAAGCGAGATAGCCGGGAATAGTGAACTGCCAGCGGTCGCCGGGGCGCATCAGGCGCACCAGTGCAGTGAAGCCGGGGATCACCGTGCGCACATCGAAGCTGGTCGGCGCCTTGCCGTTCTCGGCCGAGGTGCTGAACACCGACCCATCGGTGAGCCGGCCCACATAGCGGATGGCGACTCGGTCCGCGCGCGTCGGCTGTGCGCCTGTTCCCGGACCAGATTTCAGGACCCGATACTCCAGCCCCGGTAAGCGGACCGGCTTCGTGCCGGCGGCCGGCAATCCAGCGGGAATGGAGAGGGCAAGGGCGGAAAGGAGCAAGGCGCTGTGTCTCATCGGTTACACTATGGCCCAAGCTTCGCTTGACGAGGAGTCCGGCTTGCGCGAATTGTGCCGCAGAACATTTCGCGCACAAAGCGGGGGACGCAGGTGGCAACGCGGGTCGCAGATCAGGAAGGGCCGGGCTGGCGCGAGGCGATGTCGCGCGGCTTCGCGCGGAGCGGGGCACTGGCGGGCGCGATCGCGCTGGCGGCGAGCGCATTCCTGCTCGCCTTGGCGCTGGTCAGCTATCGGCCGAGCGACGCGGCGCTGAATACGGCGGCCGGCGGCGCGCCGCACAATTGGGTCGGCGGTGCGGGTGCCTGGACATCGGACCTGCTGCTGTCGTTGTTCGGACCGGCAGTCGGTCTGGTCGTGCCTCTGCTACTGATCATGGCGCTCCGGCTTTGGCACGACCGCTTCGTGGGCCCGTGGAAGCGGAACCTGCCGCTGGCTCTGCTGGGCATAGCATTGGTGGGAACGGCACTGGCGCTGTTCCGCGAAGCCTCTGTCGCCGGGTTACCCGGGGGATTGGGCGGCGCAGTCGGCTACCTGGTGGCGAAGCTGGTGGGCCTCGCGCTTTCACCCATCAGCGATCTAGCGATTCGGTGGTGGGTGCAGATCGCATCGATCGCGGCCATCGGACTAGGCGGACTGATCGTGTGGGCAATCAGCCTGGATCTGGACGAGATCGAACGTGACTGGCTGTTCCGACGGCGTGAGTCCTATGACGACGAAGAGCCGCGGCAGGTCTCGCGGCCGGCCAAAGTCATGGCGGAAAAGCGCCGGCCGGTAGCGCAGGACGATCGGCCGCCGCCGGTCATTTCAGTGCCCGAGCGCAAGGGCGCGGCTCCGGAGAAGAAGGCGAGCGGAGCGCCCGTCCAGACCAGCTTCGATCTGCGCGACCGGTTCAGCCTGCCGCCGCTCGACCTGCTCAAGCCGGCGCCGCCATCCACCGGCGGCCCGCTCGACAAGGCGGCGCTGGAACGCAACGCGCGGCTGCTCGAAAGCGTGCTCGACGATTTTCACGTTAAGGGCTCCATCGTGGAGGTGCGGCCGGGGCCGGTTGTGACCATGTACGAACTGGAGCCCGCCTCCGGCATCAAGGCGAGCCGGGTCATCCAGCTCGCCGACGACATCGCGCGCAACATGTCGGCGCTATCCGCACGGGTGGCGACCATTCCTGGCCGCACCGTGATTGGCATCGAGCTGCCGAACCAGAAGCGCGAAGCGGTGGTGCTGCATGAGCTGGTCGGCTCCGGTGCATTCGAGGAGCAAGGCCATGCGCTGCCGATCATCCTCGGCAAGAACATCGCCGGCGATCCGGTGATCGCCGACCTGGCGCCGATGCCGCATCTACTCGTCGCTGGCACCACCGGGTCGGGCAAGTCGGTCGGCCTCAACGCCATGATCCTGTCGCTGCTTTATCGGCTGACGCCGGACCAGTGCCGCATGATCATGATCGACCCCAAGATGCTCGAGCTCAGCATTTACGACGACATACCGCACCTGCTTTCGCCAGTCGTGACCGAGCCTGGCAAGGCGATCCGGGCACTGCGCTGGGCGGTCGAGCAGATGGAGGATCGCTACCGGATGATGGCGTCAGTGGGCGTGCGTTCACTCGCCAGCTTCAACGACAAGGTGCGAGTCGCCAAGGCCAAGAGCCAACCGCTCGGCCGCAAAGTGCAGACCGGCTATGACGCCGACACCGGCCAGCCGATCTACGAGGAAGAGCAGCTCTCCTATGAGCCGCTGCCGCAGATCGTGGTGATCGTCGACGAACTCGCCGACCTGATGATGACGGCGGGCAAGGAAGTCGAGTTCCTGATCCAGCGCCTGGCGCAAAAGGCGCGCGCGGCCGGCATCCACCTGATTATGGCGACACAACGTCCCTCGGTCGACGTCATCACCGGCGTGATCAAGGCGAACCTGCCAACCCGCATCTCCTTCCAGGTCACCTCCAAGATCGATAGTCGCACCATCCTGGGCGAGCAGGGCGCCGAACAGTTGCTGGGCAAAGGCGACATGCTCTATATGCCGGGCGGCAAGCAGGTCGTGCGCGTCCACGGGCCGTTCGTGTCCGACGACGAGGTCCGCGCCGTCGCCGACCATTGGCGCGCACAGGGCCGTCCCGACTATATCCAGGCTGTCACGGAAGAGCCGGAAGACGGCCAGTTCGAGTTCGACGGCGCGCCCAAGGGCGACGACAGCCCCGAGGACGCGCTGTACCGCAAGGCGGTGCAGATCGTGGCGGAAAGCCAGAAGGCATCGACCAGCTATGTCCAGCGTCAGCTCCGCGTCGGCTATAACAGCGCCGCGCGCCTGATCGAGCGCATGGAACAGGAAGGCAAGGTCAGCCGCCCCGACCATGTCGGCCGCCGCGAAGTGCTGATCGACACTACCGGCGAGCCAATCTGAGCGGAGCCACGCCGCCCCCCACGAGTTCAGTGGCGGTTCAAGGCGCCCCTTTTAGCGCCCGTCAGCTTAGCCGGAGACTTCAATGATCGTTCGCACTTTCGCCGTTGCCGCCGTTTCGTTCGCGCTTGCCGCGCCCGCTATCGCTCAGCCGAGCGTGGTTCGGCGCGTGCAGGAGCATATGCGCGGCGTCCAGACGATGACGGCGGATTTCGTCCAGACCGATCGCAAAGGCCAACGGCTGCCCGGCAAGTTGACCATCAAGCAGCCCGGCAAGGCGCGGTTCCAATACGAGCAGGGCGTGCCGATCCTGATCGTCAGCGACGGGCGGGCGCTGACCTTCATCGACTATCAGGTGAAGCAGGTTTCGCGCTACCCGATCGGCGGCTCGCCGCTGGACGTGCTGCTCAATCCGAAGCGCGACTTGTCGCGGATTGCCAAGGTGGTCCCGTCCGCCGCCCCCGGCGTGATCACGATTCTGGCGCGCGACCCCAGGCGCCCGCAATTCGGCTCGATCACCTTGGCCTTCACAGAACGCGCGGGTGCCCCCGGGGGGCTGATGCTGGAAGGCTGGGTCGCGCTCGATGCACAGAATAACCGCACCACCGTTCGCCTATCGGATCAGCGGCTCAACCTGCCGGTCGCCGACACGGTTTTCGCCTGGGACGACCCGCGCCCCCGTAAAAACCGCAAGTGACTTTGTTCATGTGCGTGCAAGATTTCGGAGGCTAGAGGGAGGGCTGTGGAGAGGGCTTTTGGCGGGATTTCCCCCTGTTGCCCGCCCGGAGAGCCCTTTCCCTCCAGCGTGACGAACGCTCGGTCGGCCCCCGCTCCAAGCCCCCGGAGCGGGGGTCTTTCCTTGGCCGGGGCACGCTCCTAAGTCCAAGCCCGTGAAGATCGCCTCCTGGAATATCAACTCCGTCCGATTCCGCATCGGCATCGTCGAGCAATTCCTGCAGCAGGAGCAGCCCGATGTCTTGTGCCTGCAGGAGACGAAAGTAGAGGATTGCAGCTTCCCGCACGCGGCGTTCCACGCGCTCGGTTATGACCACGTCCTGCTGCATGGGCAGCGGATGCACCACGGGGTGGCGATCATCAGCCGGCTGCCGCTGGTCGAAGAAGCGCGTAACGACTGGCAGGCGAATGGCGAGGCGCGGCATGTCGGCGTGCGGCTGCCGAACGGCGTCCGCCTCGAGAATGTCTATGTGCCGGCCGGCGGCGACATCCCGAACCGGGAACTGAACCCGAAGTTCGGCCAGAAGCTCGATTTCCTCGCCCGCATGACGTCCTGGTCAGAAGGCGTGCGGGTGCCGACCATCATGGTCGGCGACTTCAACGTCGCGCCGCTGGAATGCGACGTGTGGAGCCACAAGCAGCTGCTCGATGTCGTCAGCCACACGCCGATCGAAGTCGAAACGCTGGGCAAGCTGCAGGCGTCGCACGACTGGGTCGATCTTGGGCGGCGATTCGTGCCGGCGCCGGAGCGCTGCTTCACCTGGTGGAGCTACCGCGCCAAGGATTGGTCCGCATCCGACCGAGGGCGGCGGCTGGATCATATGTGGTGCAGCCCGGAGCTGGCCGCCAATGCTGTCGAGCATCATGTCCATGAGTCCTGCCGAAGCTGGTTGAAACCATCCGATCATGTGCCGCTGGTGACGGAGTTCCGTTTTTGATCAATCGCTCCGTCGCGCGCGCCATCGATGCGATGCGTCGCGGCTGGCCGGTCGTGCTTGGCGACGGCACGAAGAACCTGACACTGCTGGCGATCGAAAGCGCCGATTCCGACCAGCTTGCCGCTTTCGACCCTGATGCCCAGGCGGATGTGATCCTGTCAGCCAGCCGCGCCGAGACGCTGAAGCTCGCCAATCAGCGTGATGCAGCGGATCCGGCACACGCCGTGCGGATCGAGCGAGCGCCATGGCTCGACTTCGACACGGCAACCGCCCTCGCCGATCCAGCGCTCGACCTGGCAACGCCGCTGAAGGGGCCGTTCCGGGCCACCGACGCCGGGTCCCAGCAAGCGGCCGATTGCGCGCTCGAACTCGCAAGACTGGCGGGCTTGCTGCCCGCATTTTTCGTGCTCGACGGCGGATCGGAGCCAGTGCTGCTGAGCAAGGTTGCCGACTTCGCCGATCCGGCGCGGCTTCGGCTGGCCACCCGCGCGAGGCTCCCGGTCGAAGCCGACGAGCGAGCGGAAATCGCCGCCTTCCGCAGCGCCGACGGCGGCGACATGCATGTCGCGCTGCTCCTTGGCAAGCCGAACGGGGCGCCCCCCGTGGTGCGGCTGCACAGCGAATGCCTGACCGGCGATGTGCTCGGCTCCTTGAAATGCGATTGCGGGCCCCAATTGCAGGCCGCGCTGAGGGAGATTGCCGGCGCCGACTGGGGCATCCTCCTCTATCTGCGCCAGGAAGGACGCGGCATCGGCCTGATCAACAAGCTGCGCGCCTACGCCCTTCAAGACCAGGGCTTCGACACCGTCGACGCGAACACGCGCCTAGGCTTTAGGGTCGATGCGCGCGATTTCCGCGTCGCTGCGCAGATGCTGAAGTTGCTCGGGCAACGCAGTGTCCGGCTGCTGACCAACAATCCAACGAAGGTCGCGGAGTTAGAGCGGGCCGGAATCGAGGTCGTCGAGCGGGTTTCGCACAAGATTTCGGCCAATCCGCACAATGAGCGGTATCTGGCCACGAAGCGGGACCGGACCGGCCACCAGCTTTGAGGCACGAGCACGGGTCGTTGGCGCAAGTTGGCTACAACACCGCCTTCAAAATGACTTCGACAGTTTTGTCCGGCTCCTCCCACATCGGAAAATGCCCGCTGCGTTCGAACCAGACCAAATCCGCGCCCGGAAAGGCGAACTGCGCTCGAAGCGCCTGAGAGGGAAGGCAAAGCCGATCATGACGGCCCCACCCCATCGTCACCCGGCCTGCTTTCGGGGATGCCGGACCCTCCTGTGGCGGCCCATATGCGAGATCGCCCACTAGTGCCTGGAACGTCGGAGTATCCGCAAAACTTTGCAACTCTCTGGCAATCAGATCGCCATTGAGCGCCCATGGGCGGGCGGTCAGCTGAGCCAGCAGCATGGATCGTGCAACTGCGCTGTGGGCCAGTTTGGGAAGAGCCGGGCGAAGCGAACGAAGTAGCAACCCTGATGCTGAGAGCGTGGTCTTGACGAAAGAACGCTCCCAACCTTCCCAAAAACCACCTGGATCGAGCGCCACGACTGCACCGGAGCTGCCCCTACGCGCCATTTCAAGGACCAGCCGGGCGCCCATCGAGCTGCCCACCAAGTCCGCCCCCAACAGATTTTCCGCTCCGAGCCAATTTTCAAAGCTCCGGGCAAGGCCGTTGAACGTGCCGCTATCCTGTTCGGCGGAACTGTCGCCATGCCCGGGCAGGTCCAAAATGACGACCTCCCGGTGGCGGGATAATGCCAGAGCAACGAGGCTCCAGGCGTGCCGGCTGCTGCCAAGGCCATGAACGAGCACGAGCGGTTTACCGCTGCCTCGGCGGATGTGATTGATGGACATGAGCCGCGAACGACCGAGGAGCCGTGCCGGGCCAATGGCGAACCCAGTGAAACGCGCCACCCCCAGGTTGTGCTCTAGACGATCAGCCGAGTGACCTCGTCGAAACTGTGGGCGACCTGATGGACGCCGAGTTCGCGCAAGCGCTCGGCGTGGCCGGGAAGGCAGTGGGAAGCGGCGGCGAGGCCGATGACATGAGCGCCCGAGGCGACTGCGCCGCGCACGCCGACGGGAGAGTCTTCGATGATTACGGTGCGGGCGATGTCGATGTCGAGGGCGTCGGCGGCGTGCCAGTAGAGATCGGGCGCGGGCTTGCCGCGGGCGACATGTTCCTTGCCGCTGAAAACCATGTCGCCGAACCGCCCGGCCAGACCAAGATGGGCGAGATGGGTGCGAACCCAGTGGCTGCTGCTGGAGGAGGCAACGGCCTTCGGCCATTGGGACGGCAGCGAACGAACGAACGCGACGGCGCCGCTCACTTCCGGGACGCCCTCGGCGAGGGCGCGGGCATCCTCCTCCGCGCGGCGGCTGTGGAACTCGGCCGGCAGTTTCTGGCCGATCCGCTCTTCGATAGCGCCGACAAAGGCGGGACCGCTCAGGCCGACATAATTATTCAGCGTGTCTTCGACGGAATGCGCGAAGCCGAGGTCGGTCAGCAGCCCGGCGAGGTGGCGATTGCCCTCCCACTCGCTCTCCAACAGCACGCCATCGAAATCGAAGATGGTCCCATCGAACTTGCAGGATGCCAGTCCGGGGGACCGGGGGCCTTCGATGGAATCGTCGAACTTCATCCGCGCGGGCCAAACAGCGCCGAGCCGACGCGAACATGGGTGGCGCCGAGCATCACGGCGGTTTCGAAATCGTCGGACATGCCCATGCTGAGAAGGGGCAGGCCGTGGTCACGCGCCAGCTTGGCGAGCAGCGCGAGATATGGTGCGGCCTCCACGTCGGCGGGGGGCACGCACATCAGCCCAGACAGGGCAACGCCGACCGTCGCGGCTTCCTTGAGAAGGTTCGGCAGCTCAGCGACGGGACAGCCGCCCTTTTGCGGCTCGGCGCCAATATTCACTTGCGCGAAAAGCAGCGGGGTTCGGCCGGCCTTGTTGATCGCGCTGGCCAGTGCCGTGACGAGCGAGCGGCGGTCGACTGAGTGGATCGCGTCGAACAGCCGGACTGCCGCTTCGGCTTTGTTGGATTGGAGTTGGCCGACCAGATGGAGTTCGAAGTCGGCACGCTCACGCAGCTCGGGCCACTTGTCTTCCGCTTCCTGCACGCGGTTCTCACCGAAGACGCGATGGCCAGCTTCGATCAGCGGCACGATCGCTTCGGCTGGATGAGTTTTAGAAACGGCGATCAGAGTCACGTCTTCAGGCGCGCGGCGGGCTAGGCAGGCGGCGCGCGCGATCCGCTCGCGGACTGCGGAGAGGCGTTCGGCTTCAGGCATGGCGCTGCTATAGAAAGCGCGATGAACCGCCGCCACCTCGCAATGCCGTGCGTCTGGTTGCTGACCGACGAGCGCCAGGGCGAAGCGCCGGAGCGGGTTGCGGCGCGGCTGCCCGCGCACGTCGGCGTGGTGGTGCGGCATTATTCGCTGCCGTTGCGGGAGAGGCTAGCATTGGCGCGGCGGATCGCACGGACGGGGCGATTCACGCTCTTCGCTGGCGATGAGGCGGAAGCGCGACGAGCTGGCGCGCACGGGATCTATGGAGCGTCGCCCAAGCGATCATCGCTCCCGCGCCTTTACCCGGTGCACAATCTGGCCGAGATCGTCGCGGCCGAGCGCGCGGGTGCGGCGATGGTTCTACTCTCGCCGGTGTTCCCGACTCGGTCGCACCCGCAAGCCCGGGCGTTGCGTCCGCTGCGCTTCGGGTTGCTCGCGCGTCAGGCAAAAAGGCCGGTGATCGCGCTTGGAGGGATGAGCAAGGGTCGTGCCAGACGGCTCAAGCAGCTCGGCGGATCGGGCTGGGCTGCGATTGATGCCTGGATCAGAACTTGATTGCGGTGCCGATATATACGGCCTGGCTGTCGCGGCGGACATCGTCGACGATCTGCAACCGGTGCCGCTCTTCGGCGCGGTAGCGGAGGCCGGCGGTCAGGTCGAGACTGCGGCTGAGCGCATAGGAGCCGCCGAGATCGACATTGTAGGTGCGCCCGCCGGTGAGGTTCGCAGAGACGGTATCGATCGGCCGGTCCTGACCCGCCTGGATACGCGCGCTCCACTTGGGCGCGTTGTAGCTGACGCCGACATCGAGCTTCTCGCGGCTGCCGGGCAGGCCGGCCATGTCGACCCGCGCCATGTCGCCGGAGAGAGCAAAGCGCTTCCAGCCCACGGCCATGCCGAGATTATAAGCGATCGGCGCGATGCTCACCGCCTGCGGCGCTGCAGTCACTCGAGTGCCGGTGGCCTTGGGTGCCGAACCGGCGGCGCGAACCGCGACCGTCACCGCCTGCGAACCCGGCTTGGCCGACGAAGCCGGCGTGAAGCGGAAGCCGCTATTGGCGAGGCCGGCGCGGGCATAGGCGGCCGCCACGCGAGGATCAGCCGCGGCCGGCGTGAACGAACCGATGCCGCCGCGTGCGCTCAACGAAACCGGACGTTTCAGGATCTTGCGGGTGACGTCCGACGATGCACCGATCGCAGGCACAGTAGCAGCGATCACGGCCAAAGCCGCGCCCGTCAATGCCACCCATGTGCGACGCATACGCATCATCGAATCTGTTTCCACCCCACTTTCAACGCTCCAGTTAGCGATTCCATTCGGGAGTCGCCACCGGCCAGTGTCGAATCCTTTCAACCTGTTGCACAACATCCACAGCGCTGCTTGCGAGCCCGCCTTCAACCCCTATAACGACGCCCGATTAACCGGCCGTGTCCGAAGGATTGCCCATGTTGCGCTCGTCCCGTTTCGTTCTGCTTTTCTCCTCGATGCTGGCGCTCGGCGCTTGCCAATGGGTGCGGGAGGATCTGTCGAAGGGACTGGGTGGCGGCGGGGGCGGTGGCGGCGACCGGCTCCAGCAAGCTGACCTCGCCGCGGCCAAGATCACGACGATCGGCGTCAACTCCTATCTCTGGCGCGCCGCGCTCGACACCGTGTCGTTCATGCCGCTCGTCCAGGCGGACTCCAACGGCGGCGTGATCGTGACCGACTGGTATGTGAACCCGAACTCGCCCGCCGAGCGGATGAAGCTGACTGTCTCGATCCTCGATCAAGACCTGCGCGCCGACGCCCTGCGGGTAGCCGGATCGCGCCAGATCAGCCAGAATGGTCAGTGGGTCGATGCGCCGCTTGCCGCTGCCACGGTGCAGAAGCTGGAGGACATCATCCTCACCAAGGCGCGAGACCTGAGGCGCTCTGCGTCCGGCCTGGAGTAGGCGTTAATGGCCGAACGGTTCAATCCTAAGACGGCCGACGCGCGCTGGCAGAAGGTCTGGGCCGAACGCGGCACGTTCGAGGCGCGCGACGATAGTCCGAAGCCGAAATCCTATGTGCTGGAGATGTTCCCCTATCCGTCGGGGCGCATCCATATGGGCCATGTCCGCAACTATACGATGGGGGACGTGCTCGCCCGCTATCGGCGGATGAAGGGCATGGAAGTGCTCCACCCGATGGGGTGGGACGCCTTCGGAATGCCGGCCGAGAACGCGGCGATGGAAAAGAAGGTGCATCCGGGCGACTGGACCCGCGCCAATATCGCCACCATGCGCGAACAGCTGAAGAGCCTCGGCTTCGCCCTCGACTGGAGCCGGGAGCTCGCGACCTGCGAGCCTGAATATTACGGCCACGAACAGGCGCTGTTCCTCGACCTTTACGAGGCGGGGCTGGTCTATCGCAAGGAGTCGGCGGTCAATTGGGACCCCGTCGACATGACCGTGCTCGCCAATGAGCAGGTGATCGAGGGACGCGGCTGGCGTTCGGGCGCGCTGGTCGAGAAGCGCAAGCTCAGCCAGTGGTTCCTGAAGATCACCGACTTCGCCGACGAGTTGCTCGACGGGCTCGGCAAGCTCGATCAATGGCCGGACAAGGTCCGGCTGATGCAGGAAAACTGGATCGGCAAGAGCCAGGGCCTGCAGTTCCGCTTCAAGTTGTCGGATGGCAGCGAGGTCGAGGTGTTCACCACGCGGCCGGACACCATCTTCGGATCGAGCTTCGTCGCAGTCGCCGCCGATCATCCGCTCGCCGCTAAGCTCGCCGAGACCAACCCGGCCGCCGCAGCCTTTGTCGAGGAATGCCGCGCGGGCGGCACCACGGCTGCCGAGATCGAGACGGCGGAGAAGAAGGGCTTCGATACCGGCCTGACCGCCGCGCATCCGTTCGATCCGAACTGGCAGCTGCCCGTCCATATCGCGAACTTCGTGCTCATGGATTACGGCACCGGTGCCGTCTTCGGCGTGCCCGCGCACGACCAGCGCGACCTGGATTTCGCCCGTAAGTACGGACTGACCGTCACCCGCGTCGTCTCGGACGGCGAGCGCACCGAGCCGGTCTTCGGACGCGACGAGGCTTATACCGGTCCTGGCACGCTGGTGAATTCCCGCTTCCTCGACGGCCTCGATGTGGAGGCGGCCAAACGATCCGTAATCGATCGCGCGGAAGGAGAAGGCTGGGGCCGCGGCACGACCGTGTGGCGGCTCCGTGATTGGGGCGTGTCGCGGCAGCGCTACTGGGGCACACCAATCCCGATCATCCACTGCGAGGCCTGCAGCGTTGTGCCTGCACCCAAGGAATCGCTACCGATTGTGCTGCCGGAAGACGTGACCTTCGACGTTCCCGGCAACCCGCTCGACCGCCACCCGACTTGGAAGCACGTCGATTGCCCGCGCTGCGGCGCCCCGGCCCGGCGCGAGACCGACACGCTCGACACCTTCGTGAACTCCAGCTGGTACTTCATCCGCTTCGCCAGCCAGCCCGACGATGCGCCTTTTTACTCCGCCGTCGCTCAGAGCTGGCTGCCCGTGGGCCAGTATATCGGCGGAGTCGAGCACGCGATCCTGCACCTGCTCTACGCCCGCTTTTGGACTAGAGCGCTTAATCGAATCGGTCGCCTTGACGTCAAGGAACCGTTCACCGGGCTGTTTACCCAGGGTATGGTCACGCACGAGACCTACCAGGGCCCGGACAGCCGGTGGCTCAGCCCGGAAGAGGTGGAGCAGCGGGACGGCAGGCTGGTCACGGCCTCGGGTGAGCCGGTGACGCTCGGCCGTGTCGAGAAAATGTCTAAATCGAAGAAGAATGTGGTCGATCCCGCGCCCATTCTCGACAGCTACGGCGCCGATGCGGTGCGCTGGTTCATGCTGTCCGACTCTCCGCCGGAGCGCGATCTTGCCTGGTCGGTATCGGGCATCGAGGGCGCCTGGCGCTTCGTCAATCGTGTCTGGCGGCTGGTGCAAAGCGTGGATGCTGCCGAAGGCACCGATCGGGCGCTTGCCCGCAAGCGGCACAAGACCGTCGCCGGCCTGGCCGAGGACATCGAGGCGCTGGCCTTCAACAAGGCCGTCGCTAAACTGTACGAACTCGTCGGCGCGATCGAGAAGGCGGAACCTTCCGCCGACCGTTCGGAAGCGATCCGCGCGCTCGTGCGGCTGGTGGCCCCGATGATCCCGCATCTCGCCGAGGAAGCGTGGGAAAGCCTGGGGCAGTCCGGCTTGATCGCGGACGCGGAGTGGCCGGAGTTCGATCCGGCGCAGCTGGTGGAAGACGAAGTCACCATCGCCGTACAGGTGAACGGCAAGCTGCGCGACACGCTCACGGTGCCCCGAGGCGAGGCGCGCGAGGCGCTGGAAGCGGCGGCACTGGCGGCGCCCAACGTGGTCCGGCTGTTGAACGGGGCCGCGCCCAAAAAGGTCATCGTGGTGCCCGACCGCCTGGTGAACCTAGTCGCATGATCCTGCGCCTTGCCCCTCTGCTGCTGTTGGCGAGCTGCGGCTTGCAGCCCCTCTATTCCGGTGGCTCCACCGGCACGGTCGCGCAGGCGCTTGCCGGTGTCGAAGTCGCGCCGATCCCCGGCCGCAATGGCTGGCTGGTGCAGAATGCGCTGAAAGACCGTATCGCCACAGTCCGCCAAGGCGCGCCGCTCTACCGCCTGGTGGTGGAGCTGGACGACAAGATCGAAGGCTTCGGCGTGCGCCGGGACGATGCGATCACGCGCGAACGCCGGACGCTGCGCGCCCGCTATCGGCTCACTGAAGCCGAGAGCGGCTCGGTGCTGCTCGACGCGACGGCAGGGTCCGATGTCGGCATCGACGTGGTTCGCTCCGAATATGCAACGATCGCGGCGGAGAATTCAGCCCTGGAGCGGCTTGCGCAGGAGGTTGCCGACCAGATCGTCGCACGCATCGCGCTTTACGCCAAGCGCGCCCAGTGAAGACCGGGGCGTGAAAGCCGACAAGGGCACGATCGAGCGCGCCCTGGCCAAGCCAGAGGCGCGCTGCTTCCTCCTTTACGGCCCGGACGAAGGGGGCTCGCGCGCGCTGGCCGACCGTCTGGCTGCGGCAATGGGGCCGGAGGCCGAACGCATCGACCTGGAGGGTGTCACGCTCGCCAAGGATCCCGCCCTGCTCGCGGACGAAGCGGCATCCAGCTCGCTGTTCGGCGGAGCGCGCTACATCCGCGTGCGGGCGAGTGGCGATGAGGTGACCGATGCGGTGGAGGCGCTGCTGTCGGCCCCTCAGGCAGGGAACCCGGTCGCGGTTGTCGCCGGCGCGCTCAAGCCGGCCTCCAGGCTGCTCAAGCTGGTGCTCGCCTCCCGCGAAGCCTTGGCCTTTGCCAGTTACCTACCCGAAGCGCGGGAGGCCGTTCCACTGGTCGTCGGCATGGCCCAGCCGCTGGGACTGAAGGTAGCGCCGGACGTGGCGCGGCAGATCTTCGACGCGGCAGCGGGCGACCGTGCGATCATTGCCCGCGAGCTTGAGAAATATGCATTGTTTCTGGATGCCACCGAGAGCGCACCCCGGCCGCTCGACCGGCAGGCGCTGGACGCGGTGGGCGCCGGAGAAGGCGAAAGCAGCGCGAGTTCGCTGATCGACGCGGTGCTCACCGGCGCGACGAAGCCGGCCACCGAAGAGCTGGTGCAGCTCGGGGCAGCCGGTGAGGGCGGCATTGCGCTGCTTCGCGCCATGTTGCGGAAACTGCTGCAGCTCGCAGCGCTCCGCTCGGAAGCGGACCGCACCAGCCTGAACACGGCCATGGAAGGCGGCGGCAGGGCGATCTTCTGGAAGGACAAGCCGGTCGTGGAAGCGGAGCTTCGGCGCTGGAGCTCGGCCGAACTCGCGGCGCTTATCGAGAGAATGACGATCGCGCAGGCCCAGCTGCTTGGATCAGGCAGTGCCGGCGCGGTGATCCTGTCCCAAGACCTGCTGACCATCGCCCGCCACGCCCAGCGGCGCTAGATGCGCTCGCCCGTCAGGCGCTGGCAGATCAGGTCGAGCTGATCGAGGCTCGAAAAGCCGAGCGTCACTGCGCCGGCACCGCCGCCATAGCTGATCTTTACCTTGAGGCCGAGCAGGTCGCCGAGCTGCTGTTCTAGCGCTGCAATGTCGGCGTCGCTCTCCTTGGGCAGCCGCGCCTGGCGCTGGGCCGCCGGCCGCGCGGCCTGTGCGAGCCGCTCCGCTTCCCGGACGGAAAGGCCGCGCTCCACCACCTGGGCGGCGAGCGCTTCGGGGTCGGGGGCGGTGATGATGGCGCGGGCATGGCCCATCGAAAGCCGGCCGTCCGCCACCATGGCCCGAACGCTATCTGGAAGGTCAAGCAATCTCAACAGGTTGGCGATATGGCTGCGCGACTTGTGGACGATGCGGCCCAGCGCCTCCTGGCTATGGCCGAAGCGCGAGACCAACTTCGAATAGGCCTGCGCCTCCTCGATCGCGTTCAGGTCCTCGCGCTGGATATTCTCGATCAGCGCCAGCTCGAGCGTCTCCGCTTCGTTGAAGTCGCGGACGATGACCGGAACGTCGTGCAACTGGGCGCGCTGCGCCGCTCGCCAACGCCGCTCGCCGGCGACAATCTGGTATTTGCCGTTGAAGGGGCGAACGACGATCGGCTGAATCAGCCCCCGCGTCTCGATCGAACGGGCGAGTTCGTCGAGGGCCGCGTCGTCGAAGAAGCGGCGCGGCTGTTCGGGATGCGGCTCCAGCTCCGACACTGGCAAGGTGCGAACGCCCGTGGACCGCTCGGCTTCGGTCAGTGGCTCCTCGCGTGCCGTTTCACCGAGTAGAGCGGAAAGTCCACGGCCCAAGCCGGTCGGACGCTTGGTTCGGGAGTCGGTCATGCGGCTCTCTTCAGGTTTGGTAGGCGGCCGAGCAGTTCCCGGGCGAGCGCCATATAGGCTTCGGAACCCGAGCAGCGGTGGTCGTAGATCAGCGCCGGCATGCCATGGCTGGGAGCTTCCGACAGGCGCACGTTGCGGGGAATGACTGTGTCGAACACCTTGTCGCCCAGGCATGTCCGCACGTCCTGCGCAACCTGTTCGGTCAAGTTGTTGCGTCGGTCGAACATGGTCAGTGCGACGCCGAGAATTTCCAGGCGGGGGTTGAAGCCGGCGCGGATCCGCTCGATGGTCTGCAAAAGCTGGCTAAGTCCTTCTAATGCAAAGAATTCGCATTGCAGCGGTACGAGCAGTGAATCCGCCGCGACCATGGCATTGACGGTGAGCAATCCGAGCGAAGGAGGACAGTCGATCAGGCAAATGTCCCAGCGCGCCGCGGCCGGGCCGTGCAGCGCATTGCGCAGCCGATGCGTGCGCTGATCGAGCTCGATCAGCTCGATCTCGGCACCTGAGAGATCGACGGTGGCCGGAATCACGTCCAGCCGCGGTATACGGGTGGCGACCACACAGGCATTGAGCTCCGCCTGGCCGGTCAGGAGATCATAGCTGCTGGCACCCCGCGCGGACTGGGCAATCCCAAGACCCGTGGACGCATTACCCTGCGGATCGAGGTCGATCAGCAGCACGCGCCATCCGATCGCCGCCAGCGCCGTGGCGACATTGATGGCGGTTGTGGTCTTGCCCACCCCGCCCTTTTGATTAGCCACGCCGACGCAGATCATATCTTCACCTCGGCCGCACGTCCCGCGCGACGATAATGCGGGCATTAGCGTCGGTCAGGCTCTGTTCCACGTGGAACGCACCTTGCCACGCCTGTAGCGTTTGAGCCAGTTCTCGTTCGGCGCTTCGTCCTTTCGGCAACAGCCAAATGGTGGATGGAACCGTGAGTTGAACGGTGGATTCGAAGATGCGGGCCAGCGGCGCATAGGCCCTCGCTGTCACCGCGTCGAAGCGCTCGCCGCTGATCCGCTGGATTTCCGACTGGCGGAGTCGTGCATGGCCCAGGCCCAGCGCACGGAAGGCGCGCTGGAGAAACTCGACCCGGCGGCGGCGTGGTTCGACCATCAAGATGGGCCGATCGCTCAGGCAGGCGAGCACGATGCCGGGCAGCCCAGGGCCGGAGCCAACATCTAGCCAACTTCCGGCATCCTTTGCGAGTGGAGCGAGTTGCGCCGAGTCGAGGATGTGCCGCACCCAAATCTCAGATTCGGACGCCCTGCTAATGAGATTCTGCTCACGATTCCCGGCAAGCAGCAACTCCACGAACTGCTCGAGACGCCTCAGCCGCCCCCTCCCGTAGCGCTCCACGATCCAGGAGCGCGCTTCCTCCTCCGTCACGCGGCACGCTTCTGACTATGCGCGAGGATGATCGCCAGCGCGGCCGGAGTGATGCCGCGGATACGGCCAGCACTCTCCAGATCGGACGGCCGTGCCGCCTCCAGTTTCTCGACCATCTCGTTGGAAAGGCCCGGGATGGTTCTGTAATCGATCCCGGTCGGGATGGGAGTGCACCCGGCCGAGCGTAGCCCGCGCACCTCTGCCTCCTGCCGCTCGAGATAGGGCGCATAACGAGCATCATCGATCGCGAGGTCGAGGAGACCCGGGTCGGCGTCGGCCAGCCTGGGCGCGACGGCGAATAGGTGATCACGCTCGACACCCCCAAAGCGCAGCCACTCGGCCAAGGTCCGCGACCTGCCGTCATCCCGCAGATCGGACGACAGTGCCCGTGCCCGCACGGCCGTCGAGAGCAGTTCGGCAATCTTGGTTAGTCCCTCGCGTCGGCGACCGGCAAAAGCCCTGCGCTCGGCGCCGAGGCAGCCGACCTGCTCGCCCAGGGCGGTCAGCCGCTCGGTCGCATTATCGGCGCGCAGCCGCAGCCGGTACTCGGCACGAGCCGTAAGCATGCGATAGGGCTCGGTCACGCCTTGTAGCGTCAGGTCGTCGATCATCACTCCGAAATAGCTGTCCGCGCGGTCCAAGCTGATGGGCTCCCGTCCGCCGGCCCGCCGCGCTGCATTGATCCCCGCGACCAGCCCTTGCGCGGCAGCTTCCTCATAGCCGGTCGTGCCATTGATCTGACCAGCAAAGAACAGGCCTTCCACCACGCCCAGCTCCAGAGACGAACCAAGCGCGCGCGGATCGATATAGTCATACTCGACGGCATAGCCGGGCTGGATGATGGCCGCCCACTCCAGGCCCGGAATGGTGTGCATCATCGCTTGCTGAGCTTCGAGCGGCAGCGAGGTCGAGATGCCGTTCGGGTAGATGATCGGATCGTCGAGACCCTCTGGCTCGAGAAAGATCTGATGGCCGTCGCGGTCGCCGAAGCGAAGCACCTTGTCTTCGATCGAGGGACAGTAACGCGGCCCCTGCCCTTCAATGGCGCCCGAGTGCAGCGGCGACTGGTCGAGCGCGCTGCGGATGACGTCATGCGTTCCAGGCGTCGTGCGCGTGATGAAGCAGGCGAGCTGGGGCCGCAGACGACGCGGCGTGACGGGCGACATGGTCCAGTTGCCGTGGTCCGAAGGCTGGCGCTCCAGGGCGCTCCAGTCAATTGTGCGTCCGTCGAGACGCGGCGGCGTCCCGGTCTTCAACCGTCCAATCGGCAGGTTCAGGGCGCGAAGTTGCTCGCTGAGGCTAACCGCCGCCGCCTCGCCTACGCGGCCGCCGCGCGCTGTCGAGAGGCCGCGGAACATTCGCCCATTAAGGAACGTGCCGGTAGCGAGAACCACTGCACCAGCGCGAAGCCGGGTGCCCTCGGCAAGCATAATTCCCCCGACGGCGTCCCGCTCAAGGATCAGCGAAGCCGCCTCGCCTTCCACGATCTCTAGGTCCACCTGCTCGCGGAGCATCCGCTGAATAGCTGCCCGGTATAGTTTGCGATCAGCCTGGACCCGAGGGCCCCGTACCGCCGATCCCTTCGAGGCGTTGAGCATGCGGTGGTGGATTGCAGCCTCGTCCGCAGCGCGACCGGCCAAGCCATCGAGCGCATCCACCTCACGGACGAGGTGCCCCTTTCCCAAACCGCCAAAGGCAGGATTGCATGACATTGCGCCCAGCGTTTTCGCATCGAACGTCACTAGTGCCGTGCGCGCGCCCGTGCGCGCCGCTGCCGCCGCTGCTTCGCAGCCGGCATGGCCGCCACCGATGACGATCACGTCGTACATGCAGCGCCTCAATCCTACCATGGCAGCTCTGTCAAACTGTTCCACGTGGAACAGCTGCTATTTGCCGATGCAGAACGTCCCAAATAGTGCGTCAAGCATCTCCTCTGTGCCCGCCCGGCCAGTCAGCGCGTCGAAGGCAGCGCGGCACGCCCGTAGATGCTCGGCGGCGATCAGCTCGTCGCCCTCGCTTATAAATGACGATAAGGCGAGGTGCGCATCGGCGATGTGGCGACGCTGCCGGCGTCCCACCGCGGTCTCGCCCTCGCGGGGCAACAGCGTTCGCGCGAGATCCGTCAGCCGCTGCACCAGTTCGGCCACGCCTTCCCCCGTGTGTGCCGACACGCTCAGACGGCCGTCGGGGCTGGCGGCACGCTCCCGCTTGTCCGCCCGGGCGTGGATCGGAATGATCGTCGCAGATTCGATTTGCGGCGGAGCCTCATCGCCCATCCACACGACGATGTCGCCGTCGGCAATTCGGCGATTGGCGCGCGCGATCCCCTCCTGCTCGATCGGATCGGCCGACTCGGATCGCAGTCCCGCTGTATCGGTGAAGATGAACGCCGTTCCGCTGAGCCGAACCGGAGCTTCGATCACGTCACGCGTGGTTCCCGCGATCGGCGACGTGATCGCTACCTCGCGACCCGATAACACATTGATTAGGCTTGATTTACCAGCATTTGGCGGTCCGGCAAACACGACCCGGATGCCCTCGAATAGCCGCTCGGATCCGGGTCGTGCCAGCAGGGCAGCCATGTCCGCCAACAGTTTGCCAGCAAGTTCATCGATCCGGCTGCGGTCTGCTGGAACATCATCCTCGTCCGACTGGTCGAGCGCCGCTTCGGCCAGGGCGGACAGGATCAGCAGGTCGCGTCGCCATCGCTCTACGTCGGCGCTGAGCCCCTCTCCGGCCAGTGCCGACCGCCGCTGCGCCGCCGTCTCGGCGCGGAGCAGGTCGGACAGCGCCTCGACCTGCACCAGGTCCATTTTGCCGTTCTCGAACGCCCGCCAGGTGAACTCCCCCGCCCGCGCGAGCCGCACGCCGGCCAAAGCTGCAAGCGCCCCCTCGACCGCGTCTACGGTCGCGCGGCCGCCGTGCAGATGCAATTCAACCAGCGGCTCGCCCGTCACCGACCCCTTGGCCGGGAAGCACGCGACCAGCGCGCGGTCCAACGGTTCAGCGGCCGTCGGGTGGCGCAAGGTCCGCAACGACAATGTCCGGGGTTTTGGCATCGGTCCCGCCAGCCGCTCCGCCGCGGCAAACGCAGCCGGCCCGCTGATCCGGATCACCGCGATCGCCGCCGGCGGCGCTCCGCTCGACAGCGCGAAGATCGTATCGGTCACTTGCGGCCGGTCATCCCTTCGATGACCTGCTGCCACATTGTGAAGCCAGCGTCGCTCATCGGCCCCCAGCTCTTCAGCATCGACTCCATCGCCTCCGAGCTGACGCCGCTCTTCACGGTCTCGACCAGCTGCGCGACATAGGCGTCGTGGACGGGCGAGAGATCGGGCAGGCCCATGAAGCGGCGCGCCTCCTCGGGCGTGCAATCGACTTCGACATTGATCTTCATTGCGTGTCTCTCGGCCCCGCTGCTAACTCGGCGAATGGCTTATGCCCCCAGCCAGACGGTGATCGCAACGCCTATCGGGCCGGTGCGGATCGATGCCGAGGACGATGTGCTGACGGGCATCCGCATCGGCCGAACCGGACCGGCTACTCCCGATCACCCGCTGCTGAAGGAAGCCGCCGCCCAGCTCTCCGCCTATTTCGAAGGCAGGCTGACCCATTTCGACCTGCCGCTCGCGCCAGCTCAAAACGAACGCGGTGCGCCTCTTCGCGACGCAATTTGTGGCATCGGTTATGGCGAGACGGCGACCTATGGCGAACTGGCCGGCAAGACCGGAGCGAGCGCCCGCGCCGTTGGCCAGGCCTGTGCGACCAATCGCTTCCCCCTCATCGTGCCCTGTCACCGCGTGCTCTCGGCCGGCGGGGCACTGGGCTATTACTCAGCGGGAGACGGCCCCGCGACCAAGGTCTGGCTACTGAAACACGAGAAAGCGGAAGGTTGGCTGATATGATGATCGAGATCGAGACCCTGGCGCGTGACGGGCGCTTCAGCGCCTATGCGGCCGAGCCCGCCAGCGCGCCGAAGGCGGCGGTGATCGTCATCCAGGAAATTTTTGGCGTCAACGAAGGCATTCGCCGCAAATGCGATCACTGGGCGAGCCTTGGCTATCTGGCGCTCGCGCCGGACCTGTTCTGGCGGCTGCAGCCCGGCGTCGAACTGGATTCGGACGTGCCGGATGAGTTCCAGGAAGCATTGGGCCTGATGGGCCGCTTCGACCAGGACGCCGGCATCAGCGACATCGAAGCGACGATCCGCGTCGCACGCCAGCGGCTGGGCGGCAGCGGCAAGGTCGGCTGCGTCGGCTATTGTTTAGGTGGAAGGCTCGCCTTCATGACGTCGGCTCGCACCGATATCGATGCGAGCGTCGGCTATTACGGAGTCGGCATCGACGGCCTGCTGCGCGAGAAGCACGCCATTTCCCGCCCCCTGCTGCTGCATATCCCCACCGCCGACGGCTTTGTCGGGCGCGAGGTGCAGCAGGCGATGCACGAAGGGCTAGACGATCATCCGAAGGTCACGCTCTACGACTATCAAGGCCTCGACCACGGCTTTGCGGCCGAAACGGGGAAGCGCCGCAACGACGAGGCCGCCCGCCTAGCCGATGGCCGCACCGAGGGCTTCTTTACGGAGCATCTCGCCTAGCCGAACAGCGTGCCCAGTCCGACTGCCGGATCGACCCAACCGTCGTAGATCATCTTGCCAGCGACATAGACGATCACAACCAGGCCCACATAGGCAATCCACCGGTAGCGCTCGATATATTTGGCGATGATGTTTGCCGCGAGACCCATTAGGGCGACCGCAAAGATCAGGCCGACGATCAGGATGCCGGGGTGATCCCGCGCCGCGCCGGCGACCGCGAGCACATTGTCGAGGCTCATGCTGACGTCGGCGATCGCGACCGCCCAAGCCGCGCCGGCAAAGCTTTTCGCCGGCTTGAGACCGGAATGCTCGTCGCCTTCAATCTCTTCGGAACCGGGCGATTCGCCAGCGTGGCGAAGGTCGCGCCACATCCGCCACGCGACCCAGACCAGCAGCAACCCGCCGATGAAGATCAGTCCGACGACCTGCATCAATTGCGTCACGACCAGTGCGAACGCGACGCGCAGCACGAGCGCCGCAATCACGCCGATGAAGATGACCTTCTTGCGCTGATCGGCTGGAAGGCCCGCGGCAAGCGCACCGACGACGATCGCATTGTCTCCCGCCAGCACGATGTCGATCATCAACACCTGAAGGAAGGCAGCGAACGCCGCCGGCTCGGTGATATTCGAAAAATCGTGGACGATTTGGTCCCAGATTCCGGTCGGAGCCGCAGCGGCGACGGTCGCGAGGATGTCGAGCATTAAGGTCTAACGCCTTCTCAGGTTCCGTGGTTCACCCGCGGCGATAAGTTCCGGCCGACGGGGTTAGCAAGAGGCTCGAAACGAGAACGCCGTCAGGAATTCATGCTGTCGTAAAAATCAGAATTCGTCTTGGAATCCTTCATCTTGTCGAGCAGGAATTCCATCGCGTCGACGGTGCCCATTTGCATCAGGATACGGCGCAGCACCCACATCTTAGAGAGCACGCCCTTGTCGACGAGCAGCTCTTCCTTGCGAGTCCCGGACTTGCCGACGTCCATCGCCGGGAAGATGCGCTTGTCGGCGATCTTGCGGTCGAGCACGATTTCCGAGTTGCCGGTGCCCTTGAACTCTTCGAAAATGACTTCGTCCATGCGGCTGCCGGTGTCGATCAGCGCGGTCGCGATGATCGAGAGCGAGCCGCCTTCCTCGATGTTGCGTGCGGCACCGAAGAAACGCTTTGGCCGCTGCAAGGCGTTCGCGTCGACACCGCCGGTCAGCACCTTGCCGGAGCTCGGCACGACGGTGTTGTAGGCGCGTCCGAGGCGTGTGATTGAATCTAAGAGGATCACCACGTCCTTTTTGTGCTCGACCAGGCGCTTGGCCTTTTCGATCACCATTTCGGCAACCTGCACGTGCCGCTGAGCCGGCTCGTCGAAGGTCGAGCTGATCACTTCGCCCTTCACCGAACGCTGCATGTCGGTGACTTCCTCCGGCCGCTCGTCGATCAGCAGCACTATCAGGAACACTTCGGGATGGTTGGCAGTGATCGAGCGGGCGATGTTCTGCAGCAGCACGGTTTTGCCGACCCGCGGCGGCGCGACGATCAGCGCGCGCTGGCCTTTCCCCTGCGGCGAAATGATGTCGATCACCCGCGCCGACTTGTCCTTGATCGTCGGATCCTTGGGATCGAGATCGAGCTTCGACTCCGGATAAAGCGGCGTCAAATTGTCAAAATTTACGCGATGACGCACCGCTTCCGGGTCGTCGAAATTGACTTGGTTGAGCTTGGTCAGCGCGAAATAGCGCTCGCCATCTTTCGGCGCACGCACTTCACCCTCGACCGTGTCACCGGTGCGCAGACCGAATTTGCGCACCTGATTCGGCGAGACGTAAATGTCGTCCGGGCCGGCTAAGTAGTTCGCCTCCGGGCTGCGCAGGAAACCGAAGCCGTCGGGCAGCACTTCGATCGTGCCCTCACCCATGATCTGCTCGCCATTCTCGGCCTCGGCCTTGAGAATCGCGAACATCAAGTCCTGTTTGCGAAGGGTGGATGCTCCCTCCACGCCCAACTGCTCGGCCTTTTCGACAAGCTCGGCGGGCGTGTTTTTCTTCAGGTCTTTGAGATGCATAAGGGAGCCTATGATCGGTTTTCGGGTGAGGAGACCGGTACGGAACGACGATCTGGGAGGAAAACGCACGGACCGCAGAAGCGCCGCACGGTTGGCCGCGAGTTAAGGAGCCGCCTGATTCAAGTCAAGCGGGTCAGAAGGGCTTCAGCACTACCAGGAACACGATGATGACGATGGCAAGCGCCGGCACTTCGTTGAGCATGCGCAGGTGGCGCGAGCTCCAGCGCGTTTCGCCCTTCGCCAGCCGCCTCGAATAGGCAATTGCCCAGCCATGAAAGCCGGTCAGGAACAGCACGAAGGCCAGCTTCAGGTGTAACCAGCCGGCTGACCATGCGTCGATCGAAAAGGCGACGAGGATGCCCAGTACCCACGTCAGCACCAGCGAAGGCGTGAGGATCATCTTCCTAAGCTTGGCCTCACGCTCGATCCACTGCGCTGCCTCTTCCGGCCGCTTCAACGCGTCCTGATGGTGCACCAGATAGCGCGGGAAGATAAAAAGGCCCGCCATCCAGAAGATGACGAAGATGATGTGGGCGGCCTTTAGCCAGAGATAAGACAGTGCCAGGACTCCAGCCATCAGCCTCGCCGCACCCGCGCCAGCAGTTGCTCGACGTGCGCGATGGGCGTGTCGGGCAGGATGCCGTGACCGAGGTTGAAGATGTGCGGTCGATCGCGGAAGGCGTCAAGGATCACGCCCGCTGCCTGCTCCAGCGCAGCGCCGCCCGCGATCAGCGCCAACGGGTCGAGATTGCCCTGCACCGGTAGCCCCGGCGGTAACGAGCTATGCGCCCATGCGGGATCAACTGTCTCGTCGATCCCAACCGCGTCCACGCAGGTCTCGCGCGCATAGGCGGGAAGCTTGCCGCCTGAACCCTTGGGAAAGCCGATAATCGGCGTGTCGGGGTGCCGCGCCTTCAACTGGGATACCATCCGCGCGGTTGGGGCGATCACCCATTGCTCATATTGGACCGGGGAAAGGCTGCCGGCCCAACTGTCGAACAGCTGAACTGCATGCACGCCCGCCTCGATCTGCTTCGAAAGATAATCCACCGTCGCGGTCTCGATCGCGCCGATGATTGCACCGAAGGCGGTTGGGTCGCGATAGGCATAGCGGCGCGCCTCCGCCTGTTCACGGCTGCCCTCGCCGGCAATCATATAGGTGGCGACCGTCCATGGACTGCCTGCAAAGCCCAGGAAGGTAATTTCAGCAGGCAGGGCGGCCGCGACGCGGCGCACGGTGCCATAGACCGGCTCCAGGCGCTCTGGTGCCGCCTGGAAGCTCTCTAGCGCTGCGTCCAGCAGCCGGGGCGAGAGCTTCGGGCCTTCACCGGCCAGGAACTCGAGCCTCTGGCCCAATGCGTGCGGGATCACGAGAATGTCGGAGAAGAGAATCGCGCCGTCGAAACCGAAGCGGCGGATCGGCTGCAGCGTCACTTCGGCCGCCGAATCGCTGTGGTTCACCAGTTCGAGGAAACCGCCCTTGTCTGCCCTGAGAGCGCGATATTCCGGCAGGTAGCGGCCGGCCTGGCGCATCAGCCAGACGGGAGGCGGATCGCGCCGTTCGCCGCGAAGCACGCTCAGCAAGGGACGTTTCATCTCTTCATTTCTCTTAGATTCAATAAGGATGATGGAGATAGTAGGAGCGCCGGAAGCGGGGACTTAAGGCTTTCGCCGGCAGCCGCCAACAATTTGACACTGCAGGACTCCAGAAAGGTTCCCGATTCGCGGCAACGATGCCCGTAATCCACAGGGAGCGAATGGTTTTTTCCGTCTGTGGGCGGAACTGTTGGCCCAAACTCCGGATCGGGCGCGGATTTACATGCGGCGAGCTTCCGCTTGCCTGTCCGGCGGCTTTTCCACAGGGATGTGCGGGTGACGACGCGGCTGCATCTCCATCTTCTGTCCGACTCCACCGGCGAAACGCTCGAGATGATCGCCAAGGCGGCGATCGCGCAGTTCGAAGGCGTTGAGACCATAAAGCATTTCTGGCCGATGATCCGGTCAGGCGCCAATCTAGAGCGCATCCTTGAAGAGATCGCCCAGAACCCAGGCCTAGTCCTCTTCACTTTGGTCAATGCCGACACCAGGCGCACGCTGGAACAGCGCTGCCATGCGCTGGGGCTGCCGGCGGTGGCGCCGCTCGACCCCGTAACTCATTCGCTGTCGAACATGCTGGGACAGACGGCGATGGCCAAGCCGGGCCGCCAGCATGCACTCGACGCCGCCTATTTCGAACGGGTCGAGGCGATCCAGTTCACCATCGCGCACGATGACGGCATCGGCTGGGAGAACTGGGAGGCGGCGGACATCGTGCTCGCCGGCATCTCGCGTACATCCAAGACGCCGACCTCCATCTATCTCGCCAATCGCGGCTATAAGGTCGCGAACATCCCGCTGGTGATCGAGTCGCCGCCGCCTAGGAGCCTGTTCAGCCTCAAGCACCCGCTCGTCGTAGGGCTGACCACCAGCGTTGACCGGCTGGTGCAGGTGCGCCGCAATCGCCTCCTGTCGCTGAATCAGGCGCCCGAAACCGATTATGTCGACCAGGAAGCGGTGACTCGCGAAGTCGCGTTCGCCCGGCGCATGTTCGCCGATAATGGCTGGCCCGTCATCGACGTCACTCGCCGCTCGATCGAGGAGACGGCCGCCGCGATCATCAACCTGTGCAATGAACGCCGCCAATGCGCCTGATCCTGGCGTCCCAATCGGCCGGGCGCCGGGCGATGCTGGAAAGCGCCGGCGTGCCGTTCGAGCCCATGGCTCCCGCCGTCGACGAGGACACCGCCAAGGCGAGCCTTCGTGCCGAGGGGCTGAAGGCGCGCGACATGGCCGATGCGCTTGCCGAGTTGAAGGCGCTGAAACTGTCGGCCAAAGAGCCGCGCGCGCTGGTCCTCGGCTGCGACTCCATCGTCGAGCTGCAGGACGGGCGCATGCTCGACAAGGCGGACAGCCGGGAGGAGGCCGCGGAGCATCTCCGCCTCCTCTCTAATCGCCGGCACTATCTCTACAGCGCGGCGGTGATCGCCGAAGGCGGTCGCGCGATCTGGCGTGTCGTCGATCGTGTCACGATGCATGTCCGCGCGCTCTCCGAAACCTTCATCGCGGAGTATCTCGAACGCGAATGGGACCAGGCGCGCTGGTGCGTCGGTGTGTACCGCGTCGAGGGTCCCGGCGCGCAGCTCTTCACCCGCATCGAGGGGAGCCAGTTCACAGTCATCGGCCTGCCGCTGCTGCCGGTGCTGGACTATCTCCGCACCCGTGAAGTCCTGACGTCATGAATAGCCCCTATGCCGAAGTGATCGGCGACCCGATCGTGCACTCGAAATCGCCGCTCATCCATCGCTTCTGGCTCGACCGGCTGAAGATCGAGGAGGACTACCGCGCCACCCAGGTTCGCCCTGACGAACTCGGTGCTTATTTCGAGAGCCGTCGCGGAGACCGGAACTGGCGCGGCTGCAACATCACGGTGCCGCACAAGGAAGCGGCGCTGACGCATGTGCCGGATCCCGGCGGCGTCCGCCAGACGATCGGCGCCCTCAACACGGTGTTCCGAGACGAGGCGGGCGAGCTCGCCGGCACCAACACCGACGCCGCGGGCTTCTGGTCGCCGATTTCCGGGCTCGACTTGAAAGGCAAACCAGTCGCGGTCGTCGGCGCCGGCGGCGCGGCCCGTGCGATCCTGTTCGCGCTCGCCCGTATGGATGTCGGCGAAGTCACCCTCCTCAACCGCACACCGCTCAAGGCGGCAGGGCTGCTCGCAACCTTCGGGCTCAAGGGCAAGGTGCTGCCGCTGACGAGCACCCTTCCGGCCGCCGCGCTGCTGGTCAATGCCAGCACGCTCGGCATGACCGGACAGCCGCCCCTTAGCCTCGATCTCTCGCCCCTGCCCGACGACGCGATCGTCTACGACATCGTCTACGCGCCGCTCCAGACCGCGTTGCTGCAGGCGGCGGAGGATCGGGAGCTTGAGACGGTCGATGGCCTGGAAATGCTGATCGGCCAGGCTGCGCTCGCGTTCGAACTGTTCTTCGGCGCCGAACCGCCGCGCGATGCCGATGACGAGCTCCGCGCCCTGCTGACCGCATGAAGATTCTCGGCCTCACCGGCTCGATCGGCATGGGCAAGTCGACGGTAGCCGCCATGTTCGAGGAAGCCGGAATCCCCGTCTTCGATGCGGATGCTGCCGTCCATCAGCTGCAAGGGCCCGGCGGTGCGCTGGTCGAAGCGATCGAAGGGGCTTTCCCCGGCAGCACCGGCCTCGGCGGCGTGGACCGCGGCAAACTGGGGCAGCGCGTACTCGGCGATCGCGCGGCTCTCTCTCAGCTTGAAGCGATCGTGCACCCGGCCGTCGCGGAGATGCGGCAGGCGTTCCTTGAACAGCATCGAGACGCGGCGCTGATCGTGTTCGACGTCCCTTTGCTGTTCGAAAAGGGAGGCGGCACCGGCCTCGATGCGATCGCGGTCGTGTCAGCACCGGCCGATGTGCAGAGGGAGCGCGTGCTCGCCCGGTCGGGCATGACGGAGGAGAAATTTGAGAACATCCTCCGGTTGCAGATGCCGGATGCTGAAAAGCGCCGCCGCGCCGATCATGTGATCGACACAGGCGTCTCTCATCAGGAAACGCGAGAGCAGGTCCGGCAACTCATCGCTTGTCTGTTGGGCGGCAAAGAGCGATAGCCGAATGGCAATGCGCGAAGTCGTTTTCGATACCGAAACCACCGGCATCCAGGTCTCCGAAGGTCACCGCATGGTCGAAATCGGCTGTGTGGAGATGTTCAACCGCGTCGAGACGGGCCGGGTGTTCCACGCCTATATGAACCCGGAGCGGTCGATGCCGCCCGAGGCGCAGGCAGTGCACGGCCTGTCCGAGACATTCCTGGCAGCGCAGCCGCTGTTCCGCGATGTCTGCGAGGCGTTGCTCGACTTTATCGAAGACAGCCCGCTGGTCGCGCACAATGCCGCCTTTGATTTCGCTTTCTTGAACTACGAGCTGGGCGAGAGTGGCCGTCTCCATATTCCCCGGTCGCGCATGATCGACACGCTGGCGCTGTCGCGGACTCGGCATCCCGGTGCCAAGCACAGCCTCGATGCGATGTGCGTGCGCTACGGCGTCGATCGCAGCCACCGCGTCAAACATGGTGCGCTGCTCGACGCGCAGCTGCTTGCCCAATGCTATGTCGAGCTGACCGGCGGGCGCCAGATCGGCCTGTCTCTGCACGAAGCACCGAGCGCGGCCGAGGCTGTGGGGCAGGACGCGATCGCCTACGACATCACTCGCCCGGTGCGTCCCGCCCGGCCGCACACGGCCTCCATCGCCGAACTGGAGCGGCATGCGCGATTCCTGGCACAGCTGACCGATCCTTTGTGGGACATGGGAACGGCCAAGGCTGCCTGAGGTTTGTTTGTTCGAGCAAACGGAGGAGGCTTTCATGGACGTGCGCGTATCTGGTCATCAGGTCGATGTCGGCGAGGCGCTGCGCGAGCATGCCTCGACTCGGGCCCAAGCCTTGTCGGACAAATATGAGGCGCGCGCCGTTTCCTCGACCATCACGTTCGGCAAGGGTCCGCACGATCACCGCTTCGATTGCGAGATCATCATCTATGTGCCGAACGGCGTGGTGCTGAAAGGCAGCAGCCGTGCGCTTGAAGCGCAACCGGCGTTCGAGGACGCGCTCGGCAAGATCGAAAAGCAGATGCGCCGCTATATGCGCCGCTTGCGCGACCGGAACGGCCAAGGCGCGGCGCAGGAGGCCGCTTTCGATGGGGCTGGCTACACCGTGTTCAGCCTGCCCGCGGCCGAAGAGGAAGAGGAACTTCCTGACAATCCGCCGATTGTCGCCGAAACCCGGGTCGATGTTCCGGACGCGAGCGTATCCGATGCGGTGATGATGCTCGATCTCCGCAATACCAATGCTCTCCTGTTCAAGAACAGCGCCAGCGGCGTGTTCAACATGGTTTATCGGCGGGGCGATGGTACGATTGGGTGGGTCGAGCCTCAGCGCGCCTGAGGCTGGCCCTTTACAAGCGCGGCGCGCGCGCTAAGGCGCGCCCGCCACATCGGACCTCCGCACAAATGGACTTCACTGAGTTTCTGGACGGGAATGCGGTCCTCTCGGATCTGCCGGCCGCCAACAAGAAGGCGCTGTTCCAAGCGCTCGCCCATCTTGCGGGACGCACGATGGGACTGGGCGCGCGCGACGTGCTGGAGCGGCTGAACGAACGCGAGCGGCTCGGCACCACCGGCTTCGGCGGTGGCGTCGCCATCCCGCATGGCCGTCTGCCTGGGTTGGACCGCATCCGCGCCGCGTTCGTGCGGCTGGAGAAGCCCATTGACTATGGTGCCATCGACGATCTGCCGGTGGACCTGGTCTTCATGATGCTGTCTCCGGCCGATGCGGGCGCCGATCATTTGAAGGCGCTAGCCCAGGTTAGCCGTCGTCTGCGCGACCGAAGCTTCGTCGCGAAGTTGCGCGGAGCGGGATCGCCCGACGCCTTGTTCGCCTTATTCGCGAGCGCCGAAACCCGCGATGCCGCCTGATACTGGCGCTCAGGCTCATTTCCGGGCGCTCGAATCGCTCTACGCTGCCGCGCCGATCAACAGGCTGTTCCCGTCAGAACTCGAGATTCCCGAAGAGGGTGTCGCCCGCATAACTTTCCAGGTGTCGGACCAGCTGCACCACGCCGCCGGCGCGGCGCACGGCACCAGCTATTTCAAAATGCTGGACGATGCCGCATTTTACGCCGCGAACAGCAAGGTCACCGATCGTTTCCTGCTGACCACCGCCTTCAACCTTCTCTTCACGCGCCCGATTGTGGCCGGCCCGATCATAGCCGAAGGGCGCTGGATCAGCGGCCAGCGCCGGGTGTTCGTCTCCGATGCCCGGTTGATTGGGCCCGACGGCGAGGAAGCAGCGCGCGGCACCGGCACCTTCATGCGTTCGCGCATCCCCTTGTCGTCGCTCAAGGGCTATTCCCCTCCGGGACGATGACTGCCCGCCTTACCTCACGCATCACCATCCAGGCGTTGTTTCGACGCGTGCAAGCGGCGGGCGGCTTTGCGGCTGTGATCGCCCGTGGCGACGAGGTGGCGGGCACGATCCTGCTGGTCTGTAGAGAACGCGGTGCCTTCAAGTCGCTGCTCGAAAGAACCGCCGATCTGGACGGCGGCTATCGCTTCACCCCCTGTGGACCTCAAGATGTTGAGTCCGATTCGGAGCGCGACTCCTACATACAGCGCCGCCGCGATCGGGATTGCGATCTATGGTTAATAGAACTGGACATCCCGGACGCTGAACGGTTCGCCGCTGAATCGGCCGCGTAACGTTGACGCAACGCAGCAAGTCGCTGACAGGAACGTCAACACCAACGCGCCAGATCGCCGTGGGTCGGGGTCGCCGACACGAGCGATAGCGCAGTCGGGGGGAAGATCAGCAGGGGGCGCGGTTGTTTGGCGCACCTGCAGTCGATCGACTCACCGCACAGTATGAACGAACATGGTCGCCATTTACCGGGCCGCGAGCATCGCGGCTGTGTCTTTTTGCACTGCCTTTGGGGTCGCCGCAGCTGCCCCGTCTTTCGCTGAAACGGTGGACACCGCCGTCTCCAGCATCACCAACGAACACATTCTCTCGCCGGTTCCGACGGTTGAGCCACTTCCCGCCACTCCGAGCATCGAGAGCGCTCCCGCAGCGGCTCCTGCTCAGGCGCCTGCTCCCGCTCCGGCTGTCGCTCCAAAGCCGAAAGCCGCGACCCTCAATCACTTGGTCGATCTCCAGGCCATTCCGCAAAAGCTCGATCGCGAGACCGAGTGCCTGGCGGCATCCGTCTATTTCGAGTCGAAGACGGAGCCGCTTGAAGGCCAGCTCGCTGTTGCCGAAGTAGTGATCAATCGCGCCAAGTCCGGTCGCTTTGCCAACTCGATCTGCGGGGTCGTGTTTCAGAAGGGGCAATTCTCGTTCGTCCGCGGCGGGGGTTTCCCTCCGATCGCCCGCAGCGGCCACGCCTGGCGCGAAGCGGTGGCTATCGCTCAAATCGCCATGAACGATCATTGGGACAGCCGGGCATCCAAGGCGCTCTTCTTCCACGCCACCCGCGTTTCGCCGGGCTGGAACAAGACGCGCGTCGCGCAGCTCGGCAATCACGTTTTCTACCGCTAAGCCTAGCGATCGTTCCTGACATGTTCTACAAGGGCGGGGTGGCAAGCCATCCCGCCCTTCTGCCGTCCGCGATGACCGCCGCCGATGTGGCGCGCGGCGTGTCGCGGCTGCTGCTGCGCCATGACTTTGTGGCCTTGTGCGAAGTGCCGCTGGCCAACGGACGGCGGGCCGATCTGATGGCTGTCGACCCGAGGGGGCGCATCCTGATCGTCGAGATCAAGGTGTCGCGCGCAGACCTGATGGGTGACGGCAAATGGCGCGACTACATGGATTATTGCGACCGGTTCTTCTGGGCCGTCCCGCAGGGCTTCTGCCTCGATCCGTTCGAAACTGAGCCGTTCTGCCCCGAGTCGTGCGGCTTGATCGTGGCCGATCGCTATGATGCCGCCATTGCGCGTGAAGCGGCGGATCACCCGGTGCCCGCGCCGCGCCGCAAATCGGCAACGCTCGACTTCGCCCGCCGTGCCGCGCGCCGGCTGCTCGGGCATCTCGATCCGGAGTGCGAGTTGCTCGGCTGAGCTATTTGGGGCCGGAAATGTCCTTCTTAGCGATCGGTTTGGTTTCGTCGATCAGCCTGACGATCATCTCGGAGCGTCCGTCACGCAGCGCATAGTCGCGAGCCGACATGCCGCTGGCAATGTCCCGCTTCGCCGGGTCTGCTCCTTGCGTCAGCAACAGCCGCACCATGGCAAGGTCGCGCTTCTGCGCCGCCATGATCAGCGGCGTTTCGCCCAAACTGTTAGCCGTGTTGACCTGAGCCCCCTTGGCGATCAGCAGACGCGCGGCATCGAGAAAGCTGATCCGCGCCGCGACCATCAGTGGCGTATTGCCGTCTCGGTCCTTCAGGTCGACCCGCGCACCCTTCTGCATCAGGAAGCCGATCCAGCTGAGATCGCGATCCTTGACCGCGATGTGGATGCCGCGCTCGCCAGTGGTGCCGTCGGGCGTGTCGACCAGCGTCGGGCCGCCCTTGTTCAGCAGCTCGATCGCCTTGCTGCCGTTGCGCTCGCGCACGGCCTTCAGGAAGTTGTAGCTGTCGGAGAACTGCGCCCCCGCTGGAGCGGAGATCGCGAGCAGCGATATAGCAATAAAAGCGCGTTTGAACGTCACGAACAACCCACCTGCACTTGATCCGGGCGGGTTAGCACAGCATTTCTGCCCGTGCGATGAACTTCCGCCCATTTTTATCTGCCGCCGCGCTGGCCGTGAGCGCGTGCACGGCCTCTGGTTCCGAAGAGCCGCCGCTGGCAGGCGCGCGCATCGGCGGTCCGTTTGCCCTAGTGAACCAAGATGGCCGGCAGGTGACGGACCGCGATTTCAGCGGCCGCTACCGGCTAATGTATTTCGGTTACAGCTATTGCCCGGACGTCTGCCCGGTCGACCTGCAGAAGCTGATGGCCGGCTATGTCCGGTTGGAGAAGACCGATCCCCAGGTAGCGGCCAAGGTCGCTCCGATTTTCGTCAGCGTCGATTCTGAACGGGACAAGCCGGCGGTGCTGAAGCAGTATGTCAGGGCTTTTCATCCCAAGCTGACCGGCCTGACCGGCTCGCCGGAACAGATCGCGGCGACGGCCAAGGCCTATGCGATCATCTATTCGAAAGAGCAGCAGGCGGGCTCGTCCAGCTATCTGATGAACCACAGTCGCCTCGCCTATCTGTTCGGCCCGGACGGTGAGCCGATCGCACTGATTCCTCATGATGCGGCACCGGATGCCATCGCGGCCGAACTGAAACGTTGGGTCCGGTGAGCGACCGCTTCTGGGAAGACCGGCCGATCGAAGCGCTGGATCGCGCGCAATGGGAAGCGCTTTGCGACGGCTGCGGCAAATGCTGCGTGCACAAGCTGGAAGACGAAGTCACCGGCGAGCTCTTTCCGACGAATGTCGCCTGCAAGCTGCTCGACCGTAACACGGGGCAATGTTCGGACTATCGTCATCGCCGCGCCTATGTGCCGGAATGCGTACGGCTGACGCCGAAGCTGGCGGCCACCCTCGACTGGCTGCCGCCCAGCTGCGCCTATAAGCTGCGCGCGGAGGGCAAGCCGCTGGCGGACTGGCACCCGCTCAACTCGGGCGATCCGGAGTCGGTGCACAAGGCGGGCATGTCGGTGCGCGGATGGACGATTTCTGAAAGCGATGCGGGCGAGCTTGAGGACCATATTCTCGAAGCCTGAGCCGTGCTTCGGCGGCTGCCCGCTAATCGTGGTGCGGCACGCCAGCGCGCGCCAGATGCGCCTGCGCGTCGATCCTCGCGACGGCAGCGTCCGGCTGACCCTGCCGCGCCGCGCCTCGTTGCGGCATGCCTATGCCTGGGTCGAAGAGCAGCGGCCCTGGGTCGAAGACCAGCTCTCAAAGCGCATTCCCGGCACGCGGCTGGTGCCGGGAATGACGCTGGTGGTGGGCGGCGTGGGGCTGATCCTCCAAGCTGAGCCGTCTCGCCGCTCAATAAAGCGGGATGGTGTCACGCTGCTGATCCCGGCGGATCCCGATCTTTTCCAAGCGCGCGCGCTGCGCTGGCTGAAGGCGGAGGCGCGACGCGTGCTTGAGGCGGAGACTCGGGCGATCGCTGATAAGGCGGGAGTGACGGTTGCGCGGGTAACTGTAGGCGACACCCGCTCGCGCTGGGGCAGCTGCTCGGTCAGCGGCGACATTCGCTACAGCTGGCGGCTGATCCTCGCCCCTGGATTCGTGCGCCGCTCGACCGTCGCCCATGAAGTCGCGCACCGGGTGCACATGAACCATGGCCCCGACTTCAAGGCATTGGAGCGGGACCTCCTTGGCGAATCTCCAACCGCCGCCCGCGCCTGGCTACGGGCCAACGGCGCCTCGCTTCACGGATATGGCCGCTCCTGAGGGACGGGCTCGCGGCGGCGGTCTCGCACCGGCGGCTCTTCATCTGAAGGTTCCGGTACCGGCGGCGGCCCGCGGCCGAGGGCGCGATCGTAGAATTCCTCGTCGAGCTGTTCTTCGCCTTCGTTCGGCGCGGGCTCGTCATAGGGCCGCGCGTCCGGCCTGACCGGGTTGCCTGCCTCATCGGTCAGCGCCGGCTGTTCCGCTTCGCCGAAATAGGCCTCGGCATCGGGCTCGAGCTGCCATTCGGGCAAAGTCACCTTGGTCTCGAATTGCTCGACCGGTCGCTTGGCGGTGGCGACGCGCATGAAAGCGGCGAAGGCGCGCGCCGGGGCAGTGCCACCCTGCAGGCCGGGTACCACACGGGCATCGTCGCGGCCCATCCACACACCGGTGGTCAGGCCACTCGAAAAGCCGATGAACCAGCCATCCTTGTTGCTGCTGGTCGTGCCGGTCTTGCCCGCGACCGGCCGGCCGATATTGGCCGCGCGGCCGGTGCCGGCGGAGACGGCGCTCTGCATCAGATCGGTCATCTGCGCCGCGACCCAGGGAGCGACCAGCACCCGCGAGGTATCGCTTTCGTGCCGGTAGAGGACACGATTGCCGGTCGTTGTCACCTTGGTGATGCCGTAGGGCACGACTGCGATGCCCTTCGACGCTACCGACGCGAAGGCACGCGTCATGTCGATCAGCCTCACGTCGGACGTGCCGAGCACCATTGATGGATGGGTGTTGATCGGCGTGGTGATACCAAAGCGCCGCGCCATGTCGGCGACCGTTGTGGTGCCGACATCCTGCCCGATCTTTGCAGCAATGGTGTTCACCGAGTAGGTGAAGGCGGTGCGCAGATTGATGGAGCCGGAGTAGCGGCCGCTGTTGTTCCGGGGCCTCCAGCCGCCGACATTGACCGGCTCGTCCACGACTGTGTCATCCGGCTTGTAGCCTGCCTCAAGTGCCGAAAGGTAGACAAACAGCTTGAACGCCGAGCCGGGCTGACGAGTGGCTTGTGTCGACCGATTGTAGATCGAAGCTACGTAATCCTTGCCGCCGATCATCGCCCGCACCGCACCATCGCGGTCGAGCGACACGAGCGCGCCTTGCGCGCTGCCGGGGACGTTGGCGCGGATCGCCGCCTGCGCGGCTTTCTGCATGCCGGGATCGAGCGTGGTCCACACGTCCAGCGGCTCGATCGTTTCGTCGATCAGTGTTTCGAGCTGAGGCAGCGCCCAGTCGGTGAAATAGCGGACGCTGTTCTCGTTCGCATCCTCGTTCAGCCGCACCTTCACGCGCTCGGCGCTCTCCGCCTGGGCGCGGGTGATGACGCCGTTTTCGACCATGGAGTTGAGCACCACGGTCGAGCGTCCGATCGCCGCTTCCGCGTCGGCGGTCGGCGAATAGCGCGACGGCGCCTTGACGAGCCCGGCGATGACGGCGGCCTCGCTGAGGCTCAGCCGCTCTGCGCCGTGGGCAAAGAAGCGGCGCGAGGCCGCATCGATCCCATAGGAGCCGCCGCCAAAATAGACCTTGTTCAGATAGAGTTCGAGGATCTGGTCCTTGGTGAACTTGCGCTCCATCGCGAGCGCGAGCAGCCATTCGCGTGCCTTGCGGCCGAAGGTGCGGGTGTTGGTCAGGAAAACGTTGCGGGCAAGCTGCTGCGTGATCGTCGATCCGCCCTGCGCCCAGTGCCCGCGCTCCACCCGCACCTTGACCGAGCGCGCGATGCCGATCGGGTCGACGCCCAGATGGGACCGGAAGCGCTTGTCCTCCACGGACAGCATCGCATCTTTCATCACCTGCGGGATCTCGTCGTAGCTGAGCCACTCTCCATAGCTCGGCCCCAGGGAGACCAGGACCGAGCCGTCCGCCGCATGCACGCGGATCATCTGCCCGTTGGGGGAGGACTTAAGCTCGGAATAGGTCGGCAGCGTCGAGACCTGCAGATAAACGGCCACGATCAGCGCAACGAGCGACACCAGTGCGCCGGCACCACCGATTATCAGCAAGCGTCGAAAGATGTTCCTGGCCTTCGACGGCGGCGCCTTGCGCGGCGGGTTCTTGGTGGGTCGCGGGGGAGAGGCCATCGGGTGCTGGCGGTTTAGTGGGTTCGCCAAGCTGTCACAAGGATGAACGGAGACTCGCCCTCACCCTCACATCACCCGGAAGATGAAGTTTACTCCTTAGGGGCGAACTCGAGAGACACGCTGTTGATGCAGTAGCGCAAACCCTCGGGACCCGGCCCGTCTGGAAAGACATGCCCCAGATGCCCGTCGCAGCGGGCGCAGCGGACTTCGACCCTGCGCATGCCGTGGCTCACATCCTCATGCTCGACCACGGCATCCCGCGCGAAGGGATGAGTGAAGCTCGGCCAGCCGGAGCCGGACTCGAACTTGGTGTCGCTCTGGAACAGGTCGGCGCCACACGCCGCGCAGCGATAGGTGCCCGCTGCCTTGTTATCGTACAGCGCGCCGGTGAAGGCCCGCTCGGTGCCCGCTTCGCGCAGCACATGATATTGCTGAGGTGTCAGCCGCTGCCGCCACTCCGACTCGGGAAGGTTGAGCTTGTCCATGGCTTAAATGTGGGACAGCGGCGGGGCACCTTCAATGGCTCACCCGCGTGGCTTTCGCGAGCAAGGAAGCGAGCCCTGGTGCCATCTTCATCAGCCAGACGAGGGCGCTCGCGCTGCCTGGCCGTTCAGCCGCCGCAAGTAGCGCCGACGCGATTGCAATCGGTCGGAGAGTGCGGCGGGCTAGGCGCTGCTGAAAATCCTCAGCGGCGGCGGCGCGCATGATCGCTTCGCCGGCCAAGATCCCACTGGCGAGAGCGATGCCCATCCCCTCGCCCGCAAGCGAGGGAATAACGCCCGCCTGATCGCCCAGCCTGTAGATGCCTTCGGACGTCTCGCCGGTGTACCAGCCATAAGGCACGGCGGCGATCGCATCGACCGGCGCATCGGCGTTGAGCCAGGCGAGCCGCTCGCCAAGAGCCGATACCTCGCGGCCGATCTCGTCCAGCAGGGACGCCGGCCCGCCGGCTTCGCTCAGGCGGGACTTGCGCACGGCGAGGCAAAGATTGCCGGTGCCGTCCTCCTGCAGCACCAGCCCCGCATAGCCGCGGTCAAACAAGTGGAGCTCGATCGCTCCCCCGATGAGCTTACTCAGCCTGGGGGCGGGACCGAGCCGCACCCGCAGGCCGAGCGCCGGGTCGGTGCCCGGCTTTGGTCGGGCGAGACCACGCAGGTCATGCTTGCCGGTTGCGAGCAGCAGGCGCTCCGGCACGAACTCTTCGGCATCAGCCCGGATGCGCCGTCCGTCGGCCTCGCGGGCATGGATGCCCCGTTCAACCGCCGCGCCTTGCGCTTCCGCCTGCCGGAGCATGGCCGAGTCGAGCTGTCGACGCGACACGCCAAGCGCCGGATGGGGCAGCGACGCGCGCGCGGATCGCGTGCCGCTGAACAGCCGAACTTCCGTTGCGCGCGCGCCGCTGACTCGGACCCCAAGCCGCTCCAGCGCGGCCAGACTCTGCCAGCTCAGGAAACCGCCGCAGATCGCGTCGCCGGTCTCGCGCTGGCGTTCGAGCACAAGCGGCCGCGCTCCGGCGCGGGCAAGCGTGATCGCGGCGGCCGAGCCGGCCGGTCCGCCGCCTAGGATCAGGATATCCGTTCGACGCATAAGCGATAGGGAAAGGCGCGGTAGACGCGGGCGGTCACGCCGACTTCGGCAAGGATCGGCGGCCACTCTTCCGGCCGGTAGGAGCGGGCGATGGAGAGGGTGCCGTCCGCTTTCACCATTTTATGCCAGCGCATCAGACTCGCGAGCAGCGGATAGCCAGCATGAGGCAGCCAGTGCCGGTGCAAGTCGTTGATAAGCCAGCCCATCCGCGCATGCGCGTCCATGAAGCGGAGGAAGGCGACCAGCTGCGCATGAGTCATGTGGTGCGCTACGAGACTGGAGACGATCAGGTCCCACGGTTCAGCGGCCAGATCGGCATAGTCTCCGGTAACATAGCGGATCGTCAGGTCGGCTGGCGTGGCCTCTCGTGCCGCCGGCTCGCTGCGCGGGTTGAGATCGACGCCGACCAACTCACAAGGGCGGCCGCGCCGCTTCGCCCAACGCGCGACGCTGCGGAGCATGTCGCCATGACCGAAGCCGACATCGAGCAGCCGGAAGGGCCGGCCCTTCGCCGCGCGCCGCAGGAAGGAGAGGGTCGGCCGCGCCGCCAGGGTCAGTCGGTTGACCCTGGCGAGATCGCGGATCACCGCCGCATAGGTCTCCGGCGACAGATCGTCCGCGTCCATCTGCTCTTCGGCCACAGAGCGGACAGCGAGGCTCATGCGCTGCTAAACCGAAATCCTTCGGCAGCGAGTCCCGGCCCGAAGGCGATGGCGACGCCGTGTTCGATTTTGCGCTTCAGCTGCCGCGCCAGCACGAACATCAGCGTCGAGGACGACATATTGCCATAGGCGCGCAGCACTTCGCGCGAATCATCGAGCGCATCGGGCGGCAGCTGCAGAGCGCTTTCGACGGCGTCGAGGATCGAGCGGCCACCGGCATGCACCGCCCATTGATCGACGCCGCCATTGACGATCGCCTCGCGCATCTCCGGCTCCGCCAGCGCTGCCCCGATGCGCCCCGGCACTTCGCCGGACAGCTGCATGGCAAAGCCCTGATCGGTAATGTCCCAGCGGATCAGCGTGTCCGACTCAGGTAGCGTGATTGAGAATGGCTGGCCAAGCTCCAGCCCCTCGCTTTCAGCCGTCACCAGAGCGGCCGCCGCGCCGTCGCCGAACTGCAGGCCGGCCAGCATGGACTCGATCTGATCCATTTCGTGCAGGTGCAGCGAGCAGATCTCGACCGTCACCACCAGCACGCGCGCGCGCGGTTCGGACCTGACAATGTGCCGCGCCGAGCGCAGCGCCACCGCCGCTGCGTAGCAGCCCATATAGCCGACCAGCAGCCGCTCGACGCCTGGCGAAAGCCCGAGCCGCCGCGCGATGATCTGGTCCACGCCCGGCGCTACGAACCCCGTGCAGCTGGCGACGACCAAGTGCGTGACGTCCTTCAGATCGGCAGCAAGTTCTCCCATCGCACGCAGCGCGAGATCGGGCGCAACCTCGCCATAAAGCCGCATCCGCTCGGCCGTGCCGGGCAGCGTCTCGCGACCGTAGAAGCCGCCGGGCTGGGCCGGCGAACCACCACATGGTGCCGGCGGCAGCACGGACCAGCGATGTTGCAGCCCACTTCGCCCCACCATCCGTTCGAATACCCGCGCCTGGCGTGGGTCCGGGATGCGTGCCAGCGCCCAATCGAGGAACGGCTGGTGAATATCCTGATCGGGCACGGCCGTGCCGATCGCATTGATAAAGGCCTGGGCCACGCATTGCTCTTTGTTGTGGATGATCAACTGTGCCGCACAACGCGGCCGTTGGCTACATGGGCCCAGTCCGGTTAACTGGCGCCATGTCCAACGCTCCCACGCCGATGATGGCGCAATATCTGCGTCTCAAGGCGGAAGCGGGCGATTGCCTGCTCTTCTATCGGATGGGCGACTTCTTCGAGCTGTTCTTCGACGATGCGAAGGCAGCGGCGGCGACGCTCGACATCGCTCTGACCGCACGAGGCGAGCATGACGGCGTGCCGATCCCGATGTGCGGCGTGCCCATCCACGCGGCGGAAGGCTATCTCGCCCGGCTGATCAAGGCCGGCCACCGCGTCGCCATCGCCGAGCAGACCGAGTCGCCGGCCACTGCCAAAGCCCGCGGCGGCAAAACTCTGGTGGAGCGCGCGATCGTCCGCTTCGTCACCGCTGGCACGCTGACCGAGGAGACTCTGCTCGATGCGCGCCGGTCCAACTGGCTGGTGGCCCTGGCCGAGGTGGGTGGGGCCCTTGGCATCGCCGCGGCGGACATTTCGACCGGCCGCTTCGAGATCGCAGAGATCGCGCCCGACCTGCTGGATGCCGAACTGGCCCATTATGCGGCGGCCGAGGTGATCGCACCAGAGGGCTGGAGCCGCTGCGACTGCGTGCAGCGCGCGCGCTCCAGCTTCGAAAGTGGCGCCGCGGAGCGCAGGCTCTGCGCCTTGTTCGATGTCGTTACGCTCGACGGGCTGGGCGGCTTCGGCCGCGCCGGACTGGCGGCAGCGGGTGGGCTGGTCGCTTACCTGGAGCATGTCGGCAAGGGCGCGCTGCCCTTCCTGCAGCGGCCCCAGCAACGCTCCCCCGCCGAGCACATGCTGATCGACGCGGCGACACGCGAAAGCCTGGAGCTGACTCAGGCGCAGAGCGGCGGCCGGGCGGGAAGTCTGCTCGACTGTATCGACCGGACCGTCACCGGCGCCGGCGCACGCCTGCTCGCGGCCGACCTCGGCGCGCCGCTGACTGGGCGTTTGGCAATTCAGTCCCGTCTCGATCTGGTCACACTCTTTCACGACGAAGCGCTCCGCCACACGACGCGTGCCGCCCTACGCGCCATGCCGGACATTGGCCGTGCGCTTGGGCGACTGGTCGCCGCGCGTGGCGGGCCGCGCGACCTGGCGCAACTGCGCGACGGCTTGTCGGAAGCGCGCAGCCTACGCGACCGACTCGGTCAAATCGATCAGCCCCCGGCGTTGCTTGCCGAACTGCTCCCCGCGCTCGAAGGCCATTCCGAACTGGTCGACCTGCTCGCCCGCGCCCTGGTGCCGAGCCCACCGCTCGACTCATCTCAGGGCGGCTATATCGCCGAGAGCTATGACGCCGCCCTGGACGAATTGCGCGGCCTGGGCGGCGAGGGGAGGCGCGCTATAGCCGCGCTCGAGGCGCGCTATCGCGAGCAGACAGGCATCCCGACGCTCAAGATCCGTCACAATGGCGTGCTCGGCTATCATGTCGAAGTACCCGCCCGCAGCGCCGATCGGCTGATGGCGCCGGACTCCGGCTTCACCCACCGTCAAAGCCTTGCCGGCGTCGTCCGCTTCAACGCGCCGGAACTGCATGAACAGGCGATGCGCGTAACTCAGGCCGGCGCCCATGCGCTCGCGGCAGAGGCCGCGCATCTGGAGGATCTGATTGCTCAGGCGCTTGGCCGACGCGACGGCATCGCGGCCGCGGCGGATGCGATCGCGCGGCTCGACGTGGCGGCGGCGCTGGCGGAGCGCGCAGTCGAAGGCGGCTGGTGCCGACCGATGCTGGTCGATTATCCCTATCTCGAGATCGAAGCGGGCCGCCACCCGGTCGTTGAAGCGGCAGTGGCGAAGAGCGGCGGCCGGTTCGTCGCCAATGATTGCCGACTGTCGGAAGATTCGCGCCTCTGGCTCGTCACCGGCCCGAACATGGGCGGCAAGTCGACTTTCCTGCGTCAGAACGCGCTGATCTGCGTGCTGGCCCAGGCGGGTAGCTATGTCCCCGCCGCCTCGGCTACGCTTGGCCTGGTCGATCGGCTGTTCAGCCGCGTCGGCGCGTCGGACAATCTCGCGCGCGGCCGCTCGACCTTCATGGTCGAGATGGTGGAGACCGCCGCCATCCTGGCCCAGGCGACGCCCAACAGCTTCGTCATTCTGGACGAGGTCGGCCGCGGTACCTCGACCTATGACGGCCTCGCCATCGCCTGGGCTGTGGTGGAGGCGGTGCATGAGAGCAATCGCTGCCGCTGCCTCTTCGCCACGCATTATCACGAGTTGACACGGCTTGCGGGCAAGCTGGATGCGATGTCGCTCCATCATGTGCGGGCGCGGGAGTGGAAAGGCGATCTGGTGCTGCTGCACGAACTGACGCACGGTGCGGCAGACCGGAGCTACGGTCTCGCCGTCGCCAAGCTTGCGGGGCTGCCGCCGCCAGTGCTCGCCCGCGCGCGCGACGTGCTGAAGCGGCTGGAGTCGGGCCGGGAAAAGACCGGCGGTATCGCGGCGGGGCTGGACGATCTCCCGCTCTTTGCCGCCACCGTACAGGCCGAGGAAGCGCAATGCGACGCGATCCGCACCGAAGTGGAGGTGCTCGACGTTGATGCCCTCACGCCTCGGGAGGCGCTGGAGACGTTGTACCGGCTAAAGGCGCTCGCCAGGGAATAGTCAGGCGCGGGACCAGATCTGGAAGTCCATCGCCCGCCGGAAACGGAAACCCAGCGCCTCGTATAGGCCGATCGCGCCCGCATTGTCCGGATAGACGTGCAGGAAGGCGGCATCGCCCTCGCGGACGATCCGGTCGATCAGCACCCGCATCAGCTTGCCGGCATAGCCGCGGCCGCGATGCTCCGGGTGGGTGCAGACGGCGCTTACTTCGGTGAAGCCGGGCACGCGCATCCGCTGTCCGGCCATGGCAACCAGCAGCCTCTCGTCGTAAATGCCGATGAAATGGCCCATCAGGTGGGTACGGGCGAAGAACGGCCCCGGCTCGGTCAGTGTCGCCAGCGTCAGCATCTTGCCGGCGTCGGCGGCCTCCAAGGTTCGATACTCGAAGTCTTCGGGCAGGCCGGGCGATTGCTCGGCTACCATCTGGTTGACGATAGTGTGCTTCTGCAACGTCATTCCGGGAAGCTCTCGCAACGGCTCGGTCTCCACCGTGCCAATGACGCTGCCGGAGATGGAAGCGAACGCTTCACCTTCCCCGGCCTCGGCCGCTGCGGCAAACAGGTTGATGTCGGGCCGGTAGCGGCGCGCCTGTTCGTCACCGATGCTCAGAGCCGTCTGCCGCGTCGTCAGTGCGTTCCAGACCGGCCGGTCCAGCGGATGCGCGCTCATCACTCCCCCTTTGTCCTCTCCGCGCCTATGTAGCGGTGATGGCCAGCCGCATCGACTCCGTGCCCAATCGCCGCGCGATCATTGATCGACGCGCGCTCGCCGACGGCCTTCAGAGGCTGGAAGGCGACCCGGTCACGCTCCGCCAGCAGTTGGTCGGGACGCTCAAGGCAGCGCTCGAGCACGGCCGCACCGAGATCGCCGATCGGCTGCTGCTCAACCCCTCGCGTGGACTGGAGGCGGCCGGCGCGCAGGCCTTCCTGATCGACCAGATTTTCCGTCTTGCTTACGACTTCACGACGCAGCGCCTTTACCCGGCGAACAACCCCACCGCGGGGGAGCGGATCGCCCTGCTGGCGGTCGGCGGTTACGGCCGCGGCGAAATGGCGCCGCACTCGGATGTTGATATAGCCTTTCTCACGCCTTGGAAGCAGACGGGCTGGGCGGAGCAGGTCATTGAGTCGATGCTCTATACCCTCTGGGACCTTGGGCTGAAGGTAGGGCATTCGAGCCGCTCGCTCGACGACATGGTGCGGCTCGCCAAGTCGGACCTGACGATCCGCACCGCCTTGCTGGAAGCGCGCTTCGTGTGGGGCGACGCGGCGCTCAGCGACGAGGCCGCGCAACGCTTCCGGCGCGAAGTGGTCGCCGGCACCGACCGGGACTTCGTCGCCGCCAAGCTCGAGGAGCGGAACGAGCGCCATCGCCGGATGGGCGACAGCCGATATGTCGTCGAGCCCAATGTGAAGGAAGGCAAGGGAGGACTTCGCGATCTCCATGCGCTGTTCTGGATCGGGAAATATGTGCACCGCGTCGACTCGGTCGCCGGGCTGGTCGAGGCCGGGCTGCTCACAAGGGAAGAGCTGCACGAGTTCCAGCGCGCCGAGAATTTCCTTTGGGCCGTTCGATGCCACTTGCACATGGTCGCGGGTCGCGCCGAGGAGCGGCTGACCTTCGACTATCAGCGCGAGATCGCCGAGCGCATGCAATATGCGACTCGGCCCGGCAAATCCGCCGTCGAGCGCTTCATGCAATATTACTTCCTGCAGGCGAAGACGGTCGGCGACCTAACCGGGCTGTTCCTCGCCCATCTGGACGAGCAATTCGCTAGCCGCGGGCGCCGCTTCACCCTCGCCGCCATCCCGCGCCGTCCGCGCAAGCTCAACGGCTTCAAGCTCGTGCGCGGCCGGCTGGCGCTGCCGTCGGACGACTATCTGGAACAGGACCCCGTACGGCTGGTTGAGATGTTCGCGCTGGCCGACAAGCACGGTCTGGAGATTCACCCCGCCGCCATCCGATGCGCCCGCCGCGACGCGCGCCTGATCGACGCTAAAGTCCGAGCGGATGACCGCGCCAACGGCCTTTTCCTAGACGTCCTGACGTCACCGCGAGACCCGGAAACCGTGCTGCGATGGATGAATGAGGCGGGTGTGTTCGGCCGCTTCGTTCCAGATTTTGGGCGTGTCGTCGCTCAGACTCAGTTCGACATGTACCATCATTACACGGTCGACGAGCACACCATCCGTGCGATCGGCCTCCTCGCGCGGATCGAAAGTGGTTTGCTGAAGGACGATCACCCGATCGCCACCTCGATCATCCGGCAGATCGTGTCGCGGCGCGTGCTTTACGTCGCGGTGCTGCTGCATGATATCGCCAAGGGGCGCGGCGGCGACCACAGCGTGCTGGGCGCGGAAATCGCCTTCTCGCTTTGTCCGCGGCTCGGCTTGTCCCCGGCGGAGACAGAGACGGTCGCCTGGCTCGTGCGCTACCATCTGCTGATGTCGGCGACTGCGTTCAAGCGCGACTTGTCGGACTTCAAGACGATCCTCGACTTTGCCGAAGCGGTGCAGAGCCCGGAGCGGCTGAAGCTGCTGCTGATCCTCACCATCGTCGACATTCGCGCGGTGGGTCCGGGCGTGTGGAATGGCTGGAAGCGTCAGTTGCTCGCCGACCTGTTCGACGGCGCGGAGGAAGTGCTACGCTTGGGTCACAAGCAGACCGGGCGCAAGGAACGGATCGCGGCCAAGCAGCGCGACCTTCACTTGCAGCTCGGCTGGGACGACGCCCGCTTCGCCACCTATGCCAAGCGTCTGCCGGAGGCCTATTGGATCGCGGAGCCCACCGATGTGCTCGAGCGGAACGCGCGTTCGGTCGAGGCTGCCGGCTGGGAGGGGTTGCGGATCGACGCCGTTCCCGATGCTGAGCGTGGGGCCACCCTCGTCACCGTTTTTGCGAGCGACCACCCCGGGCTCTTCTACCGCATCGCTGGCGCCATCCACCTCGCCGGCGGCAGCATCATCGATGCGCGCATTCACACGACGCGCGACGGCATGGCGCTCGACAATTTCCTGGTGCAGGACCCGTTCGGCGGACCGTTCGAAGAGGCGGGGAGGCTGAAGCGGCTGAAGACAGCGGTCGAGGAAGCTCTCGTCAACCGCAGCGCGCTGACCGAGCGCCTCTCCGCGAAACCGCTACCCCGCCCACGAGCCGACGCCTTTCAGATCGCGCCCAATGTCCTGATCGACAACCGCGCCTCCAACCGCTTCACCGTGGTGGAGGTCAACGCGCGGGACCGGCCCGCCCTGCTCTATGCGCTGGCCTATGGGTTGTTCCAGTCGAAGGTGACGATCCACTCCGCCCATATCGCGACCTATGGAGAGCGCGCGGTCGACACATTCTACCTGACCGATCTGCTCGGCTCGAAGATCACCGCTCCGGCCCGTCTAAAGACGCTGGAGAAACGCCTGCTCGAAGCGGCGGAGGGCGAAACAGCCGAGCGTGTCGCGGCCTAGCGCTTCTCGCGGCTCAGCCGAGTCATCAGGATGGCGGCACGCTTGGCCTGCCGGCGGATGCTGTCGAGATCGACGGTTTCGCCAACAGCGTGCGAGCCCTGCCCGCTGGTGCCGAGCCCGACCAGCCCGTCCACATCCTTGGCGACGAAGGCGATGTCGCCCGCACCCCGCCGCAGCGGGTCCACCGCCGGCATTTCCTTTAGCCCCAGGTCGCGGTTGACGACGTTGAGCTTGCCGAGCAGCGCCTTGGCGCCTTCGGTCGGCGCCATCGCCGGATAGCCCTGATCGAACGCGATCTCGGCCGTGGCGCCGGGGAAGGCGCGCGCGACGATGCCTTTCATCTTTTCCTGCACACGTATGGTCTGCTCGTCGGCCAGCGTGCGCATGTCGCCGCGGGCGATGGCAATCTGCGGGATGATATTGGTCTTGCCCGCTGCCGTGCCTCGGATCTGGTCCTTGTCGAGCTCGGCGCGCTCGCCGCCGACGATCATTCCGACATTATAGGTGAGGTTCTGCTCGGGCAGCTCCTTGCGGAAGGCCGAGATAATCTGCGAGGCGGCATAGATGGCGCCGTCGCCCGCGCGCTCGGAGAAGATGCCGCTAGAGTGGCCGCCCCCTGCCGTGACCTTCAGCGTCCAGCTTGAGGACGACCGACGCGCGATCGATCCCCAATCCTGGCCATCGATCACCACCAGACCTTCGAAATCGAGCGCGACGTCGGCTCGCTTGCCGGCGGCGATCAGGTCGCGGCGGGCGATCTCGACGGGCTCGCCGACATCCTCTTCGTCCCCGGTCAGCACGACTTCGATATCGGCGTCCTTGAGCGTGCCCGCCGCCTGCATCGCGCGCAGTGCGGCGACGATCACGACCATGCCGCCTTTGTCGTCGTCGATGCCGGGACCCTCGGCCTTGTCGCCCTTGCGCACGAACTTCTGAAACGGGGAGTCGGCTTCGAACACGGTGTCGAGATGCCCGATCAGCAGCATTCTTTTGCCCCGACCATTGCCCTTGTGCGTGGCCACGATGTGCCCGGCGCGCTTCGCTTCCGCCATCGGCACCCACTTCACATCGAAGCCCAAGGGCTCCAGCTCAGCCCGCATCATCTCGCCGACCTTGGTGACGCCCTCGATGTTGAGCGACCCGGAGTTCTGGTTGGTCAGCTTTTCGAGCAACGCGACGGACCGGTCATGCTCCGCATCGACGATAGCGCCCATCTTTCGCTCGGCGGCGGTGAGCGCTGCAGCAGCAGGCGTGGTGAGGGCGGTGAGCAGGAGCGCGAGGCCGATGTTTCTCATGAACATTCCCTTACCCGTCCATGTTGAGCGAAGTCGAGGCACGCACTTACTTCGTCCGATCGGGAGGGGTAGGGTGCACTGTCAGTTGGGGAGACGACGATGCGCAAGGCTTGGCTCGGCATGGGAGGTCTGGCGCTCGTGCTGCCGCTGCTTCTTCCTTCAGGTGCGCAGTCGCAGGAGGCGGCGGAGCAGCTGAAGAAGCTGGAGCCCGGCTACCAGGCGGTAAATGGCTGCAAGGCCCCTACCGCGGCTCCGGCCATGCGTGCCATGCCGCTGATCGACGGGCTGGCCAAGGTTCACTTTCCGCTCTCAGCTGCCAACCCGGCAGCTCAGCGCTATTTCGACCAGGGTTTGGCGCTGCTCTACGGCTTCGAATATGAGAAGGCGGAGCGGAGCTTCGCGCAAGGCTTGGCCGCCGATCCGGGCTGCACCATGTGCATGTGGGGCCGGGCGCTGGCGATGGGACCCTACCAGAATAGCGGCCCGGCACACGTCGCCCGCATCGCCGAAGCCAAAAAGCTCACCGAAGCCGCGTTGCGCTCGCCCAAGCTGACCTTGCTTGAGCAGGGCCTGGTCGAGGCATTGGACCGTCGCTATGCGCCAGCTCCGCCCACCGAAGACGAGCTGAAAGTGCACGGCGTTGCCTATGCAGAAGCGCTCGGCCGGTTGGCGGAGGCGCATCCCGCGAATAATTTTGTGCTGGTGTTAGCGGCCCAGGCGGCGATGGAAGTGCGGCCTTGGGAATATTGGCAGACAGATCGGCGGACGCCGCTGCCCTGGGGCGCCCGTTCGCTGAAATTGATCGAGAAGGTGCTGGCCCGCAACCCCGACCAGCCCCAGGCGCAGCATTTGTACATCCACCTGACCGAAGCGTCTCTGGACCCCGGTAAGGCCGAGCGCGCCGCCGACATGCTGGAAGTCGCCGCGCCGGCTTCTGCGCACCTGGTGCACATGCCAAGCCATACATTCTACCGAATCGGCCGCTTCGATGCCGCGATCCGCGCCAACAAGCGGGCGATCGAAATTGATGACGCCATGGCGTCGAGGCTGGGTGAGGCGAAGCCCTTTTACGGGTATTTCCGGCACCACACTCACTTCATCGTCTCCGCCGCCGAGCAACGCGGCGACGCTGCGGCTGCGCTGGCAGGCGCTGCGCAGCTTGAGGCCGCCTTCCGCACCCCCCATCCGCGCGGCGCCGCTTATGGGCAGGCGCTGCTTGCCACGGCAATGCAGGCACGCGCGCAGTTCGGTACGGCCGAGGAGTTATTGAAGCTGCCGCAGCCGCATTCCGGCCAGCCGGTACTTCGCCAGATCTGGCGATCGCTGCGCGCCGAGGCACTCGCACGCGAAGATCGGATCGCCGAGGCGCGACAGGAAATTGTCCTGATGCGGCGCGAGCGGATGCGCGACAAGCCGAGCAGCGAGGCGATGCCGCTGATCCGCATTGCCGAACACATGGCCATCGGCCGCATCAACTTCGCCACGCGCAATTATCGTGGCGCCGCTAGCCGCTTCGCCCGCGCGGCCGAGGCGGATGCCGCGCTTCCTTATCGCGAGCCGCCCGCCTGGCACCAGCCGCCCGAAGCGGCACTGGGCGCCGCGCTGCTAAAAGCCGGCGACGCGGGCGGCGCAAAGGCCGCGTTCGACCGTGCTCTGCTTCGCCGACCTGGTAACGCCTGGTCGATATGGGGGCGCGCTCAAGCCGAGAGCGCGCTCGGCCGGGACAATCGTGCAACGCTCGCCCAACTTGACCGCAGCTGGGCCGGCGACCGGAAATGGCTCGTGCTGGAGCGGCTCTAGTCCATCTTGCTTTGTTCACACTTCTCCCCCATATGGCCGTTGCGCACGGGGCTCGACCCCGATGGTACGGCAGCGTGAACAGCTCTTAAGAGCCCGGCCGGAACCGCTTAGCGCCCCCCTGCAACAGGCTTCCCTTTTCACGCGGGTTGTCACGACAACCCCCCGCGTGTCGCGGCTGCGCATTTTCGCGCGCCGCCATGCGCATCTTTTGCGAGTATTTCATGACCAAGTTCACCGACCTCGGCCTCGTCGAGCCCCTCATCAAGGCGCTCGCGTCCAAGGGCTATACGACGCCAACCCCGATCCAGGCGCAGGCCATTCCGTCGCTCCTGCAGGGCAAGGATCTGTGCGGCATCGCGCAGACCGGTACCGGCAAGACGGCGGCGTTCGCGCTGCCCAGCCTCGACTATTTCGCCCGCAATCCCAAGCCGCGGCCCCTCCAGGGCTGCCGCATGCTGGTGCTGTCGCCGACCCGCGAGCTCGCCGCCCAGATTGCGGAGAGCTTCCGCGACTATGGCAAGTTCCTGCGTTTGTCGGTCGAAACCGTGTTTGGCGGCGTGCCGATCGGCAAGCAGATCAACAAGCTGCGCGGCGGCGTCGACGTGCTCGTCGCCACGCCGGGCCGGCTGCTCGACCTGATCGAGCAGCGCGCGCTGACGCTGCGCGATGTCGAGATCTTCGTCCTCGACGAAGCCGACCAGATGCTGGACCTCGGCTTCATCCATGCGCTGAAGCGGATCGACAAGATGCTGCCCAAGCAGCGCCAGAGCCTGTTCTTCTCGGCCACCATGCCGAAGACGATTGCGGAGCTGGGTGACCGCTTCCTGACCGATCCGGTCAAGGTCGCGGTGACGCCCGTCGCCTCCACTGCCGAGCGCGTCGAGCAGTTCGTCACCTTCGTCAACCAGTCGGAAAAGACCGCGCTACTGACGATCACGCTGCAACGGGAGGAGATCGAGCGTGCGCTCGTCTTCACCCGCACCAAGCACGGCGCGGACAAGGTGGTGAAGAACCTGCAGGCTGCCGGCATCGGCTGTGCCGCCATCCACGGTAACAAGTCGCAGCCGCAGCGCACGCAAGCGCTGCAGGCCTTCCGCTCGGGCGAGATCAAGATCCTGATCGCGACCGACATCGCGGCGCGCGGCATCGACGTGACCGGCGTCAGTCATGTGTTCAACTTCGAGCTACCGAACGTTGCCGAGCAATATGTCCACCGCATCGGCCGCACTGCGCGGGCCGGCAAGAGCGGCATCGCGATCGCGTTCGTCGATCACGATGAGCGGGCTTACCTCAAGCAGATCGAGCGCCTCACCCGCGTGGCGCTGCAGCCGGTGCCGCTGCCGGAGGGCTTTGAACAGGCAAAGGCATCGCTGCCCAAGCCGGTCCAGGCCAAGCCCACCGCGCAGCGTCGTCACGACGATCAGCGCGGCCGTCCGGGCGGCGACAACCGTCCCAAGCGCCCGTTCCGCCGCAGCGGGCCGGTCGGCGCCCATCGCGGCGCGGTGAAGCGCGCCAGCTAAACCGGCTTGATTCACGTTTGAATGGCAATAGGAAAGCGTCCGGGCGGGGGCCCACTCGGCCGGACGCAAACCTGGCCATGTCAGGACGCTGAATGGCCGACCAGAACGGCTCCTTGAGTATCGCTCCGGAAGATCGCTTCCAGCTGCTCGTCAATGCCGTCACCGATTATGCGATCTACATGCTGGATCGCCAGGGCCATGTCGCGACGTGGAACCCAGGCGCCCGGCGCTTCAAGGGCTATGAGGCCGACGAGATCATCGGCCATCATTTCTCCCGCTTCTTCACGCCCGAGGATCTGGAAAGCCGCCTGCCCTGGCGGGTGCTGGAGATTGCCGCCACCGAAGGCCGCTTCGAGGCCGAGGGCTGGCGCGTCCGCAAGGACGGACACCGTTTCTGGGCGCATGTCGTGCTCGATCCGGTCCGCACGCCGGAAGGCGAGGTGATCGGCTTCGCCAAGATCACGCGGGACATCACCGAACGCAAGGAAGCGGAGCGCGCGCTTTACGCCAGCGAACAACGCTTCCGCATGCTCGTACAGGGCGTGCGCGACTACGCCATCTACATGCTCGACACCAAGGGGGTCATCACCAACTGGAATTCGGGCGCCGAGGTCATCAAGGGCTATTCGGCCGAGCAGATTGTCGGCCAGCACTTTTCCATCTTCTACACCGACGAAGAGCGGGTCGCCGGCGTGCCGGAACAGGCGCTCGCCACCGCATTGCGTGAAGGCAAATACGAGACCGAAGCCCTGCGCCGGCGGATGGACGGTACTTTGTTTTGGGCCAATGTCGTCATCGATCCGATCTTTGACGATAGCGGCGACCATGTCGGGTTCGCCAAGATCACCCGCGACGTCACTGACCGCAAGCAGGCGGAGGAAGAGCTTGAGGTCACCCGCGCCGCGCTCGCCCAGTCGCAGAAATTGCAGGCCTTGGGCGAGCTCACCGGCGGCATCGCGCATGATTTCAACAACCTCATCACCGTTATCCGCGGCTCCGCCGAGTTGCTCCAGCGCAATGGCCTGAGCGAGGAGCGACGGGGCAAATATATCGATGCGATCATGTCGACGGCCGACCGCGCGGCGACGCTCACCAGCCACCTGCTCGCCTTTAGTCGTCGCCAGACACTGCAGCCGGAAGTGATCGACTTGAATGTGCGCCTGGATGCCTTTGCCGACGTGATCGCGCGTACCTTGGGCTCGACGAACGAGGTGCGGCTCGACCTGCAGCCGGGGCTGTGGCTGGTCGAGGCCGATCCGACCCAGCTCGAAACGGCGCTGCTCAACGCCGCCATCAATGCACGCGACGCGATGCCCGACGGCGGCACGATCACACTCACCACCCGAAATCGCGGCAGCGACGACGGGGATTTCGTCTGTGTCGCGGTGAGCGACACCGGCTGGGGCATGCCCGCCGATGTGATCGACCGCGCCTTCGAGCCCTTCTTCACGACCAAGCCGACCGGCAAGGGAACGGGGCTGGGCCTGTCCCAGATTCATGGCTTCGCGGCCCAGACCGGCGGTCGCGCCGAGATCGAGTCGCACGAAGGCGAGGGCACGACCGTGCGGCTGGCGCTGCCACGCAGCCAGCGTGCGATGACCTGCCTCACCCCTGCGGCGGAACTGCCCGATCTGCCGAAGGGGCTGACCGTCCTCCTTGTCGAGGACAATGAGCAGGTGAGCGTCTTTGCCCGGCAGCTGCTCGAGGATCTGGGCTTTGAGGTCCAGTCGGCCGCCTCGGCGGAGGAGGCGCTGGCCTGTCTCGGGCAGGGAGCGCCCGATCTCGTCTTCAGCGATGTGGTGATGCCTGGCCTGAGCGGCATCGAGCTCGCGCGCCAGCTGCGCGCGGACTCGCCGCAGCTGCCGGTGCTGCTCGCGACCGGCTACAGCGCCGATGTGCTGAAGGGCGACGCCCGCGACTTCGAACTGGTGCGCAAGCCCTATAGCCGCGACGCGCTGATCGAAGCGCTGGCGCGCGCGCTGGCGGCTAAGCGGCCTGAAGCGCCCGCGGCAGCTTGAAGATCATCGTTTCCTGCGCCGTCTCGACCTGCTCTTCCTCGATTGCGTAACGCTCGGCCAAGCGGGCGACGACTTCCCGGACCAGCAGCTCGGGCGCCGACGCGCCCGCGGTTAGTCCTAGCGTCCTGGCCCCCTGCATCCAGCCGAAATCCACGTCAGACCCGCGCTGCACCAGCATCGCTCGCGCACCTGCCCGCTCCGCCGCCTCGACCAGCCGCAGCGAGTTGGAACTGTTCGGCGCGCCGATCACCAGCATCGCGTCGCATAGGGGCGCGATCGCCTTGACCGCCGCCTGCCGGTTCGACGTGGCGTAGCAAATGTCCTCGCCGCGAGGGCCAATGATGGTTGGGAAACGCTGTTTAAGCGCCTCGATGATCTCCGCGGTGTCATCGACTGACAGGGTCGTCTGCGTCAGGAAGGCGAGATTGTCCGGCTCGTCCGGTGAAAGCGCGTCTACGTCTGCCCGTGTCTCGACCAAAGTCATCCGTCCTTCGGGAACCTGGCCGAAGGTGCCGATCACTTCGGGGTGGCCGCGATGGCCGACGAAGAGGATGTGCTTTCCGGCCCGGACCAGATTTTCCGCCTGGCTGTGCACCTTGGACACGAGCGGGCAGGTGGCGTCCAGATATTGCAGTCCCCGCGCCTCGGCCGCTGCTGGCACGGATTTGGGCACGCCGTGCGCCGAGAAGATCACCGGTGCGCCGTCGGGCACTTCGTTCAGCTCATCGACGAATACGGCGCCCTTCGCCCGCAGTGCATCGACCACGAAGCGGTTGTGCACGATTTCGTGGCGTACATAGACGGGCGCGCCGAAGCGCTCGATCGACAGCTCGACGATGCGGATGGCGCGATCGACGCCGGCGCAGAAGCCGCGGGGGGCCGCGATCAGCAGCTTGAGGGGGGGAAGGGAGGCCATGCCTGCGCCCAGATAAGCGATTGCTTGCCTGTATCAAAGCGGCTTCCTATGGTTTTCGTGTGTCTCCCGCACCTGAGGACCCGCTTTTGTCGCTTCGCACCCTGTCTGCCGCTGCCCTGATCCTGACGCTCGGCGCCTGCGCCAGCCGCGAAGGAGAGATTGCGAATGGCGGCATCATCGCCGCGCGTTCGGCCTGCCCAGCGGTGGGCGTCCCCGCCCACACCGGCGACATCACGCTGTTCGATCCGCCGCAGAGCCGCGACGCGCGAGCGATCGACGTGACCGCGACCATCACCAACCTGCGCACGACCTGCGACGAGAGCGGCGCTGAAGTCGTCGCCACCACAACGTTCGACGTGCAGGCCCGCCGCCGCGATGCCGCCGCACCGCGCGAACTGGTGCTGCCCTATTTCGTGACCATCGTGCGCGGCGGCAATGTCGTGACCGCCAAGCGGGTGAGCCGCGTCGCGATCAGCTTCGCCGCCGGACAGGACCGCGCCACGGCGACAGCTCAAGGGTCGAGCGTGATCGCCCGCGCCGCCGCCACCCTGCCGGAAGACGTGCGGAAGCAGATCACGCGCAAGCGCAAGGCGGGCGACGACGATGCTGCGATCGACCCGATGAGCGAACCGGGCGTTCGCGCCGCCGTCGCCCGCGCCAGCTTCGAACTGCTCGTCGGCTTCCAGCTGACGCCCGAACAGCTGCAATATAACGCCACCCGCTGACGCATTCGCCGAGCGATGAGCCTCGACGACGACATCGCCCTGGCTCAAGCCCTGGCCGATGAGAGCGGCCGGGCGATCCGCCCCTATTTCCGCGCGTCCTACACGCAGGAGACGAAGGGGGACGACTCGCCTGTCACCCAGGCCGATCGCGAAGCCGAGGCGGCCATCCGCACCCTGTTGGCGACGGAGCGTCCGGACGACGGCATCATCGGCGAGGAATATGGGGAGGAGCGTGCCGAAGCGGAGCGCGTCTGGGTGCTCGATCCGATCGACGGGACCCGCTCCTTCATCGCGGGAAGGCCGATCTTCGGCACGCTGATCGCCTTGCTGGAACAGGGGCGTCCCGTCCTTGGCGTGATCGACCAGCCCATTTCCGGCGAGCGCTGGATCGGCGCGGCGGGCCGGCCGGCGATGTTCAACGGCACGCCGGTGCAGACACGCCACGGCCGCACACTAAGTGAGGCCATCTTCGCGACCACCGCGCCGTGGTTCTGCCCTGACTTTGACGCTCTCCGCGACGCGACAGGCGACACGCTGCTCGGGGGCGACTGTTATAATTACGCGATGCTCGCCTCGGGTCAGGTCGATCTGGTCGTCGAACAAGGCTTGCAGCTTTACGATTTCGCAGCACTGGTGCCGGTGGTCGAAGGCGCCGGGGGCCGGATGACCGATTGGTCGGGCGCACCGCTCGGGCGCGAGAGCGGCGGGCAGGTGGTCGCCGCTGCCGACCAGGCGCTGCTGGATCAAGCATTGCCGCTGCTGCAATCGTCGCGGAACTGAAACGATCGGGCGGAGGTTGATCCGGCCATGCGCGCCTTCGCGACCCTGCTCGAACGGCTGGTCTATACGCGGTCGCGCAATGCCAAGCTGAAGCTGATCGGCGATTATCTCCGCACGACCAAGGACCCCGATCGCGGCTGGGCGCTCGCCGCCTTGACTGGAGACCTCGACCTGCCCGCCGTGAAACCCGCGCTGATCCGTGCCTTGGTCGAGGAGCGGGTCGACCCGACGCTGTTCTGGCTTAGCCGCGACTATGTCGGTGACACGGCGGAGACGGTCTCGCTGATCTGGCCCCGGCCTGAGCGCGTGCCAGACACGCCGCTCGACCTCTCACTAAGCGCGGTGGTGGAGCGGTTCCGTGCGCTGTCGCGCTCCGAAGCGCCCGCCGTGCTTGCTGCCCATATCGATCGGATGGAGCCCGAGGAGCGGTTCGCCCTGCTCAAGATGGCGACGGGGGCGCTGCGCATTGGCGTGACGGCGCGGCTGGCGAAGACCGCGCTGGCGCAGGCGTTCGGCCTCGACGTCGGCGCGGTCGAGGAGGTCTGGCACGGCATCGGCCCGCCCTACCCGACGCTGTTCGCCTGGGCCGAGGGGCAGGCACCGCAGCCGCTCGTGTCCGAACTGCCGGTGTTCCGGCCCTTCATGCTCGCCCATGGTCTCGAGGACCTGCGCGTCGACATGGCGGACTATGCGGCGGAGTGGAAATGGGACGGCATCCGCGTCCAGCTCGTCCATGCCGGCGGCGAGACGCGGCTCTACAGCCGGGCCGGCGACGACATCACCCGCGGCTTCCCCGAGATTGCCTCCGCCTTCCAATGCGCTGGCGTGCTCGATGGCGAGCTGATGGTGAAAGGCGAGGCGCAGGGCGCGGACGAGCATGGCGGCGCCGCGGCCAGCTTCAACGCGCTGCAGCAACGACTCAATCGCAAGGCGGTCACCGGCAAGATGCTCGCCGACTTTCCCGCCTTCGTTCGCCTGTACGATATCCTGTTCGACGGCAGAGAGGATGTGCGCGAACTGCCCTGGATCGAGCGGCGCGAGCGGCTCGAACTCTTCGCGAAGCAACTAGAGCCGGAGCGCTTCGACGTATCCTCGCTGATCGAAGCGCCCGACTTCACCACGCTGGAAGCGATCCGCGCCGGCGCGCGCGATGCGGCGATCGAGGGCGTCATGCTGAAGCGCCGCGACAGTCCCTATGTTGCCGGGCGCCGCGTCGGGCTGTGGTATAAATGGAAGCGCGATCCGCTCACCGCCGACTGTGTCGTGATGTACGCCCAGCGCGGCAATGGCCGCCGCTCGTCATTCTATTCCGACTTCACCTTCGGCTGCTGGACGGACGAGGGGGAATTGCTCCCGGTCGGCAAGGCCTATTCAGGCATCACCGACGAAGAGCTGAAATGGCTCGACCGCTGGGTGCGCAACCACACGGTGCAACGCTTTGGGCCGGTGCGTGAAGTCGAGAAGAGCCTGGTGTTCGAAGTCGCGTTCGATTCGATCCACAGCTCGGGCCGGCACAAGTCCGGCGTGGCGATGCGCTTCCCCCGCATCGCCCGCATCCGCACCGACAAGCCCGCCGCCGAAGCGGATCGGGTGGACACGCTTCGGCGGCTGATCACCTAATCGTCAGGGCAGCGCGGTGAACGCCTCGAGGTTCAGCCCGAAGCGTGGCGTGTAGGACGCCGAGGCGTCAGCCATCAATTCCGCGTAGGCGGCGCTGTTCGTGGCGGCGGGCAGCTGGAACCCATAGCCGGGCGTGATCAGCTGGCCGAGCATCTCGGGCGCGTCGAGATTGGGGATGAGCGAGCGCAGAGCCGGCGTGTTCGACAGGTCTATATTGCCGCTGTCGATCAGCCCGGTAACGTTCTTCAGCAGGACGTCTTCGACCAGGTTGCCCCTGATCGTGACGCTGCTGCTGTTTTCGGCGCGGACCCACAGATTCTTGTTGTCCCCGCTCTGCGACAGCAATGTGTTGCCGACAATCTGCGCTCCGGCGACGCCGTTCACCGAGATGCCGTTCCAGGCGCCATGGCTGTAGACCAGATTATTCTGGATGACGAAGTTCTTGTAGCCGAGCGTGCCGGGATCCCAGACGAAGATTCCCTGCACACCTTCGCCTTCGACACCGCTGAACTGGCCGGGCGCAATGACATTGTTGCGAATGGTCACGTTGCTGGACCCGACCGTCTGGCTGGTGTTCCAGAACTGGATTCCGTCGGCATGGTCGCCGAGCACCGGCCGAAAATCGGTCATGCTGTTGCCGTCGATCAGCATGCCGTTGTTCGCGGCCGCCACCACGCCGTCCGAGCGGATCGTCTCGAACGCATTCGACAGAATAGTGGAGTTGCTGCTCTGCTGCACGTAAATGCCACGGAACAGTTCCGAAAAATTTGAGTAATCCACTCGGAAACCCGACACCCGGGTCACCACCATACCGACGCCGTCATTCGTAGGGTCGTCGTCGCGCGAGCCGTGAATCTGCACCGCATTCAATCGAATGTTGCTGGAGTCGCGCACCCAGTTCAGCTGCGTTTGCTCGGGAGTTTCACCCGCGTTCAGGGTACGTCCCAAATCCAGACCCTTGAAGGTGATGTTCTTGGAGTTGGAGACGAACAGCCCGTCCAGATGCGCCCGGTTCGTCCAATTACCGGTCTGAATCGTGACGGTAGACGCATAGTTGCGATTATAGATGCTCACATTGCCATAATTGCCGGAGGCCAGCACGATCGTGTCGCCGCCGATGGCGGTGCCCAAGGCGGTCTGCAGCTGCGTGGCGTTAGTTACGCTAAAGATGGTCATTCATGTCCCCCCGGACAGGGCCGCGACGCGGCAAAGGCTGAAGCGGCCGGAGCCGCGTGAAGGATGGAAAAAGACGGGCCAACGCCCAAGGTGTCGCCCACCGGCAGGCAAACGGCACGGTGCCGGATGCCTGGTCCTGGCAATGCGATGATCTGTTCTACGCCACCCCCGCGACGTTCATGAGTGCGGCTAGACGGGACAAGGTTAATGAGACGACACCTAAGCGCCGAGCCGTTTAGGCCTTACGACCAGCCGCGGGAACTAAACTGTTCAATACGCAGTCTTTTGGAACGCCAACGTGGTGACTGTCCGACCCAGAATGTAGAGGTCGAGCAACACCGACCAATTCTCGATATAATAAAGATCATGCTCAAGCCGTTTGAGCAATTTCTCTTCGGTGTCCGTTTCGCCTCGCCAGCCGTGGACCTGCGCCCACCCGGTCATGCCCGGTTTGACCTTGTGGCGCGCCGCATAGTGGGAGACCACATCCGAGAATACGCGGTCGCCGGCCTTGGTCGACGGCGCGTGGGGGCGAGGCCCGACCAGCGACATCTCGCCGGTTAGCACATTCAACAGCTGCGGCAACTCATCGAGGCTGGTGCGGCGCAGGACGCGGCCCACGCGGGTGATGCGATCGTCGTCCTTTCGCGCCTGGGTGATCCCGTCCGCCTCGCACCGTTCTGCACGCATCGATCGGAACTTCCAAATCCGGAAGCGCTGATTGTTGAAGCCTTCGCGATCCTGCCGGAAAAAGACGGGGCCCGGGCTGTCGAGCTTGATCGCGATCGCGACGATTGCGAACAGCGGCAGCACGAAGACGAGGCCTAGCGTCGTGAGCACGACATCCTCGATCCGTTTGACGATCTGATCGAAGCCGGAGATCGGGCGTTCGAACAACGTCATCACCGGCAAATCACCGAGCAGGACCACCGGCCGCTGCGAGAAAGCGAAGGTGGCGAGATCGGGCGCGAGGCGAATACGCACCGGCGTGATCGCCAGCTCCGCCACTACTTCCTGCAATCGCTTCTCGGCCGACCAGGGCAAGGCGACGATCACCTGGTCGATCCCGCCCCGGCGAATATGATCGATCAGGTCTGTAAGATTGCCGTAGAGCGGCAGGAGCACTTCCCGTTCGGGAAGCCGCTCGGGGAGTCGGTCGTCGAAAAAGCCGACCAGATCGATCGTCAACTTATCATTGCCGAGGATGTATTTGGCGAGCCGATCGCCTTGCGAGCCGGCGCCGAAGATGGCGACGCGGTGATTGAACACGCCTCGTTGTTTCAGGCGGCGCATCCACAGCGTGCCGAGGGCGCGTGTGCCCAGCAAGGCGGCAGCACCGGTCATGAACCAGGTCAAGGCCCAACCGCGCGAGAAATCCTCGGATACCTTGAGCAGGAAGCCGAGGGTCATCAGGAACATGCCCGTCGAGAGCCAGGCGGTCATCACCCGGGTCCAGCCTGTCCGCACCGAGAATCGGGTATCGATATCGTAGCAGCCGGTCACTTCGGCAAGCGCCGCGTAGAATAGGCACGCGATCAGCGCCGCGTTGCCATAAGCCCCTTCCATACCGCGTGGGATCAACTCCAGCGCGATCGCAGCCGCGATCCACGCGGTCGCGCCCACAGCCAGCATTTCGATCGCCCGGAGGCCCAGGATGCCGACCTCGAGCAGCACCGGCGAACGCGAAGGCCCCGGACGGGCAAGCCCCTTCGAAGCGCTCGTGTCGGCAGTGATGGCCGGGTCCTGCAGCATCTATCCTCTGTCTTCCGCCAGTCGTCGCGTTGAGCGCCTGTACCTTCAGGCGACGCCCGTCAGCTGACGGGACTTGGCGGTGGTGACGAGTGCCGGACGATAGGATGGCGGCACCGCCTGCATCAGGTCAGCGGCGAAGCGTGCGTTGAGTGCGAACGCTTCCTTCTCGTCCATGACGGTGTTCGAAATGCGGACGAGGACACCGTCGGGGATGATCCCGGCGAGAGCCGTGCGGAAACGCATTCGCCGCTGCTCCTCATTGTCGATCGGCATATATTCGCCGATCCGTGTCCAATAGCTGATCCGCTCTTCGCGACCCGGAGTGCGGGCGACCAGATTGCGGCCGGGCAGGACCACGCCGTTAGCGAGGGTAATGGAGGTGGGACGGCTTTCCGTTACTTCAAAGCCGAATGCAGGATAGCACACCTCAGGGCGGTGCAGCTGCAAGGTGTCGCTCTGTGTATTTCCGTAAGCAATGAGCAGCATGACCAGGTTGTCGCCGGGTCCGGAATACACGCGCGTGACCGTCTGGCTGTAGAGCTTGGCAGCGAGTCCGTCCTCGCTCTGGGGCGCGATCACCCCCTCGCTCTCATGTGTCTTCCAGACGCCGAAGGCCTTGGGAATGCCATTTTCCAGCTGCTGTTCGTTGAGCAGCGCCACGCGCTTTTTTGGGCGCATGGCCTCAGCCGCGGCAGCGGTAGCCAGACAGGCGCCGCCGATGATCAATTCGCGTCGGTTGATCATGCCGATTTCCTCGTCAGCAATTTGCGCACGGGCGTCATCAGCCCATCGACCAGGAAAATGCCGATGAGCGCTGTCGCGAACATCACCAGCCCTGCGGTCGAATGGAGAAAGCCCTGCGCGGCGGCATTGCCCATATGATAAGTGATCAGCACCAGGATGATCACCCGCACCAGATTGGCGAGCAGCGCCACCGGGATGATCCAGCACATCAGGAACAGCGCATAGCGCCACGAGGCGTTGTGCAGAATGTAGATGTAGAAAAGGCTGATCGCGGTGAGGCTGATCAACGAGTTCAAGCCCGCGCAGGCATCTTCCACCAGCAGCTGATATTGAGCGACATAGAGCGTTACGCCCTCACGCACGATCGGATAGCCTGCCTTGCCGAGCAGCCAGGTGGCGCTCACCGAGACATATTCCTTCATGGGCGAGGTGAGCGTGGTCACCACCCAACCGGGCATCGGCACCACGAATGCCATATAAAGCATCGGGAACCACATGCGCTTCACAGCTTCGAGGCCGAACCAGCCATAGAATATCGCGATGAACACGCCGCCGAGCGCGATGGCCTCTGTGGCCAAGAAGCCAAAGGCGCGGCTGAAGGCGTAAAGCAGGAGCGAAGGTATCAGCACCGCCAGTGTGATCGGCCAGCCGCCGGGCTGCTGGATGCTGAGCAACTCCTTCCAGCGCCGCGCGAACAACCAGATGCCGGTCGCCAGCACGATCGGCCCGTGGACTCCTGCGTCGCCGGTCCAGGACTCGGTCGCGATGCCGATCATCGTCGGCACCATCAAGATTGCCGCGCCGGCAACCAACGGCCAGTGGCGGACGAGCATCTGCAGCATGGGTGGCTGCGGCCGCAAGGCGCGCGCGGGCATTTCCATCAGAAGTCGTTCAAGATCGAGCCGACCACGACCGACCGGTCGGCGCGGAGCTGCTTGGCCAGCGTCTTCACGTCTTCAAGGTAGCTCTTGTGCTTGCGCGACACGATCAGGCTGAAGCCTGCCATGGTCGCCACACGCTGACTGTCCGAGCAGATATTGGCTGGCGGTGTGTCGAAGATCGTCAGATCATATTCGCGGAGCAGTTGATCGACCAGGCCACGGAATCGGGCTCCGGACAGCAGCTCCTGCGGATTGGACGGAACGTCGCCGCCCCCGATTACCGCCAGGTTCGGCATCGATTCGGTATCGACGATCTCCGCCATGGTGACGCCGTCATCGGCCAGGTAGTCGGCGAGGCCTGGCATGGAGAGCGGCAGGCTGCAGAGATCGGCGATCATCGGATCGCGCAGGTTGGCGTCGACGATCGCGGTGCGCACACCCGCCTGAGCCATGGAAACCGCCAGGTTCAGCGCGACATAGGTGCACCCCGCTTCCGCTGCCGCGGCGCAGACCGCGAGCGAACGCCGGCCCTCGCGCAGATGCTGCGCCGCAAGACGTGTCCGCAGCGCGCGGATCGCCTCCGCTTCCAGCCCTTGGGGATCGTTGATCATCACCGACTCGATAGCCGGCGCGGCGGCCGGTAGAGGGTCGACGCGCTCCAGTGCGCGCGCCGGTGCGCTCGCCTCCTGCTCCATTTCGTGGAGCGCCATTTTCATGCTCATGCCGTCAAGCCTCCGCCGCGAGCGCGCGGCGCCGGCGGGCGCCCTCGCGGTCGATTAGACGCCGCCCCCAGGCGACAATGAAATTGTCCTCGCGCGGTTGGCCGACCACGGCGAGCACCGGCGCGCCGGTCGCATACTCGAGATCGTCCTCGCTCCGCACGCGCCGGGCGAGCAGCTCGACAAGCAGTGCAAGCAGGACGCCCAGCATCAGACCGAGGGCAATCGCCCCGCCGATGACCAGCGGCTTGTTGGGCCAGACCGGCTCGTCCGGCAGGTTGGTGTTGCCGAGCGGCTGGAGCGGCGTTTCACCCATGGCCTGCGCCTTGGCTTCCTCAGCCTTCGACGAAAGCTTCTGATACTGGTCGCGCTTCACGGCGATGTCCGACTGCATCTGGTTCAGCCGGTCGATCTTGTCGGCCTGTGCCAGCACGCGCGCCTTCTGCGCCTGATAGGCACCCTCGATGTCCGCCCGGCTGCTGCCGCCGATGACCGAGCCGGAGGAGCGTCGCTGTTCCGATTCCAGCGCGGCCAGCTGCCGCTGCATGGCCTGGAGCTGCGGGTGGTTGGGCCCAAGCGTCTGCTGCGCCGAAGCGACCTGCTGGCGCAGCGTCGCGAGAGCAGGGTTCATCGGCGTGCCGGGCGAGATCTGGGGCGCGGTGGGCGTCGCACTGGCGCTCGACAATGCCGTCAGTTTGGAGCTTTCCAGATCGATATTGCCGGCCTGCAACACGATGCCGTTCGCCTTGGCATAGGCGGTGCGCTCTTCCTCCGCCTTGGTGACTTCCGCCAGCGCGCGCCGCGCCTGCTCGTCGAACGATGCTGCGCTACGCTGCGCCGCAGTGACCTTCTGATCCCGATTCTGCTTCAAAAACGCCTCGCGCACTGCCTGGGCAATGCCTTGGGTCGAAGCGGGATCGTTGCCTCGATAGCTGATCTCGATGATGCTGCTGGTCTCGACGAAATTCGCCTCGGTATTGTCCACGATCCGCTGCGCCAGCCAATCGCGGATGTCGCCGCCCGGCCGGCCTGCCGCGTCGAATGCGGCCTGATAACTGGGATCGGCGGTCCAGCCGAGCTGATCAATGACTATGCCGGCGGTCTGCACGTCCTTGATCATCTTGATTTGGGTCGACACGTACGACGAGATCGCGCTCGTCGTCATCGGCCCGTTTCCAATCAAGTCGGATCGGCTGAGATCGATCAGCACGCGATTGCGCGATTCATACCGCTCCGGCAGCAGCTGCACGGTGATCGCCGCTGCAAGGAAGCAGGCGATCAGCGTCGCAAGAATGATCGCCTTTCGCGCCGCCAGGATGCGCAGGAACTGGGCGAGACTCATGGGTCCGTGTCCTTAGAAAAGCCGTTCGCCGACGACGATCACGTCGCCCGGCTTGACGACGGCGTCCATCTTCACCTTCGTCTCTTCGCCGTTGCGGAACAGTTTGATGCGCTTTGCAGAGCCCGAAGCATTGAAGCCGCCGCCACGAGCGACGGCCTTGCGGACGGTCATCTGGCCACCCCTGATCGGGTAAACGCCGGGTGCGTTGACCTGGCCGTACATGTAGAACAGTTCGGCTTCCGGAACGAAAATCTTGTCGCCGGGGCTTACCCAGGGATCGTCGTCGGGGCCGCCCGAAGCCAGTTTCGCGAAATCATAATTGCGCTGCTCGCCACTGGCGCGCGTCAGAGTGACGAAGTCGGCGCCTGTCTCGCGCAGGCCGCCGGAGCGGGCGATAATCTCGGACAGCCGATAATCACGGTCGACCGGCTGCAGGCCCGGCTGAGCGACCGCGCCGAGCAGAACGACATAGCGGCTGGCAAAGCTGGCAATTTCGATATTCACCACCGGCTTGGCGTAATAGCCGCCGCTGCGAAGCTTCTCGCCGATCTTGGGCGCCAGCGTCAGTGCCGTTTCGCCGGCGACCTTCTGCTCGCCGATAAAGGGCAGCTGGATCGTGCCATTGGCCTTGACGCGAGCGCGAGTGGCGAACTCGGGCTGCCCGAGCACGCTTACCTCGATTACGTCGTCGGCGCCGAGCAGATAGCCGGCCGTCAGGTCCCGTTCTTGCTTGGTTGCCGGAGCGGCGGGACGGGTCGGGCTGGTCTGCGCCTGCAGAGTGGTGCCCTGCGGCATCGCCGTCGGCGCCGGCGGCTGGGCCATCGCAGCGGTAGCCGCGATCATCAGCAGCGAACCCAGTAAACGCTTCACAATCTTCATCTTGTCCTCGCCCAGCTTCAGCGGCCGAGACGGTAGCTCACGCCCACCGTCACCGTCGAATTGGTGTAATTGAACCGCGGATCGTTGGATTTGCGGCCTTGTTGGCTGAATAGACCGTTTAGTCTTAACCGTCGATTGAGTTCATAAACCGCCCCGACATAGGCACGCGTGAACTTGTCCTTGTCCACGAACCTGAAGCCGATGCCCGGCGCCACCTGGACCTCGGTCCGGTAGTCGCGGATCTGGTGGGAACTGCCGAAGTTGAAGGCGAGCCGCGGGCTCATGCGGTAAGTACCGTTCAGGCTGTAGACTTCGGTTAGTGAATAGGTTGCGAACACCGTGTTCGAGAGATCGGCCGATCGGGTGGCGAGCAGGTCGACGCTCAGCCGGTCAGTCGGACGCAGGTTCAGATTGAGCGAGTAATTGTTGCCTCGGAAGCGCCGCGAGTTGATCGCCTTGGGATCGACCCAGCTATAGCCGACCGCAACGGCGCCCGAAATGCGCGAGCCGATGTTGCGCTCGAACCGCACGCCTGCGGAATAATTCTTCACACCATCAAGGTTGTCCGGATCGAACGCGCCGAACCCGCGTAGGCCGCCGAACACGTCACGGCCCAGATATTCGCCCTCGGCATAGCTTCCATAGACGGCAATCCGTCCAAGCGACGGCCGCTGATAGCCGAGTGAGAAGTCGACCGCGTCCTGATTCGAATCGTTCGGCCGGAAAAAGTCGGAGCTGTTGCGCACCTCGGAGTGCGTATAGCCGATGCTCGGCGACAATCCGATCGCGCCACCGCACTGCACGCGTCCGCCGATCGACTTGCGCTCCTCGACATTGTCGCGCACCCGCCGAAGATCGGGATCGATCGCCGGATCCACGACGAAGATGTCGCCCGCATTGGAGCGAAGCCGGGAATAGGACATGTTCGCGCTGGTCGAGCAGCTGCCCGCAACCGCGACATTGGCGCCGCCGTCGAGCGCGATGCGCTCGCGGTTCAGCTGCGAATTCTGCATGTGGAAATCATAGCCGAGCTGACCGCGCAGATAGGCCGAGTTACGCCCCAGCGGCAGGATGACATCCAGAAGCAGCGATGGCGTCAGTGAGAAATCGTCCTTGGACCGCCCGTTCAGCTGCGCGATGTCGCCGACGCCGAACACGTTGCTGTCATAGCTCGCCTCCAGCGACGCACGAATGCTGACCTGCCGGGCCGGCTCCCCGGCATTGACGCGCGGTGAGGCGCCAAAGCTGGAAGGGCGGGTTGCCGTCGTTTGCGCAAGGGCCGCTTCCGCCGCACCTGTGAGAAGCAGCACCAGCCAGCTTGTCTTCTTCAACGCTTCATCCCTCTTTTTTAGCAACGCCGGTTCCGCGCCTCGCGGCTATCGTTTTGCGTGGCGAGCCGCAATCGCCCGGCCATCGCGGCGGCACGAAACGGAACCGCCTGTGACGATTCGGAGACACTGGTTGGCTAGTTATTTACCTGTTTATAGCATCTAAACACCCGTTCGCGCATAGCTATCCATTGTGACACTGGGCCGCGCGCCGATTTACGGACTTTGTCTTCGGGCAAGTTCGATGTTAGCGGGACGGTCCTGATCGCACCGACTGGCGCACGAGGTAGCATGCAGACCATCTATGACTGGGTAACGGTGGCGATCTTCGCCGGGTTGATCGTGATTTTTTTGCAGCGGTCGGTCGGGGATGGCGAACCCCAGGATTCGATTCTCAGCTATCTGCCGCCGTCAATCGGCTGTGCGGTCGCCAATCAGGTCGGCAACGCTGCCCTGGAAGCTGAGCCGGACAATATGCTGTACCACATCCTCGCCGCCTTGGGGATCGGGGCGGTGCTGGCCTATACATTCTACGTCATCAAGCCGTTTCAGGGACAGGGCAAAAGCTGAAACCGCGGCAGTCGTGCCGAACTGATGATCTATGCGAGGTTGAAGCGTGGCGTTTTGGAATAGGATTGTCGGCTGGTTCCGTCGCGGCACCAAGCCTGCGGAGCAGGGTCGGCCGGATCGCGCCGAGTTGATGGAGCGGCGGCGTGCGCGTCAGGCGGCGCTAGAAGCGCGGGCAGCCGAGGCCCAGCCGGCACCGCCCGCGATCGACTCCAACTTCCCGACTTTCCGGTCGTCGGCGGTGGACCGTGGCATGAGCCGCGGCGAGACCTCCCGTCTTGCCAAGGCCCGCCTGACCTTGCGCGACGTGTTCACGCCAGCCCAGCCAGTCACGGAACGCAGCAAGTTCGCGGGCCGGCTCGCCGTGCTGGCGCGGCTGATCGAAATCCTCGAGGACCAGCGCAGCCACGTCGTGATCTATGGAGAGCGTGGAATCGGGAAAACCTCGCTCGTCCACATCCTGGCCGATATCGCTCGCGAGTCGCGCTACGTGGTGGTCTATGCGTCTTGCGGCGCGTTTTCGAGCTTCGAGGACATCTTCCGCGCGGTGCTGCGCGACATTCCGCAGCTCTACCTACGGGATACCGACCCCACCGCGCTAGGCGAAAACCCGGGAAGCGTGGCCGATCGCCTGAGCGATGGCTTCGACGCCCGGCAGCTTGGTGAGCTTCTGTCCCAGGTCACGGGCACGCGGGTGATCGTCATTTTGGACGAGTATGACCGGGCGGAGAGCGACCAGTTCCGACAGAGCGTCGCGGAGCTGATCAAAAATTTGTCCGACCGTGCGGCAAGCGTGCAGCTCGTGCTGGCCGGCGTCGCATCCAATCTGCAGCAGCTGATCGGCTACATCCCCTCGATCCGGCGCAACATCATCGGCCTGCCGATGCCGCGCCTGTCGAGCGAGGAAGTGCGCTCGCTAATTCGAATCGGCGAAAAGAGCGCCGGCGTCGCCTTCGACGAGGATGCGGCAAAGGCGATCGAGGCCCTGTCCAACGGCTCGCCCTATCTGGTGCGGCTGGTCAGCCACCACTCCTCGATGATCGCTCTTGATGCCGAGCGGATGCGCATCGAACTTTCAGACGTCTGGGCTGCGCTCGAAAAAGTCGTCGATGAAGCCGCCAGCCGAATCGATCCACGCCTCCTCTCGGCAGTCGAGCCATTCCTGCAGCCGCAGCACCGCGCCGTGATCCATGCCGCCGCCCGCGCCGCGAGCACGCCCGATGGCTGGTTCTCGCCTGAGGATGCGTTGTCGCTGTGCGAAAACTGCCCGCCCGAGCGGATGCTCAAGGAGCTGAACGAGCTTACGCTTGCGGGCGTGACCGAGCGGGCGGCCGAAAGCGAGGGTGCGCGGTACCGCTTCCGTGAGGAGCCGCTGCCCACTTACCTGTGGATGCGGGTCGCGCGCGACAGCCTCGACTTGGACACGGTCACGCCGCCCACGCGGTCAGTCGCGTCCTGAGATAGTCTGAAAGCGGCGTCAGGTCGGTCGTCGCCAGTACCGGCGGCTTGGCCCGGGACCGCTCGATGCACTCGTGCAGTTCGTTCGCCTCGAGTGCAACTTCGAGCAGTCCGCGCGCGGCGAAGGCGGCGGTAATCTCCTCCTGGTGATCGTCATAATGCTCGCCGAGTGAAAAGCGGCGCGGCATGGCGATAGTCCGGCAACCGGCGCGGAGCGCGGTGATCAGCGATCCCGTCCCGCCGTGACAGACGACGAACGCCGCATCCTTGAGGATCGCCTGTACTTGGTCGAACGGAATGGAACGGTGCACCTCCACCCCTTCCGGCACATTCGAGGGTAGCTGGACATCGCCCACTTGCAGGATCACGCGTTCCGGCAGGCGACCGCTGCGCTTCAGGTCCAGAACCGCATCCACCAGCCGCGGAAAGCCGAGAGTTGCGCCGACAGTGGCGAACAGCAGAGGCTGTTTGGGTGGTGCGTCGCCCTCCAGCCGCCGAAAGGGGTCGAACAGCGTGGTGTCTGGCCAGTGCTCCTTCAGCGCCGGTGACTGGACGATCGTCTCGGTCGTGAACCGCTTGAGCCCACGAGCGAACTTGGATGGGGCATCGAAGCGCGCAAAGGTTTCGATCAAGACCAGCTTCGCGCCGAGCGCACGGGCGCCGAGCGCGGTCCAGAACATCGCGCCGGCGCCGGTGGTGATCACCGCGTCGGGCCGCTCCTGCAGCACGATCCGCGCCGACTGGGTGGCATTCCGGGCCGCGCCCTTCACCAGCTCTGCGCGGCGCCCGAGGGCCGCCTGGCCGATCGCATAATGATCGACGAAGCGCACCGGATGCTTCTCGGCGAGACTGCGTCCCAACGCCGTATCTTCAGTGACGAAGAAATAGTCGTGCTCGCGCCAGGCCGGTTCCAAGTCGAGCAGTTGCCGGACGTGGCCGCCGCCCGATGCCGCAAGGCAAAGCTTCAACCTGTTCTTCGTCACTCTGCCTCCGGTTCTTGCCACGGGCTTAACGCTATTTTCGGTTCCGCAGGCTCATTTGCCTGCTAAGAGAGCCGCGTCAAATCGATGGCGCGCGGCGCCCACGGGGAGTGATCTATGCGGAAAATCTTTACGGCGGCGTTGATGGCAGGAACCGCGCTGCTGGTCAGCGGCTGCGGCGACAAGGAAGGCGGCGAGCTCGAAAAAGGCCAGGTCGTCGCGACCGTCAATGGCAAGGACATTACCGTTCACGAGATGAACGCCGAACTGCAAGGCGTGCAGCTGCCCCCGAACATCACGCCCGATCAGCGCAAGCAGGTCGAACAGCAGGCGCTGCAGCAGGTCGTCAACCGCCGCATCCTTGCCGACATTGCGCGCGAGCGCGGTCTGGACAAGACGCCGATGTTCCTGCTCCAGGAACGCAAGGCGGAGGAAGGCATCCTCGTCCAGATGCTGCAACGGCAGATGAGCTCGGCCGTCAAGCAGCCGCCCCAGAACGAGGTCGCCACCTTCATGGCGCAGAATCCGGACCTGTTCGCGGAACGCAAGATCTTCACGGTCGACCAGATTCAGTTCCAGACGCCGCGCGATCCGAACCTGCTGCGCAAGTATCAGCCGCTCAAGACCATGGCCGAAGTCGAGGCCATGTTGAAGCAGGATGGTATCCAGTACCGCCGCGCGCCGGCGACCCTCGACGTCGCTCGCGCCAATCCTGAACTGGTCACCCAGGTGCTGAAGATGAACCGCGAGGACATCTTCATTATTCCGGCCGGTCAGGTCATGGTCGCCAACAAGATCACCGACACGAAGGTGCAGCCACTCACTGGCAACGAAGCGCAGCAGCTCGCCACCGGCATGCTGCAGCAGCGCAAGTTCAACGACCTGATCAAATCGGATCTCGAGCCCAAGGTGAAAAAAGCCGAGGGTGAAGTGAAATATCAGGCCGGTTTCGCGCCGCCCAAAAAGCCAGCGGCTGCAGGTGCTGCTCCAGGCGCGACCAAATAAGCATCAAGGGGCGGCTGCGGCCGCCCCTTCGTTATTCAGGCGCCTCCGCCTGCATACGGCGTCGCGTCCCACAGCTTCCACCAGAGCAGCTTGCCCAGACCGCCGCTTGCCCGCATGGCCTCCCCGCGCCAGCCAGGTTTGCCGATCGCGCGCAAAGCTAGCGAGCAGCCGCCGTGCAGCCCATATTGCGCGGCGCCGACCCCCATCCAGAGCGCTGCCTTCGCCCAGCCCTTGGGGCCGCCAGCGCCCCGCATCATGATGATGCGCTGCTGGCCGTGCCGGAACTTGCGGCTGCTCACATAGGCGAGGGTCGACCGGTCCGCGGGTATCTGCTCTTCGACGACGGCGGCCGGGTTCCAGTGCAGCTTGAGACCGCGCTCGACGAGCGAACGCACCAACCAGACATCCTCGCCGCCGGTGCCGTTAAGCTTTGCGGAAAAGGGCTCCGCATCGGTGAAGCATTGCGCCTTGCAGAAAAGCGAGTTGCCCGTGCCGACATGTATCCAGCGGTCCGACACATCGGCGTCTTGCGGCCGCCTGAGGTCGCGCGTGTAGAGATCGTTGAGCAATGCCTGGAGCCCCGGCGCTACTTCGCCGAGATAGCGTGGCACCACCATCCCGAAGCTCGCCGCCACGCCTCGCTCGACATGATGCAGCAACGCCGCAATCCAGCCAGGTCTCGCCACTTCATCGTCGTCAATGAAGGCGAGATAGGCGCCCGTGGAGTCCCGCACTGCCCGATTGCGCGCCTGCACCACCCCCGGTTGCGGCTCGTGCGCGTAACGGAAGTCTGCCCGGCCATAGCTCTCGACCGTTCCTTTTGCGCTCGCACCCGGATCATTGTCGACGACCAGCAGCTCGACGCCGCCGACCAGCTGCGGTAGCAGCGAGTCGAGGCACTCGCGCAGCATGTCAGGCCGTCGGTAGGTCGGGATGCCGATGCTCAATTTCATCGAATACGGCCTGTTTCCGCAGCGTCGAGGAAAGCCACGATGTCGGGGCTCTGCAGCATCGGCGCAGCGCGGCGAATCCGGTCGTCGGGCCAGTCCCACCAGCGTATCGCCAGCAGCCGCACCACCACGTCATCTGCGAAACGTGTGCGGATCGGCTTGGCGGGGTTGCCGCCGACGATGGTGTAAGGCGGCACGTTCTTCGCCACGAGTGCGCGGGCACCGACCACGGCGCCATCGCCAATCGTCACTCCCGACATGATCATCGCCTCGCGCCCGATCCAGACGTCGTTGCCGATTACCACGTCGCCACGGCTCCTGGGCTGCTCTCGATGCTCATGCTCGCGCCACAGCGCGCCAAAGGGATAGGTCGTCACCCATTTCGGATGATGCTCACCGCCTAGGAAGATCGCAACGTCCGCCGCGATCGAACAATAGGCGCCGATCTTGAGCGTGCCGTCGTTCGGGTAGCTGAACACACGCGGCCGGCCGTAGGTGCCGCGCCCGATCTCAAACTGCGGGAACAGCCCGGCGGTAAGGTCGAGTGGCGGTTCCTGCCCGCGCCACTTGGCGAGCTTGACCTTCAGCCTTCGCGCCAGGCTCGGCATCAGGCGGCAATGTCCTGTCCAGCGTCGGCGTTGACGCTGAGGAAGTCGACCTTGAATTGCCCCGGCACAATATCGCGCGCGAACACCTCTTCGACCGGCTCGAACCCGAGTGTCGTCAGCACCTTGTGCGCCGCCGCGTTGCGGTCAGTGCGCTTGAAGTTGACGGTGACGCGCCCGACCGGTGCATGGCCCGCGCCTTCTGCTAGGTACCAGAACAGCGCCTGCTCGACGAACTTCCCCTGCACCCTGCAGGACAGCATGAAATCCTCGATGAGGAGCGTGTCTTCGGTCCAGCTCGCCAGACAGAAACCCACTGTGCCGTAGCTGCCAAAGCGGTCGCTCACATCGACGACGAACCGCTCCCGCTCCTTGTCGCGCAGGATCTCCGCGATCGCGTCACGGCCATATTTGCGGCCGGAAAAATTGAGCTGATTGGTCCGTTGGACCAGCTCGGCGATGCGGTCGAAGTCCGAAGGCTGGTCCGGACGGATGCTGACGCGTATTCCGCAACTCTTCAGGAAGCCGGTGTAATCTTCGAAGCTCTGCGCGGCGACCTCGCGAGCTGCTGCCTCCTTGTACATCTGACGTCGCTGCTTCGATTCAGGCGTCACCGCGCCCTGCAGCCGGGGATGATCGAGCAGTGTCGGAATCGCCGTGTCCGGCAGCACCTCGACCATCGGTAGCACCTGGCTCACTTCCGCGCGCTCGAACGGATTGTCGTCGACGAAGATGAACGTATCGATGCCGATATCCAGCGCCGCCGCGATCTTGCGCAGCCCTTCCGACTTGGGATCCCAGCCGATCTGCGGGTGGAGGAGATAGTCGTCGAGCCCAAAACTCTTCAGCTGCGCGTAGGCGTCGTCTGCGGCGTTCTTGCTGAAGATGGAGATCAGGATGCCACGCTCGTCCAGCCGCCTGAACAGCTCGGCGATTTCGGCGCGTATCTCGACGGCGCCTTCGAGCAAAATGCCTTTCCAAAGGGTGTTATCCAGGTCGAACACCACGCATTTGGCGTTTGGCCGTGCCTTGGCGGCCTTGTCGAACTTGGGTGCTTCCGTCTCCGGCAGCCATACCAGGTCAAGCCGGCCGAAGGCGAGGTGCGCCGTCTCGTCGCCGTCGACGGTCAAGCCCAGCAAAAAGGGCAAGCCCGAGCCGAGAATACTCTGAAACTCAGCCGTCGGCAGGGAGAAGCGGTTAGGCCCCGGCTGCACGTCGATCGCGGTTCGAAAGGGCCGAGGTTGTTGCTCGATCGGGATGGCCCGCGTCAGCCGCGCCTGGTCGATATTAACCGTCAGGATCAGCTTCACCGGGTGCGCCGCCGGATTGTAGATGTCGGCGATGAAGGCGTTGGGCAGCGGCCCGTCCTTGTCTTGACGCTGCAGCCGATCGTTGAGCTTCTTGTGCAGCGTCTCGCCGACTGTGGCCCAGCGGGCGTCACCGGTCAGCTTGGACATGGCGAGGCCCAGCCCATGCACCGGCCTCGCCGCCCAGCCAATGAGCCTCTCCGCCCGTCTCGCGCGCTCAATCGGCAGCGGGGTGGCATTGCCTTGCGCTTCCAGCTTGCCCCAGCGCTTGAACTTGATCTCGGCGATCGGCGGCTTACCGGGGCGAGGCACCGCGACAATCCCATTGTCGAAGCGCCGGCATTTGCCGAGCGGCGTCGGGTCGTAGAGGTCGCAGGTCGCGTAGCAGCTCGGCGCCGCGCACTCGACGCAATGCTCGGTCCACGCGAGCAGCGCCTGCGCCTTCGCGTCCGGCTCAGGCAGCGAGTCCAGCGCATCAGAGGCGATGCCGGCCTTCGCGGCCTTCAGCGATTCGAACTGGAACATCGCCTCTCCCTAGCGGAATCGCTTGAAGGTCATGGCAAGATTCTGCCGCAGCCGTCGCGCGGGACGTTTGCTGTCCGCGATCGCGCGCCGCACCGATCCGCGGGTCCAGCTGCGCACGTAGGAAAAGCGCGGCTGCAGCCAGGCATCGGCGTCGGCAAGTGCTGCGTCACTGGTGAAAAGGCTGCGGAACACCGCCGCGTCTTTCAGCACGCGCCGGCCATAGGAACCAAAGGGGATGGCGGCGGCAGCAACCGGCACGCCGACCGCCTGTTCGATCCGATCCTTCGCCTCGGCGATTTCCTGCCGCATCACGTGAGGCGATGCGCGCCGCCAATCAGTGTGCGACCAGCCATGACTGCCAATCTCCATGCCCGCCGCGACCAGCTCGCGCGGCTCCGCCTTGTCCAGATATCCCTGCTGCCCGATCCGACCCGCGCAGGGGAAGAAGATCGCCCGCATGCTGCGATCGGCAAGCGGCTTCAATCCGATGTCAAAGTCGCTCAGATTGCCGTCGTCAAAAGTGATCAACGGCTCGAGCTCCTGTGCTGCCGCTGCCTCGCGCGTCTCGTCGAGCAGGTCGGCGTAAAGGGCAGGATCGGCGCACCAGACATTTGCCTCCCCCGCATCGACGTGCGGGGGCAATGCTCCGAGGCCATGAAAGTTGATGATCACGCGCTTCAATGCTTGCCCTTTGCCTCCGCCGATAGGCGCGTTCTCCTACGGAAGCTCTAATAGGCGCTGCGCTCGTTCAAAAAAAGGTCAGGCCACCAGCGGAAAGCGGAGCAGCCGGTCAGCCAGGGGCACCAGCGCCTCCGCCTTGCGCCCAACTGCGCGGATGATCTCCGGATGCTGCGCGTCGAGTCCGCCGGTTAAGGCACCGAAGGCGGGCAGGATCAGCTTGCTTGCTGTCAGCACGAAACATCGCCGCGCGACATTGCGGCCACGGTGGTTCAGCCGGAGCTTGGGGTGGAAATGCCCTGACAGTTCCGGTCGCAGTTCCCTCGCTTCCGCTTCGTGCCGGAGCACCAGGCCATCGACTTCTGCCTCAACCGCGATCTCGCCGCCGCAATGATCGACCAGTGCCGCATCGTGGTTGCCGGTAATCCACACGAAACATGTAGCGCCGGTCAGGTCCGTCAGCATCCTCCGCGCTTCTGTTGGCAGCCGCTCGCAACCTTCGCTGTCGTGAAAGCTGTCGCCGAGACACCAGATTTCCCGCGCCTCGGTCGAACGCACCAGCGCCGTCAATTCTGTCAGGGTCGCCTGCGAGTCATAAGGCGGCAGCATCTGCCCGCTCTTGGCTGCGAACCAGCTCGCCTTCTCCAGATGCAGATCGGCGACGATCAACGCCCGGCGCGCCGGCCAGAACAGGGCACCCGCCTTCAGCGCGATCAGCTCATGGCCAGCGAACGAAAAGGGAACCATGGCGTGCCCGTAACAGAGTTTGCGAGCCTGTCGAGCTACTTGGCCGCTCGCGCCTGCGCCTGTTCCAAGACGCGCAGCAGATTGCCGCTCCAGATCTTCTCGACGTCCGCATCCGAATAGCCGGCCGTCTTCAGCGCCGCCGTGATGCGCGGCAGGCCGCTCACATCGGGCATGGAGATCAGGCCGCCGCCGCCGTCCCAGTCCATGCCGATGCCGACATGATTTGGCCCGACCAGCTTCAGCACATGAAGCAGGCTCTGCATGTACCGCTCGAAGGTCACTGGGTTGCCCGGTCCCGTCCGCTCAAGGTCGGCATGCACGGTGCCCATTTCCCGCTGCTCGCGCGGGCTCGCTGTCTCCATCCTCTCGGCACCGACCTGATCCCGCTCAGGCCGGCCATCCATCTTGGCGAGGAACACCGAGTTGACGAAGATCACGCCGCCCTTAGCCGCCAACAGCTTGATCCGCGCATCGTCCAGGTTGCGCGGGTGCTCGAACAGCGCCTTGGGCCCCGAGTGTGACAGCACGACGGGCGCGGCCGACAGTTCTAGAACCTGGTCGAACGCCTCGTCCGACGCGTGGCTCAGGTCGATCACGATGCCGAGCCGATTGGCCTCTTTCACCCACTCGCGGCCGAGCGGGCTGAGACCGCCCCAAGTCCGCTTGCCCTTGTTTGCGGCGTCGGCAAACTGGTTGTCACCGTTGTGAACCGGCCCGGCCATGCGCACACCAGTCTCGTGGAAGTCCTTGAGCGTCGCGGTCGTCGGCCCCAGGGGATAGCTGTTCTCGATGGATTGGAAGACGATGCGCTTGCCGCTCTTCGCGATCCGTCGCGCATCGGCGGCGGTGTAGGCTAAATCCATCGCGCGCGCATTCTCCCGCACCATCGCGCGGATCCACGCGGCGCGGCGCCATGCATGGTCCTTGGCCGCGGCATAGCCTTCCGGCGTCAGCGGCCCCTGTTCAGTGTAGATGACGAAAAACCCCCCATCGAGTCCGCCCTGCTTCATGCGCGGCAGATCGACCTGCGTGATCGTCTCCTCGAACCGGTGAGGCTGGGCAAAGCTCCAACCCGGTCGACCCAGGTTCACCGGTGTGTCGAGATGCGTATCGAGCACGATGATCCGCTCGTGAAGCGAAGGCCCGGCGGCGAGAGCTAAGGCGATAAGCAGTGACATTCCAACTCCGTCATTCCCGCGAAAGCGGGAACCTAGGAGTCGCGCATTGCGTCCGAAAAGAAAAGCTGGGTTCCCGCTTTCGCGGGAATGAATTAAAAAGCTATCAGCGGCTCGCCACCAGCACTCGGCTGGTCAGCCCCGCCCCCCCCGGCAAAATGAACCGCACCTGCTTGTTCGCGAAATCGACCGACACCCGGTCGAATAGCCGCAGCGCATCCATGCCGAGCAGCAGCGCCGGCTGGTTCGCCAGCCCAAAGCGCTTGAAGGGCTCGGCATCCGTGAAGGCGACCGGGATGTTGTTGAAGTCCGCGCCGCCGATCTGGATGCGATCGACATTAGCGAATTGCGCCGGAATCGAATGGCCGGTTACCCCGCTGAGCATCACCGCCTGCAGTGCGCCGATCTTCTTGCGCTTTTGCAGCCGGTTCAGCAGCGCCATATTGCCGATGCTCGTCTGCGCGCCCGTATCGACGATTACCCGCACGCGCTCGCCCAAAAAGCGTGCGTCGACGAGGATCAGCTGGCCGAATTTGCTGCGCGCGGACACGACGATCGTATCTGGATCGGCGTCTTCCACCCGGCGCGAAGGCGTGACTCGCATTTCGTTCTTCTTGAAGTCGATCGTCACGCGACGACTTTTCAGCGAATCGATGCCGAGCATGCCGGGCGCGCCGATATGTGCCTGGTCGAGCGCCGGCGCCTCGATATCGGTCACTCTTGTGCCCGACAGCTCCAGATGCGGTACGAGAACGGTGTTCACCTTACCGGAGCCGGTAACGGTAATCAGGTTCCGCACCGGCCCTTTTGCGAGGTTCAACCGGTCGGCGAGTTGGCGCGAGATGACGGTGCGCTCGGCGCCGGTATCGATCACGAACGGAAACGGCGCGCTGTCGTGCACCCGGACCTGCACGGTCATGCGCTTGGATCCGTCGGCGCCGATGGCGACGGCCGAGATTTCCTCCGGCGGCACTGTCGGCGGAGTCATCGCCACCGCTAGGATCAGGCTCAACATGTCGCGCACTCCTTTGCCGGGAGGCTACGCTCGTTACAGCCCCGCTTCAATCCGTCGCCATCGCTTCGGCAACCAGCGCTTCCGCTTCGATCAACAACGAGTCCTCGGCGCTTGCCTGGCTCACCCGTTCGCGGCCGATCAGCACCAGCACGGGCACCGCGAGCGGGCTCACGCGGGGCAGGTCGATGTGCAGCATCGTGGCGTTCGCGCGGTCGAGCAGCCGCGCGAGTCGGCCGACATCGGTCATCTTGGCGCGCGCATCGTCCCACGCCGCGCGCAGCAGCAGATGGTCGGGCTCGTAGCGGCGCAGCACGTCGTAGATCAGATCGGTCGAAAAACTGACCTGCTTGCCGGTCTTGCGCTTACCCGGATGTTGGCGCTCGACCAGGCCGCCGATCACCGCCACTTCGCGAAACGCCCGCTTGAGCAGCGACGATTGCTGCACCCAATCCACGAATTCGTGCTCGAGAATGTCGGGCGAAAAGAGCGGCCGCGGGTCGGCGACGGGCTCGAGGCTGTAGGTGGCGATCGCATAGTCCGACGCGACGAAGCCGAGCGGTTTCAGCCCGAGCGTCTCCATCCGCTTGGTGACCAGCATGCCGAGGGCCTGGTGCGCGTTCCACCCTTCGAAGCTGTACACGACCATGTGGTGACGCTTTTCGCGCTCGAACGTCTCAATCAGCAGCTGGTCGGGCGCGGGCAAGGCAGAGCGCCGCGCCTGCATTTCCAGCCATTCCCGCACGTCATCGGGAAAGCGTGGCCATTCGTCCGGCGAGGCCAGGAACGCGCGTACCCGGTCAGCGAGATTGGTCGAAATCGGCATGCGGGCACCGCCATAAGTCGGGATGCGCGCCGGTTTGGACGTGGCTTTGACGAAGAGGTCCTCGACATCCATCCGCTCGACCTCGAGCACGAGGCCGGCGAAGAAGAAGGTGTCGCCGGGGCTGAGCGTGGCGCCGAAGCTCTCCTCCACCTTCCCGACCGTGCGCCCGTTCTTGAAGCGCACGTTCAGCATCGTCGCCTCGACGATGATGCCGGCGTTGAGCCGGTGCTGCGTCACGAACTTGGGGTGGGTGACGCGCCACAGCCCGTCCGGGCCCTTGGTCAGGCGCTTGAACCGCTCATAGGCCTTGAGCGCATAACCGCCCGACTCGATATAGCTGAGCACCTGCCCGAACCGCTCGTCGGTCAGCGCGGAATAGGGTAGGGCGGACCGCAGCTCGTCCAGCAGTCCGCCTTCTTCGAACGGTGCGGCACAGGCGCAGGCCATGATATGCTGGGCAAGCACGTCGAGCGCGCCCTGCCGGAACACCTCATGGTCCAGTTCGCCCTGTTCGACGGCATCCAGCGCCGCCCGCGCCTCCAGATATTCGAAGCGGTTGCCGGGCACGACAATCGCCTCGGACGACTCGTCCATCCGGTGATTGGCCCGGCCGGTCCGCTGCAGCAGCCGCGAGGCGCCTTTGGGCGCACCCATCTGGATGACGCAATCGACATCGCCCCAATCGACGCCGAGATCGAGCGAGGCGGTCGCGACCAGCGCCCTCAAACGACCCTCAGCCATCGCCAGCTCGACCTTGCGCCGCGCTTCACGCGACAGCGAACCGTGATGGATGCCGATCGGCAGCTTCAGTTCGTTGACTGTCCACAGATCCTGGAAGATCAGCTCGGCCAGGCTGCGCGTGTTGCAGAAGACGATGGTGGTGCGGTGCGTCTCGATTTCCGCCATCACCTGCGCGGCGGCATAGCGTCCGGAATGGCCGGCCCAGGGAATGCGGTCCTGCGGGATCAGGATCGAGATGTTTGGATCGGCGCCCGGCTCTCCCTGGACCAGCGTAACGGTGTTGATGTCGCCGTCCGGCGCCAGCCAGGCGCGATACTCATCCGCGTCGGCGACCGTCGCGGACAGCGCCACTCGCCGCAGCTCGGGTGCGATCCGTTGCAGCCGCGCCATGCAGAGCGACAGCAGGTCGCCGCGCTTTCCGGTCGCGAAGGCGTGCACTTCGTCCACCACGATCGTGCGCAGATTCGCGAACATCGTGAAGCTATCGGGATAGGAGAGCAGCAGGCTAAGCGATTCCGGGGTTGTCAGTAGCATCTGCGGCGGGCGCACCCGCTGTCGAGCCTTGCGGTCGGACGGCGTGTCCCCGCTCCGCGTCTCCACACGGATATCGAGTCCCATTTCCTCTACTGGTGTGAGCAGGTTCCGCTGCACGTCGACCGCCAGCGCCTTCAGCGGCGAGACGTAGAGGGTGTGCAACGTGTCGGTAGGGTTCTGGATCAGCTCGACCAGGCTCGGCAGGAACCCCGCCAGCGTCTTGCCCGCCCCAGTAGCGGCAACGAGCAGCCGGTGCTCCCCGCGGCGCGCGACCTCGAGCATATCCAACTGATGCCGTCGCGGCGCCCACCCCTTGCCCGCGAACCAGGCGGCAAGTTGAACAGGGAGTTGCTCATTCATCAACCATCACCCCGGCGAAGGCCGGGGCCGAGGAGTCGTCTGCAGAGGGGCTGGATCCTGGCCGTCGTCGGGATGACGTGAGGGATGGTTCTACCGCTGGGCGCCGTCATCCCGCGCATGCTCGGCGGCATCTTCCTCGGCATAGATCTCGCGCGTGCCGGCATCGCTCCGCGCAATTTCCGCAGGGCTTTCATGCTTGCGGTTGCGCTGCATCGCGAGGAACAGCACCAGCCCCAGCAAGACGGTCCCGATACCCAAAGTCACGATCCATGCGGTGCCCACAACTCACTCCTTGGCTCTAGTCATATCGTCAACGAAGCGGAACGGTTTGCGATCCGAAGCGGTTGCGCTAGCGATACACCCATGACCAAGCCGCTCTCCCGCGCCATCCCCTTCGCCATCCTCGCGCTGATCGTGTCCGCAATCGTGAGCGCGATCGTGTTGATCTTCCTCGTCGGCGTACCCGGCAGCCGCGACGCCGCGGCCGAGTTCCAACGCCAGGCCATATCGCGAGCGGTCGGCGTCGACCTGATCGTCGGCGGCTTGGTGGCCTTGGTGGGGGGCTGGCTCGCGGCCCGCCCGTTCCGTGGACGCCGAGCGACGATGACGGGCTTGATGACAGGTCTTGTCCTGATCCTGCTGGATCTCGCGATCGTGCTCCTTTTCGGCAACTCCGAGCGGCTGAATCTCGCGACCATGGCCGCCTCTTATGCTGACAAGCTCGCCGCGGCGACGCTTGGCGGCTTCCTCGCCAGTCGCGGTCGGTCCCTGGCCGATAACGACGAGCCGGAGCGGGTCTCGCTCGACAAGGAATGAGGCCGCTCGGCGCCTGGATCGATCCTCAGCCCGAGGGCATCTATGTTCCCGCGGCCGATGCTTGGATCGACCCTTCGCAGCCGAAAGCCCGCGCGCTCGTCACCCACGGCCATGCCGATCATGCGCGCGGCGGCCATGGCGCCGTGTGGGCAACGCCCGAGACGCTCGCCATCATGGATGCGCGCTATGGCACCCAGTCAGCCAATCCGGTTGGCTATGGTGAGACGATCCGCATGGGCGACGTGCAGGTCAGTTTCGTGCCCGCCGGCCATGTCCTCGGCTCCGCCCAGATCGTGCTCGAACATGCCGGCGAGCGCGTGGTCGTCTCCGGCGACTATAAGCGCCGCTCCGACCCGACCTGCCCGAAGTTCGAGCCGCAGCCTTGCGATGTGTTTATCACCGAAGCGACGTTCGGCCTGCCCGTTTTCCTCCACCCGGACACGGGCGACGAGATCGACAAACTGCTCGCCGCGCTCCACGCCAACCCGGAGCGCTGCGTGCTGGTCGGCGCGTACGCCCTGGGCAAGGCGCAGCGCGTCATCACCGAACTGCGGCTGCGCGGCCATGACGACCCGATTTACATCCATGGCGCGCTGCAGCGACTGTGTGACCTCTACGCGGAACTGGGCGTGCCTTTGGGCGAACTGCGCGCCGCGACGGGCGTCGCGAAGGGGGAGATAGCCGGCCATATCGTGCTCGCTCCGCCCGGTGCGCTCAACGACCGCTGGAGCCGGCGCCTGCCGGACCCGATCACCGCGATGGCGTCAGGCTGGATGCGCATCCGGCAGCGCGCGGTGCAGCGCAACGTCGAGCTGCCGCTTATCATTTCCGACCATGCCGACTGGCACGAGCTCACCGAGACGATCCTGGAGATCGCGCCAAAGGAAGTCTGGGTCACCCATGGCCGCGAAGACGCGCTCATCCATTGGTGCATGACTCGCCAGATCAAGGCCCGCGCCCTCGACCTCAAAGGCTATGAGGACGAGGACGATTGAACGAGCCTCAGTTCATCGAGGCGCTGAGACGGATCGCTCGCGACCCCGCTGCCCGCGGACTCCTCGACGACGCAGCGGTGCTCGGCGACCTCGTCTTCACCCACGACATGATCGTGGAAGGGGTGCACTTCTTGCCCGACGACCCGCCGCAGGATGTGGCGTGGAAGCTCGCCGCGGTGAACCTGTCCGATCTAGCTGCCAAGGGCGGGGAGCCGGTCGGCTGCTTGCTCGGCTACACTCTGGGCGCTCCCGACTGGAATGCCGCCTTCATCACCGGACTGAAGGAAGTCCTGGACACCTACGCCATGCCGCTCCTCGGCGGCGACACAGTCAAGGCGAACGGCCCCCGCAGCTTCGGCCTGACCGCTATCGGCCGCGCTCACCACGCCCCTTCCCGATCGGGTGCCCAAGCTGGTGACGCGCTCTATGTCACCGGCACCATCGGCCGGGCCGGTCTTGGCCTCAAGTTGCTGCAAGCGGGCGAGCAAGGCCCCGAGATCGAAGCCTATCGCCGCCCCCGCCCGCGCCTCGGCGAGGGCCGCGCGTTGGCCCCGCTGGTCCACGCGATGATGGACGTGTCCGACGGCCTGCTGATCGACGCCTCCCGCATGGCCGAAGCAAGCGGCCTCGCCGTCACCATCGATCTCGACTCAGTACCGGTCGCCGGCGACCCGCTCACGGCCATAACTGTCGGCGACGACTACGAACTGCTCTTTGCCGTCCCGCCGGTGCCATTACCCGTCCCGGCGACGCGCATCGGCGTCTTCGCGGAAGGCCTAGGTCTCACCTTAACCCACGCGGGCACCCCGATCGCGTTGCCCGATAGGCTCGGCTGGACGCACGATTAGCCTCTTGTCCCTTGCCCTTGGACGAATCGCGCCTCTATACCCCGCCCCCAAAGCGCGGCCGGGGAAATAAGCCGCAGGAAAAGGGGAAAGGGACGGAATGAACGTTGTTCTGATCGCCATCATCTGCGGCCTGCTGGCCGTGGTTTATGGCGTAGTCACCAGCCGGCAGGTGCTGGCACAGCCCGCGGGCAACGCCCGCATGCAGGAAATCGCTGCCGCCATTCAGGAGGGCGCACAGGCCTATCTGAACCGCCAATATACGACCGTCGCGATCGTCGGCGTCGTCGTCGCGATCCTGGTGGGCGTCTTCCTGGGCCTCACCTCCGCCGTGGCCTTCGTGGTCGGCGCGGTGCTGTCGGGCGTCGCCGGCTACATCGGCATGAACATCTCCGTTCGCGCCAATGTGCGCACGGCGGAGGCGGCGCGGACCAGCCTGCAGGGCGGCCTCACGACCGCGTTCCGCTCGGGTGCGATAACCGGCATGCTGGTCGCGGGCCTGGGTCTGCTCGCCATTGCCGGATTTTTCTATGTGCTGACCGAGGTGCAGGACCATGCGCCGGACAGCCGCGAGGTCATCGATAGCCTGGTCGCACTATCCTTCGGCGCGTCGTTGATCTCGATCTTCGCGCGTCTCGGCGGCGGCATCTTCACCAAGGCGGCCGACGTCGGCGCCGATCTCGTCGGCAAGGTCGAAGCGGGTATTCCCGAAGACGATCCCCGCAACCCGGCCGTGATCGCGGACAATGTCGGCGACAATGTCGGCGACTGTGCCGGCATGGCCGCCGATCTGTTCGAAACCTATGTCGTGACCCTGGGCGTCACGATGGTCTCGATCGCCCTCCTGATTCAGGCGAGCTCGGCCGAGCTGATGCGCCTGATGGCCCTGCCGCTGATCGTCGGCGGTGTCTGCATCATCTCTTCCATCATCGGCACCTATCTTGTCCGCCTCGGCAAGGGGCAGTCGATCATGGGCGCGCTGTACAAGGGGTTCTGGGGCACGGCGATCCTGTCGGTCCCGCTCATCTACTTCGCCACCGCTTACACCCTTGGCGACATGAACGCGCCGATCGGTGCCGCTGGTGCTTTCGAAACGCCGGACGCCGCCAATGATCCGTTCGGGGCAATCCCGGCGGACACCTCGGCGGCCGTTGCCGACGCCTTTACCGGCATGGACCTGTTCTGGTGCATGCTGATCGGCCTCGCGGTCACCGGGCTCCTCGTCTGGATCACCGAATATTACACCGGCACCAATTATCGCCCGGTCAAGTCCATCGCCCGTGCCTCGGAGACCGGCCACGGTACCAACGTCATTCAGGGCCTCGCGATCAGCCTGGAATCGACGGCGCTGCCGACGCTCGTGATCGTGATTGCCGTTATCGCTTCCTACCAGATCGCCGGGATCATCGGCATTGCCTTTGCCGCGACTGCAATGCTCGCGCTGGCCGGCATGGTTGTGGCCTTGGACGCTTACGGGCCGGTCACCGACAATGCCGGCGGCATCGCCGAGATGGCAGGGCTGGAAGGCGAAGTGCGCAACCGCACCGATGCACTCGACGCGGTCGGCAACACCACCAAGGCAGTGACCAAGGGCTATGCGATCGGCTCGGCTGCCCTCGCCGCCCTGGTGCTGTTCGGGGCATACACGACCGATCTCGAGCTGTTCTTTCCAGACCTCGACGTCGATTTCTCGCTGTCCAACCCATATGTGATCGTCGGCCTGCTGCTGGGGGCGCTGCTTCCCTATTTGTTCGCCGCGATGGGGATGACGGCGGTGGGCCGCGCGGCGGGTGCCGTGGTCGAAGAAGTGCGTGGGCAGTTCCGCGACAATCCGGGCATCATGGATGGCACCAGCCGTCCCAACTACGCCCGGACGGTGGACCTGGTCACGCGCGCCGCGATCAAGGAGATGATCATCCCCAGCCTGTTGCCGGTGCTGGCGCCGGTCGCGGTCTATTTCGTGATCACCTGGGTAGCGGGTCAGGCCAATGGCTTTGCGTCCTTGGGCGCCTTGCTCCTCGGCGTGATCGTCTCCGGCCTGTTCGTCGCCATCTCTATGACCAGCGGCGGCGGCGCGTGGGACAATGCCAAGAAGTATATCGAAGACGGCAATCACGGCGGCAAGGGATCCGAGGCGCACAAGGCCGCGGTGACTGGCGACACGGTTGGCGATCCCTATAAGGACACTGCCGGACCGGCCGTGAACCCGATGATCAAGATCACTAATATCGTCGCGCTTCTGCTGCTGGCGGCGCTGGCGGGCCAAGCCGCCGGCGGCTGATCTCCGCCTCGAGCTGAGTGAGGGCCCGTCCGGCAGATGCCGGACGGGCCTTCTCTTTCGCACCCCCTGACGCAAGATTCCAGCTGTCCTATTTACCCTGACTGTTGCTAGGCAGGAGCTCGCTCTTTCGCATCATCATGTCCATGGCTTCGGCCGAGCTATTCGCCTGATCTGGGCGCACAGGGCACGTCGTTACCTCCTTGGCCAGTGCGACCTTTGGTGACCTTTCGCCCTTTGCTGACGCCTCTTCCGCTTCGCTTCCCTTTTCGCCTGCCGTTCGCTAAGGCGGCGCGATTTTTTCACACCAGACGAAGGCTTTTGCTTGGCTAAGGAAGAACTGCTCGAAATGCGGGGGCAAGTCGTCGAACTGCTCCCCAATGCCATGTTCCGCGTCCGCCTTGAGAACGACCATGAGATTCTTGGCCACACTGCGGGCAAGATGCGCAAGAACCGGATCCGCGTGCTGGTCGGCGACGAAGTGCTGGTCGAGCTCACCCCTTATGACCTGACCAAGGGCCGGATCACCTACCGGTTCAAGTGACGGCCGGTCACGGACGGTGACCCGCCCCTTGCTTATTCTGGCTTCAGCAAGCCCGCGCCGCCTCGACCTGCTCGCGCGGATCGGCGTGGTGCCGGATGAAGTGCGCCCCGCCGATATCGACGAGGCGCCGCTACGGGGGGAACTGCCTGCCCCCCATGCGGAGCGGCTCGCCGCTGCCAAGGCCGCCGCAGTGGCAGCTTCCGGTGCCCTCACTCTCGCCGCCGACACAGTGGTTACGGCCGGCCGCCGAATCCTTCCCAAGGCAGAAGACGAGGCCACTGCTCGAAACTGTCTGGAACTCCTTTCCGGCCGACGCCACCGCGTCCACAGCGCCGTTACCCTGGTCGATGCCCAGGGCAAGGCGCGCCACCGCCTCTCGACCAGCATCGTTGCCTTCAAGCGGCTGACGGCGGACGAGATCGCGACCTATCTCGCGTCCGGCGAATGGCAGGGCAAGGCCGGCGGTTACGCCATTCAGGGCCGCGCCGAAGCGTTCGTCCGTTTCCTGTCAGGCAGCCATTCCGGCGTGGTCGGCCTGCCGCTGTTCGAGACTCGCGCCTTGCTCCTCGCTGCTGGCTACCCGCTTGGCTGAGTGGCTGGTTGAGCACGGCATCGGCGAGACCCGCGCTGCCTTGGTCGAAAACGGTGTCGTTCTCGAGGCCCGCATCGAACGCCCAGGGATTCTCGCCCGCTACGGCGCCATCCTTCCCGCCCGCCTCCGCACCAAGGCTGGCCGCGCCGGCCGCGCGGAAGCGGAGCTGGAGGATGGCAGCCTCGTGCTGGTCTCGCCCGCTCCTGTCAGCGAAGGGGCGACTTTGCTGGTCGAGATCGTCCGCGAGGCCATCCCCGAGCGCGGCAATGCCAAGCTCCCGCTCGGTCGTCCCGCAGAGGGGCTGGCAAGGCCGGCGCCTGAACTGACTGGCACCCTGCTGCCGGCGCACGGTCCTGACCTGTTGGAACAAGCCGGCTGGTCCGAACTAGTCCATCAGGCGGAGGGCGGCCTGGTACCCTTTCCCGGCGGGCTGCTCCGGATCGAGCTCACTTCGGCCATGACAGTCATCGACGTTGACGGCGACTTGCCTCCGGCCGAGCTCGCTAAGCGTGGAGCGGCGGCCGCAGGGGCGGCGATCCGGCGCTTCGGGATCGTCGGCTCGATCGGGATCGACCTGCCGACGTTGCCTGACAAGGCCGCGCGCCTGGCTGCCGCAGAAGCGTTGGACGCGGCGCTGCCGCAGCCGTTCGAGCGCACGGCGGTCAACGGTTTCGGTTTTCTGCAGCTGGTGCGACGGCGGGTGCGGCCCTCGCTGCTCGAACTCGTTCAATTCGATCCGGTGACCGCAGCGGCGCTGGCCCTGTTGCGGCAGCTGGAGCGCGAGCCGCTGCCGGGCCCGGACCAGGTCACAGCGCCGCCGGCGGTCGCCCGGATTGTCGCTGATCGCCGCGACTGGCTCGAAGAGCTTGCGAAACGGCGGGGACGTCCGATCGAGATCGTCCCCGCGTAACGTTTATTTGGGCGCGATCACCATCAGCATCTGACGGCCTTCCATGCGCGGATGCGCCTCGACCTTCGCGATTTCCGCCACATCGGCCTGCACGCGCTGGAGCAGCTGCATGCCGAGCTGGCCATGGCTGAGCTCACGTCCGCGGAAGCGCAGGGTGACCTTCACCTTGTCGCCTTCGCCGATAAACTCGTGAATCTTCTTCATCTTGGTGTCGTAATCATGATCGTCGATGTTCGGACGCATCTTGATCTCTTTGATCTCCTGCGTCTTCTGCGACTTCCGGGCGAGGTTCGCCTTTTTCTGCGCCTCGTATTTGAACTTGCCGACATCGAGGAATTTAGCGACCGGCGGATCCGCATTGGGGGACACTTCGACCAGATCGAGCCCGAGCTCGCGCGCCTGCTCCATCGCTTCGCGCGTGTACATCACGCCGAGATTCTCGCCTTCGTGATCGATCACCCGCACCTTCTGGCTCTGGATGAACTCGTTGAAGCGCGGACCGGACAGCGCGGGGGGCGCCAGCGGGCGCCGCATCATGGGAGGACGTATAGGAATAGCTCCTTGGCAGTTGTTTTGGCGGCGGCAAGATAGCGTCGCGGCGCCACCTCGAACAGGGGAAACGCCCGGACGCATGAATTTGTCCCGCGCGGCGATGCAGCGCGGCAACAGTCACGCATATCGTGGTTCAGGCGCGTGGACGCAAGCGCTCAGCCGCGCAGCCGTGCCTCGACCAGGGCTTTCACATCGGCCTGGGGTCGCGGACCGACATGGCTGATGACTTCCGCAGCGCAGACGGCGCCGGCGGTCAGGCTGTCCTTCAACGAATGACCCCGCGCCTGCTCGGCGAGGAAGCCCGCCGCGAACAGGTCGCCGGCACCGGTGGTATCGACGACACTGTCGATTGGCTCGGCCGAGACCTCGGCGCGCTCGCCGCCTTTGACCGCGATCGCTCCATGCTCGCCGCGAGTCACAACCAGGAGCGGCACGCGCGCCGACAGCGATGCCACCGCGGTCTCGAAATCGTCCGACTGCTCGAGCGAAAGCAGCTCATTCTCGTTGGCGAACAAGATATCGATCGAACCATCGGCGATCAGCGCGAGGAAGTCGCCGCGATGGCGCTCGATGCAGAACACGTCCGACAGGGTGAATGCGACGCGTCGGCCCGCTTCCTTCGACGCTGCGATCGCGCGCCGCATCGCGGCTCTCGGCTCTTCGGGGTCCCAGAGATAGCCTTCGAGATACAGGATCGCCGAATCCGCAATCATGTCTAGACTAAGCGCCGATGCCGGCAGGAACTGCGAGGCGCCGAGGAACGTGTTCATCGTGCGCTGGCCGTCCGGCGTCACCACGATCAGGCACCGCGCCGTCGGCGGCTCGCCTTCGCGAGCTGGTGTGTCGAAGCGCACGCCCTGCGCGCGCATGTCATGGCTGAATACTTTGCCGAGCAGATCGTCCGCCACTTGGCCGATGAAGCCGCAGTTGAGGCCCAGTGCCGCCAGCCCGGCGAGCGTATTCGCCGCCGATCCGCCGCTCGTCTCGATGCCCGGCCCCATCCGCTCGTAAAGGGCCTCCGCCTCCTCCGTGGTGAAGAGTAGCTGCATCGAGCCCTTGTTGAGGTTGTTCTCGGCGATGAAGGCGTCGTCGGCGCGGGCGATCACGTCGACGATCGCATTACCGATGGCGACGACGTCATAGGTCGGGGCAGTCACATGGCACTCCTGGCAGGCGGAAGCGGCCCCATAGAGCGGATCGCCCGCAGGTCAAACCGGCTCGGCGCGCCGCTCTTGCTCAAGCCCGTCGCGCGTGGTGTTCAGCGGCGATGAGAAAGCTCGCTTCCACGCTCCTGCCAGTAATAGCATCCGCATGTGCGACGGCCCCGCAGGGCAGCGACTTGCCGCAAACGCCGCCGGTCGCATCGGCATCCGGACTGGAGCGTGTCCTTGGTCGCGACGCGCGCACGCTGACCGCGCTGTTCGGCGAGCCTGAGCTGGACGTTCGGGAGGAGCAGGCGCGGAAGCTTCAGTTCACCGGGCCGATCTGCGTGCTGGACGCCTACCTCTATCCGAAAGGCGGGCGAGAGCCGGTCGTTACTTATGTCGACGCCCGCCAGCATGACGGCCGCGACATCGACCGCGCGAGCTGCGTCGCCGCATTAGCGGCTGCGCATCGCCGCTAATTATTCGCCCGAATGCCGCTTCAGCTCGTCGCCGACGATGCGGGCGACATGGAGCACGTTAGTCGAGCCCGGCGTCCCGAAAGGCACTCCGGCCATGATGATCACGCGGTCGCCCGCCTTGGCAATGCCGTGGCGCAGGGCCATGCGCTTTGACTTGGCGATCATCTCCTCGAACGAGGACACGTCGCGGGTCCGAACCGCGTGCACGCCCCAGAGCAGGCCAAGCCTTCGCGCGGTCTCCAGTTTCGGCGTCAGCACCAGCAGCGGCACCGAGGGGCGTTCGCGCGCGATCCGCCGCGCGGTCGACCCCGACATCGTGAAGCAGATGATGGCGGCCGCTGTCACGGTCTTGACGATCTCGCCCGCCGCTTCGGCGAGCGCGTCGGCAGTGGTCGGGTCGGGCCGGGTCTCCGTAAAATGGACTCGCGCGGCATAACCGGGGTCGCGCTCGACTGCGTTGGCAATCGAGTTCATCATCGCCACTGACTCTTCTGGCCAGTCGCCAGCGGCGCTTTCTGCGGAGAGCATTACAGCGTCGGCGCCGTCATAAATTGCAGTCGCAACATCGGACACTTCCGCGCGAGTCGGTGACGGCGACTTTATCATCGATTCGAGCATCTGCGTGGCGACCACCACGGGCCGGCCCATGCGACGTGCCATCTCGACAATCCGCTTCTGCGCTGGCGGCACGTCCTGCGGCGGCAGTTCCACGCCCAGGTCACCGCGCGCGACCATCACGGCATCGGCTAGTTCGAGAATGCCCTCTAACCGCTCGATCGCTGCCGGTTTCTCGATCTTGGCTAGCAGCGCCGCACGGCCCTGGATCAGTCGACGAGCTTCGGCCACGTCCTCGGGCCGTTGAACGAAGCTCAGGGCCACCCAGTCCACATCTTGGTCGAGCGCAAAGGCGAGATCAGACCGGTCTTTCTCAGTCAGCGCAGCGAGCGGCACCACGACGTCGGGGACGTTCAGTCCTTTATTGTTACTGAGTACCCCGCCGACCTCCACCCTCGTCTCGATCCGGTCATGGCCAGCGTCGGTGACGCGCAGGACGAGCTTGCCGTCGTCGAGTAGAAGCCGCGATCCCTCCTCAAGCGCGACGAACAGTTCGCGGTGGGGAAGGCAAACGCGGTTCGCGTCGCCGGGAGCAGGGTCACGGTCGAGGGCGAAGGCGGCGCCGGTTTCCAGCATGGCTCGCCCGTCGGCGAAGGCACCGACGCGGAGCTTCGGGCCTTGCAGGTCGACCAGGATGGTCGTGGGCCGGCCGAGCGCCTTCTCGAGCCCTCGGATATGCGCGATCGTCTGGGCATGTCCGGCCTGAGCGCCGTGGCTCATGTTGACACGAAAGGCGTCCGCGCCGGCGCGGAACAGCCGCTCGATCATCTCGGGCGTGCTGCTTGCCGGACCCAAAGTGGCAAGGATGCGGACCTTACGGGAACGGGGTTCGACGAAGCTCGCCATGGTCTCTCGCTTGGCCGTTGGACAGGGCGGCTCTAGCCGCTACGGCCACGCGATCAACCCAAGGAGCGCCTGATGGTCGAATATAGCGACGCCGCAGCCGCCGCCGCCTTCCGGCGGCTGGTCCATCACTTGCAGCAGCGCACGGACGCGCAGAATGTCGACCTGATGGGTCTTGCCGGCTTTTGCCGCAACTGCCTGGGCGATTGGCTGGCTGAGGCGAGTGACGGTGCGCTGACGCAGGAGCAGGCGCGCGAGGCGGTGTATGGCATGCCCTACGCCGAGTGGAAGACGCGGCACCACGGGTCGGCCACGCCTGAGCAACTGGCTCGGATGGAAGCGAGCCTGGCTAGAAATCGCGAGCTTGGCCTGTAAACCGATCTCGGAGAGGAAAGCAGTTGAAGACATATCTCGCCGCCGCAGCACTCTGCGCATCAACCGTCGCTTTGTCGCAGGCACCGCAACCTGCATCCAAGGTCAGTTATATTCACGCCGGAGCGCTGCTCGCGACGCCGGGTGAGGCGCCGCGCGGGAACAGCACGATCATCGTGCGCGGCGGCAAGATCGCCGAGGTGCGCGACGGCTTCGTTCAGCCCGAAGCGGGCGCCACGCTCGTCGACCTCCGCAACCAGTTCGTGCTGCCTGGCCTGATCGACATGCACGTCCATTTCTATTCCACCGGATACCCGATGCAGGCACGGCTGAACGCCACTAGCCGGGATCGTGGTGACGCCTTCGTGGATGCGGTCGGCAATGCGCGCCGCACGCTGGATGCCGGCGTCACCACAGTGCGTGATTTGGGCGCCGAGGATCCCCGTGGAGTCCGTGCGTTGCGCGACGCCATCGCGCGCGAAGAGATCGCCGGGCCGACCATCGTCAATGCGGGCGAGATGATCTCGGTCACCGCCGGACACGGTGATGCAAACGGGCTGCGCGAAGAATATGCCCACGCCGATCGGGCACAGTCCACGGCCATCTGCAACGGGGCCGACGATTGCCGCCGCGCCACGCGTGACCAGATTTTCATGGGCGCCGAGGTGATCAAGTTCGCCGCGTCGGGTGGCGTCGGCTCGAACATCGCCGGTGGCCTCGAAGCGCAGATGACGCTGGAGGAGATGAAGGCGATCGTCGAGACCGCCCACAGCTTCGGCCGCAAGGCGACCGCGCATGCGCATGGCAAGTCCGGCATCGACTTGGCGCTGAAGGCTGGCGTCGACTCCATCGAGCATGGCAGCTATCTCGACGACGAGACTTTCCGCCTCTTCAAGCAGACCGGCGCGTATCTGGTGCCGACGATGCACGCCTTCGAGAGCGTCATTCGCCAAGGCCGGGCCGGAGAGCGTCCGCCTGCTTCAGCTGCCAAGGCCGAGCAGGTCGCGACTGTCGTCAAGGATGCGCACCGCCGCGCCTTTGCGAGCGGCATCAAGATCGCGTTCGGTACCGATTCGGGCGTTGGCCCCCACGGCACCAACGGGCTTGAGTTCACCTACATGACCCAGGCGGGCATGGCGCCGGCGCGGGCAATCCGTACGGCGACCATCGATGCGGCGACGTTGCTCGGTCAAGCTGATCGGATCGGCACCATCGAGCCCGGCAAGGAAGCCGACATCATCGCCGTGTCCGGCAATCCGATCGAGGATGTGAAGCGGCTGGGGAGGGTCGATTTCGTGATGAAGGATGGTCGTATCCACAAGCTTGGCGGACGGCGGCAGGCCTTCCCGGCGGAATAGCATTGAGGGGCGGGCGCGGTTCGCTTAGAGCCGCGCCTTCGCTTCAAGCTGGGGACCTTATTTCAATGAGTGACACTGTCGCCGCCGATCAGTTGCGCCTGTTCATCGAGCGCATCGAGCGGCTCGAAGAAGAGAAGAAGGGCATCGCCGACGACGTGAAGGACGTCTATCTCGAGGCGAAATCCAACGGCTATGACGTGAAAACGATGCGGGCCATCGTGCGCCTGCGCCGGATGGAAAAGAACGCTCGCGACGAAGCCGATGCGCTGCTTGAGACCTATCGCGCAGCGCTGGGGCTGGAATAATGTCGGTCGACGCGAACAGGACGATCCTCAGGCGCGTGTTCGACGCGACCGCGCAGGGAGATGGGCGCGCGTTCATCGAAACTCTCGCTGACGATGTGACCTGGACGATCATCGGCAGCACCGCATGGTCCTGCACCTATTCCGGCAAGCAGAAAGTGATGGCGGAACTCCTCGGCCCGCTATCGGATCAGCTGGATGGCCCCAACACGATCATCGCCGATCATATGATTGCGGAAGGCGATCGGGTGGCCGTTGTCGGGCATGGGCAGAACCGAACCAAGACCGGCAATGACTATCGGAACAGCTATTGCTGGATTATCCGCATGGCGGGCGGCAAAATGGCAGAAATCACCGAGTTCGCGGATACGCATCTGATTGCCACTGCGCTCGAGCCACCGATCAAGCGCGGGAAGTGACCCATGGCCGGACATTCCAAATTCAAGAACATCATGCACCGGAAAGGCGCACAGGATAAGAAGCGCTCCGCTGCCTTTTCCAAGCTCAGCCGCGAAATCACGGTCGCGGCGAAGATGGGCACGCCCGATCCGGACATGAACCCACGCCTGCGCGCCGCCGTCAACGCGGCCAAGGCGCAGTCGGTGCCCAAGGACAATATCCAGCGCGCGATCGACAAGGCGAGCCGCGGCGATGCCGAGATGTACGAGGAAGTGCGCTACGAGGCGTTCGGGCCCGGCGGCACCTCGCTGATCATCGAGGCGCTGACCGACAACCGCAACCGCACCGCCACCAATGTCCGCACCGCCGTTACCAAGAATGGCGGCAACATGGCGACGGTATCGCACGGCTTCGACCGGCTAGGGCTGATCACCTACCCGGCGTCGGTTGGCGATGCGGAGAAGGTGTTCGAGGCGGCGCTTGAGGCGGGCGCCGAGGACGTCGAATCCGATGCCGACGAGCACCGCATCTGGACCGCGATGGACGGGCTGCACGAGGTCACCAAGGCGCTGGAGGCGGCGCTCGGCGAGGCGGAAGGCGCGAAGCTCGCTTGGCGGCCGCACATGCAGGTCGGGGTGGCCGAGGATGACGCGAAACTCCTCTTCAAGATGATCGACACGCTCGACGATGACGACGATGTGCAGACCGTCTGGGGCAACTACGACGTGGCCGATGACGTCATGGAGCGGCTCGGCTGATCGTCCTCGGGCTCGATCCAGGCCTTGGCACCACCGGCTGGGGCGTGATCCGCGCAGAGGGAAGCCGGCTTAGCCACGTTGCAAACGGCAAGATCGTCACGGACGCCAAGCAGGAACTCGGAAAGCGGCTCGTCGAACTTGACGCTGCCTTGGCGTCACTTCTGCGTGACTTCAGACCCGCCGCCGCGGCAGTGGAAGAAGTTTTCGTCAACAAGAACCCGCAATCGACGCTGAAGCTCGGCCAGGCGCGCGGCGTGGTGCTGCTCGCTGCCGCCAAGGCCGGGGTCGTTGTCGGGGAATATTCTCCTAGCTTGGTCAAAAAGGCCGTTGTCGGCACCGGGGGCGCGGAGAAGGCGCAGGTCCACGCCATGGTGTCGCGGCTTCTACCGGGCGTGGAGATCGCCGGCGCCGACGCCGCGGACGCTTTGGCGGTGGCGATCTGCCATGCGCATCATCTAGGTACGGCGAAGCGCATCCCTTAAGCCGTTCGCTTCGAGCGAAGCGCATCTCGACTTCGCTCGATACGAACGGATATAGAACACTTATGATTGCACGGCTGAGCGGCACACTGGCGGAAACGAGCGCCGACCATGCCGTCATAGACGTGGCGGGCGTCGGCTATCTCGTGCAGGCATCTACCCGGACCCTTTCCCTGCTTGGCCCTATCGGCGGCACCGTGATGCTCTTCACCGAAATGCAGGTGCGCGAGGATTCGATGACCCTGTTCGGCTTCGGCTCGGCAGCGGAACGGGACTGGTTTCGGCTGCTGACTGGCGTGCAGGGCGTCGGCGGCCGCGTTGCGCTCGCGATCCTGTCGGCGCTGTCGGCCGATGAATTGCTCAAGGCGGTCGGAAGCGGCGACAAGGCAATGGTCGCCCGCGCCCAGGGGGTCGGGCCCAAGCTCGCCGAACGCATCGTTCGCGAGCTGAAGGACAAAGTCGGCGGCCTGGTGCTCGGCCCCGCCGCACTGGCGAGCGCACCGACCGCAGGAGCCGCGAACGACGCTGTTTCCGCCCTCACCAATTTGGGCTTTCGCCCGGCCGAAGCGAGTGCTGCCGTCGCGGCGGCGAACGAGGAGCTGGGGGATGATGCGAGCCTCGACGCCCTCGTGCGGTTGGCATTGAAGAAGGCGTCGCGGTGACCGACGCAGATCGCATCATCGCGCCGGCTCGCAAGCCCGAGGACATCGACGCGGCTCTCCGCCCGAAGCGCCTGGACGAGTTTGTCGGCCAGAAGGCGGCGCGGGAGAATCTGCGCGTGTTTATCGAGGCGGCGCGGGTACGGGGCGAGGCGCTCGACCATGTGCTGTTCTTCGGGCCGCCGGGGCTGGGCAAGACGACGCTCGCGCAGATCGTGGCGCGGGAGATGGGCGTGAGTTTCCGGGCGACGTCGGGGCCGGTCATCGCCAAGTCGGGCGATCTGGCGGCGCTGCTGACGAATCTGGAAGACGGCGACATTCTCTTCATCGACGAGATTCACCGGCTCGCACCGGCGGTCGAGGAAGTCCTCTATCCGGCGATGGAGGATCGCGCGCTCGATCTGATGATCGGCGAGGGGCCGTCGGCGCGGTCGGTCCGGATCGATTTGCCGCGCTTCACGCTTGTCGGCGCGACTACGCGGCAGGGGCTGCTGACGACGCCGCTGCGCGATCGATTCGGCATTCCGATCCGCCTGCAATTCTATTCTGTCGATGAGCTCGAGCAAGTGGTGCGCCGCGCGGCCGGCCTGCTCAATCTCGACATCGCCGACGATGGTGCGCGGGAGATTGCCAAGCGCGCGCGCGGCACTCCGCGTATCGCCGGGCGGCTGCTGCGCCGGGTGCGGGACTTCGCCAATGTCGCCGGTGAGGGCGTGGTGCATGCGGAAGTCGCCGACAAAGCGCTGAACCGGCTCGAAGTCGACCAGCTCGGCCTCGACGCGATGGACCGGCGCTACCTCCACATGATCGCCGATATTTACAAGGGCGGCCCGGTCGGGGTGGAGACCCTCGCCGCGGGCCTCAGCGAGCCCCGCGACACGATCGAGGAAGTGATCGAGCCGTTCCTGATCCAGCTCGGCCTGATCGCCCGCACCGCGCGCGGTCGCTGCTTGAATGATCGGGGCTGGAAGCATCTCGGCCTCAATCCCCCAGCAGAGCAGGATGGATTGTTCGATTAGAAGGGCGAAGCGGGGTTGGAGGGCGAGTCCGCAGCCGTTAAGGCGGCGCGCATGGAGCCGGAAGATCTTCCGCGCCGGGGCCGCTTCGTCGGCCGCGAACATCGTTTTCCCGTCCGCGTGTTCTTCGAGGACACCGACCTGTCGGGCGTCGTCTATCACGCCAATTACCTGCGCTACATGGAGCGGGCCCGATCGGACATGCTGGCCGCGGCCGGCATCGATCAGCGGGGCACCTGGGAGGCTGCGGAAGGCGTTTATGTCGTTGCAGATCTGAGCATTCGCTACCGCCGGTCCGCGAAGCTCGACGACGACCTGCTGGTGGTCACAACTCTCAAGAAGGTGAACGCCGCCAGCCTCACCATTCATCAGCGAGTCATGTTGGTCGGAGAAATTCTGACCGACGCGACAGTGCTTGCCGCATTTGTGGAAGCGGGCGGCGGAAGACCCAAGCGCCAGCCGCGGCACTGGCTGACCATCTTCGAAGGCCTGTTGGAGGATTAGTGGATCAGCTTTTCGTGAATGCCGACGCCGCGACGCTCTCGCCCATCGGCCTGTTCCTGCAGGCGGATTGGGTGGTGAAGCTGGTGATGCTGGGGCTGTTGCTCGCCAGCATCTGGACCTGGGCGATCATCATCGGCTTCGGCATGCGGCTGCGGCGCACCGTCGCGCAGTCCGATCGCTATGAAAGCGACTTCTGGAAGGCGACCGATGTGGATCGCTTTTATGAGAAGAATGGCACCGACGACGTACCGATCGCCCGCATCCTCGACGCGGGGCTGAAGGAATGGCGGCGCTCGACCGCGGCCAAGAAGGTCGACGCCGAGGGCGTGCGCTCGCGCCTCGCGACACTGATGGCGAGCGCCAGCGCGGCGGAGATCGACGTCCTCTCTGGCCGGCTGAACGTGCTGGCGACCGTCGGCAGCGTGGCGCCGTTCGTGGGGCTGTTCGGGACTGTGTGGGGCATCATGCGCAGCTTCACGGCGATTGCGGCGGAGCAGAATTCGTCTCTCGCCGTGGTCGCACCCGGTATTGCGGAGGCGCTGTTCGCGACCGCCATCGGCCTGTTCGCCGCCATCCCGGCGGTGATCGCCTATAACCGTTTCAGCCATGGCCTGAACCGACTGGAGGCGCGGCTGCTGCGCTTTGCCGACAAGTTCCACGCCACGCTGTCGCGCGAACTGGACGGGGAGGCCTGATGGCGGTCAAGCTGCCTTCCGCCAGCCGGGGCCGTGCCCGCGCGCCGATGGCGGAGATCAACGTCACGCCGCTCGTCGATGTCATGCTGGTCCTGCTGATCATCTTCATGGTCACCGCGCCGCTGCTGACCGCCGGCGTGCCGGTGAATCTGCCCCAGTCCAAAGCGGGTGCGCTGAAGCAGGACAAGGAGCCGGTCACGCTGTCGATCGAGAAGACCGGTGAAGTGTATCTGGGCGAGGAGCGGATCGCGCCGGAGCAGCTTGGCGCGCGGCTCCAGGGCATCGCGGCGAATGATCCGTCTCAGGTCTTCCTGCGGGCAGACCGCTCACTCGATTACGGAGCGGTGATGAGCGTACTCGGCGAACTCAACCGGGCCGGGTTGAACAAGGTGGCGCTGGTGAGCGTGGGCGAGGAGGCCCGCTGATCATGGACCGGGCGGAGAAACTCGGCCTTGGTGCAGCGACCGCGGGGCATGTCGTCCTGTTCGGACTGCTGTCGGTCGGCTTTCTCGCGACGCCCAATCCGATGAAGATCGAGCGCAATCCGGTCGAAGTGACGTTCGCCGAGGATGTGGGCCTTGAGGCAACCGCGCCGCGCGCGTCGCAGCAGCCCCCAGCGACCAGTGTCGCGCCTGAGTTGGGCGAGCCGGAACCTGCGCCGCCGCTGCCGTCCCAAGCGTTGCCCGAACCGGCACCTGCGCCAGCTGAACCTGCGCCGGCTCCGGTCCCTGCATCAAAGCCGCAGCCCGCGAAGCTACCCGTGCGTCAGCAGCAGGTCGCCAAGGCCGCGCCCGCCAAGCCCGCTCCGCCAGCGAAGGTTGCGCCGAAGGGAGCGCGGCTCGGTCCTGATTTCCTCAAAGGCCTGACCGAGACGGCAAGCGTCAGCCGCTCGGCGCAGGCGTCCGCACCTACCATCGGCCCCCGCGAGCAGGCCTCGCTTGCTGCCGAGCTCAAGCGGCAGCTCAAGCCGCATTGGCGGCCACCGAGCGGTGCGGATGTCGAAAATCTACGCGTGACGATCGAAGCGCGTCTGGCCCAGGATGGCTCCATCATCGGGCAACCGCGCGTGATCGGGCCCTCCGGCGTGACGCCAAGCAATCGGGCCCAGGCCGATCTGTTCGTCGAGCGCGCCCTTGCAGCCGTCAAGCGGGCCGCGCCTTATAACTTCCCAAAACAATATTATGCGGCGTGGAAGCTCATCAAGCCGCAACTCTATGAGGGCCTGTAGCCATGTTGTTTGCGCTCCTACTCCTTGCCGCGCAGGATCAGCCCGCCCAGCCGGGGCTCTCGACCGAGCCGCAAGGCGGGTTGAGCGTCGACGTGACTGCTTCGGCGGGCGACGATCTGAAGATCGCGGTCCCGGTGCTCGCCACCGACCAGGTGCGACAAACCGTCGCCGGCGCGACTGACGCGCTCGGCCGACAAATCGCCGATGTGATCGCGTCCGATTTGCGCGGCAGCGGGCTGTTTCGGCCGATCGGTCCCGGCGGCATCCCAAACGTCACCTTTGCCGAAGCCAATGCGCCCAACTTCGGCGTCTGGCCGCAGACGGGAGCGGAGGCGCTGGTCAGCGGCTTCGTCCGCGCCGGCAGCGACGGGCAGCTGACGGTCGGCTGCTATCTCTACGACGTTAATCTGAAGTCGGAGTTGAAGCGCACCGGCTTCGTTGTGGCACCGCGCGACTGGCGGCGGGCGGCGCACAAATGCGCGGACATGATCTACGCCCGCCTGTCCGGCGAAAGCCCGTTCTTCGACAGCCGCATCGCCTATATCGCCGAGACGGGCGCCAAGGATAAGCGGGTCAAGCGGCTCGCCATCATGGACTCGGACGGCGCCAATCACCGCTTCCTTACTAATGGCCAGAACCTCGTTCTCACCCCGCGCTTTTCGCCCGATTACAAGTCGATCGTCTATGTAAGCTATCAGCAGCGCCGGCCGCACGTGTTCGTCTACGATATCGGCACGGGCAAGCAGCGGCTGGTGTTCAATACCGGCGCCCAGGTGATCGCGCCGCGCTTTTCGCCCGACGGACGCTGGCTGCTCTTCTCGATGAGCCAGGGCGGCAATACGGACATCTACAAGATGCCGGCGACCGGCGGCACGCCGACGCGGCTGACCAATGCGTCCGGCATCGATGTCGGCGGCAGCTTCTCGCCGGACGGGCAGCGGATCGTGTTCGAAAGCGATCGCTCGGGGTCGCAGCAGCTCTATGTGATGAATGCCGACGGGTCGGACCAGCAGCGGATCAGCTTTGGCGGTGGTTCATACGGCACGCCCGAATGGAGCCCGCGCGGGGATCTGATTGCGTTCACCCGCATCGGCAGCTTCAACGTTGGCGTGATGTCGCCATCCGGCAGCGGCCAGCGCATCCTGACAAATGGCTGGCAGGATGAAAGCCCAACCTGGTCGCCCAATGGCCGCGTCATCCAGTTTTTCCGCACCAGCCAGGGCCGCAGCGGCAATGCCAGCGTCTGGCAGGTCGATCTGACCGGTCGCAATGTGCGGAAGATTCCAACCCCGGTCGATGGATCGGACCCTACCTGGGGACCGTTGCTCCCCTGACACCATCAAAGGAGACCGACAGATGAAACTCAGCCACAACTTGATGGTTGCGACCGCACTGATCGCCGTCGCCGGTTGCGCGAAAAAGCCGCCGAAGGAACTGCCGCCGGCGCCGGTGGAGACGCCTTCTGCCGAAGCCACCGACACGACTACGGACACTGGTGCGCCGCAGCCCGGCAGCCAGGCGCATTTCGTCGCCAATATCAGTTCGGACCGGATCCTGTTCGACACGGACCAGTCGGAAGTGGATGCCGAGGATCAGGAGACGTTGCGCAGCCAGGCCGCTTATCTGCGGCAACATCCGAATGTCCGCGTCTCGGTAGAAGGCCACGCAGACGAGCGGGGCACGCGCGAATATAACCTCGCGCTCGGCGAGAAGCGCGCCAATGCGGCGAAGAACTATCTGGCCTCGCTCGGTATCGATGCGGGGCGGATCGGCACCATCAGCTATGGCAAGGAGCGGCCCGAAGCGACGGGATCGGACGAGGGCAGCTGGGCGCGCAACCGCCGCGCGGTCACCGTCACGGTGCAATAGCCCGGTGCGGCAACTCCTGACGATAGCGGCGCTGTTGCTGGCGGGGGCGTGCGTCGCGCCGCGGGAGCCGGCGCCGCCGCCACCCGCCCCGGCTCCCCCGCCCCCGGCCCCGCCGCCCGCGCCGCCGCCTGTCGATTGGCAGGATCGGGCCTATAGCCCGGGCGACTGGAGCTATGACAGCTGGGAAGCCCGGTTTGGCGACGCAGTGACGCTCCGTTGCGAAGCAGCCAGTCGGCGCGTCACCCTTGATCTGACCGGCGCCGCGACGGGGCCGCTGATCGTCCGCACCAGCTATGGCGACACGTCTCGTCCGGCGACACCGGCAGGCACAATGTTGCGGACCGAGCTCGCCCCGACCGATCCGCTGCTGGAGCAGATGGCGTTCAGCCGCGGGCGTTTCATGCTGTCTGCAGGGGGACGGGAGCTCATCCTGCCGAGCTGGCCGGAGGTTGCCCGGGTGGTCGAGGACTGCCGCTGACGCTCAGCCCTTCGACATCGCTCAGGAAAGGCGCAACCTGACCAGAATCGTCCGAAAAAATATTTTGCGCAAGACTTGATCGGCGAGTCCGGTCGATTCACATTCAAGTCGTGGATCACCCGATCCACATGGCTTCAACAAGCGAAAGGAGGTGATCCGATGTCTCATGGTTCAGCAGAGAGGTCGGTTCTGTCCGTTCGGGAGCTGCGCGCCTAACGGGCTGCAGCCTTAAGGCTTCCGGGCGGCCTTCCGGCCGCTGACCATGTAAGGGGTTGCCGGATCTTCGGGTCCGGCAACCTTTTTCATTTTCGTCTGAGCCAGCTTCGCTCTTCGCGCTCGAGCAGATCCTCGCGAACACGCAACCCGCGCAGCGCCAGGTTGATCTCGATCAGGAATAGCAGCAGCCCCGCGATCAGCAGCGCCATGCTGAGCACGAAAGTGACGGCAACGGCGACGCGGAAGGCGAGCCCCGCCAGCTGCGTGATGAACAGCAAGGCGACGAGGATGCAGACGACGATCGCGCTCGCCACGATCAACGCGATGGCCGCATTGGTAAGCCGCATGCGCCGGTCGATAATGCGGAGTTCGAGCACGTAGCGGCGATGCTCCTCTCCCGTGCTCTCCGCGTGCAAAGCTTCCAGAACCCGCGAGCGATCGACGACGCGAGCAAGCCGGCCGGCAAGTACGTTTAGGACGGCGCCAATGCCGGCGAGCAGGAAGACAGGCGCGATCGCCAGCTGGATCGTCTGCGCGATGGTTGAGATGGCCGGGAGCTCGTACATTAGTCGCCCTGGAAGGCGCGCACCCGGGCCTTAAACTCGTCCGGCAGGGCTTGCGAGCAGCCGGACTCGAGGTCGACCCCGACATAGATGAGGTCGATCGCCGCTCGCAGATCGTCGCCCGGCCCCTCGCCGTGCAGCTCGACGGACCACGTCATGCTGGCGGTGCCGAACCGCTCGATACGAGTCCGAGTTTCAATCAGCTCGTCCAGCCGGATCGGCTCCACATAGCGCACTGTCGCAGTGCCGACATGGCACTCGGGGGCGTCCGCCGTGCCGGGGCGGCAGCCCATGGCACGCCAGTATTCGGTCACCGCGATGTCGGCATATTCCAGATAGCGGGAGTTGAAGACGACCGCCTGGGGATCGACTTCGGCATACCGCACGCGGATCGGATAGGTGAACCGGAATGCCCCGCTCATCCGCGGTTCGCTCCCGGCGTGTTCACGCCCATGCTCTGCAGATAGCGTTTCACCTGGCGGGCGGCCTGGCGCAGGCGCTGCTCATTCTCGACCATGGCGATGCGGACAAAGCCTTCGCCATTTTCGCCATAGCCGACGCCCGGAGCGACCGCGACATTGGCATGGGTCAAGAGCTGCTTCGAAAATTCCAGCGACCCGAGATGCGCCAGCGCCGGCGGCAGCGGCGCCCAGGCGAACATCGAAGCACGGGGCGGCGGAATGTCCCAGCCGGCCCGGCCGAAACTCTCGACCAGCACGTCGCGGCGCTTGTGATAGAGTTCGCGGTTCTTCTCGACGATGTCCTGCGGGCCGTTGAGCGCCGCGCAGGCGGCCGCCTGTACCGGCGTGAACGCGCCATAATCCAGATAGGATTTAACCCGCGTCATCGCGGCGATCAGCTGCCTATTGCCGACCGCAAAGCCGATCCGCCAGCCGGCCATCGAATAGGTCTTCGAAAGCGAGGTGAACTCGACCGCCACCTCCTTCGCGCCTGCTACCTGCAGGATCGACACGGTCGGCTGGCCGTCAAAATACAGCTCCGAATAGGCGAGGTCGGAGATGATCCAGACCTGGTGCTCACGCGCCCAGGCGACCAGCCGTTCATAGAAGGCCAGGTCCACGGTTTCCGCGGTCGGATTGGACGGGTAGTTGACGACAAGGATACTCGGCCGCGGCACGGTGAAGGCGATGGCGCGTTCCAGGCTATCGAAATATGCTTCGTCCGGAGTGGTCGGCACGGCGCGGATGGTCGCACCGGCCAGAATGAAGCCGAAGGTGTGGATGGGATAGGACGGATTAGGCGCGAGCACCACGTCTCCAGGCGCAGTGATGGCGGTGGCGAGGCTGGCCAGCCCTTCCTTCGATCCCATCGTGACGACCACTTCGGTCTCGGGATCGACATCGACGCCGAAGCGGCGGCCATAATAACTGGCCTGGGCGCGGCGCAGGCCTGGAATGCCTTTCGACTGGGAATAGCCATGTGCATCGGGCTTGCGCGCCACCTCGCAGAGCTTCTCGATCACATGCGGGGGCGGCGGCAGGTCCGGGTTGCCCATGCCGAGATCGATGATGTCTTCGCCACCCGCCCGTGCGGCCGCGCGCATCGCGTTCACTTCGGCGATGACATAGGGCGGCAGCCGCTTGATGCGGTAAAATTCGGTGTCCATGGCGCGCCCGCCTTACATAGTGCGGACGCATCGCTCCACCCCGGCTCAATACTTCCAAGACAAGCCTTGCTTGCCGTAGCGTCAATGTCACAGCGTCCCGAAACTGTTGCAAAAACGCCGCTATCGAGAGGGAAAAGCACGGATTCCTGCGGTTCGGCGTGGATGTTCGGCTAACGTGCACGTAAACATCGTCTCAAAGCCACAAAGGCTATTTTTAGTGGGAGGATGACATGCGCAAGACCACTTGGTTGCTTTCGGCAGCTCTGATTACCGTTGCTGCGCCGGGCTTTGCCCAAGATACTCAGAGCGCCACATCCGTGACGGAAAGCGCTTCCGCGCCGGGTGCGGAGACAACCAATTCTGGCGACATCATCGTCACCGCGACCCGCCGCGCCGAGGCGCTGTCGGACGTGCCGATCGCCGTCTCGGCAGTAACCGCCGAATCGCTGCAGAATTCGGGCGCGAGCGACATTCGTCAGCTGAATCAGCTTGCACCGTCGCTGTTGGTGTCCTCGACCGGCTCGGAAGCGAACGGCTCTGCCCGTATCCGCGGCATCGGCACTGTTGGCGACAATCCCGGCCTCGAAAGCTCGGTCGCCGTGTTCATCGACGGCGTCTATCGTTCGCGTTCCGGTATCGGGTTGAACGAACTTGGCGAAATCGACCGTATCGAAGTGTTGCGCGGGCCCCAGGGCACCCTGTTCGGCCGCAATGCTTCGGCCGGCCTTATCCACATCATCTCCAAGAAGCCGAGCTTCGACTTTGGCGGCATGGGTGAAATAACCTACGGCAATTACGACTTCATGCGGGTGCAAGGCGCCGTGACCGGCCCGATCACCGAGCAACTCGCCGGCCGCATCGAAGGCGTGTACGCAAAGCGCGACGGCTTTTATCGGGATCCGGCGAACAACACGCGGGTGAACGACCGCGACCGTTATTTCGTGCGCGGCCAGCTCCTGTTCGAGCCGAGCGAAGACCTCAGCTTCCGCCTGATCGGCGACTATACGAAGCGCGAAGAGAAATGCTGCGCAGCCGTGTTCCTCGGTAACGACGTGGTCGGCGCTATCGGCAATCTGAACACGCCGGTGCCGGCGGGCGCCGCGAGTGGCCTGGCACCAGTTGGCAACAACAATAATATCATCAACGTGCTGCGCGATCTGGGGCAGCCTTTGAGCCGGTTCCAAGATGCATTCAGCCGCGTCATTTCGGTTACGCCCGGCCGCAGCTTTGCAGGCGAGACCGAGGACTGGGGCGTCTCCCTCGAGGCGAACTGGGACTTTGGCGGTGCGTCACTGACGTCGATCACCGGGTACCGGGATTACAAGTCGGGCCAGGCGTCGGACACCGACTATAGCTCGGTCGACATTCTTTATCGCGGGCCCGGCCTGACCGGCCGCGCATTCCGGACCTTCAGCCAGGAATTGCGGCTGCAAGGCTCCGCGTTCAACGATCGTCTAGACTGGCTTGTCGGTGGCTTTTTCGCCGACGAGGATCTGACGGTTAACGACAACCTGCGCTTCGGCAGCCAATATGGACGCTTTGCTACCTGCCGTATCGTTTCGGGCGGCGGCCTGGCGGCGCTCTATTCGCCGACCTCGCCCGGCTGTCTTGCGGCGCGACCGGCGGCATTCGGTGCGGCCTCGCCACTCATCTACGCCGCGTTTGACCGGCTCGACTCGGTCAACGATCGCGGCAGCACGCGCGACCGTTATTTCCAGAACAGCCGTAACTTTGCGCTGTTCACGCACAATATCTTCCACATCACCGACAATCTCGACCTGACGATGGGCCTGCGCTGGACGAAGGAGCGCAAGAAGTTCAACGCGACCTTCGGCAACGATAACGCCGCCTGCGTGGCACAGCAGGCAGCGTTGGTGCCGTTCCTCACCAATCCGGCGCTGGCAGCAGTCGCGGGGGGCCTAATCGGTCTTACCTGTCAGGGCAACTCGACCGCCGAACTGAATGGCGTGACGATCCGCGACCGGCGCAGCGAGGACGAGTTCACCGGCACAGCCGTGCTCTCCTACAAGCCGAATGACGATCTACTCCTCTACGCCAGCTACTCGCGCGGTTATAAGGCAGGCGGCTTCAACCTCGATCGCTCGGCGCTCAAGTCGCCAATCCTGCCGTTCGCCGCCACCACCGGTGGCGCTCAGGCGCTGGTCGGCAACCTGCAGTTCGACCCGGAGATCAACAACGCGTTCGAACTGGGCGTGAAATACTCCACCGGACCGCTAAGCCTAAACGTGGCTGCCTTCCGTCAACAGTTCGACAGTTTCCAGCTGAACACGTTCAACGGCACGGTTTTCTTGGTACAGAATGTCAATGGCTGTGGCTCGAGCCTCGCCGGCGCGGACCGGGACCTCAGTGCTGCAACCGGCGCCTGTGCCGCCAAGGATGTGGAATACGGCGTCCTCTCCACAGGTATCGAGATCGAGGCAGCCATGCGCCCCGCTCGCGACGTCAATCTAAGCCTCGGCCTGACCTACTCGAACACCAAATATCGCAATAATCTCGTCGGTAACGAGAGCGGCGTACCGCTCGATCCGGCCTTGCGGGTGCTGCCGGGCAACAACCTGTCCAACGCGCCGGAGATCGTCGCTACCGGCTCGGCGAGCTGGACGCCGGAGATCGGCAATACCGGACTGCGCGGCCTCATTTACCTTGATGCGCGTGTAACCGGCGACTTCAACACCGGTTCTGACCTCTTCCCGCAAAAGGCCGAAGAAGGCTTTACCGTGGTGAACGCCCGTATCGGCCTTCGTGGGCCTCGCGAGATCTGGGCGGTGGAGTTCTGGGGCCAGAACATCTTCAACACCAACTATGCGCAGGTGGCCTTTAACTCGCCCTTCCAGGCGGGTGCAGCGGGCGCACCATTCGTCGATCCGGCATTCCCCGGCGGACGGCAGCTCTTCTCCGCCTTCCTGGCGGAGCCGCGCACCTACGGTCTGACGCTGCGCACGCGCTTTTAAGCGACAGCAGCATTACAACGAAGTTGAGGGCGGTGGGCGATCACCGCCCTCTCTTCTTGCGTAAACCTCCGCTGAACGGACGGTTCAGGTCGAACTCATAGGCCCGGGATTAGTTGGGCAGTCGAGAGGGTGCGTGGGGCATGAGACGACGAGGAGTAGTCGCATGCGAAAGACACTGATCGGCCTGTTGCTAGCGAGCGTGATCGCTACCCCTGCGGTCGCCGACAAGGGCGATAAGGGCAAAGGCGGCCGGCATCACAAAGAGTACAAGGCTGACCGCGGCGGTGGCCATGGTGGCGGCAAGCTATGGCGCGGCGGCGGCGATGATGATCGCGGCGTTCGACAGTTCCGCGAGGAGGCTCGTCCCGTTCGTGTGGTGAGCTATGCGCGCTGGAACGACGATGACGATCGAGACGATCGCAAGGAGTGGAAGGAGCGGCGGAAGGATCGCCGCGAGCATGTCCGGGAAGTGCAGAAGGATCGCCGCGAGGCGTGGCGCGAAGCGCGCAAGGACCGGGGGGAGATTTGGCGTGAGGCGCGCCGTGACTGGCGCGACGACGACCGCCGCTACGACGATCGCCGCTCCTACTCCGCCGCTCGCCTGGTCCGCTATGCACCTGTGCAGCGCTATTATGCGCCGAGAGCCTATGCGCCAGTGCGCTATGCTGAGCCCGTCCGTTATGCGCAGCCGGACTATTACCCCGCCTATTATGGGAACTCCTACGGCGATGCTGGCTCCTACGAATCGTTTAGTTCCGGCTACTCGCCTTATGGCGGTAGTCAGGGGCTGTTCGGCAGCGGCAACGGCATCCTTTCTGCGCTGCTCCCGATTGTTCTGTCGAACATGCTTGGGGGCGAATGGGGCAGCGGGATCGGCGGCTTGACCGAGCTTGGAGGCCTGGGTGGTCTGACCGGGCTTGGCGGCCTCACCGGCCTGGGCGGCTACACCAACGCCGCGTATGCCGACGGTTACGGTTCGCCCGCGTATAGCGGCTATGACACCTATGGGAGCGATGAGGGCTACAGCGACTATGGCGGGTTCAGCGACCATGGCAGCTATGCCGCCATGTCGGAACTGACCGGCGCCGACCCCTATGCCGTGCCGCTCCAGCAGATCGGCTATGGCGACCAGTTGTCAGGCGGATTGCTGCCGGCAAGCTATGGCGGCGAGGGCGGCATCGGCGCGCTGCTGGTGCCCGCCTCGCTGGGGCGGAGCGGCTCCCTGTTCTGACCGGCCTTGATCGGCATGGGCGTTCGGCCCACATGAATGCCCATGCTGATCGAGACGGAAACCACGCCCAACCCGGCGACGCTCAAATTCCTACCTGGCCGGCCGGTGATGACCGGTGGCACTCGCGACTTCGCGACGCCTGAAGAGGCGGAGGCGTCGCCGCTCGCGGATGCATTGTTCGGGCTTGGCGATGTCGAAGGGGTGTTCTTCGGATCGGACTTTGTGTCGGTAACCGCGGCACCGGGCTCCGACTGGCGCAATCTCAAGCCCAATGTGCTGGCAGTGCTGCTCGATCATTTCTCGGGCGACATGCCGCTATTCCGTGCCGGGTCGGCCGCCGAGATCGCCATCGACGATGGCGTCCAGGACGACCCTGAGGACGCCGACATCGTTGCGCAGATCAAGGAGCTGATCGACACCCGGGTGCGGCCCGCCGTGGCCAATGATGGCGGCGACATCGTCTATCGCGGCTTTCAAGAAGGCACCGTCTTTCTGAAGATGCAGGGCGCCTGTGCCGGCTGCCCCTCTTCCACCGCGACGTTGAAGCAGGGGATCGAGCAGCTGCTTAAATATTATGTGCCGGAAGTGACCGAAGTGCGCGCGGTCTGATGGCGGCGTTGCCCGAGGCCGCACTCGACCAGCTGTTCCGAGAAGGCCGCACCTATAACGGTTACCTGGACCGGGCCGTCACCGAAGGCCAGCTTCGAGCCATCTGGGACCTCATGAAGATGGGACCGACCAGCGCCAACATGCTGCCGGCGCGGATCGTCTGGTGCGTAAGCGAGGAAGCCAAGGCGCAGATCGCATCCTGCGCCTCGGAGAAGAACGCCGCCAAGATACTTGAGGCGCCTGTCACCGTCATCATCGGGATGGACCTCGATTTCCACGAGCAATTGCCGGAGCTGTTCCCGCACGATCAGACGGCAAAGCACTGGTTTGCTGATCCCGATGCCCGCAAGGTTCACGCGCTGCGCAACAGCTCGCTGCAGGGCGGCTATCTCATCATGGCGGCGCGAGCGCTGGGGCTCGACACTGGGCCGATGTCCGGCTTCGACAACACGAGTGTGGACGAGCTCTTCTTTGCCGGCACGAATGTGAAGTCGAACTTCATCTCGACGCTCGGCTATGGCGACCCGTCCACCATCTTCGGCCGCCTGCCGCGGCCGGAGTTCGACCGGTTCAACCGCATCCTTTGAGGCGCCTGGCAATCGAAACCGCGACCGAGACCTGCTCGGTGGCGCTGTTCGAGGAGGGCCGACTGCTGGCCCATGTTCATGAGCGGGTGGGGCGCGGCCATGCGGAGCGGCTGATCCCGATGATTGCCGACCTGCCGGAGCGCGGGCGCGCGGGGGAGTTACTGGTCGACTGCGGCCCGGGAAGCTTCACCGGCGTGCGGGTCGGGCTTGCGGCGGCGCGGGCCTTCGGCTTCGCCTGGGCGGCCCCGGTCCACGGCTATTCGTCGCTTGCCTTGATCGCAGCGGCGGGCTTTGCGGCCGAGCCCTCCCTCGACAGTCTTGCCGTTGCGCTGATCGGCGGTCATGGTGAGTATTTCGTGCAACGCTTCGCAAGGCAGGGAGTGCGTCCGATAGCGCCGCTTCGATCCTTGAGACCGGAAGATGCCGCGCTCGCCTGCGCGGGGGATGCTATCGCGGGCTCGGGCGCGGAGGCGATGGCCTTGGTCGGGGCTTCGGGCGAAGTACTCATGGTCGAGCCCGATGCGCGCAATACTTTACTGCTGACCGCCGAAAACGCTTCGCTGCCGCCTTCGCCAATCTATGGACGCGCGCCCGACGCGCGCCTGCCGGTGTGAGCGTCACCGCCGATCTTGACTTACGCATAGCGCGTGGCGGCATGGCCGACCTGGCCGATGTGATGATCGCAATGAGCGACGCCTTCGACCCGGAATATGGCGAGGCCTGGACGGAGGCGCAGTGCGCCGGCGTGTTGGGCATGCCGGGCGCCTGGCTGCTGATCGCGCGGACGGCTGGCGAGCCAGCCGGTTTCGCGCTTCTTCGCAGGATAGTGGACGAGGCGGAGCTTCTGCTGATCGCGGTGCGCGAGCGATATCGCCGCCAAGGCATTGGCGGTGCGCTGCTTGCTCGTGCGATCGAGGATGCGGTAGCGGACGGCAGCGAGATGCTTCACTTGGAAGTTCGAGAAGGCAATCCCGCCCTTGCCCTCTACCGCCGCGCTGGCTTCATCCAGATCGGCAGCCGTCGCGGTTATTATCGCGGGCGAACCGGCAAGGTTTTCGACGCATTGACCTTCAAGCGTGATCTTGCCGGCAACTAGAGCCGCCGCGCCGATTCAACCTTGATCTGTGCCGTTTCAGAAGACATGGGCTGACCCGATCATCGCTTACCGATGTTCCGTCCAGAACGAGAGTAGATAGTCCATGTCAGAACAGTCCGAGATGAAAGAAACGTTGATCACGCTGACCGCCGACATTGTCGCGGCGCATGTGAGCAACAATAGCGTTGCGGTGAACGATCTGCCGACGCTGATCTCGAACGTCCATGGTGCGTTGACCGCGCTTGACGGTCCGGCGCCGCAGCCTGAGGTAAAGCAGGAGCCCAAGGTTTCGGTCCGCGCCTCGATCAAGCCTGACTATATCGTTTGCCTCGAAGACGGCAAGAAGCTGAAGATGCTGAAGCGGCATCTGATGACTCATTATCAGATGACGCCCGAACAGTATCGCCAGAAGTGGAATCTGCCCGCCGACTACCCGATGGTCGCACCGAATTATGCCGAGCAGCGCCGTACGCTCGCCAAGAAGATCGGCCTCGGCACCCAGCGTCGCCGGCCGCGCTGAGCCTTTCACCCGCCTGCCGCTTTGACAGTGGCAGGCGGGTGGCGAACGCACTAGATCGGGCTCATGCATCGCAAGATCGACGTCGAGGCGCTGTGCGCCGAGAAGGGGCTGCGGATCACCGATCAGCGCAAGGTGATCGCGCGGGTCCTTTCCGAGTCCGAAGATCACCCTGACGTTGAGAAGGTGCACGCGCGTGCCTCCGCAATCGATCCGGGCATATCGATCGCGACTGTCTACCGCACGGTGCGCCTGTTCGAAGAGGCAGGCATTCTCGAGCGCCACGATTTCGGTGATGGCCGTGCGCGTTACGAAGCGGCGCCGGAGGCGCATCACGATCATTTGATCGACGTCGAGACCGGCCGAGTGATCGAGTTCGTCGATCCCGAGCTCGAGTTGCTGCAGCGACAGATCGCCGAAAAGCTCGGCTTCCGCCTCGTTGACCATCGCATGGAGCTGTACGGCGTCGCGCTGGAGCGGAAGGGCTGATCGGCTGCGGGGCGCTTTCCGGATTGTCGCGCTGATCTTTGCGCTTTTCGTCTACGTTCCGGTTCACCTGTGCACCCGCGCGCTTGGCCGGACCTCGCCTTGGCCACGACGCTTTTTGGCCCAGGTGGCGCGCATTTGCGGTGCCGATGTGGACGTGCGGGGTTCGCCGCTGGCAGCCGATGTGCTGTTCGTCGCCAATCACCAAAGCTGGCTCGACATTCCCATAATTGCGGGGGCAACCGGCACCGCGTTCGTCGCGAATGCGGGCGTGCGCGACTGGCCGTTGGTCAGCTGGCTCGCCGACCTGAACAACACGGTCTATGTCGATCGCGGCGACCGCACTGGCGTGCATGGTCAGGTGGGCGCCGTTCGCGCGGCGCTGGGGCGGCACCAGCCGATGGCGATCTTTCCGGAAGGCACGACATCCCGGGAGCTGCTGCCGTTCAAGCCTTCGCTGCTCGAAGTCGTCTCGCCGCCGCCACGCGCAATTCGGGTCCAGCCGCTGCGCCTGACCTATGGCGTGACCGACCTGATCTGGGTCGGCGACGAGCCCGCCGTTTCCAATATGTGGCGCGTGCTGACACATCGTCGTTTCGGCGTTCTGCTGGAGTGCCTAGAGCCGTTCGATCCCTGCCCGATCGGAGATCGCAAGGCGATCGCCGCCGAAGCGCGTGGGCGAATCCTCGAGGGTTCCGCTTGGGAGCGTGCACGCGTATAGGCGCGCCGGTGAGTCGCACTCCCAAGACCTACCGCGTCAAGTCCTTTGGCTGCCAGATGAACGTCTATGACGGCGAGCGCATGGCCGAGCTGCTGGCCGCGCAAGGCCTGTCGGCGGCCCAAGGTGAGGACGCCGATCTGGTCGTGCTCAACACGTGCCATATTCGCGAGAAAGCCGCGGAAAAGGTTTATTCCGATATCGGCCGGTTGCGGCGTGAGGATGGCTCCCGGCCGCTGGTGGCGGTCGCCGGCTGCGTCGCGCAAGCCGAGGGCGCGGAGATACACCGCCGAACCAAGGACGTGGATATCGTCGTCGGACCGCAGGCCTATCACCGCCTGCCGGAGCTGGTAGCGGAGGCGGCTCGAGGCAAGCGCGCCATCGACACCGACATGCCCGCGGCGTCCAAATTCGACGTGCTGCCAAGGCGGGCGCGGCAGGTGCGGTCGAGTGCGTTCCTGACCGTTCAGGAAGGCTGCGACAAGTTCTGCACCTATTGCGTGGTGCCCTATACCCGCGGGGCCGAGGTCTCTCGCCCTTGGGCAGCGATTGTCGATGAGGCCAAAGCGCTGGTGGATGCCGGCGCGCGTGAGATCACCCTGCTCGGCCAGAACGTCAATGCCTGGGAGCATGACGGCCGCTACCTGCACGATCTGATCGAGGAACTCGCCAAGCTGCCGGGCCTCGCCCGCCTCCGCTACACCACCAGCCACCCGAACGACATGCGCGACGGGCTAATCGCCGCGCACCGCGACATTCCCAAGCTGATGCCATTCCTGCATCTTCCGGTTCAGTCCGGCAGCGACCGCATCCTGAAAGCGATGAACCGCAGCCACAGCGTCGACAGCTATCTTCGCATCCTTGACCGGGTGCGGGCGGTGCGTCCGGACATCGCCATTTCGGGCGACTATATCGTGGGCTTCCCGGGCGAGACCGACGCAGACTTCCAAGCCACGCTCGAAATCGTCCGGTGCATTGGTCATTCGATGGCGTTCAGCTTCAAATATTCGCCGCGTCCCGGCACCCCGGCGGCAACGATGGCGGACCACATCCCGCCTCAGGTGATGAACGAGCGCCTGCAGCGGCTCCAGGCGCTGATTATCGATCAGCAACTCGCCTTCAATCAGCGGCTGGTGGGGCAGCGCACGGACGTGCTGCTCGAACGGCCCGGCAAGTTCCCAGGCCAGCTGATCGGCAAGTCGCCCTGGCTGCAGTCGATTGTTGTGGATGGCGGGACGATTGGCGACCTGATCACAGTGGACATCGCCGCCGCGGGACCGAATAGTCTGACAGGCGTTCTTGCGCACAAGCAGGCCGCTTGACGCTTTAGGAGGTGCATGTCGCGTAAGCCCGTTCCCGCCCAGCCGGGAGATCGCAGCCGGATCGAAGTCGTGTTCGATCGGCCCCAGCTTCTTGGCCAGGTGTTCGGCCATTACGATCAGAACCTGGTCGCGATCGAAAACCGGCTCGGCGTCTATATTGCGGCGCGCGGCAACAAGCTGCAGATCGAAGGCGAGGCGGAAGCCGCGGCGCGCGCACGCGATGTGCTGACCGGCCTTTATAATCGCATCGTGAAGGGGCAGGAGATCGACCCTGGCACCGTAGAGGCGATCATCGCCATGTCCAACGAGCCGATGCTCGACGGCATCATCCGCACCGACGTGTCGCAGCCGCCGCCGGTAATGATCCGCACGCGCAAGAAGACGATCGTGCCGCGGTCGGCGACGCAGATCCGCTATATGGAGGCGCTCGCGCGCGACGAGATCATCTTCGCGCTTGGACCGGCAGGTACGGGCAAGACCTACGTCGCCGTCGCGCAAGCGGTGCAGCAGCTGATCCAGGGTTCGGTCGAACGGCTGATCCTGTCGCGCCCCGCGGTCGAGGCTGGCGAGAAGCTCGGCTTCCTGCCCGGCGACATGAAGGACAAGGTCGATCCCTATCTAAGGCCCTTATACGACGCGCTTTACGACATGCTGCCCGCCGAACAGGTTGAACGGCGCATGGCCTCGGGCGAGATCGAGATCGCGCCGATCGCCTTCATGCGCGGCCGCACCTTGGCCAATGCCTTCATCATCCTCGACGAGGCGCAGAACACCACGCCGATGCAGATGAAGATGTTCCTGACCCGCTTCGGCGAGAACAGCCGCATGGTGGTGTGCGGCGATCCGCGCCAGATCGACCTGCCCGATATCGGCAAGTCGGGGCTGGCGGATGCGGTCGGGCGGCTGGACGGAGTGCGTGGCATCTCGATGGTTCGCTTCAATAGCGCCGACGTCGTCCGGCACCCGCTGGTGGGCGCCATCGTCGATGCTTATGAGGGGCAGAGCTAGTGCTCGATGTTGCCGTCCAGGCGGAAACGCCCTGGATGGCGGGAGATTGGGATCAACTTGCGGCGGCGGCTTGCGAGGCAGCGGTGCGCGCCACGCCACAGGCCGAGCTTGCCGCATCCCCGGCGCTGGTCGAGATTTCAGTGCGTCTCACGTCCGACGCGGAAGTTCATCAGCTGAACCTGCAATACCGGGGCAAGGACAAGGCGACCAACGTCCTGTCCTTCCCGATGGTGCAGGCGGACCTGCTGGAGACCGTCTCGCAGAACAGCGATGACGGCGAGCTGTTGCTGGGAGACATCGTGCTTGCGCATGGGGTCTGCGCGGCGGAAGCGGCGGAAAAGGGCGTGAGCCTTGAGGCGCATGCCACCCACCTGATTGTTCATGGCACCCTGCATCTGCTAGGCTATGACCATCAGGGGTCGGCCGAAGCCGAGCATATGGAGTCGCTGGAAAGCGACATCATGGCCCGGCTGGGCCTTCACGACCCCTATCACGAGGACGAACCGGAGTTCGATGCCAGAGGATTCGAGTAGAAACGGCCACGCTTCGGACGGGGGTGGCCGATTTTGGCGCGGATTGCGCGACATGCTGTTCGGGGCCGAGAACGAGCCCACCTTGCGCGATCAGATCGAGGAAGCCATCGAGGAGCATGAGGGCGAGCCCACCGAGGCGGGCGACCTGACGCCGATCGAACGGCAGATGCTGCGCAACCTGCTGCACTTTGGCGAGCGCACGGTCGGCGATGTCGCCGTGCCGCGCGCGGACATGATCGCGATCTCTGAATCGGCCAGCTTCGCCGAGCTGGTCGCGCACATCGCCGAAGCGGGGCACAGCCGCTTGCCGGTCTATCGCGACAGCCTCGATGAAATCACTGGCATGATCCACATCAAGGATGTGTTCGAGATCCTCGCCAAAGGGGAAACGGGACCGGCGAGCATCGCCGGACTGATCCGCGAGCCGCGCTACGTGCCCACGTCAATGGGAGTGCTCGACCTTCTGGCCGAAATGCGGGCCACCCGAACCCACTTGGCAATCGTGGTCGACGAATATTCGGGAACCGAGGGTCTCGTCACCATCGAGGATCTGGTCGAGGAGATCGTCGGCGATATCGAAGACGAGCATGATGAGGAGCCGGAGGCGGCTCTGGTCGATCTCGGCGGCGGCATGTGGGACGCAGATGCGAGGGCGGAGCTCGAGGACGTAGCGGCCGAGCTCGATCCCCGGCTCGCGGAGGTGGAGGAGGATGTCGATACGCTCGGCGGACTCGCCTTCGTGCTGGCCGGCCATGTTCCCACGCCCGGCGAGATCGTCGAACATGCGAGCGGCTGGCGAATTGAAGTGACTGAAGGGGACGCGCGCCACGTCACCCGAGTCCGCCTCCATGCGCCGGAGCCAGTGCTGGAGAACTAAGGCCATCGCGGAAAAGCCTGGGGATAAGGCGGTGAATTTCACCTATCTGTCGCAAAAGCGACTCGCCCTGACCCAAAGAGATTGTGTCGTGTCCGAAATTGTCTAGTTGTGGGACAACAAGTGAATTGGCGGGCCGCCTCCATCTCGGACCGGTCGGCTAAAGGAGGTTCCGCGAGGTCCCTTCGGGTCGATAGGAAGCGCTTATTTGCTTCCGCTGTGCCGCCGGTTCTTCACCCCCTGGCCGGCGGCACTTTTTTACACCCGCCTCTTGCTCTAGACGGCAGCTTCCTCTCGGCGCTCCGGAGCATCATGCGCAAACTCGTTCGAATCCTGATCATCCTGCTGGTTCTCGCGGTCGTCGCGATTTTCGCAATCGTGCTGATGACCCAGCGGTACAATGCCGAGGCCGATCCGCTCGCCGCCTTCGGGCCGCAGCCGAAGATCGATGCGCCGAGCACCGAGACCATTCCGACCATCGCAATCGCAAAGCCAGTTGGCTGGCAGGGCAATGCCCGGCCGATTGCTGCGCAGGGGCTGAAGGTCCAGCCCTTTGCCGACAAGCTCGACCACCCGCGTTGGCTCTACACGCTGCCGAACGGCGACGTGCTGGTTGCCGAGGCCAATTCGCCGCCGCGCAAGGTGGAAGGTGTTGCCGACCGCGCGATGAAACTGCTGCTCGGCTGGGCGGGCGCGGGCTCGCCCTCAGCCGACCGCATCACGCTGCTCCGCGACGCGAATGGCGACGGCGTGGCGGAATATCGCTCGGTACTGCTGTCGGGGCTCGCCTCGCCGACCGGCATGGCGCTGATCGGGGAGCGGCTCTACGTGGCCAATCACAATGAAGTGATCGCCTTCCCTTACAAGGCCGGCAACACGCGCATCACGGCCAAGCCGGAGAAGATCGTCGCGCTGCCGGCCGGCGGCAATCACTGGGCGCGCAACCTGATCGCGAGCCCGGACGGCCGCTTTCTTTATGTGACGGTCGGTTCGGCCAGCAACATCGGCGAGAAGGGTATGGATCGCGAGGAGAAGCGCGCCGCCATCTGGGAGGTGTTTCCCGAACGGAAGAGCTATCGCGTCTTCGCCAACGGCCTGCGTAACCCCAATGGCCTCGCCTATGAGCCGAACAAGGGTGAGCTGTGGACGACTGTCAACGAGCGCGACATGCTCGGCGGCGATGGCCCACCCGATTACATGACGCTCGTCGATTTCGGAGGCTTCTACGGCTGGCCATATACCTATTGGGGCGGCTTCCCCGATCGCCGGGTCGAGGCGCGGCCGGACCTCCAGGAATATACGCGGCGACCCGACTATGCCCTCGGCGCCCACACCGCCCCGCTCGGCCTGCAATTCGCCAAAGGCGCCAATCTGGGGCGGGCATTTGGAAACGGCGCGTTCGTTGCGCTGCACGGCTCATGGAACCGGCGTCCGCTGACCGGCTACAAGGTCATCTACGTGCCGTTCGGTCGCAATGGCTATCCGGTGAAGGGCGCGAAGCCCGCAGACGTGCTGAGCGGCTTCCTCAATGAAGACCAGCGCGCCCAGGGCCGACCGGCCGGTCTCGCGCTCGACCGCACCGGTGCTCTGCTGGTCGCCGACGATGCGGGGAATCGCATCTGGCGAGTGTCTGCCGGGAACCCAGCGAACTAAACTGCATTAAGCTCCAAATGTCTTCCATTCGGCCGACTTTCCGGTGATCGGCACCACATCTCCTCTGGTGGGCCTGATTGGCAAGCTGCGGAGGCTGGCGCCGCTCACCGACACCGATGAGCGCGCGATCCTCGCGTTGCCGCACCGAGTGGAACGCGTAGAGGCGCGCACCAATCTGGTGCGCGAAGGCTCGTGCCCGCACGAATGTTGCCTGCTAGTCGAGGGCTTCGCGGCTCGCAACAAGCTCGCGAACGACGGCGGCAGGCAGATCATCTCCTTTCACATCGCCGGCGACATCCTCGATCTGCAGCACCTTTTTCTCGAGCGCGCCGACCACAATGTTCAGGCACTCACCAGCGCGTCAGTGCTCTGGATACCGATGAAGGAGTTGCGCGCCGCCGCGATGGGGTGCCCGAACATCGGAACGGCGTTCTGGCGCGACTCGCTCATCGATGCCGCAATCTTCCGCGAATGGGTGCTCAATGTCGGTCGACGAGATGCCAAGACGCGCATCGCGCATATGCTGTGCGAGTTTATCGTCCGCTGCGAAGTAGCCGGCCTGGGCTCTCCGCAAAGAATGAAGCTGCCGTTCAGCCAGGAAGAAATCGCCGACGCGACAGGGCTGACGCCCGTGCACGTCAACCGGATGCTGCGTGAGATGGACGAAGAGGGATTGATTGTCCGCTCGGGCCGTACCCTCGAAATCCAGGACTGGGCGCGGTTCAAGCGCGTCGCCACGTTCGACCGGGCGTATTTGCATGCCGCAGCCTGATCGCTCCCGCGTCATGTGCAAGGGTTAGGACAGGAATGGCACGCTATTTCCTTCACCTGCACGAATGCGGCACCGTGCTTCGAGACCTGGAAGGCCAGGAGTGCGCGACGTTGCAAGAGGCGCTGCATGTCGCGCTGCTTAGCGCGCGAGATGTGATGACCTGGGAGCTTCGTTCGGGGAAACTGTGCCTCGGCTGCCATATCTCGGTAGCGGATCCATCGGGTCACGAACTGGGCCGAGTGGATTTCCGGGACGCGGTTTCCGTCACCGGTATGTAGGGCGGAGTGGAGAGAGCCAGCAGCGGCTGGGCGTGCTCGCCGCTTGGGGCGAGAGGGACCTGCTCTATGAACGCGAACAGGCCGCGCTTGCCTCGATCGAAGCGCTGAATTTGTTCGCCGCCGCTCACGCCGCCGACCCCATTTACAAGCGCTTCGGCGCCCTCAAAAGGAACCGCGTGGCGATCTCGCTCGCGATTGTCGCCATCGACGCATTGAGCGCCTTGCCATCGGCTTCCGCTCAATGCCGCCGCGGCGGCATGAGCTGCACAATGGCGCTCACCAATCCCTCGCCGAGGCTGACAGCATATCCCAAACGTCTCCGACGATGGCCGGCAGCAGGAACCAGGCGAGCGAGGCCACGAGCCAAACTAGAACGAGCCAGCGCGCCCGCCGCCCTCGGAGCCATTTTCCCGGAGCGATCGGAAACCGTCCCTTCTTCCAGAACCATATTCCCAGGCCGACCGCGGCGCCATTCACCCACAGCCAGGCAACGACCTGACTCGTTTGCAGGTAAGCAGGGAGGCGAAAGTCCACCACGGACCGGAGAACGGAATAGAGCAGGGTCAGATGCACAACGGCAACCGGCACGATCCAGACCCAGATCCGGGCGTATTCGACAGCCTCCTGCCGATCCTCCACCTCGGTGATCGCATCGACTTCAACGATGTCGGGACCCCCATAGTGGGTCGCTCGAAGGTCGTCATCGCTGCCCATTGCCCAGATGGTATCGTGACGCGGAGCTAATTGGGAGGAGCCTTGTCGGCTATTCCAGCAGCTTCGGCCCGTCCTTTGCGAGTTTCGCCCTGATCTTGTCAGCGAACAGGGCGAGGAAGGGCGGCAGGTCGAAGAGGCAGTGAACCTTGTCGTCCTCAACCGTCAGGCGGCTGGCGACGCGTTGGCCCATCGCTTCGACGGTGAAGCTCAGCGTGTCGCCGTCCCAGCGGTGTTCGCTGACGGTACCGCCGGGGATGAAGCTCGCCAGTTTGGACGTGCCCGCCTCGATCCGCGCGCGGGCGCCGGCGCGGCCGAGCTTGTGCGGCAGGTCGATTTCGATCGGGGCGGTCATGTGGCGAAGATCATGGCGTCATCGGCAAACGCCTTGAACTCGAGAGCGTTGCCGCTCGGGTCCTTGAGGAACATCGTCGCCTGCTCGCCGACCTGCCCCTTGAAGCGAATATGCGGCTCGATGCCGAAGCGAACGCCCGCCGCGGTCAGCCGGTCGGCGAGCGCCTGCCAGTCGGACATCGTCAGCAACACGCCGAAATGGGGCACCGGCACGTCATGGCCGTCGACCGGGTTGGTGACGCCGGCGGGCCGGGCGCTTTCGTCGAGGTGCGTGACAATCTGGTGGCCGTAGAGATCGAAGTCGATCCAATGGTCGGAGCTGCGCCCCTCGCGGCAGCCCATCAGCCCGCCGTAAAAGACGCGGGCGGCCGCGAGGTCGTGGACTGGGAAGGCGAGGTGAAAGGGCCTCATGGCCGGGCGAGCTCCACACAGGCTTCCATGTCGGGCGCGGTATCCGGCTTGGCGGCAATCGCCTCGCGGGCGAGGGTGAGTTCCTTGTCGCTCTGCGACTGGCTCTTTCCGGCAGCCCCGAGTTCGCTCCTCGCGCGAGTTTCCAGCACCGAGGCGAGGGTGATCAGGTCCATCGCCGGCTTGCTCATTCCTTCGCGCCTGCGGACATCGTCGGCGGCGAGCTTCATCAGCCCGGCGCACTGGATGGCGGGAGGGGGCGGCAGCGGCGGCGCGAGCTGGTTCATCAGCGCGACGCAGCCGCGCGCTTCCTCGATCGGCAGTTTCGCCTCGGCGCCGGCGCTCTTCTGGATGGCCGCGAGCTCCTGCAGGATAAGGTCTCGCACCTGCTCCTGGCTGCGTCCGCTATTCTTCACAAGTCCGTCGCCGACCAGCTGGGCGAAGCGGGCGCCCTGACGCGCGAGCGGCGGCAGCTCCAGCGCGGCCGCGGTCCGGCGCTCCTGCTCGCCCGCGAGGATGGCGAGGCGCGCGACGCAGCGGAGCTGCTGCTGTTGCGGATCGGTAAGGGCGAGGGGCGCGGTGGCGAGCGCTAAAGCTAGGCTAAACATGACGTTGCTCTACCGCCGATTGCAACACGTTCAAAGCCGGGCGATAGCGCCGCCGTGTTCCGCTACCCGAAGCTTCTCGCGCTGGCGGCAGGCGCTGTGTCGGCAACCGGCTTTGCGCCACTGGGTCTGTGGCCGGTGACGCTCGCCTTTTTCGCACTGTTGTTCGAGCTGCTGTGGCGGGCTTCCGACTGGCGCGGTGTGTTCGTGCGCGGCTGGCTGTTCGGAGTGGGGCATTTCACCGTCGGGCTGAACTGGATCGCACACGCCTTCACCTATCAGGAAACGATGCCGCACTGGTTCGGCTACGGTGCGGTGGTGGCGCTATCGCTGTACCTGGCAGTGTTTGCGGCGTCCGGGGGTGTGCTTGCCCACACTCTCCTTAGCTCGTCCCGAGCGAAGTCGAACGGCGCTCCTGATGATGCGGGGATGCGCCCCTCGACTACGCTCGGGACAAGCGAAGTTGGTTTCGCCGTTCTTCTCGCAGCCGCCTGGATTGCGACCGAATGGCTGCGCGCGACACTGTTCACCGGTTTTGCATGGAATCCATTGGGTGTGATCCTTGTCGGCACGCCTCTCGCTGCCGCATCCAAGGCGATCGGCACATACGGACTGTCGGGGCTGGCCATGCTTGCAGCGGGAGCGACCTGGCTGTTGGCGCGGCGGCGGTGGCTGTCCGGCGGAGCAATAGCCGGTGCGCTCGCAATCCGCACGGTATGGACGCTCATTGGTCCCGCGCCGGAACTGCTGCCCGGCGCCACGCCGATGGTGCGCATCGTCCAGCCCAATGTGAGCCAGGATGAGAAGCACGACATGCGCGCGCAGGTCGACAATCTGAAACAGCTGGTCGCCATGTCGGGCAGGCCCGACGACGCCAGGCCGCGCCTGCTGCTTTGGCCCGAGGCTGCGATCGACAATGGCTTCTATCTGCAGGAAGAACCCGGCCTCAGGCGCTTCCTGGTCAAGACGCTGGGACGCGGCGACATGCTGCTGACCGGGGGCGTGGCGATCGAATATGACCGCGCCGGGCGCTCTGTCGGCGGCCGCAACAGCGTCTTTGCGCTGGGGCCGGACACGCGCATCCGCGCCCGCTACGACAAGGCGCATCTTGTCCCCTATGGCGAGTATCTGCCGATGCGCGCCATCCTGGTGCCGCTCGGCCTGTCGCGGCTGGTGCCGGGCGACCTCGACTTTTGGCCGGGTCCGGGGCCGAAAACCTTCGACATTCCCGGCATTGGACCGGTGGGTTTCCAAATCTGCTACGAAATCATCTTTTCCGGCCAGGTCGTCGATCCGGCCAAGCGCCCTCGCTTCCTGTTCAATCCGTCTAACGACGCGTGGTTCGGCGCCTGGGGCCCGCCGCAGCACATGGCGCAGGCGCGGCTTCGCGCAATAGAGGAAGGCATGACGATCGTCCGGGCGACGCCCACCGGCATTTCGGGCGTGATTGGTCCGGACGGGCGGCTGCTGGCCAGCATCGGCATGGGCCGGCAAGCGGTGCTGGATGCAGGACTGCCGCCGGTCCAGGCGCCGACGCTCTTTGCCCGTTCCGGTAACCTTCTTGCTGGCCTTTTCGCGCTGATGCTCGCTGTATTCGGCGTTGTCATAGGCCGTCGCGCTCGCTAGAGGCGCGCCACACATAAACATATCTTTATATGTGGGCTTGCCCCCTTTCCAGCACAGGAACGACGATGCGCTCGAACTATCTCTTCACGTCCGAATCGGTGTCGGAAGGTCATCCGGACAAGGTCGCCGATCAGATTTCCGACGCCATTGTCGACCTGTTCCTGTCAAAGGACCCGGAGGCGCGCATCGCCTGCGAGACGCTGACGACCACCCAGCTCGTCGTGCTCGCGGGCGAAATCCGCGGCAGGGGGATCATGGACGAAGCCGGCAATTGGGCGCCGGGCGTGCCGGACGAGGTCGAGAAGACCGTGCGCGATACGGTCAAGCGGATTGGCTATGAGCAGGCGGGCTTTCATTGGGAGACGCTCAAATTCGAGAACAACCTGCATCCCCAATCTGCACATATTGCGCAGGGCGTGGACGCGGCGGGCAATAAGGACGAAGGCGCGGGCGACCAGGGCATCATGTTTGGCTATGCCGCGAACGACACCCCCGACCTGATGCCGGCGACGCTCTACTACAGCCACAAGATCCTTCAGCAGATGGCGGCCGACCGACACAGCGGCAAGGCGCCGTTCCTCGAGCCCGACGCCAAGAGCCAGGTCACGCTGCGGTACGAAGGCAGCGTCCCCGTCGCCTGCACCGCGGTCGTCGTCTCGACCCAGCACGGGAAGGGCTATGACGAGGGCGAAAAGGAGGCTGAACTCCACGCCTATGTGAAAGGCGTGATCGCCCAGGTGATGCCAGCGCACCTGCTGGGCGACCATACCGTCTATCACATCAACCCGACTGGTAGCTTCGAGATCGGCGGGCCGGACGGTGACGCCGGCCTGACCGGCCGCAAGATCATCGTCGACACCTATGGCGGCGCGGCCCCGCATGGTGGCGGCGCGTTCAGCGGCAAGGATCCGACCAAGGTCGACCGGTCGGCCGCGTACATTACCCGTTATCTGGCCAAGAACATCGTCGCGGCTGGTCTTGCCCAGCGCTGCACGATCCAGCTTGCTTATGCGATCGGCGTGTCGCAGCCGCTGTCGCTCTATGTCGACACGCATGGGACTGGGACTGTCGGCGACGACAAGCTGGAAGCGGCGATCGGTAAGATTGAGAAGCTAGGTGGCCTGACCCCCCGCGGTATCCGCACGCATCTCGGCCTTAACAAGCCGATCTACCAGCCGACCGCAGCCTATGGTCATTTCGGCCGCAAGCCGGAAGGCGATTTTTTCCCGTGGGAGAAGACCGATCTGGTCGAAGCGCTGAAGGCGGCCCTGGCCTGAGCTAGCTGCGCACGAGTTCTCGGTAGCTGACCCGCTCGGCGCCCCAGCCGATCAGGGCACCCGCGATCGTGTCGCTGAGGAAATGGTCGCATTTCGCGATGCGGGCAAAGGCGGCGAGCGTCGCCACACCATAGGCCGGTAGCCGGTATTGCGGATAGTCGCGGGCGACCACCCGCGCGATCGTGACTGCGCCAACCGTGTGCCCTGAAGGGAAGGAACTGAAGGCTTTTTCTTCGTTTCGGCCTTTCCCAGCTTCATAGCGCCCCTGCTCGATCAGCATGTTGGGCCGGGTGCGGACGATGCCTGCCTTTACTGCATTCTTGCCTCGGATGCCGAGCCAATGCGCGCCCAGCATGCGGGCCGCGGTGCGCAACAGCCGCTCGTCGCGGCGGATCAGCGCTGCCGCTGCGATCCCACCGATAAAGGCGTAGAGCGGCGGCTGGTCTGTCATCTTCCCGAACCAGCCGAGCGCCTGCACCGGCGGCGAATCCCGCCAGCCGGAGATCGACCGGCTTACTTTCACATCGGTCTTTTCGACCTGCTTGATCGCTTCCCGCTTCTTGCCCATGGCCGCTCAACGAAAGCGAGCGCATGAACGATCCCCTCTTCATCCGAAGGCTTTACGGCCGGGCCAAGGGCCATAAGCTGCGCGACGGGCAGGAGGAGCTGCTGGCCGAGCTGCTACCGCGAGTGGCAGTGCCCGAGGGGCCGCTCGATGCGGCCACGCTGTTTGGCTACGACCGTCCGCTCGAGTTCGAGATCGGCTTCGGCGCGGGCGAGCATCTGGCGGCGCAGGCGGAGGCGCGGCCGGACCATGGCTTCATCGGCTGCGAGCCGTTCCTGAACGGTGTCGTTGGGGCGCTCGCCAAGATCGACGATCGCGAACTCGGCAATGTGCGGCTGCACATGGGGGATGCACTGGATGTGCTAGAAAGGCTTCCCGACGCCTCGCTCGAGCGGCTTTACCTGCTTCACCCGGATCCTTGGCCGAAGGCGCGGCACGCGAAGAGGCGGATGGTCAATCATGGCCCGCTCGACCTGATCGCGGCCAAGCTGAAGCCCGGCGCGGAATTTCGCCTCGGCACTGACGACCCGACCTATTGCCGTTGGTCGTTGATGGTTATGAACCAGCGTCGCGACTTCGAATGGCAGGCGCGCACCACCACCGACTTCCTCACGCGCCCCGCCGATTGGCCGAAGACGCGCTACGAAGCCAAGGCGCGGCGCAAGGGACATGAGGTCTGGTTTTTCCGTTATCTGCGAAACTGACGCTCGGAGCGACGAAGCGCTCGTCGCAGAGTGACGCATTCGTGTCGCCTGTCACATCACCGCCCGTGTTCGGATCGCTAGAGGCGCCCCCGCACACAAGAACACGGGTGTTACCGATGCGAACCACAATGATCATGCTCGCCGCTGCCATGCTCGGCACGACCGCCGCCCAAGCCGATGTGACGGACACTTTCGACCGTCCGAACGCACCGACGATCGGCAGCAACTATACCGTCCAGAACGGCAATTTCCGAATCAGCAACAACAAGGCGGACACGACCAACTTCGTGTCGCTCGCCACGTACAACGACTCGATCTCCGACTGGGCCTACCTCGACGCGTCGCTGCGCGGATTCGACGGCGGCAGCTATGTCGCGCTGTCGTTCGGCTTCGATTCGGCGAACAGCTTTTTCGTCAAGGTGCAGGACAATGACGGCGATGGCCGCTTCGACCGATTTGGCTTCGACACCGGCAATAACGACCTGAACGGGCCGTTTCAGGCGCTGAACTCGAGCTTCCAGACCGGCAACATCCAGGTGATCGTGACCGGCACCAAGGCGGAGCTGCTCATTGTCGCCAATGGCGGCTTCATCCAGTCGTACAGCCACGACTATGGCTTTGCGCCCGGCAGCAAGACGGTCGGTTTTGGCCTCAATCGCCAAGGCGTCGCCGACAATTTCACCTTCATGGGCATGGCGAACGCGGTGCCGGAACCGGCGAGCTGGGCGCTGATGATCGCAGGCTTCAGTCTTGCCGGCGCGGCCGCCCGCCGCCGCTCTGCCGGAACGGTGCTGGCCTGAAGTTCAGCCGGCGGGCCGGTCCAGCCATGCGGCAAGCTTTGCCGCGACGGCGCGGAACGGCTCGCCGGCAAAGCCGTCATGAGCCGCCGGAGGATCGCCGGCGTCGCTCGCTTGACGGATGGCGATTTCCAGCGGGATGCGGCCGAGAAAGTCGAGCCCCATCGCGCGGGCCGCCGCCTGCGCGCCGCCAGCGCCGAACGGATCGCTGATCTGGCCGCAATGGGGGCAGGCATAGCCGGCCATATTCTCAACGAGGCCGACGATCGGCACATTGGCCTGGGTGAACAGATCGACCGCGCGCGCGGCGTCGATCAGCGCCAGATCCTGCGGCGTCGAGACGATCACCGCGCCGGCCGGCTTGAAGCTGCTTATCATCGACAGCTGCACATCGCCTGTGCCGGGCGGCAGGTCGACGATCAGCGTGTCGGTCTCCCCCCAGGCGGCGTCGATCAGCTGCGAAAGCGCCTTGCCCGCCATCGGCCCGCGCCAGGCGATCGCCTGGCCGGGCTTGACCAACTGGCCCATCGACAGGATCGGCACGCCGAAGCGGGTGGCGACCGGCAGCAGTTTCTGGTCCTCGGCCAGCGGCCGGGTGCCTTCCGCGTCCATCAGCCGGGGGACCGAAGGGCCATAAATGTCGGCATCGACGAGCCCGACCCGGCGCCCCATGCCTGCTAGGGCAACGGCGAGGTTGGCGGCGAGCGTCGACTTGCCGACGCCGCCCTTGCCGGAACCGACGGCAATGATCCGGCGCTCGCGCTTCTCGCTCGTCATCGCGATGCGGACTTCGGTGACCTCCGGCAGCGCCAGCAGTGCCGCCTTGGCCGCGTCAGCCATCGCGTCGCGCGTCTTCTGGTCCAGGCCCGTCACGTCCAGGATCAGCGAAGCGCGGCCGTCGACGAGGCGGGGCGGCGCGGCGCGGCTGCCGACGATCTTCGAAATGGCGGCATAAAGGGGGTCGGGTTCGGCCATGGCCGCGCACTAGGCGCATGGTGAAGCGAGCGGAACACTGTTTTTCTGAGCAGGCGTCCCTATAAAGACGAATATGAACAAGCTGACGGCGTGGCTCTGGCCGCAAGGTGCGATGTTGAACGAAGGCGGCGGCCCCTGGGGCAACCGCGGCGGCGGGAACGGAGAGGGGGGCGGTGGCGGCGACGGCCCGCGCAATCCTTGGAGCCCCGGCCCGGGTGGCGGACGTCCCCGGGGCAACCGGCAGGGGCCTGCGGCACTCGACGAACTTCTGCGCCGTGGGCGGCAGCGGCTCGGCTCTGGCGGCGGCCTTCCCGATTTCGGGGGCAAACCGATCTGGCTTTATGCCATCGCCGCTTTCCTGATCCTGTGGCTGCTGTTCACCAGCTTCCACCGCATCGGCCCGCAAGAACGCGGCGTTATCCTTCGTCTCGGCTCCTATGCCGGCACGATGGGTCCGGGCATCAACTTCAGCTTTCCCGCGCCGATCGACCGGGTGGTCAAGCAGGACATCGAGGCGATCCGCACGATCGACATCGGTTCGCCTACGGCGGAGTCCGAGAATCTGATGCTTACCGGCGATCAGAACATTATCGATCTGGCCTATTCGGTGCGCTGGAACATCAGCGACCCCTCGCTCTTCCTTTTCCAGCTGGCCGAGCCCGAGGAGACGATCCGCGAAGTCGGCGAAAGCGCAATGCGGGCGGTGATCGGCACCGTCACGCTGAACGACGCGATCGGCTCGGGCCGGACGGGCATCGAGACGCAGGTCGCGCAACGCATGCAGGAATTGCTCAACGACTATAAAGCCGGCGTCCGCATCCAGGGCATCGCCATCAAGCAGGCCGATCCGCCGCAGGCGGTGACCGAAAGCTTCAAGAAGGTGTCGGCGGCACAGCAGCAGGCGATCGGCTATCTGAACGGTGCGCGTGCCTATGCCCAGCAGATCACTGCTCGCGCACAGGGCGAGGCCGCCTCGTTCGACAAGGTCTATGAGCAATATTCGCTGGCGCCCGAAGTGACCCGGCGCCGCATGTATTACGAGACGATGGAGGAAGTGCTGTCGAAGGTCGACAAGACCATCGTCGAGCCGTCCGGCGTCACCCCCTATCTGCCGCTGGACCGTGCCGCCCGGCCGCGTCCGGCCGAGGAGCCGCAACAGTGAATTCGGTGAGTATTCGAAATCCCGTCGTGCTGGCGGTGCTGGCGGTCGCGCTGCTGGTGCTGCTGGCGAGCACGCTCGCCGTCGTGCCGGAAACGCGCCAGGCAGTGATCGTCCGCTTTGGCAAGCCGGTCAGCATCGTCAATCGCTACATTCCGGGTCAGACCTATGGCGACTCGGGCGCGGGGCTGATCGCTCGCCTGCCGTTTTTCGACCAGATCGTCTGGCTCGACAAGCGCGTGATGGACGTGGAGATGGACCGGCAGCAGGTGCTGTCGACCGATCAGTTGCGGCTGAACGTCGACGCCTATGCTCGTTTCCGCATCGTCGATCCGCTGCGCACCTACATCACGGCCGGCAACGAGCAGCGGGTCGCCGACCAACTGCGGCCGATCCTGGGTTCGGCGTTGCGCAACGAACTCGGCAAGGTCGAGTTCGCGCGGCTGCTCTCGCCGGAGCGTGGCCAGATCATGGACAATATCCAGGCCGGGCTGAACCGCGTCGCGCGCCAGTACGGTGCCGAGATCGTCGACGTGCGGATCAAGCGCGCCGACCTGCCCGATGGTACTCCGCTCGAATCGGCTTTCGAGCGGATGCGCTCGGCCCGCGAGCAGGAAGCGCTGACCATCACCGCGCAGGGCCAGAAACAGGCGCAGATCATCCGCGCCCAGGCCGATGCCGACGCCGCCAAGACTTATGCTGCGAGCTTTGGGAAAGACCCGGACTTTTATGAGTTCTACCGGGCGATGCAGTCGTATCGGCAGACCTTCATCGCGGGGCAGACCGGCACGAACGTGATCATGTCGCCGAATAACGACTATCTGCGGGAGTTCACCGGACGCGGTCGATGACAGCTGTCATTCAAACGTCGTTCAGCATCCATTTCGCAACCGTTCAGGTGCGCGCCGCGCTCCCCTGCGGCGCCGCAGAACCGAGAGGATAAAATCCACGTGCGCTACGCCTACGCATTGACCACGGCTCTTCTCCTGGGCGGCGTTGCCGGCTCGGTGGCGTTCCAACAGCCGCTGGGCGCTCAGACACCGCAGAATTCCGGCCCTGCCATGGCCGCTGCCGCTCCCCGCGGCGCGCCAATGAGCTTCGCCGACTTGGCTGCCCGGCTTCAGCCCGCGGTCGTCAACATCTCGACCACCCAGCGGGTGCAGGTTAGCCAAGGGCAGACCAACCCGTTTGCCGGAACGCCCTTCGCCGATCTTTTCGGCGGTGGCGACGCGACGCCGGGCCGGCCGGTCACCCGACAGGCCCAGTCGCTCGGCTCCGGCTTCATCATCTCAGCCGACGGCTATATCGTGACCAACAATCACGTGGTCGCGCCTGGCCGCCAAGGGGCCGTGGTCGAGACGATTACGGTGACACTGCCGGACCGTCGCGAATACAAGGCGCGCCTGATCGGCCGCGACCTTGCTTCGGACCTTGCCGTTCTGAAGATCGAAGCAAACAACCTGCCTTTTGTCCGCTGGGGCGATTCGGAACGGGCGCGGGTCGGCGACTGGGTGCTGGCGATCGGCAACCCGTTCGGCCTTGGCGGCACCGTGACCAGCGGCATCGTCTCTGCGCTTCATCGCAATACCGGCCAGGGCGGCGCCTATGACCGTTACATCCAGACCGACGCGTCCATCAACATGGGCAATAGCGGCGGGCCGATGTTCGACCTCAATGGCAATGTCATCGGCGTGAACACGGCAATCTTCTCGCCGTCGGGCGGCAATGTCGGGATCGGCTTCGCCATTCCGGCCGAGCAGGCGCAGCCGGTCATCCAGGCGCTGATGCGCGGCGGCCGGGTTCGGCGAGGCTATCTCGGCGTGCAAATCCAGCAGATCACGCCGGACATTGCCGAGTCGCTCGGTCTCGAGCGCAATCGCGGCGAGCTGATCGCCAGCGTCGAGCCTGACGGCGCCGCTGCCCGTGCCGGCATCCGCCAAGGCGATGTGGTCGTCACCGTCGGTGGCCAGCCGGTCAGCCCGGATGCCACCTTATCCTATCTGGTCTCCAACTCGCCGATCGGCACGCGAGTGCCGGTCGAGCTGATCCGGGACGGCCGCCGCCAGACTGTGACCGTCGTGGTCGGCGAGCGTCCGCCCGAAGAGCAGCTCGCCCAGCGACTAGGCGGCAACGACAACGACAATTTCGGCACCGAGGATGACGGCACAGGCCAGCGCCAGGCGGCGACTGCCTCGCTCGGCCTAGCCGTGCAGCCGCTGACGCCGGGCATTGCGCGCCAGGTCGGCGTGCCCGCAGGCACGCGCGGCGTCGTCATTGGCGCCGTCGATCCTTCGAGCGACGCCGCGACCAAGGGCCTGCAGCGCGGCGACGTGATCTCGGCCGCCAACGGCCGGCCCGTGGCGACCGCTGAGGAGTTTCGCGCCGCGGTTGCAGAAGCAGGCCGCACCGGCCGCTCGAGCGTGCTCTTGCTGGTTCAGCGCGGCAACAATCCGGCGCGTTACATCGGGCTGCGCATCAAGGCCGGATGATTTTGGTGCCGGCTGAGGGGGCAGTCGCATGTGGGACACGCTGTTCGGGCTGACCAACGGCATTGCAGTGATCGCATGGGCGGCGCTGATCCTCGGACCGCGCCGCCCTCTGCTCCTGTCCTTTGTCCTTTACCTCGGCGTGGGGCTTCTCTGCCTCATCTATGCGACCTTGTTCATCTCGCTGCTCGTCGGCTGGGTCGATCCGGTGCGGGACGGGGCGGCTCCGGCACTCGATTATAGCGTCAAGGGCCTGCGTGCCTTCTTCATGAGCGACGGCGGCATTGTTGTCGGCTGGACCCATTATCTGGCGCTGGACCTGTTCACTGGCCTTTGGGTGGCGCGTGATGGTGACGCCAAACGGATCGGTCGCCTCGTCCAGGCGCCGATTCTGTTCGCCACCTTCATGGCAGGGCCCTTGGGCTTGCTGATCTGGCTGATCGTCCGCGAACCCGCGGCGCGGCGCTCGTCGAAGCAGGGCGGGCGTCGATAGAGCCAATGTTGTCGCGGAGTGCTCCTGCCCGGCAAGGCGGGTCAGGAGGAGCTTTCGATGCGGCGTCTTGTCCCTTTTGCGGTCGCCGCAGGCCTCATTGCGCCGGTCGCAGCGCAGGCGGTGGTGCCCGCCAGACTTGAGACGCTGCTCGCCGCCGACCGGGCCTGGGCCGACGCGGCCAAGGACCGCAACCTGGTCGACGGCCTAAGCGCCATGTTCGACCGCGACGCGGTGCTGGTGACCGGCGGCACCGCGAATCTGGTGCGTGGCCCTGCCGCGATCCGCGAGAAGCTCGCTGCCAAGCAGAAGGATGCAACGTCGAAGATCGCGTGGTGGCCCGTGGGCGGTGGCATCTCGGCTGACGGCAGGCACGGCTTTACTTATGGCGCGGTCACGGTCCAGCCTCAGGGAGGCAATCCGCTCTCGCAGAAATATCTCGCTTACTGGGTCAAGCGGCCGGCCGGCTGGCGCGTGCTCGCCTATAAGCGGCTGGGCCGGCGGGAGGCGGGCGCTTTGAAGGTGGCGCCGCCCATTATTGGCGCCAGGCGGAGCGGCGACGATGCTCTGGACACGTTGAAGCAATCGGAAAGAGCCTTCTCCGACGATGCTCAGGTGATCGGCTTGCGCGCCGCTTTCACGAAATGGGGCCGCGCGGAGTCCATCAACATCGGCGCCGAGGATGCAATTGCGGTAGGCGCCGAAGCGATCGGCAAGAGCGTTTCCGGGCCTGAGCCGGGGAGCCCGGTGACCTGGGCGGCGGATGAGGCGGTCGTTGCGCCTTCCGGCGACATGGGCCTGAGCTACGGCCTGCTTCATGCCAAAAACCCACCCGCGGGCCAGCCCGCGACCATCCCCTTCTTCACCGTCTGGGCTCGCCCGAAGCCGGGCGACCCGTGGCGTTACGTGGCGGAGTGATGATCGGCTAGGGTGGCGGCATGAAGGCCCATGCCCCCGCCACCGAGCGCAACCGCGAGTCGATCCTTGCCGTGCTGCGCGAGGTGCTGCCGCCGTCGGGAACGGCGCTAGAAGTCGCCAGCGGGACCGGCGAGCATGTCCGCTTCTTCGCCGAGGCGCTGCCGCAACTGCATTGGCAGCCGAGCGACCCCAGCTCCGACGCGCTGGCGTCGATTGCGGCCTGGACTGGTGGCGTTCCGAACGTCCGTTCGCCGCTGGAATTGGACGCGTCCGCGCGCGATTGGCCGATGGCGGGAGCCGACGCGATCCTGTGCATCAACATGGTCCATATCAGCCCTTGGGCAGCAACCGAGGGGCTATTCGCCGGAGCGGCGCGATTGCTGAGCCTGGGCGCGCCGCTCTTCCTGTACGGCCCTTATCGCCGCGCGGACGTGCCTACGGCGGCCAGTAACGAGGCGTTCGACGCGTCGTTGAAGGCACGGGATCCAGCATGGGGCCTGCGGCAGTTGGAGGATGTTATCGTTCTCGCCGGGTGCAGCGGCTTCGAACTGGAGCGCCTCGTCGAGATGCCGGCCAACAACCTGTCGCTGGTCTTCAGGCGGTGCTTTCCCGCACGCTGCTCGGGCTGAGGCCGGTCCAGCGTTTGAACGCACGGCTGAACGCCGCCGGGTCTGAAAAGCCGAGGCGATAGGCGGTCGCCTTCACCGATTGCCGGTCCACCCCGAGATAGCGAAGTGCCAGCTGCCGCCTTTTTGCTTCCAGCACGTCCTGGAAGCTCGTCCCGTCCGCCTTCAGCCGGCGGTAGAGCGTCTGGCGGCTCAGGCTGAGGGCGTCGGCGACACGATCGACGCTCACCTCGCCCTTGCCGATCAGCTGTTCGATGGCGTCCTCGACCTGCTGCTTGAAGCAAGGCGTGGCGGGTGCGGGGCTGAGCAGCCCCTCGACCATCCGGCGAATGGTGGTGAAGAAATCGCCGGGTGACCGCGGCTCGGCCGGCGTCGCAAAGGCGCGCTGCCACTTGCCTGCAGGGCACAGGCTGTTGTCGCAGCTGGCGCATTGCTTCGCGCGCATCCGTTCCATGCAACGCAGGATCATCTCTTTGATGTTCGCGGTCATGCGGGCACCTGTGACCAAAGCTGTAGCACTGATCTAATACACCTCCGCACCCGGCGCGGCAAGCGGCCGGTGAAAAGGAGGATGGGAATGGCATCGAAGCGCAAATGGATGGCCGCTGTAGCGGCGCTGTTGATGGCGGCACCGGCGCAGGCCGACACCCTGACGGATTGGTGGGAGACCGCCCAACGCTATTATCTGGCCGGTCAATTCTCGGGATCGCCACGCACTCCCGATCTGGAGCGGGCGTCGGCGCGGACGGCGCTCGCCATGTTCGAGGCGGTAAACGCGATCGACCGACGCTATGAAAGCTATCTGAAACTGCCCGCCGCCGACTCCAAGGCATCGCCGGAAGCCGCTGCCGCGACGGCGGCGTTCAAGGTGCTTCTTCATCATTATCCCGCGAACAAGACGGTCCTTGAGGAAAGCCATGCGATGGTGATGGCCGGCATCGCCGACAGCCCGGCCAAGGCGGCGGGCATCGCCGTCGGAGAAGCGGCGTCCGCGGCGGCGATTCCCGCCAACGGAATCGATCCATCAATCGAGCAGACCCCCTATCGGCCGCGCGCGGCAGCGGGCGAGTGGATCGGCGGCGCCCTGCCCCGGCTCGACCCGCATTGGTTCGCCCTCAAGCCTTGGGGCATCGGCAGCGTGGAGGCGATCATGCCGCCGCCGCCGCCCGCGCTCACCAGCGCAACCTGGGCGCGCGACCTAGCCGAGGTGCAGCGGCTCGGCGGCCGGGCCAGCAAGGAGCGCACGCCCGCGCAGACGCTGATCGCGCGTCATCGGCAGGGCTCCGACCTGTCGCCGATGGTGCGGTACATCGCCGACCGGCCAGGCCGCAGCTTGCTCGACAATGCGCGGATGCTCGCCATCTATCAGATGGCGATGGACGATGCGGTGCAGGTGATGGTCGTCGCTAAGTTGCGCTACGATTTCTGGCGGCCGATCACGGCCATCCGGAACGCCGACCAGGACGGCAACGACGCAACCCAGCGCGATCCTGCCTGGGTGCCGCTGCTGCCGACGCCCAACTTTCCCGAATATCCCTGCGGCCATTGCACCGCGGCGGGCGTGCAGGCCGAGGTGCTGAAGCTGACCAGCGGCCTGCCCGCCTCGACGCCGGTGCGCGTCGCGGCAGGGACGAGCCCGAATATGGTCGTGCAGAGTGTCAGGAACTGGGACGAGTTCGTCCGCCAGGTCTCCGACTCGCGGATGCTGGGCGGCGTCCATTACCGCTTCTCCAACGATGCCGGCGAGGAAATCGGTCGCCGCGCCGCCCGCATCGCGGTCGAAAAGCTGTTGCGACCGCTCAAGCGCTAGCCGGGTCTGTTCCGCGTCCTCCGGGTCTGCCAGAGGACGCGGCATGACCCCCGCCGACATCGACACTCTCGACCTGATCGACGCGCGCCTTCGCTGGCTTTCATCCTGGACGATCCACAATGCCAATCACCTGCGGGAGAGCCGGGACGGGCTGAAGGTCGGCGGCCACCAGGCAAGCTGCGCGTCGATGTCTACGATCATGACCGCCCTCTACTTCACCGCGCTGAGAGCAAGGGACAAGGTAGCGGTGAAGCCGCATGGCGGGCCGCTGCTGCACGCGATCCACTATCTGCTCGGCAACCAGTCGCGGGAGCAGCTGGAATGCTTCCGCGGCTTTGGCGGCGCGCAAAGCTATCCAAGCCGGACCAAGGACAGGATCCCGGTCGATTTCTCGACCGGCTCGGTCGGGCTGGGCGTCGCGATCACGCTCTTCGCCAGCCTGGTGCAGGATTATCTGATCGCGCACGATGCGCTGCCGGAAAGCGAAGCGGGCCGGATGATCGCGCTGATGGGGGATGCCGAACTCGACGAGGGCAATATCTACGAGGCCCTGATCGAAGGTTACAAGCACGCGGTCCGCAACCTGTGGTGGATCGTGGATTATAATCGCCAATCGCTCGACGCGACGACGATGGACCGGATGTTCAACCGCTTCGACGATATCTTCGCGACCTGCGGCTGGCGGGTAATGACGTTGAAGCATGGCCGGCTGCAGCGCGCTGCGTTCGAGGAGCCGGGCGGCGCGGCCTTGCGCGACTGGATCGACAACACGCCCAATGCCGAGTTCGCCGCCCTTACGTATCAGGGCGGCGCGGCGTGGCGCGATCGGCTGTTGCGGGATGTGCCCGAGTTGACACCGCTCCTCGCCAAGCGTGACGATGCTGCCCTGGGCAAGTTGATGACGAACCTGGGCGGCCATTGCGTCGAGACGCTCACAGAGGCGTTCGCGGCCTGCAACGACGATGTGCCGACCCTATTCATCGCTTACACGATCAAGGGCTATGGCTTGCCCTTCGCCGGCCACAAGGACAATCACGCCGGCCTGATGAATCCGACTCAGATCGCGCAGCTACGCGCCGAAATGGGGATTGCACAGGGCGAGGAGTGGGAGCCCTGGGCCGGGCTTGGCGGCAATGCGCGCTCGGCCGTAGAGCAGCTGGTGCAGAGTACGCCGGTCGCGCGGCAGAAGCGCGGCAAGGCAGATGTGGTGCCGGTGCCAGCCATCCCAGCGCCGACCGGGGAGCGTCAGTCGACCCAGGCGGCGTTCGGGCGCATTCTGCTCGATCTTGCCAAGTCTGGCCATCCGCTCGCCGACCGGATCGTCACCACTTCGCCGGACGTGACGGTCTCGACCAATCTTGGTGCCTGGGTGAACCAGCGCGCGCTGTTCCGCCGGCAGGACGTCGCCGACGTGTTCAAGGAAGCGCGCATTCCGTCGGCGCAGAAATGGGCAGCCTCCGCGGCCGGCCAGCATATCGAGCTCGGCATTGCGGAGCATAATCTGTTCTTGATGCTGGGCGCGCTGGGCCTGGCGGGCGATCTGTTCGGCGAGCGGCTGCTGCCGATCGGCACCGTCTATGACCCGTTCATCGCCCGTGGCCTCGATGCGCTCAATTATGCCTGTTACCAGGATGCGCGCTTCATGCTGGTGGCGACCCCAAGCGGGCTCACGCTTGGGCCTGAAGGCGGGGCGCACCAGTCGATCAACCCGCCGCTGATCGCGCTCGGTCAGCCCAATCTGCGCCATTATGAGCCGGCGTTTGTCGATGAGTTGGCACTGCTGATGCATCATGGCTTCGACCTGATGCAGCGGCCGGATGGTGAGAGCCTCTATTTCCGGCTGACGACCCGCGAGTTGGAGCAGGTGGCGCGGGACGGTGACGATTGGCGGCAGGGCGCCATCGAGGGCGGCTATTGGCTGAAGCAGCCGACCGCCGACACACCGGCGGCGATCGTATACGCTGGCGCTGTCGCGCCGGAGGCCTTGGAGGCCTGGAAGCTGCTGAGCGAGGATCTGCCCGGCCTTGGCCTGCTCGCCGTCACATCGCCGGACCTGTTGCACCGCGGCTGGGGCGCGCGTGAAGCGGGGCGCTGGCAGGGCGGCTCCAAAGCCAGTCACGTCGAACAGCTGCTTGCTCCGCTTTCGCCCGACGCGGGGCTGATCACCATCCTCGATGGTTCACCCGCGGCGCTTTCCTGGCTCGGCGGGGTGCGGGGCCAGCGGGTGGTGCCGCTAGGCGTCGACCGCTTCGGCCAGACCGGCGACTTGACCGACCTGTATCGCGAGTACCGGCTGGATCCCGACGCGATCGTGCAGGCCGCAGCCGCGCTGTTCGCCTGATTTGTCCCTTAGTCTTTGTTAACTCTGTTCCACTACAAACTCAGCCACTTGGGCGGGGGGATTTGCGGTGAAGGGGCTGGTTTTCACAACCTTCTACGACTTTCTTGAGAAGCGCTACGGCGCCGATCTGCTGGATGACGTGATCGACGCGGCGGGGCTGCCGCATTCCGGTGCCTATACTGTGGTCGGTACTTATCCCTTCGAGGAGATGGTGGCGCTCGCGACGGCCGCAGCCAAGCTGACTGCAACCGGCATGCCCGAACTGCTCGGCAACTTCGGCGAACATTGCTTCGCCAGCTGGCACCACAAGATGCCTGCCCGGTTCCTCAGCACCGATCTTTTCGACATCCTCGCCAATGTGAACGAGTTTCACGACAGCGAAGTGCGGCGGCTGTATCCGGACGCCGAACTCCCGCATTTCGAGACGATCAGCCGCGACCAGACCCGGATGGTGCTCGATTACCGCAGCTGCAAACCGCTGGCCGACCTCGCTGCCGGCGTGATCCGCGGCGCCTCAGCCCATGTGGGCACGCCGGTGCGCGTCACGCAATGCCCAATGCATCAGCTGGAGGGTAAGCCGGTGCGTATCGAGGTCCAGAAGGTTGGCTGAGATGGGCCAGTTGGTGGAAGGCGAGGATCTGTCCGACCGCATCCGCCGGCTGGAAGCCCGGCTCGAGCGCGAGCGTTCGGCGCGGGCGCAAGCGGAGGAACTGCTCGAGAGCAAGAGCCAGGAGCTGTTCGCGCTCAATGCCAGTCTCGAGGGCCGCATGAGCGAGGGCCTGGAGCTGCAGGAACAGCTGGAGCAGACGATGGTCCAGCTCTCCCACATCGTCCAGACCATCGGCGAGATCGCTTCGCAGACCAACCTGCTGGCCCTGAACGCCACCATTGAGGCCGCCCGAGCCGGTGAGGCGGGCCGCGGCTTTGCCGTCGTGGCCAGCGAAGTGAAGAAGCTTTCCGGCGACACGCGGCGCGCGACCGAACAGGCCAATCACATGTTGAGCATCGTGCGACGGGGCTGACTGGAGGCGAACTAGTCCGCCGGGCCGGCGACCGCGGTCTTCTCCCGCTGCAGCCGGTGCTCGCGATAAACGATGTACAGGCCGCTCAGGATGATCAGCGGCGCGCCGAGCCACAGGGTCGGCGTCGGCAGTGCAGCAAACACCAGCCAGCCGATCAGCGCCGACCAGAGCAGGTTCGAATAGTCCATCGGCAGCACCACCGACACCGGCGCCAGCCGCAGCGAGGCCGTGAGGGCGATCTGCGCTAGGCCGCCCAGCAGGCCGAGACCCAGCAGCAAGAGAAATGTCGTGACTTCGTGCGACTCACCCACGAACGGCATCGCCATGCCCAGCCCGACGGCGGAAAGACTGGTGAACCAGAACACAGTGGTGACGGCGCTTTCCGTTCGGCCGATCTGACGAAGCGTGATGCTGACTGCGGACACGACGGTTGCGGCGCATAGCCCCACGACGACGCCGACGGCCGGCAATTCCGTTCCACCTGGCTGAACCACGATCAGCACGCCCGCGAAACCCAGCAGGACCGCGCCCCAGCGGTGTACGCCGACTCTTTCTTTTAGCAGGACCGCCGAAAGTATGGTCGCGAAGAGAGGCACGGTGAACAGCAGCACAGTCGCTTCAGCGAGCGGTAGTAGGAGGAAGGTGGTGAAGTTGAGTGCCATCCCGGTCATACCGAGCACAGTGCGGGTGACATGAGCGGCCGGCCGTCTCGTCTTCAGCGCCGCCCATCCCGGCCCCATTATGATCCAGCCGAGCACCAGCGGCATGGCAAGCGCCTGTCGGTAGAACAGGCTCTCGACCAGCGACACGCCGCGCGCATCGACCAGCTTCACGATTGCGAACATCAGCGTCAGCACCAGCGCGGCGACCAGGCGCAGCGCAATGGCGAGCAAGCGGCGTTCGGCGGAAGCGGGCACGTCCGTCCCTTGTCGCCAAAGCGCCGAAAGGGCTAGGGGCAGCGCAGACGAAAGGACTCACCATGCGCGACATCGATCATTTCATCGTCGGCGGGCCCGGCGCCCCCGCGAGCCGCTTTGGCGACGTGTTCGATCCGAACTCGGGCGCAGTGCAGGCGCGGGTGGCGCTGGGCACTGCCGCGACGCTGGACCGCGCCATTGTCGCCGCTCAGGCCGCGCAACCGGCATGGGCCGCGACCAACCCGCAGCGCCGGGCGCGAGTCATGTTCAACTTCAAGTCGCTCGTCGAAGCAAACATGGACGAGCTGGCGCGAATCCTGTCGTCCGAGCATGGCAAGGTGATCGCAGACTCGAAGGGCGACATCCAACGCGGCCTGGAAGTGATCGAGTTCTGCTGCGGCATCCCGCACGTGCTGAAGGGTGAATACACTCAAGGCGCCGGGCCCGGCATCGATGTCTATTCGATGCGCCAGCCGTTGGGCATCGGCGCTGGCATCACGCCGTTCAATTTCCCGGCGATGATCCCTTTGTGGATGTCGGGCGTCGCCATCGCGACCGGCAATGCCTTCATCCTGAAGCCCTCCGAGCGCGATCCCACCGTGCCAGTGCGCCTGGCGGAGCTGATGCTGGAAGCGGGCGCGCCAGAGGGCATCCTTCAAGTCGTGCATGGCGACAAGGAGATGGTCGACGCGATCCTCGACCACCCAGCGATCTCCGCAGTGAGCTTCGTCGGCTCGTCCGACATCGCCCACTATGTCTATCGGCGCGGCGTCGAGGCGGGGAAGCGCGTCCAGGCGATGGGCGGGGCCAAGAACCACGGCATCGTCATGCCGGATGCCGATATCGACCAGGTGGTGAAGGACCTGTCCGGTGCCGCCTTCGGCTCGGCGGGCGAGCGCTGCATGGCGCTGCCGGTGGTGGTGCCGGTGACCGACAAGACCGCGAACGAGCTGCGCGAGGCGCTGCTGCCGGCGATCGCCAGCCTCCGGGTCGGCGTCTCGACCGACAATGACGCGCATTACGGCCCGGTCGTGAACGCCGCGCACAAGCAGCGGGTCGAGAACTGGATCCAGACCGGCGTTGACGAAGGCGCGGAGCTGGTCGTCGACGGCCGCGGCTTCTCGCTCCAGGGGCATGAAGAGGGCTTTTTCATCGGGCCGAGCCTGTTCGATCATGTGAAGCCGACGATGAAGTCGTACCAGGAGGAGATTTTCGGGCCCGTCCTGCAGATCGTCCGCGCGCCAGATTTCGAGACGGCGCTGCGGCTGCCGTCCGAGCATCAATACGGCAATGGCGTCGCGATCTTCACCCGCAACGGCCATGCCGCGCGTGAGTTTGCCAGCCGGGTCAATGTCGGCATGGTCGGCATCAACGTGCCGATCCCGGTGCCGGTCGCCTACCACAGCTTCGGCGGCTGGAAGCGCTCAGCCTTTGGCGACATCAACCAGCACGGCATGGAAGGCGTCCGCTTCTGGACCAAGACCAAGACCATCACCCAACGCTGGCCGGACGGCTCGGCGCTGCCCAAGGGCAGCGAGGATGGCGGCCCCAGCCGCATCCAGGACGCCTTCGTCATTCCGACGATGGGGTGAGGTCCATCCCTGCATGGGTAGGATCTAGGGAGGTAGCATGACCGAACGGCAGCGCACCCAGTCCGCTTCGCCATATGAGGAGAGCATCGGCTTCTCGCGCGCCGTGCGGGTCGGCGAACGCATCCTGGTGTCCGGCACGGCGCCGGTCGAGGCGGATGGTTCCAGCACGCCCGGCGACGCAGAGGCGCAGACCGAACGATGCCTGGACATCATCATCGGAGCGATCCGGCAGCTCGGCGGTCAGCGAACGGACATCGTCCGAACCCGCATCTTCATCACCGATCCGGCGGATGCCGGCTCAGTCGGCCGCGCTCATGGCCGGCGCTTCGCCGACATCCGGCCCGCCGCGACGATGGTCGTGGTTTCGGCGCTGCTCAGACCGGAGTGGCGCGTCGAAATCGAAGCGGAAGCGTTGGTCGATGCATGAAAGCTCAGCTGTTCTTCGCGTTATTCGCTCTCGCCTCCTGCCAACAGCCGAGCGGCAACGTCGCTAACGAAGCGGCAGAGCAGAAGCAGCTCGACGCACCCGTCACGGATGTGGACGCCATTCCGGTCGACGAGACTGCCGCCGCCGCAGTGGGCGAAAACGACGACGCGCCGCCGGTCCAGCAAACATCCTCGTCAGCGCTTCCGACTCATATCCCCGAACGCTTCTGGGGACGCTGGGGCCTGGTTCCAGCGGACTGCACCTCGACGCGCGGCGACAATAAGGGCCTGGTGCGGATCGATGACAACCGGCTCTACTTCTACGAAAGCAAGGCCACCCTCGCCCGGATCATTGCTGCAACACCGACCCGTTTCGAGGCTGAATATGGCTTTGGCGGGGAGGGGCAGGAGTGGACCGAAGAGCAGGTGCTGGAACTCAGCGGCAACAAAATGCGCCGCATTGGCGGCGGCGAACAGCCGCTCGACCTAACCTACACGCGCTGCCCCTGATGGCAGGAGTTTTCACGAGCGCGGATCGGCATTAGGCGCGTTCCATGACCCACCAATTCGACCTGACGGACGATCAACGCCAGATCCAGGAGATGGCGCAGAAATTCACCGCGGACGCGATCACGCCGTTCGCCGGCGAGTGGGACGAACAGAACCACTACCCGGTGGAGGTCTGGAAGGCGGCGGGGGAACTCGGCTTCGGCGCTATCTATGTGGCCGAAGAGTCCGGCGGGATCGGGCTCGGGCGGCTCGAGGCGGCGCTGATCATGGAAGCGATGGCCTATGGCTGCCCGGCGACCAGCGCCTACATCTCGATCCACAATATGGCGACCTGGATGATCGACCGGTTCGGCGATCAGGCGTTGAAGGATCGCTTCCTTCCGCAGCTGGTCACGATGGAGAAGATCGCCAGCTATTGCCTGACGGAACCAGGCTCGGGCTCCGACGCCGCCGCGCTCAAGACCAGCGCGCGCCGCGACGGCGATCATTATGTGCTGAACGGCACCAAGCAGTTCATCTCGGGTGCCGGCTACAACGACATTTATGTCTGCATGGTACGCACGAGCGAGGAGAAGTCGAAAGGCATCAGCGCGATCGTCGTCGAGAAGGACACGCCGGGCCTGTCCTTCGGTGCGCCGGAGAAGAAGCTCGGTTGGAATGCGTCGCCCACGGCCCAGGTGATCTTCGAGGATTGCCGCGTGCCCATCGCCAATCTGATCGGTGCCCAGGGCGAGGGGTTCCGGATTGCGATGGCGGGGCTGGACGGCGGGCGGCTGAACATCGGCGCCTGTTCGCTCGGCGGGGCGCAGCGGTGTTTGGACGAGTCGATTCGCTACACCAAGGAACGGCAGCAATTCGGGCAGCCGGTGGCGGACTTCCAGAACACGCAGTTCATGCTCGCCGACATGGCGACCGATCTCGAGGCGGCGCGGGCGCTGCTCTATATGGCGGCGGCGAAGGTGTCGGCGAACGCGCCCGACAAGTCGCGCTTCTCCGCCATGGCGAAGCGGCTGGCGACGGACAATGGCTCCAGCATCGTCGACCGCGCGCTGCAGCTGCACGGCGGTTATGGCTATCTGCGCGACTATCCGATCGAGCGCTTCTGGCGCGACCTGCGGGTGCACTCGATTCTGGAGGGCACCAACCAGGTGATGCGCATGATCGTTGGGCGGGAGCTGACGCGGCAATGACCGGCGACATCGTCAGCCTGACCGAAGGTCATGTCGGACGCATCCGGCTGAACCGGCCCAAGGCCATTCATGCGCTGACTACGGCCATGTGCGCCGCGATCCTCGAACAGATCGAGGCGTGGCGCACGGAAGACGCCGTGCGCGCAGTGATGATCGACCACGCCGAGGGCCGCGGCTTCTGCGCGGGCGGCGACATCCGCATGCTGGCGGAGTCCGGCGCCGAGGATGGAGCCGAGGCGCGCGAGTTCTTCCATACCGAATATCGGATGAATGAGCGCCTCTTCACCTTTGTGAAGCCGACAGTGGCGTTCATGGACGGCATCACCATGGGCGGCGGCGTCGGCCTGTCTCTTCCGTGCAAATACCGGGTCGTGACCGAGAATACCCGCTTCGCCATGCCGGAGACGGGCATCGGCTTGTTTCCTGATGTGGGCGGCGGCTGGTATTTGTCGCGGCTGCCCGGCCGCACAGGACAGTTTCTGGCGCTGACCGGCGCGCGGATCGACGGCGCCGAGTGCGTGTTCCTTGGGCTCGCCACCCATTTCGTCCCGTCGGTAGCGCTCGAGGAGGTGAAGGCAAAGATTGCCGCCGATCCAATGGCCATCGAAGCGATATTTGAGGCCTTTTCGGAAGAGCCGCCGCCCGCGCGCATCGAGGAGAATCTGGAGGCCATAGACCGGCTATTCGCCTCCGACACGCTTGAGGACATCTACGCCGCACTGGAAGAGGACGGATCGGCCTGGGCCTCGAAGGAGCTAGCGACGCTCAGGACAAAGTCGCCCCAGACGATGAAGGTCGCACTGCGACTGCTCAAGGAAGGCGCGCACATGCATGTTTTCGCCGACGAGATGCGGCAGGAATATGCGGTGGGGGCCCATGTCGTGCAGCGCCATGATTTCCTCGAGGGCGTGCGCGCGGTGATCGTCGACAAGGACAACACGCCCCGCTGGGACCCGGCGACGCCCGAGGGCGTAACCGAGCATATGCTCGACACCATCTTCGCGCCGCTGCCGGACGACGAGGCCTGGACGCCGTATCGCTGAAGGAAGCAAAATGACCTACGACACCATCCTGATCGAGCGACACGATGCCGTTACGCTCGCCCGCCTCAACCGGCCGCAGGCGCTGAACGCGTTGAACTCGACCGTGCTCAAGGAGCTGATCGAGGCCTTTGCGGCCTATGACGCCGATCCCACGCAACGCTGCCTCGTACTGACCGGCTCCGAGAAGGCGTTCGCGGCGGGTGCCGACATCAAGGAGATGTCGGGCCAGGGCTTTGCCGATATGTACTCGTCCAACTTCTTCGCCGGCTGGGAGAAGGTCACCACCACCCGCAAGCCCTGGATCGCGGCCGTCGCCGGCTATGCCCTGGGAGGCGGGTGCGAAGTCGCGATGATGGCGGACTTCATCATCGCCGCCGACACGGCGAAGTTCGGCCAGCCCGAGATCAAGCTCGGCGTCTCGCCCGGCATGGGCGGGTCGCAGCGGCTGACGCGGGCGATCGGCAAGGCCAAGGCGATGGAGATGTGCCTGACCGGCCGAATGATGGACGCGGCCGAGGCGGAACGCTCCGGGCTGGTAGCGCGGGTGGTGCCGGCCGATAGCCTTGGCGAGGACGCGCTGAAGACCGCCGCCGCCATCGCCGCCATGCCCCCGCTCGCGACCATCGCGAACAAAGAAATGGTCAATGCCGCCTTCGAGACGGGGCTTGCCACCGGTATCCTGTTCGAGCGCCGCCTGTTCCACGGCCTTTTCGGCACCGAGGATCAGAAGGAAGGCATGGCGGCCTTTGTCGAAAAGCGACCGGGTAACTGGACCGGGCGCTAGGCCGCCCCGCCCTTTACCTCGTCGCGCGGCGTCAGCATGCCGGGGGCGATAAAGCCGATCGAGTGCATCGACATCGCCTCCTGCTTGATGTTGGCGGCGATCTGCTCGTACTCCCGCTCCATCTCGGGCGTGACCGACGCGCGGGTGTCGTCTAGTGCCTTTTCGAAATGCTCCATCCCGACCTTTGCGGTGGTCAGCGACTCGCGCAAAGCGGAGAGGCCGGCACGGCGGACAAGGTCCTCCAGATCGGCGCCGGTGAAGCGGTCGCTACGCCGGGCGAGGCTGGGCAGATCGACGTCATCGGCAAGCGGCATCTTGGCGGTGTGCACTTCGAGAATACGCAGCCGACCTCCTTCGTCGGGCACGGTGACGTAGATCAGTTCGTCGAACCGGCCGGGGCGCAGCAGCGCGGGATCAATCAAGTTGGGACGGTTGGTCGCGCCGATCACCACGACTGATTGCAACTCTTCGAGCCCATCCATTTCCGACAGGATCGTGTTGACCACCCGCTCCGTCACCTGCGGCTCGCCTAAGCCACCACCGCGCGCGGGCACGAGGCTGTCCAGCTCATCGATAAAGATCACCGTGGGGGCCACCTGGCGCGCACGGGCGAACAGGCGGGCGATCTGCTGCTCGCTTTCGCCATACCATTTGCTGAGCAGGTCGGATGATTTGGTCGCGATGAAGTTCGCTTCCGCTTCGCGCGCGACGGCCTTGGCGAGCAGCGTCTTGCCGGTTCCGGGCGGGCCATAGAGCAGGAAGCCCTTGGCCGGGCGGATGCCGAGGCGCCGGAACGCGTCCGGGTTCTTGAGCGGCAGCTCGACGCCTTCCCGCAGCCGTTCGCGGGCATCGTCGAGGCCGCCCACATCCTCCCACCGGACGTCCGGCTTCTGCACCATTACTTCGCGCATCGCCGATGGCTGGACCCGCTTTAGCGCCCCCAGAAAATCGTCACGAACGACGGAGAGCGTGTCGAGCACCTCGGCGGGGACGGTGCGGTCTTCCAGATTGAGCTTCGGCATAATCCGCCGCACCGCCTCGATCGCGGCTTCGCGGACCAGCGCGCCGAGGTCGGCGCCGACGAAGCCGTAAGTGGTGCGAGCGAGCTCATCGAGGTCGACGCCGCCGTCGAGCGGCATGCCCCGGGTGTGAATGCCCAGGATCTCGCGCCGGCCGCGCTCGTCCGGCACGCCGATCACGATCTCACGGTCGAACCGGCCCGGACGCCGCAACGCCTCGTCGATGGCTTCGGGGCGATTGGTCGCGGCAATGACGACCAGGTTCGCGCGCGGTTCCAGCCCGTCCATCAGCGTCAGCAGCTGGGCGACAAGACGCTTTTCCGCCTCGCCCGACACTTGGCCGCGCTTGGGTGCGATCGAATCGACTTCGTCGATGAAGATGATCGAAGGCGCGTTCTGCGTGGCGTTCTCGAACACCTCCCGCAGGGCCTTCTCGCTCTCGCCATAGGCCGAACCCATGATCTCAGGACCGTTGATCAGGAAGAACTCGGCGTCGCTTTCGTTCGCGACCGCGCGCGCCAGGCGCGTCTTGCCGGTGCCGGGCGGGCCGTGGAGCAGCACGCCCTTGGGCGGATCGACGCCGAGGCGCTGAAAGAGTTCGGGATAGCGCAAGGGCAGCTCGACCATCTCGCGCAGCTGGTCGATCGCGCCGGCCAGCCCACCCAGATCGTCATAGGTAACGTCGGCGCGGCGGTTCTGCGGTTCTTCGAACTCGGGGCGCAGTTCGACCTCGGTCGTCTCGTCGATATGGACAATGCCCTTGGGCGTCGAGGAAACGACGACGAGGCGAATTTCCTGCAGCGCATAGGCGGGCGCCGCGAGCATCTGGCGCAGTTGCGGGGGCATGCCCTCGTTCTGGACGCGCTGCTGGCCGGCGGTGGCAACCACATCCCCGGCGGTGAATGGCCGGCCGTAAAAGCTCCGCTTCAGGGCGGCCCCGGTGCCTTGCAGGCGCAGATTCTGCTGAGCCGGCGCGAAGACGACCCGCGTGGCGGGCCGTGTTTCGACCTTGCGCAGCTCGATGAAATCGCCCGACCCGACACCGGCATTTGCGCGCTGCAGGCCGTCGAGCCGAATGATATCGAGACCTTCGTCTTCGGGGTAGGGAAGCACGGCGCGGGCAGGCGTGGCGCGCTTGCCGACCAGCTCGACCACGTCGCCTTCCTGCAGGCCCAGTCCGGTCATGATCGCGCGAGGGATGCGCGCGAGGCCGCGGCCGCTGTCTTCGGGCCGTGCATTGGCGACCTGCACGCGCCGCGTCTGGATTTCGCTGTCCGCCATCCCTCACCTCCGGTTTAGCTGGCTTAACTAGGGGGCGGCCAGGAACGTTGCGAGGGCGGTGCCAAAAAAAGAGGCCGGTCCCGAGGGACCGGCCTTTGAAAAGTTTTAGGAGAGGATGCCTGAAAGGCCTGCTCTATGTGCAGCGCAGCGATCTTTGCTGCAAGTGCGAATAACGAAAAGGTTGTTGCGTGAAACGCAATCGCTCTGCTGTATAGAGAGGACGGAGCGTGCATCAGATGGCAGCCGAAAGAAGCTGCTGCAGTGCACAATGAGGAGACCGGAAGTTGCGCCGCTTGCCCCCGCTCACAGCTGTCGAAGCGTTCGTCCAGGTGGCGCGGCTCGGGACCGTCAAGGCGGCGGCGGAAGAGCTTGCCCTGTCCTCTCCGGCACTTAGCCGCCGCATCCAGGCGCTGGAGCGGTTCCTGGCCCGCACCCTCTTCGACCGTGCGCCAGGCGCCATGAAACCCAATGCAGATGGCGAGCGGCTGCTCGAGGCAATCACTCCCCATCTGGCGGGCCTAGAGGACGCCATCGAGTCGCTGACCACCGAAGGCAATGTGGTGCGGCTGCGGCTGGGCGTGCTCCCGCTCTTCGCGTCGCAGCAGCTGTTCCCGCATCTGGGCGAGCTCCGGGCTGTCCATCCCGAGCTCCACCTGGATATCGATACCGCCGCTCACGCCTTGGGTCGACTCGGTGACGGGCTGGATGCGGCGATCGTGCTCGCCCGCGACGTCGATCCGGCGCTCTACTCCTACCGGCTCGACCGCAACCGCGTATTCCCGATCGCGGCGCGTGGGCTGACCGAAGGGCCTGATGCCCTTCGCAGGCCCGAGGACCTCGCCCGCTCGACCGTCTTCCTGCACCGCGACATGCCGGAGACGTTCGATGCCTTTTGTCAGGAGCTTGGCATCGAAGGCATCGAGCCGCTCGCAATCGATCATTTCGACTCGGGCCAGCTGATGCTGGACGCGGCCGCACAGGGGCTAGGCGTCGCTTTCATGCTGGAGAGCCACTTCCGCAATGCCCATGATGATCGGCTGGTGCGGCTCTTCGATATCGAGGTGGAAAGCCCGTACAGCTATTGGTTCGCCTGCCGGCCGCGGGCACTGGAAAATCGCGCGGTGCGGCTGTTCCGTGACTGGCTGATCTCGCTCTTCGAGGCAGCACCGGCGCGGGATGCTGCATAGAAAAGGCCCGCCCTGCGCGGCGCAGGACGGGCCCTTTCGACTTGGCTTAGCGCTTAGGCGAAGCTGACCTTGCTCACCTTCGCGCGACGGGTGGCGAAGCCAACGGCGCCGAAGCCGATGATCATCATCGCCCAGGTGGCCGGTTCCGGCACGGCCATCGCGTCGGTGATGAAGTCGGTGTGGATGCTCACCGGCACATAGCCGCTGAACTCACCGCAGCTGCTGTTCAGGCCCGCACGGCAATCGCCGAAGCCGGTACCGAAGGTGACGCCGTAGCTGGTCACCGACGAGATCTTGCCGTTGATGAACTGCGGACCGCCTGAGTCGCCGCCGGCAACGCCGACTTCGCGAGCACCGACGCCGGTTTCGCAACCGAACCCGACCGCTCCGACCGCAGCTGCGATCAGGCAGGCCGTGTCATTGACGGCGAGGCCGCTATCGAAATCCGACACCCAGCTGTTTTCATAGTCAGCGAAGCCGAAAAAGCCTTCGCCATTGGCATCGCGGTCGGTGAAGAAGCCACCGAACGCGGCATCGCCCCAGCGATAGCTGTACGTGTTGTCGCCTTCACGCAGGAAGCCGGTGCGCGAATCGCTGCCGAGCAAACCACCAACCGTCGAGCGGCCACCATAGCCGGCGACGTTGAACTGCTCGTTCTGGAGACCGCCGTTATAAAGGTCATAGGCATCGACGCCGAACACGCCGGTCTTCAGGCGCACCACGGCGATGTCGTTCTGATCGATGACTTCGCCGGTGTAGTTCTGGTTCACCGCGATATGGCTGATGTCGACCGCGCGCACGCCCGCGCCGAACGGGGTCCGCGAGTCCGGATTGCCGTCAAAAAAGTAGGCGGTCATGCTGATCGGGGTCGGCGTGCCCGCGCCGCTGCCGACGCAGTGACCGGCGGTCAGGACCGACTGCCGATTAGAGAGCAGGCTGCCCGTGCAGATGAAGCGGCCGGCCGCGCCATAATCGGAAATCAGCGCAACCACGCCGCTCTTGTTCGCGGTCGGGTAAAAGATCGGATCGCCGCCGCCGCCGGAGCCGGGCAGCGCGGTGTTGCTGGTCGGCGTCATGCCGATGATCCGGCTTTGAGCTTCCCAGGTCAGCCCGCCGGCGGAACCCTTGGCAACCTTCTGCGCCATGGCCGGAGCGGCCAGGCCGAGCGCAAGCGCGCCCACTGCGACACTGCGCAACATCGTCTTGTACATGATAATCCCCTTCCAGAATCGGCTGCTCACCCCAGCAGCGCGAAGGGCGCGGGATACCTTCTGCGCACAGTTAATCAAGCGTTAACTGCGTTAACCCCGCCTATTAAGTATCTCCGTCTTAACGTTTTTTAGGGCGGCTGACTGCAGGCGTTGCTTAAGTGCAACAGCAGCCTATCTTCCTCGCGATTGTTCGACAGGAAGCTGAATGGCCGCAGATCCCTATACTGTGCTCGGCGTCGCGCGCGGCGCGACCGAAGCCGATATCAAGAAGGCATATCGACAGCTCGCCAAGGAGTTGCACCCCGACCGCAACCGGGACAACCCGAAGGCCGCGGAGCGGTTCGGGAAAGTGACCGCCGCCTATGATCTGCTGAGCGACAAGGACAAGCGCGCCAAATTCGATCGCGGTGAGATCGACGCGGACGGCAACCCGGTTGCGCCGTTCGGTTTCGGCGGCGGGCGGGGTGGCGGCGGCGGCAGTTATCGGCCGACCGGCAGCTCCGGCTTCGACTTCGGCACCGATGCCTCCGACTTCGGCGACATATTCGAAGGGCTGTTCGGCCGCGGGGGCGGAGCGGGCGGCTTTACGTCAGGCCTTGGTCGCCGCTCGGGTCCGCCGCCCCGGGGCGCGGACATGGCCTATCGGCTACGCGTCCCGTTCGAGGAAGCCGCGGCGCTCAAACCCCAGCGGATTACGCTCGCCGACGGCAAGACGATCGACCTGAAGCTGCCGGCGGGCGCCGAAAGCGGCACACAGATGCGGCTTGGCGGCAAGGGCGAGCAGGGACCCGGTGGAGCGGGCGATGCCATCGTCACGATCGACATTCAGCCGCATCGTTTTTTCAAGCGCGAAGGCGACAATGTGCTGCTCGACCTGCCGGTGACGCTCAAGGAAGCCATGGAGGGCGGCAAGGTTAAGGCCCCGACCGTGGACGGACCGGTTATGATCAACGTTCCGGCAAACTCCACCTCCGGCCGCGTGCTGAGGCTGAAGGGCAAGGGCTTCCACAAAAAGGGTGGTGATCGCGGCGACCAGCTGATCACGTTGATGATCGACCTGCCCGCCGACGATGCGGAGCTGCGCGCGTTCGTGGAGGGCTGGAGCGGAGGCGAGCGCAACCCGCGCGCGGGGCTGGGCGTCTAGCCCGTCGTGGACCTTATCGACGAAACCCAGGAAGTCGATCTTCCCAGCGGTCCCGCGCCGCAAACTCCCGAAGCCAGGCGCAAGCGCCTGCTCCGCACCCGCAAGCGGGTCGACGACACGCTCAAGCGGCTGGGGCCGGGTTCGCGGGTTCGCGTGGTGCTCGGCCGCGCGTTCGAAGGCGTGTGGAATGACGGCTTCATCCATGCCGGAAATCTCGCCTTTCTGACGCTGCTGACGCTCTTTCCCTTTTTCATCGTGGTCGCTGCGATCGCGCAGGCCTTTGGTCGCGATGCCGCGACCTTGGACGCGCTGCGCCAATTTCTGGCGCAAGTGCCGAGCGACGTCGCCAAGGTGCTGGAAAAGCCGATCAGCGACGTGCTCACCGCCCGATCGGGCAATCTGCTCTGGCTGGGCGCGCTCGGCGGCCTGTGGAGCACGGGCGGGTTCGTCGCAACGCTCAAGGACATACTCTACCGGGCGTACGGCGTGCGTTCCGCCTCCACCTTCTGGATGGCGCGGCTGCGTTACACGGCGATCACCATCGGATCGGTCCTGCTGGTGCTCGTGTCCTTCCTCTTGCAGGCCGTGCTCGCGGGAATGCAGGAGTTTGTAGTGCGTCTCTTTCCGTTCTCGGACGAGTCGCTAGCGTTGCTGCTGAGCGCATCGCGGATCATCCCGGGCATCTTTATATTCGGGGCCTTCTACCTGCTCTTTTACGTGATGACGCCCAAACGCTACCGCGGGCGGGGCTGCCGCAAATATCCCGGACCCCTGTTCATCGCTTTCTGGTGGCTCTTGGTCACGTCGCTGCTGCCGCCCGCGCTCACCCTGATCGGCGGCTATGACCTGACTTATGGCAGTCTTGCCGGCGTAATGATCGCGCTGGTCTATTTCTTCGCCTTGGGTCTGGGCGTGGTGTTCGGCGCGCATCTGAACGCAGCGCTTTCCGAAGTCCCCGAGAGCGCGCTAAAGGCGGCGGAGCCAATGCCGGAGGAAGCGCCGAAGTGAACGAATTGATGAAGGGCAAGCGCGGGCTGATCATGGGTCTCGCCAATGAGCGCTCGCTGGCCTGGGGCATCTCCAAGAAGCTGCGCGAGGCGGGTGCCGAACTCGCCTTCAGCTACCAGGGCGAGGCGCTGGAGAAGCGAGTGAGGCCGCTGGCCGAAGAGCTCGGCTCCGACTTCCTGATCGACTGCGACGTGTCTGACATGGCGGCGCTCGACCGCGCCTTTGCCGAACTGGCCGAGCGCTGGCCGACGATCGACTTCGTTGTCCACGCCATCGGCTATACCAACAAGGAAGCGCTACGCGGGCGCTATTGCGATATCCGCCTCGACGACTTCTTGCTGACGATGAACATCAGCGTGTTCAGCTTCACCGCCGTCGCCCAGCGTGCGGCGGCGATGATGCGCGAAGGCGGATCGCTGCTGACCCTGTCCTATTACGGGGCCGAGAAAGTGATCCCGCACTATAATGTGATGGGCATCGCCAAGTCTGCCTTGGAGACCAGCGTCAAGTATCTCGCAAACGATCTGGGCCCCGACGGCATCCGCGTGAACGCCGTCTCCGCTGGTCCGATCAAGACGCTCGCCGCCTCAGGGATCGGCGACTTCCGTTACATCCTGAAATGGAATGAACTGAACAGCCCGATGCGCCGCAACGTCACCATCGAGGATGTCGGCGGCGCCGCGCTTTACCTGCTCAGCGACCTGGCCAGTGGCGTCACGGGCGAGACCCACCATGTCGATGCCGGGTATCACGTGGTCGGAATGAAGCAGAAAGATGCACCGGACATCGCGCTCGCCTGATGAGCTGGAACAGCTTCGGGCGCGTCTTCCGCTTCACGACGTGGGGAGAAAGCCACGGGCCCGCGATCGGCGTGGTGGTGGACGGTTGTCCGCCGGGGCTGGCGCTCAGTGAAGAGGACATCCAGCCCTGGCTCGACCAGCGGCGGCCGGGGCAGTCGCGCTTCACCACGCAGCGGCAGGAGCCGGATCGCGTGCGCATCCTGTCGGGCGTGTTCGAAGGGAAGACTACAGGCACGCCGATCAGCCTGATCATCGACAATGTCGACCAGCGATCGAAAGACTATTCGGACGTCGCGCAAGCCTATCGCCCCGGCCACGCGGACTATGCGTATGACGCGAAATACGGCTTTCGCGACTATCGCGGCGGCGGCCGATCGTCGGCCCGGGAGACGGCGGCGCGGGTGGCGGCGGGAGCCGTGGCGCGACTCGTCGTTCCGGAAGTGACGATCCGCGCGTGGGTGAGCGAAGTCGGGGGTGACGCCACCACCGGCTTCGATCCCGCAGAGATCGACACGAACCCGTTCTTTTGCCCCGATGCCGAAGCCGCACTGCGCTGGGAGGCGCTGATCGACGGCGCGCGCAAGGCGGGATCGTCGCTGGGGGCGATCGTCGAGTGCGAAGCCGCGGGCGTTCCGGCCGGCTGGGGAGCGCCGATCTATGCCAAGCTTGATAGCGAACTCGCGGCCGCCGCCATGTCGATCAACGCGGTCAAAGGCGTGGAGATCGGCGACGGCTTTGCCGCGGCGCGTCTACGAGGCGAAGAGAATGCCGATGCGATGCGGCCTGGCACCGGCGGCCCCGCCTTCGACAGCAATCATGCGGGCGGCATTGCCGGGGGGATTTCGACCGGACAGCCGATCCGGCTGCGTGTCGCGTTCAAACCAACCAGCTCGATCCTGACTCCGGTCGAGACCGTCACGCGCGCCGGCGAGGCGACGGAGATCGCCACCAAGGGCCGGCACGATCCCTGTGTCGGTATTCGCGGCGTGCCGGTCGTGGAAGCGATGATGGCGCTGGTGCTGGCGGATCAGAAGATGCTCCACCGCGCTCAGTGCGGGTAGTCATCGACGGCGGAAAGTTACCCGACGCGAGCCGTTCACCAAAAACGTGTCGTAGGCCGTCTGCCTGAGCGCCTCCCGAACCGGGCTGCCTTTGCCCACGGTGTTCGCCCAGAACTGCGGTCGAAGGGCGCTATCCGGCAGCTTGCCCCCGATAAGTGCCTCGATTTTGTTAAACGGCAGGTCGAACGTTGAGAGCGTCTGCTTCCGGCAATATTGCGTAAGGGCCTGATACCTGGACATAGCGAACACCTCCTGAAGTGATGCTGCCGCTTACGTCGTCGAGGCGATAGTTAGAAAATGCGCACCCCGACGAGTGTGCCTTTGGTGCCGCTCTTGTCCAGTTCGAAGCGGAAGTTCGGCCAGCGCTTGCGCCAGCGGCGGGCGACGACGCGCTCGCCGGGACGAGATGCGTCGTCCAGCAGCACCGTGCCCCCAATGGGCAGCCTGTCGAAAAGGCTTTCGGCGGCGCCCCTGACATAGGGGTGGATGGTCCAGGGCGGGCCGTCGATGATCAGCAGGTCGATGCGCTCCGGCAGATGATGCACGTCGTACCACATGCCGGGCCAATCGCCGGGCGCATCCACCAGATCGGCAGTGCGCATATCCGCCGACAGCCCCTGCTCTGCGAGCCAGGTCCCCGTCGCCTCTACGAAATCGCCATGCTGGTCGAAGCTGACCAGCCGACCGCCGCCATGCAGCGCCAGTGCCTTGGCAGTCACCAGCGTAGAGGCGCCGGCGCCTAGTTCCACGACTGTTTCCGGCTGCAGCTGCTCGATCGTATCGACGATGCGCTTGAGCAGCATGGTATCGGCTTTCCAGCTGCCGAGATTAGGCAGCGCGTCGGCGGGGAGGCTGAGCCGTTCCAGCAGCGCGCGCTTGTCGCGCCTGCGGCCGCCGGACAGGCTCTTCAGCAGCCAGGGCCAGCCGATCGCGCCGAATGCGGCGATGGTCAGCCGGTCCGCCAGCGACTGGCCGCCGCCCTGCGAACGCGGCAGCAGTCCGGTTGCGTGCTTGGTGGTCATGCGGTCAGCGGCCGGTCCCGCCACCATTTGCGGACATAATCCCAGCCCTCCTGCGCCGTCTCGACGAAGTGGAACAGCTCTAGGTCTTTGCGCGAAATCACGCCTTCTTCGGCAAGCGCCTCGAAGTTGACGACGCGCTCCCAGAACTCCCGGCCGTACATCAACACGGGCAAAGGCGAGACCTTGCCGGTTTGGATGAGCGTCAACAGCTCAAACGTTTCGTCGAACGTGCCGAAACCGCCGGGGAATACCGCAATGGCGCGGGCGCGCAGCAGGAAGTGCATCTTGCGCAACGCAAAATAGTGAAACTGAAAGCTTAGGCCCGGCGTGACATAAGGGTTCGGCGTCTGTTCGTGCGGCAGCACAATGTTAAGCCCAACCGACTCCGCGCCCGCTTCCTGCGCGCCGCGATTGGCCGCCTCCATGATCGACGGGCCGCCACCCGAGCAGACGACGAACTGACGCCAGCCTTCCAGGTCACGGGGGCAGTTGCTGGCAAGCCCCGCCAGTTCGCGCGCGACGTCGTAATATTTGCTCTTGGCGATCAGCCGTTCGGCGACCTTCCTGGCGTATTCGTCGGTCGCGACCTCGCGCAGCACGTCGGCCTTGTCGGGCTCAGGAATGCGCGCGGAGCCGTAGAAAACGAAGGTCGATCCAATCCTGGCTTCGTCGAGCAGCAGCTCGGGCTTGAGCAGCTCCAGCTGGAAACGCACCGGACGAAGATCCTCGCGCAGCAGGAACTCGGCGTCCTGAAAGGCGAGCCGATAGGCGGGGTGCATCGTCTGCGGGGTCTGGGTGAGGTTACGCGTCGCCTCGGCCTCTTCATGGGCATTGGGAAAGACGCGGGACGGTATTCGAGTATCGGTCATAGGCGCCGGGGCTTAGGCGGAGCGAGCGGCGGCGGCAATCACTTGCAGAAGGGGCCGCGCCCCATGTCCAAGTGGAAATGATCGGCGTGCAGGCTGTTATAGTCCGGGCTCAAAACCGTCTTGAAGCGGCGGCAGGCCGAGGTGCGGATCGCGATTAGGAAGCTGCGTACAGCCGGATCGGGCGAGGTCCAGTCCTGCTTCAGGGTGATCCGGCGGCCGTCCGCGAGCAGGAAGCCGCTGACGTCCACCGCGTTGGCGCTCGCATGTTCGGAAAGCCGTCCGCCGAGCGCGCCGTTGACGTTCCGACACGAATAAGAGCCGAACGTCTCCACCTTTGCTAGTTCCGAGCCGAGATAAAGCCGCGCCGCCGGCATCACGCCGTTGCGGATCCAGGCCGTGAACGTCGCCGCCATCGTGCAGTTCATGGCCCCGATATTGGCGACGGGTACACCGGCGTCGAGCAGCTTCACGCTCGCGAAACTGTAGCAGCCGCCGCCATAATCACGGTCGGGCAGAGCGTAGAAGCGCGCGAGTTCGCCCAGATTGGCAAGGCAGACGCGGACCTGGGGGGAGTCGATGGTCAGCCGGTCGGGCGGGCTGGGACGCGGTGGCGCGCGGCGATCGTCACGGCCGGTGCAGGACGCCAGCAGCAGTGCGAGCACGCAACAAAGGCTCCCTCGTCTCATGTGCCGAACGTGCAGCACCCATAATGATTTGAGAATCGCCTGGGCGATCAGCCGTGCGGCGGATGAGTCGAGCCGCAGTCGTTCGATAGGCGAAAAGAAAAGGGCGGCCGAAGCCGCCCTTCCCGTTTAGCTTTGCTCCCGGCTCAGGCGAGCGCAGCAGGCCGGTTGCGACGGCGTGCGGCGGCACCGACCAGGCCGAAGCCGCTGATCAGCAGTGCCCAGGTGGCGGGTTCAGGCACCGCCGGCGGGGGCGGCGGAGGGGCCACGTTGCCGGTCGAATAGATCGCGATCCCGGAAATTCCCTGATACTTCACGAGGAAGCTTGTCAGGCCTGACCCGACGTCGATCTTGTAGAAGGCCGTGGCATTGCCGGCGCCGTTCGGGCCGCCGCCACCGAAGTGAATGCCGAGATAGCTGATGCCGGTCAGCGTCTGGTTGAGGTTGACCGTCTTCGAATCCGGGAGGTTGTACTTCAGCCCGGCCGACTCGAGTGCGGTGAAGTTCTTGTCCCAGTTGAACCCGAGCGCACCGAGGCCAGTGAACTGCTCTGTGATCTTGTTATTGTTGAGCACGTTGCCGGCGTAAAACCCGCTGCACTGGAGGGCGGGCGACGCGAGATCGCCCAGCGTGCACGCAATCGGGCCGCTGTTAACCTGATGCACTTTGGCCAAAGCTGGCATGGCACTAGCGGCGCACGCGACGGTGGCAACGCTCAACAGAAACTTCTTCATGTGTTCCCCCCGGATGGCAGAGTGAGTCTCTGCCGAACTTCAATGGCTTGCTTCCCCCCTGAAGCCTGTTTCGACTTCTTGATCCAGATCACATAGCAGATCGCAACCTTTCTCACCAGAAACGGCAGCGGATTTCATTTCGCAGCTAATGTCCAATATTGGGACATCGGGGAAGTGGCACGCCCCTTGCTTCAGGGCTCGCGACTTCAACCGGGGCGCACGAATGACCGTTGCCACGCTTCAATCTCTGATCTCGACCGGCGGCGTGCAGTCCGCGATCCAACGGGCGAGCCACAAGACCGGCGTCGACTTCTCCTATCTGCTCGGGCAGGCGCAGGTGGAATCGAGTCTGCGCCCGGACGCCAAGGCGCCGACCAGCAGCGCGACAGGCCTCTATCAATTTATCGACCAGAGCTGGCTCGGCACCGTCAAGAAGCATGGCGCCGAACACGGCCTCGGCTGGGCGGCGGACAAGATCAGCCAGGGCCCGAGCGGCCGCTACTACATCGCCGACACCGCGACCCGCCAATATGTCCTGAAGCTGCGCAACAACCCGGAAATCGCCTCGCTGATGGCGGCGGAGCATGCCGCCGACAACAAGGCGACGCTGGAAGCGAGTCTCGGCCGCGAAGCCGGCGGCACCGACCTCTACATGGCGCACTTCTTGGGCATCGGCGGGGCGAAGAAGTTCCTGTCGACGCTGCAGCGCAACCCCAATGCTGCCGCCGCCCAGCTCTTTCCGGCCGCCGCTGCTTCCAACCGCGGCATCTTCTTCGGCGAAGGCGGGCGGATGCGCTCCGTTTCCGAAATCTACGACCGCTTCGCCGCTAAGCTGCAAAAAGGCATGGAGGTTGCCGCCGGCGGCAAGGCGTTGCCGCCCATTGCCGCTCCCGGCAGGCCCGACGCCGCGCTCCAGCTGGCCGTGATCGAGCAGGAAGATCGGCCCGAGACCGCGACGCTCGACCAGTTGCTCGCTTCGGCCGAGCGCCCGAATCTGCTGCGGCCGACCCCGGACAATGCCAAGCTTGCCTATATGCTCCTCGCGAGCATGGGGGCGTAACGAGTGGCCGCGATCGCACTTTCCCGCAGTGCCGCCACAATGAAAGCCGGCCGTCTCGCTGCGCTTCCCGCTGGCATCCTGATCCTCGTCCTGCTGATGGTCGTACCGATCCCGGCCGGCCTGCTCGACCTGTTCTTCATCATCAACATCATGGCTTCGGTCGCGATCCTGATGGTGGCGCTGAACGCCGAAAAGCCGCTCGATTTCTCCAGCTTCCCCACCGTGCTGCTGTTCGCGACCCTTTTCCGGCTGTCGCTGAACGTCGCCTCGACGCGGATCGTGCTGGTGCACGGCCACGAGGGCCAGGCCGCGGCGGGTCATGTTATCGAGGCGTTCGGCGCCTTCATCATCGGCGGCAACTATGTCGTCGGCCTGCTCGTCTTCGCGATCATCGTCATCATCAATATGATCGTGATCACCAAGGGCGCGGGCCGCGTGTCCGAAGTGTCGGCGCGCTTCACCCTCGACGCCTTGCCCGGCAAGCAGATGGCGATCGACGCCGATCTGAACGCCGGCCTGATCACCCCCGACGAAGCCAAGGCGCGCCGCGTCGAGGTTTCCACGGAAGCCGATTTCTATGGCTCGATGGACGGTTCGTCCAAGTTCGTGAAGGGCGACGCGGTCGCGGCTCTCTTGATCCTGGTCGTCAACGTGGTCGGCGGCTTGATCATCGGCGTCGTCAGCCACGACATGACGATAGCCGATTCGGCCAAGACCTATATCCTGCTTGCGGTCGGCGACGCGCTGGTCGCGCAGATTCCCGGACTGCTGCTGTCGATCGCCGCCGCCGCGATCGTCACCCGCGTCGCCTCCAGCCACGACCTTGCCGGCCAGATCGGCAGCCAGTTCTCCAGCCCGCGCACCTGGGCGCCGGTGGCCGCGATCCTCGGCATCATGGGCGTGCTGCCGGGCATGCCGCATCTGCTGATGCTTCCGCTGGCCGCGCTGGCGGGCTTCGTCGCCTGGAAACTCAGCAAGGCCAAGGCTGCCGCCGAGGCGCTGCCGGTGCCGGCCAACGACGACACGCCTGCGGACTTGAGCCGCATCGACTGGTCCGAAGTGTCCGACGCGATGCAGGTTAATCTGGAGATCGGCTATGGCCTGGTGCCGCTGGTCGACGAGCGCGCCGGCGCGCCGCTGATGGCGCGGATCACCGGCGTGCGCCGCCAGCTATCCAAGGAATTGGGCTTCGTCGTCCCGCAAGTCCGCGTGCGCGACAACATCGGCATCTCGCCCTACAACTATCGCATCGTCGTCAACGGTGTCGTGGTGGGCGAAGACACCGCTTCGTCCGATGAGATGCTGGCCCTCGACACCGGCCAGGCGGTCGGCCAGCTGCAGGGCCGTCCGGCCAAGGACCCGACCTTCGGCCTCGACGCCGTCTGGATTTCACCGAACGACGCCGATGCAGCGACAGCCGCCGGTTACATGGTCGTCGATAGCGGCACAGTCATCGCTACCCATCTGAACCACCTGCTCGGCAGCCACGCGGCCGAATTGCTCGGCCCCGATGAAGTGCAGAGCCTGCTCGACCGGCTGAAGGAATCGGCTGCGGCGCTGGTCGCCTCGCTGTCGCCGGTGCCGGTGCCGCTTACCGCGCTGACCCAGGTGCTGCGCTCGCTGCTCGCGGAAGGCATTTCGCTGAAGGAATTCCGCCGCATCGCCGCTTCGATCGCCAATGCGGCGCAGCGCACGCTCGATCCGGAGGAACTGGTCGAGGCGATCCGCCCCGATCTCGGCGCGCTGATCATCCAGCGCCTGTGCGGCCCGCGTGAGCCGTTGCGCGTGATGACCCTCGAAGGCGGGCTGGAAGCGATCCTTGGCCAGGCGGTCCGCTCGGACCCCGCCAACCGCCACATGATAGAGCCCGATCTCGGCCGCCGCATTGTCGACGCGCTCCAGCACGCCGCCCGGCCTCTCATTGCCGACGGCCAGCCGTTCGCGCTGGTGGTGCAGCCCGCCGTCCGCCTCGCCATCCGCAAGCTCGTCCGCGCGTCGCTCCCCGACACGCCGGTAATGAGCTTTCTCGAAGTGCCCGAAGACAAGGCGGTCGAAGTCGTCGCCGTCATCGGCGCGCCCCAGCAGCTCGCCGCTTGAGGACCGACATGGCCACGCAACCGATCATGCCCGTTACCTACAGCCGCACCGGACCTGCAGCCGCCCAAGCGCAGGAGTTGCTGATCCGCGATCATATGCCACTGGTCCGCCGCATCGCATGGCACGTGCACGGCTCGATCTCTAGCTCAGTCGAAGTCGAGGATTTGATCCAGACCGGGCTGGTCGCTTTGGTGGAGGCCGCAGCTTCGTTCGAGGATCGCGGCCAAGTGACTTTTGCGCAGTATCTTTCCACCCGCATCCGCGGCTCGATGATCGATGAGTTGCGGCGGCAGGCGACGATCACACGCGGCGCGATGCGGCGACGACGCGAAATCGCCGATGTGCAGTCTTCCCTTTCAGTGCAGCTTGGCCGCCCGCCGTCCGACGAGGAAACCGCCTTCCAGCTCGGCATTCCCACCGAGCGCTTGCGCCAGGAAAGGGACGCCGCCCAGCCGGTCCGCTTCGAGCCGATCGACGGCGTCTACACCGACGACAATCCATGGTTCATGAGCGAGGATCCGAACCCGTTCGAGCTGCTCGAGCAGGCAGATCTCCGCCAGGCGTTGATCGAAGCCATCGGACGGCTAAGCGAACGCGAGGCGCAGGTGATCCAGCTCTATTATGTCGAGGAACTGAACCTCGAAGAGATCGGTCAGGTGCTCGGTGTCGGCGCCGCGCGCATCTGCCAGATCAAGAAGAGCGCGCACGACCGGCTCAAAAAAGCGATGGCGGCGCGGCTCGCCTAGCTCCTACGGATAGCTCACCGTCAGCGGCACTTCGGGCAGCGGGATGAACTCGCCGCCTTCGCCCGGCACGGCCGGGAAGCGCCCGTCCTTCCAGTCGTGCTTGGCCTGATTGATCCGGTCGCGGCTCGACGAAACGAAGTTCCACCAGACAAGGCGCGGAGTCTGAAATGCCTCGCCGCCGAGCAGCATCACCCGCGCGCCTGACGCAGACCGCAAGGTCATCGGTACGCCGGGCTTGAGCAGGTAGAGCGTGTAGAGCGCCAGCGGCTCGCCTTCGAGGCTGGCATCGCCCAGCGCCACCACCACCGCCCGTTCGTCGGCTCCCGCGTCTATCGGCAGCGATGCGCCGGGCTGCAGCTCGATATCGGCATAGATGGTCTCTGCATGGCACGTCGTCGGCGCGGTGCGGCCCCAAAGCGAGCCCATGATGATGCGCGCCTTAACGCTGCCGTCGTCGATCATCGGCAGCTCGCCGGCCGCGACATGCTCGAACGCCGGATCAATCTCTTCCTTGCCGTCCGGCAGTGCGAGCCAGGTCTGCATGCCGGACATGGTTGCTCCGACATGTCGCTCAGAGGCGGGCGAGCGTTCCGAATGGACGATGCCGCGGCCGGCGGTCATCAGGTTGACGGCGCCGGGCTCGATCGTGGCGAAGGTGCCGAGCGAATCGCGGTGGTCGATCGCGCCGCCGAACAGATAGGTGACGGTCGCCAGGTTGATGTGCGGATGGGGCCGCACGTCCATGCCCTGACCATGGGCGAGTTGGGCCGGTCCGAACTGATCGACGAAAATGAAGGGCCCGACCATCGTCCGCGGCTTGGACGGCAGGCTTCGCCGCACCTTGAAGCCGCCGAGATCGTGCGTGCTGGGCGTGATCGCGAGCGTGAAGAGATCGGACATCAGCCGCGCCCCCGATAGCCGGGCACATCCTGCGCCGGCAGCCATAGCCCGGCGGGCGGCTCGCCCGATTGCCAGAACACGTCGATCGGAATGCCGCCGCGCGGATACCAATAGCCGCCGATGCGCAGCCAAAGCGGCTTCATCTCCGCGAACAGACGCTCGGCAATGCCGACGGTGCAGTCCTCGTGGAACGCAGCGTGGTTGCGGAATGCGCCCAGGAACAGCTTCAGCGACTTGGATTCGACGATGGTCTCGCCCGGCGCATAGTCGATCACCAGATGCGCGAAATCCGGCTGGCCGGTGACCGGGCAGAGCGAGGTGAACTCCGGCGCGGTGAAGCGCACGAGATAGGGCCGGCCGGGACGCGGATTGGGGACATAATCGAGCGTGGCGGCTTCCGGAGATACGGGAAGAGCGGAAGATTGGCCGAGATGCAGGGGACTCATGCGCGTCCCTTACCGTCATTCCCGCGAAAGCGGGAATCCACCTTTTCTTTCGCGCGGAGGTGAAACAGAAGGTGGACCCCGGCCTTCGCCGGGGTGACGGAGAGAAGATGCGCAAATATCCCTATCTGCTCGCGGCTGCCGCGCTGTTTGCTGCACCCCTGCTCGCCCAGGACAAGAAGGACGACGTCAAGCCGGCCGCCGCGGCCGAAATCCCGCCGCCGCAGGTGGTGTCCAAGCGTATGAGCGGCACGTTCGGCGGCCAGCGCATCAACTATGTCGCGACGGCCGGCGAAGTGCATCTGAAGGGCGATGACGGCCAGCCCCGCGCGGCGATCAATTACTATAGCTACGTCAAGGAACCCCGCGACCCGAACCGGCCAGTGACGTTCCTGTTCAATGGCGGCCCCGGTTCCGGCTCCGTGTGGCTGCACATGGGCGCGTTCGGGCCCAAGCGCGTGGCGATCCCGTCGGACGCGCGCGACGACGGCGCGCCGCCCTATCCGATCGTCGACAATCCCGACGCGATCCTCGACGTCACCGACATCGTTTTCATCGATCCGGTCGGCACCGGCTTCAGCCATGTCGTCGGCAAGGGCGAGACCAAGGATTATTGGGGCGTTACCAAGGACGCGCAATCGGTCGCTAAGGTTATCCGCCTGTGGCTGAACGAGAATGGCCGCTGGAACAGCCCTAAATATCTAGGCGGCGAAAGTTATGGCACGACGCGCACGGCCGCCGTCGCGAACGAGCTGGAGGGGGCGTATAACGATGTCGCGCTGAACGGTCTGATCCTGATCTCGACCATTCTCGATTTCGGCGCGCAGGCAGAGGTGGAGGGCAATGACATGCCCTACATCATCTCGCTCCCCAGCTATGCGGCCGTCGCCTGGTATCACAACAAGGTGCCGAACCGGCCGGCGAGCCTCGAACAGTTCGTCAACGAGGCGCGTACCTTCGCGACCGGCCCCTATTCGACGGCGCTGATGAAGGGTCAGGCGCTGCAGGGAGCCGAGCGTGATCAGGTGCGCACCCAGTTGGCGCGTTATTCGGGCCTGTCAGAGCAGTTCCTCGAGCGCACCGATCTGCGCCCCTCGCCCGGCCGCTTCTGGAAGGAGCTGTTGCGCGATCGCGGGCTCACCGTGGGGCGGCTCGACAGCCGCTACACCGGCCGCGATCGCGATTCCGCCGGTGAGGAGATGGACAATGATCCGAGCTTCTATGGCATCGACGCGGGCTATACCGCCGGCGTCAACGCGTGGGTCCGCGACGGGCTCGGCTTCAAGACCGACCGCTCCTACGTCACGATCGGCAACGTCCAGCCCTGGGACTGGGACATCGGCCGCGGCGAGGCGACCTATTACAAGTCGGTCGCGCCCTATATCGGCAAGGCGATGCGGGAAAATAGCGGCCTGCGCGTATTCGTCGGCCAAGGCTATTACGACTTCGCGACGCCCTTTTTCGGCGCGGAATATGCATTGACCCGCACCGGCTTTCCCCAGGACCGCATCGTCTGGAAATATTATGAGGCGGGCCACATGATGTACGTCCGCGACGAGGACCGGCGGGAGCTGTCCGCTGACGTGCGCGACTTCATCCGCGGGCGTTAAAAGTCATTTCCAAGTCTGCCTTGTTCCCCGGCGAAGGCCCGGGGGCCCAGGCTCGCGCCACAACTCCAGAGATGGACCCCGGCCTTCGCCGGAGAACAACTCGACTCGTTCGGGGCATGGAAGAGTTGGGGTGAGCCCCCTTCAGAGCTGAAGGGGGTGTCATGAGAGGAGGCCCACCCCGCTCCCCCACGCAGGGGGAGCGGGGGGAGCATCCGGTCAGAACTTCAAGCCGAAGGACACGAAGACCTGGCGGGGATTGCCATAATAGGCGGTCACCACATTCTCCTGCCCTAGCGACGGGGCGATGCCCGGCACGGCGAAGGTGGCCGGGATAGCCGGATTGACGCCGAGGACCGGCTGGCCGGTGACCGGGTTCACGTTCAGGAACTGATAGCCCGACACGATATAGCGCTTGTCGGTGATGTTCTTGGCGTGGAGGCCGACCGAGTAGCGGTCATTCTCGCTCGTCCACACGATGGAGGCGTCGAGCAGGGCATAGCCCTTCTGATCAAGGAACGGGCTCGGCAGCTCGAACTGGAACGTCTTGCTGCGATAAGACAGCGTCGTGCTTGCATTGACCCGGCCGGGGCCGACCGGCAGCGCCAGGTCGAGCGTTCCCGAGCCGGTCCATTCCGGCGTGTTCTGGATGCGGCGGAAGTTGGCGACGTCGACGGGCCGGCCCGGCGTTCCGGCGGCAGGCGCGCCGGTTGCGCTAAAATTCGCGACGTTTGTGACGAACTCGTCATATTGCGCATCGATATAGCCGATCGTGCCGGCCAGGTTCAGCCGCGAGCCGTCGCCGGCAAAGTCGCGGGCGAGGACCGCCAGCCCTTCGAACTCGATGCCCTTGAAGGTTGCCTGACCGGCATTGGTGGTGACTCCGACAAAAGTCGGCACGCCGTTGACCACCGCGCCGGCGGAGCCGGGAACCTGCACGTCCTTATATTCGGCATAGAAGCCGGCAAGGGCGAAGCGCAGCCGGTTGTCGAACAGCGATGCCTTGTAGCCGATCTCGTAGCTGTCGACCTTTTCGGGATCGAACAGGAAATATTCGAAAATCTCGGTGGCGCTGCGGGTGCCGTTGCCGTCCAGGTCCGGCGCCGCGGTGGACACGCCGCGGGGATCGAAACCGCCGCCTTTAAAGCCCTTGGAATAGCTGGCGTAGAGCGTGTGATCCTCGGTCGGCTTGAATGTGACCGACGCGCGCGGCGTGAACTGCTTGAAGGTCTTTTCGCCGGTGAAGTTGGAGGTCAGCGCACCAAGCTGCACGCCGCCGCCGCCCAAAGCCGGCGAAGCGCCGCCCGCCAGATTCTTGCGGATCACAGTGGCGTTGCGTTTGTCCGAGGTATAGCGGCCGCCGACCGAAACCTGGAATTGCTCGCTCAAGTCATAGGTCAGGTCGCCGAACACCGCCCAGGTCTTGGTCCGCACGTCGCCCGCCGTTGAGGCGGTGAAGCCCGGCACGCCGATCAACGCGCCAGTGGTGCCGAGAACAACGTCGAAGATGTTCCGCGCGCGGGCGTTCAGATAATAAGCGCCGACGATGCCGTTCAGCCGGTCGCTTTCATAGACGACCTGGAATTCCTCGGAGAACTGCCGGTTGCGGTAGATCGCCGGCACATCGACATCCTGTGCAGGCAGGGCGTCGAAATCGATCGGGGTGGCGCTGCGATCCTTGCGATAGGCGAGGATGTTCTTCAGCGTGAGGTTCTCGCTGACGGCCCATTCCAGCCGGTTGGCGATGCCGCCCGCTTCGATGTCCTGTTCCGGGGTGACGAGGCCGCCGCGCGAGTCGAATTCGTCCGACAGCACCGGCGCGCCGCTCTGCCGGCCCGGCACAAGCCGGTGGCCGCCGCGCGGGTTGGACCGGTCGTGCGTATAGTCGCCCGACAGGCGGAAGAAGAAGCTTTCGCGGTCGCCGGCTTCGGCGGTGACGCGAAACGCGAACACATCCTTGTTGTAGTTGTCCTGCCCCGTGGTCACGTTCTTGCCGAAGCCGCCGCGGCTGAGGCGGGCGAGCGACGCGCCGAGCCGGAAATCGGGCGTCAGCGGGGCGCTGCCGGTGACCACCAGATCGGCCTGGTCGTCGGTGCCCAGATTGGCGCGGACGCTGAGTTCGGCGTCATTGGGATTGAGCGTGCGGGTGACGTACTTGATCGCGCCGCCGATCGTGTTGCGGCCGTAAAGCGTCCCCTGCGGACCGCGCAGCACTTCGATCCGCTCGACATCGTAAATGTCGAGCACGGCGGCCTGGGGACGGTTCAGATACACATCGTCCAGGTAGATGCCGACGCCGGCTTCGAAGCCGGCGACCGGGTCTTGCTGGCCAACGCCGCGGATGAAGGCGGTCAACGTCGAGTTGGTACCCCGGCTGGTTTCGACCGTGATGTTGGGGGTCGTGTCGGAAATGTCGGTGATGTCGATCGCACCCTGACGTTCCAGCGCATCGCCGGAATAGGCAGTGATCGCGACCGGCACGTCGAGCAGGTTTTCCTCACGCCGGCGCGCCGTGACGACGATGTCGAGATCGCTGGTGCTGGTCTCGGCGGTCTGACCGGCGGGCGCGGCATCCTGCGCAAAGGCCGGCATGGCAGTCAGCGCGGCGGCGGCCACGCCCAGGTTAAATAGCGCGCGTGCAGACAATCGTGTCATCGATTTCCTCCCCAATGGACACGCCCTCCCTGTGGCTTGTGCCCAATCGAAGCGGAGCTATACTGAAACATGAACCAGGTTTCAACTTGGCGCGCCGGGGAGGGGAAAAACGGTGGCGGAGCGTAGCAACGCTGCAACAGTCGGAGCCAAGGAGCCGCGCACGGAGCGTGGCCGGCGCACGCTGCGCGCGATCCTGGACGCCGCCGCCGCCGAGTTTGGCGAGCGCGGCTTTCACGACACCGGCATCACCCAGATCACCCAGCGCGCCGGCGTCGCGCTCGGCACCTTCTACACCTACTTCGACTCAAAGGAGGAAGTGTTCCGCGCTCTGGTCCGCGACCTCTCGGCGCAGGTCCGTGAGACCGTCGGCCCCCAACTCGCCCGCTCCGACCACTATTTCGAAGCCGAGCGCATCGGCCGGCAGGCCTTTTTCGAGTTCGTGACGGAGCATAAGGAAATCTACCGGATCATCGACGAAGCCGAGTTCGTCGATCCGGACGATTATCGGAACCACTATACCTCGAACGCCGATCACATCCGCAAGCGGTTGGAAGCTGCGGTTGCACGGGGCGAAGCCCGTTCCTGCGACACTGAAGTAACCGCCTGGGCGCTCATGGGAATGAATGTGTTCCTCGGCTTGCGCTTCGGCGTTTGGGCCAAGGACCGTACCCCCGAACAGCTTGCGGCCGCCGTGGACAGCCTGATTGCCGACGGGCTGCGCGCTAACGGCTGAGCAGGAAGATGGCGTGTTCAGCGCGGAAGTTGGCGGCGGCGGCGCTGGTCAACTTGTCGCCGGTGAGGAACCAGGCGCCTTCGACCCTAATCCCCGCGCCATGCACATAGGCACGGAAGTCGTCCACCGTCACATGGTGGATGTTGGGCGTCTCATACCATTGCAGCGGCAGCAGCCGCGTCACCGGCATCCGCCCGCCCCAGAGCAGGGACAGCCGCACGCGCCAATGGGCGAAGTTGGGAAAGGACACGAAAGCGCGGCGGCCAATCCGCAGCAACTGCTCTAGCACCTGATCCGGCCGGTGCGTGGTCTGCAGCGTCTGGCTGAGGATCGCATAGTCGAAGCTGTCGGCGGGATAGTCCGATAGATCAGTATCGGCGTCCCCTTGGATCACCGACAGGCCGCGGGCCACGGCAGCGGAGACGTTGTCGCGATCGAGCTCGACTCCGCGCGCATCGACCTGCCGTTCGTCGCGCAACGCCGCCATCAGCGCGCCGTCGCCGCAGCCGACATCGAGCACGCGGCTGCCAGGCGCGACGTTGGCGGCGATGATGGCGAGATCGGGCCTGATGTTCATGAGGCACCCAGAAACCCCGCCATCACCCGGTTCATCTCGGCATTGTCGAGCAGGAAGCTGTCATGGCCAAAGGGGCTCGACAGCTCGACAAAGCTGACCGGCGCGCCAGCGGCGTTCAGCGCGTGCACGATCGCCCGGCTTTCGGCGGTCGGATAGAGCCAGTCGCTGCCGAAACTGATCAGGCAAAAGTGCGTCGCGTTGCCGCGAAAGGCCGATGCGAGGCTGCCGCCATGCTCCTCGGCGATGTCGAGATAGTCCATCGCGCGGGTGATATAGAGATAGGAGTTGGCGTCGAACCGGTCGGTGAAGCTGATGCCCTGGTGGCGCAGATAGCTCTCCACCTGGAAATCGGCGTCGAAGCCGAAGCTTTTGGCGTCGCGTCCTTGCAGGCGACGGCCGAATTTCTCGGTGAGGCCCGCTTCCGACAGATAGGTGATGTGCGCGGCCATGCGGGCGACGGCGAGGCCGGCGCTGGGAGGCTCGGCATCGTAATAGTCGCCGCCGCGCCAGCTCGGATCGGCCATGATCGCCTGGCGCCCGACTTCGTGAAAGGCGATGTTCTGCGCGGAATGGCGGGCGGACGAAGCGATCACCAGCGCCGCGCCAACTCGCTCAGGGTAGGTCGCCGCCCATTGCAGCGCCTGCATCCCGCCCATCGAGCCGCCGACCACTGCCTTTAGGCGGCGAATGCTTAGGTAATCGAGGAGCGCGGTCTGCGCCCGCACCATGTCGCGAATGGTGATGACAGGGAAGCGCATGCCATAAGGTCGGCCGTCGCCCGCGACACTCGCCGGCCCGCTCGACCCCATGCAGGAGCCGAGCACGTTGGCGCAGATGACGAGGTTGCAGTCGGTATCGATCGGCTTGCCGGGACCCACCACCCGGGTCCACCATCCGGGCCTGCCGGTGCGGGGGTGCCGTGAGGCGACGTGCTGGTCGCCGGTGAGCGCATGGCAAATCAGGATGGCGTTCGAGGCGTCCGCATTGAGCGACCCATAGGTCTCGTAGGCTATTTCCACTTCAGTCAATGCGCCGCCGCCGTCGAGCGCGAACGGGCCGGGCAGCCGCACCTGCCGATCGAGGCCGAAGCGCTGGTCCGTCATCGGGCGGCGATCGCTTCGATCTCGATCAGATAGCCGTGATGCAGCTCCGGCACCGGCACGACGGCTCGAGCGGGGCGCGAATCGCCCAGCATCTCGGCATAGACGGTGTTGAACGCGGGCCAATGGTCAACACCGACGATATAGACGGTGACCTTTAGCAGGCGCTCGGGCTCGGACCCAGCGGCGTCGAGCACGGCAAGCAGATTGGCGATGGCGCGGCGGGCCTGGTCTTCGAAGGACGCTTCCGCGTCATGTTCCCCGTCGGCGCGGACCGGCAGCTGCCCCGACACGAAGACCAGGTCGCCATGCGCGGTCGCCGGGGCATAGTGACCGGCGGGCTTGTTCCCCGGCAGCCAGATCTGCTCGATCCCCATCACCATCCTCCGAAGCGCGGCCAGACCTGCGTGACTTCGCCCTGCTCCAGCACATGATAGCGGTCGTGCTGGGCGGCGGTCGCGCAGGCGTGGTTGGGCAGGATGCGGAGCTGACTGCCGATCGGAAAGCGGTCGTGATCGACCGGGGCTCCGTCGCGTCGCGCGAGGATGCCATGTTCCTGATTGGCCGAGACCACGATCAGATCGGGGTGGCCGGCCACCATGCCATAGCCGCTATTGCCGCGTCCCTTGTCGCTCGACAACGCCATCCAGCCCGCATCGACCAGCAGCCAGCCGCGGTCCGGCTGGTGGCCGATCACCGATGTCACGACTGAGATTGCCACGTCTTCGGCGCCGCACACGCCCAAACCGGCCATGGCGAGATCGTTGAAGACATAGACGCCCGCCCGCACTTCGGTGACGCCGGTCAGGTCGCGCGCGAAGAGGGCGGTCGGCGTCGATCCGACGCTCACCACGGGGCACGCATGTCCTGCCGCGCGCAGCGTCTCGGCGGCGGTCAGGGCGGCGAGCCGCTCTGCTTCGGCATGTTCGCTCAGTTCATCGGCAGTGCCCGCTAAATAGGAGCCGCCGCGGTGCGTCATGACGCCGCGCAACTCCGCGCCCGCGGCGAGGGCATCGGCAATGGCGAGAAGGCGCGCGGCGTCTCCGGCGGCCACGCCCGCACGCCGGCCGTCGCTGTCGATCTCGATCAGCACGGGCCAGCGGAGCGGGTGAGCAGCGACGGCCTGGGCGGCGGCGACGCTGTCGAGGACCAGGGTCAGGCCGGCACCGGTGCCGGCCAGCTTTGCCGCCTGGTCGAGCTTTCCGGGCGCGATGCCGACGGCATAGAGGATGTCGCGATAGCCTGCGCCTGCGAACTCTTCCGCTTCCTTCAGTGTCGACACCGTCACCGCGCCGGACCAGCCCGCCGTCATCTCGCGCGCCACCGCCGACGACTTGGCGGTCTTGAGATGCGGTCGCAGTGCGACGCCATGTCGCGCCACGCCTGCGTTCATGCGCGTAATGTTGGCGCGCATCTTCGCCGCGTCGAGCAGCAAGAACGGGGTGGGCAGATCGGCAAGGTGCATCGGCACGGCCTTACCGGGCTGTTTGCGTGCCGCGCAATCTCATCTACACGCGCCGCCATGCTCGCACCCCAAGCCAAACAGTGGATCATGGACATCGCGCCCTATGTGCCGGGGCGCGCGACGACCGAGGACGGCCGCAAGGTCGCCAAGCTTTCCTCGAACGAAAATCCGCTCGGCACGAGTGAGGCGGCAAGGGATGCTTTCCGGGCGGCCGCCGACAGTCTCGAGCGCTATCCCGACGCAAGCGGGGCGATCGTGCGAGAAGCGATCGCGACTAAATACGGCCTCGATCCCGCGCGCGTGATCTATGGCAATGGCTCGGACGAGATCCTGCACCTCGCTGCGGGAGCATTTGCAGGCGCAGGTGATGAAGTGATCTTCGTCCGCTACGGCTTTGCGGTCTACGAGATCGCGACCCGGCGCGTGGGCGCGGTTCCGGTCGTTGCGCCGGACAAGGATTATGCCACGGATGTCGATGCGATCCTCGCCTGCGCGACGGAGCGAACGCGGATCATCTACGTCGCGAACCCGAACAACCCCACGGGCACCTATGCCGCACGCAGCGAAATCGCCCGCCTGCACGCGGCGCTGCCCGGAAACGTGCTGCTGGTCCTCGACCACGCCTATTCTGAGTATCTGGCGGATGGAGAAGACGATGGCGGGCTGGAGCTCGCCAGCTCCGCGCCCAACGTGCTCGTCACCCGCACCTTTTCAAAGATTTACGGACTCGCCGCGGAGCGGATCGGCTGGGGATATGCCTCGGTCGAGATCGTTCAGGCGATGCATCGCATCCGTCTCCCTTTCAACATCACCATTGCCGGTCAGCTGGCCGCGGTGGCAGCGCTCCATGACGAGGCTTTCGTCGCCAATTCCAAGGCGCACAACGATAAGTGGCGGGCCTGGTTTGCCGAGCAGGTGGCGAGTCTCGGCAATGCCGGCGTCCGCGCGGTGCCCAGCAAGGCCAATTTCCTGCTTGTGCTGTTCGAGGGGCCGCTGACGGCCGAAGCGGCCTATAAGGGCCTGATGGACGCCGGCTACATCACGCGCTGGCTGCCGGGGCAGAAGCTCGGCCATGGCCTCCGCATCACGATCGGCACCGAGGCGGAGATGACCGGCCTGACGAAGGCACTCCGGCTGCTGGTGGAGCGGGCGGGCTAGTGCTCCCGTTTGCGCGCGTGTCGATCATCGGGCTGGGGCTGATCGGCTCCTCCATCGCCCGGGCGGTGCGGGTGCATATGCCAACGGTGCGGCTGACCGGGCATGACGCCGATGCCGGAGTCCGCGGAACGGTCGAACGGCTGCAGCTTTGCGACGACATCGCCGACACCGCGGGCGCGGCGGTCACGGATGCCGATCTAGTCATCCTATGCGTGCCGGTGGGTGCGGTGGGGAGCGTTGCGCGTGAGATCGCCGATGAACTGCCGGCCGAAGCCGTGGTTTCTGACGTGGGCTCGTCCAAGGCTGGCGTGGCCGCCGCGCTTCGCGAGGCGCTGCCCGGCCGGGCCATCGTCCCGGCGCACCCCGTGGCCGGCACGGAGAATAGCGGGCCGGAAGCGGGCTTCGCCACGATCTTTCACGGCCGCTGGTGCATCCTGACGCCTGTCGAGGAAAGCGGCGCCGCCACGCCGCGAGTCCGTGCGTTTTGGGAAATGCTGGGCGCCGAGGTCGAGGAGATGACGCCGGAGCATCACGATCTGGTGCTCGCCGTCACCAGCCATTTGCCGCACCTCATCGCTTATACCATCGTCGGCACCGCCTCCGATCTGGAAGAGGTGACGCGGTCGGAAGTGATCAAATATTCGGCCGGCGGCTTCCGCGATTTCACCCGCATCGCCGCTTCCGATCCAACCATGTGGCGCGACGTGTTCCTGGCGAACAAGGACGCCGTACTCGAAATGCTGCAGCGGTTCAGCGAGGATCTGAGCGCCTTGCAGCGCGCGATCCGCTGGGGCGACGGCGACGCTTTGTTCGATCTCTTCACCCGCACCCGCGCCGTCCGACGTTCGATCATCGAGCAGGGTCAGGACGTTGCCCGGCCCGATTTCGGCCGCTCACACGACTAGCGCTTGCAAGTCGCTTCGCGATTGGTGGTCGAGAGGCGAGTAAGCGACGCGGAAAAGGAGGTACTCAGTACGATTCCCTGCGAAGTGCATTTCTTCAGCTGAAACCGCACCTTGCGCGCGCGGAAATCGAGCGAGATGCGGCGGAAGGTCTCGAGAATGTCGGTGCCCAGCAGCAGCGAGGGCGTTTCGCTCATGCCGAACACGGCAAAGGGCGGCACTTCGGCAAAGGCGACCGGCACGTCGTGCAGCGTGATCGAGCCGATCTTGAGCTCGGCAACGCGGGCGAGCTGCAGCATCATCTTCGCACCGGTCACGCCGGTCACTTCGATATTCGAAAATTTGTCCGGGATGCGGCGGATCAGTTTGTCGCGAAGCGCCATGTTGCCGATCGTGATTTCGGAGCCGGTGTCGATCACCGCCTCGATCGGGCGCTTGTTGGCGGTCACCTGGGTCAGGATCAGCTGCCCTTTGCGCCGCCGCGCCACGACCACGATGTCGCCGTCGAGCCTGGGCGGGGGCAGGGCTGCATCTTCCACCTTGATGGTGCGGGTCTCGAAATCCATCATCAGCCGCTGCTCGACCAGCGCGTCGATGCCGATCATGCCGTCGCCGCCCAAATCGCGCTCTTGCAGCACGGGCAGGTGCAGATCGGGGACGTTGCTCTGGCCCACGCCAAGGTCCGCGACGCGCACCCGGTCCACCCGCTTGCTCTCGGTCATGCTGTTCAGCATCACCGAGGTGCCGGCCGGCAGACTGAGCGCGCGGGCGATGCGCTGACCAATGACTGAGGTGTCAGCGCCGCTGTCCACGACGAAGCGGTAAGGGCCCGTTCCGTTCACCTTGACGGCGACTGTCATCCGCGTCCGGACCTTGCGGGCGTCGATATCGTTGCCGCCGATCGCCAGGCTGTCGTCGATCACGGCGGGGGGAAGCGGCGGCATCTTGGCAGCCGGGTCGACCGGCTTGCCACGCGGTGGCGCCGCAGTCGCGGGCGCCAACAGCGCCATCGCTGCAGCAACGATCAAGCTCGAACGGTAACGCTGACGCACATCATTCCCATTCCAACAGTGTCGCGATCCTGCGCTTAAGTGCAGGCAAGGGCAATGCCGGCTCGACGAAACAACGGCATCAGCCGTTGAGCGCGTTGATCGCGGCATGGACCCGCGCTTCCAGTTCCTCGCGGGGAAGGCCGGGCGGGATGATCTCGCCCACCTTGAACGTCACGGTGCCGGGGCGCTTGGAGCCCTGTTTCGGTAGAAAGCGACCGCTGTCGCAGGCAATGGGCACGACGGGCAGCTTGAGCATCCGATAAAGCCCCGACAGGCCCGACTTGATCGGCGGACGTTCTCCGGGCGGAATGCGCGTCCCTTCTGGAAAGATCAGGATGGGGCGCCCGTCGGCGATCAACGCCTTTCCTTCGGCAAGCATGGCGCGAAGCGCGGTCGATCCGGCGTCGCGGTCGATCACGATGCCGCCGAACCGCCGCAGCGCCGGCCCCCAGACGGGTATGTTCATCAGCTCGCGCTTGAACACCGTGCCCGGCCGATCGAGCAGCAGCAAGGCCTGGACGGTCTCGTACATCGCCTCGTGCTTCATGGCGACGATCACCGGACCGGGCGGTATCCGGCCCTCCAGCCGCCAGTCGATCCCGAGCAAACGGCGCGTGCACCACTGGTGATAACGGGCCCACCCATAGACGACCCGGGTGAGCGGCCCCTGCCCCACTTGCGCTGCCAAGGGCGCGAGCAGCACATAGAAGACGCTGCCGGCGTAGAAGACGGCCTGGAAGATCAGGGTGCGCAACCAGTTCATAACCCGAACAATACCGCAATCCGGCGCAACAGGTATTTGTGATATTCCCGGAAGAGAATTCCGAGGTCAGGCTCGCTGCGAACGGCGTCGCTGACGATCGTCACTCCCGGAGGCAGCGCCTGGTCAAGCTCGAAACGCGCGCGCAGCATGTGCCAGTCGGTGGTGACCAGACGGATGCTTTGATAGCCATGCTTTTTGACCCACGCTGCGGACTCTGCGGCGTTGGAGCGGGTGTCGATCGCTTCCTGGCCCAAGTCCACACAGCAATCGAACAGGCGGGGCGGCGCGCGGAACTGGATCAGAAAGTCGCGTCGGCGTACCACCAGGTTAACGCCAGAGACGAGCATTCGCTTAGCCTTGCGTTGGCTCAGCAACTCAAGGCCGCGTTCGATACGCTTGGCGCCGCCGGTCAGGACGATGATGCCGTCCGTCTGGCTATCGCCCGCTGGGCGCGGCAGCAGCGCCACGAACAGGACGAAGTCCATCACCCAGCCAAGTAGCAGGGCGGCTAGGAAACGCCGGATCACAGGCTGCGCCTCAGGTCGTGCTCGATCGTGAGCCGCGCCGCCGCCGTTGCAAGCAGCGCGGCGCCGAGCGGCACCAGCAGCAGCATCGCCCAGGAGAAGCCGCCCAGCTGCACCGAACCGACCAGCTCCGATCCGAGCGCACGCAGCCTGTCGGCGAGCAGCAGCAGGATCAGCACCCCACCCACAAAACCTCCCGCGGCGCCGATCAGCGCGTCGCCCGCGGTACGGCGCTGGAACAGCAGGGCGATTTGGCGGTCGGTCGCCCCGAGCAGGTGCAGCACGTCGATCGTCTCGCGATGCGTGTCGAGCGCGGCGCGGGCAGCGAGCACGACGCAGGCCGCCGTCGCGGCCGCCGTCAGCAGCACGATCGCGATCGCCAGCCAGCGCAAGGTCCGGATCAGCGAACGCAGGGGCCCAAGCGTTTGCGCATGCGCGTCGACGCGGGCGGCGGGCGTCGCCGCCCGGATCGCTTGGGTCAGCTGCGCCAACGCCGCCGGATGCTCCAGATCGACTTCTATCAGCGCGGGCCGCGGCAGTTCGGAGGACTCAGGGCCGAGCCAGGGTTCGATCAGCCGCGCCAGTTCGGCGTCGGCGACCCGCTGCACCTGGCGCACGCCCGCGACCCCTCTTGCGGCTGCCATGGCTGCTCGCGCTTCTTCCTCGCGCGCGGCTGCTTCTGCTTCGACGATCTGGATCGTGACGCGGCCTGCGATCTGATCACCCAGACTCCGCGCCGATGCCGCCAGCGACAGCCCGGCCGCTGCGGCAAGGACGGTCAGAAAGACCATGATCGCCAGCACCCAGGGCATCGGCCCCGAACGCCGCCTCTCGGCCAGCAGCCTCCGTTCCACCGCTCCGATCGTGGGTGCGCCGATCATGCCGGAACCCGCGGCGGATAGCGCAATGCGCCGGTCGGATCGTCGAGCTGACCGCGGTCGAGCCGCATAAGGCTGGCCTTGGGGACGCTGCGGATCAGCTGCATGTCGTGGGTCGCGACCACCACCGTGGTGCCAAAGCGATTGAGCGCTTCGAACAGCCCCAGCAGCCGTGCCGCCATGTCGGGGTCGACGTTTCCGGTCGGCTCGTCGGCGACCAGCATCTCGGGCTGGGCGATAACGGCGCGAGCAATCGCCACGCGCTGCTGCTCGCCGCCCGACAGGGTGGGCGGGCGCGCGGTCGCCCGGCCGGATAAGCCGACCCATTCCACCATTTCGCCCACGCGTGAGGCGACGTCGCTCTCGTCGACGGCGGCCACTCGCAGCGGCAGCGCGACATTGTCGAACACCGATAAATGCGGGATCAGCCGGAAGTCCTGGAACACGACGCCGATACGACGACGCAGCGACGGCAGCGTATCCCGCTTCATCGTCACCACGTCCTCCCCGAACAGCCGGATCGATCCGCGGCTCGGCCGCTGGGCGAGGTATAGCAACTTCAGCAGCGAGGTCTTGCCCGCACCCGACGCGCCGGTGAGGAAATAGAAGCCCCCGCTCGCCAGGGTGAAGCTGATGTCCGACAGGGTTTCCGCGCCCATGCCATAGCGCAGACCAACATGTTCGAACTGCACGATGCTGGTCACCCGCGCCGACGCGCCCTCGCTTCTCGCCCCTGTGCTCAAGCCCATCGCACGCCCGCCGCGCCCGCGTAAAGCACCGTGCTTGCAGGAGGAGTCGCGAGGGCGCTAGAATGCGGCGGAGGGAAGGGGCCGCGCATGATCCTTGAATGCCCAGCGTGCCATGCGCGCTATTCGGTGCCGGACAATGCAGTCGGCCCGAACGGCCGCACCGTGCGCTGCGCCAAGTGCGGTGAAAGCTGGCGCGAGGAGCCGCGCCAGGCTCCGCAATCCGCTGCGGCGCCGGTCGACCTGATCAAGGCGCCGGAGCCGGCCCCTCCGCCGGCTTCGGAGCCTGAGCCGGAACCGCAGGAACCGCCTCCATCCCTATCCAAGCCAACTCCCGAACCGGCTCAGCAATCTTTCGAGCAGGCGGCGCACGAATATGACGACGAGCCGGCTCCCGCGCCGGGTCGCCGCCGGTGGGCGCCGATCGCCGCTAGCGTCGGCCTGCTTCTCCTGCTCGCGATAGCGGCGGTGATCGTCACGGGTCCCGATCAGCTCCGTCAGCGGCTCGGCGGCATCGGGAGCGGCCCCGCCGTTTCCCTGCTGCTCGAGGTGCCGCGCAAGCCGGAGCGGCGCACGCTCGCCAGCGGCAACGAGCTGTTCGCGCTGACGGGCCGGGTCGTGAACCCGACGCGTGAGCGCCAGAACGTACCCGACATCCAAGCCGAGTTGCAGGATGCGCAGGGACGGGTCGTCTACAACTGGATCATCACGCCGCCTACCCGCACGCTTGCGCCCGGCGCCTCCGCGGAGTTCAACTCGGCTGAAGTGGATGTCCCGAAAGGCGCCCGCGAGCTGAAGCTGAGCTTCGTCGGCAGTCGCTCCTAACGGCAGTTGCGGCACCGGAAACCCTCTGCTAGGGGCAGCCGCCTTGCCAGCGCCGGCCTCGCCCGGCGATATGTCTAGACGTGCGGTCGTGGCGGAACTGGTAGACGCGCAACGTTGAGGTCGTTGTGTCCGAAAGGACGTGGAAGTTCGAGTCTTCTCGACCGCACCAGACAGTTTCTGCTTTGAGAACAATAACTTAGCCGTTCTCGGCGTGCCGGATTTCTCCCCGACTTTCCGGGGCTTTGCCCGGCCTAATCCAACATAGGTGACGGCCGAGACGCTCTCAAATGCGCGATCTCGGACCAACAGGCGCGCGAGTGTCTCGGGTCACCGAAAATCCTCCCCCAGTTGGGATGGAGATCGGATGGAGATCTGATCCCATTGGGGAGGTCAGCAAATGAGAATGTCACGCGAAGCTCTGTTTGATCGAATCTGGTCCACTCCGATGCGAACTCTGGCGCCCGAGTTCGGCATCTCTGACGTCGCTCTCAGGAAGGTGTGTGTCACTGCTGGCCTGCCGGTTCCCGAGCGTGGCTACTGGGCAAAGCTCGCCGCGGGAAAACGGGTGATAAAGCGACGACTTCCCGCTCGTGAGCCGGGGCGTCATACGCAAATCACTGTCAGCGGCGGCCGTTACGACACCTTCTCCTCTATCAGTCGCGAAGAGCTTCTGGGGCCTATCCCCGATGCGCCAACTTTCGAGGAGCCGATCGAGGCGGTGGAGCAGACTGCAGAGAAGCTGATCAGGAAAGTACCCCTGATGAGATCTCTCGGTTCGGTGCATCACGCAGTCGGGAAGTTGCTCAGAGCCGATGAGGACCGGCGCCAGAAGCAGCTGAGCTCGACCTACTTTTCCTCATGGAAAGCGCCCCTGTTCAATCCTCCGACCGAGCAACGCCGGCTCCGGATTCTGAACAGCCTCTTCCTGGGCCTGATGAAGTCGGGAGCGGTGGGCAGTATCTCCGGCAAGGAAGGTCGAGAGATCACCGTCCGGGTTCACGACGAGCATGTTCATCTGAAGCTGGACACACCCGCCAACCTGAAACGCAACCATTGGGAGCAGTTGAAGCCTGCCGAACCCAAGGCGGCAATGAAGCTGGTTATCGCCACCGGCGGGTGGGGCACCACCAGCGAGCGCTGGTCGTGGGAGGACGGAGCAAGCCGGATCGAGGATCACCTTACCGAAATTGCTCGCCGCATCATCGTGGCGGCCGAGCTCCAGGTTCGTGAAGCGGCAGCTCGCCATCATCAGTGGTGGCTGGATCAGCGCGCATGCCTGATCGAGCAGGACCGGCTCGCTCGCGAGAAAGCTGAACGTGAGGCAAGAGAGCGGCAGGAGCGTCTCGCGCAATCGCGCGTCGACAAACTCCTCGGCGAAGCCGAGGCCCTGCTTCGAGCCGTGACAATCCGACGATACGTCAGCAGAGTGCTGGAGATGTGCGCCGAGACCACTGACCGAAAGGAGGTCGAGGCCTAGTCGAGATGGGCGCTGGAAGTAGCGGAAGGGATCGATCCCGTCACCTCGCGAGGCTTCCTCCAGCCTCTTCCAGCGGATCAGGCCAGCTAACTCCCCCTACCGGCAGGTCCGTGTAAATGCGGCGCCTGAATACTCATTCGCCGATTTAACTGCGACTATCATCCCTGGTGGGGAGATTCGGCCCTAACTCGCTCGGTCATTTCTGGATCGACCTGAGTATGTCTGCGGCATTGGCAGACACTTCAGCATCGCCCAGTGATTGATGAAGAGGGGTGGCGACCGTCTGCTCAGCCGTCTTATCCAGCACCGACACCAAGCTCGCGTTTTCCGGGCAGACGGGGTGGTAGCTTGAAGGCCCGCCGAAGGCTGATAGGCAGGTTGGTACTCATAGGCCCAAAAGGCTGAAACGGAGCTCGCTATGATCCGGTGCCTGATCCTGTTCTCGTTGATGATCTTCAGCGGCGTCGCGATGGCCGCTGAAAAGATGGCTCTCGTCGGCGGTACGCTAGTGGACGGGACGCTGCGCGAACCGATCCGAGACAGCGTCATCCTGATCGAGGGTGAGCGGATTGTCGCGGTCGGCAGCGTTGATTCCCTCGCAGTGCCTGCCGATGCGAAGCGCATCTCCACCGAGGGCATGACCGTACTGCCAGGCTTGTGGGACATGCATGTCCACCTGATGCTGAATGGCCATGCCGACTATGCGCATTGGGACCGCACTTACCTTCCGCGATTACGCGATACGATCATGCCAGCTTCCGCCAAGCAGCTGTTGATGGCGGGCGTCACCGGCGCGCGCGACCTTGGCGCTCCGCTTGATGACAGCATCAAGGTTCGTGAGGCGATACGAAGCGGCCGCATTCCCGGACCGACGCTATTCGTCTCAGGACCCTTCATTCAGAAGACTCCTTATCCCGGCACCGAGGCGTTCCGGTGGGGGGTGACGTCGCCGGCAGATGCGCGCGCCAAAGTGCGGAGAGTCGCCGAGGCTGGTGTCGATCTCGTCAAACTGGTCGACCAGGACCAGATGAGCCAAGCTGAAATCGCTGCGATCGTTGACGAAGCCAGACGCCACAATCTTCCCGTGGTGGCCCACGCGCATAGGCCCGAGGAGATCCGCTTGGGCCTGAAAGCGGGCATCAGCTACTTTGAGCATACGGGTCTCGCCGCTGCCCCGGAGTACCCCGAGGACGTTGTCGCCGCGCTAAGGGAGCGCACAGGTAACATGGCCAGAGGGCCAGTGTTCTGGACCCCCACGATTGAGGGGCTGTTCAACTTCCCTCATACGGTACGGAACCATGAATTCATCGACGGCACCGATTGGCACGAAGGGCTGACTCCCGAGATCATCGCGGACATCCGTGGGTCGCTCGCGCACCCGGAGCGGATCAGCTATTTCCAGCAGACACCGCAGCGATGGCCGACGCTGAAGCGCAAGTTCCAGCAGCTGCGCGAGAGCGGCGTTGTTCTCCTGATCGGCACCGATAGCGGCATCCCTATGAAATTTCATAGCGGCAGCACCTGGAACGAGCTGGACGTGTGGGTGAACCAGCTTGGTGTGCCCGTCATCGATGCAATCCGCGCCGCCACCTACTGGCCCGCCGTCGCTATGAAGGCTGACAAGGATTACGGTACGGTCACCGAAGGAAAATTCGCGGACATCATAGCGGTGAAAGGCGATGTTCTGAAGCAGGTGGCCCTGCTTCAAAAGGTGGACATCGTGATCAAGCACGGACGGCAGGTGAAGTAAGATCACGGCATCGCACCTTTTTGGCAGTTCGGAAATGAAAGGCGGATCCGGTGCTCCTGAACGAACTCATTAGCATGGGCGCCGCACGTCATGGGCTTCGAGTGGCCGTGCGGTTCGAAAACGCCGAGCTGACCTTCAATGCAGTCGATGCGCTATCGACCGGAATGGCTGTGCGACTGCAGAAGAAGCTCGAGCCAGGTGACATGATCGGCATCCTCGCCAGCAACGGTCTTCTAAGCCTGCCGCTCGACTTCGCCTGCGCGAAGGCACGGCTCGCGCGCGTGCCTCTAAATGCGCGCCTGTCGCTGGCTGAGCACGAGGAGATGCTCGGCCGCGCCGGCGTCAAATTGCTTGTATATTCGGCAGACCAGACTGAGCGCGCGAAGTCGCTCAACGAACTCTGTGCCGAACTCGACCTGCTTCCTCTCGAGGAGCTTGCAGCTGGAGCCGAGGCCGTCGACGGCTTGCTTTCTGGTCCGGAGCCCGGCGACCCGGTTCTCGCGATTTTCACTTCGGGCACCACGGGCAGGCTCAAGGCTGTGGTCCACACCCAGGCAAGCTACGGCGCCGTCGCGTTGAACATCCTGGGGAATCTCGTGGATCCCCGTCCGGGCGACGCGATGCTCCATGCAGCGTCGCTGTTCCACGCGTCGGGAACCCTGCTGCTCCCTTATTGGCTGAGAGGAGGAGCAGCGGCGGTGCTGCCCGGCTTCGAGCCCTCGGCCTACATGGATGCGGTAGAGCGGTGGCGACCAACTGCGGTCATGCTCGTGCCAACCATGCTCGGTATGCTGCTGGATCATCCTGCCTTTGAACCCGCACGGTTCGCTTCTGTCGACACGATCATCTATGGCGCTTCACCCATGCCGAGGCCGCTGATCGAGCGCGCGCTCGCTACCCTGGGCCCTCGCTTCGTACAGTTCTACGGCCAGACAGAGGCGCCGCTTGCGATTGCGGCCCTCGGAAAGGAAGATCATCTGGATCCACAGCGATTGAGCTCTTGCGGACGGCCCGGACGGGATGTGGAGCTTCGGATCGACGCACCAGAAGGTGAAGCTGGCGAGGTCATGCTCCGCGCGCCCTTTCAGATGGTCGGCTACCACGACGAGCCGGAGCTCAATGCCGAGACAATCACCCATGATGGCTGGTTGCGAACACGGGACATCGGTCGGCTGGACAGCGAAGGCTACCTCACACTTGTAGATCGTACGTCCGACATGATCGTGACCGGCGGTTACAACGTGTACCCAAAGGAAGTGGAGGACACCCTACTCACGCATCCTGCGGTGCGCGAGGCCGCCGTAGTTGGCATACCTGACGAGAAATGGGGTGAGTCAGTGCTCGGTTTCGTGGTTCTTCGCGCAGGCGTCGCTGTCGAAGCCGAGACCCTTCGTGGTCACTGCCAGGAGCGTCTGGCGCGCTACAAGGTCCCGAAGAAAATCCGTTTCATCGATTCCGTGCCGATGAGCGCAGTAGGCAAGCCTCTGCGCCGTGCGCTCCGTGATCCGTTCTGGGCGGGCATGGACAGGAGAGTGGCATGAGCAAGGTTCTGGTGGAGCGCCACGGCGAGGTGACCGTGGTGACCATCAACCGTCCGGAACGCCGGAATGCTGTGGATGCGGAAACTGCCATGCTCCTCCGCACCGCATTCGAGGAGTTTGAGGCAGACGATCAGTCCCGAGTTGCAGTGCTGACAGGAGCCGGCGGTACGTTTTGCGCAGGTTATGACCTGCATAGCGTGGCGGCGTCTCCGCCTCCCCACGACGTAAATGGTCCAGGTCCCATGGGACCTACTCGCATGCTCCTGTCCAAGCCCGTGATCGCCGCGGTCGAGGGTCACGCCGTAGCTGGAGGGTTGGAGCTGGCGCTGTGGTGCGATCTCAGGGTTGCGTCTGCCACCGCAGTCTTTGGTGTGTTCTGTCGCAGATGGGGCGTGCCGCTGATCGACGGGGGCACCGTCAGACTGCCGAGGATCGTGGGTCAGGGTCGTGCGCTGGACATGATCCTGACGGGAAGAGCAGTCGACGCGGACGAGGCTATTGCCATCGGCCTGGCCAACAGGAAGACGTTTGCCGGGCAAGCTCTGGAAGATGCTCTCCAACTCGCCAGCGTCATCTCCGCGTTCCCGCAGATGTGCATGCGTGCTGATCGACTGTCCGCGTATCAGCAGTGGGATAGCGAAATGGGAGAAGCACTGCGTTCCGAAGCTGCGGGCGGAGAAGCGCCTTTAGCCGCAGAGGGTCTCAGAGGTGCAGGGCGCTTCTCGGAAGGGGCAGGGCGCTCTGGCCGGTTCGAGTGATCGCTGTCGGAACTGGCTGGAAGCGTCTCAGGAAAGTTGGGGACCTCACAACCTCCGGAAATGTCGGCACTAAATGCGCACATTTGATGCGAAAAGGATGGTCAAGTTCGAGTCTTCTCGAGAGCACCAAACAATTTCTGATTTTATATCAATAACTTAGTCAGTCTAGAAGCGAGGGATTTCTCCCACGCTTCCCGGGGCTTTGCGCCGTCCAATCCATCTCGAGTGACGCAAGAAACGGTCTCTCCGGGTGGTGGGCGCCGTCTCGCTGCCCGGCGGGGCGGCCTATTATGCCAACGAGCTAAAGCTCAACACCACGACCGACTATACCGCCGAACAAATCCACGCGATCGGTCGGTCGGAAGTCGCGCGCATCGAG